>OPGP01000002.1_pt1 | contig 607960 bp, 552 predicted proteins | sample 1691661 | NCBI WGS metagenome assembly OPGP01 (sample SAMN05831936, study PRJEB22555) | human gut metagenome | isolation source: Material from the ethmoid | host: Homo sapiens | reverse complement strand
CGGCGAGCTTCTCCAGGGCGGTGTTCGCGCCGGTGACGTAGGCCTGGTGGTGCTTGGAGTGGTGCAGCTCCATGATCCGCCCGGAGATGTGCGGCTCGAGCGCACCGTAGTCGTAGGACAGCTCGGGCAGGGTGTAAGCGGGCATCCGGATGTACCTCCTGGTACGGACCGCCGAAGGTCGTCCGACGGTCCCTGGGCAGTGAACTGACGGTGTCCCTGCCGCCTCACGCGGGCGCTGTCGCGCCCCCGGGGCAGGAACGACGATGACCCGCGACCTGCCCACCTGGAAGAGGGGGCTGGTCGCGGGTCATCGTCCTACTGTGCAGGAACCCGGAGGTCAGCGCTCGTCGGCGCCCTTCTCCGGCTCCACGAGGTCCCGACCGCCGCCGACGGGGGCGGTCCCGGCCTCGATCTGCTCGTGGCTCGTGCTCTCGAGGGCGTCGTGCTCACCGTGCGAGTGCGCGGCGGCGAGCTCGGCCGGCGTCACGGGCTCGATGCGGTCCTCGTAGAAGAACCGCGACAGGCGCTGGAGACGCTTGTCCTTCTTGTAGCCCTTGCGACGCACGCCGCGGGAGTCCGTCGCCGGCTCGATCTCGAGCGGGGCGTGGGCGGAGTAGTTGACCCGCAGCCAGCGCTCCTGCTCGTCGAGCGGGCGGTGGACCTCGATGTACTCGCCGTGCGCGAACCGGACGATCCGCCCGGTCTCGTGGCCGTGCAGCACGAGCTCGCGGTCCTTGCGCTGCAGCCCGAGGCAGATGCGCTTGGTGACCCAGAACGCGAACCAGGGGCCCACGAAGATCAGGATCCGGAAGGCCCAGGTGATCGTGTTGATCGACATGTGGAAGTGCGTCGCGATGAGGTCGTTCGACCCGGCGAGCGCCAGGATGATGAACGCCGTGAGGAACGCGACGCCCAGGCCGGTGCGAACCGGCACGTTGCGCGGGCGGTCGAGGACGTGGTGCTCGCGCTTGTCCTTCGTCACCGCGGACTCGAGGAACGGGTAGACGAAGAGGAACGTGAACAGCAGACCCGGCACGACGACCGCGGGGATGAGGACGTTCAGCGACAGCGTGTACCCGCCGATCACGAACTCCGTCTGCCCCGGCATGAGTCGCAAGGACCCCTCGAGGAACAGCATGTACCAGTCGGGTTGTGCTCCCGCGGAGACGGGTGACGGGTCGTAGGGGCCGTAGTTCCAGACGTTGTTGATCGCCATCGTGCCGCCCATGAGGGCGAGGATGCCGAACACGACGAAGAAGAAGCCACCGGCCTTCGCGACGTACACGGGGAACAGCGGGAAGCCGACCACGTTGGTGTCCGTGCGGCCGCCACCCGGGTACTGCGTGTGCTTGTGGAGCACGACGAAGAACAGGTGGAGCGCGACGAGCGCGAGGATCAGACCCGGCACCAGGAGGATGTGGACCGTGAACAGTCTCGGGATGATGTGCTCGCCCGGGAACTCGCCGCCGAAGATGAAGTACGACATGTACGAGCCGATGAGCGGGATCGCCTTGACGACACCGTCGGTGATGCGCAGGCCGTTGCCCGACAGGACGTCGTCGGGCAGCGAGTAGCCGGAGAAGCCGGCGGCGAGGCCCATGATCATGAGCAGCATGCCGACGAGCCAGTTGACCTCGCGGGGCTTGCGGAACGCGCCCGTGAAGAACACGCGCATCATGTGCGTGACGATCGACGCCATGAAGATCAGCGCGGCCCAGTGGTGGATCTGCCGCATGAGCAGACCGCCGCGGACCTCGAACGACATGTGCAGCGTCGACGCGAACGCGTCGGACATGAGCACGCCGTCCATGGAAGCGGGCTCGCCGTGGTACGTCACCAGGGACATGCTCGGGACGAAGAACATCGTCAGGAAGATGCCGGTGAGGATCAGGACGACGAACGAGTAGAGCGCGATCTCGCCCAGGAGGAACGACCAGTGGTCGGGGAAGACCTTGCGCGCGAACTCCTTGACGGCGACACCGATGCCGGTGCGCTGGTCGAGGTAGTCCGCGGCCTTCCCGGCAGGGGTCGTCGGCGCGGCTGACTTCGGTGCGGCCGCCCGAGGTGCGGCGGTTCCGGTGCTGGTGGTCACTTCAGACGCTCCCAGAAGCTCGGGCCGATGGGCTCGTGGAAGTCGCTCTGCGCAACCAGGTAGCCCTCGTCATCAACGGTGATCGGCAGCTGCGGCAGGGGCCGCTTCGCGGGGCCGAAGACCACCTTGGCGCTGTCGGCCACGTCGAACGTCGACTGGTGGCACGGGCACAGCAGGTGGTGCGTCTGCTGCTCGTAGAGAGCGACGGGGCAGCCGACGTGCGTGCAGATCTTGGAGAACGCGACGATGCCGTCGTACGACCAGCTCTCCCCGGCGGGGGCCTGCTCGGACACGATGTCGCGCGGGTCGAGACGGACCAGGAGGACGACGGCCTTGGCCTTCTCCGTGATCCACTCGTGGGACTGCATCTCCTCCTGCGAGGCCTCGGGGATGACGTGGACCACCGAGCCGATGGTGACGTCGGCGGCCTTGATGGGCCGGCCCGAGGGGTCGATCGCGAGGCGCGTGCCGCGCTGCCAGAGGGTGTGCTTGAACTTGGAGACGTTCCAGTCGCCGCCGACGCTCCCGACGAGCGGGACCGCGATGGTGAGCGGGAAGAGCGCGAGGGCGGAGATGACCGCGCCCTTGAGGACGCCGCGGCGGGCGATGCCCGAGTCCTTGACGCCCGCGTCGAGCTCGGCGAGCGCGGCGGTGCGCGTCTCGGGGTCGCTCGCGATGGGGTGGCGCTCGTCCACCTTCTCGTGGTCGGACATGAGGACCTTGGCCCAGTGCACCGCGCCGAAGCCGATGCCGAGCAGGGCGAACGCGATGGCGACGCCGAGCGCCACCGTCGAGAGGCGGACGCCCGCGGTGGTCCCGTCCGGCGGGATCACGAAGTAGACGACGAGGGCCGCGATGGTGCCGATGACGGAGATCCCGAAGAGGGCGGCGACCTGACGCTCGGCGCGCTTCGACGCCTTCGGGTCGCGGTCGGCCATGCGGCTCTTGTGCTCCGGCAGACCGGGGTCCGGGAACGTGTCGAGGGTGCCGTGCTCCTCGCGGTGCCCGACCTCGCGGTGCGAGGACTCGGACGAGCGGGGGCTCTGGTAGTCGCTCACGAGGACTTCGCTCCGATCCACACTGCGGCCCCGATGAGGAGGCCCATTCCGACGATCCAGGCCCACAGGCCCTCGCTGACCGGACCGAGCGACCCGAGCGACAGGCCGCCGGCGGAACCGTCGCGCTGCTCGGCGAGGAACGCGATGACGTCCCGCTTCTCCTCGGGCGTCACGGTGGCGTCGTTGAAGACCGGCATCGACTGCGGGCCGGTGAGCATCGCCTGGTAGATGTTGCGCTCCGAGGTGTCCCACAGCGGGGGAGCGAACTTGCCCTCGGAGAGGGCACCGCCTGCACCGATCGCGTTGTGGCACATCGCGCAGTTGGTGCGGAAGACCGCGGCACCGTTGGCCGGGTCGCCCAGTGCTGCGTCGACCTGCTCGTCCGTGGGGATCGCGGGGCCGGCGCCGAGCGACGCGACGTAGGCGGCGAGCTGCGCCGTCTGCTCCTCGTCGAACTGGCGCGGCTTCTGGATGGCCTGCGGACCGTCCATCTGCATGGGCATGCGGCCGGTGGACACCTGGAAGTCGACCGACGCGGCGCCGACACCGACGAGCGAGGGCGCGGTGGCCGTGCCCTCGGCGTTCGGCCCGTGGCACGTGGCGCAGTTGGCCTGGAACAGCTTCTGGCCGGTCTCGATGTCCTCGGTGCTGGCGGTCTCGGCGTTGGCCGAAGTCGGGGCAAAGGCGGCGTAGACGCCACCGGTGACCAGCAGCGCCAGCAGCAGCAGCACGACCGGCGCGAAGCGGTGGTGTCTGCGGGCGGCGAGTGCCTTCACGAAATGATCCTCGTCTCGCAGGTGGGGGAGCAGGGGGCGGGTGGGCGGTCCGGGGCGGACCCCGGGCGCGACGTCAGCGCAAGATGTAGATCACGAAGAAGAGCGCGATCCACACGACGTCGACGAAGTGCCAGTAGTAGGACGTCACGATGGCCGTCGTGGCCTCGTGGTGCCCGAAGTTCTTGGCCGAGAACGAGCGGCCGAGAAGGAACAGGAAGGCGATCAGGCCGCCGACGACGTGAAGGCCGTGGAACCCGGTCGTGATGTAGAAGACGGAGCCGTAGGGCGTGGAGGAGATCGACACGCCGTGCTCGACGAGCTCGGCGTACTCGAAGATCTGACCACCGATGAAGAACGCGCCCATGAGGAACGTCAGCGTCATCCACTCGTTCATCCCCCAGCGGTTCACCTGGAAGATCGAGCCGGTGCGGACGGGCTGGAAGCGCTCGGCGGCCCACACGCCCATCTGGCACGTCACCGACGACAGCACCAGGACGGTCGTGTTGATCGCCGCGAAGGTCAGGTTGAGCTTGTCCGCCTCGAGGGCCCACTCGTCGGCGGGCATCACGGCGCGGACCGTGAAGTACATGGCGAAGAGGCCGGCGAAGAACATGAGCTCGCTGGCCAGCCACACGATCGTCCCGACCGAGACGGGGTTCGGTCGGTTGACGCTCACGTGCTGATGGGCGTGGGGGGCAGCCGTTGCGGTCGACACAGGAGCCATTATGGCCGACGAACCTCAGCTTCGCGGCACGCAGACGGCAGCCCGGAGGCGGTGAATCTCACAATGTCTCCAGAACTTCCCACGGAGACCTGCACTTGGTGACGGAAACCGTCCGAGTGCCATGAAACCCGGGCGTCCGGGGCGCGGGCCAGGGCCCTTGGTCCCCGGTCCGCCGCCGGTCGGCGCACGACCCGCCGCAGGGGTGCTGCGGAGCGCTCCGACGTGCCAAGATGCCAGTCGGGACGTGCGTCCGCCACCCGCGGCGCCGCGCGCTCCCGGGCCCACCCGAGGGAACGACGAAGGCGACGGTGACGACGATGACGACGACCGTGACGACGACGCACGGGGACACGGACGTGACCCCGCGCGCGCCGCGCATCCTGCTCTACAGCGACGACGTGACCGTGCGCGAGCAGGTGCTGCTCGCCGTCGGGCGGCGGCTGGGCGCGGGGCAGCCGGAGATCGAGTGGCACGAGGTGGCCACCCCGGCGGCGGTCGTGGCCTCGGCGGACGCCGGCGGGTGGGACCTGCTGGTCCTGGACGGCGAGGCCGACAAGGCCGGGGGCATGGGTCTGTGCCGCCAGCTCAAGAACGAGATCTACGCCTGCCCGCCGGTCCTGGTCCTCACCGGCAGGCCGCAGGACGGTTGGCTAGCATCGTGGTCGCTCGCCGACGACGCGGTGCCCCGGCCGTTCGACGCGGTCGCCCTCCAGCGCGCCGTCGCCGACCTGCTGCGCGCCTCCGGCACGCGGTAGCCGACCAGGAGACCGACCAGCCGAAGGGCCACCCGTGACCGCCACCCCGCACCCTGCCGCCTCGACCACGAGCGACTCGACGGGTGCGGGGCTCACCTGGCCCGGTCTGCTCACCGAGCTCGTCGCGGGGAACGACCTCGACGCCGAGCGCACCGCGTGGGCCATGGACCAGGTCATGTCGGGCGAGGTCTCGCCCGTGAGGCTCGCGAGCTTCCTCGTCGCGCTGCGCGCGAAGGGCGAGACGGTCGCCGAGCTCACCGGTCTCGCCGACGCGATGCTCGCGCACGCGAGCCGCTTCTCCGTGGACGGGCCCGCCGTGGACATCGTCGGCACGGGCGGCGACCGCGCCCACACCGTGAACATCTCGACGATGGCGTCGCTCGTCATCGCGGGCGCGGGCGTGCGCGTCGTCAAGCACGGCAACCGCGCCGCGACGTCGTCGTCCGGGGCCGCAGACGTGCTCGAGGAGCTCGGGATCCGGCTCGACCACGGTCCCGACCGCGTGGCGCGCATCGTGCAGGAGGCGGGGATCACCTTCTGCTTCGCCATGGTGTTCCACCCGTCGATGCGGCACGCGGGCGTCGCGCGCAAGGAGCTCGGCATCCCGACGGCGTTCAACGTGCTCGGCCCCCTGACGAACCCCGCGCAGCCGCGCGCGGCCGCGATCGGGGTGGCCGACGCCCGGATGGCGCCGCTCATCGCCGGCGTGCTCGCCGGGCGCGGCACGTCGGCGCTCGTGTTCCGCGGCGACGACGGCCTCGACGAGCTCGCGGCGACCGGCGGCGCCACGGTGTGGGAGGTGCGCGACGGCGCCGTGACGGAGCACCGCCTCGACCCCGTCGCCGACCTCGCGCTGACGCCCGTCACCGTCGAGGACCTGCGGGGCGGGAACGCGGCGCACAACGCCGACGTCGCGCGGCGGTTCCTCGCGGGCGAGCCGGGCGCGGTGCGCGAGACCGTGCTGCTCAACGCGGCCGCTGGCCTCGTCGCCGACGGCACGCTGCCCGGTACCGCGGAGGGTTCGCTCGTCGAGCGGCTGCGCGCGGCCTACGACGTCGCGGCGCGCAGCGTCGACTCCGGCGCCGCGCGCTCGGCGCTCGCCCGCTGGGCGGAGGCCGCGGCGCGCGACTGACCGCCGGTCAGCCGGCGCGCGACTGACCGCCGGTCAGTCGTCGAGGCCGAGGGCGAACGCCTGCTCGAGGTCGACGTTCGAGTAGGCGCGGAACGCGATGAACGTCTCGGTGCGCACGACGCCCTGGACCTTGCTGATGCGGTCCGCGATGACGTCGGCGAGCTGGTCGTGCTCCTGGACCCGCACCATCGCGACGAGGTCCGCCTTGCCCGTCACCGAGTAGACCTCGCTGACGCCGCGCAGGTCCGCGACCTCCGACGCCACCTCGGGGATGCGTGCGGGGTCGGTGTCGATCAGGACGATGGCGGTGAGCATGGTTCCTCCGGGGACGGGTCGTCGTCAGGCGACCACTCTACGGTCGGCCCGGCCGACGCGTGGGCCAGGTCGGCGCCGTCGGCGTCCGCGTGGCGCGCGACGTGGCGGGCCGTGGCCGCGAGGTCCACGTGCGACCCGGCCGAGCGGACCGGGCACGCCCAGGGACCCGTGACGTCGACGATCCGCACGCCTGGTTCCTGGAGCCACGACAGCAGGATCTCGGCCTCGTGCGGATGGCTCGCGGGGGCCGGCGGCACGGGTGGTGCCACCGTTTCGCCCGTCGCGACGAGCGCGTGCACGAGCGGCCACGGGTCGGTGCCCGGGGCGCTGACGCCGGTCGCGGCGAGCCGCGCGTGCCGCACGACGACGACCTCCCACCCGCCGGCATCCGTCGGGCGGGCGGCGACGAGCTCGGCGCACGCGGCGAGCGGGGCGAGCCGCTGCGCACGCGCCGCGCCCGTGAGGAAAGCGCGCAGGCGCTGGGTCAGCTCGCCGGCCTGCTCGAAGCGCTCGTCTCGCGAGAGCGCCACGATGCGGCGCCCGAGCTCGGCGACCACGCGCGACGGGTCGCCCTCGAAGGCCTCGCGCGCGCCCGCCGCGACGTCGCCGTAGCCCGCGTCGCGCTCGGTCGCCGTGCACGGGGCGGAGCAGCGGCCCATCTCGGCGAGCACGCACGCCGTCGCGCCGGGCGAGGCGACGACGGGGAGGCGCCGGGTGCACTGGCGCAGCGCGAAGGCGTCGTGCAGGGCGTCCACGGCGGCCTGGGCCTGGTGCCGCGAGGCGAACGGGCCGATGTGCGCCGCCGGTGCGCGGACGTCGCGGACCAGCGAGAGGCGCGGGTACGCCTCGTCGGTGAGCCGGACCCACGTCATGCGCTCCGGGTGCCGCGACCGGCGGTTGTACCGCGGAGCGTGCTCGGCGATGAGGCGCAGCTCGCGGACCTGCGCCTCGAGCGGCGTCGCGCACACGACGGGCGTGACGGCGTGCGCGATGCGCACCATCTCGGTGATGCGCCCGCGCTTCTCCGAGCGCGTGAAGTACGACCGCACGCGGCGCCGGATCGACGTCGACGTGCCGACGTACAGCACCTCGTCGCCGGGGCCGCGGAAGAGGTAGACGCCGGGCGCGTCCGGCAGGCCGTCGGCGAGGTGGCGCTTGCGGCGCACGTCCTGCGGCACGGGGTCCGTCGCCCCGGCGAGGTCCTCCAGGTGCGTCACGCCGAGCGGGCCGAGGCGGCCGAGGAGCGCGTGCAGCACGTCGACGGTGGCGCGTGCGTCGGCGAGCGCGCGGTGGTCCGGCGTGACCGTGGCGCGGAAGAGGGCCGCGAGCGTCGCGAGCTTGTGGTTCGGCGCCTCGTCGCGCGTGACGACCCGCCGTGCGAGGGGCACGGTGTCGAGCACCTGGTTCCCGGGCCAGTCGTAGCCCGCGGAGCGGCACGCGGCCTTGAGGAACGAGATGTCGAACGGGGCGTTGTGCGCGACGAGCACGGCGCCGCGCGCGAACTCGAGGAAGCTGGGCAGCACGGCCTCGATGCGGGGCGCGGTGGCGACCATGGACGACGTGATGCCGGTGAGCCGGGCGACGAAGGCGGGCACGGGCACCCCGGGGTCGACGAGCGTCTGGAACTCGCCGAGCACCTCGCCGCCGCGCACCTTCACCGCGCCGATCTCCGTGATCCCGGCGCCCGCGGGGGAGCCGCCGGTCGTCTCGAGGTCGACGACGACGAACGTCACCTCGTGCAGCGGCGTGCCGAGGTCCTCGAGCGTGGGCTGGACGGGGACGCCCTGCGGTGCGGACCCGGCGCGGGGTGCGGCGAGGGCGGGTCCGGACGACATGGCGGCGAGGCTAGCGAGGGCCACCGACACCGCCGCCGCGAGGTCCGTCGGTCGCCCGCCGACACGAAGGCCGGGAGCCGCGGCGCGCGTCCCCGGGCGGCATAGGGTGGGACCGAGAGAATCAGGACGATCAGGGACGAAGCGCCCGTGGTGACCCGCGGACGAGGTGCGGAGGAGGCGCGGCGCATGGTGGCCGACGGACCGGAGGACGCCCTGCCCGCGGAGCCGGACGTGCCGCCGTCGGTCCGCAGCCTCCTCGTGGCCGCCGCGGCGGACGCGCTCGGCGCGCTCGACGCGGCACTCGTCCCGGTCGCGCTCCAGCGGGTGCGGGCCTTCGCGCCCCGGCGGCGGGCGACGGCCGGCGCGGCGCCCCTGTGGCGAGCCCTGGTCGACGACGCGGGGTTCCGGCACGCGGTCGCCGCGGCCTGGTCCCGCGAGCACGACAGCGAGCCGGAGCCCGACGCCGCGCCCCCGGACGGCCTGTCCCCGGCGCAGGTGCGCGAGCAGGCGGCGGGTGCCTTCCTCCTGCGGCCCGACGGCTGGCAGACGGAGGTGGAGCGGGCTCGCTCGCTCGACGACACCCTCCGGGCGGACCGGTCGGCCCGGGACGACGCGGCCCGCCTCCGCGTCGAGCGCGACCGGCTCGCCCGCCAGGTCGAGGAGCTCCAGGCGCGTGCCCGCGACGCCGACGCGCGCGCGGAGGCCGCGACGGCCGACCTCGCCGCGGTGCGCCGGACCGAGCGGCGGCTGCGCGCCGACGCGGACCGGGCGCGTGCCGAGGCGCGGGCCGCCGAGCGGGCGGCGCAGGGGGTGCGGGACGCCGCCGAGGTCGCGCTGCGGGACGCGCGCGAGGAACGTCGCGCGGCCGCCGGCGAGCTGGCCCGGGCGCGCGCGGAGCGGGACGTGGCACGCCGGGCGCGGACGTCGTCGGCCGACCTCGCGACGGCCCGGGCGCGCCTCCTGCTGGACACGGTGGTCGACGCGGCGGCGGGGCTGCGGCGCGAGCTCGCGCTCGGCCCGTCGACCACGACCCCCGCCGACGACGTCGCGGCCGGGCTGCCGGACGCGGTGCGTCCCCGGCCGGGCTCGCGCGGCCGCGCGGCGGACGACCCGGCGCTCGTGGACGACCTGCTGTCGGTCCCGCGGACGCACCTGGTCGTCGACGGCTACAACGTGACGAAGACGGGCTACGGCGAGCTGTCGCTCGCGGACCAGCGCGACCGCCTCCTCTCCGGCCTGCTCCGCGTGGCCGCCGCCGGCACGGAGGTCACCGTGTGCTTCGACGGCGCCGACGGCGGCCCCCGGCCGGTGCACGCCCCGCGCGGCGTGCGCGTGCTGTTCTCGTCGGGGGAGATCGCGGACGACCTCATCCGGCGCCTGGTCGCCGCCGAGCCGCCCGGGCGCCCGGTCGTCGTCGTGACGAGCGACCGCGCCGTCGCCGACGACGTGCAGGCGATGGGCGCGGCGTGCGTCCCGGCCCACGCGCTCCTGGCGCGGCTCGCCCGCCGCTGACGACGCGGCCCTCCCCGGCGTGCTGCCGGGGAGGGCCGTGGTGCGCGGGGACGAGGGCCCCGGGGCCGTGTCAGCGGACGGGCGCGGGCCCGTCGACGTAGATCGCCTCGACGTCGGCCGCGAAGTCCTTGAGCACCTCGCTGCGCTTCACCTTGAGCGACGGCGTGAGGTAGCCGTTCTCGACCGTGAAGTCCGTCGTGAGGACCGTGAACTTGCGGATCGACTCGGCGCGGGACACCGCCTGGTTCGCGCGCGTGACCGCGGCGTCGAGGGCGGCGAGGACGTCCGGGTCCTTGGCCGCCTGCTCGACGGTCAGCGGCTCCTTGCCGTGCATGCTCGCCCAGCCGGGCAGGCCCTCCGGGTCGAGCGTCACCAGGGCGCCGATGAACGGCTTCTGGTCGCCCACGACGACGCACTGCGAGACGAGCGCGTGCGCGCGGATCCGGTCCTCGAGGACGGCGGGTGCGACGTTCTTGCCGCCCGCGGTGACGATGATCTCCTTCTTGCGCCCGGTGATGCGCAGGAAGCCGCCCTCGTCGAGCGAGCCGAGGTCGCCGGTGCGGAACCAGCCGTCGACGAACGCGTCCGCGGTCGCCTGCTCGTTGTTGTGGTAGCCGCGGAAGATGTGGTCCCCGCGCAGGAGGATCTCGCCGTCCTCGGCGATCCGGGCGCCGCAGCCGGGGAGCTGCTCGCCGACGGTCCCGATCTTCGTGTTCCCGGGGCGGTTGACGCTCGTCGGTGCCGTCGACTCGGTGAGGCCGTAGCCCTCGAGGATCCGCACGCCGATGCCGCGGTAGAAGTGGCCGAGCCGCTCGCCCAGCGGCGCGCCGCCCGAGACGGCGTACTTCGCGCGACCGCCGAGCGCGTGCCGGAGCTTCTTGAAGACGAGCGCGTCCGCGACCTTGTGCTGCAGGCGCAGCCCGATGCCCGGCCCCGACGGCTCGTCGAGCGCGCGCGAGTACGCGATCGCGGTCGCGGCGGCCCAGTGGAAGATCTTCAGCTTGCCGCCCGCGGCCGCCTTCTGCTCCGAGGAGTTGTAGACCTTCTCGAAGACGCGCGGCACCGAGAGGATGTACGTCGGCTTGAACGTGCCGAGGTCCTCGAGCAGCGTCTTGGTGTCCGGCGTGTGGCCCAGCACCGTGCCGCCGGCCACGACGAGCACGCCGATGAACCGCGCGAACACGTGGGCGAGCGGCATGAACAGCAGCGTGCGGCCGCCCGGCTCCCCGAAGACCTCGGGCACGGCGGCCACGGCGTTGACCGTGAGGGAGTAGAAGTTCTGGTGCGTGAGCTCCGCGCCCTTGGGGCGGCCGGTCGTGCCGGAGGTGTAGATGATCGTCGCGACGTCCGCGAGGTCGGCCAGGCCGCGCCGGCGCACGATCTCGGCGTCGTCCACGCCGGCGCCGTCGGCCGTGAGCGTGGCGATCGCGCCCGCGTCGATCGCCAGCACGTCCTGCAGGGCCGGGGCCTGGTCGCGCACCTCCTCGACCGTCGCCGCGTGCGCCTCGGTCTCCACGACGAGCAGGCGCACGTCCGCGTCCGAGAGGATCCACTGCACCTGCTCCGGGCTCGACGTCTCGTAGAGCGGCACGGGCACGGCGCCCGCCGCCCACGTCGCCCAGTCGAGCAGGGTCCACTCGTAGCGCGTGCGCGACATGATGCCCACGTGGTCGCCCGGCTGGATGCCGCGGGCGACGAGCCCCTTCGCGACGGCGACGACCTCGGCGTCGAACTCGCGCGCGCTGAGCGCCTGCCACGCACCGTCGGCACCCGTGCGGCGCGCGACCATCGGCGCGGCCGGGTCGGCCGCGACGCGGCTCGCGAGGAGGTCGTTGAGGTTCTTCGAGGGATCGACTTCGACGATCCGTGGGGCGCTGATCTCGTCCATTCTGGCTCCAGTGGCAGTAGTCGACGGTGGGAGAACCCTACCCAGTGGCGGCGTGTGCCCGAGACCTGCCGTTGTCGGTAGGCTTCAGGTGCTGTGCGCTGCTTGCGCAACGTTTCGCGCGGGCGCGGAGTTCCGGTGGCCCGACCCGTGGCGCGGGGTCGAGGCCCCGTCGTCGTGCGTGGTCCGTGAGCGGGCGAGCACCCGCAGCGAGACCTTGCAGTCAGCGGAACCGAGCGAGTAGAGGACGGGACATGCACGCCATCGGGGTGGACATCGGCGGGACGAAGATCGCGGCCGGGGTCGTCGACGAGAAGGGCGAGATCCTCGTCCAGACGCGCCGCGACACCGAGCCCGACGACGTCGCGAGCATCGACCGCGCCATCGCCGACGTCTATGCCGAGCTCACCGCCGACCACGAGGTCGGCGCGATGGGCCTCGCGGCGGCCGGCTTCGTCAGCCCGGACCGCACCTCGGTGCTCTTCGCACCGAACATCGCGTGGCGCGAGTACCCGCTGGCGCGCAACGTGCGCGAGCTCATCGGCGACGTCGACGTCCCGATCGTCGTGGAGAACGACGCGAACGCGGCGGGCTGGGCGGAGTTCCAGTTCGGCGTCGCGCGCGACGCGACCGACATGCTCATGCTCACGGTCGGCACGGGGCTCGGGGGCGCGATCGTCGTCGACCGCGAGCTCGTGCGCGGCAAGTGGGGCGTCGCGGCGGAGGTCGGCCACATGCGCGTCGTCCCGGGCGGGCACTACTGCGGCTGCGGCCACGAGGGCTGCTGGGAGCAGTACGCGTCCGGGCGCGCCCTCGTGCGCGACGGCCAGAACGCCCTCATCGCCCAGCCGGACCGCGCGACGCGCCTGCTCGAGATCTGCGGCGGCGACCCGGACAAGCTCAACGGTCCCCAGATCACCCAGGCCGCGCAGGAGGGCGACGACCTCGCGGTCGAGCTGCTCGCGAACCTCGGCCGCTGGATCGGCGAGGGCGCGGCGTCGGTCACGGCGCTGCTCGACCCGGAGCTCATCGTCATCGGCGGCGGCGTCGGTGCGGCGGGCGACCTCCTGCTCCAGCCGGTGCGGCGCGCGTTCGCCGACCAGCTCTCCGCGCGCGGGCACCGCCCGGAGGCGCGGATCGAGCTCGCCGAGCACGGCAACGAGGCGGGCATCGTCGGCGCCGCGGACCTCGCGCGCCGCTGACGGGCGGCGCGGGCGCGGTGCGGGGGAGGCGCGGGCGTCAGACGACGGCGCCCGGCCCCCGGTCGTCGTCCTCCCGCCGGTGCGGCATGCGCCAGAGCAGGATCGCGAGCCCCACGAGGAAGGCGCCGCCGCCCACCTGCGCGACGAGCACGGGGTACGGGCGTGCCACGACCAGCACGACGAGCAGCAGGATCGGCACGCCGACGACGAGCGCCCACGCCATCGTCAGGAGCGGGTCGCGCCCGAGGACGAGCGGTGGGTCCGGCGGCACGAAGTGGCTCTCGGCCTCCTCGAGGTCCTCGACCTCGGGCGTCGTGGGCCAGTCCCGCGGCCCCGTCGGGCGCACCCAGGGCGCCACGGGCACGGACCCGAGCACGTCGCGGCCGCTGCGCGGGGCGCCCTCAGGCGCTCCGGCCGTCGGGTCCTGCGCGGCCCGGGGGTCGTCGCCCGGCCGGGTGCCCGGCTCGGACCGGTCGAGCTCGGACAGGTCCGCGAGCTCGGCCACGATGCCGGCCCACCGGGCGTCGACGTCGAGCGCGGGCTCGGGCGCCTCGTCGCGCGGCGCCGTCGCCTCCCCGTCGTCGGCGGCAGGGTGGTCCGCACCCGGCGCCGCGTCGTCGGGCGTGGGGTCGGGGACGTCGTCGGGCTGCGGGGAGTCCGGCTGGGCGTTCGGTGCGGCCATGGGAATCACTCTAGAGTCGGATGCACGTCCCGCGCCGGGACCCCGCGAGGAGGAACGTTGTTCTACTGGTTCATGAAGCAGGTGATGGTCGGCCCGATCCTGCGGCTCCTGTACCGTCCCTGGACGCGGGGCGTCGAGCACGTGCCGGACGAGGGCGGTGCCATCCTCGCGAGCAACCACCTCGCGGTGATCGACTCGTTCATCCTGCCGCTCGTCCTCGACCGCAAGGTCCAGTTCCTCGGCAAGTCCGACTACTTCACGGGCACGGGCGTCAAAGGCCGCCTGACCGCGGGCTTCATGCGCGGCGTCGGGACGATCCCCGTGGACCGCGCGGGCGGCAAGGCCAGCGAGGCCGCGCTCGAGACGGGCCTGCGCGTCCTGCGCGAGGGTGACCTGTTCGGCATCTATCCCGAGGGCACGCGCAGCCCGGACGGGCGGCTGTACCGCGGCAAGACGGGCGTCGCGCGCCTCGCGCTCGAGTCGGGCGCCCCGGTGGTCCCGGTCGCGATGGTCGGGACGAACATCGCACAGCCGATCGGCAAGGTCATCCCCACGCCCATGCGCATCGGGGTCGTCATCGGCGAGCCGCTCGACTTCTCGCGCTACCGCGGCATGGAGAACGACCGCTTCATCCTGCGCGCCGTCGCCGACGAGATCCAGTACGCGATCATGCGGCTGTCCGGCCAGGAGTACGTCGACATCTACGCGGCCACGGCCAAGGCGCGCCTCGCGGCCGGCCACACCGAGTCCGAGGTGGCGGGCGGAGCCCCCGGCGGGCGTCCCGCCCCGGACGTCCAGGTCCCGGAACCGCCGCCGGAGCCCGGCGCGGCGTCAGTAGACTGAGCGACGGCCGGTCGCGCCGGGCCCCGTGCAGGGCCCGAGCCCCGTCGCCGCCACCCCGCCGGACCGCGTCCGTCCGGCCAGGATCCGTCCTACGAGAGGTTCTGAGTTCACATGTCGGTTCGTCGCGTCGCCCTCCTCACCGCGGGCGGTTTCGCCCCGTGCCTGTCCTCCGCGGTCGGGGGTCTCATCGAGCGGTACACGGAGCTCGACCCGGAGATCGAGATCATCGCCTACCAGTACGGCTACCACGGCCTGCTGACCGGCACGAAGATCGTCGTGGACTCCGAGGGGCGCAAGCAGGCGGGGATCCTGCACCGCTTCGGCGGCTCGCCGATCGGCAACTCGCGCGTCAAGCTCACCAACGCGGCCGACTGCGTCAAGCGCGGCCTCGTCCAGGAGGGCCAGGACCCGCTGCAGGTCGCCGCGGAGCAGCTCAAGGCGGACGGCGTCGACGTGCTGCACACGATCGGCGGCGACGACACGAACACGACCGCGGCCGACCTCGCCGCGTACCTCCACGAGAACGGCTACGAGCTCACGGTCGTGGGCCTGCCGAAGACGATCGACAACGACGTGATCCCGATCCGTCAGTCGCTCGGTGCGTGGACCGCCGCCGAGGAGGCCGCGGGCTTCGCCGCCAACGTCATCGGCGAGCACCGCTCGGGCCCGCGCATGCTCATCGTGCACGAGGTCATGGGCCGGCACTGCGGCTGGCTCACCGCGGCGTCCGCCGCCGAGTACCGCAAGTGGCTCGACGCCCAGGAGTGGGCCCCGGCCCTCGGCCTGACGCGCGAGCGCTGGGACGTCCACGCGGTCTTCCTGCCGGAGCTCGCGCTCGACATCGACGCCGAGGCCGAGCGCCTCAAGGCGATCATGGACGAGCAGGGCAACGTCAACATCTTCCTGTCCGAGGGCGCCGGCATGCACGAGATCGTGGCGCAGCTCGAGGCGGCGGGCGAGGAGGTTCAGCGCGACCCGTTCGGCCACGTCAAGCTCGACACGGTCAACCCCGGCCAGTGGTTCGCCAAGCAGTTCGCCGACAAGCTGGGCGCCGAGAAGGTCATGGTCCAGAAGTCCGGCTACTTCTCGCGCGCGGCCGCCGCGAACGCCGAGGACCTGCGCCTCATCAAGTCGATGACCGACCTGGCGGTCGAGTGCGCGCTGCGCGGCGAGTCGGGCGTCATCGGCCACGACGAGGAGAACGGCGACCGCCTGCGCGCCATCGAGTTCCCGCGCATCGCCGGCGGCAAGGCGTTCGACGTGTCGCAGCAGTGGTTCGGCGAGCTCCTCGAGGGCATCGGCCAGCCGCTCGTGCCCGCGGCGCCCGCGGCCCACTGACCGGCACCACCGCACCAGGAACCTCGTCAGGGGACGCCGTATGACCACCACGAGCGAGCCGGGGACCGACTCCGGGCTCGACCACTTCCGCACGCTCGTCGCGCTCCAGCAGCCGACGTGGCCGGACGAGGCGGCGCTCGACGCCGTCCGTGACCGGCTGGCGGCCTCCGCGCCGCTCGTGGTGCCGGCGGCCGCCGACACGCTGCGCTCCCGCCTGGCCGCGGCCGGGCGGGGCGAGGCGTTCCTCCTGCAGGGGGGCGACTGCGCCGAGACGTTCGCCGAGGCGAACGCCGACCGGATCCGCAACAAGATCCGCACCATCCTGCAGATGGCGGTCATCCTCACGCACGGCGCGAGCATGCCCGTCGTGAAGATGGGCCGCATGGCCGGGCAGTACGCCAAGCCGCGCAGCTCCGACTCGGAGACGCGCGACGGGGTGACCCTGCCCGCGTACCGGGGCGACATGATCAACGGGCACGCCTTCACGCCCGAGGCGCGCATCCCCGACCCGGAGCGCCTCGTCCAGGCGTACCAGATCTCCGCGGCGACGTGGAACGTCGTGCGCGCGTTCACGACCGGCGGCTTCGCGGACCTGCGCCAGGTCCACGAGTGGAACCGCGGCTTCATGCGCAACCCCGCCTACGCGCGGTACGAGCGGACGGCCTCCGAGATCGACCGCGCGATCCGCTTCATGGACGCGTGCGGCGCCGACTTCGACGCGCTGCGCACCGTCGAGTTCTTCGTCAGCCACGAGGCGCTCGTGCTGGACTACGAGCGCGCGCTCACGCGCCGCGACGCGCGCACGGGGGACGCGTACGACACGTCCGCCCACTTCCTGTGGATCGGGGAGCGCACGCGCCAGCTCGACGGCGCGCACGTCGACTTCCTCTCGCGCGTCGCGAACCCGATCGGGGTCAAGCTCGGCCCGACGACGACGCCCGACGTCGCGCTCGAGCTCGCCCGCCGTCTCAACCCCGACGACGTCGAGGGCCGCCTGACCTTCGTCACGCGCATGGGCGCGGGCAACGTGCGCGACGCGCTCCCGCCCCTCGTCGAGGCCGTGGCGCGCGCGGGCGTGCCCGTCACGTGGGTCACGGACCCCATGCACGGCAACACCATCACGTCCGCGAGCGGCTACAAGACGCGCCGGTTCGACGACGTCCTCGACGAGGTGCGCGGCTTCTTCGAGGTGCACCGCGCCGCGGGGACCGTGCCGGGCGGGCTGCACGTCGAGCTCACGGGCGACGACGTGACCGAGGTGCTGGGCGGGAGCGAGGAGATCGACGACGCGGGGCTCGCCCTGCGCTACGAGACCCTCGTCGACCCGCGCCTCAACCACCAGCAGTCGCTGGAGATGGCCTTCCAGGTCGCGGAGATGCTGCGCGGCTGAGGGCGTGGGGAGACGGCCGTCTCCCGTCGAGCGCTGGGCTGTGGCCCGTCCCGTGGTCGGGGCGGGCCACGGCCGTCTGCGCGGGGCGCGGGATCAGAAGACGTTGAGGACGATCGTCGAGCCCTTGGGCGCGGTGCGCCCGTCACCGCCCGGAGGGTCCTGGGCGTAGACGATGTTGAGCGGGTGGATGCCCTGCGGGTAGCGGATCTCCACCTGGAAGCCTGCGTCCTTCAGGGCCTTCTCGGCGTCGGCGACGTTGCGGGTGCTGACGTTCGGGACCTCGACGAGCGGAGGCCCGAGCGACACCACGACGTTCACGGTGTCCTTCCGGTGGGCGTCGGAGCCCTGCTCGGGGTCCTGGCGGATCACGAGCCCTGCGCCGACGGTCTCGGAGTACTCCTCGGTGACGGCGGGGACGAGGCCCTGCTCCTCGAGCGCGGCGACCGCGGCGTCCTTCGCGGAGCCCGTGACCTGCGGCACGACGACGGGCGCGGGCCCGGACGAGACGGTGAGCACCACCGGCACGTCGTGCCGGATCGTGGCGCCCTCCTCGATGACGTTGCCGTCGGGGTCTTTCACGGCCATGACCTGGCCCGACGGCACCTCGTCGTGCGGCGTGGCGACGGGGTCGCCCAGCGTCAGGTCGGCGCCCTCGATCGCGGCGGTCGCCTCCTCCTGCGTCGCGCCCACGAGGCCGGTCGGCACCGTGAGCATCCGCACGCCCTTCGACACGACGAGCCGCACGCTGCCGTCCTTGCGCACGTCCTCGCCGGACGCCGGGTCGGTCGCCACCACGGCGCCCTCGGGCACGGCGTCGTCGTAGCGCTCCTCGACCGTGTGGGAGAGGCCCGCGTCGTCGAGGATCGCGACGGCCTCCGGGCGCGACGCCTCGACGAGGCCGTCCGGGACCTGGGTGTAGGCGCCCGGCCCGGACGAGAACCACCACGCGGCGCCGCCGCCGACGCCCGCGAGGACGAGGAGCACGACGAGCGACCAGACGACCACGCGGCCGTGGCCGCGTCGCCGCGCCGGGGTCGGGGCAGCAGGGGGCGGCGGGCCGGGCCGCGTGGTCGGCGCGACGACGTGCCCGACGGCGAGCGGCTCGGTGAGGCCCGCGGCCTCGCGGTCGCGCAGGCTGAGCGCCGCGAGGGACGCGGTCGCGGCGGCGGACGGGTCGTCGGGCTCGGTCCGCGGGCCCGGACCCGGCGGGGGCGGCACGACGGCGGACCCCCCGGCGGGCGGGTCGACGCGCCGCTCGAGGTCGGCCGGGTCGAGCGCCGCGCGGGTCGAGCGCACGAGCGCGAGCGCGGCGCCGGCGTCGGCCGGGCGATCGGCGGGGTCGCGCGCGGCGAGCGCGCACAGCAGGTCGTCGACCTCGGGCGGGATCCACGGGGCGACGTCCGACGGCGGCGGCACGTCGTTGTTCACGTGCTGGAACGCGACCTGGATCGGCGTCGTGCCGGTGTGCGGGACGGTGCCGAGCAGCATCTCGTACGCGAGGATGCCCGCCGCGTAGACGTCGGTGCGGGCGTCGCACGTGCCGGTCGCGATGAGCTCGGGGGAGAGGTAGGCGACGGTCCCGAGGATCGTGCCCGTCGTCGTCGCGGTCACCTCGTTCACGGCGCGGGCGAGACCGAAGTCGGTGACCTTGAGCCGGCCCTCGGTGTCGAGCAGGACGTTCTCGGGCTTGATGTCGCGGTGCACGAGCCCTGCGCGGTGGGCGGCGGCGAGCGCGTCGAGCACGTGGTCGAGCACGTCGAGCGTGCGACCCAGCGTCAGGGTGCGCTCGGTGAGCATGGTGCGGCGCAGGTTCGACCCCGCCACGTACTCCATCGTCAGGTAGCTGGTGTCGCCGTCGAGGCCCTGGTCGTACACGGCGACGAGGCCCGGGTGGGTGAGCCGGGCCGCGGCGCGCGCCTCACGGCGGAAGCGCGAGACGAAGTCGGCGCCGGACGCGCCCTCGGCGAGGTGGGGGTGCATGACCTTGAGCGCGACCTCGCGCTCGAGCCGACGGTCGACCGCGAGGTACACCGTCGCCATGCCGCCTCGCGCGATGCGCGAGACGACCTCGTACCGCCCGTCGACCAGGCGGCCGACGAGGGGATCGGTCGTCACGGTGGCCACGGGGAGAGTCTAGGTGGCCGGGTGTCACGATCCGGTGAGCACGGCGCGCACGACGTGGGTGTCGTGTGGAGGCACGCCGTAGGCTTGCCCGGTGACCGATCGCGACACCAGCCCCCGCCCCACGCTCGACGACCTCGTCGGCGAGTGGCTGACCCTCCCCGACGTCGCCGAGGCGCTCGGCACCGACGTCGGCAAGGTGCGCCGTCTCGTGCAGGAGCGGCGCGTCGTAGGCGTGAAGCGCGGCGAGCGCACGACGTTCCAGGTCCCGGCACGCTTCCTCGTGCCGCTGCACCTGGTCGACCCGGCGAACGCCGGCCGCCCGGACGAGAGCGGCCGCGTGGGAGTCCTGTCGAGCCTGCAGGGCACGATCGTCGTCCTCACCGACGCCGGCTTCGACGACGCCGAGATCCTCGAGTGGCTCTTCACCCCGCACGACGAGCTCGGCGAGGCCCCGTTCGACACGCTCCTCAGCGGGCACAAGGCGCGCGTGCGCCGCGTGGCGCAGTCCGAGCTCTGACGCGTTCCGCCCGCCGCCCCGATCGTCCGGGCCTGTGCCGGGCCTGTGCCGGGCCGACGGGCGGCGGTGCGGTCAGGCCGTGCGCTCGACGGCGGCGCGCGCGAGCAGCGCGAGCATCGTCGCGCCCGGCTCCGCGAGCCCAGCCCCGTCGAGGGCGGCCGCGGCGCGCTCGGTGAGCTCCGCGATGAGCGACTCGACGGCGTCGCGCGCGCCCGTCTCGACGAGGACGGCGCGCAGGTCCTCCACCGTGGCCGGGTCGAGGTCCGGGTCGCCCAGGTGCGTGAGCAGCAGCTCGCGCTGCGCGGGCGTCGCCGCGGCCAGCGCGCGCACGACGAGCACCGTGCGCTTGCCCTCGCGCAGGTCGTCGCCGGCCGGCTTGCCGGTGACCTGCGCGTCGCCGAAGACGCCGAGCACGTCGTCGCGGAGCTGGAACGCCTCGCCCACGGGCAGGCCGAACGCGCTCGTCGCGGCGACCGCGTCGTCGTCGGCCCCGGCGAGCGCGGCGCCGAGCGCGATGGGGTGCTCGACGCTGTAGCGCGCGGACTTCGAGCGGATGACGGCCCGGGCCCGCTCCTCGTCGGCCGCCGGGTCCTCGCCCCACGGCAGGACCTGCGCGTGCACGTCGAGGTACTGGCCGGCCGTGACCTCCGTCTGCATACGGCCGAACACGCGTCGCGACCGCGTGGCGACCGCGGGCGCGAGGTCGTCGAGCGCGTCGCCGAGCTCCCGGTGGCTCGCGATGAGCGCGAGGTCGCCGAGCAGGATCGCGGCGTTCTCGCCGTACCGCGCGCCGTCGCCGGACCAGCCGAGGTCGCGGTGGCGCGCCGCGAAGGCGCGGTGCGCCGTCGGGCGGCCGCGCCGGGTGTCGGAGGAGTCCATGACGTCGTCGTGGAAGAGCGCCGCCGCCTGGAACAGCTCGAGCGCCGCGCCGGCGCGCAGCACCGTGGTCCGGTGCGGGCCCGCGGCGTCACCGCCGTGCGCGCGCCACGACCAGTAGCAGAACGCGGCGCGCAGGCGCTTGCCGCCCGCGAGCAGCTCCTGCGTCGCGTCGGCGAGCAGATCCGTGTCCGGGTGGGTCCCGGCGAGCTCGGCGCGCAGCGCCGCGGTCGAGGCGTGCAGGGCGTCGTCGACGCCGGTGCGCACCCCCTCGCGGTCGACGAGCGCGGCGGGGCTCGGGTCGGTGAGGTCCTCGGACGCCTGGGGAGGGACGGAGGGCGAGGTCGGCAGCGACGGGTTGGGCACGGGGGCAGCCTATGCGGAGCGAGCGCCACCCTGCCCGCCCGGTCTGGTGGCGGTCGGGCGGCGCGGCACCTCAGCCGGCGGCGACCTGGCCGCTGATCGTCACGAGGCGTTCCGTCTCGTCGTCGAAGACGCCGACGGCGACCGACTCGGTCGGGGCCTCGGGCGCCGTCGTGCGGACGAACGTGGTGAGCGAGGTGAGCGCGCTCGGCACGGTCGACGGCGACACCGCGAAGCCGGCCACGCCCAGCGTGTCGGTGTAGTAGGCGGTGAGCGCCTCGACCGTGTCCGTGGAGCGCAGGTTCAGCGTGACGTCCACGAGCGCGCCGTCCTGCGACGGCCGCGCCGAGCTCGCGAGCACCTCGGCGCCCGGCGCCACCGGGACGAGCGCGGCGGGGAACCCCTCCACCAGGTCCCCGACCGCCGAGGCGGCGTCGTAGTCGGGCAGCGGCGTGCCCGGCGCGCCGGAGTCGGCGTCCGGCGCCGGTTGCTCCTCCCGGGGTGCCGCGGCGCCCTGCACGTCGCCCAGGTCCGCCTGGCACCCCGCGAGCGTCGAGCCCAGCACGGCCGCGACGAGGACGACGGCGGCCCGGCCGGCGGGGGAGAGCGCCGGGTGCGCGGCGGCGCGGGTTCGTGGTGGCACGCGCACACCGTAGTCACCCGCGCGTGCGCGAGCCACCACCGAGGCCGGGGGCCGACCACAGCCCCGGGTGCCCGCCCCGCGTCGTCCACAGCCGGGCGGCGGGCGCCCCGCACGCCGCCCCGACCGACTGGGATGGGCGCATGACGACCCTCATCCGGGCCCAGGGCCCGCGCGAGCTCCTCGCCTACGTCCCCTTCCGGCTCGGCTACCGCCCGCAGGACAGCGTCGTCCTCGTGGGGCTGCGGCCACCGCGCGGCCGCATCGGTCTCGTCGTGCGCGTCGACGTCGCCGACGCGGCGGACGTCGAGCACGGCCCGCAGCTCGCGCGGTCCGTCGTGGGGCACCTCGCGGCCGACGGCGCGCGGCGCGTCGTGCTCGTCGTCTACTCCGACGCGCCGCTGCGCGCGGCGGGCGTCGCGGCCGCGCGGGTGCGGGCCGCCGTCGAGCACTGCCGCGAGGCCGCCGAGCCGCACCACGGGCCCGTCGAGGCGTGGGTCGTGTCGTCGACGGGCTGGTACGCGCTCGACTGCGCCGAGGACGACTGCTGTCCGCCGGAGGGAAGGTCGCTGCGCGAGCTCGAGTCGAGCGAGGTCGGCGCGCACATGGTGCTGTCCGGGGCGGCGCTCGCGGACTCGCGCGAGGAGGCGCTGCGGATCCCGCCCGCGGGCGCGGACGCGCGGCGCCGTGCCGCGCGCGCGGCACGGCGGGTGCGCGACCGCGCCCGGTCCGTGGCGGCCGGCGACGACGTCGCGTCCCGGGTCGCGGCGCGGGTCTCCGCCCTCGCGCTGTGGCGGACCGCGGTCGCGCAGGTCGTCGCGCGCGACCGGGCGCGGGACGGCGGGCCGGTCGACGACGGCGCCGGTGCCGCGGTGCCCGCCGCGACGGTCCTCGGGCGCCTGGCCGCGGGCCTCGAGTCGGTCCCCGTGCGCGACGCCGTGCTTCTCTCCCTCGTGCCGGGGACCGACGACCTGCCGGACCGCACGGTGCGGGGCGGCGACGTGGACGCCGGGACGGGCCGCGCCATCGCGGCCGTCGTGGACCCAGGCGCGGGCCTGGCGCCCGACCCGGCGGTCACCGGACCGGCGAGGGCCGTGCTGGAGGGCGTGGTCGCCCACGCGCCGCGCGGGAGCACCGCGCCCGCGCTGACGCTCCTGGCGCTCGTGGCCTGGTGGCACGGCGACGGCGGCCGGGCCCGTCGGCGGCTGGCCGAGGCGCTCGCGGAGGACCCGACGTACCGGCTCGCGCTGCTGCTCGCGAGCGCGCTCGACGCCGGGGTCCCGCCGGGCTGGGTCCGCGCCGACGCGTGCGCCGACACGCACGACGTCGGGTAGGTTCGACGCAACACGACCTGCGGTCGCCCCCGCGGCCGGCCGCACCCACGAGCCGTCTCCGGAGGACACATGAGCGTCGTCGTCGCGCACCTGAGCACGCCCGAGGGCCGCGAGGCTCTCGACAGCGCGGCCACCGAGGCCGTCCGGCGCGGCACCGACCTCGTCGTCGTCGTGACCGAGGCCTCCATGGCGACTCCCGAGCTCGTCGCCGCGCACGAGGACGACCTGCGACGCGTGGAGGCACGCCTCGAGGGGACGGGCACGACGCTGCGCCGCGAGCAGGGCTCGTCGGACCTCGCGGACGACCTCGTGGGCGCCGCGGAGCGGTCGTCGGCGGACCTCATCGTCATCGGGCTGCGTCGGCGCAGCCCCGTGGGCAAGCTCATCCTCGGCTCGAACGCCCAGCGCATCCTGCTCGACGCGCCCTGCCCCGTGCTGGCCGTCAAGCCCGAGCGGCCCGCCGGCGTCTGACCCGCCGGCGCGCGGACGCGGATTGCCTGTGGTCCGGCGCGCGGCGGGCGCTGGGCGAGGGGCAGGGTGGGCGGGGGAATCTTCCAGGGTCCCGACCCGTTGTACACGTCACGAACCGGGTGACGAACGTCGTGACGACGTGGTGCGCCGGGCCGTCGGGAGGCGGTCAGGTCCGACATCACCCCGTGTCGCGGCGTCCGGCGCACGGATCGCCGGTACAATATAGGTAGTCCGCCAGAGCCCGACGACTCACCGTGAGAGTCCAGAGCAGCCCGCACTTCACGGTTCACGTCCCCGCTCCGGCGGCCCTACCGCCCCCCATGATTGCCGAAAGGTCGGTTTGTGGCGCCCTCAACCCCGATTTCCGCACTCCCGCGAGAGTTCGAGCACCCCGCCCTGCAGGAGCTCCTGCGGCGCGGCAGCGCGAACGGTCGCGTCGACGCCGAGAGCTTCCGCACCGCGTGCGAGCAGGCTGCCGTCAACGACGCCAAGCGGCTGAAGGCGGTCTTCCGCGCGCTCGCGGGCGCCGGCGTCGAGGTCGACATCCCGACCACGACGAAGGTGGCCGCGGCGGCTTCCCCGCGCAGCACGACGACGGCGCGCACCAAGCCCGCCGCGACGAAGTCCGCGTCGGCGACCAAGCGCACGACCACGACGAAGGCCGCCCCGGCGGCCGACGCCGAGGGCGCGGAGACCCCGTCGACCGGCCCGGCCAAGCCCGCCGCCCGCAAGACCGCGGCCAAGGCCCCCGCCAAGTCCAAGGCGACGCCCGCGCGCGCCAAGAAGAAGGACGACGACGAGGACGACGCCGAGGTCGAGATCGAGGACCTCGAGATCGACGTGACCGAGGACGAGGAGGCCGCGGAGCCGGGCGCCAAGAAGGCTGCCGCCGCCGCGCCGAGCGACGAGCCCGAGGAGACCGGCTTCGTCGTCTCCGACGCGGACGAGGACGACGCCCCGGTCCAGCAGGTCGTGACCGCGGGCGCGACGGCCGACCCGGTCAAGGACTACCTCAAGCAGATCGGCAAGGTCGCGCTGCTGAACGCGGAGCAGGAGGTCGAGCTCGCGAAGCGGATCGAGGCCGGTCTGTTCGCGGAGGAGAAGCTCGCGGCCGAGGGCGACGACCTGGACCGCAAGCTCAAGCGTGAGCTGCAGTGGATCGCGCACGACGGCAAGCGGGCGAAGAACCACCTGCTGGAGGCGAACCTGCGTCTGGTGGTGTCGCTGGCCAAGCGGTACACGGGTCGCGGCATGCTGTTCCTGGACCTGATCCAGGAGGGCAACCTCGGTCTGATCCGTGCGGTCGAGAAGTTCGACTACACCAAGGGCTACAAGTTCTCGACGTACGCGACGTGGTGGATCCGGCAGGCGATCACGCGCGCGATGGCGGACCAGGCGCGCACCATCCGTATCCCGGTGCACATGGTCGAGGTCATCAACAAGCTCGCGCGCGTGCAGCGTCAGATGCTGCAGGACCTGGGCCGGGAGCCCACGCCCGAGGAGCTCGCCAAGGAGCTCGACATGACCCCGGAGAAGGTCGTCGAGGTCCAGAAGTACGGCCGCGAGCCCATCTCGCTGCACACGCCGCTCGGCGAGGACGGCGACTCCGAGTTCGGCGACCTCATCGAGGACTCCGAGGCCATCGTCCCGGCGGACGCGGTGAGCTTCACGCTCCTGCAGGAGCAGCTGCACCAGGTGCTCGACACGCTGAGCGAGCGCGAGGCGGGCGTCGTCTCCATGCGGTTCGGCCTCTCGGACGGCCAGCCCAAGACGCTCGACGAGATCGGCAAGGTCTACGGCGTGACGCGTGAGCGCATCCGTCAGATCGAGTCGAAGACCATGTCGAAGCTGCGCCACCCGAGCCGCTCGCAGGTGCTGCGCGACTACCTCGACTGAGTCGGTAGGTCAGTTCTCGACGAAGCCGCAGGTTGGGGCGCGTTTAGCACGCATCCCGGGCCTGCGGCTTCGTCGTGCAGCGTTGCTCGTACAGATATCCGCGCTAGTGTCGCGACGCGTGAGCACATCACCGGGTGCCGCCCTTGATCTGCGGGCGCTCTGCTCGCACCGAAGATGCGGACGGCACCACGAGCAAGCGTCAACGCGGCGTGCTCGCGTTCGTCTCGTCCGCGGCGTCTACGGCGCGACGTGGCGTGAGGTCGCGGACGCGCTCAAACGTCATCACGGGTAGGCGTCGGGCGCGCTTAGAACGTGCCGTTTGCGTTCGGGTTATGCGTCGAGCCCGTCCCGGAACGGACGAATCCCGCGATCGACACGGTAGGCGGGTCTGCTGGGGGTCAAACCCGCGGCTAGCTCTTGCGTCGTCGCCCCGTGTGTCGTTGCCGGATCGACTCGATGACCACGCCGATGACGACGAGAACGGCGAGGGTCCCGATACCGACGCGGAGCGGGTCCCACCCGTCCGAGATTGCGCCGACGACCACCCCGGTGAGCGTGCAGGCCATGGCGACTATCAGCAGCAGTGCGATTCTGCGAGTGTTGCCGGTGGGCGTGGTCATTCGCTCACGGTAGGACCGGCGGGGATCGCTCGCTCCAGCGGATGACGCCTCAGAACTCGTGTGCGCGTCCTCCGGCGCGTCCGGACGCCTGTTCTGCTGTAGTCCGTCGCTGTGACGAGCCTCGGAGCGCCCTGGGACGCTGGCGGCTCTGGGCCGGGCCGAGCGCGTACAACGTCGTCGGCCTGTGGGCAGTAGTGACGTCGGGAGTTTCCGTTGCGTGCTCGCATGACGAACTGGTCGACACCGCTGTTCCTCGTGCGCTTCACGCGGAGGGCTGGAATCGCTGTGAATCAACGGTTGTGCGCAGCGCCCACCTAGAGTGCGCGACCACCTCGACCGACACGTCGCGGCGCGCGGCCGGTGCACGCCGCCGGCCGCCCGTCGTCGTCGCACGACGAAGGCCCCGAGGAGATCTCCTCGGGGCCCTCGTCGTGTCTGAGGTCGTGGCGCGGGGACCGGGCGGTGGAGCCGGCCCCCGCGGTCGTGCGCTCCTGGTGCGGGACGGTGCTCGGCGGACCGGCGCGTCAGCGCGCGCCGTGCTCCGCGAGCAGCTTGTCGGTCTCGTCCTGGATGGACGTCGCGAGGTCGGTGTAGGCATCCGCGTGCGCCCGCGCGTGGTGGCCGCAGAACAGCAGCTCGCCGCTCGGCAGGACCACACGGACGTACGCCTGGGCCCCGCAGCGGTCGCAGCGGTCGGCCGCGGTCAGCGGTTCGGTGGTGGTCGTCGTAGCAGTCACATGAACATCAAACCATCCCCTCCTGAGGTTTCGTCCCGGGGGAGCGCCGGGTTCGCTACCCGCGAAGCGCGCTCACCCGGCGCCGTCGTCTCCCGCCGGCATCTCACGCATCCCGCCGCATCCCGCCCGATCGCGCGGCGTCCGCGGCAGCGCGGCGGGGCAGCACCGCGCTGTGGGCGCCCTCGTCTAGGCTTGCCGCCGTGACGACCACCTCCGCTGAGTCCAGCTACACCGCTCGGCACCTGTCCGTGCTCGAGGGCCTCGAGGCCGTGCGCAAGCGCCCGGGCATGTACATCGGCACGACCGACTCGCGCGGTCTCATGCACTGCCTCTGGGAGATCATCGACAACTCGGTCGACGAGGCGCTCGCGGGCAACTGCTCGAAGATCCGGGTCGTGCTGCACGCCGACAGCTCCGTGACGGTCGAGGACGACGGCCGCGGCATCCCCGTCGACATCGAGCCGAAGACGGGCCTGTCCGGCGTCGAGGTCGTCTTCACCAAGCTCCACGCGGGCGGCAAGTTCGGCGGCGGGTCGTACACGGCGTCGGGCGGCCTGCACGGTGTCGGCGCGTCCGTCGTCAACGCGCTGTCCTCGCGTCTCGACGTCGAGGTCGACCGCGGCGGCAAGACGCACCGCATGACCTTCCACCGCGGCGAGCCCGGCGTGTTCAGCGACCCGAAGACGGGCCCGACGCCGGACGCCCCGTTCGAGCCGTTCGTGTCCGGGTCCGAGCTCGCGGTCGTCGGGAAGACGAAGCGCGGCGTCACCGGCACGCGCGTCCGCTACTGGGCGGACCGCCAGATCTTCCTCAAGACGGCCGTCTTCTCCTACGACGAGCTCGTCACGCGCGTGCGCCAGACGACGTTCCTCGTCCCCGGTCTCGAGATCACGGTGCGCGACGAGCGCGGCGTGCCGGGGACGCCGGGGGAGTCCGGGCCGCACGAGGAGACGTTCGTGCACACGGGCGGGTCGGTCGACTTCGTCGACTTCCTCGCGCCGGACACCCCCGTCACCGCGACGTGGCGCCTCACGGGCTCGGGCTCGTTCACGGAGACCGTCCCGGTGCTCGACGACCGGGGTCACATGACCCCGCAGGCGGTGCAGCGCGACTGCGAGGTCGACGTCGCGCTGCGCTGGGGCACCGGCTACGAGACCGAGGTCCGCAGCTTCGTCAACATCATCGCCACGCCCAAGGGCGGTTCCCATCTCGGCGGCTTCGAGCAGGGTCTGCTCAAGGTGCTGCGCAAGGCGGTCGAGACGAACGCGCGCCGCCTCAAGGTGTCGACGAAGGACGCGTCCGAGCGCATCGAGAAGGACGACGTGCTCGCCGGCCTGACGGCCGTCGTCACCGTGCGCCTCGCCGAGCCGCAGTTCGAGGGCCAGACGAAGGAGGTCCTCGGCACGGCGCCGGTGCGCGGCATCGTGGCGCGCGTCGTCGAGAAGGAGCTGAACGCCCTCCTCACCTCCACCAAGCGCGACGAGAAGACGCAGGCCGCGCTGCTGCTCGACAAGGTCGTCGCCGAGATGCGCGCGCGCATCACCGCGCGCAAGCAGAAGGAGATCTCGCGGCGCAAGAACGCGCTCGAGACGTCGTCCCTGCCGGCCAAGCTCGTCGACTGCCGCAGCGACGACGTCGAGCGCAGCGAGCTGTTCATCGTCGAGGGCGACAGCGCGCTCGGCACCGCGCGCCTCGCGCGCAGTTCCGACTTCCAGGCGCTGCTGCCCATCCGCGGCAAGATCCTCAACGTGCAGAAGGCGTCCGTGAGCGACATGCTGCGCAACGCCGAGTGCACCGCGATCATCCAGGTGCTCGGCGCCGGGTCGGGGCGGTCGTTCGACCTCGAGGCCGCGCGCTACGGCAAGATCGTGCTCATGACGGACGCCGACGTCGACGGCGCCCACATCCGCACCCTGCTGCTCACGCTCTTCTACCGGTACATGAAGCCGCTCGTCGAGGCGGGCCGCGTCTTCGCTGCCGTGCCGCCGCTGCACCGCATCGAGGTCATCGGCGCCGGGCGCCGCAAGAACGAGTACATCTACACGTACTCCGAGGCCGAGCTCGCCGCGACGCTCAAGAAGCTCGACAAGGCCGGCCGCCGCTACAAGGACGACATCCAGCGGTACAAGGGTCTGGGAGAGATGGACGCCGACCAGCTCGCCGAGACGACGATGGACCCGCGTCACCGCACCCTGCGCCGCGTCACGGCCGAGCACGCCGAGGCGGCGGAGCGCGTGTTCGAGCTGCTCATGGGCAGCGACGTCGCGCCGCGCAAGGAGTTCATCGTCGCCGGCGCAGCCGAGCTGGACCACGCCCGCATCGACGTCTGACGATGTCCGCCGGGCAGGACGCGCCACGGGCGGGCCACCCCGACCTGGTCCGCCTGCTGCGGCGCACCGTCCTGCTGGTCGCGGGGCTCAACCTTGCGTACTTCGTCGTCGAGCTCACCGTCGCGCTCGCGGCGGGTTCGGTGTCGCTGCTCGCCGACAGCGTGGACTTCCTCGAGGACACCGCGATCAACCTGCTCATCGCCGTCGCCCTGGGCTTCCCGCTCGCGCGACGCGCGGTCCTGGGCAAGGCGTTGGCCCTGCTCATCCTCGTCCCCGCGCTGTTCGCGGCGTCGGAGGTCGTGCGCCGGTTCGGCGACCCGCCTGCACCCGAGGTGCTGCCGATCGTCCTCGCCTCGCTCGGCGCGGTCGTCGTCAACGGCGCGTGCGCGTGGCTCCTCGTCCGCGTCCGCCACCACGGCGGGTCGCTGAGCCGTGCGGCGTTCCTGTCGGCGCGCAACGACGTGCTCGTCAACGTCGCCGTCATCGCGATGGGGCTGGTGACCGCGTGGACCGGGTCCGGCTGGCCGGACATCGTCCTGGGGTGCGGGATCATCCTCCTCGCGGGCCACTCCGCGTACGAGGTGTGGGAGGTCAGCGAGGAGGAGCGGCTGGCGGCCAAGGCCGTCGCGGGCGAGGAGATCGGGTGAGGGGCCGTCGTCCGACAGGCGGGCGACCCGGCGCGAGCCGGGCGGCGCTCCGTACGCTGACGATGTGACCCTCCGAACGCTTCGCGCCACGTCCGCGCGCCCGCTCACCGCCCTGACCGCCGTCCTGCTCACCGCGGGCCTGCTGGCCGGGTGCTCGTCCGCCGACGAGCCCGCCGCCGACACCACGTCGACCTCCACGGCGACCGCGGGCGAGGAGTCGAGCGCCCCGGCCGACGACACGACGGACGAGGCGCCCGACGACGAGTCCGGCGACGACGAGGACGCGCCCGAGCTCTCGTACGAAGGGCGCGAGGGCGCGACGGCCCTCGACCTGCTCCTCGAGGCGGACCCGTCCGCCCAGGTGACCGGTGAGGGCGAGAACGCGTTCGTCACGGCGATCGACGGCGTCGCCGCCGACCCGGACAGCGAGTTCTGGGCCCTGTACGTGAACGACGAGATGGCTACCGTGGGAGCAGGCTCCCTCGAGACGAAGGACGGGGACGAGATCACGTGGAAGCTCGAGACGTTCACCTCGTGACGCGCTCGGAGAGCACGGCGCTGCGCTGGTGGCGCCCGGCGCTCGTCGTCACGCTCGCGGCGCTCGCCGTCGTCTGGCGGCTCGTGCGCGCCGACCTCGGTGCACCCCCGAACCTCGAGCTCGTCACCGCGGCGACGTTCGCGGCGACCATCCTGCTGCGCTCGCGGTGGGCGTTCGTCGTGCCGCTCGCGGTGACGGTCGTGTCCGACGTCGTGCTCGGCAACACGGCGATCGCGCTGTTCACGTGGAGCGCGTGGCTCGTCGTCGGGCTGGGCTCGCTGCTCGCGCGGGACACGACCGGCTGGCGCCGCGTCGGCGCGGGCGCGGCGTTCGGCGTCGCGGGCTCGCTGTGGTTCTTCGCGTGGACGAACTTCGGCGTCTGGCTGCAGGGCCGCGGCGTCTGGTACCCGGCCGGAGCGGACGGGCTCGTCGCGAGCTACGTCGCGGGTCTGCCGTTCCTGCGCACCATGCTGCTCGGCAACCTCGTGCTCGTGCCGCTGGTCGCGGCCGGGACGCTGCTCGTGGACCGGCTCGAGGCGTCGCACGGGATGGTCGGCGCCCACGCCGTCCCTGCCGCCCGGTAGCGTGGTTCGTGCCGGAGGGCCGCACGGGCCGAGCCGGTGACGGGCGCAGCCGAGGCAGGAGGAGGTCATCCATGGCGGGACACCGGATCTTCGGGACGAGCTTCGCGAGCATCTACCCGCTCTACGTGACCAAGGTGGAGCGCAAGGGGCGCACGAAGGACGAGCTCGACCAGGTCGTCGGCTGGCTCACCGGCTACGACGACGCCGGCCTCGCGCAGGCGATCGCCGACGAGATCACGCTCGAGGAGTTCTTCGACCGGGCCCCCGCGTGGAACCCGAACGCCTCGCTCATCACCGGGGTGATCTGCGGCGTCCGCGTCGAGGACATCGAGGACCCGCTCATGCAGAAGGTCCGCTACCTCGACAAGCTCGTCGACGAGGTCGCGCGCGGCAAGAAGATGTCGTCGATCCTGCGCGGCGAGGCGGCCACCGCCTTTTAGCGGCGCCTGTGGCTCACCCGAGCTCTTCCGCGAGCCCGACGATGATGCCGCCGGGTCCCCGCAGGTAGCAGAGGCGGTACGCGTCCTCGAAGCGCACGATCTCCCGCAGCACCGCCCCGCCGTGGCGGGCGAGGCGCTCGACCGTGTCGTCGAGGTCGTCCACGGCGAACATCACCCGGTGCAGGCCGACGACGTTCGGCGGGGCGGTGCCGAGCCCCAGGTCGAGCGGCGCCGGCGCGTGGTACCGCGTGAGCTCCAGCCGCCCGGGGCCGCCGGGGACGCGCATCATCGCGATCTCCGAGCGCAGGTCGTCGAGCCCGACGACGCGCTCCGCCCACCGTCCCTCGATCGTCATCCGGTTCTCGAGCTCCATCCCGAGCTCGGCGAAGAACGCGACGGCCGCGTCGAGGTCGTCGACGACGACGGCCACGTTGTCGAGGCGCTGGATCGCCACGGGTGCCTCCTGAGGTGCTGGGGACGGCGGGTCGTCCGGGGTGCTGGTCCGGCGCCGAGCAGGGCGTCAGCCGTCCTGCCCGACGCCGCGTCCCGGCTCGCTCATGTCGCCCGTCCCGGGTGTGCCGTCCGCGAGGCCGTAGCGCAGCAGGACCGTGCCGGTCGGGCTGGGCGACGGCGGTTCGAGGAGCGTGAGGTTGGTGGGGACTGCGCCGCCGTCGAACACGGTCTTGCCCGCGCCGAGCACGATGGGGTGCACCCACAGGTCGAGGCGGTCGAACAGCCTCTCGCGCAGCAGCGTCTGCACCAGGTCGAGGCTGCCCACGACCTTGACGTGCTCGTGCCGGTCGCGCACCTCGCGCACCGCGGCGGGCAGGTCCGGGTAGAGCAGCGTCGACCCGGCCCACGACAGGTCCGGCGTGCCGCGCGACGCGACGTACTTGGGGATGCGGTTGAACAGGGCCGCGAAGTCGTCGTCCTGCCCGCCCTCCTGGAACGGCCAGTACGACGCGAAGATGTCGTACGTGCGGCGCCCGAGCAGCAGCGCGTCCGTGCCCTCGTACGCCGCAGCGATCTGCTCGCCCGCGACGTCGTCGAGCAGCGGCGCCTGCCACCCGCCGAACGCGAACCCGCCCTCCGAGTCCTCCTCCGGCCCGCCGGGCGCCTGCCCGACGAGGTCGAGGGTCGTGAACAGCTCGATCTCGATGCTTCCCATGGCTCGGCTCCCGCGGCGTCGTGGTCTCGGTCACGGGTAAGACGTCGTCCGGTCGCCGAACTCATCGACGCGGCGGCCGGGCGGGTCAGGTGGCGGGCGGTCCTGCGTCGTCGGGCTCGTCCGGGACCCACCGCAGGACGTCTCCGGGCTGGCACCCGAGGACGCGGCAGACGGCGTCCAGCGTCGAGAAGCGCACGGCCTTCGCGCGCCCGTTCTTCAGGACGGCGACGTTCGCCGGCGTGATGCCGACCGCGGCGGCGAAGTCGCCGACGGACATCTGCCTCCGCGCCAGGAGGACGTCGAGGTCGATGACGATCGGCACCTAGATCACCGCGGCCAGCTCGCGGCGGTCGGCGGTCGCGGCGCGGAGCAGCGCGCGCAGCACCACGACGAGCAGGGCCAGCGCGCCCCCGCCCACGAGCGAGCCGAGGAGGCCGAGGAGCACGAGCGGCCCGCCGAGCTGCGCCCCGAACGTCAGGTGACCGAACACCGTCGCGGCGAGGATCGCGACCGTGACCACGCACCCGATCACCACGGTGACCGAGCGCAGCGCGCGCGGGTCGAACACCTCGTCGCGGGCGGCGAGGCCGAGCAGGCGCCACACCGCCACGAGGGCGACCTCGACCGCGAGCAGCGCCAGCACGGCCAGCACGGAGTACGGGACCACGAGGCTGCGGACCTCCGGGTACTGCGCCCCGACCTCGGCCGCGAGGAGGGGGGCGAGGAACATCGACAGCGCGGTGCCGAGGACCACGAGGACGAGGAGCGCTCGTGTGCACGCGACGAGGGGAGGTCTCATCTATCGATTGTCGATAGATGAGACGGCCCTGTCAATGACCGAGGCACGACCCGTTGCGCGAAGGGGGAAGCGCGCGGCCGGGCGGTATCCGCTGTACCCGTCCGCCGGCGGCGTCGGCCCCGGGTGCTCTCTCGTCCGCGGAGCGGTCGATCAGCCGAGCCACAGCGTGGCGTCCCAAGATCCTGCGGATCCTGGCCTGTGGATAACGGGTGCCCTCGCCGTCGCGGCGTCTACCGTCCGGTCCAGGAGCCCACGACCAGGAGGATCATCATGCTCGACCAGCATGAGCGCACGTGCCAGCACGAGCGAACGACCGCGGTCCCTCGCACGGGGCACCGTTCCCGTACTCGCCTCGCCACGCGTCGGAGAGCCACCGTCGGTCGCGTGCTCTCGGGACTCGGGGTCGCCGTCGTCCTCACGGTCGTTCCCGGCTGCGCGCTGCCCTTCGTCGAGACCGACGACGGCGCGACCCCTGCGGCGGCGGTGACGCCCCAGAGCGAGGGCGAGCCGGCGACCCCCTCCGGGGCCGGGTACAAGATCGTCTCGGGCCAGCCGGTGCGGACGCACTGCTGGTCCTACGAGGGTCCGAAGGCGTTCGTGAACAACGTCTCCTCGGACCAGGAGGAACACTGCCACGGTGCCCTCGAGCTCTGGGGCGAGGTCGTCGACGGGGCGGTGGTGCCCACGGGCGTCGGGGCGGTCTACGGGCAGGTGTCGGTCGAACCGGTGCGGGTCGCGACGTCCGAGGCGTGGGGGGTCGGGACCGATCTCGGGGGAGCGGTCGACCTCCTCGCGGACTCGTACTTCGCCGAGAACGGCAGCATCCTCAACCTGCACGAGGCGACCACCCTCGACGGCGTTCCGGCGAACATCACCCGGGTCGAGGGGACCTTCGAGGAGACGCGGACGAAGGCCTTCATCACCGCCTTCGCACCTGAGCGGTTCGCGTCGGGCACGGACGAGGTCCAGTTCTTCGTGATCGCGATCGTCACCCCCTACGACAACGGCGACGAGCTCATCGAGCAGGTCACGGGCACGTGGACGTGGTCCTGACGCTGCTCCCCGGTCGCCCCGGAAGGACGCCCCGCGGCTGGCGATCGTCAGACGCTGAAGTACTTGGCCTCGGGGTGATGGAACACAAAACAATCCGTCGACTGCTCCGGGTGGAGCTGGAGCTCCGCGGAGAGCTCGACGCCCACACGCTCGGGCCGCAGGAGCTCGACGACCTTCGTCCGGTCCTCCATGTCCGGGCAGGCGGGGTACCCGAGCGAGAAGCGGGCGCCGCGGTACTCGAGCTTGAACATGCCCTCGACCTCGGTCGGGTCCTCGTCGGCGAACCCGAGCTCGGCGCGCACGCGCGAGTGCCACATCTCGGCGAGCGCCTCGGTGAGCTGCACCGACAGGCCATGGAGCTCCATGTACTCGCGGTAGTGGTTCCCCGCGAAGAGCTTCGCGGTGTGCTGGTCCACGCTCGCTCCCATGGTGACGAGCTGGACGGGCAGCACGTCGTACCGGCCCGTCTCCTCGACCCACGACCGCGGCTTGACGAAGTCGGCGAGGCACAGGTGCCGGTCGCGGCGCTGGCGCGGGAACGTGAAGCGCAGCCGCTCTGTCCCGGGCTCGCCGCCCGACCCGCCGTCGGGCGCGCCGATGCCCGCGAGCCCGGCGCCGTGGTGCGCGACGACGACGTCGTCGCCCTCCGACCACACCGGGAAGTACCCGTACACGACCGACGGGTCGACGACGCCCTCGGTGCGGATCCGCTCGTACCAGGCGTTGAGGCGCGGGCGCCCCTCGGTCTCGACGAGCTCCTCGTACGACGCTCCGTCGTCACCCCGGCCGGGCTTGAGCCCCCACTGGCCCATGAACGTCGCGCGCTCGTCGAGGAACGCCGCGTACTCCGCGAGTTGGACGCCCTTGACGAGACGCGTGCCCCAGAACGGGGGAGCCGGCACCGGGTTGTCGGCCGCGACGTCGGACCGCGCGGGCAGGTCCTCGACGGGCGTCTCGGTCACGGTGACCACGGCGTGGCGGCGCTTCTTCAGCGCGGGCAGCCCGACGTCGTCGGGCGACTCGCCGCGCGCGACGCGCACGAGCGGCTCCATGAGGCGCAGGCCTTCGAACGCGTCGCGCGCGTACCGGACGACGCCCGGGAACTGGCCCGCGAGGTCGTCCTCGACGTACGTGCGGGTGAGCGCCGCGCCACCGAGCAGGACCGGCCAGCGGCCGGCGAGCCCGCGCGACGTGAGCTCCGCGAGGTTCTCCTTCATCACGACGGTGGACTTCACGAGCAGCCCGGACATGCCGATGACGTCGGCGTCGTGCTCCTCGGCGGCCTCGATCATCGCGGAGATCGGCTGCTTGATGCCGATGTTGACGACCGTGTAGCCGTTGTTGGTGAGGATGATGTCGACGAGGTTCTTGCCGATGTCGTGCACGTCGCCGCGCACGGTCGCGAGCACGATCGTGCCCTTGGAGCCGCTCGAGCCCTCGATCTTCTCCATGTGCGGCTCGAGGTAGGCGACCGCGGTCTTCATGACCTCGGCGGACTGCAGCACGAACGGGAGCTGCATCTCGCCGCGTCCGAACAGGTCGCCCACGACCTTCATGCCCTCGAGCAGGTGGTCGTTGACGATCTCGAGCGCCTTGATCCCGGACGCCATCGCCGCGTCGAGGTCCTCCTCGAGACCCTTGCGCGCGCCGTCGACGATCCGCCGCTCCAGCCGCTCGCCGACGGGCAGCGCCGCGAGCTCCGCCGCGCGCTGGTCCTTGAGCGCCGCCGAGTCCACGCCGTCGAACAGCTCGAGCAGCCGGGCGAGCGGGTCGTGCACGAGGTTCCCCTCGTCGTCGTACCGCCGCCGGTCCCACACGAGGTCGAGTGCGGCCTCGCGCTGCTCGGCGGGGATCTGCGCGAGCGGCAGGATCTTCGCGGCGTGCACGATCGCGGAGTCCAGCCCCGCCTCGACCGCCTCGTGGAGGAAGACCGAGTTGAGCACGGTGCGCGCGGCGGGGTTGAGGCCGAACGACACGTTCGACACCCCGAGCGTCGTGTGGATGCCGGGGTAGCGGCGCGTGATCTCGCGGATCGCCTCGATCGTCTCGATCGCGTCGCGACGCGTCTCCTCCTGGCCCGTGGCGATGGGGAACGTCAGGGCGTCGACGATGATGTCGTCGACCCGCATGCCCCAGTCACGCGTGAGCGTCTCGACGAGCCGCGTGGCGATCTCCACCTTGCCCGACGCGGTGCGCGCCTGGCCCTCCTCGTCGATCGTCAGCGCGACGACGGCCGCCCCGTGCTCGACGACGTGCGGCATGATCCGCGCGAACCGCGACGTCGGCCCGTCGCCGTCCTCGAAGTTCACCGAGTTCACGACGGCGCGCCCGCCCACGAGCTCGAGGCCCGCCGCGATGACCTCGGGCTCCGTCGAGTCGATGACGAGCGGGAGCGTCGACGCGCTCGCGAGGCGCGAGACGACCTGCTTCACGTCCGCGACGCCGTCGCGCCCCACGTAGTCGATGCACACGTCGAGCAGGTGCGCGCCGTCGCGCGTCTGGGCGCGCGCGATCTCGACGCACTCGTCCCAGTTCTCCGCGAGCATCGCCTCGCGGAACGCCTTCGACCCGTTGGCGTTCGTGCGCTCGCCGATCGCGAGGAACGACGCGTCCTGGTGCAGGTCCGTGTGCGAGTACAGGCTCGCGACGCCGTTCTCGCGCTCCGGGTGGCGCTCGACGACCGGCCGCGCGCGCACCGCCTCGACGACGCGGCGCAGGTGCTCGGGCGTCGTGCCGCAGCAGCCGCCCACGAGGCCCAGGCCGAACTCGGTGACGAACTGGGTGTGCGCCGCGGCGAGCTCGTCGGGCGTCAGCGGGTACGTCGCCCCGTTCGGGCCGAGCACCGGCAGCCCGGCGTTGGGCATGCACGTCACGGGGATCTCCGCGTGCCGCGACAGGTGCCGCAGGTGCTCGCTCATCTCGGCCGGGCCGGTCGCGCAGTTGAGCCCGATCGCGTCGACGCCGAGCGCCTGGAGCGTGGTCAGCGCGGCCCCGATCTCGGAACCCATGAGCATCGTGCCCGTGGTCTCGACCGTCACCTGGACGATCACGGGCACCTCGCGCCCGACGTCGCGCATCGCGTTCCGCGAGCCCGTCACCGCGGCCTTCGCCTGGAGCAGGTCCTGGCTCGTCTCGACGAGGATCGCGTCGGCCCCGCCCTCCAGGAGGCCTGCGGCCTGCTCGGCGAACGTGTCGCGCAGGTGCGCGTACGTCGTGTGCCCGAGGCTCGGCAGCTTGGTCCCGGGACCCATCGAACCGAGCACCCAGCGCGGGTGGTCGGCGGTCGCGTGGGCGTCCGCCCGCTCGCGCGCGATCCGCGCCCCGGCCGCGGCGAGCTCGCGGATCCGGTCGTCGATGTCGTAGTCCGACAGGTTGGACCAGTTGGCGCCGAACGTGTTCGTCTCGATCGCGTCCACCCCGACCTCGAGGTACGCGTCGTGCACCGCGGCGATGATGTCGGGTCGCGAGACGTTGAGGATCTCGTTGCAGCCCTCGAGGCCCTCGTAGTCCTCTAGCGTCGGGTCCTGCGCCTGGATCATCGTGCCCATCGCGCCGTCGGCCACGACGACGCGCGTGCGCAGCGCCTCCGCGAGGGCCCGGGAGCGGGCGTCGGCGAGGTCCTGAGGAACGACGGTCGGCATGCTCGCAGCGTAGATCGCGTGCGGCACGGCACGGGGAGCCGTCTCAGCGGGCCAACGCGCCGCGCGCGGAATGAACGGGAAAAGCACGTGCCCGACGGCGTGGGTCCCCCTACCGTGGTCGCCATGTCCTCTCCCTCGACGACCGACCGCGCCGAGGCGGCGCCCCCGACGCTCGCTCCGATCGCCGAGCGCGCCGCCGCGCCCTCGACCCTGCCGCCGGTGACCGCGGGCGGACTCACGTGGCGCTCCGCCACGCCTGCCGACGCGCCGGCCCTGCTCACGCTGCGCAACGACATCGCGGAGGCGGACGACGAGCCGTACCGCGAGACGCTCGCGGAGATCGAGGAGATCTTCACCGCGCCGTGGCGCGACGTCGCGGCCGACTCGATCGTCGGCGTCGACACCGACGGGACGCTGCGCGCCTACGGGATGGTCGACACCAACCCGGGGGACGCGCGCACCGTGCGGGCCTTCCTCGGCGGCGGCGTCCACCCGACCCACCGGGGGCGCGGGATCGGGCGCGAGGTGCTCGCCTGGCAGGTGGCCCGTGCCCGGCAGGTGCTCGCCGCGAGCGGCAAGGAGCTGCCCGCGCGGCTCGCCGTCTTCGGGGAGGACACCGACCCGCCCGAGAAGGCGCGGCTCTACGCGCGGTTCGGGTTCGTCGCCCGCCGCTTCTACTCCGACCTGCGTCGCGACCTCGCGGCCCCCGTGCCCGACGTCCCGCTCGACGGTTCCCTGCACGTCGTCCCGTGGTCCGCCGAGCTCGACGAGGCGACGCGCCTCGCGCACAACGACGCCTTCCGCGACCACTGGGGGAGCGAGCCCCGCACCGCCGAGGCGTGGACGCACGGGCGCAGCGAGTTCGCGCCGCAGTGGTCGTTCCTCGTGGTCGACGACGCGCCCGACGTCGACGCGCTCCTCGCCGACCCGACCACCGACCCCGAGACCGCCGCCGCGCTGCGCGCCGGCGAGCCGCTCGTCGTCGGCTACGAGATGGCGGGCCGGTACGACGAGGACTTCCCCGTGCGGGGGTACACGTTCGGGTACACCGAGCTCCTCGGCGTCCGGCGCGCGTACCGGGGGCGCCGTGTCGCCGTCGCGGCGCTCGCGGCCGCGATGCGCGCGTTCGCGGCGGACGGCATGCAGTACGCCGCGCTCGACGTCGACACGGAGAACCCGTCCGGCGCGCACGGCCTCTACGCGAGCCTCGGCTACGAGAAGGTCACCGGCTCGCGCATGTACTCGATCGAGCTCTGAGCGAGCTCGGCCAGAGCGGTCACAGCGTCGAGGCGGAGAGCGCGTCGCAGTCCTGGAGCGTGCCGCCCTCGTAGCCGGTCGTGAACCAGCGCTGGCGCTGCTCGCTCGACCCGTGGGTCCAGCCCTCGGGGTTCACCTGGCCGGTCGCGGCCTCCTGGATGCGGTCGTCGCCGACGGCGGACGCCGCGGACAGCGCGTCGTCCAGCTGCTGCTTGGTGATCGGTGCGAGGAACGTCACGCCGGTGTCCGGGTCGACGGTGGTCGCCGCGTGGCCCGCCCACATGCCGGCGAGGCAGTCGGCCATGAGCTCGATGCGCACGGAGTCGGACTCAGGGCCCGTGCCCTGCCGGTCCGCCGAGTCCATGGCGCCGGTCAGCTGCTCGATGTGGTGCCCGAACTCGTGCGCGACGACGTACATCTCCGCGAGGCCGCCGTCGTTCGCACCGAAGCGGTTCGTCAGGTCGTCGTAGAAGCCGAGGTCGATGTACACCGTCTGGTCGGGCGGGCAGTAGAACGGCCCGACGGCGCTCGTCGCCGCGCCGCACCCCGTCGAGACCTGCCCGGTGAAGCTCACGACCTCCGGCAGCGCGTACTCGACGCCGGCCTGCTGGGGGAGGGCCTCGGTCCAGTAGGCGTCGAGCGACTGGACGGTGCCGTTGAGCCGGCACTCGCGCGTCGTGTTCGCCTGCTCGGCGGTGCACGTGTCGATGTACTCCTGCTGGCCGTCGCCGTACGCGCCGGAGTCCGACCCGTCGCCGCCGGTCAGCGCGCTGAGGTCGACGCCCGTCTGGTTGCCGACGAACGCGATGAGCAGCGCGACGAGCACCGCGCCGATCCCGCCGCCCGCGATCATCGGGCCGCGCCCGCGGCCGCCACCCTTGCGGACGCGTCCGCCCTCGAACGATCCGCCCTCCTGGAATGTCACAGGGGAACGCTACCCCCGGGCGCGGTCGCAGGCCTCAGAAGCGGACCAGCGCGCGCAGCACCCGCGCGAGCAGGTCGTGGTCGCCGCGGTGCTCGTGCCGCTCGACGGGCCCGACGACGGGCGCCGGCGGCTCGCGACGCGGCAGCGTGCCGGGGTCGTCGCCGGGTGCCTCGGCAACGGTCTCGGCCAGGTAGGTGTCGACGAAGTCGACGAGGAATCGCTCGACGCGGCGGCCCGTGAGGGCGATGTTCCAGTCCGTCGGGCCCACGAGGATGACCGACAGGTCCTGCCCCAGCAGGTAGACGAAGACGCACGCCTCGGCGGTGTTGAGGATGCAGCGCGCCGAGCTGCCCGGGACGGCCGGGCCCTGGGTGAGGGCCGCGGCGACGGCCCGCGCCACCTCGACGACCGGGCCGGGAGAGGGGCCGGCACTGCCGAGGACCCGGCCACCGGGACCGAGGGCGAGCACGTGCGCCTCGTGGTCGAGGGCGTCGTCGATGCCCCGCAGCACGTCCACCACGCTGCGGGGGGCGACCCGCCCGCGCTGGTCGAGGGCGTCCGCGACCACGGGCGTCAGAGCGACAGCGACTCGTCGAGCTGGGCCAGGCCGCGGCGCGCGAGCGCGAGGTTCGCCCGTCCGCGCTCGAGCACGAGGTAGGAGAAGGTGCCCCGCAGGCTCTCGCGCTGCGACAGGCGGATGAGGTGGTACTGGCGGCCGAGCGTGATGAGGATGTCCTCGATGCCGTCCTCGAGCCCGAGCTGCTCGATCGCCCGGAGCTTCGCGCGGATGACCTCGGTGTTCGCCGCGGCGGCGAGCTCGAGGTCGAACGGGGCGGCCTGCTTCTGGACCAGGGCCAGGCCGCTGCTGTAGTCGACGACCGCGATCGCGATCGCCCCGTCCAGCTCGAGGACCTTGCTCAGTGCTGCTTCGGCGTTGCTCAACGTGCTCTCCTTGCTCGGGTCCCCCCGCCATCTCCTCGGCGGTCCGGGACGTCCGGAGGCTAGCACGATGGGCTGATTGTCCCGTTCTGTTCCCTGTGTGTGGGACCGCCGTGGGGCGGTCCGGGGGGCGTCGAGAGAAAGACCGCGCGGGAGCGGGCGCGCGGCCCGTAGAATCGTCGGGCCCCGTCGATCGGATCGCCCCACCAGGCTGGATCCACCGGGGTCACCCTTCGGAGAGGACCTGCACGTGATCACCGCCCACGGCGTCGAGCTGCGCGTCGGCGCCCGCGTCCTGCTGCACGAGGCGACGTTCCAGATCGCCGCGGGCGACCGGATCGGCCTCGTCGGCCGCAACGGCGCCGGCAAGACGACCCTGACCAAGACCCTCGCGGGCGAGACCCAGCCCACGGCGGGGAAGATCACGCGCGGCAACGACATCGGCTACCTGCCCCAGGACCCGCGCACGGGCGACCTCGAGGTCATCGCGCTCGACCGGGTCCTCTCGGCACGCAACCTCGACAGGATCGTGCGCCAGATGCGCGAGACCGAGGGCGCGATGGCGAGCGCGGACGCGGAGACGCACGAGGCCGCGATGGAGCGCTACCCCAAGCTCGAGGCGCGGTTCCTCGCGGCCGGCGGATACGCGGCCGAGAGCGAGGCGCACCGCATCACGAGCAACCTCGGTCTCGACGACCGCGTGCTCGGCCAGCCGCTGAGCACGCTGTCCGGCGGGCAGCGCCGCCGCATCGAGCTCGCGCGCATCCTTTTCTCCGGCGTCGAGACGCTGCTCCTCGACGAGCCGACGAACCACCTCGACGCCGACTCGATCGTCTGGCTGCGCGACTACCTCAAGTCGTACAGCGGCGGCTTCGTCGTGATCTCGCACGACGTCGAGCTGCTGCGCGCGACGGTGAACAAGGTGTTCCACCTGGACGCCAACCGCGGCGAGCTCGACCAGTACAACCTCGGCTGGGACGCCTACCTCGCGCAGCGAGAGTCCGACGAGCGCCGTCGTCGTCGCGAGCGGCAGAACGCCGAGAAGAAGGCGGGCGCGCTCCTCGCCCAGGGCGAGAAGATGCGCGCCAAGGCCACCAAGGCCGTGGCCGCGCAGCAGATGATGCGCCGCGCCGAGAAGATGCTCGCGGGCATCGAGGGCGAGCGCCAGAGCGACAAGGTCGCGAAGCTGCGCTTCCCGAAGCCCGCGCCGTGCGGCCGCACGCCGCTCACCGCGAGCGGGCTGTCCAAGGCCTACGGCTCGCAGGAGGTCTTCGCGGGCGTCGACCTCGCGATCGACCGCGGCAGCCGCGTCGTCGTGCTCGGCCTCAACGGCGCCGGCAAGACGACGCTCCTGCGCATCCTCGGCGGCGTCGAGCAGCCGGACACGGGCGAGGTGCACCCGGGTCACGGCCTGAAGATCGGCTACTACGCCCAGGAGCACGACACGCTCGACATGGACGCGACCGTCGTCGAGAACCTGCGCCACGCGGCGCCCGACCTCACGGACACGCAGGTGCGCTCGGTGCTCGGGTCGTTCCTGTTCTCCGGCGACGACGCGGACAAGCCGACGAACGTGCTGTCCGGCGGGGAGAAGACGCGCCTCGCGCTCGCGACGCTCGTCGTCTCGGCGGCGAACGTGCTGCTCCTCGACGAGCCGACGAACAACCTCGACCCCGCGTCGCGCGCCGAGATCCTGGGGGCGCTCAAGACGTACGAGGGCGCGGTCGTCATGGTCACGCACGACGACGGCGCGGTCGAGGCGCTCGAGCCCGAGCGCGTCCTCCTGCTGCCCGACGGCGACGAGGACCTGTGGAGCGACGAGTACGCGGAGCTCGTCTCGCTGGCCTGACCGGGCCGCTCGTCGCCGGGACCGGGGCTACCGCGGGGCGGGCCCCTGCCGGGCGTCGAGCTGCGCGTCGATGAGCGCGTCCTCCTCGTCCTCGGCGCTCGGACGGCGTGAGCGCGGCTCCCGCCGGGCCCGCGCGGCGTCCGGGTCCTGGGCCGCGAGGAGGTCGCCGGCGGTGAGGGTGGTCTCCTCCCCGCGCGCGTCGCGCCGGTCGCGGCGCACGAGGAGCCAGAAGCCGGCGACCGCGCCGAGGGCGAACACCGCCCACTGGAACGCGTACGACAGGTGGGAGCCGGGGTCGGTGTCCGGCTTCGGGAGCGCCTCCAGGGTCTGCGCCGCGGGCGGCACCTCGGTGCGCAGCTGCCCGTAGGCGCCGACCGTGCGGCCCTCGGCCCAGCCGCCGCCGTCCGGGCCGGCGGCGAGGACCTGGTCCGTCGCGATGGCCTGCACCTGTCCCGCGGGCGCGTCCCGGCCCGACGGCGGCTCGTCGCCGCGCAGCGTCACGGTCGCCTCGACGTCGCCCGCGGGGGGCGGAGGCACGTCCCCGGGCGTGACGGCGTCGGTCCCCAGCGGCACGAACCCGCGGTCCACCACGACGACGAGCCCGTCCGGGGCGGACGGCGTGGGGTTCGTCACGAACGGGACGAGCACGTGGAAGCCGGGGCTGCCGCCCACCGGGCGGTTGCGCAGCAGGACCGTGGCGTCCGTCTCGTAGCGCCCCTCGAGGGTCACCGGCCGCCAGAGGTCGGCCTCGTCGAGCTCGGCACCCGGGGCGGGCAGCACGTCCTCCACCGGGACCGGGTCAGACGTGTAGTTCGCCTCGATGCGCTCGATCTCGGCGTCGCGCGAGACGTAGCGGTTCCACTGCCAGCGGCCCGCGACGAGGCACAGCGCGACGAGGACGAGGACCCCGACCGCGAGCGTCGCCCACTGGCGCGGGGTGCGCGGCTGGTAGGCGTCCGCGGTGGCGCGCTGCGGCGTCGGGCCCGCGGGGACCTGCGGTGGTGCGGCCTGCGTCACGGGGCCGCCCGGCGCTCGAGCTCGTCGACCGGCACCGTCGAGCGCCAGAACGAGCGGGCGCCGAGGAACGTCTCCAGGTGCTCCCGGTGCGCGTCGCACGCGAGCCACACCTTGCGCCGCTCGGGCGTGTGGATCTTGGGGTTGTTCCACAGCAGGCCCCACGCGGCGGCCTCCTGGCAGCCCTTGGCGCTGCACACCAGCTCGTCCTCGCCGACAGGGTCGGCGAGGCCCAGGACGTCGGTCACCGGCGGTCCTCCTCGTCGTCGTGCGGCTCGTGGGGCTCGGCGCCCGCGATGCCGTGGCTCCCCGGCGCACCCGCCGTGGGCAGCGCGCGGTGCTCCATGGGGGAGGTGTCGTAGTGCGCCTGGTCGCGGCCCGCGTTGGCGACGAGCACCGCGCTGTACGGGAGCACGACCGCGCCGACGGCGAGGACCCACGTCACCCAGCTGCCCTGCGCCAGGATGGCGCCGAAGATGCACACGAGGCGGATGCCCATCTGGATCAGGTACTTGCGCTCCCGGCGCGCCTGGTCCGCGGCGAGCGGTTCCGGTGCGGCGGTGATGCTCGGGACCGCCTCGGCCGACCTCCGGGCGGCGCGTCGTGTGGTCACCCGTCCAGTCTACGTTTGTCGGGACCCCACAAAGTGTGGGGGAGCGGTGTGACCTGGGCGCACCGCGCACCGCGGGGCCCGCGCACGGTACGGTCGGTGCGGCGCCGTCGCGCCGGGCCCGGCAGGGCCCACCCGGCACCGGCCGCGCGGGACCCGTCCCCGGCCGCCGACCCACCCGACCGTCCCGAGGAGCCGCACGTGTCCGAAGCCACCGCCCCCGCCCCGCGCACCGTCGTCGTCACCGGCGCGAACCGGGGCATCGGCCGTGCCATCGCCGAGCGCTTCGTCGCGAACGGCGACCGCGTCGCGACCGTCTACCGTGGCGGTGACCTGCCCGCGGGCGTCTTCGGCGCCGTGGCGGACATCACCGACACCGCCGCCGTCGACGCCGCGTTCTCCGAGATCGAGAAGGAGCTCGGCCCGGTCGAGGTGCTCGTCGCGAACGCGGGCGTCACGCACGACCAGCTCCTGCTGCGAATGACCGACGAGGACTTCGAGTCCGTGATCGACGTCAACCTCACCGGCACGTTCCGCTGCGTGCGCCGGGTGACGAAGGGCATGATCCGGCTGCGCCGCGGGCGCATCGTGCTCGTGTCGTCCGTGATCGGCCTCTACGGCGGCGCGGGCCAGGTCAACTACGCCGCCTCGAAGGCCGCGCTCGTGGGCATGGCGCGCTCGATCACGCGCGAGCTCGGGTCGCGCAACATCACGGCGAACGTCGTGGCGCCCGGCTTCATCGACACCGCGATGACCGCCGAGCTCCCCGAGGAGCGCCAGGCCGCGTACAAGTCCGCGATCCCCGCGGGCCGCTTCGCCCAGGCGGACGAGGTCGCCGGGGTCGTGCAGTTCCTCGCGTCCGACGACGCGGCGTACGTCTCGGGGGCCGTGATCCCCGTCGACGGCGGCCTCGGCATGGGCCACTGAACGCACCCCGCGGCGCCACCGGCGCCGGCTCCGCGGCGCCGTCACTGACGCGCCCGCCCCACCTCTCTTTCAGTACGCTCGCCTCAGCGCGCCCACAGCGGGCGCACGACGGAAGGAAACCGATGGGTCTGCTCGACGGCAAGAAGCTCCTCGTCACGGGAGTGCTCACCGACTCCTCGATCGCGTTCCACGCGGCGCGGCTCGCGCAGGAGGAGGGTGCCGAGGTCGTGCTCTCCTCGTTCGGCCGCCAGATGAAGCTCACGCAGGCCTTCGCGAAGCGCCTGCCGGTCGAGGCGCCCGTCGTGCAGCTCGACGTCACGAACGACGACGACCTCGCCGGCCTCGCGGACGCGGTGCGCGAGCACACGGACCGCCTCGACGGCGTCGTGCACTCCATCGGCTTCGCGCCGCAGAGCGTCATGGGTGGCAACTTCCTCTCCGGCACCTGGGAGGACGTGGCGACCGCGCTCCAGGTCTCGACCTTCTCCTACAAGTCGCTCGCGGTCGCGGCGAAGCCGCTCATGACCGACGGCGGCGCCGTCGTCGGCCTCACGTTCGACGCGCAGTTCGCCTGGCCGGTCTACGACTGGATGGGCGTCGCGAAGGCGGGCCTCGAGTCCGCGAACCGCTACCTCGCGCGCGACCTCGGCCCCGACGGCATCCGGGCCAACCTGGTCTCCGCGGGCCCGATCCGCACCACGGCGGCGAAGTCCATCCCGGGCTTCGCGCAGATGGAGGACGCCTGGCCGAACCGGGCGCCCCTCGGCTGGGACCAGACGACGGCGGAGCCCGCCGCGCGCGCGGTCGTCGCGCTCCTGTCCGACTGGTTCCCGGCGACGACCGGCGAGATCGTGCACGTCGACGGCGGCGTGCACGCCATGGGGCAGTGACCGCGGAGGAGCGCAACGGCGCGCAGACCCCCGACGGCGGCACGCGCCGCCTCGTCCTGCTGCGCCACGCGAAGGCCGAGCCCGGCGGCGGGAGCGTCGACGACGTGCTGCGCCCCCTCGCGCTGAACGGCCGCCGGCAGGCGGTGCGCGTCGGCGCGGCGCTGCGCGAGACGGGGCTCGTCCCCGAGCGCGTGCTGTGCTCCTCCGCGCTGCGCACGCGTCAGACGTGGGAGCTCCTGTCGGCGCACCTGGGCGACGTCGCGCCCGACGTGCTCGTGAGCGACGGCCTCTACGCGGCCGACGTCGCCGACGTCCTGGACCTCCTGCGCACCACGGACCCGCGCGTCCGCACGCTGCTCGTCGTCGGGCACGAGCCCACGATGGCGGCCACCGCGTCGTACCTGGCGGACCCGGCGTCCGACGGCGGCGCGCTCGCCCAGGTGCGCGTCGGCGTGCCGACCGCGACGTACTCGGTGCTGGAGTCCGGGGCGTCGTGGGGCGCGTGGGAGCCGCAGGCCGCCCTGCTGACCTACGTGGGCCGCCCGTCCTGACCCGGTCCCGGCGCACCCGCACGACGGAGCCCTGGCACCCCACGGTGCCAGGGCTCTCGTGCGTCCGGGGTCAGCGCGCGGCGTCGACCTGGTCGACGACCGCGAGCACCGCGTCGAGACGCGGTCCGTCGACGCCGTAGGGCGCCTGCTCGCGCACGACGGGCTTGGCCGCGAAGGCGATGCCGACGCCCGCGGCGCCGATCATGTCGAGGTCGTTCGCGCCGTCGCCCACGGCGATCGTCGCGCTCATCGGCAGGTCGAGCTCGGCCGCGAACTCGCGCAGCGCGGCCTCCTTCGCCGCACGGTCGACCACCGGCCCGGTCGTGCGGCCCGTGAGCCTCCCGCCGGACACCTCGAGCCGGTTCGCGCGGAAGCGCGTGATGCCGAGCTCGGCCGCGAGACCCGCCACGACCTCCTCGAAGCCGCCCGAGACGAGCGCGACCTCCCAGCCGCGGCGTCGGGCCTCGGCCACGAGCTCACGGACGCCGGGGGTGAAGGTCGCGCGCTCGCGGACGTCGTCGAACGCCTCGACGGGCACGCCCGCGAGGGTCGCGACGCGCTCGCGCAGCGAGGCGCCGAAGTCGATCTCGCCGCGCATCGCGCGCTCGGTCACCGCGGCGACCTCCCCGCGCGTGCCGGCGTGGTCGGCGAGGAGCTCGATGACCTCCTGCTCGATGAGCGTCGAGTCGACGTCCATGACGAGGAGCCGCACGGGGGCGCTCGGCGGGTCGGGGGTCACGCGAGGGCTCCTCGGGCTGGCGGTCGCGGGCGGGGCAGGGCTCGGCGCGGCGTCGGGCACGTGCACGACGCCGGTCGGGGAAGGCGTCACTCGACGACCGTCCCCTTGGGGACGACCGTGATCCCGGACTCGGTGACCGTGAAGCCGCGCGCGCGGTCCTGCTCCGGGTCGAGGCCGATGCGGGCCTGCTCCCCGACGACGACGTTCTTGTCGATGATCGCGCGGTGCACCTGCGCGTGGCGGTGCACCTGCACGCCGTCCATGAGCACGGAGTCCGAGACGGACGACCACGAGTGCAGGTAGGTGCCGGGCGACAGGACGGAGCCGACCGCCGTCGCGCCCGAGATGATCACGCCGGGGGAGACGATCGAGTCCGCGGCGTGGCCCAGGCGGCCGCGCCCGGCGTGCACGAACTTCGCGGGCGGCAGACCGGTGTAGCCGGTGTGCAGCGGCCACTCCTCGTTGTAGAGGTTGAAGACCGGCGTGACGGCGATGAGGTCCTTGTTCGCGTCGTAGTACGAGTCGATCGTCCCCACGTCGCGCCAGTAGTCGCGGTCGCGGTCCGTCGAGCCCGGCACGTCGTTGCGGATGAAGTCGTAGACCGCCGCGGTGCCCTTCTCGACGAAGGCGGGCACGATGTCGCCGCCCATGTCGTGGCGGGAGTCCGCGTTCGCGGCGTCGGACGTGACGGCCTCGACCAGCGCGTCGGTGTCGATGACGTAGTTGCCCATCGAGGCGAGCACCTCGTCCGGGGAGTCGGCGAGGCCCACCGGGTCCGACGGCTTCTCGCGGAACGCGGCGATCTTCGTCGGGTCCTTCGGGTCGGTCTCGATGACGCCGAACTGGTCCGCCATCGAGATCGGCTGGCGGATGCCCGCGACGGTGAGCTGCGCGCCGGACTCGACGTGCGCGTCGACCATCTGGGAGAAGTCCATGCGGTACACGTGGTCCGCGCCCACGACGACGACGATGTCCGGACGCTCGTCGTCGATGATGTTGAGGCACTGGTAGATCGCGTCCGCGCTGCCGAGGTACCAGTGCTTGCCGACGCGCTGCTGCGCGGGCACCGGAGCGACGTAGTTGCCGAGCAGCGACGACATGCGCCACGTCTTCGTGATGTGCCGGTCGAGGCTGTGCGACTTGTACTGCGTGAGCACGATGATGTGCAGGTAGTGCGAGTTCACGAGGTTGGACAGCGCGAAGTCGACCAGGCGGTAGATGCCCCCGAACGGCACCGCGGGCTTGGCCCGCGAGGCGGTGAGCGGCATGAGGCGCTTGCCCTCGCCCCCGGCGAGGACGATGGCGAGGACTCGGGGTGCGGCGGCCATGCCCAGACGGTAGCCCCTCGGGGCGGGACCACGCAGCAGGACCCGCATCCTGGGCGCGGGTCGCGTCGGCCCCGCCCACCGGGGGTCCGCGGCGGGCGACTCGGCTACGGTGTGGCGCGTGAGAGTCGACCTCCTGACCCGTGAGTACCCGCCGCACGTCTACGGCGGGGCCGGCGTGCACGTCGCCGAGCTGTCCGCGGTGCTGCGGCGCCACGTCGACGTGCGCGTGCGCTGCTTCGACGGCCCGCGCGGCGACGACGGCGTGACCGGGTACTCCGTGCCCGGCGTCCTGTCCGGGGCGAACGCCGCGCTCGGCACGTTCGGCGTCGACCTGCAGATGGCGGACGACGTCGCGGGCGCCGACCTCGTGCACTCGCACACCTGGTACGCGAACCTCGGGGGCCACCTCGCGGGGCTGCTGCACGGCGTCCCGCACGTGCTGTCCGCGCACTCGCTCGAGCCGCTGCGGCCGTGGAAGGCGGAGCAGCTCGGCGGCGGGTACGCGCTGTCGTCGTGGGCGGAGCGCACCGCGTACGAGGGTGCCGCGGGGATCGTCGCGGTCTCCGGCGGGATGCGCGACGACATCCTGCGCGTCTACCCGCAGGTCGACCCGGCGAAGGTGCACGTCGTGCACAACGGGATCGACCTCGACGGCTGGCGCCGTCCCGAGCCGGGCGTGCAGCAGGACGTCGCCGACCGCGTCGTGCGCGACCTGGGGATCGACCCCGGGCGGCCCGCCGTGGTGTTCGTCGGGCGGATCACGCGCCAGAAGGGGCTGCCGTACCTCCTGCGGGCCGCGCGCTCGCTGCCCGACGACGTCCAGCTCGTCCTGTGCGCGGGCGCCCCGGACACCCCGGAGATCGCCGCGGAGGTGAGCGGCGCCGTCGCCGAGCTGCAGGCCGAGCGCAGCGGGGTCGTCTGGATCGAGCAGATGCTGCCGCGCGCCGAGCTCGTCGCGGTGCTCGCCGCGTCGACCGTCTTCGTCTGCCCGTCCGTGTACGAGCCGCTCGGCATCGTCAACCTCGAGGCGATGGCCGTCGGGCTGCCCGTCGTCGGGACCGCCACGGGCGGCATCCCCGAGGTCGTGGACGACGGCGTCACCGGCCTCCTCGTGCCGATCGACCAGGCGGACGACGGCACGGGCACGCCGCTCGACCCCGACCGCTTCGTCGCCGACCTCGCCGCCGCGCTCACGCAGGTCGTGAGCGACCCCGAGCGGGCCGCCGCGATGGGCCGCGCGGCCCGGCAGCGCGTCGAGGACCACTTCGCGTGGGACGCGATCGGCGAGCGCACGCTCGAGGTCTACCGGACGGTGCTGGGGCAGTCGTGACCACCGCGGGGAGCGACCGGGTCGACGAGGCGTCGCGCCTCGTCGCCGCCGCGCCCCGCGCCGTGTACCGCGCGCTCGTCGACCAGGACGCGCTCGCGGCCTGGCTGCCGCCCGACGGCATGACGGGGAGCTTCGAGCGCTTCGACCTGCGCCCCGGCGGCGGCTACCGCATGGTCCTCGCCTACGACGACCCGCAGGCCGACCCCGGGAAGACGGGCGAGGGGACCGACGTCGTCGACGTCGCGGTCGTCGACCTCGTCCCGGGCCGGAGCGTCGTGCAGCAGGTCGTCTTCGCCGCGGACGATTCGGCGTTCGCCGGGACCATGACGATGACGTGGACCGTCGAGCCGGTCGGGGACGGCGCGCGCGTCACGGTCCGTGCGACGGGCGTGCCGCCGGGCATCTCCCCGGCGGACCACGCCGCCGGGATGGCCTCCTCGCTCGCCCACCTCGACGCCTACGTGACGTCGCGCGCCTGACGGCCGACGCCGCGCGGACCGGGCCGGGCGGTGGCGGTCAGCGGTCCGGGTCAGGCGGTGGCGGCCCAGAACGTGGCGGCGCCCACGGCGTGGCGGGACGCGCGGTCGACCTCGCGCAGCGCCGTCGAGCGCTGGTCGGCCTGCCAGAGGTTGACGGCGCCGCCGTCGTCGGCGGTCGCGAGGTCGACGATCGCGCGCAGGCGCACGGCCTGCACGAGGACCTGGACGGCGCGCGGCGGGACGCCGGGCGGGAGCTGCCAGGTCGGGGCGCCGCCCGCGCGCAGGTCGGCGATGGCGCCCGCGGCGTCGTCGCGCCAGCGGGCGACGTCGAGCTCGTCGAGGGCGCGCGTGGCCAGCAGGAGCGCCGTGCGCAGGTCGCGCTCCGCCTCGGGGAGCGACCCGACCGCGCCGAGCACGCGGGCGCTCCACGGCCCGACCTGCGTGACGTGCCACGTGACGAGGTGGCCCGGCTCCAGGTCGCTGCCGAACTCGGTGACCTCGGGCACGAGCGCCCACGACCCGGACGACGTCGTGACCACGACGCTCTCGCCCGCGTCCGTCGCGCTCGCGGAGACCTCGGGCGGGACGCCCGACACGTCGCCGGGGACCGGCGCGAGCGCGACGACCTCGCGCGCGTCGCCGGCCCACGCGCCCGCGAGGTCCGCGAGCCGGACGTCGCCGAGCGCCCCGGACACCACGTGCGGCTCGTCGTCGCGCTCCACGGCGCGCACGAGGCGGGCCGTCCCGTCGTCGTCGCCGAGGCGCGCGGCGCGCAGCCACAGCGCGAGCAGGGCGCTGCGAGGGAGGGCGCCCGCGCTCGACGCGGAGCCGGGGCCCGGGGCGGGCTGCGGGGCGTCGTGCGGACCCTCGGACGAGTGTGAGACCACGACGGCCAACCTATAGGGTCGGTGACCATGAGCGCGGTTCTCGACCTGAAGGGCGTCACCGTCCGACGCCACCCCAAGACCATCCTCGACGCGGTGGACTGGCAGGTGAACGAGGGCGAGCGGTGGGTCGTGCTGGGCCGCAACGGCGCCGGCAAGACGACGCTCCTGCAGATCGCGTCCGCACGCATGCACCCCACGGCCGGCACGGCCGACGTCCTCGGCGAGCGGCTCGGCCGCGTCGACGTGTTCGAGCTGCGCCCGCGCGTCGGGCTCGCGTCCGCGGCCCTGGCCGACCGCATCCCCGGCGACGAGACCGTGCGCGACGTCGTGCTCACCGCCGCCTACGGCGTCACGGGGCGGTGGCGCGAGGAGTACGAGGAGTTCGACGCGCAGCGCGCGGACGACCTGCTCGCCGCGTTCGGCGTCGACCACCTCGCGGACCGCACCTTCGGCACGCTGTCCGAGGGGGAGCGCAAGCGCACGCAGATCGCGCGCGCCCTCATGACGGACCCAGAGCTCCTGCTGCTCGACGAGCCCGCCGCGGGCCTCGACCTCGGGGGCCGCGAGGAGCTCGTGGGCGCGCTCGCGGAGCTCGCCGGAGACCCGGCGTCGCCGGTCCTCGTGCTCGTCACGCACCACGTCGAGGAGATCCCGCCGGGCTTCACGCACGTCCTGCTGCTCAAGGACGGCGTCGTGCACACCGCGGGCCCGATCCGCGACGTGCTCACCGCGGAGAACCTCAGCGACGCGTTCGGCGTGCCGCTGCTCGTCGCGCACGGCGGCGGCCGGTGGATGGCGCGCGCCGCGCGGGCGTGACCTCCGCGCGCGGCACGCGCCCGGGGCGTGCACCGCGGGCGGAAATTCGGTAAAGTACACGTAAAGCGCGCACGTGGGATCGGGGGTCGAGATGGACTGGCTGTGGTGGGTCGGAGCGGCACTGCTCCTCGGTCTCGTGGAGATCATCTCGCTCGACCTCGTGCTCATCATGCTCGCCGGGGGATCGCTCGCCGCCGCCGGCGTCAACGCCGCCGGCGGGCCGCTCTGGCTCCAGATCGTCGCGTTCGCGGTCGTGAGCGTCATCCTGCTCCTCACGCTGCGCCCGTGGCTCCTGCGGCACCTGCGCTCGCGCGTCCCGCTCACGGAGACGAACGTCGCGGCGCACGTCGGCCGCACGGCGCTCGCCGTGGACCGCGTCAGCGAGTTCGGCGGCCGCGTGAAGCTCGTCGGGGAGGTCTGGACCGCGCGGACCGAGCCCGACGCGCCGCAGATCCCCGTGGGCACGGAGGTGCGCGTCGTCCGGATCGACGGCGCGACGGCCGTCGTCGCGCCGCTGCCCGCCCAGCACCCCACCGGGTCGTGACCAGCCGGCACACCCGCACCGCGCCGCCGGGCGACCGGTCGCGCGACCGACGACCAGGAGGCAGTCGATGAACGACCCCAGTCCCGGAACGATCCTCGCGTACGTCGTCCTCGCGCTGATCCTGATCTTCGTCATCGTCGCGCTCGTCAAGGCGGTGCGCATCGTGCCGCAGGCGGTCGCGATCATCGTCGAGCGCCTGGGCCGGTACTCGCGCACGCTCGAGCCGGGCCTGCACCTCCTGGTGCCGTTCATCGACCGCGTCCGTGCCTCGGTCGACCTGCGCGAGCAGGTCGTGTCGTTCCCGCCGCAGCCGGTCATCACGTCCGACAACCTCGTGGTGAGCATCGACACGGTGATCTACTTCCAGGTCACCGAGCCGAAGTCCGCGGTCTACGAGATCGCGAACTACATCACCGCGATCGAGCAGCTCACCGTCACGACCCTGCGCAACGTCATCGGCTCGATGGACCTCGAGCAGACGCTCACGAGCCGCGACCAGATCAACGGCCAGCTCCGCGGCGTGCTCGACGAGGCGACCGGTCGCTGGGGCATCCGCGTGAACCGCGTCGAGCTCAAGTCGATCGACCCGCCGCCCAGCGTGCAGGGCTCGATGGAGCAGCAGATGCGCGCCGAGCGTGACCGCCGCGCTGCCATCCTCACCGCGGAGGGCGTGAAGCAGTCGCAGATCCTCACGGCCGAGGGTGAGAAGCAGGCGGCGATCCTCCGGGCCGAGGGTGACGCGCAGTCCCAGATCCTCCGGGCCGAGGGCGAGGCGCGCGCGATCCTCCAGGTCTTCGACGCCATCCACGAGGGCGACGCGGACCCGAAGCTGCTCGCCTACCAGTACCTCCAGATGCTCCCGCAGATCGCGAACGGCACGGCGAGCAAGCTGTGGGTCGTGCCGACGGAGTTCACGGCGGCGCTCGGCTCGATCGCCAAGGGGTTCGGCGGCGTGCCGGGGATCGACGGCGGGGGAGTGCCGAGCGGGGGCCCCGCCGAGGACGCGGAGGCGGCCGAGGCGAGCGCCGAGGCGCGTCGTGAGCGCGACCGCGACCGCGTGAGGTTCGGCGTCCCGTCGCTCACCGATCCCGCCGAGGCCCTCGCCGAGGCGCGGCGTCAGGCGGAGGCCGCGACCGCGGACGCGACGAGCTCGGGCACGCGGTCGGGCCTGCCGTTCGACCCGCAGACCGAGCGGGGCCAGCACCCGGGTGGCCCCGGCGAGCACCACGCGGCCGCGCCGGAGCCCGGGACCGCCACGCCGCGTCCGCTGGGCGGGCCGTCGCAGTACGCGCCGCCGCCTCCGCAGCCGATCGTCGAGGACGCGCCGACCACGGACGAGCCCCCGCGCGACGAGCCGCCCGCCGGCGGGCCGCCGTCCTTCTCGCCGCGGCACTGACGGGGCGCGCCACCGCGCGGTCCCAGCGGCCGTGGTGGCCCCCGGCCACGCACGACGACGACGCCCCTGCACCCACCCGGGTGCGGGGGCGTCGTCGTGCCGGCCGCCGGAGGTTCGCCGGGAGCGGACGACCTTGAGAGTGAGTGCTCACTCAGTTACCGTCGTGGCGTGGTCCCCGTCTCCGTGCCCTCCGACGCCCCGCCCGACGCTCCTCTCGACGCGCCCTCGGGCGCGCGGTCCGAGGCGTCCACTCCGGAGCGCACCCGCGCACGGCCGCTCTCGCGCGAGGAGCGCCGCGACGCGATCGCCGCCGCGACGATCCCGCTGCTCGTCCAGCACGGCGCCGCCGTGACGACGCGCCAGATCGCCGACGCCGCGGGCGTCGCGGAGGGCACGCTGTTCCGCGCGTTCGCGGACAAGGACGAGATCCTCCACGCCGCGGTGGTGCGCTCGCTCGACCCGGCCCCCGCCGTCGCCGCGATCGGCACGCTCCCGGACGACGACGGGCTGCGCCCGCTCGTCGTGAGCATCGTCGAATTCCTGCTCGAGGCGCAGCGCGTCGGCATGCGCATCTTCGCCGCGGCGCACCAGGTGCTCGACCCGCACCGCGCGACGGCGGACCGCGCCGAGGCCGTGCGCCGGATGCGGGCCGGGGACGGCCGGGGCGCCCGTCGGGCCGGGTTCGACGCCCGGGAGCGGTCGGCGCGCGAGATCGTCGCGGCGATCGAGAGCAAGCTCGCGGCGCACCGGGCGCAGCTGCGCGTGGACCCGGCGCTGGCCGCCCGGGCGCTGTTCTCGCTCGTCTTCGGAAACGCCTTGCCGCACCTCTCGGGCGGTGACAGGCTCGACGCCGTGCAGCTCGCCGACCTCATCCTCGGCGGCATCGGGGCGGACGTCACGACCGACCCGTCGCCCTGACCGGCGGCCCGTCCACGACGCGCGCACCCTCGCCCGGTGCCGCCCGCCCCGCGCACCCGCGACCCGCGGCTCGCGCCCTCGTCCCGCAGCCCCCTCCCGGACAGGAAGCCCATGCTCGTCAGCCTCTTGCGGACGCGACTGCGTCCCTACCGGACGCCGATCGTCCTCCTCCTCGTGCTCCAGCTCCTCGCGACGCTCGCGTCGCTCTACCTGCCGAGCCTCAACGCCGACATCATCGACCAGGGCGTCACGCAGGGCGACACCGCCTACATCATGCGCACCGGGGGCCTCATGCTCCTCGTGAGCCTGGGCCAGGTCGTGTGCGCGGTCGCGGCCGTCTACTTCGGCGCCAGGGTCGCCATGTCGTTCGGCCGCGACGTGCGCGCCGGGCTGTTCACCAACGTGCAGCGCTTCTCCGCCCAGGAGATGGGCCAGTTCGGGGCGCCGTCCCTCATCACCCGCACGACGAACGACGTGCAGCAGGTGCAGATGCTCGTGCTGCTCTCGCTGACCATCATGGTCATGGCGCCGATCATGCTGGTCGGCGGCGTCGTCATGGCGCTGCAGGAGAACGTCGAGCTCTCCGGCCTGCTGCTCGTCATCGTGCCCGTCCTCGGGGTGAGCGTCGGGCTCATCATCTGGCGGATGGTGCCCTACTTCCGGCAGATGCAGAAGAAGATCGACGGCATCAACGCCGTGCTGCGCGAGCAGATCACCGGCATCCGCGTGATCCGCGCGTTCGTGCGAGAGCGTCGCGAGGCCGAGCGGTTCGACGTCGCGAACGACGCCCTGTTCGACGTCTCGCTCAAGGCGGGCAAGCTCATGGCGCTCATGTTCCCGACCGTCATGCTCGTCATGAACGCGTCGAGCATCGCGGTGCTGTGGTTCGGCGGGCGCCAGATCGACGCCGGCGACATGGAGGTCGGTGCGCTCACCGCGTTCCTGTCGTACCTCATGTACATCCTCATGGCCGTGATGATGTCGACGATGATGTTCATGATGGTGCCGCGCGCGGCCGTCTCCGCGGAGCGCATCACCGACGTCATGCAGACCCGCGCGACGGTCGTCGAGCCCGAGCGGCCCGTCGCCCTCACCACGCGGACGGGCCGCGTCGAGCTCGACGGCGTCGAGTTCCGCTACCCCGGGGCCGAGGAGCCGGTGCTCCACGACGTGTCGTTCGTCGCGGAGCCCGGGCGGACCACGGCGATCATCGGCTCGACCGGCTCCGGCAAGACGACGCTCCTCAACCTCGTCCCGCGGCTGTTCGACGTGACGGGCGGCGCCGTGCGGATCGACGGGACGGACGTGCGCGACCTCACCGGCGCGGACCTCGGCTCCCTCCTCGGCCTCGTGCCGCAGAAGGCCTACCTGTTCTCCGGGACGGTCGCCGACAACCTCCGCTACGGCCGGCCCGACGCCACCGAGGAGCAGATGTGGGAGGCCCTCGAGGTGGCGCAGGCGCGCGACTTCGTCGAGGCGCTCGACGGCGGCCTCGACGCACCGGTCGCGCAGGGCGGCACGAACTTCTCGGGCGGTCAGCGTCAGCGGCTCGCGATCGCCCGCGCGATCGTGCGCGACCCGGCGGTCTACCTGTTCGACGACTCGTTCTCCGCGCTCGACTACGCGACGGACGCCCGCTTGCGCGCTGCGCTCGCGCCCCGCACGCGGCGCTCTACCGTGATCGTCGTGGCGCAGCGCGTCGCGACGATCCGGGGCGCCGACCAGATCCTCGTGCTCGACCACGGCCGCATCGTCGGTCGCGGCACGCACGCCGAGCTCCTCGAGTCCAACGAGACGTACCAGGAGATCGTCTACTCCCAGCTCTCGATCGAGGAGGCAGCATGAGCGGCGAGCAGGACGCCTCGCGCACGCCCGCGACGTCGGGCGACGGCTCTCCCGAGGCCGGCGCACCCGCGGCGGCCGGCGGGCGCGACGTCGCCGGGACCCGGCTCGCGGGCCGACCCCGCGGTGGCGGCGGGCACGGCCCCATGGGGGGCATGGGCGTCCCCGGGGAGAAGGCGCTCGACTTCAAGGGCTCCCTGCGCCGGTTCATGGCCTCGCTGCGCCCCGAGCGCGTGCCGATCGTCGCCGTCGTGATCCTCGGCGTGGTGTCCGTGGCGCTCGCGGTCGCCGGGCCGAAGCTCCTCGGCAACGCGACGAACATCATCTTCGCGGGCGTGGTCGGCTCGCAGCTCCCGGCCGGCGTCACCCAGCAGCAGGCCGTCGAGGCGCTGCGGGCGCAGGGCCAGGACCAGGTCGCCGACCTCGTCTCCGGCGTGCCGGGGCTCGTGCCGGGGGAGGGCATCGACTTCACCGCGCTCGCGACCGTGCTCGCGTGGGTGCTCGCCGTGTACGTCGGCTCGTTCCTCTTCGGCTGGCTCCAGGGGCGCATCACGGCGATCGTCGTGCAGCGCACGGTCTACCGGCTGCGGGGCGAGGTGCAGGCCAAGCTGGCGCGCCTGCCGCTGTCGTACTTCGACCGCAACGCCCGCGGCGAGATCCTCTCGCGCGTGACGAACGACATCGACAACATCTCCCAGACGCTCACGCAGACGCTGTCGCAGCTCGTGACGTCGGTGCTCACGGTGGTCGGCGTGCTCGGCGTGATGTTCTGGATCTCGCCGCTGCTCGCGGTCGTCGCGCTCGTGACCGTGCCGCTGTCCGTGCTGGTCACGGCGCAGATCGCGAAGCGGTCCCAGCCGCAGTTCATCCGGCAGTGGGCCGCGACGGGCCGCCTCAACGCGCACATCGAGGAGATGTACACCGGCCACACGCTCGTCAAGGTGTACGGCCACCAGCAGGCCGCGATCGACGACTTCGAGCGCGAGAACGCGGCGCTCTACGACGCGAGCTTCCGCGCGCAGTTCATCTCGGGCACCATCCAGCCCGCGATGGGCTTCCTCGCGAACCTCAACTACGTGATCGTCGCGGTCGTGGGCGGCCTGCGGGTCGCGTCGGGCACGATGACCCTCGGTGACGTGCAGGCGTTCATCCAGTACTCGCGGCAGTTCACGCAGCCGATCACCCAGATCGCGTCGATGATGAACCTGCTCCAGTCGGGCGTCGCGTCGGCGGAGCGGGTCTACGACCTGCTCGACGCGCAGGAGCAGACGCCGGACCCGTCGCCCGCGAAGACGGTCGACCCGGTGCGTGGCCGCGTCGCGTTCGAGGACGTCTCGTTCTCCTACGACCCGGACGTCCCGCTCATCGAGCACCTCGACCTCGTGGTGGAACCGGGGCAGACGATCGCGATCGTCGGGCCGACGGGCGCGGGCAAGACGACGCTCGTCAACCTGCTCATGCGGTTCTACGACGTGGACGGGGGCCGGATCACGCTCGACGGCGTGGACACGCGGGACATGACGCGCGACGACCTGCGCTCCGACATCGGGATGGTCCTGCAGGACACGTGGCTCTTCCAGGGCACGATCGAGGAGAACCTGCGCTACGGCGTCCGCGACGGCCGCACCGTGGACGACGAGGCGTTCCTCGCCGCGACGCGTGCGACGCACGTCGACCCGTTCGTGCGCACGCTGCCCGACGGGTACGCCACGGTGATCGACGACGAGGGATCGAGCGTGAGCGCGGGGGAGAAGCAGCTCCTCACGATCGCGCGCGCGTTCCTCGCCGACCCGGCGATCCTCGTGCTCGACGAGGCGACGAGCTCCGTGGACACGCGCACGGAGGTGCTCGTGCAGCAGGCGATGAACGCGCTGCGCGAGGGCCGCACGTCGTTCGTCATCGCGCACCGCCTGTCGACGATCCGCGACGCGGACACGATCCTCGTCATGGAGCACGGCTCGATCGTCGAGCAGGGGTCGCACGACGAGCTGCTCGCGGCCGGCGGCGCGTACGCCCGACTGTACGAGAGCCAGTTCGCGGCGCCGCTCGATGCCGAGGCGGAGGACCCGGAGGGCGTGGGCGCTCCCGCGGGCGGTCCCGCGGGACGCTGACACGCCGCGGCCCGCACCGCGCCCACCCGAGGGGTGAGGCGAGGTGCGGGCCGCGTGCGTTCCGGCCGTCGCGCTCAGGCGAGCGAGAGGAAGAGCTTCTCGAGCTTGGCCACGTCGAGCGTCGGGTCCTCGCCGTCCTCGGTCGGCTCGGTGAGGCACTGGCGCATGCCGGACGCGATGATCGCGAACCCGGCCCGGTCCAGGGCGCGCGAGACGGCGGAGAGCTGCGTGACGACGTCCTCGCAGTCCCGCCCTTCGTCGAGCATGCGCACGACGGCCGCGAGCTGGCCCTGGGCGCGCTTGAGCCGGTTGGCGACCTTGCTCATGTCGGTGGGGTCGAGCTCCACGGTCGTCCTCCTGCGTTCGTCGGTGTTCTTGTCGGTTCTCGTCGCGGCGTGCCTGGTCAGGCGCAGGTGCAGCGCTGCTCGGGCGGCACCTCGGCCATGACCTCGTCGGCGTGCATGCCGCAGCCGGTCCAGGTGGTCTTGCCGCAGGTGCGGCACAGGGCGGGACTGCACATGGTGGGTCTCCTCGGGTGTGGGGGTCGATCGGGGGTGCGAGGGTCGGGGTTCGGCGGGGCCGGGGGCGGCCGTGCGTGGTGGCGCAGGATCAGCGTCGCACGGCTCCGCCCGCGGCCTGCCACGCGCCGAGCCCGCCGGACAGGCTCGTCGCGGCGTAGCCGAGCGAGCGGAGCTGGCGCGCCGCGGTGCGCGAGCGCATCCCCGACGCGCACACGACGACGACGGTCGCGCCGTCCTGCAGGCGCCGCGGCGCGACCGACGGGACGTCGGCGAGCGGTACGTGCACGGCCTGGGGCGCGTGCCCGGCGCGCCACTCGTCGCGCTCGCGCACGTCGAGGAGCGTCGCGCCGTCGCGGACGAGCTGCACCGCGGTGGTGGCGTCGACGGTCGGGCGCACGCCGCCGTCGTCGGAGGAGCGGGAGAACAGGCGGCGGAGGCGGTCGATCATGCGGGGACTCCTTCGAGGGTGCGCGCGGCGCGCGGCGTGGTGGTCAGGGTGAGCCAGCCGCCGGAGAGGTTGCGCGCGTCGAGCCCGGCGGCGAGCAGGACACGGGTCGCGAGGTAGGAGCGCACGCCGCTCGCGCAGTGCACGGCGACGTGGCGCCCCGCCGCGGCGGCGCGCACCTCGTCGAGCCGCTCGCGCAGCTCGGTGTGCGGCACGTTGAGGGCCCCGTCGAGGTGGCCCCCGGCGTGCTCGGCGCGCGACCGGACGTCGAGCACGAGCGAGGTCGCGACGACCTCGTCGAGGTCGGCCGCGTGCCACTGCGGCATCGTGCCGTCGAGCACGTTCTGGGCGACGAACCCCAGCATGTTGACGACGTCCTTGGCAGCGCCGTAGGGCGGGGCGTACGCGAGCTCGAGCTCGGCGAGGTCGTCGGCCGTGAGCCCGGCGCGCAGCGCGGTCGCGAGCACGTCGATGCGCTTGTCCACCCCCGCGCGGCCCACGGCCTGCGCGCCGAGCAGGCGGCCGTCGGGCGCGAAGCTCGCCGTCACGTGGACCGGCTCGGCGCCGGGGAACCAGCCGGCGTGGTGGGCCGCATGGACGCGCACCTGCTCGTGCACGACGTCGGCCGCCGCCAGGGTCGCGTGGCTCGGCCCGGTCACGGCGGCGGTGAGCCCGAACACGCGCACGATCGCCGTCCCGAGCACGGGCGCCTGCGGTGTCGTCCGGTGGCCCAGCATCGAGTCCGCGGCGCGCCGGCCCTGGCGGTTGGCCGGGCCGGCGAGCGGGACGGGGCCCGTCGCTCCGGTGACCGCGTGCACGACCTCGACGGCGTCGCCGACGGCCCACACGTGCGGGTCGGACGTGCGCTGGTCGGCGTCGACGCGGATCCCTCCGCGCTCCCCGAGCGCGAGCCCGGCCGCCGCCGCGAGGTCGCTCGCGGGCCGCACCCCGACGCTCACGAGCACCACGTCGGCGTCGAGGGCGTTGCCGTCCGTGAGCTCGAGCGCGACGGCGTGGTCCGCGCCCTCGGGCTGCGGCACGACGGCGCTCGCGGAGGTCCCGAGGTGGAGCCCGACGCCGTGGTCGCGGAGCTCGTCCGCGAGCAGCGGCGCGAGGTCGGGCTCCAGCGGCGGCAGCACCTGGTCGGCGCGCTCGACGACGTCGACCGTGAGGCCGCGGCCGACGAGCGCCTCCACGGCCTCGAGCCCGATGAAGCCTGCGCCGACGACGACGGCCCGCAGCGGGGCCGTGCGACCCGCGGCGACCTCCGCCTCGAGCTGCGCGAGCCGGGCCGACAGGGCGTCGAGGTCCGACATGGTCCGCAGCGTGTGCACGGCCGGGTGGTCGAGGCCCGCGACGGGCGGGAGGACGGTGGTCGCGCCGGGCGCCAGGAGGAGCGCGTCGTAGCCGAGCTCGTACGTGCCGTCCTCGGCGGCGACGGTGACCGTGCGCGCCGCGCGGTCGATCGCGGTGACGCGGTGACGCGTCCGCACGTCGAGGTCGAGGCTCGCGCGGAGCGAGGCGGGCGTGTGCAGCAGCAGGGCGTCGCGCTCCGCGATCTCGCCCGCCACCTGGTACGGCAGGCCGCAGCCCGCGAACGAGACGTGGTCGGACTGCTCGAGCACGATGATCGACGCGCGCTCGTCGAGGCGGCGGGCGCGCGCGGCGGCGCTCATGCCGCCCGCGACGCCGCCGACGACGACGATGCTGCGGGCGCCGTCGGGGTCGGACGGGTGGGTCGTCGAGCCGGGGGTCGAGGGGATCATGCTCCGACGATACCCCGGGGGGTATCGGCGTTGGCAAGCCGCGAGCGTGAGAGGTCGCTCACTGGTCTCCCACGTCGGAGGTCCCGGCCCGTGTGGTCGATACGGCAGAATCGTGGCCGTGATCAGGGTTGGCTTCACGCGCAGCATCAAGGACGACTACGAGGCGATCGTGCTGCTGGACGTGGAGTCGGGAGACACGATCGAGTTTCAACGCTCGCTGACCCACGACCCGCAGGACGTGCGGTTCGGCATGGATACCTACGCGATCGTCCGTGGTGGCGCAGCCGTGCACTACGGCGGGCTCGTCCGGTTCGACGTGCGGGGCTACGTCCTCGCGCTCGAGCTGGACCCTGAGGCAGCCGAAGTGCTCGAGCTGCCCGACCTGCTCGAGCTCACCGTGGACGGAGCAGCAGCCGAGATCATCGAGCAGCACCTGCCCCGGATCCTGGCGCCGACTCGTTGATCGGTGTGCTCGACGACCGGGCCTTCGCCACCAGGTGAGCCTGCACCCGCGTCCGGTCCTCGAACCCGCTATCAGCCGGACGCCGCACGCGCCGCGGCCTTGCGTCGTTGCTCGAGCACGACACCATGAACCGACACACCTCGGCATCGCCGGGGCTCGCCCTGTCGACCGCGCCGGCAACGCAGCGGGTCAGGACCTCTACGGCGAGTCTCCCTGGTGACTGGCCGCGCCGCGCGTCTGTGCTTGCGCGCGGAGGTCGGCGATTCGCGCTGCATGGTCGCCCACGCTGAGTGATGCGAGGACTGAGCGCTGCCAGCGGAGCTCGTCCTGGACGACTTCGTGCGCGGTGTCATCGGCAAGCGGTGGGAAGAAGGGGTCGCTGCCGTCTCTCGGGATGCGTTCGTAGGCGTCGTCGGAAAGGCGGCGAGCGCCCCACGCCGCGGCGGCGTGGGATCCGCGGAGGGCTTCGACCGCATGGAGAAGGGCGGCCAACTCATCGTGGTCGTCGATGTCTGGGCGCTGGGCGAGGGCCTCGGCGATCGTCGAGAGCTCTGGACGGTCTGCGCCGATCGCGTCCCAGATGGCGTCGAGATACTCCTGGCCTGCGGCGTCTCGTGCCGGGTGCGTCGAGAGGATGCTCTCGACGCAGATGAGGATGAAGACTGCCTGGTCCTCGAGCGGTAGGGCTTCGCGCTGCGCTTCCAGCGCCCTCCAGGGCGCGAGCGGATCATCGACCGAGTCCATGAGGAGAACGTACTCGTGTCAGTTCTCGAGCCCGGGGAGCAGAGCGGCGAGCAGCGCCGCACCACGGGAGGTCGCGGCGTGCTGGTCGTAGCAGGTCGCGGGTGCTCGCCCTTGCTTGACACGGTTGAAGAACCGCTCGACCGTGCTGCGTCCCCGTAGGCCGCAGCGCACTGTCGCCCAGCACGGCGACCGGGGTGGTGAGCGGTCGTCCCGCCCCCGCTCGAGGGACCCGGAGCGCGTCCAGCAGCGGCACGCACATCGGCGAGGGACACGCCCTAGGGGGCGTCGTGCCGCTCGACGAGGGCGGGCACGTGGTCGCGCGCCGTCCAGCGCCGGCCGACCCACTTGATGACCTCGACGAGCAGGAAGACGACGAGCGCGAGCCCGAGCGTCTTGCCCCACTCCGCGAGCGCGATGGGCGCCGAGTCGAACCACGAGTGCATGAACGGTGCGTAGACGAAGACGGCCTGCAGCGCGAGCAGCGTCGCCGCCGAGACCCAGACCACCCGGTTGCCGCGCAGCACGTCGAGCGTGAGGCTCGACCGGTCGAGGAACCGGCAGTTGAACAGGTAGGCGAGCTGGCCGAGCGCGAGCATCGTGACCGCCGTCGTCTGGGCCTCGGCGAGCGGGACGCCCTGCGCCCGCTCGACGTAGAACAGCAGGATGGTCGCGCCGCCGATGAGGAGCGACACGAGCAGGATGCGGCGCACGTACGCGCCGTCGAGGATCGACGCCTTCGGGTCGCGCGGGGCGCGGCGCATGACGTCGGGCTCCGCCTTCTCGTACGCGAGCGCGAGCGACAGCGTGACCGCGGTGATCATGTTGATCCACAGCACCTGGACCGGCTGGAGCGGCAGGGTCAGGCCGAACAGGACCGCGACGAGGATGACGAGCGACTGCGCGCCGTTGGTCGGGAGCAGGAACAGGACGGACTTGCGGATGTTGTCGTAGATCCGCCGCCCCTCCTTCACGGCCCGCTCGATGGTCGCGAAGTTGTCGTCGGCGAGCACGACCTCGGCGGCCTCCTTGGTCGCCTCGGTGCCCTTGATGCCCATCGCGACGCCGACGTCCGCCTGGGTGAGCGCGGGGGCGTCGTTGACGCCGTCGCCCGTCATCGCGACGACCTCGCCGTGCGACTGGAGCGCGGACACGATGCGGATCTTGTGCTCGGGGCTCGTGCGCGCGTACACGTCGACGTCGCGCACCACCTGGCGCAGCTTCTCCGTGCTCATCTCCTCGAGCTCGGGGCCGGTGAGCACGGCCGGCGCGGACGAGCCGTCGTGGGCGTCGACGATGCCCATCTCGCGGCCGATCGCGAGCGCGGTCCCCGCGTGGTCGCCGGTGATCATCTTCACGCGGATGCCCGCGTCGCGGCACTCGGCGATGGCCTCGATCGCCTCGGGGCGCGGCGGGTCCACGATGCCGACGAGCCCGCACAGCTCCAGGCCGTCCGCGACGTCGGCGACGTCGAGGTCCGCCGTGCCGTCGGCGGCCGGGCGTCGCGCGGCCGCGAGCACGCGCAGACCCTGCCCGCCGAGCGCGTCGATCTGCGCGTCCCAGAACGCGCGGTCGAGCGGCTCGCTGCCGCCGTCCGGGCCGAGCTGGGTCGCGCAGCGGTCCAGGACGCGGTCGGGCGCGCCCTTGACGTGCACGTGCAGGCCGCCGTCGGGGTCGGCGTCGAGCGTGGCCATGAACTTGTTCTCGGACTCGAACGGCACGACGGCGACGCGCCGCCACCCCGTCGGGTCGACGCCGGCCTTCATGCCGAGCGTGCGCAGCGCCCCCTCCGTCGGCTCGCCGACGAGCCGCCAGCCGTCGGTGTCCTCGCCGTCGGGCACGATCCGCGCGTCGTTGCACAGCATCATGACCGTCGCGAGGGCCGCGAGGTCGCGGTCGTCGGCGAGGTCCGCGTGCCGGGTGCCCGACGCCGGTCCCTCGCCCGCGCCGTCCACCTCGCCGGGTGCGCCGGTCGCCCCGGGGCGGGGTGCGTCGTCGGGCACGGTCACGTCTCCCACGGGCGCGTACCCCGCGCCCGCGACCGCGAACGTGCGCCCGCTCGTGCGGACCGTGCGCGCCGTCATCTCGTTCTTGGTGAGCGTGCCGGTCTTGTCCGAGCAGATCGTGGTCACCGAGCCGAGCGTCTCGACCGCGGGGAGCTTGCGCGTGATCGCGCGGCGCCGGGCCATCTGCTGCACCCCGAGCGCGAGCGTGATCGTCACGAGCGCGGGCAGGCCCTCCGGCACCGCGGCGACCGCGAAGCCGATGGACGCCGAGATGAGCTCCGGGACGGTGAAGTCGTGGAAGACGCGGCCGATGATCACCATGACGACGGCCATCGCGAGGATGAGCACCGCGAGCAGCTTGCCGAACCGGTCGAGCTGGCGCGTCAACGGCGTCGCGAGGCTGCGGACCTCGGAGATCATCGTCTGGATCCGGCCGATCTCGGTCGCCGTCCCGGTCGCGGTGACGACGCCCACGCCCTGGCCCGCGGCCACGAGCGTGCTCGAGAAGAGCATGCTCGACCGGTCGCCCACGCCCGCGTCCGCCCCGACCGGGGCCACCGACTTTGCCGCCGCGACCGACTCGCCCGTGAGCGCCGACTCCTCGACGCGCAGGTTCGTCGCCTGGATCAGCCGGACGTCCGCGGGCACGCGGTCGCCCGAGCGCACGCGCACGACGTCGCCGGGCACGACGTCGTCGGCGTCCACGCGGGCCCACGCACCGTCGCGCCGCACCTCGGCGTTGACGGACAGCATGTTCCGGATGCCCTCGAGCGCGCTCTCCGCGCGCCCCTCCTGGATGAACCCGATCGCCGCGTTGATCACCGCGACCGCGAGGATCACCGTGAAGTCGACCCAGTCGCCGAGGATCGCCTTGAGCACGGCCGAGACGAGCAGGATGTAGATGAGGATGTCGTCGAAGTGGACGAGGATCCGCTTCCACAGCGGGTCGCGCTGCGGCGGCGGCAGCCGGTTGGGCCCCACCTCCGCGAGCCGTGTCGCGGCGTCGGCGCTGGAGAGGCCGCCTGCGTCCGTGCCGAGCTCGGCGAGGACGGCGTCGGGCGGGCGCGACCACGGCGCGTCGAGCGACCGCTCGGTCGTGCTCGCCGAGGTCGAGGAGGCCGCCGTGGCGGGGGTCGGTGCAGCGTCCGGCGCGGATCCCATGCCCCTATTCGACCCCCGATGCCCGGATCGCGCGAGGGGCGAAGGACCGTGACCCGCGACACGCCAGCGGCGAGCGGTCAGCGGTGAGCGGTCAGGGTGAGGAGAACGGGTTGACGACGGGGACGCCGCAGGTAACGAAGTCCCGGGTGTTCCGGGTCGCCACCGTGAGCCCGTGGGCGAGGGCGGTCGCCGCGAGCAGAGAGTCGACGACGGGCAGCGGGCGCGCCGCGTGCACGGCCGGCCACCGCTGCGCGATCTCGAGCGTGACGGGGAGGATGCGGTCCCCGTACGTCTCCTCGAGACCGTGGACCCACGTCTCGAGCGCGGTCGCCCGCGCGGCGTCGCGAGACATGAGGCGCTGGACCCCGGTGCGGATCTCGCCGACGGTCAGCACCGAGAGGTAGATCTGGTGCGTCCGCAGCCCGCGGAGCCACGCGACGACCTGCTCGTCCGGGCGGGTTCGCACGAGCTCGGAGACGACGTTCGTGTCGAGCAGGTACCTCACGCGTCGGCCCCGAGATCGAGCTCGCGCAACGGAGTCCGGTCACGGGTGAGGTCGAGGTCGTCCGCCGTGGGTGCCTCGAGGAGATAGTCGGCGAGCTCCACCCGGACCCCGGCGAGCTCGTAGTAGAGGTCGATCCCGACGACGACGGCGATCTCCTTGCCGTGCCGGGTGATGACCTGGGGACCGTTCTCGGCCTCTCGCAAGACCTCGCTCAGGCGTTGCTTCGCGTCCTGCACCTGCCAGCTCATGGGGCCCCCGCTCCTCGTCCTGTCTGGACAGACTAGACAGGACGGAGCCGGGGATCAAGGCGCGTGGCATGCCTGGGAGAATCGACGACGTGAGCGAGACCAGCACCCGAGCCGGCCTGAGGGTCGTGCACGTCACCGACCCCGCCGACGACCGCCTCGCGGACTACAACCGCCTGACCGACGTCGCGCTGCGGTCCAAGCACGAGCCGGAGAAGGGGCTGTACATCGCCGAGAGCTCGACGGTGATCCGGCGCGCGCTCGCCGCGGGGCACCGCCCGCGGTCGTTCCTCATGGCCGAGCGCTGGCTCGACGACCTCGCCGACGACATCGCCGCGCTGCCGGTCGACGACGCCCCGGGCGGCACGGGCGAGCAGGTCCCGGTCTACGTCGGTGCGCCCGACGTGCTCGAGGCGATCACCGGGTTCCACCTGCACCGCGGGGCGCTCGCGGCGATGCACCGGCCGCCGCTCGCGCCCGTGCACGACCTGCTCTCCGCGGCACGCGGCGGGACGGGCGCGCGCCGGGTCGCGGTGCTCGAGGACATCGTGGACCACACCAACGTCGGTGCGATCTTCCGGTCGGCCGCCGCGCTCGGGGTCGACGCCGTCCTCGTCTCGCCGCGCTGCTCCGACCCGCTCTACCGCCGCTCGGTGCGCGTGAGCATGGGCACGGTGTTCCAGGTGCCGTGGACGCGGTTCGAGACGTGGCCGGGCGGCCTCGACCTGCTGCGTGACGAGGGCTTCGTCGTCGCCGCGCTCGCCCTCGCCGACGACGCGGTGAGCCTCGACGACATCGTGGCCGACCCGCCCGAGCGGCTCGCGCTCGTGCTCGGCACGGAGGGCGACGGCCTGTCGCACGGTGCGATCGAGGCGGCGGACCGGGTCGTCACGATCCCCATGGCGGGGGGAGTGGACTCGCTCAACGTCGCCGCGGCGTCGGCTGTCGCGTTCTGGGCGACGCGCGTCCCCTGACTCGTCGGTCGCGGCGGGAGCGACGGGAACAACGGTGCTCCCCGACGCGTTGGGCCCGTGTCCGTACGTCGTACGAGAAGAGGTCCCGTGCCGGTCCAGCCCTCCCCGTCCCTGCGTGCCACCACCCGTCCCGACCGCCTGCGCGACGCCGCGGCGCATGCCGTCGCCGAGGAGCAGCAGCACCTCGACGCCGCGCTCGCCCGCCGCGCGGAGCTCCTCGCGGAGCTCGACGCGCAGCTCGCCGCCCCTGCCGACGACGTCGCCGACCGGGTCCCGGCCGCGGGCCCGCCCGGGGCCGAGGCCGTCGTGGAGCGCGCGCGGCGCGCCGGGCTGCGCCGCCGTCGCACGGAGCTCGAGCGCGCGGAGAGCGGGCTCGTCTTCGGCCGCGTCGACACCGTCGACGGGGTCACGCGCCACGTCGGGCGCGTCGGGATCACTGCGCCCGAGGACGACGCGGACCCGCTCGTGCTCGACTGGCGTGCTGACGGTGCGCGCGCCTTCTACACCGCGACAGCGCGCGAACCGCAGGGTCTCGCGCGGCGTCGGCACGTGCGGACCGCGGGGGACCGGGTCACCGGCGTGGACGACGAGCCGCTCGACGGCTCGGCGACCGGGGCGGAGCAGGAGGGCGGCCTCGTCGGCGAGGGCGCGCTGCTCGCGGCGCTGTCGGAGCGCCGTACCGGGCGCATGGGCACCGCCGTCGCGACCCTCCAGACGGAGCAGGACGCGATCGTGCGCGCCCCGGCGGACCAGGTGCTCGTCGTGCAGGGCGGCCCGGGGACGGGCAAGACCGTCGTCGCGCTGCACCGCGTCGCGTACCTGCTGTTCACCCACCCGCACCTCGCGGAGCGGGGCGTCCTCCTGCTCGGGCCGTCGTCGCGCTTCCTCGAGTACGTGGTGCAGGTGCTGCCCGCGCTCGGGGAGACGGCGGTCGTCTCGGCGACGTGCGACACGCTCGTGCCCGGCGTCGCGCCGGAGCGTGACGAGGCGCGCGACGTCGCGGAGATCAAGGGGCGCGCGCTGTGGCAGGACGTCGTCGCCCGGTACGCGGACTCCCTCGTCCCGGATGCGCGAGAACTGACGGTCCGCCTCGACGGCGAGCCGCTCACGCTCGACGCGGCCCGCGTCGCCCAGGTCCTCCGTGCCTCTCGCGCGGGAGGTCGCAGCGTGCTGGCCGCGCGGGGCCGGGCCGTGGACCTGCTGCTCGACGCTCTCGTGGACGAGGCCGCGGCACGCCACGCCGAGCTGCTCGAACGGGTCGAGGAGGGGTTCGAGGACGTGCTCGGGAAGCTCGACGCCGGGCTCGCCGCGCGCGACGACCGCGCCCCCACGACCGGCGCGCGCGGCGGCGACGTCGACGGCGAGCTCACCGAGGAGGACCTCGACCGGCTCCGGGAGGACCTCGCGCGCGACGCCGGGTTCGCGGCCGCCGTCGACGCCTGGTGGCCCGTCACGGACGTCCGCACCGCGCTCGCGGACCTGCTGGGCGACGCCGCGCTCCTCGCGCGCCACGCGCCCGACCTGACGGCGGCAGAGGCGCGCCGCGTCACGAGCGAGCCGCCCGCGCTCGCACCGAGCGACGTGCCGCTGCTCGACGCGCTCGCCGACGTGCTGGGGGCTCCCGACGCGCCCGGCGAGCAGGGCGAGTTCCTCGCGCAGCGGGCGGCCGCGCGTCGCGACTGGGTCTACGGGCACGTCGTGGTCGACGAGGCGCAGGAGCTCTCGCCCATGCAGTGGCACATGGTGCTGCGCCGCTGCCCGACGCGGTCCGTGACGGCCGTCGGGGACGTCGACCAGACCGAGGCGCCGCACCGCCACACGGACTGGGCGGACGCCGTCGGCCCCGTTCTCGGTGAGCGTTGGCAGCGCGCGGACCTCACCATCTGCTACCGCACGCCGCGCGAGGTCATGGCGCTCGTCGGCCCGGTGCTGCGCGCGGCGGGCAGCCGGAACGACCCGCCGCGCGCGGTCCGCGACGCGGGCGTCGAGCCGCGGGACGTCGTCGTCCCGGGCGGTGCGCCGGGACGACTGGGTGAGACGGTCGCCGCCGAGGTCGCACGCCTCGCGGCCCGGTACGACGGCGGGACCGTGGGCGTCGTGGGGCCGGTCGCGCGCCTCGCGACGCTGCGCGCGGCGGTCGAGGGCGTGCCCGTCCTCGGGACGTCCGAGGCGAAGGGCCTCGAGTGGGACGCGGTCGTCGTCGTGGACCCCGACGGCGTCGCCGCCGAGCCGCGCGGGTGGAACGGGCTGTACGTGGCGATGACCCGGTGCACGCAGGAGCTCGTGCGCGTCACGGTGGGCGAGCCCGTCGGCTCGGCCTGAGGGCCGCGCTCAGTCCGTGGGGGCCGACCGGGCGAACCGGTCGACCTCCCGCACCACGACCTCGACGAGCGTCGGGTCGCCGAGCGGGAGGAAGTGCCCGGCGAGCGGCAGCTCGACGTTCCGTCCGCCCTCGAGGCGGCCGGTCTCGGGGATGTGGGGGTCGAAGCGCGGGTAGACAGCCGTGATGCGGGCGTCGACGCCGCGCTCGGCGGCGAGCGCGACCAGCGCGGCGTCGCGCGGCGAGAACGCGCGCAGCGTGCGCCCGAGCAGGTACTGCGCGTAGCGCGAGCCGCGGAACGGCGTCGCCACGGCGACCATGCCGGCGACGCGCGGCCCGGCGGCCGACAGCATGACGCGCTTGCCGACGAGGCCGCCCTTGCTGTGGGCGACGAGGACGACGTCGCGCAGGTCGGACCGCTCGAGGAACGCCGCCGTGCGGTCGGCCGCCTCGGCGAACGGGCGCCGGTTGTAGCCGAGGCCGGGCACGGCGTGCACGGGGTGCCCGGCCCGGGCGAGGGCCGTCGCGACCGGCCCGAGGAGCTGCCAGGTCTCGTAGACGCCGGGCAGGAGCACGACGGGGCTCGCGCCGCCGGGGCCGGTCGGGACGGGTCGGCGCGCGCGCAGGGCGCCCTGGACCTGGCGCGCGGCGACGTACGCGTAGTCCACCGCGCGGTCGCGCAGCCGCAGGGAGCGGGGCCAGCGGGGCGCCCTCACGGCAGGTCCCGGGGCAGGCCTCGGGGCAGGTCTCGCGGCAGTCCGCGCGGCAGTCCACCGGCATCACGCACGGCGGCGACGATCCCCTCCGGGTCGGCGTCCATCGCATGGTGGCGTCCCCGGACCTCGCGGAACATGCCGCGCGGCGCGGCGAGCGCGAGCTCGCGGCACCACCGGCGCGGAGCGATCGGGTCGTGCGCGCCCCGCACCACGACGAGACGCCCCGGCACGCGCGGCACGACGTCCTCGAGCCGGTGCCTCAGCATGTGCCGGACCTGGACCGCGTAGTGCGGCAGCGAGCAGCGCAGCACGTAGTCGACGGCGAGCGTCGCGAGCGCGCGCGGGCGCTCGCCCACCGCGTCGCGCGCGAGCCGCAGCGCCTGGCGCGGCGCGCTGCGGGCGTGGCGGTCCGCCGTCGGGCCGACGAGCACGCCCGCGGGCGCCTCGCGGGGGTGGTCGGCCATCGCCTGGGCGACGACCTGCGCGCCCATCGAGTGGCCGACGAGCACGACGACGGGTCGCGGGGCGCCGTCGGGCAGGTCGAGCACGTGGCGGCGCACGTGCTCCGCGACGACGGCCGCGTGCTCCTCGATCGACACGTCGCGCGGCGCGCGGGGCGCCGCGCCGAAGCCGGGCAGGTCGACCGCGTGCACCGCGACCCGGGGGAGCGCGCGCGGCCGCAGGAGCGCGCGCCGCACCGGGTCGAACGCGCGCGCCGACGACCCGACGCCGTGCACGAGCACGACCACGACGTCGGGCGCGTCCGCCCCGGACACGTGCACGACGGCGGTGAGGTCGCCGACCGCGCAGCGCGCCTCCGCGGTGCCCGCCGACGCTGCCGCCGCCGACGCCGCCGACGCCGCCGACACCGTCGACGGCGCGGACGACGCGCCGGAGCGGGCCCGGGCGAACCGGACCCGCTCCGTGACGTGCGGGGTGTCGTCGCCGGCCGTGGCCGACGACGTGCTCCGGGTCGTCAGCTGACGTCTCCTCGCCACGCGCCCGTCTCGGCCCCGCGGGACTCGATGAACTCCTTGAACCGGGCGAGGTCGCCCTTGACGCGGCGCTCGTCGAGCTGGAGGACGTCGCCCACCTTCTCCACGACCCCCTCCGGCGTCCAGTCGAGCTGGACCGTGACGCGGGTCTGCGTGTCGTTCAGCCGGTGGAAGGTCACGACGCCCGCGTGGTCGGGGCCCGACGTGCTGTTCCACGCCACCCGCTCGTCGGGGTGCTGCTCGGTGATCTCCGCGTCGAACTCGCGCTCGACGCCGCCGATCTTCGTCTTCCAGTGCGTGTGCGTCGCGTCGAGCTGGCGGATCTCCTCGACGCCCTCCATGAAGCGGGGGAACTCCTCGAACTGGGTCCACTGGTCGTAGGCCGTGCGGACGGGGACGTCGACGTCGATCGACTGGGTGACCGTGCTCATCGGTGATACCTCCTGTGGTTGGCGGGCGGTACGACCACACCCTTCCCGGGGTCCGTCCCGCTCGCGCGGCGAACGGGGGTCGGCCTCACTCCAGCGCGCTCGACGGGTCTCCGGACGCCGGCTCGGCCGCGTCGGTGCGCGAGCCGAGGGAGTCGTCGCCCATGTCCTGCGCGTCCACGACGGCGAGCTCGTCGAGGAGGAACAGGAACGCGCGGGCGTAGGGGTTGTCGTCCACGCGCTCCCGGACGTCGGACCAGTCGATCTGCTCGCGCATCGCCCGCGCGACCGGCAGGAGCCGCGAGAAGTCGCAGTAGTGCTCGCCGAGGACGCGCAGCTTCGACGCCATGATCTCGGTCGCGGACAGCACGGGCATGCGGACCGCGAGGACCTCGAGCTCGTCGGTGCGCGCGAGCAGGTCGTCGTCGATCGGCTCGCCGACCATCCGGTACAGGACGTCGATGAGCTCGCCCGCGTGGTACGCCTTGAAGAGCCAGTTCTCCGTCGGCTCCGTGATCTCGAGCCCCGCCTCGCGCAGCACCTCGCGCGCGCGGTCCACGTCCACCTCGCGGATCGCGAAGTCGGCGTCGTGGCTCGGCTCCGGCGCCCCGCGCGCCCACGCCGCGTAGCCGCCGACGAGCGCGTGCGGGATCTCGGCCTCGGCCAGCGCCGCGGCGGTCATCCGGAGGCCGTCGTGCAGTGCGTCCCTGTCGTCCACCATGCCCAGGGTCTACACCACCCCGGGGGTGCTGGCACGTCGCCACGGGGGAGCGGCCGCCCGGCCGAGCGCGTGCGGCGTCGGGCCGTGGTCCCCACAATCGGGAGGGTGCGCCTCGCGACGTTCAACATCCTGCACGGGCGGTCGCTCGTCGACGACCGCGTCGACGTCGACCGCTTCGCCGGTGCCGTCCGGGCCCTCGACGCGGACGTCCTCGCGCTCCAGGAGGTGGACCGGGACCAGCCCCGCTCGCACCGCGCCGACCTCACCGCGGTCGCGGCCGAGGCGGCGGGCGCCGTCGACCACCGGTTCGTCGCGACGCTCGTCGGCGAGCCGGGCGTGTGGACCGCCCCGACGGGCGAGCACCAGCCCGGCCGGGCGGCGTACGGGATCGCCGTCGTGAGCCGGTACCCCGTCACGGCGTGGCGCACCGTCCTGCTGCCCGCGCCCCGCACGCGCGTGCCCGTGCGCTTCCCCGGGCGCCGGCTGCCGACGCTCGTGCGCGACGAGCCGCGCGCGGCCCTCGTCGCGCGCGTCGAGGCGCCGGGCGGGCCGGTGACGGTCGTGTGCACGCACCTGACCTTCGTGCCCGGGCGCAACCTCACGCAGCTCGTGCGGCTCACCCGGGAGCTCGCCGCCGACGTGCCCGACGGCGAGCCCGTCGTCCTGCTCGGCGACCTCAACATCGAGGCGCCCCAGGCCGCGCGCACGAGCGGGTGGCGCCCCCTCGCCTCCGCGCCGACGTTCCCCGTCGGCGAGCCCGCGCGCCAGCTCGACCACGTGCTCGCGCACGGCCCGGTCCGGGCGACGGCGCCCGCCGTCGCGGTCGACACGGGGCTGTCGGACCACCGGGCGCTCGTCGTGCCCGTCGCGCTCGGCGGGGAGCGGCACGCGTCCCCGACGCGGGCGCACGCGGCGGACGAGGACCACGCGCCGCCCACCGCGGGCGCGGGAGAGCCGCGACGGCGGGCCGGCCGGGCCGTCGAGGGCTGACCGAGACGCCGTTCGTGAGCCCCGTCACACGCGCGCGAGGGGCTGGTTCCGGGCGGGCGACATAGATTAGCCTCACCTTTGTGAGTGGAACCTCAGCTGCCTCGGTCGCGCCGGGCCTGCCCGGCGCCCCGGCGCTCGCGGGTCACGACCTGCGGCTGTCCTACGACGACCGCACCGTGGTGCACGGCGCCGCGCTCGAGCTCGCCCCGGGGGCCGTCACGGCCCTCATCGGGCCCAACGGCTCGGGCAAGTCGACCCTCCTGCGCTCGCTCGCGCGCCTGCACCGGCCCGACGCCGGGACCGTCGCCCTGGACGACGAGCCCGACGCGCTCGCGCTCCACGCCAAGGACTTCGCGCGGCGCGTGACGCTCCTGTCGCAGAGCCGGCCCACGCCGTCGGGCGTGAGCGTGCGCGACGTCGTCGCGTACGGGCGCCACCCCTACCGTGGCCGGTTCCGCTCGAACGACCCCGACGGCCCGCGGGCGATCGCGCACGCCATGGAGGTCACCGGCATCACGGCGATGGCCGACCGCGGCGTCGACGAGCTCTCCGGCGGCGAGCTGCAGCGCGTGTGGCTCGCGACGTGCCTCGCGCAGGACACGAAGGTGCTCCTGCTCGACGAGCCGACGACGTACCTCGACCTGCGCTACCAGGTCGAGCTGCTCGACCTGGTCCGCGACCTGGCGAGCGAGCACGGCGTGGCCGTGGGCGTCGTGCTGCACGACCTCAACCAGGCCGCCGCGGTGGCCGACCACGTCGTCCTGCTCCACGGCGGCGTCGTGCGCGCCACGGGCCGGGCCGAGGACGTGCTCACCACCGAGCTCCTCACCGAGGTCTACGGCATCCACGTCGACGTCTACACGCACCCCCTCACGGGGCGCACGTGCTGCGAGCCGCTCGGCCGGCACGCGGCCCGGCTGGACGCGGCCGTCCTCGTCTGACCGCTGCGTCCGGCCGCCCGACGCGGCATCTCGCCGTACCCCTTCTTCACACCCCTCCGCACCGACCCCGAAGGACACCCATGCGCTCGACCACCCGTTCCCTCGCCGCGGGCGCCGTCGCGCTCGCGACCGCGCTCGCGCTCACCGCGTGCGGCACGACCGAGGAGCCCGCGAACGACGGCACGTCCGACGGCGGGACGGCCGACCCCGCGTCCGGCCCCGTCACCGTCACCGACGAGCGCGGCGAGGTCACCCTCGACGCCCCGGCCACCGACATCGTCTCGCTCGAGTGGGGCCTCACGGAGAACCTCGTGGCGCTGGGCGTCGAGCCCGTCGGCCAGGCGGACGTCGAGGGCTACAACACGTGGGACACCGTCGCGCCGATCGACGCGAGCACGCCCGACGTCGGCACGCGCGGCGAGCCGAGCCTCGACGCGATTTCCGCGCTCGAGCCGGACCTCGTCGTGACGACCACGGACCTGCCCGAGAACGTCATCGCGCAGATCGAGGAGGTCGCGCCGGTGCTCGCGCTGCGCGGCTCCGACGGCGAGGACCCCATCGGCTACATGCGCTCCACGGTCGAGACGCTCGGCACCGTGACGGGCCGCGAGGACGAGGCGGCCGCCGCGCTCGAGGAGTACGACGCGAAGATCGCCGAGGCCACCACCGCGCTCGACGAGGCGGGCCTCGCCGGGGCCGAGTTCACGATGGCCGACGGCTGGGTGACGAACGGCGCCGTCTCGATCCGCATGTACACGCCGGGCTCGTTCTTCGGCGCCATCGGTGAGGAGATCGGCCTCGTCAACGCGTGGACCGAGGGCGGGGACCCCGACTACGGCCTCGCGCAGACCGACGTCGAGGGCCTCACCCAGCTCGGCGACGTGCAGTTCCTCTACGTCGCGAGCGACTCCGAGGCGAACCCGTTCGAGGAGGGCCTCGCCGGCAACGCCGTGTGGGAGCAGCTCCCGTTCGTCACGGCCGGTGACGTGCACCGTCTGCCCGACGGCATCTGGATGTTCGGCGGCCCGCTGTCCGCCGCGGCCTACGCCGGCGCGGTCGTCGAGGCCCTGACGGCCTGACGCGCAGACCCTCGGGCGCGCACCCCCGCCAGGACGACGAGAAGGCTGACGAGACCCACTGTGAGCAGGCGAGAGCAGCGCACCGCGCCGGAGCCGGACACCCTCCTCCTGGAGGACCCGGCTCCGGCCGTCGTCCCCGGCGCGGACGGCACGGAGGGCGGCGTCCCCCCGGGTGCCGGAACCGCCCCGGGCCCGACGGCGACCGCCCCCCGCGCGCGGACGTCGCGCCTCGGGGTCGCGGGCGCGTTCCTCGCGGCGGTCGTCGTCGCGCTCGCGCTCGCCGCCGTGCACCTCACGCAGGGCACGGCCGACGTCGGCCCGCTCGACCTGCTGCGCCTCGCGACCGGGGGAGACGGGGTCGACCAGACGGTCGCCGTCCTCGTCGCGTCGCGCGTGCCGCGGCTCCTCGCCGGCCTGCTGCTGGGGGTCGCGCTCGGCGTCGCCGGCGCGGTGCTCCAGTCGGTCGCCCGCAACCCGCTCGCGTCGCCCGACACGCTCGCGGTCAACGCGGGCGCCTACCTCACGGTCGTCGTGGTCGCCGCGTTCGGCCTCTCCGTCCCGTTCTACCTCCAGGGCGGCCTCGCGTTCCTCGGCGGGCTCGCCGCGGCCGGGCTCGTGCTCGTCCTGGCGCGCGGCGGCGCCGACGGGCCGACCCGGCTCGTGCTCGCCGGCTCGGCCATCATGCTCGCGCTCCACTCGCTGACGACGGTCCTCCTCGTGCTGTTCGAGCAGGAGACGATGGGCCTGTTCGCGTGGGGGAGCGGCTCGATCGTCCAGTCGGGCACGCGCACGGTCACGATGGCCACGCCCGTCGTCGTGGTCGGCGTCCTCGCCGCGCTCGTCCTCGCGCGCCGGCTCGACCTCCTCGGCCTCGGGGACGACGCCGCGACCGTCCTCGGCGTCGACGTGCGCCGCACGCGCGTCGCCTCGGTGCTCGTCGCCGTCCTGCTCGCCTCGATCGCCGTGACCGTCGCCGGGCCGGTCGGGTTCGTCGGTCTCGCGGCGCCCGTCGTGGCCCGCCTCGTCGCACGTCGCGTGCCCGGGCTCGGGCGGCACGTCCTCCTCCTGCCCTTCGCGGCCCTCGTCGGCGTGGTCGTCGTGCTCGGCGCCGACGTCCTGCTCCGCCTCCTGCTGCCCGGGACGCTCTCGATCGCGGTGCCGACCGGCATCGTCACGACCGTCCTCGGCGCGATCCTGCTCGTGTGGCTCGCGCGCCGCCTGCGCGACTCGGGGCCCGCGTCGTCGCGCGGCGGGCACGGTGCGCTGAGCCGGCCGCGCTCGCGGCGCGCGGTCGTCGTGGTCGTGGTCGTCCTGTCGCTCGCCGTCGCCGCGGCCGCCGTCGCGGGCCTCCTGCTCGGCGACCGGGTCGTGCTGCTGGGCGACGTCGCGAACTGGTGGGCCGGCGTCGCCGGCCGGCACGTGACGTTCGTGCTCGACCAGCGCGTCCCGCGCGTGCTCGCGGCCCTCCTCGCGGGCGCCGCGCTCGCGCTCGCCGGCACGATCGTGCAGGCCGTGTGCCGCAACCCGCTCGCGGAGCCGAGCCTGCTCGGCGTGACGTCGGGCGCCGGCCTCGGTGCCGTGACGATGATCCTGCTCGTGCCCGGCGTCGGGATCTGGCCGATGTCCGCCGCCGCCGCGATCGGGGCCTTCGCCGTGTTCGGGCTCGTCTACGGGCTCTCCTACCGCGGCGGGCTGAGCTCCGACCGGCTCGTGCTCATCGGCATCGGCGCCCAGGCCGGGGTGATGGCGATCATCACGCTGCTCGTCGTCGTCGTCGCGCCGTGGGACGTGAACCTCGCGCTCACGTGGCTGTCGGGCTCCACGTACGGGCGCACGCTCGAGCAGCTGATCCCTGTCGCGCTCGCGCTGCTCGTGCTCACCCCGCTCACCGCGGTGTTCCGGCGCGACCTCGACGTCGTGGCGCTCGACGACGACACGCCGCGCGTCCTCGGCGTCGCGCTCGACCGCACGCGGCTGCTCCTGCTCGGCGTCGCCGCGCTGCTCACCGCCGCGGCCGTGTGCGCCATCGGGGCGCTCGCGTTCGTCGGCCTCGTCGCGCCGCACGCCGCCCGCGCGCTCGTCGGGTCGCGGCACTCCCGGGTCGTGCCCGTCGCGATGCTGCTCGGGGCCCTCCTCGTGTCCGTCGCGGACACGCTGGGCCGCGTCGTCATCGCGCCGGGGCAGATCCCCGCGGGTCTCGGCACCGCGCTGCTGGGCGCGCCGTACTTCGTCTACCTGCTCTGGCGCAGCCGCGGCCGCGGAGCGTGACGTGTCTCACCCCGCCGGGCGCAGGTCCGCGTCCCGGACGGGTTGACCCCGCCGTGGGCGCGTAGGTTAGCCTCACCTGTGTGAGCCAGACCGTCGTCGCACCCCGCACCCGCGCTCGTCGTCCCGTCGCCCGTGCGACCGCCCCCTGGCGCTTCTTCGACGTCGAGGTGGCGCGGGTCGAGCAGCTCTCGCCGAGCTTCCGCCGCTTCACCTTCACCGGCCCGGAGCTCGACCTCTTCGGCGACCCGGGGCTCGACGTCCGGATCAAGTTCGTGCTCCCCGCGCCCGACGGCGGCTACGAGCACCTCGTGCGCGACGCCGAGTCCTGGTACGCCGCGTGGCGCGACCAGCCCGAGGAGCGCCGCAACCCGCTGCGCACCTACACGACCGTCGCGGTGCGCCCCGAGGCGCGCGAGGTCGACGTCGACGTCGTGCTGCACGGCGACGCTGGCCCCGCGTCGCGCTGGGCGCTCGCCGCCGAGGTCGGCACGCCGCTCGTCCTGCTCGGCCCGGACGCCACGTTCGACGGCCCGGCCGGCGGCATCGAGTTCCGCCCGCCCACCCGCCCGCACGCGCTCCTGCTTGCGGGCGACGAGACCGCGCTGCCCGCCATCGCGGCGATCTGCGAGGACCTGCCCGCCGACGCGTGGGGCGAGGTCTACGTCGAGGTCCCGCACGTGGGCGACGCGCGCGACCTCGTGACCCCGCCCGGGGTGCGCGTGACGTTTCTCGCGCGCGACGACGTCCCCGGCGGGCCGCACGACGCCCACGGCGCGCGCCTCGTGCCGGCCGTCAAGGAGGCCGCCGCGCGCATGCTCGGTGCGGGCGTCCTCGGGACGGACCCGCCCGTCCAGTGCCGCACCGCGGAGGACCTCGAGGACGTCGACGTCGACGCGTCGATCCTCTGGGAGGTCCCGGGACTCCTCGACGAGGAGACCGTCCTCTACGCGTGGCTCGCGGGCGAGGCGAGCGCCATCAAGACGCTGCGCCGCCACCTCGTCGCCGACCTCGGCGTCGACCGCCGCGCCGTCGCGTTCATGGGCTACTGGCGCGAGGGTCGCGCCGAGAGCTGACGCGTTCCCGGGATCCTGTCGCGGGTCCCGTCGAGACACGAGAAGTGGCCCCCCGCCGGGCACGGTAGGGGGCCACTTCTCGCATGTCGGCTGTGCGGCGCCGCGCGGACGCTGGGCGGTCGAGGTCGGTACCCAGAGCGTCGGCACCGAGCGCACCGGCACGACGTCGGGCAACGAGAGAGGGAGGCCCGACCGGCCTCCCTCTCCAACGTATAGCGCACCGGGGGTCTTGCGGCAAGGCCCCCTCGGGGGCGCAGAATCTCCGCTCGTGCGCGGGTCGTCGTGGCCCGTGCGTCCCTCCGCAGGACCCGGACCGGAGCTGATGACGTTGCCCGACGCCCCCGTGACCGCCACCACCGACCCGTCCCGCCGCCCGTCGACCCACTCCACCGCGGACCAGGACCCGCGGCCCGCGCCGTTCTTCGACCTGCCCGCGCGGCTGGCCGCGAAGGCCGACCCGGCGCTCGTCGACCCCGACGCGCGCCACTTCGCGGCGATCGCCGCGAGCCTCGAGCACTCCGTGGCCGACCTCGCGCAGCGTCTCGACGCGGCCCGGCGCGCGCCGGGCGGGAGCGGCACCGAGGCGCTCGAGCGCGACCAGGAGATCCACCGCCTCAGCAGCCGGTTGCGGCTGCTCCAGCGCTACGGCGTCGACCTGTGCCTGGGCCGCATGACCTTCGTCGACGGCTCCGCGCCGGTGTACGTGGGCCGCGTGGGCCTCACCGACCCGGCGGGGGAGCGCCTGCTCGTCGACTGGCGCTCGCCCGCCGCCGAGCCGTACTTCGCGGCCACGCCCGCGCAGCCGCTCGGCCTCGCGGCGCGGCGCCGGTACCGGTGGGCGCGCGGGCGCGTCACCGACTACTGGGACGAGGAGCTCGTGCCCGACGGCGCGGGGTCGAGCGCGGCGCTCGACGACCAGTCGGCGTTCGTCGCGAGCCTCGGCGCGAGCAGGTCGCCGCGGATGCGCGACGTGCTCGGCACGATCCAGGCCGACCAGGACGCGATCGTGCGCGCGGGCTCGCGCGGCGCGCTCGTCGTCGACGGCGGCCCCGGCACGGGCAAGACGGTCGTGGCGCTGCACCGCGCGGCCTACCTGCTGTACGCCGACCCGCAGGTGGGCGGCGGGCACGGGGGCCGACACGGTGGTGGGCGCGGCGGCGTGCTCGTCGTCGGGCCCAGCCGTCCCTACCTCGCGTACGTGGCCGACGTGCTGCCCGGCCTCGGCGAGGAGGGCGTGCAGACCTGCACGCTGCGCGACCTCGTCCCCGAGGGCGCGACGGCGCGCGCGGAGGCCGACCCCGAGGTGGCCCGGCTCAAGGCGTCCGCCGAGCTCGTCGCCGCGATCGAGCCCGCCGTGCGGTTCTCCGAACGTCCGCCCGCCGAGGGCATGGAGGTCGAGACGCCGTGGGCCGGCGTCTGGCTCTCCACCGCCGACTGGGCGGAGGCGTTCGAGTCCGTCGACCCGGGCACCCCGCACAACGAGGCGCGCGACGACGTCTGGGCCGCGCTCGTCGAGATCCTCGTGGACAAGGCCTGCGGGGGAGCCGCGGAGGACGGCGCCGACGTCGAGGCCGACGACGTGCGCCGCGCCCTGCGCGGCCACCGCGGGCTCGGTGCCGCGTTCGACCGCGCGTGGCCCCTCGTGGAGCCGACGGACCTCGTGGCCGACCTGTGGTCCGTGCCCGCCTACCTGCGGCTGTGCGCGCCGTCGCTCACGCCCGAGCAGGTGCGCGCGCTCCAGCGCCCGGACGCGCACGCGTGGACGACGGCGGACCTCCCGCTGCTCGACGCCGCGCGCCGTCGGCTCGGCGACCCGGAGGCGTCACGCCGACGCCGCCGCAACGAGGCCGCCGTGGCGGCGGAGCGCGCGCGCATGGACGACGTCGTCGACCACCTCGTGGCGACCGACGACAGCGAGCTCGGGGTCATGCAGATGCTGCGCGGCCAGGACCTGCGCGACGCGCTCGTGGACGACGGCGCGCTCGTCGTCGCGACGCCCGACCGCCTCGCGGGGCCCTTCGCGCACGTCGTCGTCGACGAGGCGCAGGAGCTCACCGACGCCGAGTGGCAGATGGTCCTCAGCCGCTGCCCGTTGCGCAGCGTCACGGTCGTCGGGGACCGGGCCCAGGCCCGCCACGGCTTCCCCGAGGGCTGGCGCGAGCGGCTCGCGCGCGTGGGCCTCGCCCGCGTCGAGGAGGCGTCGCTGAGCGTCAACTACCGCACGCCGCGGGAGATCATGGCCGAGGCGGAGCCCGTCGTCCGGGCCGCGATCCCGGACGCGAACGTCCCGACGTCGGTGCGCAGCACGGGCGTGCCCGTCGCCCACGGGGCGGTCGCGGACCTCGACGCGGTCCTCGGCGCGTGGCTCGCCGAGCACGCGGACGGCACGGCGTGCGTCATCGGCGCCACCGAGCCGTCCGGGCCGTCCGGGTCGTCCGGCGAGGAGTCGGACGGCAGGGTCGGTGACGTCGGTGGCGAGGGCGAGAGGTCCGCGCGGGTGCGGTGGCTCACGCCCGAGACGGCGAAGGGCCTCGAGTTCGACCTCGTGGTGCTCGTCGAGCCGCAGGCGTTCGGCGACGGCGTCGAGGGCGCCGTGGACCGCTACGTCGCGATGACGCGCGCGACGCAGCGGCTCGTCGTCCTCGAAGGCTGACCACCGCGCACGACCTGAGGGCCGGTGGGGGTGCCCGGGGCGCCTCAGGTCGTGCTCGGCAGGGTGGGACGGGTCAGGCGACCGGGACGGCCAGGTCCTCGACGACCTCCACGCCGGGCAGGCGGCCCAGCAGGTCGCCGGGGAGCAGCAGCTTCGAGTGCCGCACGCCGCTGCCGATCAGCGCGAGCGCGCCGTCGGTCACGACGCGGGAGTCGACGAGCACGCGCCACCCCTCGGGCAGCCCGACGGGCGTGATGCCGCCGTACTCCATGCCGGACTCCGCCGTCGCGCGGTCGGTCGGCAGGAACGACGCCTTGCGCACGTCGAGCAGCTTGCGGACGCGCGTGTTGACGTCGGCGCGCGTGTGGGCCCGCACGACGGCGGCGGCGATGCGCTCGTCGCCCGCCCGGGTGCCGCCCACGACGACGCAGTTCGCCGACGCCTCGACGGGCAGGTCGAACGCGGTGTTGAGCGTCGCGGTGTCGGCGAGGTCCGGGTCGATCTCCGTCACGGCGACGAGCGCCGCGACGTCCGGGTCGGCGTCGGCCCACCGGCGCAGCGCGTCGGCGGTCACGGGGGCGACGAGGTCGAGGTGGTCGAGCGCCGGCTCCCAGGTGAGCGAGCCGAGCGTGGGCAGGGTCGTGCGGGCGTCCATGGCGTCAGCCTGCCATCCCGGCGGGCCGCCGCGCGGGAGAGGCCGGATGCCGAACACACCCCTGGAGTCCCTCGAGCCCGCCGAGCATGCGATCGCAGCCCGTGCCGCCCGCCGGACGGGCGACAGCCGCATCGTCGGCGGGGGAGAAGGGTCAGGTAGAGGTCGAGGGTTTCGGGCAAGTCTCCAGTGGGGGTCGAAGGTTGGGGTGGGCATCTCGGACGAAGCAGGCGCCCCGACCTGCGGAGTTGACACCTCGGAGCGGCGGTCGTTCACTGGAAGTGTTCGAACGTTTGTTCGAACACCCAGCGGGTGCAGCACACCGCCCGCAGCAGTCGACGCGCGGTGCGCGTCCCGTCCGAGCAGCATCCCGGGAGGCGAGATGACCCTTCTCGCCGACCCCGCCGAACGGGCGGGGGCACCAGGCCCGACGGCTGCGGCCGTCGACAAGGCCGAGCGCGCCCGTGCCGTCCTGCGCCGTGCGGAGGAGCGTACGGGCGTCCGCCGACACCGTCCCGTCGTCGCCCCCGCGGCCCCGGAACCGCTCACCGCCCCGGCGGCACCGGCCGTCGTCCCGCGCGCCGAGACCGTCCCGCGCGCCGACACCGTCCCGCGTGCCGACGCCGCCCCGCGCGCCGGCGCCGCCCTCCTCGCCGAGATCGCCCCGCTCGCGGACGCCGCCTCGCCGGTCGTGCGGCCCGCCCCCGCACCGCCCGACCCTCCGGCGCGCGCCCGCACCCGCCACGTCCGGACCTCGGGCGCGAGCCGGGACGCGGGCACGGACGAGCGGGTGTGGCCGGTGCACGACGCGCTCGCGCCGCTCCTCCCGCTCGGCGCCCTGCAGCGCGGCACCGTGCTGGCGGTGCGCGGCTCGACGAGCCTCCTGCTCGCGCTCGTCGCACGGCCGTCGCGGGCCGGGGCGTGGACCGCCGCCGTCGGGTTCCCCGCCGTCGGGCTGCTCGCGGCCGCCGACGCCGGCGCCGACCTCGACCGCGTCGTGCTCGTCCCGCGGCCCGGCCCGGACGCGGCGCTCGCGATCTCGGCGCTCGTCGACGGCCTGGACGTCGTGGTCGTCGGGCCCGACGCCGCCCTCACCGACCCCGACCGACGGCGCCTGGCCGCGCGGGCGCGCGAGCGCGGGGCGCTGCTCGTCGCCGCGGGGACGTGGCCGGGCGCGCACGTCGCGCTCACCGTGACGGGCGGCGGCTGGTCCGGGGCGGACCGCGGCGCGGGCTGGCTGCGCCGTCGCACCCTCGTCGTCGAGCGCGCGGGCCGCGGGGGAGCCGCGCGCCCCACGCGGCTCGAGGTCGAGCTCCCGCTCGTCCACGAGGACTGGCCCGCGTTCCTCGCCGAGGACGCCCGCGGCACCCGGCCCGCGGCCGGGACCGGCGCCACCGCGGCCGGGACCGCCGAGACCGCCCACGAGACCGCCCGGGCCGACGACCCCGACCGGCCCTCCCGGCTCCGGCTCGTCGGATGACCACGAGCCCGACCCGCACGGCGGCCCTGTGGGTGCCGGACTGGCCGGTGCTCGCGGCGATGGCGGTGCGCGACGTCCCCGCGCACGTCCCCGCCGCGACGCACGACGGCCGCCGCGTCGTCGCCGTCTCCGCGACCGCGCGCGCCCACGGCGTGCGCCGGGGCATGCGCCGCCGTCGGGCCCGCGAGTGCTGCCCCGAGCTCGAGCTGCTCGACGTCGACGACGCGCGCGACGCCCGCGAGTTCGAGCCCGTCGCGCTCGCGGCCGAGACCGTCGTCGCGGGGCTGGAGATCACCCGGCCCGGCCTGCTGCTCCTGCCCGCCGCCGGTGCGAGCCGGTACCACGGGTCCGACGCCGCGCTCGCGGAGGCGCTCGTCGCGCGCGTCGCCGAGCGCACCGGCCACGAGAGCCAGGTGGGCGTCGCCGACGGCATCCTCGCCGCCGTGCTCGCCGCGCGGGACGCCGCCGTCGTCCCGCCCGGCCGCTCCGCCGCGTTCCTCGCGCCCCGGCCCGCGCGCGACCTCGTGCACGTCACCGCCCGGCCGGACGCCGCCGTCGCGGTCGACGAGCTCGTGGACCTCCTGGGCCGGCTCGGCGTGCGCACCCTCGGGGCGCTCGCGGCCCTGCCGCCCGCGACCGTCGAGGGGCGCTTCGGCGACCTCGGCGCGTGGGCGCACCGGCTCGCGCGCGGCGAGGACCTGCGCCCGCCCGCGCGGCGCCGCGTCGAGCCCGACGTCGCGGTGAGCGCCGAGCTCGACCCGCCCGCCGAGCGCGTCGACGTCGCGACCTTCGCCGCGCGCCGGCTCTCCGAGGACCTGCACGACCAGCTCGTCGCGCGCTCGCTCGTCGCCGGGCGCCTGCGCATCACGGCGCGGACCGTCGAGGGCGACGACCTCGAGCGCACCTGGCGGCTCGACGGGCCGGGCGCGATGAGCCCGGCGCGCCTCACGGACAAGGTCCGGTGGCAGCTCGAGGGCTGGCTCACCACCACGTCCGTCCGCGCCGGGCGCGCGGCCCGGGCCGGTCGCGGAGGAGAGCGGGGCGGCTCGCCCGGCGGGGCCGACGTCGTCCCGGGCGTCGCGCCGCTGGCCCGCCTGTCCCTCACGGCCGAGGAGGTCGTGCCCGCGGGGGCGGAGCAGCCGCGCCTGTGGGGCGCGTCGAGCGGCGAGGACGCGCGGGCCCACCGCGCGCTCGGGCGCGTGCAGGGCATCCTCGGGGGCGACGCCGTCCTGCGCGTCCAGGTCCAGGGCGGCCGCGACGCGACCGACCGCGTGCACCTCGTGCCGTTCGGGGAGGACGTCGTGCGCCCGCGCGACCCGGCCCTGCCGTGGCCCGGCGCGCTGCCGAGCCCCGCCCCCGCGCTCGTGCCCGTCGAGCCGCAGGACGTCGTCGTGCTCGACGACGCCGGGCGGCCCGTCGTCGTCGACGCGCGCCTCGCGATGAGCGGCGAGCCCGCGACCGTGCGGTGGCCGGCCCCCGCGCCGGAGGAGGGCCCGCGCCGTGCGGCGGCGCCCCGGGACGAGACGGCGCTGCCCGGGCCCGGGTCCGCGCGCACCGTCGTGGACTGGGCCGGGCCGTGGCCGCTCGCCGAGCGCTGGTGGACGCCCGCGCCCCGGCGCCGCGTGCACGTGCAGGTCCTGCTCGACGACGGCCGCGGCCTGCTCCTCGCGAGCGCGCGCGGGCGGTGGACCGTGGAGGGCCTGTATGACTGACCGGACCACCGGCCCGCGCTACGCCGAGCTCCACGCGCACTCCGCGTTCAGCTTCCTCGACGGCGCGTCCCACCCCGAGGAGCTCGCCGCCGAGGCCGCACGGCTCGGGCTGTCGGCGCTCGCCGTCACCGACCACGACGGCCTGTACGGCGTCGTGCGCTTCGCCGAGGCCGCGCGCAAGGTCGGTCTCCCCACGGTCTTCGGGTCCGAGCTGCACCTGCCCGCGCCGACCACGACCGGCGCGCCCGTGCTCGACCCGCCCACCGGCGTCCCCGACCCGCGCTCGACCCACCTGCTCGTGCTCGCGCGCGGCACGCAGGGCTACCGCAACCTGTCGCGCGCGATCGCGACCGCGCACCTCGCGACGGGCACCAAGGGCGCCGCCGACTACCGCCTCGAGCAGCTCGCGGCGGAGGCCGCCGGGCAGTGGCTCGTGCTCACCGGGTGCCGCAAGGGCGCGGTGCGGCGCGCGCTCGTCACGTCCGGACGCGCCGCGGCCCGCCGCGAGCTCGACCGTCTCGTCGCCCTCTTCGGCGCCGACAACGTGGCCGTCGAGATCACCACGACCGACGACCCGCGCGACGCCGACCTGCACGCGGCGCTCGCCGACCTCGCCGCCGACGCCCGGCTGCCGCTCGTCGCGACGACCGCCGCGCACTACGCCCACCCGCGCGACGCCGACCTCGCGGGGGCGCTCGCGGCCGTGCGCGCGCGCTCGTCGCTCGACGACCTCGACGGCTGGCTGCCCGGTGCCCCGACGACCCACCTGCGCTCCGCGGCGGAGATGCTCGCGCGCCACCCTCGGCACCCGCAGGCCGTCGCGACCGCGGCGGCGCTGGGGGACGAGTGCGCGTTCGACCTGCACCTCGTCGCACCCGACCTGCCGCCCTACCCGGTGCCGGACGGGCACACCGAGGCGACCTGGCTGCGCGAGCTCGTGCGGCGCGGCGGCGAGGACCGGTACGGGCCGCGCGGCCAGGAGAAGATCACGGGCGCGTGGGCGCAGATCGACCACGAGCTGCGCGTCATCGAGGACCTGCACTTCCCGGGGTACTTCCTCGTGGTCTACGACCTCGTCGAGTTCTGCCGCAGGAACGGGATCCTCGCCCAGGGGCGCGGCTCGGCCGCGAACTCCGCGGTCTGCTACGCGCTCGGCATCACGGCCGTCGACGCGGTGAAGCACGGCCTGCTGTTCGAGCGCTTCCTCGCCCCCGAGCGCGACGGCCCGCCGGACATCGACATCGACATCGAGTCGGCGCGGCGCGAGGAGGTCATCCAGCACGTCTACGAGACGTTCGGGCGCACGCACGCCGCGCAGGTCGCGAACGTCATCTCCTACCGGCCGAAGTCGGCGGTGCGCGACGCGGCCCGGGCGCTGGGGTACGACGTCGGGCAGGCCGACGCGTGGAGCAAGTCGATCGAGCGGTGGGGGTCGCTGCGCGGTCCCGACCCGTCGTCGCCCGCGGCCGACCGGGCGGCGAAGGAGCGGGCGATCGCGGCGAAGACCCCGGGGTCCGCCGGCCCGGCCGCGCCGCGGGTCACGACGCGGACCGCCCGGAAGGACGCCGCGACGTCGCGCCTGTGGGGGAGCCGGGACTGGTCGCCCGACCTCACCGGCCGGGGCGCGCGCGTCGTCGACCCGCTCGCCGTGGACGAGGGCGACGTCCTGCGCGCGGACGACACGCACGACGTCGTGCCCGCGCACCGGCCGCCGTCGGCCGCGCAGGAGGGCGAGATCCCGGACGCGGTGCTCGACCTCGCCGACCGGATGCTGCGCCTCCCGCGGCACCTGGGCATCCACTCGGGCGGGATGGTCATGTGCGACCGCCCCGTCATCGAGGTGTGCCCCGTGGAGTGGGCGCGCATGGAGGGCCGCACCGTCCTGCAGTGGGACAAGGAGGACTGCGCGGACGCGGGGCTCGTGAAGTTCGACCTCCTCGGCCTCGGGATGCTCACGGCGCTGCGCATCGGGTTCGACCTCGTGGAACGGCACGAGGGCGGCCCGCGCCTCGCGCTGCACACGCTGCCCGAGGACGATCCGGCGGTGTACGACCTGCTGTGCGCGGCCGACACCGTCGGCGTGTTCCAGGTCGAGTCGCGCGCGCAGATGGCGACGCTCCCGCGCCTGCGACCCCGGACGTTCTACGACATCGTCATCGAGGTCGCGCTCATCCGCCCGGGTCCCATCCAGGGCGGCTCCGTGCACCCGTACATCAACCGGGCGCGGGGCCGGGAGGAGGTGACGTTCCTGCACCCGCTGCTGGAGAAGTCGCTCGGCAAGACGAAGGGCGTGCCGCTGTTCCAGGAGCAGCTCATGCAGATGGCGATCGACGTCGCGGGCTTCTCCCCGAAGGAGTCCGACCAGCTCCGGCGCGCGATGGGGTCCAAGCGGTCGGTCGAGCGCATGGAGGAGCTGCGGGGGCGGCTCATGGACGGGATGCGGGAGAAGGGCGTCACCGACCCGGCCGTGCGCGAGGAGATCTACGACAAGCTCAAGGCGTTCGCCGACTTCGGGTTCCCCGAGTCGCACGCGTACTCGTTCGCGTTCCTCGTCTACGCGAGCTCGTGGCTCAAGGTGCACCACCCCGCCGCGTTCTACGCGGGGCTGCTCGCGGCGCAGCCCATGGGGTTCTACTCGCCGCAGTCTCTCGTGGCGGACGCGCGCCGCCACGGCGTCACCGTGCTGCGCCCCGACGTCAACGCGTCCGACGTCGAGGCGACGGTCGAGCGGCTGCCCGCCGACCATGCGGCTGCGCCCGCCGAGCATGCGGGTACGGACCGCCCTGGCGCCCGGACGGGCGACAGCCGCATGCTCGGCGGGGAGGCGGGGGTCGATACCCGCTACGGGCCGGAGCCCGACCTCGGGCTCGCGGTGCGGCTCGGGCTCGCGAGCGTGCGCGGGCTCGGGAAGGACGCGGCTGAGCGCGTCGTCGCGGCGCGCGGGGCACCGGGGGAGGGGCGGGCGTTCAGCGACCTGCGCGACCTCGTGCGGCGCGTCGACCTCACGACCGCCCAGCTCGAAGGGCTCGCGACCGCCGGCGCGACCGACGGCCTCGGCGTGACGCGACGCGAGGCGCTGTGGGCGGCCGGCGCGCTCGCGCAGGAGGGTCCGGGGACGCTGCCGGGTGTGAGCGTCGGCGTCGACGCGCCGGCGCTGCCCGGCATGACCGACGTCGAGACCGCCGTCGCCGACGTCTGGGCCACGGGCGTGTCGACCGACTCCTACCCGACGCAGTACGTCCGCGACGGCCTCACCGCGGCCGGGGTGCTCACCGTCGTCGGTGCCGTGGCGGTGTCGCGCGAGATCGAGGAGGTCGACGAGGCGGAGCGCGCGGCGGGCGAGGTGCCGGGCACGCGCCCGCACCCGCCGTCGCGCGTCGCCGTGGGCGGCGTCGTCACGCACCGGCAACGGCCCGGGACAGCCGGAGGCGTGACGTTCCTGTCGCTCGAGGACGAGACGGGCATCCTCAACGTCGTGTGCTCGCCCGGGCTGTGGCAGCGGTTCCGGAAGGTCGCGCGCGGGTCCGCGGCGCTCGTCGTGCGCGGGCGGCTCGAGCGGGCCGACGGCGCCACGAACCTCGTCGCGGAGCACCTCGCGCCGCTCTCGCTCCAGGTCGGCACGACCTCGCGCGACTTCCGCTGACGCGCGAGGCGGGACCGCGGCGCCGCGGGCGGCATGGTAGGAACGGACCGGGTACCGCGCGGGCGACGACGCCCCCGGGCCCGGACCGTCTCGCCGACGAGAGGAAGCCCGCGATGCCGCCCCGCCTCACCGCCCGCACGATGCTCTGGACCGGGGTCGGCCTGACCGTCGGGAGCGCGCTCGTCCAGAACATCGGGCTCATGAACGTCACCTACGCGTTCGTCGGCACCTGGTTCGTGGGCGTGCTGCTCACCGTGCTGCAGGTCGCGTTCACCGGGGGCGTCGTGCTCGCCGCGGGGTCGTTCGTCGTGCGGGCGCTCCAGCCCGACGACGTCACCCCGCCCGGGCGGTCGCCCGCCGCGTCGCCGTGGGAGGACCGGGACAACCGGCTGTCCTGACCCGGGGCGCTCGCGGGCTGGTCGGCGGGCGCGGTCGGCGCGGCCTACGGGCCGACCGGCACCGCGACGCACACCTCGAACGTGTCCCGTGCGCGGCGCAGCAGGTACCGCACCTCCTGCGCCTCCTGCTCGTTCGCGTACTCGTCGCGGTAGCTCCAGCGCGCGTGCGCCCAGACGAGCGCGTCGCCGACCTCCTCGACCCCGACGAGGTGCGCGACCACGCCGACGAGCCCGCGCTCGCGGAACCCCCGGGCGAGCTCGGCCGTCGACGCGCGCACGTCCTCGGGGTCGCCGAGGAGCACCGAACCGGTCGTGCCGACGACGAGCGCCGGGAAGGCGTAGCTCTCGCCGATCGTGTCGAGGTCGCCCGTCGAGAGCGCGACGCCGTAGGTCGTGAGGAACGTGCGGACGTCGTCGGCGTTGAAGGACTCGGTGGAGGGCTCCATGGTCCCGTTCTACCCCGTCCGCCGCGCCCCGGCGCGGGCGGCGGGAGCTTCGGGGCCCGGGGTCAGGGCCGCAGGGCCGCGCCGACCTGCTCGAGGAGCGCGAGGTCGGCGAGGATCGTCGCGTGCTCGGCGGCGACCCGGCCCGCGTCGTCGGCGGGGTCCGCCGTCGTGCGCGCCGCGGTAGGCGCCGTCGTGGTGGTCCCGGGCGCGAGGACCGCGAGCCCGTGCTCGACCACCGGGACGAGGTAGTCGGCGTCGAGCACCACCTCGGTGCGCTCGACGCCGCGGGGCGTGCGCACCGCGACCGCGAACCCCGCGGTGGGGTGGGCGCCCGGGTCCAGGAGGAGCAGCCGGACGTCGACACCGCCCAGCCGCGTCGTGGCGACGATGCCGTCCGCCGAGCGCGTCACGGCGGGCGGCGACCACGCCGCCCCGGGCGGCGCACCGACGACGGCGCGCGCCGCCTCGACGACGTGGATGCCGAGGAAGAACAGCCCGTCGCGCTCGTCGTGCGGGTCCGCCGGGCCGGACACCTCGACGGCGGGCCCGGGCGGCGACGCCGCTGGCTTGGTTGGCGACGACGGTGCCGCGGCGACGCGCGGCGCGACGGAACCTCCGTCGGCGGTCGCGAGGGCGGCGCGCGCCGCCGCGACCTCGGGCGCGAACCGCAGCGCGGACGCCGTCGTCACGGCCGTGCCGTGCGCGCGCGCCACGTCGAGCGTCGCCCGCGCGTCGGCCACCGACGCGGCGAACGGCTTGTCCACGAGCACCGGGACGCCCGCCGCGAGGAGCGCACGGGTCGCGGCGCCGTGCCGCCGCCCCGCGCGGTGGGCGACGATGGCGGCGTCGACGCGCCCGACGACGTCGGGCACGGTGGCGTCGCCCGCGTCCAGGCGCAGCCCGCCGGCCGCGGCGAGCTCCGCGCGGCGACCGGGCTCCCCGTCGACGAGCGCCACGAGCCGCACGCCGGGCCAGCGCCGCTCGGCGGCCACGAGCCGCACGTAGTGGTCGGCGTGGGACGAGTCGAGACCGACGAGGGCGAGGCGCAGCACGCGGTCGATCGTCGCACGGACGGCCGAGCGGCCCGGTCCTCACCACGCCTGGGCGAGCAGCACCGCGAAGAGCTCGTCGGCGTCCGTCTCGAGCCCGCGCCCGGCGAACCACGCGGCCATCGTGCGGCAGTCGCGGAGCAGGAGCTCGGTGCCGAACGGGTTCGCCACGAGGTCCACGACCTGCGGCAGGTCGATGACGACGATCCGCTCGCCGTCCGCCAGGACGTTGTACGGCGACAGGTCGCCGTGCGCGTAGCCGAGCCGGGCGAGCACGGCCATGGCGTCGCGGACCTGGTCCCACCACGACGCGAGGAGGTCGCGGTCGGGCCGCGTGCGCGCGAGCCGGGGCGCGGCCTCGTGCGAGACGCCGTCGGACGTGCCGACGAACTCCATGAGGATCTCGTCGCCGTCGATCTGGACGGGGTACGGGACGGGCGCACCGGCCGACCACAGCTCGCACAGCGCGGCGAACTCCGCCGCGGCCCACTGCCCGGCCGCGACCTGGCGGCCGTAGCGCGACTTGCGGTCGAGGGCGCGACGGTCGCGCGTCCGGCGCACGCGGCGGTCCTCGGTGTAGACGGTGTCGCGCCGGAACGAGCGGTGGTCGAGGTCGCGGTAGCGCTTCGCGGCGAGCAGGCTGCGGCGCGCGGGGTCGCCGGGGACGGCCCGCTCCAGGAGGAAGACGTCCGCCTCCTTGCCGGTCTTGAGCAGGCCGAGCTCGGTGTCGAGGGCCGCGTCGGCCGTCACCACCCAGTCCGGGCGCGGCTCCGGCCCGCGCTGTCCCTTCTCGACGGCGGACCACGTGGACCAGCGCTGGTCGTCGCCGAGCGCCGCGTCGAGGACGCCGGCCTCGGCCTCGGCGTCGGCCAGGTCGGCGAGGCGCCGCAGACGGCGCGGCGGGGGAGTGCGGGGGTCGCGCGCCAGGGCGGGCGGGAGGGAGAGGTCGGGGTACGGCAGGTCGTGCTCGGGCACGGGGGCTCCTCGGGGGAGGGGAGCGCGCGTCGCCGCGGCCGCCGGGCGGCGGTCGGGGACGGTCGTCGCGAGCGGTCGTGGACCGGTCAGCGGCGGTGGGTGCTCCCGGGGGTGGTGGACACGCGAGCGGGGGTCGTCCAGCTCATGGCGGTCCTCCTCTCCTCCGGTGCCCGACGACGCGGGCGACGTGCTGCGACCGTCTCATCGCCGCGCGGCCCGGCGCAACGGATTTACGGCGGATACGATCGCGCCCATGACGGCGCCGTCGACGAGGGCTGCGGGACTGACGTCACGGGACGTCGAAGAACGCGTCGCCGACGGCAGGGTCAACCGGTTGCCGCCCCGTTCGGGGCGGACGACCTGGGACATCGTCCGGGCCAACACCGCGACGCGGATCAACGCCCTGCTCGGGGTGCTCCTCGTCCTGGCGCTGAGCACGGGCTCGCTCATCAACAGCCTCTTCGGTCTCGCGATCCTCGCCAACGCCGGCATCGGGATCGTCCAGGAGCTGCGCGCGAAGCGCACCCTGGACGCGCTGGCGATCGTGGGGCGGGCGCCCGTGCGCGTGCGCCGCGACGGGGCGGTGACGGAGGTCGACCAGGCGGACGTCGTCGTCGACGACGTCGTCGAGCTCGGCGCCGGGGACCAGGTCGTGGTCGACGGCCCGGTGGTCGAGTCCGCCTCGCTCGAGGTCGACGAGTCCCTCCTCACGGGCGAGGCCGACCCCGTCGTGAAGAGGCCCGGGGACCGCCTCCTGTCCGGGAGCTTCGTGGTGGCCGGCTCGGGCGCATACCGGGCGACGGACGTCGGCCCGGCCGCGTACGCCGCGCGGCTCGCGCACGAGGCGAGCGCGTTCACGCTCGTGCGCTCGGAGCTGCGGACCGGCATCGACTCGATCCTGCGGGTCATCACGTGGCTGCTGGTGCCCGCGGGCGTCCTCACGGTGGTGAACCAGCTCGTCATCTCGCGGCAGGGGTTCCGGCAGTCCGTGCTCGGCATGGTCGCGGCCCTCGTGCCCATGGTCCCCGAGGGCCTGGTGCTCCTGACCTCCGTCGCCTTCGCGATCGGGGTGGTCCGGCTCGGCCGACGGCGGTGCCTCGTGCAGGAGCTGCCGGCCATCGAGGGGCTGGCGCGCGTCGACGTGGTGTGCGCGGACAAGACGGGCACGCTCACGGAGAACGGGATTCGCCTCGCCCGGGTGGACGTGCTCGACGGCCCCCGGGACGAGGTGGAGCGCGCCCTCGCGGCGCTCGCCGCCCTCGACCCGCGGCCCAACGCGTCCGTCGCCGCGGTCGCGGAGGCGTTCCCGGACGCACCGGGCTGGCGGGCGACCGCCGTCGTCCCGTTCTCGTCGGCCACGAAGTGGTCCGGCATGTCGTTCGTGGACGCCGACGGCCCGCAGGGGAGCTGGGTGCTCGGCGCGGCGGACGTGCTGCTGGACCCCCGGTCCGACGTGGCCCGCCGGGCGACGGCGCTCGGCGCCGACGGCCTGCGGGTGCTGCTCGTCGCGTCGACCGACGCCCCGGTCGACGCCGCCACCCCGGACGGAGGCGCGCCGGGGCACCTCGTCCCGCGGGCGCTCGTCGCGCTCGAGCAGCGGGTGCGCGCGGACGCCCGGCAGACCCTGGACTACTTCGACGCCCAGGGCGTCACGGTGAAGGTCGTCTCGGGTGACAACCCGGTGTCCGTCGCCGCGGTCGCGCGGTCCCTCGGCCTGGGCGGTCCCGAGACGTCGGTCGACGCCCGAACCCTGCCCGCCGACCGCGAGGAGCTCGCGACGGTCGTGGAGGGCGCCACGACGTTCGGCCGGGTGCGACCGGACCAGAAGCGGGCCGTCGTCGGGGCGCTGCAGGCGCGCGGGCACACCGTCGCCATGACGGGCGACGGCGTGAACGACGTGCTGGCCCTCAAGGACGCGGACATCGGCGTGGCCATGGGGTCGGGGAGCCCGGCCGCGCGGTCCGTGGCGCAGATCGTCCTGCTGGACGACCGCTTCGCGACGCTGCCGTCCGTCGTCGGGGAAGGGCGCCGGGTGATCGGGAACATCGAACGGGTCGCGCACCTCTTCCTCACCAAGACCGTGTACGCGGTGGTGCTGGCCGTCCTCGTCGGCCTCGCCGGGGTCGGTGCCTGGCTCCTCGGGGCCGCGCCCGTCTCCTACCCGTTCCTGCCGATCCACGTGACCGTCGCGGCGTGGTTCACCATCGGGGTCCCCGCGTTCGTCATGTCCCTGGCGCCCAACGACGAGCGGGCGCGCCCGGGCTTCGTGCCGAGGGTGCTCCGGCTCGCGGTGCCCGCGGGCGTCTCGATCGGCGTCATGACGTTCCTGTGCTACCTCGTGGTGGACCCGGGCGCGGGCGGGGCGTCGCTGGGCGGCCCGACGGACACGCTCGCCCCGGAGGAGGTCCGCGCGTCCACCGCCGCGCTCGTCACCCTGCTCGCGGGCGCCCTGTGGGTGCTCGCCGTCGTGGCGCGTCCGTACACGGGGTGGAAGGTCCTCCTGGTCGGCTTCTGCGCGGCGTTCTACGTGGCGCTCTTCAGCGTCCCCGCGGCGCGCGAGCTCCTGTCGCTCGACGTCTCCGACCCCGCGACGCTCGGTGTCGGCCTGGCGTGCGGTGCGCTCGCGATCCTCCTCACCGAGGCCGTGCAGTGGTCGACGACGCGCGTCCCCCGCGCCCGCGCCGCCGACTGACGACGGGCTCAGGCCGCCCCGGACGCGAGGACCTGGATCGCCGCCACCACGCGCTCGTACGTGCCGAGGGTGTCGAAGCCCATCTGGTCGAGCGCCGACCACACGAACCCGACCGTCGCGTACAGCCCGACGGCCGTCGCGAGGATCCACTCGCGCACCGACCCCGTCGAGCCGAGCAGGGGGAGGGCGAAGCTCCCGCTCGGGCGCCACACGTCGTCGACGACGAGCGAGCGTCGCACCCAGCGCGGCGAGCGGATCTTCACCGGCCACAGCAGGGGGGCGCCGTTGGTCGTGAGCACGTCGCCGAGGATGTGGATCGCGACGCCGAGCCCGACGGCGACGGGGAGCCAGTTCCACTCCTCCGGGGAGAACAGGGCGACGAGCACGGCGACGGTGAGCGACGTCACCCACGGCACGAGCTTGCCGCGCCGCGTGAGCTTGAGCGCCTTGAGCGCGAGCGCGACGAGCAGCACCGCGAGCAGCCCGCCGCCGACGTAGACCGTGCCGAAGCTGGCCGTCTCGACCGTGACGAGCCCCGCGAGCCAGGCGAGCGCGGTGAACACCGCGATGCCGAGGAACGAGTGCGTGCCCTGGCGGTGCCCGCCCGCGACCGTCTCCACGGCGTCGGACACCCACTCGCTCACGGGCGGCAGCGAGTGCGCGAACGTGCCGTTGTGGTGGTCGGCGTCGGGGAGGAGCGCGGCCCCGGCGCACACGACCGCACCCGTCATGACCCCGACCGACGACACGGGGTGCCAGCCGAGGGCGAACGGGGCCGTCGACGTCACGGCGATCCACGCCGCCGCACCGGTCGCGGCGTGGTTGGCACCCATCATGGCGGCGCATCTCCTGTCGTCGGGCCCGCGCACGGTTCGTCGGCGTCGGGAGGTCTGTCCGGAACGTCCGGAACCCTACCCGGTGCCGCCGACAGTCCCGGTCGACCGCCCGGAAGGCCGACGACCTTCGCGCCGACGACGAGAAAAGTGTGCCAAGCGGCCGAGTACCAGCCGGGCCGGTCGCCGGAGCCCGACCGGCCCGAGCCCTGACGGGGAGACGGAGGCCGTGTCCTGCGCGGAGGGCGCGCGGGGAGCCGGGGGTGGCACGGGGGCGGAGGGCGGGCGAGCTCGTCTGCGGTGAGGAAAGGCCGGCAGGCGGGATATCCGGGTGGTGCGCGGGCCGCGGTCGAAGATTCTCCGACGAATTCGGGAAATGGGGTTGTGTGGTTCAGGAAAGGCGCGTACGGTCTACCTCGGTCGACGACATTCCGGTGCGTGGACCACCCGACATGACCGAGAGGAGCAGTGCCGTGCGCGAACCCGTCCAGCAGGACCGGCGACGTCCCGTCCTGCCCTGCGAGCAGCCGCACGTCGTGCTGCCCGTGGCGTATCTCAGCGTGTCCTCGTTCCTCGCCGGCGACCCCGGCGGTCCTGTCGTCTGACCACAGCGTGGTCACGACAGGCCGTCCCGGACATCGCCGGGGCGGCCTTTTTCTTGTGCGGGAATGCGCCCGGTCGGGGTGCATTTCTCGTGCTGCCTTTCTGTTCCCTCCGCCGTCGGTGCGCATTTGTCGTGCGCCTGCGGTGAAAAGCACTGCCTTCGTGGTCCAACGGACACGACGCCGCTCTACGGAAGCGGAGACGGGGGTTCGACTCCCTCCGAGGGCACCTGGACGCCTCGCGTCCCGTCTGCTCGACGTTAAGGAGCACCAGCGCGCGTAGCTCAGCGGACAGAGCGCCGGCTTCCGGAGCCGGGCGTCGGGGGTTCGAGTCCTCCCGTGCGCACCTCGCCGCCCCAGCCGGGACGGCGTCATGATCGTCAGGACGACCCGAGGAGGTCAGCATCGTGAGCACCGAGGCCCACGCGTTCCCCGTCCCGCTGTCGGGCGCGAAGGCACCCACCCTCATGTGGGCGCACGAGCACGCCGTCGAGCCGGCCGCGCTGCAGCAGCTGCGCAACATCGCCGCGCTGCCGTGGGTCGAGGGCGTGCGCGTCATGCCCGACGTCCACCTGGGCAAGGGCGCGACCGTCGGCTCGGTCATCGCGATGCGCGACGCCGTGTCGCCCAACGCCGTCGGCGTCGACATCGGGTGCGGGATGATCGGCGTCCGCACGTCCCTCACGGCGGAGGACCTGCCCGACGACCTCGGACCGGTCCGCGCGCGCATCGAGGCCGCGATCCCCGTCGGCTTCCACGCGCACGACGAGCCGGTCGACCCGCACCGGCTGCGCTCGATCTCCGGCCGCGGCCCGGCCGAGGTCGCGCGCGGCGCGAACGCGTTCTGGTCGCGGTTCTCCGGGCTGCACGGGCGCGTGTCGGACATCGAGGGCCGCGCGCGCCGTCAGCTCGGGACCCTGGGCGGGGGAAACCACTTCGTCGAGCTGTGCACGGACACCGACGGGCAGGTCTGGCTCCAGCTGCACTCGGGGTCGCGCAACATCGGCAAGACGCTCGCGGAGCAGCACGTCGCGGTCGCGAAGCGACTGGAGCACAACCAGGGGCTCGTCGACCGCGAGCTCGCCGTGTTCCTCGGCGGCACGCCGGAGATGGACGCGTACCTCGCCGACCTGTGGTGGGCGCAGGAGTACGCGGCGCGCTCGCGCGCGGTCATGATGACGCTCGTGGTCGACGCCGTGCGCGCGTCGTTCCCCGGCCGCGAGATCGCGTTCGACGAGGCCGTGAACGTCCACCACAACTACGTCGCGGTCGAGCACGTCGACGGCCAGGAGCTCGTCGTGACCCGCAAGGGCGCGATCCGGGCCGGGAAGGGCGACCTCGGGCTCATCCCGGGGTCCATGGGCACCGGCTCGTACATCGTGCGCGGGCTCGGGAACCCGGAGTCGTACTGGTCGGCGTCGCACGGTGCGGGCCGTCGCATGTCGCGCACGAAGGCGAAGAAGACCTTCACGCTCGACGACCTCGCCGCCCAGACGACCGGCGTGGAGTGCCGCAAGGACGCCGGGGTGCTCGACGAGATCCCGGCCGCCTACAAGGACCTCGACGAGGTCGTCCGCGCCCAGTCCGACCTCGTCGAGGTCGTCGCCCGGCTCACGACGCTCCTCTGCGTCAAGGGCTGACCAGGCGGTCCCGGCGCGGCGAGCAGGTGGTCCTGGCGCGTTCCGAGGTTCGGACGAGCCAGGACCACCTGCTCGGCGCCGGAGGGACGGTCAGGGGTGGTTGCGGGGGAGGCGGACCGCGACGGTGGTGCCGGTGGGGCCGGGCTCGTCCGCCGTCGTCGAGGTCACCGTGATCGTGCCGCCGTGGGCGGTGACGATCGCGTCGACGATCGCGAGCCCGAGGCCCGTGGAGCCGCCGGTGCGGTTGCGGGCGTCGTCCCCGCGCGTGAAGCGGCGCAGGAGCGTCGGCCGCAGGGGCGCGGGGATGCCGGGCCCGTCGTCGGCGACGGCGAGCACGACGGCGTCGGCGTCCGCGGTGAGCCGGACGTCCACGTGCGTGCCGGGCGGGGTGTGCGTGCGGGCGTTGGCGAGGAGGTTGGCCAGGACCTGGCGCAGGCTGGCCTCGTCGCCGGTCACCTCCAGGTCGACGGCGTCGTCCGGCAGGTCGTCCGGGTCCGGGGCGCCGGACGCCGGGTCGACGTCGAGGTCGTCCGCGCCGGGCAGGTCGAGGGCCCAGTCGTGGTCGGGTCCCGCGGCGTGCGCGTCCGTGACGGCGTCCACGGCGAGCACGGCGAGGTCGACGGGCGCGCGGTCGAGCGGCCGGCCGGCGTCGAGCCGGGCGAGGAGCAGCAGGTCCTCGACGAGGCCGGTCATGCGCACGGCCTCGGCCTCGATGCGGTCGAGCGAGCGCGCGGTCGCGGGCGGCACGTCGTCGGGGGAGCGGCGCACGAGCTCCGCGTACCCGCGGATGGAGGCGAGCGGCGTGCGCAGCTCGTGGCTCGCGTCGGCGACGAACCGCCGCACCTGGGTCTCGGAGTCGTGGCGCGCCTGGAGCGAGGTCTCGACGTTCTCGAGCATCCGGTTGAGCGCGGCGCCCACCTGGCCGACCTCCGTGCGCTCGTCCGTGAGGTCGTCCGGGACGCGGGGGATGGCATCGATCTCGCCCTGCGCGAGCTCGAGCTCGGACACGCGGCCCGCGGCGGCGGCGACGTCGTCGAGCGGGCGCAGCGAGCGCCGCACGAGCCAGGTGCCGAGGAGCACGGCCGCGAGGACCCCGGCCGCGCCGAGCGCGGCCTCGACGAGCACGTACCTCTCGACGGTCGCGTCGACCTGGGCGGTGCTCGACGCGACGACCACGGGCTGCCCGTCCGCGGTGGTGCGGTGCACGGCGCGGAACGACCCGAGCTCGGGGAGGTCGACGTCGTGCGCGGCGCCGTCGGCGGGGACGGCCTCGAGCGCCGCGACCTGGGCGTCGTCGAGCGCCACGCGCTGGAGGTCCGGGGCGACGTACTCCGCGAGGACGAGCTCGCCGCCGTCGTACCGCAGCACGGCGCTGCCGGGGCCGGTGCCCGCGGGGAAGCGCGACGGGTCGTCGGGACCGCCGGGCTCCGGCCCGGACGCGTCGCCGGTGCCGTCCGGGGGCTGCGCGGAGCCGTCGCCGTGGGCGAGCCGGTCGCTCGCCTGGCGCAGCTCGTGGTCGACCTGGGCGACGAGCTGGGTGCGCAGCACGACGGCGGACGCGACGGCGAGCCCGACGGTCACGAGCAGCACGACGACCGCGAGCACGAGCACGAGGCGCCGGCGCAGCGCGGTGGGCCGCCTCTCCGTGCCGGTCGCCGTCGGGCGGGTCCCGCCGAGGTCAGGCACGGACGCTCTCCGCGTCGGCGGCGGGCTTGAGCACGTACCCGACGCCGCGCAGCGTGTGGATCATGGGTGCGCGGCCCTTGTCGATCTTGCGGCGCAGGTAGGAGACGTAGAGCTCGACGATGTTGGCCTGGCCGCCGAAGTCGTAGTTCCAGACGCGGTCGAGGATCTGTGCCTTGGACAGCACGCGGCGCGGGTTGCGCATGAGGTACCGCAGGAGCTCGAACTCGGTCGCGGTGAGCCGGATCTCCTCGCCCCCGCGCCGCACCTCGTGCGCGTCCTCGTCGAGCTCGAGGTCGCCGACGACGAGCACGGAGTCCTCGCGCTGGGCGGTCGCGCCGCCGCGGCGCAGCAGCCCGCGCAGCCGGGCGACGACCTCCTCGAGGCTGAACGGCTTGGTCACGTAGTCGTCGCCGCCCGCGGTGAGCCCGGCGACGCGGTCCTCGACGGCGTCGCGCGCGGTGAGGAACAGCACGGGCACGTCGGCGTCGCGCTCGCGCAGGCGGCGCAGCACGGTGAGCCCGTCCATGTCGGGGAGCATGACGTCGAGCACGACGACGTCCGGCCCGGTCTCCCGCGCCGTGCGGATCGCGGTGTGCCCGTCGAGCGCGGTGGAGACGTCCCAGCCCTCGTACCGCAGCGCCGAGGTGAGCAGCTCGGCGAGGTTCGGCTCGTCGTCGACCACGAGCACGCGGACGGGGGAGCCGTCCGGGCGCGTGAGGCGCGGCTGGTCCGGGCGGCCGACGGGGGCGGGAGCTGCGGTCATGCTCCCAGGGTCGCGCGGGACGCGGAGGGGTGCCTGTGGTGACCCTGTGCGCTCGCTGTGCCCCGGGGCCGGCCCGGCCGCCGCCCGACGCGCGCCGCAAACCGGGGTGAGAAACCGCAGTCGCGAGTCGTTGAAACCTTGACTTTTGTGCGCCTGCCGTCAAAACTCGCTGCATCGGCAGCAGCCGACGTCCACGCACGCAGGAGTGCGCGTGTCGCCCCGTGGGGTCGCCGTCGGCGACCCTCCGGCTCGCGCTCTCGACGACGAGGGAGAAGCACGCATGGATTTGTTCAGCGGCATGACGTTCCGGCGGGCGGTGGCTGCGGCCGCCGCGCTGCCGCTCGTGGGCGGTGCCACGCTCATGACGGCGGGCCCGGCGGCCGCCGACGAGGAGGACTACAAGATCCTCGTCGTCGGTGAGACGCTCGGCTTCCGCCACTCGCACATCGACGACACCACGCGCGCGCTCATCGAGCTCGGCGCCGACAACGGCTTCACGGTCGACGTGTGGGACCCGCCGAACAGCTCGGCGGGGTGGTGGGGCAGCGGCTCGCCCGGCCAGCCCGACCTGACGATGGACTCCTCGCCGTTCACGAGCGCCGAGGACCTCGCGCAGTACGCGACCATCGTCTTCGCGTCGCCGGTCGACAACACCAACTCCCTCAACCCGGCCACGCCGCGCCTCCTGGACGACGCCGAGCTCGCCGCGTTCCAGGGCTACATCCGGGGCGGCGGCGGGTTCGTGGGCCTGCACGCGGCGACGGACACGATGCACACCGTGCCCTGGTACAGCCAGCTCACGGGCGGCGGCGCGCGGTTCGTCAGCCACCCGCAGCAGCAGACGGCGACGATGCGCGTCGAGAGCCCGGGGCACCCCTCGACGGCGCACCTGCCCGCCGTGTGGGAGCGGTTCGACGAGTGGTACAACTACACGACCAACCCGCGCGAGGACGTCCACGTCCTCATCACGCTCGACGAGTCGACGTACAACCCGGGCAACAACGCGATGGGCGAGGACCACCCGATCGCGTGGTGCCAGAACTTCGAGGGCGGTCGCTCCTGGTACGAGGGCGCCGGGCACACCGACGCCTCGTGGACCGACCCGCTGTTCCTCGAGCACGTCCTCAAGGGCGTCGAGTGGACCGCGGGCGTCGTCGAGGGCGGCGGCAACTGCGTCACGTTCGGCGAGGTGGACGAGCTCGTGGCGGGCCTGAACACCTCTGCGGTGGGCGACGGCGTCATCGCCGGCGCGATCTCGTCGCTGCTCGGCAGCGCGCGCACCGCGGCCGACGCGGACGACCCCGCGACGGCCGTGCAGGTGCTCGGCGGCGCGCGCTCGCTCGTCGACCACCTGTCGGCGGCGGCGGGCGACCGCGCGCTGCTCGGCACGAAGATCGACGACCTTGTCGACTGGCAGTCCGCGCTGGTCGACGACGGCCCCGCGCTCGACCTCTCGGCCGAGGCCGAGCTGCGCACCATGGGCGGCAAGCAGTACCTCGCCGTCCGGGTGGTTAACCAGGACGACACGGCCGTGGACCTCACGGTCACCACGCCGTACGGGACCAAGGAGTTCGCGGCCGTCGCGCCGACCAAGAACGCCTACCAGGCCTTCGCGACGCGCCTCGTCGAGGTGCCCGCGGGGCAGGTGACGGTCACCGCCACCGCCGAGCGCGACGGCGAGACGGTCACCGAGGAGCTCGTGGTCGACTTCAGCGGCACCGCCTGACGCCTCCCCGGCCCAGCAGGCACGACGCCCGTCGCACCCCGGTGCGGCGGGCGTCGTCGTGCGTGGGGCGGGACGCCGCCGGGCGCGCCCGTCGCGCGTCAGGCGAGCTGGAGGGTCGTGAGGCAGGTGGGGTCGTCGTGGCGCGTCGAGACGGTCGTGGTGCCGACCCGGCCGTCGTGCTCGACGCGCAGCTCCGCGTCGACGTCGCGGGGGAGCCAGTAGCCCACGAAGCCGTTGGCGCCGAGCGTCGTGTCCTCCTCGACGAGCACGTCGCCGGTGGCCGCGTCGACCACCGTCACCGAGACCGGCTCGCCCGCGAGCTCGCCCTGGCACGTGGTGAGCGAGTGGTAGAAGCACTCGTGCGTCTCGTCCACGAAGGGCGCGACGGAGAGGTAGAACGTGTCCTCGGGCAGCGGGACCGTGGTCTCGTACGACTCGTCGGCGAGCACGAGCTCCGCCGCGCGGACGGAGGCCACGAGGTCGGTCGGCCGGTCGGCGGTCTCGAGCCCTTCCAGACGGTCGACGACCTCCTGGCCGCTGAGCCCGGCGAGGTCGTGGCGGTCGAGCAGGGCGTCCAGCGCGGAGGGCTCCGGGGACCCGCCGGAGCAGCCGGCGACCACGAGGGCGGTGGCGGCCACGGCGGCCACGAGGGTCGGGAGGGCACGTCGTCTCATGCGCCGATCCTCTCAGAGCGCGACGCCGTGACCAGGGCCGGAGGTCCCGGGCGCGCCGACGGCCGGGACCCTGGCGGGCCCCGGCCGTGCGGGTGGCGGACGGCGTCGCGTCACGCGGTGAGCATCGCCACCGGGTTGTCGTGCGTGAGGCGCGCGAGCACGTCGCGCGGCACCCCGCGCGCGGCGAGCATCTCGGTGAACACCGTCGGGACGTAGGCGAACCCGTTGCCGCCGTGCTGCACCCACATCTGCTTGAGGAACACGTCGTGGCTGAGCAGCACCTGGCCCGCGTGACCGGCCTCGACGAGGCGCTGCACCGCGGTCGCGGTCGTGTGCGGGTCGGGGGACACGCCCTCCTTCGGGAAGGTGATGTCCATGCCGACCATGTCGAACTCGAGCCAGACGCCGCGCTCGGCCACGGACCGCTGGTAGCCCGGGTCGTCGGCGGACGGGTCCATGTGGCACAGCACGACCTTCTCCGGGCGCACGCCCACCTCGTCGAGCACGAGGTCGAGCACCTCGTGCGCGCGGCGCTGCCAGCCGGGCAGGTGCACCTGGAGGGCGACGTGCGGGTGCTCGCGCTGCGCGAGGGCCGCGGCGCGCAGCGACGCGGCCTCGCCCGGCGTGAACGACGGCGAGACGCCGATCTCGCCGATGATGCCCGGCCGCACGCCGGTCCCGCCGATCCCGTCGGCGAGCTCCGTGACGATCGCGGACGCCTGGGCGTCCACGGCCGCGGCGGCGATGCGGTCGCCCTCGAACTTCTCGAGGTACGCGCCGCAGCCCGCGACCACGTGCAGGCCCGTGCGGCGCGCGACCTCCGCGAGGCGCTCGGGGTTGCGCCCGATCGCGGCGCTCGACGTCGCGTCGACGATCGTGCGCCCGCCCAGCGCGGCGAAGCTCTCGAGCTCCGCCGCGACCGCGGCGACCGGCTTGTCGGCGATGTTGTCCGCGCAGCAGTACGGGTCCTGGCGCAGCGCCCACGCGACCGACGCAGAGACCGGGACCTCGACGACCGCCTCGGAGAAGCGGTAGCTCGGCGGGTCGAGCACCCCGGACAGGTCGTTGAAGAGGTGCTCGTGGGGGAGCGTGAGGCCGAGGTCCGCGGCCGCGGCGCGGCCGGTGACCGTCTGGACGTGGCCGGCGGGCGTGACGCTCATCGCGCGCTCGTCTCGCCGGCCTCGCCGCCCGCGACGGCCGCCGCGACGCCCGCGTCGGGTCCGTCCGGGCCGCCGGGGGCGTCCGGGCCGTCGGCGTGCGCGGCCTTGCCGGACGGGATCATGCCGATCCCGGCCGCGACGAGCGCGATGACCGTGCCGACGACGGTCGCGACGTGCACGGTGTGGCCGAGCGCGGGGATCGCGGCGTCGAGGACGAGCGAGCCGACGAGCTGGCCCGCGACGGAGGCGAGACCGAGCAGGAGCAGGCCGAGGCCGCGCACGAGCAGCGCCATGAGCGCGATGGACAGCAGGCCGAGCGGGCCGCCCAGGTACATCCACCACTCGCTCGGGAGCTGGAAGTCGACGCCGCCCACGGCCGCGCGCACGAGGTAGGCGATCAGCAGGGCGGTGAAGCCCACGAGGAAGTTCCAGCCGATCGAGACGAGCATCGACCCGGTGACGTCGGCGACGGCCGCGTTGCCGGCAGGCTGCCAGCCCGCGAGCAGACCGCCCACGAACGGCATGATCGCGAGGACGATCGTGTGCGGCACGGAGAAGCTCGGCGAGATGACGACGACGGTCGCCGCGATGGCGAGCGCCGCGCCGAGCAGGCGCGTGGTGGTGAGCGGCTGCTTGACGGACGCCGTGACCCCGAGGCGGTCGCAGATGACGCCCGAGATGACGAGGCCGGAGATGAGCGAGATCTGGAACGTCGCGACGCCGAGGACGCCGACGGTCACGCCCTCCGAGAGGACGATGACGGCGCCGCACAGGCCCGCGAGGTAGTTCCACCACGGGATCGTGCGCGAACGGATCAGGCCGGGGATCGCGAGCGCCTCGCGTCGGGTCGCGGGGCGCGCGAACACGACGACGAACATGAGGACCAGGCCGGTCCCGAACGAGATGAGGGCGGCGGCGTGCCCGTCGCCGATCGTCTTGCCCAGCTGGCCGTTGACGGCCGCCTGCATGGGGCCGAGGGCCCCCGCGAGGACGGTCGCGACGACGAGCAGGGCGGTCGCGGTGTCCTTGACCCTGCTGCGGCGGGCTGACGGGCTCACAGCACCTCCCTGAGTGCCGGACGGGGAACCGGTGGTCGCCGGCGTGGTGTGCTTCATTGCGTGACCGTGCCTTCCTCCGACGGTACGTCGGACTTAGCTGTGGAGCGGAATCCTGGTGCCCTCGGGGGCCAGGTCGGTGGCGCGCGGCAGGGAGTCGACGGCGCCGTGGCGGGTGGTGGTGGAGGCGGCGACGTGCGCCGCCCAGCGGGCGGACTCGACGAGGTCGCCGCCGTGGAGGAGGCCGTCCGCGAGCGCCGCGCAGAACGAGTCGCCGGCGGCGGTCGTGTCGACGGCGTCGACGCGCTCCGCCGGGACGGTGACGGGTGCTCCTCCCGCGGGGACGACGAGCGCGCCGTCGGCCCCGAGGGTGACGACGACGTCCCCGGGGTGGTCGAGCGCGCGGACCATGGCGAGCACGGCGTCGGTGCCGACGGGCTCGTCGCTCGCGCCGACGAGGGTCGCGAGCTCGAACCGGTTGGGCACGAGCACGCGGAACGCGGCGCGCACGGGGGCGGGCAGCGGGACGGCGGGCGCCGGGTTGAGCACCGTGGTGCCCGCCGCGGTGGCGGCGACGGCGCGCAGGGCGCCGAGCGGCGTCTCGCACTGGCACAGGACGGCGGCCGCGTCGCGGACGAGGTCGGCGCGCTCGGTGACGAACGCCTCGTCGACGACGGCGTTCGCGCCGGGCTCGATGACGATCGTCGACTCGGGCTGCTCCCACAGCACGACGGCGACGCCGGTGGGGCGGTCCGCCGTCGCGAGGCCGTCGAGGACGAGGCCCTCGACGGCGAGGCGGCGGCGGATCGCGCGGCCGTCGTCGTCGTCGCCGACGGCGCCGACCATGGCGACGCGGCGGCCGAGCCGGGCGGCGGCGACCGCCTGGTTGGCGCCCTTGCCGCCGGGGGAGCGGACGAGGCCCGTCGCGGAGACGGTCTCGCCCGAGCGGGGCAGGCGGTCGACGGTCAGCCTGAGGTCCATGTTCAGGCTGCCGACGACCACCACCTCGGGCGTCATCAGCCCGCGAGCCAGGTGACGGCCTGGCCGAACAGCGGGCCGTAGCCGGCCCAGTCCATGAACTCGCGCGGGGCCCAGTGCGGGGAGATGTCGGAGGCGAACGCGAGCGTGCGCCCCTCGCCCTCGCTGCGGACGGCGACGAGCGGGCGGCCCTCGATGGTGGCGAGGACGGTCGCGTCGGCCTTGGCGGTGAGGCGCTGGTAGCCGAGGAGGATCGGCCACTCGCGGTCGAGGCCGGCGGTGACGGGGTGCTCGACGTCGGTCAGGGTGCCGCCGATGCCCTCGGGGGTCTCCTCGCGGTCGTCGTACGGGAGGATGTCGACGGGCAGGACGGCCTCGACCGCGGTGCCGTGGTAGTTGGCCTTGGCCTGGAAGCCCTGGAAGCTGAGGTAGCCGCCGGCCATCATGAGGCCGCCGCCGCGGCGGACCCACTCGGCGAGGAGCTTGAGCCGGTTCGGGAACGGGCGCCCCTGGGAGAACACGACCGGCGGGAGCAGGAGCGAGTTGGCGCCGATGTCCGAGAGGATCACGACGTCGTAGGCGTCGAGCTCGTCGAGCGTGGAGGGGAAGTCCTCGGCGACGAGGTGCGAGGGCAGGTGCGTGACCTCGTGGCCCTCGGCGGCCAGCGCCTCGAGCAGGCGCGCGCACCCGATCTCGAGCTGGGCGTGGGGGAACGCGTCGTACCCCTTGTAGTCGGTGGTCGCGTTGATCCACGACTCCCCGGCGAGCAGAACCCGGCTCATCCCGGCCTCCTTGCGATCAGGTCGCGCGGCGACGTCCTCGACGACGTTGCGCAACGTTGTGTAGCTTTGCGCAAGACCGTAGGGGGCGAGCGGCGCGGCTGTCAACACCGTGCGCGGCCCGACGCTCCCGGTAGAGTGCAGGGGATCTGGGGGACCGCCCCGAGGAAGGGGAGCCATGACGCTCACGCGTGTTGCGCAACGTGCCGGCGTGTCGGCCTCGACGGCGTCGCGCTACCTGCGCGGGCAGCTCAACGTCCAGCCGGAGACGGCGGCGCGGATCGACGCCGCGGTCCGCGAGGTGGGGTACGTCGTCCCCGCGCCCGGTCCCGCGGCGCGCGACGACGAGCGCCGCACCGGGGTGGTCGCGCTCGTCGTGCCCGACTTCGTCAACCCGTTCTTCACCGCCCTCGCCGAGGAGGTCGCGCGCCTCGCGGGCGACCGCCGCGTCCCGCTCGTCGTCGCGCTGTCGACGCGGCACGGCGACGCCGAGTCCGGCCTGGGCCAGCTCCTCGCGAGCGACGGCTCGCTCGGCGGCATCGTCTACGTGGGGATGTCCCGGACCGACGACCGGCTCGCGCGCGCCGTCGCGGACGGGCTGCCCGTCGTCGTCATCGACGAGGAGGTCGACCTCGACCTGCCCGTCGAGACGATCACCGTCGACAACTACGGCGGCGCCTACCAGGCCACGAGCTACCTCGTGCAGCAGGGGCACCGGCGCATCGCCCACGTCGCCGGGCCCGCGGAGCTGTCCACGACCCAGGACCGCCTGCGCGGCTACGTCGACGCGATGCACGACGCCGGCCTCGACGTCGACCCGGACCTCGTGCGCCACGGCCCGTACACCGAGCAGTTCGGCGCCTCGACGTTCCCCTACCTCACGCGGCCCGGGAACGCGCCGACGGCCGTGTTCGTCGGCAGCGACATCGTGGCCGTCGGGATGCTGGGCGCCGCCGAGCTGCACGGGATCTCCATCCCCGAGGACCTCTCGGTCGTCGGGTGCGACGGGATCCGTGTCGGCCAGTGGCTGCGCCCCAAGCTCACGACGCTGGAGCAGCCCGTCGCGGCGCTCGCGCTCGCCGCGATGGACGCGATCGAGCGCTCGATGGCCGGCACCCCGCCCGCGGTCCCGCCCGCGCGCACCGTGCTGCCGCTGCACCTCGTCGTGCGCGGCTCGGTCGCCCGGCCCGCGGACGGCTGAGGCCAGCCCTCTCGCACGGCGGGGCCCGCCGGGCGGCACGGCTGCAGCACGGACGCCCGATGCCGCGACCACGAGGCGGCTCGTCCGTTCTGCGCTGTTGGTACCTTTCCGCCATGACGTCACGCGCAGGTTCGGAGCACGGGCCGGGCCGAGGGCGGCGGGGTGCCGCGCTCGTCGTGGGAGGTGCCGCGCTCGCCGCCGCCGTGCCCACCGTGCTGCTGGGCCGGGCGGCCAGCGAGTACCTGTGGGAGCTGTGGTGGCTGGACGCCGGGTCGAGCGGGCTGCTCGACGGGGTGCCCGACCGGCCGGTCGTCGTCCGCGCGCTGGTCGGTGCCGCCCTGTTGCTCGTCGTCGCGCTCTCCGCCGTCGGCCTGGCCGTCCGCACCCGGGCTCGCGGCGGGCTGACGGCCGCGTTCGCGGCTCGGTGCGCCCTCCTCGGCGTGGCGATCCCGGTCGCGGTGCTCACCGTGGCGCTCGTGCTCCAGTCGATGCTGTCAGGTCCGGAGCGACCCCCGTTCGTCCCGTTCTCCTAGCGGTCCTGCTCGCGGTCCTCCGCGGGGACGCGCAGTGCCCGGATGGCCAACGCCAGGCTGGCGACGAGGCACACGAGGCCGGCGACGGCCAGGAGGGCGGCGGCCACCAGGTGCTCCCGGTTGGACTCGATCGCCGCCGCGCTCCACGGCTCGGCTCGGCTCTCCGCCTGGTTGACGTAGTGCCAGACCGAGCCGAGGTGGTAGTTCCCCTCCCAGGTGGTGAGCCACCAGGCGAGGAGCGGCAGCACGACGCCGGCGGCCAGGAGCCGGACGGCGCGGACCAGGCGACGCTCTCGGCCGATCGGGTCCACGGTCCTCCTCCGAGCCGAGCCGAGCCGAGCCGAGCCGAGCGCCGCGCCGTCACGCCGCGCGTGCGTCCGCGGCCCGGCGGGTCCAGCGCATCACGACGTACAGCACCGCGCCGACGGCGAGCAGGATACCCGCGCGCAGCCACGTCACGGCGTCCTGCTGCGTCAGGAGCAGCACGCACGACGCCACGCCCAGCACCGGCACGACCGTCGCGACGCGGAAGTGCGGCGCGTCGACGGGGTCGCGGCGCAGCACGAGGACCGCGACGTTCGTCGAGGCGAACACGAGCAGCAGGAGCAGCACGACGGTCTCGGCGAGGCCCGCGACGTCGCCCGTGAACACGAGCCCCATCGCGACCACGGTCGTCACGACGATGGCGACCCACGGCGTGCGACGGCGGGGGAGCACGCGCCCGAGCGTGGCGGGGAGCAGGCCCTGCTCGGCCATGCCGTACGCGAGCCGGCTCGCCATGATCATCGTGAGCAGCGCCCCGTTCGCGACGGCGATCAGCGCGACGAGGGAGAACACCCACGCGGGCACCGACCCCTCCGCGTCGACGACCTCGAGCAGGGGCCCGGTCGAGCCGGCGAGCGTCTCGGGGTCGACGACCGCGACCGCGGCGACGCCCACCGCGACGTACACGACGCCCGCGGTGACGAGCGCGCCGAACAGCGCGCGCGGGTAGGTGCGGCGCACGTCGCGCACCTCCTCGGCGAGGTTCGCCGACGTCTCGAACCCGACGAACGAGTAGTACGCGAGGATGGCGGCCGCGAGGACGGCGAGCGCCGGCGTCGTGCCCTCCGCGAACTGCGTGACGCGGCCCGGCGACCCTTCGCCGCGCCCCAGCACGACGGCGGCGAGCACGACGACGAGCACGAGCCCGGACAGCTCGATCGCGGTCATCGCGACGTTGGCGCGCAGCGACTCCTTGATGCCGCGCGCGTTGAGCGCGGCCACGACGGCGAGGAACAGCACGGCCACGAGGCGGTCGGGGGCGTCGACGAACGTCGCGAAGTAGTCGCCGGCGAAGGCGAGGGAGAGGCCCGCGGCGCTCGTCACGCCTGCGGCGAGCATGGAGAACCCGACGAGGAACGACACGAGCGGGCTGCGGAACGCGCGGTCCGCGAACACGGCCGCGCCGCCGGCCTGCGGGTACTTGGTCACGAGCTCGGCGTACGACCCGGCGGTCAGCAGGGCGAGGCCGAGGGCGACGAGGAGCGGCAGCCAGACGGCGCCGCCCACCTCGCCGGCCATCTCGCCGACGAGCGCGTAGACGCCCGCGCCGAGCACGTCGCCGAGGATGAAGAGGTACAGGAGCCGTCCCCCGACCGAACGGGACAGCTTGGTGTCCGGGTCGGCGGCCTGCTGCTGGGGTGCGGTCGGTGCGCTCATCGCGACACCGTGCCACGGCCCCGGATCGCTCGCGCCCGGTGCCGGACCGTGCGCCCGCCACGTGCGCCCGTCCCGTGCGCCCGGACGAACCCGCGCGGGCACGGCGTGCGAGCCGCCGTGCGAGCCGACAGGAGGCGTGTGAGCGTGGGAGCCCCGGGTCCAGCCACGAGCCCGTCCGCACGAGCGCGACCGGCGGGACGGAACGTCCCCGCGTGCCTGCGTCGCGCTCCGTCGCGAGGAGACGAGCATGAGCGACACCCCGGAGACCTCGAGCGCGGCCCGCACCGTGCGCCGCGCCGTCGTGCTGGGCGGTGCCGGGTTCGTGGGCAGCCACGTGTGCGAGGCGCTGGTGGGACAGGGCGTCGAGGTCGTGTGCGTCGACGACCTGTCGACCGGGCGGGTCCGCAACCTCGACGCGCTGCGCGACGAGCCGCGGTTCCGCTTCGTCGAGGGAGACGTCAGCGCCGGGATCGACGTGCCCGACCCCGAGCGGGTCGACCTCGTGCTGCACCTCGCGTCGCCCGCCTCGCCCGTGGACTACCTCCGGCTCCCGCTCGAGACCCTGCTCGTGGGCTCGGCGGGGACGCGCCACGGCCTCGAGCTGGCCGAGCGTGCCGGGGCGCGGTTCGTGCTCGCCTCGACGTCCGAGGTGTACGGCGACCCGGAGGTGCACCCGCAGCGCGAGGACTACTGGGGCCACGTGAACCCCGTCGGGCCGCGCAGCGTCTACGACGAGTCCAAGCGGTTCGCGGAGGCGACCACCGCCGCGTACCGCCGCAGCCGCGGCGTGGACACGGGGATCGTGCGGATCTTCAACACGTACGGGCCCCGGATGCGGGGGCACGACGGCCGCATGGTCCCGACGTTCGTGCGGCAGGCGCTCGCGGGCGAGCCGCTGACCGTCGCGGGTGACGGCTCGCAGACCCGGTCGGTGTGCTTCGTGGACGACCTCGTCGAGGGCATCCTCGCGTTCGCGCGCACCGACCACCCGGGCCCGGTGAACCTCGGCGACCCGACGGAGCTCACGGTGGAGCGCGTCGCGCGGGACGTGCTCGCGGCGACGGGGAGCGACGCCGGGATCGTGCACGTCGACCTGCCCGAGGACGACCCGCGCCGCCGTCGACCGGACACGAGCCTCGCCGAGCGCACGCTCGGCTGGCGGGCCCGCACGCCGTGGGCCGAGGGCCTCGCCCGGACGGTCGAGTGGTTCCGCTCCGACGGCGGCGGCGAGACGCCCGTCGCGGTCGGTGCGGCGCGCGGCGGCGCCACCGACGAGGCGGGTGAGCCGGCATGAGGGTCTCCGTGCACGGCTGCGGCTATCTCGGGGCGGTCCACGCGGCGGCTCTCGCGCGCCTGGGGCACGAGGTCGTCGGCATCGACGTCGACCCGGCGCGCGTCGCGGCGCTCGCCGAGGGCAGGGCCCCGTTCTTCGAGCCAGGTCTCGCCGCGCTCCTGGCCGACCCGGGCGGGGCGGGGTCGCTCACGTTCTCGACCGACGTCGCGCACGCGGGCGTCGCCGACGTGCACTTCCTGTGCGTCGGCACGCCGCAGTCGGCGGGCAGCGGCGTCGCGGACCTGCAGCAGCTCGAGGCGGCGCTCGCGGCGCTGCGCCCCCACCTGCGCCCGGGGTCGGTGGTGGTCGGCAAGTCGACCGTCCCCGTCGGCACGGCCGCCCGGCTCGTGACGGACCTGCCCGACGGCGTCCGGCTCGCCTGGAACCCCGAGTTCCTGCGCGAGGGGCACGCGGTCGCGGACACGCTGCACCCGGACCGGCTCGTCTACGGCGTGCCCGACGACGGCGACGCGCTCGTCGAGCGCCTCGACGCCGTCTACGCGCGGCTGCTCGACGACGGCGTGCCCCGCCTCGTGACCGACCTCGCGACCGCGGAGCTCGCGAAGGTGGCCGCCAACGCGTTCCTCGCGACGAAGATCTCGTTCGCCAACGCGGTCGCGGAGGTGTGCGAGGCCGCGGGCGGCGACGCGGTCGCGCTCGTCGGCACCATGGCGCTCGACCGCCGCATCGGCGGCGAGTACCTGGGCGTGGGCCTGGGGTTCGGCGGCGGGTGCCTGCCCAAGGACATCCGCGCGTTCGCGGCCCGGGCGCGCGAGCTCGGCGTCGGCCCGGCGGTGTCGTTCCTCGACGAGGTCGACGCCATCAACGACCGCTGCCGGGAGCGCGCCGTCGTGCTCGCGCGCACCGCGTGCGGCGGCTCCCTCGCGGGGCGACGCGTGGCGGTGCTCGGCGCCGCGTTCAAGCCGGACAGCGACGACGTGCGCAGCTCGCCCGCCCTCGCGCTGGCCCGGGCGCTCGCCGCGGAGGGGGCCGACGTCGTCGTCACCGACCCGCAGGCCCTCGCGCTCGCGCAGGCGGCCGCCCCCGAGCTCGGGTACGCCGCGGACGTGCGCGAGGCGGCGACCGGCGCCGACGTCGTGGTCCTCGCGACCGAGTGGGACGAGTACCGCGACCTCGACCCCGGTGCTCTGGCCGAGGTGGTGCGGTCACCGCGCCTCGTGGACGCGCGCAACGCCGTCGACGGCGCGCGGTGGCGTGCCGCCGGGTGGGACGTGCGCTCGCTCGGGGTCGCCGCGCCGCGCGCGGCCCGGCCTCAGTCGAGCAGCCCCACGGCGTAGCCCACGAAGAACAGGGCCGTCACGACGGCGACCACGCCGACGACCCCGATCCAGACCCACGGCACGGCCCGGTGCGGGCCGTGCTCCTCGTGGCCCTGCGGCGCGCTCACCTGGTCCTCCGCGGGCGGGGTCTCGCCGGGCTGCACGTCGCCGCTCGCCGAGAAGTCGGCCGCGGACGAGCGGTGCGAGGCGTCCAGCGGGTCGGGGTCGGGGGAGGCGGGTCCGGTCATGGTGCGGTCCTTCCGTCGGTGCGGGGGTCGAGATCGGGGGAGGTCATGCCTCGACGCTCAGGGCCTCGTCGCCCGCACGCATCTCGGCGGGGTCCTGCGGCCCCGCGAGGAGCGACCGCGCGGCCGCGACGACCTCGGCGACGGTGATGCGGCCGAGCGCCGGGTCGAGGTCGGCGGCGTGCGGGTCACCCCGGTAGCCGCGCGCCGCGTCGTCGGGCGCGTGCGCCGGCCTCTGCTCCGTGTCGCCGTGCCAGAGCACCGCGTGCCGCTCCGGGTCCACGGCGGGGCCCCACGTGGCGGGCGGCGTCGGGCCGAACAGCACCACCGACGGGGTGCCGTACGCGGTCGCCAGGTGGGCCACGCCCGTGTCCCCGCAGACGACGAGCCGGGCCGTCGCGACGACGTCGGCGAGCGCGGGCAGGTCGAGCGTCCCGGCCGTGTCGGTCACGCTGCCGGTCCCGTCCGGCGCCCCCGCGGGGCCGCCGAGGGCGGCGTCCGCGTCGGCCACGACCCGCGCGCACAGGTCGCGCTCGTCGGGGCCGCCCGTGACGACGACGTCGTGACCGGCGGCCGCGAGGTCGCGCGCGACCGCGGCGAAGCGGTCCGCGGGCCAGCGGCGCGCGCCGGACGCCGCGCCGGGGTGCACGACGACGTGGCGCCCGCGCGACCCCGGCGGGTCGAGCCGCAGGTCCTCGCGCGAGCACGCGCCGCCCGCCGCGGTGACGAGCCGGCACCAGCGGTCGACCTCGTGCTCGTCCGGGTCCCAGTGCGGCCCGTCGACCCCCGCGTCGCCCGACGCGAACGCGACGACCCGCTCCGGGGCGGTGTGGAGCAGCACCCGGTGGCTCTCGGGACCGCTGCCGTGCAGGTTCACCGCCACGTGCCCGGGGTCCGCGCCGGTGAGCGTCCGCGCCTCCTGCGCCCAGGCGAGCGGCTCGAGACCGCGGGTCGGCACGACGCCGTCGACGAGGCCGAGGTCGCGCAACCAGCCGCCGACCTCCGCTGGCGCGGCGAGGAGCACGCGCCGACCGGGCCACGCGCGCCGCACGCCCCGCAGCGCGGGCACGGCCGTCAGCGCGTCCCCGAGCCCGAGCGCGCGCAGCACGAGGACGGTCCCCTCGTCCTGCCCCGCGAGCCCCGGCAGGTCGGGCGCCAGCTCCGTCGCGCCCGCCGTCACGGCCACGACGTCTCGCCGGACGCCATGACGAGCATCTCGCGGATCTCGCAGCCCACCGGCTGGCGCAGCGCCGTCACGACGGCGGCCGCGGTCGCGCGCGGGTCGTTGAGGTCGGCGTCCGGCCCGGGCTTGTACTGCTCGGTGCGGCCGTCGAAGAACGCGGTGCGCATCCCGCCGGGCACGAGGCACGTGACGCCGACGCGGCCCGCGAGCTCCGCGGCGAGCGCCTGGGAGAACCCGCGCACGGCGAACTTCGACGCGCAGTAGGCGGTCGCGTCCGAGACGCCCTTGAGGCCGAGCGTCGACGCCACCGTGACGACCGTGCCGCGGCGCTCCTCGAGGAACGGCAGCGCGGCGCGCACGACGGCGACCGTGCCGAAGAGGTTGACGCGCACGACGCGCTCCCACGTCTCGACGTCGATCTCGTCGAGGCGCCCGCACGCGTCGGTGCCGGCGGCCGTGACGACGGCGTCGGGTGGCCCGACCTCGAGCGCGAGCCGCTCGACCGCGGCGGCCGCGGCGGCGGAGTCGGACAGGTCGACGACCGCGTGCGGCACGCCGTCGGCGGGCGCGACCCGGTCCAGGACGACCGGCTTGCCGCCCGCCGCCGTCACCGCCTCGACGAGCGCGGCCCCCAGGCCGCTCGCGCCCCCGGTGACGTAGACGGTGCCGAGCTCGCGGGGTACGGGGACGTCGGTCCGCTGGGCGGACGTGGTGGTGATCATGCGGTGGTCTCCTCCGTCAGGGTGGGGACCCCGGGCGCGAACCGCCCGGAGCGTTCGAGGATCGAGGTCGTGGAGCGGCCGTCGACGTAGGGCAGGACGACGACCCGGCCGCCGTGGCGCCGGACCGTCTCCGCCTCGGGGAGCGTCCCCTCCGTGTAGTCGCCGCCCTTCGCCCAGACGTCGGGGCGCAGCCGGTCGAGCGCGGCGCGCGGGTCGTCCTCGTCGAACACGACGACGGCGGCCACGCAGTCGAGCGCGGCGAGGACCCGAGCCCGGTCGGCCTGCCCGACGACGGGGCGCTGCGGCCCCTTGAGCCGTCGCACGGACGCGTCGCCGTTGAGCAGCACGACGAGGTGGTCGCCCAGGCGCGCGGCCGCCTCGAGCGTCGCGACGTGCCCGGCGTGCAGGATGTCGAAGCAGCCGCCCGTGGCGACGACGGTGCCGCCCGCGGCACGCAGCCGGGCGGCCACGGCCTCGGGCCCGTCGGGGTCCGACGGCGGGACGTCCTGCGCCGCGCCGGAGGGGGTCGGCGCGCCGGACGCGCGGTCCGGCGCGTGCTCCCGTGCCGCGCCCGGCGTGCGGTCGGCGGGGGAGTCGGCCCGGCGCCGGTAGCCCTCCGCGCCGCCCGCCGCGACCCAGGCCGAGGCCGAGGCGACGGCGGCGACGACCGCCGGGACGAGCCCCTCGCCCCGGGCGAGCGCGACCGCGACCGTCGAGGCGAAGCGGTCGCCCGCGCCGCACGGGTCGCCGTGCGCCACGGTCGCGGGCACGTACGCCGGCTCGCCGTCCGCGCGCGCGACGAACGCCCCGCGGTCGCCCGCCGTGACGCACACCGCCCCCACGTCCCACGCGGCCGCGAGCGACCGCGCGAGGCCCCCGGGGTCGTCGGGCGTCGCGTCCACGCCGAGCGCCTCCGCGGCGTCGAGCGCCTCCGCGAGGTTGGGCGTGACGAGCGCCGTCCCGGGGACCGGGGCGCCGCCGCGCGGGTGCGGGTCCCACACGAGCGTCCCGGTGCGGGCCGCGTGCGCGAGCGCGTCGCGGACCGGCCCGGCGTGGGTCGTCCCCGCGCCGTAGTCGGACACGAGCACGACGTCGGCGCCCGCGAGCGCCGCCCGCGCCGCGCGCTCCGGCAGGTCGCCGGGCCGGGCGGGGCCGCCGTCGTCGACGCGCACGACGGTCTGGCCGCCGGAGCGCACGCGGGTCTTGCGCCGCGTCGTGCCGACCTGCGGCAGCGCGACGACGTCGAGGTGCGGGCGCAGCAGGGCCCGCAGCTCGGTGCCCGCGTCGTCGTCGCCGAACGGCGCGACGAGGCGCACGCTCGCGCCGTCGGCCGCGAGGAGCGCGGTGAGCCCCGCGCCGCCCGGGCTGCGCCGGACGCCGAGCGTGTCGACGACGGGCACGGGACCGTCGGGGGAGAAGCGGGTCACCTGGCCGTCGACGTCGCGGTCGAGGAGCACGTCGCCGACGACGACGACCTGCGGTCCGCTCGCCGCCGCGGAGGCCGGTGCGGGTGCCGGGGCCGGTCGGTCGTCGGCCGACCCGGCGCCCGGGAGGTCTGCCGCGGCGCGCGCCTCGCGGTGGCGCACGTGCGCGTCGAGCGCGGCGCACAGCGCGTGCACGACGACGAGGTGCAGCTCCTGGACGGACGAGGTCGACGCGCCGCGCAGGGCGAGCACGTCGTCGCACGCGGCGGCGAGCGCGCAGTCCCGCGGGCCCGTGAGCGCCCACGTCGTGAGGCCCAGCTCGCGCGCCCGGCGGGCCGCGGCGACGACGTTCTCGCTCTCGCCGGAGGTCGACAGGAGCACGAGCACGTCGCCGGGGCGACCGTGCGCCGCGACCTGGCGCGCGTACATCTCGGCGATGCCGTAGTCGTTGACGATCGCCGTGAGGCTCGACGTCTCCGCGTGCAGGCTGATCGCGGACAGCGGGGTGCGCTCGCCGTCGAAGCGGCCCACGAGCTCGGCGGTGAGGTGCTGCGCCTCGGCGGCGCTGCCCCCGTTGCCCGCGACGAGCAGCCGCCCGCCCGCGAGCACGGTGTCGGCGAGCCGCGCGCCCCACGCGTCGATCCGGCCCGCCTCGGCGGTGAGCAGGTCGAGGCCGTCGTGCAGGTCGTCGGCGTGCGCGCGCAGCCAGCGGCGCGCGGCGTCGTGCGGGCCGTCGCCGGACCCGGCACCGGGCGTGTCGCCGGAGGGCGTCCGGGGCGCGGTCACGGTGCGCTCACCGCCCGCAGGGCGGTGCGCCCGGCCGCCACCGGCCGGGCTCGGCCGCGCTCGGCCTGGCGGGTCGTGGTGACGCGCTCGTACGACTCGGCGGTGCGCTCGGCGACCGTGACCCAGCCGTACAGGTGCTCGGCGCGCAGCCGCGCGGCCGAGCCGAGGCGTTCCGCGAACGCCGGGTCGTCGGCGAGCCGGCGCAGCGCGGCGGCGAGCGCCCCGGGGTCGCGCGGCGGGACGAGCAGGCCCGTGCGCCCGTCGACGACCGAGTCGAGCAGCCCGCCCACGGCCGCGCCCACGACGGGACGCCCGCACGCGGCGGCCTCGAGCGGGACGATACCGAAGGGCTCGTACCAGGGGTCGCACACGACGGCGTCGGCGGCGTGCATGAGGTCGCGCACGTCGTCCTGCGTCACGCTGCCCACGAACCGCACGCGGTCCGCGACGCCGGAGGCCACCGCGACCGCGCGCAGCCGCAGGACCTCCGGGTCGTCGTCGAGCGCGCCCGGCGCGGGGCCGCCCGCGACGACGAGCTCCGCGCCCGGCAGCGCGGCGAGCGCCTCGATGACGGTGTCGACGCCCTTGCGCTCGACGAGGCGGCCCACCGAGAGCAGGCGCAGGCGGCCGGGCTCGCGGTGCAGGTGCTCGGTGCGGTCCGGGTCGGGCAGGAAGCGGCCGAGGTCCACGCCGCACGGCACGACGTCGATGCGGTCGGGGTCGGCGCCGAGCGCGACGAGCTCGGCGACCTCGTCGGCGCACGTCGCGACGATCCGGTCGACCGCGCGGCACAGCAGGCGCTCGCGGGCCACCCGCTCGGCGGGGCTCGTGTCGTGCGCGCCCTGGTGGCGGCGCTTGACGGAGCCGAGCGCGTGGAAGGTCTGCACGAGCGGGACCCCGAGCGGGGGCGCGGACAGCAGGCCCGCGATCCCGGACATCCAGAAGTGGGCGTGGACGACGTCGGGCCGGGGCCCGGGCTCGATCCACCGCCGCAGGAGGTCGGCGCCGAACGCGTCCATGTGGGGCAGGAGGTCGTCCTTGGGGACGGGCACGGGCGGACCGGCGTCCACGTGCACGACCTCGACACCGCGGGAGAGCGGGACGCGCTCCGGGAGGGACGCGTCGTCGCGGCGCGTGAACACCTCCACGCGGTGGCCCTGCGCGCCGAGCCGCGTGGCGAGCGACGCGACGTGCACGTTCTGCCCGCCGGCGTCGACGCCGCCCAGGGCGGCGAGGGGGCTGGCGTGCTCCGAGATCATCGCGATCTTCATGAGGTCACCTCCGTCAGGACCGTGTCCCAGCGCCGCAGGAACGCGACGTGGGAGTAGTGCTCGAGCACGTGGGCGCGGGCCGCCCGGCCGTGCTCGCGGGCGTCGTCGGGGTCGGCGAGCCAGCGCCGCGCGGTCGCGGCGAGCTCGTCGGGACGGGCGCTGAGGAGCCCCGCGGACGCGGGCACCGCGACCGGCGCCTCGGTGGTCGGCAGCGCGAGGACGGGCATCCCGAGCGCCATCGCCTCGAGCAGGGAGAGCCCGAGGCTCGTCCAGCGGTAGGGGTGCAGGTAGGCGCGCGACGTCGCGAGCCGCGCGTGCATCGCGGCCTGGGGGACGTCGTCGTGCAGGCCGTGCGGGAGGTCGTGCGGCAGGTCGTGCGACGCGGCGCCGGGCGCCGCGAGGTGCTCGGCGAGCTTGCCGACGCCCATGCCGTAGACGTCGAGCGGCACGTGCCGCCCCAGCGCGACGAGCACGTCGGTCCCGGCGACGCGCCAGCGCCGCACGGGCTCGTTGACGACGGCGCCGACGCTCGCCCGCTCCCCGGTGTACAGCGGGCCGGGGTCGGGGATGCCGTGGTCGGCGACGAGCGTGCGCGCGTCGCCGGTGTCCCACATGAGCGCGTTGAACGCCGTGACGTGCACGATCGGCACGAGGCCCTCCTCGACGACGTCGAGGTCGGCGAGCGGGTGCCGGGTCGCGGCCGCGTGGCCGGTCGGGGCGTTGTGCTCGACGTAGACGGCGGGCACGTCGCGGCCGGGCACGAGCCCGGTCCAGCGCCGCAGCAGCTCGACCTCCTCGGGGCGCTGGAGCACCACGACGTCGATCGCGCGGTCCGCCGCGAGGTCGGCGAGCTCGTCCGGCGCGACCTCGCGCGCCCCGGGCGGCCAGTCCCAGGTGCGCGCGCGGCCGCGGCCGTCGGGCCCGCGGTCGGGGACGACCGGGACCAGGTACTCGTGGCCGCCGGCGACGAACGACGTCGCCCACGACCCGTGCACGTGCCACACGAGGATCCTCATCGGGTCACCCCCACGGTCCGGAGCGGTGTCGCGCGGGGCGCGGGCGTCCCCACGACGTGCGGGACGACGAGCCGGTCGACGGCCGCGACGACGTCGTCCGGGTCGACGCCGAGGCACGGGTGGCCGGGCACCGGGCACACCCGGGCGCGCGTGCCGCGGCACGCGGCCTCCTGGTCGCCGAGCAGGACGGTCGGCACGCCCCACGGCGCCCAGCGCTCCGCGGGGACCACGGGGGCGAAGAGCGACACGACGGGCGTGCCCACCGCGGCGGCCAGGTGCGCGGGCCCCGTGTTGCCGACGACGACGCACCGGGCGCCCGCGAGCACCGCGGCCAGGCCCGCGAGGTCCGTGCGCCCCGACAGGTCCCGCGCGCGCCCGGCGGCGGCGTGCGCCGCGAGGTCCGTCTCGCCGGGGCCGCCCGTGACGACCACCTCGTGGCCCGCGCGCACCAGCGCCGCGACGAGGTCGCGCGCGTGGTCGGGCGCCGGGGCCCGGGCGGGGACGGACGCGCCGGGGTGCACGACGACGTAGGGCCCCGCGGGCACGAGCGACGACACGTCGGGCAGCGGCCCGCGCACGCGCAGCCGGTCGCCGTCGGGCGGCGCGCCGAACCCTGCGGCGCGGGCGAGGTCGAGCGCGGCCTCGACCTCGTGCAGGCCGTCCGCGCGGGTGTGCCGCACGTCCAGGAGCGAGCCCGGGTAGTCCTCGCTCACCGCGGCGACGCGCCCGACGCCCGCGACCTTGAGCACCATCGCCGCGGGCAGCGGGCTCTGGTGGAACGAGGTGAAGACGACCGCGGCGGCGTAGCGCCTCTCGGCGAGGGTCGCGACGAGGTCGAGCACGCTCGCGCGGTCGACGGGCGGGGGCCGGTAGCCGGACCACGGGGCGTCGAAGACGAGCACGTCGCGCACGTCCGGGAGCAGCTCTGCCGCCGCACGCCCGGCCGGGGCCGCCAGGACGTCCACCTGGCCGCCGTCGCGCGCGGCCGCGTGCGCCATCGCCCGGACCGCGGGACCCGTGAGCAGGACGTCGCCGTCGCTGTCGAGGCGCACGGCGAGCACGTCGGCGCTCATGCCGCACGCTCCTCGTCCGGCGCCGGCGCGGACGTGCCGGGAGCGGACGTGCCGGGAACCGACGCGCCGGGGGAGGACGCGGTGTCGTGCTCCCGGGGCGGGCCGGGCAGGCGGTCGTCGAGCGCGCGGACGGCCGCGGCGAGGTCCGGCACGACGCACGGGGCAGCGGCGACCTCCTCGGCGCGCGTCACGGGCGTCGGGACGAGGACCGGGGTCGCGCCCGCGGCGAGCGCGGCGCCCACGTCGGCGCCGATGTCGCCCACGACGGCGCACCGCCACGGCTCGACGCCGAGGTCGGCCGCCGCGGCGAGCACGAGGCCGGGACCGGGCTTGCGGCACGCGCACGCGTCGTCCGGCGCGTGCGGGCACACCTGCCACGTGTCGAACGGGCCGAGCAGCTCCTCGACGCGTGCGTTCACGGCGTCGACCTGTGCACGGGTGAGGAGCCCGCGCCCGACGCCGGACTGGTTGGACACCACGCCGAGCCGGACCCCGCGGGCGCGCAGGTCGTCGAGCACGGCGCGGGCGCCCTCGACGGGACGCACCGCCGCGGGGTCGCCGTTGTACGGGACGTCGTGCACGAGCGTGCCGTCGCGGTCGAGGAGCACGGCCGCGAGCGGCGGCGGCCACGGCTCGAGCCCGCGCCGGGCGGCGAGCGTGCCCGCGACGCGGTGCCGCACGGCGGCGAACGGGATGGCGGCGCTCGTCCACGCCATGCGCCGCAGCTCGGGCCCGAACGCGTCGTCGCCCGGCCGCGGCCCCGGCGCGAGGCGGCGCCCGAGGAACTGCGCGGTGAGGGCTGCCCACCCGATCGCGCCGAGCGCCGCGACGCGCGGGCGCCGCGCGACGAGCCCGCCGACGCCGACCGCGGCAGCCGCGACGGTCGCGACGTGCCACGCCAGACGGCCGCGGCCCGTCTCGGCCCGCTCGCGCCACCCCGGCCCGTGCAGGGCGCGGAACGTCGCGTCGTCGCGGGTCCCGGCCTGCACGCGCAGGCTCACCGCGTCGTCCGCGGGGCGCACGGGGTGCGTCGTCGTGCGCGTGCCGCGCACGAGCTCCCAGCCCGCCTCGCGCACGCGCAGCGCGAGGTCGGCGTCCTCGCGGTAGGCGCGGGGGAAGCGCTCGTCGAACCCGCCGACCTGCTCGAGCGCGGCGCGCCGGTACGCCATGTCGGCGGTCGCCCAGGCCGCGCGCTCGAGCCCGGCGGTCCCGCGCTCCCAGTCGGTCGGACGGCGGTGCGCGGGCAGCGGCACGTGCAGGCGGCCCTGCACACCGCCGGTGCGAGGCGTCGCCGCCGCGAGGTCGTGCGCGAGGTGGCGCGCCCACCCGGCGGGGAGCTCGACGTCGTCGTCGAGGAGCACGACCCACGGCGCGGTCGTCGAGCGCCACCCGGCGTTGCGCGCGGCGGCCGGCCCTCGGCCCCCGGTGCGCACGACGCGCGCGCCGAGCGCACGGCCGGCGTCCCCGAGGTCGAGCGGGTCGGGCACCGGGTCGGTCGTGCCGGGCCGCGGCAGCCGACGGTCGTCCGCGACGACGACCTCGGCCGGCCCCGGGGAGTCCTGGCCGTCGGCCTGGGCGACGAGGGTCTCCAGGAGCCGGTCGAGCGACGGGCGGCCGATGGAGGGCACGACGACGGCGTACGGCACCGGGGGAGCGGGACGGCCCGCGGGCGCGCTCACGCCGTCGCCCCGGACGGAGCGGCGAACACGTCGGGCCGGCGCACGAGGTGCGGGCCGAGCACGAGCGCGTCCACCGGGGCCGACCCGAAGAGCTCGAGCGCGTCGCGCGGGTCGTCGACCATCGGGCGCCCCGCGGTGTTGAGGCTCGTGTTGACGACGACCGGCAGCCCGGTCAGCTCCTTGAACGCCCGGATCGTCGCCTGCAGGCGCGGGGTCGAGTCGTCGACGGTCTGGATGCGCGCGGTGCCGTCCACGTGCACGACGGCGGCGATCCGGTCGCGCCACGCGGGCGCCACCTCGTGCACGAACAGCATGTACGGGCTCGGGACGGGGCCGCCGGAGAAGATCTCCGCGGCGTCCTCGAGCAGGACCATCGGCGCCACGGGCCGGAACTGCTCGCGGCCCTTCACGTCGTTGAGCCGCTCCAGGTTCTCCACCGGTCCCGGGTGCGCGAGCAGGGAGCGGTGGCCCAGCGCGCGCGGTCCGAGCTCGGCGCGGCCGTCGAACCACGCCACGACGCCGTTGTCCGCGAGGATGCGCCCGACCTCGCCGGGCAGGTCGTCGGGCGTCGTGAACGGCACCTGCGCGGTGCGCAGCCACCGGGCGAGCGCCTCGTCGCCCCACGCCCGGCCGAGCGCCGCCGAGCCCATCGGCTCGACGGTGTCGCCCGCCTCCGCGGCGAGCTGGAGGGCGGCGCCCAGCGCCGTGCCCGAGTCGCCCGCCGCGGGCTGGACCCACACCTCCTCGAACGGCGACTCGCGCCAGACCCGCGAGTTCGCGACGCAGTTCAGCGCCGTGCCGCCCGCCATGGTCAGCACGCGGTCGCCCGTCTGCCCGTGGAGCCACGTGGCGAGGTCGACGAGCACCTCCTCGAGCCGCGCCTGCACCGACGCCGCGAGGTCGGCGTGCTCGGCCCGGCCGCCGTGCGCGGTGCCCCACGTGCCGTCGTCCGTGCGGCGCGGCGCCCAGCGCTCCCAGTCGGGCACCTCGGCGACGAAGCCGCCGTCGCCCGTCGCGTAGAGCACCTCGCGCAGGTCGTCGAGGAAGCGCGGCTCGCCGTACGACGCGAGCGCCATGACCTTGTACTCGTCGCTCGACCGCAAGAAGCCCAGGTGCTCGGTGAGCGACTCGTAGACCAGCCCCAGCGAGTGCGGCAGCTCCTGGCTCGCGAGCACCTCGAGGCGGCCGTGGTCGTACCGGCCCGCGAGGTGCGACGAGCGCTCCCCGCGGCCGTCGAGCGACAGGACGCTCGCGACCGGGAACGGCGACGCCAGCGCGGCCGACGCCGCGTGCGCCACCTCGTGCGGCACGAACCGCACCGTCGAGGGGGACAGGCCCGGCAGGGCGGTGGCGAGGAACTGCGGCGCGCGCTCGGCGTACTGCACGCGCAGCCAGTCCCACGGGTCCGGCAGGCCCATCTCCTCGGCGGGCTTGGCCAGCGCCGGGTCGAACGAGTACGCGACGGCGTCCAGGTCCTGGGGGCGCAGCCCGCCCTCCTCGAGGCACCAGGCCATCGCCTTCTCGGGGAGCTCCCACGCCGCGAACGGCAGCGGTCGCTTGCCGTGCTTGCGCCGCGAGAAGCGCTCCTCCTCCGCGGCGGCGACCACCCGGCCGTCGACGACGAGGGCGGCGGACGGGTCGTGGAACAGGGCGTTGACTCCGAGGACGCGCATGGGCTGCGAGCCTTCCTCGTTCGGGTCAGGCTCGTGGTGCGCCTCGAGAAACCGGGGGCACTCCACCTGACGCGTGCGGGTCGGCTCTGCTGCAACCCGACTTCACCCTGACCCGGAGAAGCGGTTCTCGCACGCCGACGTCGCACCTATGGGTAGTTCTCTTCGTGTGATTCCCGGGAGGCCTGCATGACCACGACCACCGCACCCACCACCCACCCCGACCCGGCCGCGCCGGCCGCGGGCGAGCGCCGGCTCGACCGGACCGACCCGGCCACGGGTCGGCCCGCCGCCCCGGTCCGCTGCGCGGGCGCCGACGAGGTCGACGCCGCCGTGCGCGCCGCCGCGGCCGCCTGGCCCGCGTGGCGCGCGACCCCGCCGGGGGAGCGGGCCGGTGCCCTGCGCGCCGCCGCCCGCGCCGTGCGCGCTGCCGTCGACGAGCTCGGCGACCTGCTGTGCACGACGACCGGACGGCTGCGGGCCGAGGCGCGCGCGTCGGCCGAGGTCGCCGCCGACCTGCTCGACGAGGCCGCCGTCGCGGGTCTCGGCCGGGCGGGCAGGGTGCTCGCGGGCGACCCCGCGGCGCTGGACGTCGTGCGGCGGGAGCCGCGCGGCGTCGTCGCGGTGATCACGCCGTGGAACGACCCCTACCCCGCGGCCGCCGGGCTGATCGCCGCGGCGCTCGTGACCGGCAACACCGTGGTGCACAAGCCGTCCGAGCGCAGCGACGCACCCGGCGTGCGCCTCGCCGAGATCGTGGCGGGCGCGCTCCCGCCGGACGTCCTGCGCGTCGTCAGCGGCGACGGCGGGACGGGCGCGGCCGTCGTCGCGCACGACGACGTCGCCCTGGTCGCGCACGTCGGCTCCACGGCCGCGGGCCGGCGCATCGCCGCCGCCGCGGGCGCGCGCGGGGCGAAGGTGCTGCTCGAGAACGGCGGCAAGGACCCGCTCGTCGTGGACGCGGGCGTCGACCCGGTGCTCGCCGCGCGACAGATCGCGACCGGCGCGTTCACCAACGGCGGCCAGCTGTGCACCGCCGTCGAGCGGGCGTACGTGGTCGAGGAGGTCGCGGACGCGGTCGTCGCCGAGCTCGCGCGTCTCGCGGACGCGGTCGTGGTGGGCGACCCGGCCGACGACGCGACGACCATGGGACCGCTCGTCGACGACGCGCAGCTCGCCGTCGTCGAGGAGCACGTGCAGGGGGCGCTCGCGGCGGGGGCCGAGGTCGTGACCGGCGGCCGGCGGCTCGACCGGGCCGGGTCGTACTACGCGCCCACGGTGCTCGACCGGTGCCCGGACGACGTGGACCTGCTCACGACGGAGACGTTCGGCCCCGTGGCGCCGGTCGTGCGCGTCGCCGACTTCGACGAGGGCCTGCGCCGCGCGTCCGCGTCGGCGTACGGGCTGGCGGCGACCGTGCTCACGCCCTCGCTCGCGCACGCGCTGCGCGCGGCGGACGTGCTCGACGTCGGCACGGTCAAGGTGAACGCGGTGTTCGGGGGCGCGCCGGGCGGGTCCGCCGACCCGCGGCGCGGCAGCGGCGGCGGGGCCGGGTACGGGCCGGACCTGCTCGACGAGATGACCGTGCGCAAGGCCGTCCACCTCGAAGCGCTGGGGGAGCCGTGAGCCGCCGCGCGAGCGCGACGCTCACGTTCGGCGGGACGGCGACGGCGCTCCTGCGGTTCGGGCGCTTCACCGTGCTCACCGACCCGAACTTCCTGCACCGCGGCCAGTGGGCCTACCTCGGCAAGGGCCTCGCGTCGCGGCGCCGCACCCAGCCCGCGCTCGGGCCGACGGGCCTCCCGCCGCTCGACGCGATCGTCCTGTCCCACCTGCACGGGGACCACTTCGACCGGGTCGCGCGGCGCGGCCTGACGCGGCAGGTGCCGCTCCTCACCACGCCGTCCGCGGCGCGGCGCCTGGCGCGGTACCACTTCGCGACGGTCGGCATGCCGACCGGCACGATCGAGACGTTCCGCTCGGGGAAGGAGACGCTCGACGTGGAGTCGGTCCCGGCGATCCACGCGCGCGGCGTCATGCGCTCGCTGCTGCCGGAGGTCATGGGCACCGTCTACACGCACCGCGTGGAGGGCGACCGCCAGACCCAGGTCTACGTCACGGGCGACACGCTCACGGGCGACCACGTGGACGTCGTCGCGGACGCGTTCCCGAACCTCGACTCGGTGGTCGCGCACCTGGGCGGGACGCGCATCCTCGGCCGGACCGTGACCATGGACGACGTGCAGGGAGCGGACCTCGTGCGGCGCGTCGGCGTGCCGCTCGTCGTCCCGATCCACCACGACGACTACGGGGTGTTCCGCAGCCCGCTGCGCGACTTCCTCGCGCGGTCGCCGGAGCTTCCCGGGGTCGAGATCCGGCCAGTGGCGCGGGGCGCGACGGTCGACCTCCGGGTCGACTGACGGGCGGATGCCCACCGTGAGGGCCCGCCCGGCGACCCGCCGGGAACAGCGACCTTGTGGTCGGTTTTCGTGAGGGGTCCGGCCAACTTTTCGTCTCAGTATTTCAACTTCTGACTTGGCATCAGCGAAAGTCGCGCTTAGGGTCGAACGCAGCACGGGGCCAGGACGGCGCCGCGCAGGCCCCGGTCCCCGGGGCCGTCCACCCATCCGGGTCGACCGATCAGCGGCGATCGTCGAGCAGCGGCACCGAGCACAGGTGTCGCGCTGCTGGTCGGGGACCACGGGCTCCTCGATCCACGTCAAGGAGGACGTTGTGCACAGACCATCCACGAGCCGACGCAGGCTCGCCCGAGGTGCCGCGGCGGCGCTGTCCGCCGCGTTGCTCGTCCCGCTCGCGATGAGCGGGGCGAGCGCGCACCCCGGCCACGGCGGAGATGAGAGCGAGACCGCCGCCGAGGCCGAGCAGGACGACGCGGCACTCGACTGGAACAACTACGAGAAGGTCCTGCTGAGCAAGGACACCGGTGAGCCGATCGACCTCGCCGTGCTGCCCGACTCGCGGGTCCTGCACACCGCGCGCGACGGCGTCGTCCGTCTCACCGACACCGCGACCGGGCGGACGACGCAGATCGCGAAGCTCGACGTCTACGCCAACTCCGAGGACGGGCTGCAGGGCATCTCCCTGGACCCGGACTTCGAGGAGAACGGGTTCGTCTACCTCGTGTACGCGCCCCGCGTCATGGAGGGCACCTCGCCCACCGGGGTCGAGTACCCCGAGACGACGCCGCAGGGCAGCGCGCCGAACTCGCTCCCCGCGGGCGAGGACGAGAGCTACTGGGACCGGTGGCTGGGCTACAACCAGCTCTCGCGGTTCACGTGGGACGCGGAGAGCAGCACGCTCGACCTGGACAGCGAGCGCGCGATCCTCAAGGTCGACGCGCAGCGCGGCCAGTGCTGCCACGTCGGCGCCGACATGGCGTGGGACGCGGAGGGCAACCTCTTCCTGTCCACGGGCGACAACACCCCGGCCGGCGCCCCCGGCGCCGACGGGTACGCCCCGAACAACAACGCGCCCGGCATGAACCCCGGGTTCGACGACCGCCGCAGCGCGGGCAACACGAACGACCTGCGCGGCGCGATCCTGCGGATCAACCCGATCGAGGACATCGCCCCCGGCACCGAGGTCGGGCCCGGCACCACGTACACGATCCCCGAGGGCAACCTCTTCGACGACCCGCAGTACGAGGGCTCCGAGGACCTGGTGCGCGAGGAGATCTACGTGATGGGGGTGCGCAACCCCTTCCGGATCGACTACGACCTCGAGTCCGGCGCGCTCGTCTGGGGCGACTACGGCCCCGACGCGGCGAACGCCAACCCCGACCGCGGCCCCATGGGCTACGTCGAGTGGCAGCTCACGACCGAGCCGATGAACGGCGGCTGGCCCTACTGCCACGGCCCCAACGCGAACTACAACGAGTGGGACTTCGCGACGGGCACGCCCGGCGAGTGGTTCGACTGCGAGGCCGGCGCGAAGAACAACTCCACGTGGAACACCGGTCTGGACGTCGTGCCGCCGGCCACGGCGCCGCAGGTCTACTACGGCGACCGCCCCGGCGACCAGCCGGAGCTGCTCGACCCGCTGGTCGAGCTGGGCGGCGGCGGCCAGGCGCCCATGGGCGGCCCGATCTTCCGCTCCGCCGACTACCCCGACGCGCCGGGCAAGTTCCCCGCGTACTGGGACGGCAAGCCGTTCATGGCGGAGTTCTCCCAGGACTACGTCGTCGCGTTCACGCTCGACGAGCTCTCGTCGGCCGGTGAGGTCACCGCGGTCGAGGACTTCCTGCCCAACGCGCACCTGGAGACGGTGAACCAGCCGATCTGGGACAACGTCATGGACATGGAGTTCGGCCCGGACGGGTCCATGTACGTCCTGGAGTACGGGGACGGCTTCTTCCGCCAGAACCCGGACGCCGGGCTGTACCGCATCACCTACGGGTCGGAGAACAAGACCCCGCGCGCGGCGATCTCGGCCACCCCGGTGTCGGGCAGCGACGCGCCGCTCGAGGTGACGTTCGACGCCTCGGCGACGACGGACGCCGAGACCCCGAACGAGGGCCTGACCTTCGACTGGGACTTCGACGCCGACGGCGAGTACGACGCCCAGGGCGAGACGGTGACGCACACGTTCACCGAGCGCGGCCGGTTCGCCGTGCAGCTGCGCGTCACGGACCCGGAGGGCAACTTCGGCCTCGCGATCCAGCAGGTCACCGTCGGCAACACCGCCCCGGAGATCACGCTGAGCCAGCCGGACGGCGCGGTCTTCGACTGGGGCGACGCCGTCCCGTACACCGTCTCGGTGCACGACGCCGAGGACGGCGACGAGCCGGTGTGCACCAACATCCAGTACACGTTCGGTCTCGGCCACAACGAGCACGCCCACCCCGAGGTGAGCGGGCGCGCCGCGGTGACCGAGGACGGCTGCGGCTTCACGATCCAGACGAGCCCCGACGCCGTCGAGCACGGCGAGGGCGAGAAGATCTTCGGCACGCTCGTCGTGACCTACACGGACAAGGCCCAGGGTGACGTCCCCGCCATCACCGGCGAGGCCACGCACATCCTCAAGCCGCAGGCGCAGCAGGCCGAGTGGTACGACGCGGCCGAGGGCGTCGAGGTCGTCGAGGACCCGGCGGCGAACGCCGGCCGCTACGTCACCTCGTTCGACGAGGGCGACTCGTTCACCTACCGGCCGCTCGCGCTCGTCCACGCCCCGACGGGCGAGGCCGTCGACGAGGTCACCGTCCGCGGCAGCGGCGAGGGCACCGTCACGCTGAGCTGGCAGGGTGCGGGGGCCGAGTCCTCCGAGCCGCTGGCCGACTTCGCCTTCACGGGCGAGGGCTGGCAGGACGTCACGCAGACGCTGAGCAGCGTGCCCGAGGGCACCGGCTCGGTCGTCGTGACGACCACCGGCGGCGTGGACGTCGACGCGGTGACGTTCGCCGTGGGCGAGGGCAGCACCGAGCCGGTCGTCGTGCCGGCCGAGCAGGTGTCCATCCAGATGTTCTCGCTCATCCCGTGGGTCAACGAGGCGGGCCTCCCGGCCGTCCTCGGGCGCCTGTCGGAGATCGGGTTCAAGAACATCGAGCCCTTCGGCGGCAACTTCTCCGGCTACACCGCCGAGGAGTTCCGTGCGCTGGCCGACTCCTACGGCCTGAGCGTGAAGTCGTCGCACTACAACGTCGACGAGGCCACGTTCGACGCGACCCTGGACTACGTGGGGACGCTCGGCCAGGAGTACGTCGGCTCGGGCGGCTGGCCCGCACCGGGGATCGGTACCTACGAGAACACGCTCGCGACGGCCGAGGCCATGAACCGGCTCGGGGAGCGGGCGGTCGACGCCGGCTTCACGAAGTTCTTCGGCCACAACCACGACGGCGAGTTCCGCACGACGTACGAGCACGAGGGGGAGACGCTCTCGGCCTGGGAGATCCTGGTCCGCGAGACGAACCCCGAGTACGTGACGTTCCAGCTCGACGTCGCGTGGGCCGCCCACGCGGGCGTCGACGTCCCGGCGCTCATCGAGCAGTACGGCGACCGGATCGAGCTGCTCCACGTCAAGGACGCCACGGGTCTGAACGCGGGCGGCCGCCCGTCGTTCACCAACCTGGGCGAGGGCGAGGTGCCGCTCCAGGAGATCCTCACGGCGGCGCAGGAGGCCGGCGTCGCGTACTACGTCCTCGAGTGGGACCAGGCGCCCGACGGCGAGGACTTCGCGGCCCACGGCTTCGAGTACCTCACCGGCGTCCCCGCGGGCGAGGCCGGGCCCGACGTCACGGCGACCGCGCAGGCGCGCTGCCTCGCGGGCAAGACCTACGTCGCGGTCCGTGCCCTCAACGAGGACGACGTGCCGCTCACGGTGACGCTCGAGACGCCGTACGGCACGAAGACGGTCGAGAACGTCGCCCCGGGCGCGAACGCCTACCAGTCGTTCGCGGTCCGCTCCGGCGAGGTCGAGGCCGGCTCCGCCACGGTCACCGCCACCGACGCCGAGGGGAGGACGGCCACGGTCACGGCCGAGCACGACGCGCTGTCGTGCGGCTGACACCGGCCTGACGCGCAGGAGCGCCGGGTGAGGCGGACGTCCGACGCCGCCTCACCCGGCGCTCGCGCGTCCGGGCACCGACCCGCTCCGGACGCACGGCGGCCCGGGTGACGCACGCGTCACCCGGGCCGCCGTCGTGCGGGCCTGTCAGCCCTCCTTCACCTGGTCGCGGACGTCCGCCGCGGCCTCCTTGCCGTGCTGCCCCACGGACTGCGCGGCGTCCTTCGCGGCGTCGCGGACGGCCTCGGCGCCCTCCTTCGCGGGCTCCTTGAGGTCCTGCACGACCTCCTGCGCCGTGGACTTCACGTCCTCGACGAGCGGGGCCGCCTTCTCCTTGACCCCGACGGCGGCGCGCTGCTCGGCGCGGCTCGACGGGAGGAGGGAGGCGACGACGAGGCCCACGCCGAAGGCCACGAGGCCGACGGCGAGCGGGTTGCCCTGCGTCTGCTCGCGCACCGCCCGCGGGGCGGAGCCCACGGTGTCGGCGACCGAGGACGCCGTGCTGCGCGCCGAGTCGGCGACCGACGAGGCCGCCTCGCGCCCGCGCTCGGCGACGCCGTGCGACGTGTCCCGGGCCGAGCCGACCGTGTCGTGCGCGCTGCCCATGACGCGGTCCTTGACGCTCGTCACGCCCGACCGCACGCGGTCCACCTGGCGGCGCGCCACGTTGCCGGGCTTGACCTTCTCCCCGAGGGCGTCGACGTCGCGGCTCAGCTCGGTCCGCGTGCGCTCGATGTCCGCCCGGATCTCCTCCGGATCGCTGGTGCTCATGAGTTCTTCTCCTCGTGTCCTCGGACGGCGTTCGGGATCTTCTTGAGGGTGTCCGTGGTCTCGGGCATGCCCTCGACCGTGCGCAGCTCCTTGCGTCCGCGCGCCGCGAGCACCGCGGCGACGATCGCCCAGAGCACCGCGACGACGACGGCCGACCAGCCCCGGCCCATGACGGCGCCGAGCGCCCACCACAGCGCCACGGAGAGGAACAGCAGGACCATGTGGCCCGCCACCCCGGCGCCGGCGAGCATCCCGGCGCCCTTCCCGGCGCGCTGCGCGGACTGCTTGGCCTCCGCCTTGGCGAGCTCGACCTCCTGGCGCATGAGGGTCGACAGGTCGCGGCTCACCTCGGCGACGAGCTCGCCGAGGCTCTGCTGCTCGGCCTGCTGGTCCGCCGACGTCGGCACGGGCTGCGGCGTGGCCGCGAGACCCGGGTCGGGGCCGCTGCCCGTCGTGTGTCGGCCGGTGCCCGCCGCGGCGAACGGGTCAGGGGTGTACGACATCGGGGCCACCTCCCGGCCGGGCGCCCGAGCCGGGCGTCGTGGGCGGGTACGACGGCGCCGGGGGAGCGCCCTCGGCCGACGTCGCGACGTCGGGGTCGTGCGCCAGGCGGTCGTTCGCGAGGCCCGGGTACGCGCCCGCCGTGCCGATGTCCGGCGCGCCCGTCGTGCCCGTGCCGCCGGTCGTGCCCGGCACGCCGGTGGTCCCGGGCGTGCCGGTCCCGCCGACCGTCCCGGTGCTCCCGGTCGTCGAGCCGGTGGTCGTGCCCGTGCCCGTGGTGGTGCCGAGCGGTGCGGCGTGCGCACCGCGCGTCGCGGACGACGTCGACCCGGTACCGCCGCTCTGCGCGCGGTCGGAGCCGGTGTCCGGCGCGTCCTTCATCCCGCGCACGAGGCGCCCGACCAGCAGGCCGGCGCCGGCGGCGAGGAGGAGGAACGTCCCCGGACGGCGCCGCGCGAAGTCCTCGACCTCGTGCAGCACCGACGCGGGCTCGCGGTCCTCGAACCACTGCGCCACCTGCCCGGTGGCGTCCCCGGCGCGCCGCACGAGGTCGGTCGCGTAGCCCGGGTCCTCGGTGCCGTCCGCCATCTGGCGGAGCTCGTCACCGAGGGACCGCAGCCCGCCCGCGAGGCGCTCCTGCTGCGTGCGCGCCTGGTCGCTGAGCTCCGTCCTCGTCTGGTCGACCAGGCCGCGGGCGCGGTCCGTGGCCTCGTGCGCGACGTCGCGCGCCTTCTCCTTCGCGTCCTGCGCGACCTCGCGGCCGGCGTCGCCCGCGTGGGACGCGGCCTCGCTCGCGCGCTGCTTCACCCCGGACGCGGCGCCGCCGCCGTCCCCGGTGCCCTGCGCCGTCCCGACACCCGGCGAACCGGGTCCCGAGCCGTACGGCACGTTCGTCTCGCTCATGGTCGGACTCCCGTCGTCGTCGCCGCTCGTGCGGCGTGACTGAAGACGGAGCGGTAGCCGTGCCGGGCTCTCGCTCCGCCGGTACGGCCACCTCCTGGACCACCTCCCACGCTAGGCGCGGGCCGCGCGCACACAACTGGAACGAGGGGTCGCCCGCAGGTTGCGAGCGGGCGGGGCCTTGCGACCGTGGGAGGAGGTCCAGCAGCCGGCCGCCCCCGCCGGGCCGGGCCCGGCAGCACGACCGCGCCCCCGGGCGCAGGAGGTTTCGACCATGGCCACAGGAGAGACCGGGTTCGACGACGTCACGTTCGACCTCATCTCGGTGCAGTACCACTCGCTCAAGGCCGGGCACGACTACGGCCAGTACGTGCGCGACGCCCGGAACGCGGGCAAGGAGGAGATCGCCGCGTTCTTCGAGAAGGTGATGGCGGAGGACTCCGAGCGGGCCCAGCAGTGCCACCGCTTCCTCGCCGACCTGACCCAGGACGGCACGTCCGCGACGTCCCCGCAGGGCTCCCAGCAGGGCTGATGCACCGTCGGCCGCCCGCTCGGGAGCCGGTTCGGCTCGCGAGCCGGGCGGTCCGTGGGGAGCATGGCGGTGGCGTCGAGCAGGGGCGCCGTCCGCGCGAGCGTCAGGAACCCGTGATGACCTCCACCGCCCTCCCCGCCCACGTCCCCACCGCCGGGTCGGCGATTACGACCGGTCCGGCGGACGAGCCCGCGCCCGGAGCCTCGCCGGCACCGGGGTCGGGCCGCCTGCCGCTTCCCCGTCCGCGGGGCCCGCTGAGCGCCGCGCTCCTCGCCGCGCTCGTCGAGCCCCCCGGTGCGGCCGACCGCCTGCGCCCGGTCGAGGACGCGGTCGGGCCGGCGCTCGACGCCGCGGCCGGGACGATCCTGCGCGACGAGGACGTCCAGCTCACGCTCACCCTGCTCTACGAGCTCCACTACCGCGGGGTCGAGGGCGTCGACGACGACTGGGAGTGGGACCCGGCGCTGCTCGCTGTGCGGGCACGTCTGGAGGCCCCGTTCGAGGCCGCGGTGCGCGAGCGCGCGGGTCAGCCGGCGTGCGACGCGACCGACGCGGCGGGCGTCGCGCGACGGCTGTTCGAGCTCGCGGCGGCCGACGACGGCCCGAGCCTGTCGCGGTACGTCGCCAAGCGCGCCGACGCCGGGCAGGCGCGCGAGCTCCTCGCGCTGAAGTCCCTCTACCAGCTCAAGGAGGCCGACCCGCACACGTGGGCGGTCCCGCGGCTCGCGGGCGTGCCGAAGGCGGCGCTCGTGGAGATCCAGGCGGACGAGTACGGCGGCGGTCGGCCCGGCCGCATGCACGCCGAGCTGTTCGCGCAGGCGATGCGCGGCGTCGGGCTCGACGACACGTACGGCCGCTACGTCGACGCCGTGCCCGCGGTCGTGCTCGCGGCCCTGAACACGATGTCGCTCTTCGGCCTGCACCGGCGCCTGCGGGGCGCGATCGTCGGCCACCTCGCCGCGTTCGAGATGACGTCGTCGGTGCCGAGCCGCCTGTACGGCAACGGCTTCCGCCGCCTCGGGCACGACGCGGACACCACCTGGTACTTCGACGAGCACGTCGAGGCGGACGCGGTGCACGAGCAGATCGCGGCGCGCGACCTCGCGGGGCGCCTCGTCGAGCAGGAGCCCGCGCTGCGCGACGACGTCCTGCTCGGCGCGGCCGCGTGCCTGGCCGTGGAGGGCGACGTGGCCGCCCACGCGCTCGAGCGCTGGCAGCAGGGCGCGTCGGCGCTGCGCGAGCCGCTCGCACCCGCCGTCGAGCCGCAGCCGGGCACCGGCCCCGCCGCGGCGCAGGAGGGCGACGCGCCGCGTGGCTGACGTGACCTACGTGCTGCCGCTGCGCCGCGAGCAGCCCGACGAGCCGGCGACGGCCGAGCTGTCCGCGTACCTGCACGACCTCGCGCGCCACGTCGAGGTCGTCGTGGCGGACGGGTCGCCCGGTCCCGTCCGCGAGCGCCACGCCGCCGCGTGGGGCGGCGCGGCGCGCACCGTCGCCGTCGGCCCGCCGCCCCCGGGCTGCAACGGGAAGGTGGTCGGCGTCCTCGCCGCCCTGGCCGCGACGACCGCACCGCGCGTCGTGGTGGCGGACGACGACGTGCGCTGGGACGCCGCGACGCTCGACCGGGCGCTCGCGGCGCTCGACGACGCCGACGCCGTCGTGCCGCAGAACGTGTTCGACCCGCTGCCGTGGCACGCGCGCTGGGACACCGCGCGCTCGCTCGTGAACCGCGCGCTCGGTCACGACTGGGCCGGCACGGTGGTGCTGCGGCGCGACGCGCTCGGCCCCGCCGGGTACGACGCCCGCGTGCTGTTCGAGAACCTCGAGCTGGAGCGCACCGTGCGCGCCCGCGGCGGGACGGTCGCGCACCGTCCCGACCTCCTCGTGGCCCGGCGCCCGCCGTCGACGCGGAAGTTCGTCGAGCAGCGCGTGCGCCAGGCGTACGACTCGTTCGCCCAGCCCGTGCGGCTCGTCGCGGAGCTCGCGCTCGCCCCGCTCCTCGCCGCGTGCGTCGTCGGCGTGGTGCGGCGCCGCGGGGCGGTGCGCGCGGCGTGGCTGGGGACGCTGGTGGCGCTGCTCGCGGGCGCCGTCGCGCTCGCCGAGGCGGGACGACGGCGTGCCGGGGGCACCGCGGCGTGGCCCGCGTCGTCGGCGCTGTGGGCCCCCGCGTGGTTGGTCGAGCGGGCGGTGTGCGTGTGGGTCGCGGTCGCCTGCCGTGCGCACGGCGGCGTGCCGTACGCCGGCACGCGGATCCGCCGGGCCGCGCACCCGACGGCCGCGCTGCGCGGCGCGACGACGCGGGCGGTGGCCGCATGACGGGCGCCGGGGGTGCGTCGCGCGAGGAGTCCCGGGCGGGGTCGCGGGCGGAGGAGGTCACCGTCACGGCGTGCCCGGACGGGCCGCTCCTCGTGCGCGGTCCCGCGCGGCTCGTCGACCAGCAGGGTCGTGAGATCGAGCGGCACCGCGCGACGGTCGCCCTGTGCCGCTGCGGCGGCACGGCCATCCCCCCGTGGTGCGACGGGACGCACAAGGTGAACGGCTACCGCAGCGGCGAGCCCGACGACGGGGCGCGCGGGACCGCCAGCGACGGCGGGACGGGCGCGTAGAACCAGCCGTGGAACGCGGCGCGCGCCGGCTGGGGCAGGACGCGGGCGACCGCCAGCATGGCCTTGCCCTGGAGACCGTGGACGACCTCGGGCCGGCCGTGGACGAGCGCGTCCACGGCCTGCCGTGCCACGGCGGCGGCGCTCGGCTTCGGCAGGCGCCCCACGTGCGTGCGCTCCATGCCGGCCTCCCGGAAGAACGGCGTCCGGGTGGGCCCGGGCAGGAGCGCGGTGACCGTCACGCCCGTGCCGGCGAGCTCGCCGCGCAACGACCACGCGAACGACCGCAGGAACGCCTTCGACGCCGCGTAGGTCGCGAAGTGCGGCGCCGGCATCTCGCCGGCGACGGACGCCGTGACGAGCAGCCGCCCGTGCCCCTCGGCGAGGAGGTCGGGCAGCAGCAGGTGCGTCAGGTGCGCGACCGAGCGCACGTTGAGGTCCACGAGCCGCAGCTGCGCCTCGAGCGGGGTGCGGGCGTACGCGCCGTGCACCCCGACGCCCGCGTTGAGGACGACGGTCGAGACGCCGAGCTCGCGCGCCCGCCGGGCGGTGGCCTCGACGCCGCGCGGCGTCGTGAGGTCGACCGTGAGGCCCTCGTGCGTCCCGCCGTGCGCGGCCAGCTCGCCCACGGTGACGTCGACGTCGCGGTCGGCCACGACCAGGACGTCGTGGCCCCGCCGGGCGAGCTCGTGCGCGAGCGCGCGGCCGATGCCGCTCGTCGCACCCGTCACGAGCGCGTTCGCGCGGTCCCGCACGACCGCCGGGGGACGCGGCGTCACGGGAGGTCCGGGACGTCGTCGTCGCCGAGCGCGACCTCGGCGGGCGGCTCGCGCAGCGCCTGGGCCAGGTGGCCGCCGAGGAACGCGCTCGCCCCGGCGAGCCCGTAGGCGACGAGCGACACCGCGACGCCCGACCGGCGCCGGCCGCCGCGGCGCAGCAGCCACGACGCGCCGTAGAGCAGCGAGACGCCGGAGTTGAGCGCGGCATGGACCGCGCCGACGCGGCGCGCGCGGCGGTCGACGTCGAGGTAGTCGGCGAGGCCCGTGAGCGCGGTCGGCGCGACCGCGAGCACGCCGAGCCCGACGAGACGCTGCGCCGCGGGCGCGCTGCGCTCGCCCCCGACGAGGTCGAGCACGGCGGCGCTCGTCCAGAGACCGACGGGCACGTCGGTGAGGGTCGCGTGCAGGGCGTGGCCGAGCGAGCGGCCGTGCAGCTCCTCGCGCAGCCGCCCGTGCGAGGGGACGAGGGCGAGCGCGACGCCGCGCACGGTGCCGGAGAGCCCGTCGAGCGCGGGGGAGTCCTCGAGCCGCCGGGCGAGGCGCAGGAGGACGGGGGAGTCGTCGTGGACGGCGGTGCCGGGGGCGTCGGGCATGGTGGCTCCTCAGGTCTCGTCGAGCTCCCGTTCTCGAAGCTGCGTCGACCGTAGGCACGTTCGCGTGCGCTCGCGCGCGTGGGCCCGGACGCACGTCGCCCTCGTCCCGGCGGGCCCGGACGAGGGCGGTTCGCCGCGGGGCAGGCGTGCGGCGGTCTTCTTCACCGGCTGCCCCGCGACGGGCACCACGCTAGGGGCTCGGCTCCCGCGGCGGCGTTCCCCGCCGGGGGTGAAATCCGGCGTGTCGCGTCTCGGCGGCCCCCAGATGCGACCGGCGGCGGACGGCCACAGGGTGGGAGGACGCTCGACGCGTCGAGAACGGGGCGCGTGCCGTGGTCCTCCGCGCACGCTCGTGCGGGGAGGCGACCTCCCGAGGGAGAGAACATGTTCTTCCACCGTCAAGAGCTCCAGCACCAGGCCACGCCGGACCGCCCGGACGCCGTCTACGCCCGCAAGCTCCAGGAGGTGCTGGGCGGGCAGTACGGCGAGATCACCGTGGCCATGCAGTACGGCTTCCAGTCCTGGAACGCCCACATCCCCGGCAAGTACCGCGACCTGCTCTACGGCATCGGTGCCGAGGAGTTCGGGCACGTCGAGATGCTCGCGACGATGATCGCGCAGCTCCTCGAGAAGGCGCCCGTCGGCGCCGTCGAGGGAGCGGTCCAGAACGACCCGACCGTGGCGGCGGTCATCGGCGGCACGGACCCGCAGCACGCGATCGTCGCGGGGGCCGGTGCACGGCCCGTCGACTCGAACGGCAACCCCTGGTCGGCCGGGTACGTGACCGCGAGCGGGAACCTGCTCGCCGACTTCACGGCCAACGCCAATGCCGAGATGCAGGGCCGCGTGCAGGTGGCGCGGCTCTACCACATGACCGACGACGCGGGGGTGAAGGACCTGCTGGCGTTCCTGCTCGCGCGCGACACGATGCACCAGAACCAGTGGCTCGCGGCGGCGCAGGAGCTGCGTGACGAGGGCGTCGAGGAGCTGCCGGTGCCCAGCACGTTCCCGCTGTCGAAGGAGGACCGCGACGTGTCCTACCAGTACATCAACTTCTCCGACGGCGAGCACGCGTCCGAGGGGCGCTGGGCGAGCGGCCCGACCCCCGACGGCAAGGGCGAGTTCACGTACGTCGCCGAGCCGCCCGCGGGCGTCCCGATGCCGCCGCCCACGACGCCGGACGAGCGCTTCCACGGCACGACCGGGAAGCCCTCGACGCTCGAGAAGGCGAAGGGCGCCGTCAAGGACGCCCTGCACAAGGACTGAGAGGGGGCGACCGTCATGACCGCCGCATCCGCACCACGGGACGCCGCGCGGGCCGACCGCCCGGCGCGGGGCGTGCACCAGTACCTGGCGCTCGTCATCGGGATCGTCTACCTGCTGGTGGGCGTCGTCGGGTTCGCCGTCACGGGGTTCGACGGGTGGACCGTGCACGACCACTCGCAGACCCTACTGGTCTTCGCGATCAACCCGCTGCACAACGTCGTCCACCTCGTCATCGGCCTCCTCGGCGTGCTGCTGTGGAGCCGGTCGTCGAGCGCCCGGACGTACGGCTGGATCCTCGCGATCGGCTACGGGGCCGCGTTCGTCTACGGGCTGGTCGTCGTGAACGACCCGGAGGCGAACGTCCTCAACATCAACGGTGCGGACAACGTCCTGCACGCGGTGAGCGCGGCCGCGGGCCTCGCCATCGCGCTGTGGCCGGCGCGCCGGGAGACCGGTCCCGCGACGCCCACCACGAGGACGGCCGCGTGACGGACACCCCGGTCGACCTGACGGCGAGCGAGACCGGGCGCGTCCTGCGGGACGTGCTCGGTCCGCTCGTCGCCCAGGGCGCCATCGTGCGGCGTCCCCGCGCGACCGCCTGGGCGGAGCGACGCCAGGTCGACCGCACGTCGCGCCGGGTCCTCGAGCGGCTGCGTGCCCGGTACGACGGCGCCCCGCTCGTCGTGCGCCTCGGGGGCCGGCGGCTCGTGCTCGCCACGCGGCCCGAGCACGTCGAGCGCATCCTGGCGGGGTCGCCCGAGCCCTTCACGCCGGCGTCCTGGGAGAAGCGGGGCGCGCTCGCCCACTTCCAGCCGGACGGCGTGCTGATCTCGCCGCTCCCGGAGCGGCTGGTGCGCCGCCCGTACAACGAGGCGGTGCTCGACATGTCCGAACCCGTGCACCGCGACGGGGACGCGTTCGTCGCCGCGGTCGAGCGCGAGACCCGCGCGCTCGTCGCGACCGTCGAGGCGTCGGGCCGGCTGGACTGGGACACGTTCGCCGCGTCGTGGTGGCGCACCGTGCGGACGGTCGTCCTCGGCCGGGCGGCGCGCGACGACGAGCGACTCGTCGCGATCCTCGACGCGCTGCGGCGCGACGGGAACTGGTCGTGGTTCCGGCCGCGCCGACCCTGGCTCCGCGCCGCCCTGGAACGGCGGATCGCCGAGCACGTCGCCGTCGCCGAGCCGGGGACCCTCGCGGCGCGCGGCCGCGACACCGGCGGGGCGGACGCCGTGCGTCGGCAGATCCCGCACTGGCTCTTCGCGTTCGACGCGGCAGGCGCCGCGACGTTCCGCGCGCTCGCGGTCGCCGCGGCGCGGCCCGCCGTGCGCGACCGGCTGCTCGCAGAGCCGGCGACCGCCGGGGACGGTCCGGCCGTCCTCCCGTACGCCCGCGGGTGCGTGCTCGAGTCCGTCCGGCTGTGGCCGACGACGCTCGCGATCCTGCGCGACGCGACGGCCCCCGTGCGCTGGGGCGCGCGCACCTTCCCGGCGGGCACCGGGTTCGTCGTGCTCAGCGCGTTCTTCCACCGGGACGCGGACCGCCTGCCGTTCGCCGACGCGTTCACGCCCGAGGCGTGGCTCGACGGCCGGGCCGACGCCGACTGGGGCCTCGTCCCGTTCAGCGGCGGTCCCGTGTCGTGCCCCGGCCGCAACGTCGTGCTGCTCCTGGCGTCGCACACGCTCGCGCGCGTCGCGCGCCTCGACCTGGCCGTCGCGCGCCGCCGCTACCTCGCCCGGGACCCGCTCCCGCCGACGATGGACCACCTCGGCCTGCGGTTCGGGCTGCGCGGCGAGACGGCCCGCCGGGAGGGCGGGCTCGCCACGAGCGCGGCCGCCTAGGCACCGCCCGGACAGCACGAGGGCCCGGGTGCGCCGCACCCGGGCCCTCGTGCTGCCGTGCGTCAGGCGTCGCCGGACGCCTCCCCGCCGGTGCGCGGGTTGACGTTCCCCGGCTCGGCGTCCGGGTCCGTGTCCTCCGACCCCGAGCCGCTCGCCTGCCGCCCCTCGCGGGGGTTGAGCGACCGCGGGTCGGCGTCCGGGTCCTCGGCGGGGTCGTAGCCGCGCTCGTCGTTCTCGCTCATGTCGGCCTCCTCGGTCGGGCTCTCGTGCTGGTCTCGCGCCCCGGACGGGCGGCGCGTCCTGCCACCGTCGCACGACCTCCCGGCGCTCGCAGGGCTGGGGATGCCTGGCCGCGGACCCGCTCGTAGCCTGGGGGCGGCGGGCGTGACCGGCAGGTCCCGTCCGTCACGGAGAGTCGAGAAGGGGCCCCGCCGGCACGCAGCGACGCCAGTCCAGGAGGTCCCGATGCCCGACGCGCCCAGCATGCTCGACACGCTGCCCCGCCTGCGGAGCCTCGCGGAGGTCGCCGGGCTCGTGGAGGTGGTGCGCCCCCTCTACTTGCGGTTCAGCGGCGGTCCGGAGCAGGATGCCGAGAGCGTGAGCCGCGACCACGAGAGCGGGTGCCTGCTGCCCGGTCTCAGCGTCAACCCGCTGACGCCCGAGCCGTGGTGGGACCGCCCGGTGGAGCACTGGGTGGCACGCCAGCTCTGCCAGTACGCGCACCTCATGACGCCGGAGCGCTTCCCGTGGCTCCTCACGGGCGAGGTCGCCGGGCGCGGCCCGGACAGCGAGCCGCTCCTCGTGGACGTCGTGCCGGCCGCGTCGCTCGACCCGCGGGTCGTCGAGGAGGCGGGCCGGCTCTACCGGGAGGCGTTCGACGCGGGCGACGACGGCACGTGAGGAGCGGCGCCGTCACGCGAGCCCGGGTCGCGTGCGCACGCGCGTGGCCGGGATCTCCCGGGGCCGCGTCGCCGCGTACCACCCGGCCACGAGGAGCACCATGAGCGTGACGTCCACGACGTCGCCCGCGTAGTACATGAGCTGCGCGCCCGTGCGCGCGTCGGCGGGGGAGACGCCCGCCGGCGGGTGGGCGTAGAGCCACTTCGCGAGCACGGAGTGCGCGGCGACGAAGGCGACGAGCACCCCCGCGCGCACCCGGAAGGACGCGCGGGACGGGTGCGGGTCCGGTCCGACGAGCGACGCGGTGAACAACCAGCCCGCGAGCAGGACGTGCGCGTGCACCACCACGCCCACGACCGCGGAGGAGTGGGTGAGGTGGAAGAGCCCTGTCGTGTACAGGAGCCAGAGCCCGCCCGCGTCGAGCAGCCCGGCCACCACGGGGTGGCCGACGACGCGCGGCACGGGGGAGCGCAGCACCGCGCTGACGCGACGCGCCCGGGCGGGCGGCAGCGCGCGCAGGAGCAGCGAGACGGGCGCGGCGAGCACGAGGAGCAGCGGCGCCAGCATGCCCAGCAGGACGTGCCCGGCCATGTGGGCCGTGAAGCCCGACCGCGACGCCTCCGCGAGCGGCCCGACGGTCGCGACGCCCGCGCACGCGAGCCCCGCGTACCAGGACAGCGTGCGCCGCACGGGCCAGGGGCTGCGCGACCGGGCCGCCCGCAGCCCGGCGGCGTAGGCGGCGGCGCCCAGGGCGAGCGCGACGACCGCGACGACCGTCAGCACGGCGGGCCCGCCGGTCGCGACGTGATGGTGCGGGGGCATCACGCGGTCCCGGCGGCGCCGGCACGAGCGGGCCGCGCGCGGCGCAGGACGACCAGCCCGACGACGAGCGCGACGACCGCCGTCCCGATCCACACGACGTCGTACGCCAGGAGGTCGACGCCGTACCGGATCTGGTGGATCCCGAGGATCTTGTGGTTGAGGACGCCGTCCAGGAGCTGGAAGCCCCCGACGCCGACGACCACGGCCCCGACCCAGCGCGACCACGACACCTCCGTGCGGCGGCGCACGTCGGCGAGCAGGAACAGCCCCCAGACGGTGACGAACCAGCCCACCGCGTGGAAGACGCCGTCCGCGGCGAGCGCGACCTGTGTCGTCGACAGGTCGTAGAAGTGGTGCCACTGCAGGCCCAGGTGGAACACGAACAGGTCGATGATCGACGCCGCGATCCCGGCACCGAACAGGACGACCGACAGGACGGTCCGGCGGTCGTGCGCGCGCGCCGCGTCGGCCGGGCCGTTCACGAGCGGCCCGGGTCGTCGTCGGCGGGGTCCGGGGCGTCCTCGACGACGAGCGCGCGAAGGAGGGACTCGGCGACCTCGCGCGGGCTCACGTTCCGGTGCCGGGACGCCGAGTCGATGATGCGGCGGGCCACGTCGGCGGAGCACTGGTTCGTCTGCATGATCGCGCCGACGGCGCGCTCCGTGGCGACGGCGTCGGACATGTCCCGGTAGAAGCCCGCGGTCGAGTCCTCGAGCACCGCCAGCTCGAGCCGCAGCCCGACCGCGGACGCCACGAGCTGGGCGTACGCGTCGGCGGCGGTCAGGAGCTCCGGCGTCCACGGGTCGGGTGCGCGCGAGTACAGGTTGAGCGCGACGGCGACGTCCGCGGTGACGATCGCGGGGACGGCGACCGAGGAGACGAAGCCCTCCTCGGCGCACTGTCGTGCCCAGCGCTCCCAGCCGACCGACTCCTCGACGGACGGCACGAGCCGGGAGCCGCCGTCGTCCATCGCGTCGATGCAGGGGCCGGCGTCGTCGAGCGCCTCGGCCTGGTCGCAGCGCGCCGCGGCGTCGGTGCTGCTGCCCGCGCGCACGCTCACGCCGGCCTGGCGCATCGTCACGCTGACCTCGAGGCCGTGGCCGAGGATCGTCGCGGCCCGGTCCGCGAGCTCCTGCGGGAAGCTGGCGATGCCCGTCGTGCCCTCCTGGAGGTCGGCGCCCGCGCCCACGCGGGCAGGTCCTCACGCTACGGCGGGTGCCTCCCGCTCGCGCGCACTCGCGCCGGGGTGCGCGAGCGGTTGCCAGTGCGGGGCGCGCGACTAGCGTCGCCTCATGGTGACCGTCACTCGGGCCGTGCGATGCCCCTCCGACGCGGTGCTCGGCGTCCTCGCGGACGGCTGGTCGTACTCGACGTGGGTCGTCGGGACGGCACGCATCCGTGCCGTCGACGACACGTGGCCCGCGCCCGGGTCGCGGATCCTGCACTCGGTCGGGCTGTGGCCCGCGTTGCTCGACGACGAGACGGTCGTGCGCGCCTGGGACCCGGACCGGGGGATCGACCTCCAGGCGCGCGGCTGGCCCGCGGGCGAGGCGCGCGTGCGGATCGAGGTGCGACCGACGGAGCAGGGCTGCACCGTGCGGATCACGGAGGACGCCGAGAAGGGTCCGGGCACGCTCGTGCCCCGGCCGGTGCGGAGCGCGGTGATCGGCCCCCGGAACGTCGAGGCCCTGCGCCGGCTCGCGTACCTCGCGGAGCGCCGGACCCCGTAGCGCGGGAGCACCGTGCCCGGGGCGCCCCCGCGTCAGGGGTCGCGCAGCAGCCGTGCCCACGCGGTGCGCACGAGCGCGCGGCGCAGCGACCCGCGCGGTCCGGCGGCGGCGAGAGCGGCCCGCGCCGCGTTCCACCCGCACGCCCCGTGGACCCCGCCGCCGGGATGGGCGGACGCGCTCGCGAGGTAGAGCGACGCGACGGGCGTCTCGGGGCGGCCGAGGCCGGGCGTCGGGCGCAGGAAGAGCTCCTGGTGGACGGCCGACGTGCCGCCGTTGATCGCCCCGCCCGCGAGGTTCGCGTCGGCCGCCTCCAGGTCGGCCGGGGTCTGCACGAAGCGACCCACGACCGTGTCGGAGAAGCCGGGCGCGACCCGCTCGACCGCGTCCTCCACGCGGCGCACCTCGTCCGTGACGCGCTCGCGCGTCCACGGGACGCCGTGCGGCACGTGCGTGTAGGCCCACGCCGACTCCGTGCCCGCGGGCGACCGCGTGGGGTCCGACGTCGTCATCTGCCCGAGGACGAGGAACGGCCGCTCGGGGACGTGGCCGCGCGAGAGCGAGGCCGCGACGTCGACGAACCCCGCCCGGTCGACGCCGAGGTGCACCGTGCCCGCACCGCGCGCCCCGGGCGCGGTCCACGGCACGGGCCGGTCGAGCGCCCAGCTCACCTTCACGGTCGGGTGGTCCCACTGGAACCGGCCGAGGTCGCGCACGAGCCGCGCCGGGAGCCGGTCGGCGCCGACGAGGTCGAGGTAGAGCGCGGGCGCGCTGACGTCGGCGAGCACGGCGTGGCGGGCGCGCACGTGCCGCCCGTCGGCCGTGCTCACGCCGACCGCGCGACCGCGCACCACGTGCACGCGCTCGACCCGCGCGCCGGTGACGACGTCGCCCCCGCGGGCGCGCAGCCGGGAGACGAGCGCGTCGGGGAGCCGGCCGGCACCCCCGGTCGGTACGGGGAAGCCCACGTCCTGGCCGAGCATGGCGAGCAGCCAGCCGAACACGCCGCTGCCCGCGGCGTCGGGCGGGACGTCGGCGTGCATGGCGTTGCCGGTGAGCAGCAGGCCGCCCCCCTCGCCGCGGAACGTCTCGTCGGCCAGGCGGCGCACGGGCAGGACGGCGAGCCGGGCCAGGTCGAGCGTGCCCGCCGCGCCGAGCCGGCGCAGCACGCGCAGCACCGGCCCGGCCGCCGGGAGCGGGCTGAACAGCGCGTCGAGGAGCGGGTCGCGCACGCGGTCCCAGCCCGCCACGAGCTCGAGCCACGCGTCGCCGTCGCCGGGTGCGACCTCGTCGAGCCCGGCGGCCGTGTCCTCGGCGCGGGCGCGCAGGACGGCGGCACCGCCGTCGTCGAGGGCGTGCGCGAGGACGTCCGGGGCGCGGGACCACGTGAGGCCGTGCTCCTCGAGGTGCAGTCCCCGGATCACGGGCGACCCCGCGGCGAGCGGGTAGAACGCGCTGAAGAGGTCCGTCTCGTACCCCGGCGCCGCGACCTCGGCGGAGCGGACCGCGCCGCCGTACGTCTCCTGCGCCTCGAGGACGAGCACGTCCCACCCGGCGTCGGCGAGCGCGTTCGCGGCGACGAGGCCGTTGGGCCCCGCCCCGACCACGACGGCGTCGACGGTGGTCAGGCCCACGGGTCGAGCACGACCTTGATGCAGCCGTCCTCCTTGCGCTGGAACGTGCGGTACGCGTCGGGCGCCGACTCGAGCGGCAGCCGGTGCGTGCGCAAATCCAGCACGCCGAGCGGGTCGGAGACGTCGGCGGCGAGGGGGAGGACGTCGTCGGTCCAGCGGCGCACGTTCGCCTGGCCCATGCGCAGGGTCACCTGCTTGTCGAAGAGCTGCATCATGGGCAGCGGGTCCTTCGCCCCGCCGTAGACGCCGGAGATCGAGATCGTGCCGCCGCGGCGGACGAGGTCGATCGCGGTGTAGAGGGCCGCGAGGCGGTCGGTCGCGGCGCGCTCGGTGAGGGGCGCGGCGAGCGCGTCGGGCAGGACGCCGACGACCTTCTGGGTGGCCTCGGCGACGGGGGAGCCGTGCGCCTCCATCCCGACGGCGTCGATGACGGAGTCCGCACCGCGGCCCGACGTGAGGTCGCGCACCGCGCCGACGAGGTCGTCGACCGCCGACGGGTCGAGGGTCTCGACGCCGTGACGCTCGGCCATCGCGCGCCGCTCCGGCACGCGCTCGATCCCGACGACGCGGGACGCGCCGCGGTGCAGCGCGATCCGGGCGGACATCTGCCCGATCGGGCCGAGCCCCAGCACCACGACCGTGCCGCCGGGCGGCACGTCGGCGTACTCGACGGCCTGCCACGCGGTGGGCACGACGTCGGAGAGGTAGAGGTAGCGCTCGTCCGGGGAGCCGTCGTCGGGCACGACGACCGGCCCGTACTGGGCCTGCGGCACGCGCAGGTACTGGGCCTGCCCGCCGGGCACCTGGCCGTAGAGCTTGGTGTACCCGAAGAGCGCGGCGCCCTTGTCCTGCGACCGGACCTGCGTCGTCTCGCACTGGGTCTGCAGCCCGCGCTCGCACATCCAGCAGTGCCCGCACGCGATGTTGAACGGGACGACGACGCGGTCGCCGACCCGGAGGTTCCCCGCCTCGGGCCCGACCTCCTCGACGACGCCCATGGCCTCGTGGCCCAGGACGTCGCCGGAGTCGAGGAACATCCCGAGCACCCCGTACAGGTGCAGGTCGGAGCCGCAGATCGCGGTCGACGTGACGCGCACGATCGCGTCCGTGGGCTGCTCGATCCGGGGGTCGGGCACGTCCTCGACGCTCACCTTCTCGCGTCCCTGCCAGGTCAGTGCTCGCATGGTGCTGCCGTCCTTCCGTGGGTGGTGCGTGTGCGTGGTGCGTGGTGCGCGTGCGTGGTGGGGACGGCGGGCTCAGCCCTTGCTCCCCGTCGTCGCCACCCCCTCGACGAAGTGCCGCTGGCCGAGGAAGAAGAGGAGGATCATCGGGAGGGTCGTGATGACGGAGGCCGTGACGACGACCTCCCACTGCGACTCGCCGCCGGGGCCGAACTGGTCGATGAGCGCCTTGAGGCCGCGCGGGATGGTGAACGTCGACGAGTCCTGCAGGTAGATGAGCGGGCGCATGAGGTCCGTCCAGGCTGCCTGGGCCTCGAAGAGGAGCGTCAGGACGAGGGCGGGCCGGCACAGCGGCACCGCGATGCGCCAGAACATCTGCCAGTTGTTCGCGCCGTCGAGGCGCGCGGCCTCGAACGGCTCGCGCGGCAGGCCGAGGAAGAACTGCCGCAGCAGGAACACGTAGAACGCGCTCGCGAACAGGTTCCCCGCCCACAGCGGCACGTTCGTCCCCACGAGCCCGAGCTGGTTCCAGATGAGGAACGTGGGGATCATCGTCACGGCGCCCGGCAGCATCATGGTCGCGAGCACGAGCGCGAACAGGGCGCCCCGGCCGCGGAAGCGGAAGAACGCGAAGCCCCACGCGACCAGCGCGCTCGACACCGTGACGAGGCCCGCCGCGAGCACGGTGACGACGACGGTGTTCCCGAGCCACAGCGCGAGCGGCGCCTCCTGCCAGACGGTCACGTAGTTGTCGAGCGTGAACGTGCGCGGCACGAGCCGGTTGTCGAACACCTCGGCGCGAGGCTTGAACGACGCGGAGAGCAGCCACAGCAGCGGGTACACGAACGCGACCGTGGCGAGCACGAGCGCGGCGAGCACGACGGCGCGCAGCCACCGGCGGCGCGGCCCGCGCCCGGCGCCGCGCGTCCGGGCGGGGGGCGGCGGCCCTTGCGCCTCGGGCGCGCCGGTGGCCGGGTCCGGCGCGGCGCCCGGGCCGCTCACGGCGGGGCGGGGGAACGAGGGTGCGGTGGTCATCGCTGCTCCCCCTCGTAGTAGACGAGCCGTCGGGACACGACGAGCTGGACGAGCGTGACGAGCATGATGACGACGAACAGCAGCCAGGCGAGCGCCGACGCGTACCCCATGTGGAGCTCCTGGAACCCCTCCTGGAAGAGGTAGATCACGTAGAACAGCGCGGCGTCGTTGCGGTAGGTGGAGTTGCCGGCGCCGAAGTAGGCCGAGTACGCCTCGGTGAACATCTGGAACCCGGCGATCGTGTTGATGACGACGACGAAGAACAGCGCGCCGCTGATCATCGGCACCGTGACGGCGCGCGTCCGGCGCCAGAACCCCGCCCCGTCGACGCGCGCGGCGTCGTACAGGTCGTTCGGCACGTTGCGCAGGGCCGCGAGCAGGATGATCACGGCCGACCCGACGGTCCAGAGGCTGATGAGCACGAGCCCTGGCTTGATCCAGGCCTGGTCGGTCGTCCACGACGGCCCCTGGACGCCGAACCAGGACAGCACCTGGTTGACGACGCCGTACTGGCCGTTGAACAGCAGCAGGAGCAGCACGCCGACGGCGACCGGCGGCGTCATCTTGGGGATGAAGAACGCGGTGCGGAAGAAGCCGGCCGACCGGCCCGCCTGGTTGAGGAGCAGAGCGAGCGCGAGCGCCACGACCGTGTAGAGGGGCACCTGGACCACCGTGTAGACGAGCGTGTTCCACAGCGACAGCGCGACCTTCGGGTCCTGCGCCATCTCCCGGTAGTTGTCGAGACCGACGAACGTCGGGTCGTTGATGACGTCGTAGTCCGTGAGCGACAGGTAGGCGCTGTAGAGGATCGGCCACGCCGTGAACACGAGGAACCCGACGATCCACGGGCTGATGAAGCGCAGCGCCGCGTTGCGCTCCCGCCGCGCGGACGCGCTCAGGCGCGGGCGGCGACCGCCCGGCGCCGTGCGGTGGCCGTCCGACGCCGGGGGAGGGGTCGGCAGGGTCGGCGCGACGTCGGCTGCCGCCACCTCAGTCCTCCTCGTCCCACTGCGCCCAGGCGTCGTCGAGCGCCTTCTGCGCCTCGTCCTGGGCCTGCGCGAGCGCCTCGGCCGGCTCCTGCTGGCCGTTGAGCACGCGGTTCACCGCGTCTTGCCACGCGGTCTCGAACTCGTTGTCCGCGGGGTTCGCCGGGAGCGCGAAGGTCGCGTCGTTCGCCTCGTACATCGCGTCGATCGCGTCCTGCCACGGCTGGGGCGCGTCGTCGGGCACGAGGTCGTCACGGATCTGCTGGTCCGCCTCCTCGTTGCCGGTGAGGACGCCCGTGAAGACCAGGCCGTCCTGCGCACGCGCGTCGGCGCGCGCCTGCGCCGCCTCGACCCAGGCGTCCGTCTCCGTCATGAGGCGCGCGAACCGGCACGCCGCCGCGGGGTTCTCGCTCCCGCGCGGGACCGCCCAGGCGGAGCCGGACGCGAACGCGATCGCGTCGCCGTCGGGCGTGCGCACGGCGTCGAACGCCATGGGGGCGTCCGGCGACGACTCGTTGAGCACGTTGATGTACCACTGCTCCATCGGCATCGCGCCGAGCGCGTCGGTCGCGAACTGGTTCCCGGCGCCGAAGAAGTCGGCGGAGTCGCGGAACGTCTTGACCGCCGGGAAGCCGCCCTGGGCCTCGTAGATCCCTACCGCCCACTCGAGCGACTCGACGACCTCGGGGGCGTCGAGCTGCGCGGTGCGGCCGTCCTCGGAGAGCAGGTCGGCGCCGACCGCCTTCGACCACAGCGGGAGGAATTCGGGCAGCTTCGAGTCGAACCCGATGACGCTCAGCGTCCCGCCGTCGGTGCGCAGGAGCGCCTCGTTCGCCGCCGTGACGGCCTCGCGGTCCGAGCCGTTGACGTCCTCGACGGTGAGCCCGGCCGCGGAGAGCAGGTCGGCGTTCGCCATCGTCACCTGGACCTGGTTGAACTCGGGGATCCCGTACACGCTGCCGTCGAACGTCACCTGGTCGACGGCGGTGTCCACGAACGCGTCCATGTCGATCTCCTCGGCCGCGACGCACTCGTCGAGCGGGAGGATCGCGTCGCGCGACGCGAACGTGCCGATCTGGTCGCGGTTCGCGTACACCACGTCCGGCGGGTTGCCCGACGCGACCGCCGAGAGGAAGGCCTGGATGTCGAGCTCGCCCTCCGAGAGGCGCACGTCGACGCCGTCGAGGCCCTCGACGGCGCGGTCGTAGCGGACCTCGCCGATCTCGTCGCCGGTCCCGAAACCCATGACCGAGAGCTCGCCCGACGGCGACCCGTCGGCCGTGAAGTCGACGTCCGAGCCGTCGTCACCGGTGCCCTGCGCACAGCCCGTCAGGGCCAGGGCCGCGACCACCATGCTCGTTCCTGCGGCTGCCGCGCCGCGTCGGCGGACCATCATCTGCCTCCTCGTGGGAGCCACGGGGCGGACGGCAGGGGTGCGCGACGCCACCGTGTTCTCGACGGCGTCGGCGTTTCTCTGCACCGACGCCGCCAGTGAAGCACCGGCTCTGCCCGCTCACACCTCGAACCGCTGCTCGGGCCCGGCGCCCGGCGCGTGGACGGCGGGGCGCGCGTGCGGGCTCCCGCCGGGCGGGGCACCCTCGTCCCGTGGCACGAGACGAGAGCAGGACGGGACCGACCCCGCCCGCGGCCCGGGCACCCCGGGTGGTGGAGGCAGGGACACGGGCGCGCCGCGCGGTCACGGCCGCGCAGCGGCAGTGGGTGCGCCACCCCCGGTGGTCGTTGGCCGTCAAGGGGGCGCTCGCCGCGGCCGTCGCGTGGTACGTCGGGGTCCTTGCCCCGGCCCCGTTCTCCGAGTACCCCTACTACGCCCCGCTCGGCGCGGTCGTCGCGACGACGAGCACGCTCGCGCGCTCCGTCCGCGAGTCGACCCAGGCGATCCTCGCGATCCTCGTCGGCGCGGCGATCGCCCGCGGCGTCGACGTCGTCCTCGCCCCGAGCGCGCTGTCCGTGGCGGTCGTCGTGGGCCTCGCGCTCCTGTGCGCGGGGTGGCGGCGGTTCGGCGAGATGGGCACGTGGGCGGTCACGTCGGCCCTGTTCGTGCTCATCATCGGCAACGACGCGAAGGTCGAGTTCGTCGGCGCGTACGCCGGTCTCGTGGTCGTGGGTGCGGGAATCGGCGTCGTCATCAACCTGCTCGTGCCCCCGCTGCCCCTCACCCCGACCGAGGAAGCCCTCGACGGGCTGCGCGACACGCTCGTCGACCAGGTCGAGGCGCTCGGCGACGGTCTCGCGGGCGAGCGCCCGCCGTCGGCGGAGGAGTGGGAGGAGCGGCGGCGCGAGGTGGAGCCGACGCTCACCCGCGCGCGCGACGCCGTCGCGCGGACCCGGGAGGCCGCGCGCGCCAACATCCGGCTGCGTCGCCACCGCGACTGGGCCGCGTCGCAGGTGCGGCGCGCGCAGGAGCTCGAGGGGTCGGCCGACGTCGTCGAGTCGCTCGTCCGGCTGCTCGTCGAGTGGGAGCGCGAGGACCGCGACGACCCCGCGCTCGGCGCCCGCCTGCGGCCGCTCGCGGCCCGCGCCCTGGACGCCTACGCCGGTGCGCTGCGGTCCGTCGGCACGGAGCCCGCCGACGCGGACGCGCTGCGCGAGCTCTCGGCGCGGACGCAGGAGCTGCACGACGGCGTTCGGGCGGCGCGCCGCGAGGACGACCGGGACTACTTCGTCGCGGGCGCGGTCGTGCTCGCGCTGCGGCGCGGCGTGGCGGTGCTGACGGCCGGCTGACGCCCGGGGAGGCCGCAGGGACGACGACGGCGGGCGACCGGGCGTGCCGGTCGCCCGCCGTCGGGGGCGTCGCGCGGACGGGTCAGGAGGCCTGTGCGAAGGTCTGGATGCGGTCGATCTGGAGCGGCGGCTTCTTCTCGCCCGCGGTCACCGCGACCGGCAGCCGGTTCTGCGCCGGGGCGAGCGGGCACGTGACGAAGTTCGTGAACGCGCACGGGAAGGAGAAGGCGCGGTTGAGGTCGACCACGGTGTCGCCGTCCCGCTCGGTGTCGGGGACGCGCACGAGCCGGCCGTTGCCGTAGGTCTCCTTGCCGCTCGTGGTGTCGGTGAAGTGCGCGTTGCCGCGCTCGATCCCCGTGTCGTCGTCCGGGCGCCCGGCGACGAGGAGCGTGTGCTCCGTCCCGTCCAGGGTGAACGTCACGGTGCCGATCACGCGCTGCTCCTCGAACACGCCGCGCTCGACCGTCGGGTAGTCCGACGCCTGCTCGGCCGTCCGCGTGAACCGCGCCGGGAGGACCCACCGCTCGTCGAGCGGGAACGTCTCGATGTCGTCGAGGCGCTTGCGGGCCGCCTCGCGCGGGTCGCGGACGCGCACGCCGAAGATCTGGCGGCCGGTCGCGTCGGTGCGGCGGATGGTCTCGACGCGCAGGTCGCCGTAGAACGCGGGCACGAGGGAGTACTTGTGGCCGGTCGACACGGGCGTCGGCGAGGTCACGGGGGCGCCGTCGAGCGTGACCGTCTCCCCGCTGCCGTCGGGCGTGTACACGACCTCGTCGTCCTGGACCGACCAGGTGCCGGGCACGCCCTCGACCTGCAGCGGCTCGTCGCCCGTCAGCCAGTCCTGGCTGACCATGGACATCCACCCGTAGGGGCTCGCCAGCTCGTCGATCCGGGCGCGGTGCCACCGCTCCCACTCCTGGCGGTACTCGGCGCTCACTGCGGACATGTCGGTCCTCTCGTCGGTGTTTCGGGTCACGGGTCGGGTCACAGGTCGGGTCACAGGTCGGGACAGGGTCGGGGCGCAGGTCAGGGCACGCGCGTCGCGCGCTCCACGAACGCGCACACCTGCGCGAACGAGTCGGCGTCGGCGAACGCGTTGCCCGCGGGGGTCCCGCCGGCCGACAGCTCGATGCCGGAGACGGGGTGGCGCGTCGGGCCCTGCGCGACGGGGAGGTGCGGCAGGGCGATCGAGTGGCCCGCATCGGGGTAGTCGAGCAGCAGCGTCTCGTGGGCGTGGCCCGCGGCGCGCAGCGTCTCGACGACCTGGCGGGCGTACATGCTCGACGGCCACAGGCCGTCGGCCATGCCGGAGACGCACGCGACGGGGCCCGCGATGCGCTCGACGGGGATGCGCGACGCGGCGGCGAACCGGCGGTCGCGCAGGCCGTCGACGTAGACGTCGCGGTACCGGTCCGGGGGCGGCCCGCCGGTCCACGGCTGCCACGTCACGCCGGGGTTGTCCTGCCACAGGTGCGGGAGCGGCTCGCCGTCGAGCGTCCACGTGGGGGAGTCCCACCCCTGCGCGGGGTCCGCGGCGCCCTGGGAGCCGTGCACGTGGGCCCCGGGCACGTAGGCGACGACGGCGCCCACCAGGCCGGGGTAGGTGGCGCCCAGCAGGAGCGCGAGCTCGCCGCCCCGCGACTGGCCGCTCACCACGACGATGCCGCCGCGCGGCGCGAGCTCGCGGTGCACGTGGTGCAACGCGGTCTCGAAGTACTCCAGCGGCGTGCGGGTGATGTGGTCGGGCAGCCCGGGCGCGCCGAAGTAGCCGAGCGCGAGCGCCTGCACGCCGCGCGACGCGTAGAGCGCGCCGCGCTGCTCGTTGATCCCCCCGCCGGAGCCGTTGAGCACGACGATCGTCGGGTGCGGACCGTCGCCCGGCGGCACGAAGAGCGTGCCGACGAGCCCGTCCTCGCGGACCTCGCGCCGTCGCACCCCGGGCCCGGTCCAGCGCTGCACGAGGTCGGCCGTCGCGCGCTGCGTGGCGTCGGACTCGTCCCACGCGTCGAGGCGCGTGCGCAGCGGGCGCGACACGTCGGTCGCGGCCGGCCTGCCGGGCGCCGTGCCGACCGTCGTGCCGGGCGTCGGGTCGGGCCGCTGCGACGTGAGGAGCGCCATCCCGTCGACGCGCCCGTAGTCGCCGGTCATCGGCGGGTCGCGGTCGAGCCGGACGGTGCCTGACCGGTCCGCGCGGTAGGTCGCGCGGGCGGACCACGCGGTCCCGGCGCGGTCCGTCGTCGCGCGGACCGTGACGAGCGCGCCGGGCGCGGCGCCGCTCACCTCGATGCGGCGGGCGACGTCGAGCAGGTCGTCGGCGGGGCTGACGGTGAGCCGAAGCGTCACGGCGTGCCTCCCGTCGCCGGGGCCAGCGCGTCCCAGACGTCGCGGTCGACGACGAACGTCTCCGCGTCCGGCCGGGCGCCGGGGACACGGCCCCCGGCGCGCTCCCAGTCGTCGCCGAGGCGGTCGGCCCGGTCGGCGAGGTCCTCGGCGCCGAACGCGCGGGGGTCCAGCGCGAGCACCCAGAGCCCGCGCCCCACGGCGTCGCCGCGCGCCCCGGTCAGCAGCCCGGCGAGCGCCTCCACCGTGAGACCGAGGAGGGACCCGAGCAGCCCCGCCGGGAGCAGCGCGCCGACGGCGCCCGCGTCCCGGGTGGCCTCGCCGTCGGGGCCGAGCGCCGCGCCGTCGGGCAGGGGCGTGCCCTCCCGGGCGCGGCGCCGCGCGTCGGCGAGCGTGACGGCGCTCGTCGCGGCGTCCACGACGAGCGCACGACCCTGCCCGGCCCGCGGCACCGCCACGGCGAGCGGGTTCGTGCCGACCACGGGGGCGGTCCCGCCGTACGGGGCGACGGTCGCGGGGGACTGGGCGAGCGCGACCCCGACCAGCCCGTCCTCGGCGAGCGCGCGGACGTACGCGCCGACGCGCCCCGTCCCGCCCGCGTGGCGCACGGCGACCACGCCGACGCCGAGCGCGCCGGCGAGCCCTGCGGCCCGGCGGACCGCCGCGGCGAGCGCGACCGGCCCGGGGATGTCGTACGCGTCCAGCGTCGCGGTCGCCCCGGTGACGACGGCGGACGGCGCCCCGGTCCCGGCGCGCCCCGTCGTCGTCCGCTCGCGCGCGTCCCGAAGCTCGCGGACGAGGAGCGCAAGGCCGAACTCCGGCCACCCCGACGCGTCCCCCGCGACGACGGCGCGGGCCGCGAGGTCGGCGTCGGCGGGGTCGTGGGCGGCGAGCGCCGCGCGGGCCCGGGCACGGGCGTCCGCGGCGTCGACGCGCACGGTCGAGGTGGCGGGCACGGCGGTCCTCTCGGGTGGTGGGGATGGGTCGGGTCGTGCGGGCGGGGCGGGGCGCGGGCCGTCGCGCGGAAGAGACGCTCAGTCGTCGCCGAAGAACGCCCCGGAGTCGATCGCGAGGCCCATGACGACGCTGCGACCGCGGCGGATGTGCTCGAGCTCGAGGCGAGCCGCGCGCTCGCCGTCGCCCGCGCGGAGCGCCTCGATGAGGAGCCGGTGGTCGTCGAGCGGAGGCCCGGGCTCCAGGGGCTGGCGCCCGCAGAGCCGGAACGCCCGCTCCAGGTCCTCGAGCGCGAGCTCGGTGATCGCGTGCAGCCGGGGGTTGCGCGAGTACTTCGCGACCCGGCAGTGGAACAGGTGCGACGCCGAGAGGATCGACTGCACGTCCTGCGCCTGCGGGTACGTGCCCTCGGCGATCGCCGCGAGCTCGTCGACCTCGGCCGGGCTCGCGTGGGCGGCCGCGAGGCGCGTCGCCATCGGCCCCGTCGCCTCGCGCACGTCGAGCACGTCGACGAGCGTCTTGAGGGTGACCGGGGCGACGCGGCACAGCGCGCGCGGGCGCACGTCCACGAGGCCGTCGTGGTCGAGGCGGTGCAGCGCGTCGCGCACCGGCGTGCGCGACGTCCCGAACTCGGACGCCGTCTCGGTGACGTCGATCTCCTCGCCGGGGCGCAGCTCGGTGAAGATGATCCGGCGCCGCAGCTCGTGGTAGATCCGGTCCGCGGCCGGGACGACGCTCATGCGCCGGCCCCGGGCACGCGGGACGGGTCGTGGTGGGGTGGGTTCATGCTGCCTCCTACTGACGGGACCAGGGCACGAGACGTCGTTCGAGCACCGTGACCAGGGTCGTGGAGAGGTAGCCCAGCACGGAGATGGTGACGATGCCCACGTACATCTTCGCGACGGCGAACGTCGTCCACGAGCTCCAGATGAGGTAGCCCAGGCCGTTGCGCGACCCGACGAACTCCGAGGCCGCGATGATGACGAACGCGCCGCCCACCGCGAGCTTGAGCCCGGTGAAGATGCTCGGCAGCGCGGCGGGCAGCGCGACCGTGCGCCAGCGCTGGAGCCGCCCCGCGCCGTTGGCGGTCGCCACGTCGAAGTAGATCTGCGGCGTCTGGAGCACGCCGCCCATCGCGTTGTAGAAGACGTAGAAGAACACGCCGATCGCGACGATCACGTACTTGCTCGCCTCGCCGAGGCCGAACACGAGGAGCAGCAGCGGGAAGATCGCGACCTTGGGCACGGGCAGCAGGCTCGCGAAGATCGGCCCGAGGAGCGTGCGCAGCGTCGTGACCGACCCGAGCGCGATCCCGAGGACCAGCCCGGGCACGGCGCCGAGCACGAACCCGATCGCGATGCGCGTGAGCGTGATGCCCGCGTGCTCGAAGAGCTCGCCGCTCCCGACGAGCTGCGCGAACGTCTCGGCGATCGACGACGGCGGCGGGAAGAACCGCGCGTCGAGCACGTTCGTCCGGCTCGCGAGCTCCCACACCGCGAGGAGCAGGAGCGGCGTGAAGGGCCCGACGACCCGCACGAGGCGACCCGTGCGCCGGCGGCGCAGCTCCTCGGTCAGCTCGCCCGTGATCTCGGCCGTGCGGTCGTCCGCGTCGTGGGGCGCGTCCGGGGCGCCGCCCGGCGCGGCGTGGCCGCCCGGGCGGACGGGGGCGCGCTCGTCCGTCGGGGTCGTCATGCGACCGCCTCCCGGACGCCCGCGGCGGAGCGCTCGTCCGCCCCCGCCGCGTCCTGTGCCTCGGCGTCCCGCAGCAGCCGCCACAGCTCGTACGTGATCTCGCCGTGGCGCGGGTCGCGGCGCAGCTCGAGGATGTCGCGCGGGCGGTCGAAGGGGACCCGCACGTCGGCGAGGATGCGCCCGGGCCGCGCGGACATGACGACGACGCGGTCCGCGAGCACGAGCGCCTCGTCGACGCTGTGCGTGATGAAGAGCACCGACCGCGAGGTCTGCGACCAGATCTTCAGCAGCTCCTGCTGCAGCACGACGCGCGTCTGCTCGTCGAGCGCGCCGAACGGCTCGTCCATGAGGAGGGTCGCGCCGTCGTCGGCCAGCGCCCGGGCGACCGACGTGCGCTGCCGCATGCCGCCCGAGAGCTGGTGCGGGTAGAAGCCGCGGAACTCCGTGAGGCCCACCATGTCCAGGAGCGGGGCGACGCGCTCGCGCCGGGCCGAGCGCCGCACGCCGCGCAGGCGCAGGGGGTACTCGACGTTCTGCTCGACCGTGAGCCACGGCAGCACGCCGTGGTCCTGGAAGACGACGGACGGGCGCGCCGCCATCGTCACCGTGCCGCGGTCGGCCTCCTCCAGGCCCGCGAGGATGCGCAGGAGGGTGCTCTTGCCGCACCCGGAGGGTCCGAGCACGCAGACGAACTCGTTGTCCTCGATGGTGAGGGACACGTCCTGGAGCGCGACGAGCACGTCGTCCCGGCGACGGTCGTGGAACCCCTTCCAGAGACCCTCGACGGAGACGGCCGTCACGAGCCGAGCTCCGCGGCCCGCTCGCGCGCCTGCTCGAGGAGGTCGGCGCGGAAGATGCTCTCCACGTCCGCCTCGCCCTCGTACTCGAGCGTGCCGCGGTCGCGGAAGAACTGCTCCTGGGCGTGCACGTCCTCCCAGTCGATCTCGCCCGTCGGGTCCTGCTCCGTGAGCGCGAGCGACGTGAGCGTCTCGACCGGCAGCTCGGTGTAGCGCGCGATGATCTCCTGGTTCGCCGGGTCGTCCCAGCCGCCCGCCTCGAGCTCCGCGGCGGCGCGCAGGTACGCGGCCGTGAACGCGACGACCGCGTCGGGGTGCTCGTCGACGTACTCGGTGCTGAACACCAGGGCGCCGAGCTCGGTGCCGGCGTGGTAGTCGATCGGGAGGATCTCGGACGCGATGCCCTCGCTCTCCAGCGACGACGAGATGGGCTCGATCGACCAGGCGGCGTCGACCGAGCCGCCCACGAGCGCGGGGCCCGTCTCCGGCGGGCCGACGTTGACGAGCTCGACGTCGTCGAGCGTGAGGCCGCCGGCCTCCAGCGCCTTGGCCACCGAGTAGATGCCGAAGCCGCCGTCGCCGGGGATGCCGACGCGGCTGCCGGCGACCTGCTCGATCGACGTGATGCCGGAGTCGGCCGCGACGACGAACGGGGCCGGGTTCGGCCCGCTCTCCGGCACGCGCGAGACGCTCGCGATGACCGAGAGCGACGCGCCGGCCTCGGTCGCGTTGAACAGCCCCGCGCCCCACGTCGCGCCACCGGCCGTGACGTTGTTCGTGCTGACGAGCTGGTAGGTCTCGCCCGACGTCCCGCCCTTGGCGAGGAGCTCGACGTCGACCCCCGCCTCCTCGAAGTACCCCTTGTCCTCCGCGAGGAAGAACGGCGCGTAGTCCGCGTAGGGGGAGTAGAGGAACGAGATCTGCGGCGCGGCGTCGTCCCCGCCGCCGGACGGGTCGCTCCCGCCCGCACAGCCCGCCAGGATCCCTGCCGCCGCGACGAGCGAGATGGTGACCGACGAGCGGCGTGAGATGGCCATGAGTCCTCCTGGGGTCTGACACACGAACAAGCGCGTCGTGATGTGCTTGCCACTATGCGCTAGTGCATCAGTTGGCCCCAGTGTGGTCCCCATCGTCTCGCCAAGTGGGACGACGTAACGCGAAACAACGCCGCACGGGGCATCGGTCGGCCGTGCGCGGCCCGACCGGCCCGCCATCGTCACGGCTCGAGGACGCGCGCCTTCTGCTCCGCGAGCTCGGCGTCGGTGAGGACGCCCCGGTCCCGCAGCGCGGCGAGGTCGCGCAGCTGCGCGATGCGCACGTCCATCGCGGACGCGCCCCCGGAGGTCGTCCCGCCGTGCCCGGGGTCGTGCGCCCCGCCGTGCGGCCCGCCGTGCGGCCCGACGTGCGCGCCGGACCGGTCGTCGTCGGGCAGCCCGGTCACGGCGCCGAGCACGCCGACGAGGTCGGTGTCCTGCACGCGGTACGTCGTGCTCGACGCCGGGTGAGCACGCCCGACGTCGTCCAGCATCTGCTGCACGAGCGCGCCCACGGGGCCGCGGACGACGAGCTCGACGTCGGGCCGGTCGTCGGGCGCCGCGGTGCGCAGCTCGACGAGGTCGAGCCCCAGCGCCGCGAGCCGCTGGAGGAGGCCGTACAGCGCGGCCTGGTCGCGGACCCGGGCCTCGAGCCGCGTGCACTCCACGGACCGGCGCACGCCGAGCTCGGCGAGGTCGGGCTCGGGCAGCACCACCGGCCCCAGCACCGTCACCTCGACCAGCGTCGTGCGGTCCATGCGTCCTTCTCCCGGCTCGCCCACGTCGGTCCAGGATGCGCGGGCACGGACCCGGGCGGGATCACCCGGCGGGGGTGGCCCGCGGCGCCGGGCTGCCGACTACCCCCGACGGGTGAGCACGCGGACGCCGGGGCCGCTCCACAGTGGGAGCGTCACGGGACCGCCGTGACCCGACACGAGGGGTGCCCGATGGACGGATTCTGGGACTGGTTCTGGCTCATGGTGTGGTGGTTCTTCTTCATCGCCTACCTCGTCGTGCTGTTCCAGATCGTCGCGGACCTGTTCCGTGACAAGACGCTCAGCGGCTGGTGGAAGGCGCTGTGGATCGTCGCGCTGATCTTCGTCCCCTACCTGTCCGCGCTGATCTACGTCATCGCGCGCGGGCGGGGCATGGCGGAGCGGCACGCGGAGGAGCAGCAGGCGCGTCGGCAGGTCATGGACGACTACGTGCGGGCCACCGCCGGCACCGGCAGGTCGCCGGCGAGCGAGATCGCGGACGCCAAGGCGCTGTACGACGCCGGCACGATCGACGCCGACGAGTTCGCCCGGCTCAAGGCCCGAGCGCTCGCCTGAGGACGTGCGATGGCCGACGAGACCGCGCCGGGGCACGAGGCGTCCGCCGTCGCCGCGCGCCTCGCCGCGCTGGAGCGCGAGAACGCGGAGCTGCGGCGACGGCTCGAGGAGCGGCCGGCCGCCGCGGCGCCCGCGGGCCCGGACGGCGACGCGACGCCGCCGGAGGCGGCGCGGCGGCCCCGGCGCGGGCTGCGCGCTGCCGCGTGCGCGGTCCTCATCACGCTCGGGGCGCTCCTCGCGCCGCTCGGCGCGGTGTCGGCGTGGGCGCAGCGCGAGCTCACGGACACCGACCGCTACGTCGCGACGGTCGGACCGCTCGCGGGCGACCCCGTCGTGCAGTCCGCGGTGGCCGGGCGGCTCACCGAGGTCGTCATGTCGCGCATCGACGTGGCCGCGCTCGTCGACGACCTCGTCGGCGGGCTCGAGGAGCGCGACGTCCCGCCGCGCGCGACCCGCGCGCTCGCCGCGCTGGAGGCGCCGCTCACGAGCGGCGTCGAGTCGCTCGTGCACGAGACGGCGACGCGGCTCGTGGAGAGCGACGCGTTCGAGGGCGCCTGGCTCCAGGCGAACCGCGTGGCGCACGAGCAGCTCGTCGCCGTGATGCGCGGCGAGGACGGCGACGTCCTGCAGGTGAGCGACGACGGCCGCCTGTCGATCCAGCTCTCCGGCCTGATCGACCTGCTCAAGGAACGCCTCGTGGACCGCGGCCTGGACGTCGCGGCCCGCATCCCGTCGGTCGACGCGACGTTCACCGTCGCGCAGTCCGCCGAGCTCGTCATGCTCCAGAACCGGTACGCCCAGGTCGTGACGCTCACGACGTGGCTGCCGTGGGTCGTGCTCGGTCTGCTCGCCGCGGGCGTCCTCGTCGCGAACCACCGCTCGCGCGCGCTCGTCGTGGCCGGGCTCGCCCTCACGGGGGCGATGGTCGCGCTGGGCGTCGGGCTCGCCGTCGCGCGCGGCCTGTACCTCGGCGCGCTCTCGGGCCAGGTGCTGCGGCTCGACGCCGCGGAGGTCGTGTTCGACCAGGCCGTCGGCTACCTGCGCCTCACGCTGCGCACCGTCGGCGTGCTGGGCCTCGTGGTCGCGCTGGCGGCGTACGTGGGCGGGCCGAGCGCGTCGGCCCGCAGCCTGCGCGCGGGGCTCGGGCGCGCGGGCGCCGCCGTGCGCGGCTGGGGCGAGGGCCGGGGCGTCTCGACGGGTCCTGTCGGCGACTGGCTCGGCCGGCACAAGGCGTTCGTGCGCGTCGTCGTCGTGGCGGCAGCGGCGCTCGTCCTGCTGCTGGCGGGCACGCTGACGCCGGGACTCGTCGTCGGAGTCGCTCTCGTCGCGGGACTGGTGCTCGTCGTCGTCGAGATCCTCGCCCGGCCGCCCGTCGCCGTCGCGCCGCCGGGTCCCGGACCGGCCTGAGACCGCGCGCCCGGCCCCGCGCCGAGCCGGGCTGTGCTCGCCCTGCGCTCCGGGGGGACCGGGAATACCCTGCCCCCATGGCCTCGGTCGAGCCCCGCGCCGAGCCGGAGGACGTCGCGCACGTCACGGACGCCTCCGGGACCTCGCGCGCCCGCACCACCGTCCCCGAGCTGCCGCCCTCCACGGTGGGCCGCCCGGTCGTCGAGGCTCTGGTCGCGGCGGCGGCCACGCGCCGCCTCACCCTCGTGTCGGCGGGCCCGGGCTGGGGGAAGACGACCGTCGCGGCGCGGTGGGCGCGCGGCGGCACCGGCCCGCGGGTCGCGTGGCTGACGCTCGAGCCGTTCGACGACAAGCCGGCGGCCTTCTGGGCCGACGTGCTCGCGGCGCTGCGGGCGGCCGGGGCGGTGCCCGCGGGGCACCCGCTCGAGACCCTCGTCGTCCCGCCGCGCCTCACGCCGGCTCTCCTGCGCCGCGTGCTCGCGGCGATCGAGGCGCTGCCCGAGCCCGTGGTCCTCGTGCTCGACGACTTCCACCACGCCGCGTGCGCCGAGGTCGCGGCGACGGTGGACGACCTCCTGCGCTACCGGCTGCCCCTGCACCTCGTGGTCCTCACCCGCGTCGACCCGCTCCTGCGCCTGCAGCGCCTGCGCGCGCAGGGCGAGATGACGGAGGTCGGCGCCGCCGAGCTCGCGTTCGACGCCCCCGCGGTCGCGGCGCTGGCGACGGCGCAGGGACGCGACCTCGCCGCGGACGACGCCGGCCGCGTCGTCGGCGAGACCGGCGGCTGGGGCGTCGGGGTGCGGCTGCGCGTCGAGGAGCACGACGCGACGAGCCGGGCGCGCGCCGCCCGCTCGGCGGCGGAGTTCCTCCTCGCCGAGGTCCTCGACAGCCAGGGGCCCGAGGCCCGACGCTTCCTCCTGCGCACGAGCGTGGCGTCGGCGGTGTGCCCCGACCTCGCGGCCGTCCTCGACCCGGGGGCGCCGACGGACCGGCTGCTCCCCGGCCTCGCCGCGGCGGACGGTTTCGTCATGACGTCGGGCGGCCGGCGCACCTGGTACCGCTACCACCCGCTGCTGCGCGAGATGCTCCTGCACCAGCTGCGGACCGAGGACCCGGCGGGCCTGCGCGAGGCGCACCAGGCCGCGGCGCGCTGGTTCGCGCAGGACGGGCAGGCGCTGCGCGCCCTGGAACACGCGGCGGCGGCGGAGGACTGGCCGCTGCTCGGCGAGGTGTTCGTCGAGGGCGCGGCGGCGGAGCTCGCGGGGCCGCACCGCGAGACCGTCGCCCAGGTCCTGCGGCGCGTGCCGTACGCGACCCTGCGGCCCGACGCCCGCCTGCACCTGTGCGCGGGGGCGCTCGCTTCCGTCGACGAGCGGTTCGACGCCGTGCGGCTCCACGTCGCGCGGGCGCGCGACCTGCTCGCCCCCGCCGCGGACCTGGTGGCCGACCCGGCGGCGGCGGTGCTCCTCGAGCTGCTCGCCGCGTCCGTCGCGCGCTCGACGGGCGACGTGCGGGGCCTCGCGACGGCCGCGGGCGCCGCGCTCGCCGCGGCGGACGCGGTGCCGTACCCGTTCCCCGCCCTCGAGACGTACCGGGGCCTCGCGCGGGCGCACCGTGCGGCAGGGCTCGCGTGGTGCGCCGTCGGCCCCGAGCCGGCGGGGGAGACGACGTCGGGGACGCTCGCCGCCCCCGGTGGCCGGTCGTGGCGCGCCCCGCAGCTCTACGTCCTCGGGGCGCGCGCCGCCGCGGCGCTCCTCGCCGTCGCGGCCGGTCGGCTCGACGTGGGGGACGCCGCCGCGCGCGAGGTGCTCGTCGAGGCGGAGCGCCGCGGCTGGGACGGGTACGCGCACGTGCGGCCCGCGCACGCGGCGCGCGCGTGGGTGCGCTACCTCCGGGCGTCGGACGACGGGCTCGACCGGCACCTCGCGCACGCCCTCGCGGCGGACGCCGGCGGGCGCGAGCCCGCGTCCGAGGCGGCCGTGCGGCTGCTGCAGGCGCTCGTCGCCGCGGACCGCGGGCACGCGCGCGCCGCGCGGCAGGCGCTCGTCGCCGCGGACCGCGCCCTGGGACGGTCCGCGACGCCCCCCGTGCTCGCGGACCTGTGGGTGCGCGCCACGGCGGCCGCGCGTCTGGTCGACGACGGCACGGGCCCCGCGCTCGGGGCGCGCGTCGCGCGCGAACGCCTCGGGAGCGCCGCGGTCGTCGCGGTCTGCGGTGCGCGCGAGCTCCTGGCGGCGGGCCGCACCGGGGCGGCGGAGCGCGCCGTGGCGGGCCTCGGGGACGCGCCGGGGGAGGAGGGGGACGTCGTCGTGCGGGTGGAGGCGGCGCTCGTCGAGGCGTCCGCGCTCGCCCGGGCGGGCACGCGCCGCGTCGACGCCCCGCTCGGGCGGGCCCTCGACCTGGCCGCCGCCGAGCGGGTCGTCCGGCCGTTCCTCGCCGTCCGGGGCACCGAGCTCGACGAGCCGCTCGCGCGCGCGGTCGCGCGCCGCGGCGACGCGCTCGCCGCGCTGCTGCGCACCCACCTGGACGCACCGGGCCGGGCACCGGAGCCGGTCCCGCTCGTCGAGCCGCTCACCGAGCGCGAGCTCGCGGTCCTCGCCGTCCTGCCGTCGATGGCGAGCAACGCCGAGGTGGCCGCCGACCTCTTCGTGTCGGTCAACACCGTCAAGGCGCACCTGAAGTCGGTCTACCGCAAGCTCGGCGTCGGCTCGCGGCGCGAGGCGGTGCGGCGCGGCCGCGAGCTCGGCGTCGTGCCCTGACGGGTCTTCCGAGGAGACGCCCTCAGGCGCGGCGCCGGTCCACGGTGCGCAGGACGAGCTTCCCGAGCTCGACGAGGACGAGGAAGGCGAGCGCGACGAGCGCGCACACGCCCCACTGGCCGCCGTCGAGGTCGACGGTGCCGAAGATCCGCTGGAGCCCGTCGAGCGTCGTGACGAGGAACGTGAGCCCGAGCGACGCGAGCAGGAGCACGACGAAGCGGCCGTTCGCGAGCGTCTCGGACGACAGGATGCTCGCCCGCGGGTCGCGCCACTCGAGCGCGGCGACGACGTGCAGGAGCGACATCGCGGTGAGGCCCATCGTCGTCGCGACCGCGAGGTCGGCGTCGGCCTCGCCCCACGCGACGGCGACGAGCGTGCCGACGGCGATGAGCACGCCCCCGACCGCGAGCCGCACGCCGAGCGCGCGCCCGATGACCGGCTCCGTGGGCGGGCGGGGCCGACGCCGCATGAGGCCGGGCGTCGCGGCGTCGAAGCCGAGGCCGACGGCGAGCAGCACGTCGATCGCGAAGTTGACCCACAGGATCTGCAGCGGCGTGAGCGGGGTGCCCCCGGCCACGGTGAAGATGCCCGCGCCGACGAACGTGAGGATGAACCCGACGAGGACGACCATCTGGAAGCGGATGTACTTCATGAGGTTGTCGTAGAGGCCGCGGCCGCCCTCGACGGCCGCCACGATCGTGGCGAAGTTGTCGTCGGTGAGGATCATCTCGGCGGCGTCCTTCGTCACCTCGGTGCCCGTGATCCCCATCGCGACGCCGATGTCCGCGCGCGTCAGGGCGGGGGCGTCGTTGACGCCGTCGCCCGTCATCGCGACCACGTCGCCCTTGCGCTTGAGCACGTCGACGAGCCGCACCTTGTCCTCCGGCGCCACGCGCGCGACCACGCCGATCTCGCCGACCTCCGCCTCGAGCTGCGCGTCGGACATCGCGGCGAACTCGGCGCCCGTGAGCGCGCGACCTTCGATCCCGAGCTGCCCGGCGATCGCCGCGGCCGTGGTGACGTGGTCGCCCGTGATCATCCGCACTCGGATGCCGGCGTCGCGGCACTCGGCGATCGCGTCGCGCGCCTCGCGACGCGGGGGATCCACGATCCCGACGAGCGCGAGGAGCTCGAGGTCGCGCACCGCGTCGAGCAGGTCGCCCCCGAGCTCGTCGCGCGCGACGGTGCGCCGCGCGACGGCCAGCACCCGCATGCCCTCGCCCGCGAGCGCGTCGTTCTCCGCGAGGACGCGCGCGCGGCCCGCGTCGTCGAGCGGCGCCGACCCGCCATCGGCCGTGAGGTACCGGGCCGAGCGGGCGAGCAGCACGTCCGGGGCGCCCTTGACGAAGCACACGAGCTCGCCGTCGATCTCGTGGAACGTCGCCATGAGCTTGTACGCGGCGTCGAACGGGACCTCAGCGACGCGCGGGTGCTCGGCGCGCGTCTGCTCGACGTCGAGCCCGGCCTTCGCCGCGAGGACGACGACCGCGCCCTCCGTGGGGTCGCCGATGCACTCGCCGTCGCGCACGACGGCGTCGCTCGCGAGCGCCAGCGGGAGCGCGACCGGTTCGAGCGGGACGTCGGTCGACCCGGCCGCCGCGAGGATGCGGCCGGTCGTGGAGTAGCCCTCGCCGTCGACGGAGAACCGGCGTCCGGCGAGCACGAGCCGGCGCGCGGTCATCTGGTTGAGCGTGAGCGTCCCGGTCTTGTCGGAGCAGATCGCCGACGTCGACCCGAGCGTCTCGACGGACTTGAGGCGCTTGACGATCGCGCCCTCGTCGGCGAGCCGGCGCGTGCCGAGCGACAGGAGCATCGTCACGACGGCAGGCAGCCCCGTCGGGATCGCGGCGATCGCCAGGCTGATCCCGACCACGAAGAGGCTGTCGAAGTCCTCGCCGCGCACGAGCCCCAGCACGACGACCACGACGAGGGCGACCGCCGCCATGACCGTGATGATCACGGTGATGCGGTCGAGCTGGCGCGTGAGCGGCGACCTGTCCTGCTCGACCCCGCTGAGCATCCCGGAGATGCGGCCCACCTCGGTCGTCATGCCCGTGGCGGTCACGACCATCTCGCCGCGCCCGCGCGTCACCTGGGAGTTCATGTACGCCATGTCGGTGCGGTCGCCGAGGGGGGCGTCGTCGGCCGTGACCGCCGCGACGCCCTTCGCGACGGGCGTGCTCTCGCCCGTGAGCCCGGCCTCCTCGATCTCGAGCGAGGCGGCGACGAGCAGCCGCCCGTCCGCGGGGATCTTGCCGCCCGCCTCGAACCCGACGACGTCGCCCGGCACGAGCTCCTCGGCGGGAACCTGCTCCTGGCGCCCGTCGCGGCGCACGGTGGCCGTCATGACGAGCATCTGCTGGAGCGCGGCGACGCTCTGGGCCGCCTTGCCCTCCTGGTGCAGGCCCATGAGCGCGTTGAGGACGGTGAGGGCGAGCACGACGACGCCGGTCGTCACGTCCCCGAGCGCGATGATGCTCACGACCGCCGCGCCGACGAGGACGAGCTGCATGAGGTCGCGGTACTGGCGCAGGAACGCCTGCCACGGCCGTTCCTTGCGCTCCTGCGCGAGCGCGTTCGGCCCGTAGCGCGCGCGCCGCTCGGCGACCTGCGCGGACGTCAGCCCGACGGCCGGGTCGACGTCGAGCGCCGCGCACACCGCCTCGGGCGGTGCCGTGTGCCAGGGGCCCGTGGGGGCCGGTGCCTGCTGTCGGGGGATCGGTGCAGCCGTCATCCTCGGCTCCTCTCGGGCGCTCGTCCCACCGTCGCAGCGGGCTCGGGCGGGGTCCTCACCCGGCGGGGGTGAACGCCCCGCGGCGGCGCGGCACCGGTGCGCGACGTGCCGCCGACGCCCGCGCTCGACGCGCGTGCCGCCCGGGCCTCAGCCGCGCGACCCCACGAGCCCGCTCTCGTACGCGACGATCACGGCCTGCACCCGGTCGCGCACGCCCAGCTTGGCCAGCAGGTTGCCGACGTGCGTCTTCACGGTCGTCGCGGACAGTACGAGGCGGTCGGCGATCTCGGCGTTCGACATACCCTCGGCCACGCACCGCAGGACGTCGAGCTCGCGCGGCGTGAGGGAGCGCAGCCGGGGGTCGAGGCCGTCGTCGACGGCCGGCTGCTCGCCCGCGGGCAGGTGCGGCGCGAAGAGGTCGAGCATGCGGCGCAGCACGCGGGGCGCGACGACCGAGCTCCCTGCCGCGACGGTGCGGATCGCCTCGACGAGCTCGTGCGGGCGCGCGTTCTTCAGCAGGAACCCGCTCGCCCCGGCGCGCAGCGCCGCGAACGCGTACTCGTCCACGTCGAACGTCGTGAGCACGAGCACGCGCGTCCCGGGGTGCTCGGCGACGACGCGCCGGGTCGCCTCGATGCCGTCCATGCCGGGCATCCGGACGTCCATGACGACGACGTCGGGGGCGAGGGCCGCGACCTGGTCGAGCGCGACGCGCCCGTCGGAGGCCTCGCCCACCACCTCGAGGTCGGGCTCGGACTCGATGACGAGCCGGAAGCCCATCCGCAGCAGCGCCTGGTCGTCGACGAGCAGCACGGTCGTCACGGTCGTCCTCCCTCGTCGTCGTGCACGTCACGGTGCGGGTGCTCCTGGGCGGGGGCGCTCCGGGCTCCGCCCTCGGCGGGGTCGCAGGGCAGGACGACGTGCACCGCCCAGCCGCCGCCCGGCCGCGGGCCGGCCTCGACGCTGCCGCCGAGCAGCGCGGCGCGCTCGCGCATGCCCACGATGCCGCGCCCGCTCCCGCCCTCGGTCCCCGGGCGCGTGCCGCCGTCGTCGTGGATGTCGATCTCGACCGCGCGCTCGGTGCGACGCACGACGACCTCGGCCGCCGGCGTCCCGGGCGCGTGCCGCAGCACGTTGGTCAGGGCCTCCTGCACGATGCGCACGGCCCCGAGCCGCAGCGACGTGTCCGCAGGCAGCGCGACGTCGAGGCCGCTCGCGGCGACGGGCACGCCCGCCGCGCGGAACCGTGCGACGACGGCCGCAAGGTCCGTCCCGGTCGGCTCGACCGGGGTGCCCGCCCCGTCGCCGCCCTCCTCGGGGTCGAGCGCGCCGAGGACGCGCTGCATGTCGGCCAGCGCGTCCCGTCCCGTGCGGGACAGCTCGTGCAGGGCCTCGCGCGAGCGGTCCGGCGCCCGGTCGAGCGCCGCGCCCGCGCCGTCGGACAGCGCGACCATCACGGACACGCTGTGCGCGACGACGTCGTGCATCTCGCGCGCGATCCGCGCTCGCTCGGCGGCCCGGGCGAGCGCCGCGCTCTGGTCGCGGTCGCGCGCCATGGCACGGTAGCGCGCGACGAGGTCCTCGTCGTGCAGCCGTCGTGCGCGCGCTCCCGACCCCGTGGCCATCCCCAGCAGCAGGAGCGCGAGCAGGAGCAGGACCGACACCGAGCGCCGGCCGGGGGAGAAGGGCGGCTGCGCGAGGTCGCGCACCGGGTCGCCGTCCGGCAGGACGATCGGGTCGCTCCACAGCAGCACCTCGGCGAGGCCGATGTCCTGCCACCACCACAGCGCGGCCACGACGACGGCGAGCACCGCCCCGCACACGACCCATGCCGTGCGGGGCGCGCGCTCGGCGGCCACGGTGTGCACCGCGCACGCGAGGCACACGCCGAGCACCCCGAGCACGCCCGCCGTCGCGAGCGACGCGACGGCCAGCACGGTGAGGGCCGCCGTGACGGTCAGCGGGCGCGACCGCCGGAGCAGGAGCAGGCCCGCCCCGAGGACGGCGCCGACGAGCCAGGCCGTGACGACCACCTGGGCCACGGGCTCGTCGGGGCGGAACAGCCCCAGCCCGGTGGACCCCTCGACCGTCGTGAGCGCCACCGCCGCGGTGACGAGTCCGAGCAGCGCGACCGCGCCCGCGAGCGCGAGGTCGGTCGCCCACGGGTGCCGCACGAGCACGCGGCCGACGGCGCCGCGCCGCCGCACGTCGGGCTCGGCGCGCGGTCCGCCGTCGTGCGCCCCGGGCGCGGACGGGAGGGCGAGGGGCGACGAGGGCACGGGCCTACTCTCCCATCGGCCGTCGCGCGGCGCGTCAGACGACGTCATGGCGCCGCAGCCGGTACGCCGCCGCGGCGAGCAACGCGGCGGCCCACGCCGCGAGGACGAGACCTCCGCCCCACGTGCCGAGCTGCGGCCCCAGGGTCGTCGCGTCGAGGGCGGCGAGCCGGGCGTCGTCCTGCAGCAGGCGCGCGCCCGCACCGGGCAGGAGGGCGCGCGCCGTGTCCGCGACGCGTCCCGGGTTCGTCGCGAGCACGTGGTCGAGCACGACGAGCAGCACGACCCCGCCGACGAGCGCCCCGTCCGGCCGCCGCAGGAGCGCCCCCAGGCCCAGGCCCACGAGGGCGACCCCGGTCAGGTAGAGCACGAAGCCCGCCAGCACGCGCAGCGTCCCGCGGTCCGCGAGGTCGAGCACGAGCGCGGCGTCCGCGCGCTGCCCGGCGGTCGCGGCGAGCGCTGCGCCCAGCGCGAGCACCGCGACGGCGAGCGCGGCCGCCGTCGTCACGAGCGCCTGCGCCGCGAGCACGGGCAGGCGGCGGGGGACCGCGGCGAACGTCACGCGCGCGGTGCCGGTCCGGAACTCGCCCGCACCGACGCCCGCGCCGAGCACGAGGAAGCCGAGCTGGGCGAGCACGGACCCCGCGACGGCGAGCGGCGCCCCGGAGGACCCGGCGTCGGGCCGGGCGAACGCGCCCAGCGCCCACGCCGTCCCCGCCGCCGCGGCGACGGTCGCGAGCGCGAGCCAGGCCGTCGAGCGCAGGCTCGTCAGCTTGTCCCACTCCGCCGCGAGCACGCGGGGCAGGGTCACCTGCGGCCGGTCGGGCGCGGGCGCGCGGCGGGTCGGCGCGGGGGCCGTCGGGGGGATCGTCCCGGCCACGTCAGACCACGTCCCGCGTGCGCAGGCGGACGGCGGCCAGGGCGAGCGGGACGAGGACCCACGCCGCGAGGACGAGCCCTCCGCCGACGGCACCCAGGTCGGGTGCGCCCTCGACCGCGCCCTCGCCCGTGAGCAGGGACGCCGCCCCGGTGGGCAAGAACGTGACGACGGTGTTCACCGCCGCCTGCGCCGACGAGACGCCCGCGGGTGCCGCGAGCGGGTCGCCCGACAGGTCGGCCGCCAGCACGAGCGCGACCGGCAGCACGAGCACGACGAGCACCGCCGCGGTGAGGGCGGGGACGGGCCGCCGCACGAGCGCGCCGAGCGCGAGGCCGAGCAGCGCCATGCCGGCGAGCAGGAGCGTCATCCCGACGAGGACCTGCGGCGTGCCGTCCCGGCCGAGGTCGAGCGCGAGGCCGCGCGCACGGGCCGACGGCAGCAGCGCGAGCACCGCCGCCCCGACCGCGAGCGCCGCGGTGAGCAGCGCGAACGCGGCGGTCGCCGCCGTCTGGCCCACGAGCACGGGCCAGCGCCGCGGCTCGGCGACGAACGTCGTGCGGAACGTGCCCGTGCTGTACTCGCCCGTCCCGACGAGGACGCCGAGGACGAGCGGCGGCACCTGGGCCAGCAGCAGGCCCGACGTGAGGGAGCCGAGCGGGTCGAACCCCGGGTCCACGGACGACGCCTGGGCCGAGAGGTACGTCAGCACGGCCGAGACGGCGACGGTGAGCGCGGCCGCCCACCACGACGAGCGCAGGCTCGTCAGCCTCGTCCACTCCGCGGCGACGGCGCGGGGGAGCGTGGGGCCACCGGCGCTCGCGGGCCGGGGTCCTGCCGGGTGCGCACGCCGCGGCGACGCGGTCGGTGCGGTGGGGGCGGTCATCGGGCACCTCCGGCCGGCGCCAGCCCGGTCTCGCCCGCGGCACGGCCGCGGTACTGGACGGCGTCGGCGGTGAGCCGCAGGTACGCCTCCTCGAGCGAGCCCGCCTCGCCCGCGAGCTCCTGCACCGGCGCGTCGGCGAGCAGCCGGCCCTGGCCGATGACGACGACGCGGTCGGCGCACAGCGCGAGCTCGTGCATGAGGTGCGACGACAGCAGCACCGCGCGGCCCTCCGCCGCGAGACCGCGCACGAGCCCGCGCACCCACAGCACGCCGTCGGGGTCCAGGCCGTTGACGGGCTCGTCGAGGACGAGCGTCCCGGGGTCGCCGAGGAGCGCGCCCGCGATGCCGAGGCGCTGGCCCATCCCGAGCGAGAACGTGCCTGCACGCCGCCCCGCGACGCTCTCGAGGCCGGTCATCCCGATCACCTCGTCCACGCGCGCCCGCCCGATCCCGTGGGTGCGGGCGAGCGCCGTCAGGTGGCGGAACGCCGTGCGGCCCGGGTGCACGGAGCGCGCGTCGAGCATGACCCCGACCGCGCGCAGGGGCGCCGGCAGGTCCGCGTACCGGCGACCGTCCACGGTCGCCGTGCCGGAGGTCGGGCGCTCCAGCCCGACGACGACGCGCATCGTCGTGGACTTCCCGGCACCGTTCGGGCCGAGGAAGCCCGTCACGGTCCCGGGCCGCGCCGTGAACGTCAGCCTGTCCACCGCCGTCGTGGGTCCGTAGCGCTTCGTCAGCGCCTCCACCTGGATCATCGGTCCTCCCGTCGTCCGCGGGCCCGGTCGTCGGGCACCGCCGTCGTCACGCTACGGACGCCTGCGGGGCCCCGGCTCGGGCGGTCGGCGGAGATCCGCGACCCTCCCGCCTCCTCCTCGGGGAGGAGGAGGTCGTGCCGGGGTGGGACGGTGCGGCCGGGCGGGACGGGGGTGCGGCCCCTGCGGGGACGACGACGGTCAGGCGGTGGCGGTCCTCGCGGCGACCCGGACGCCCGCGTCCCATCCCGGTGCGCGACCGCCGCCCGGGGGGACGTGGTCGGTCGCGAGACCTGCCCGGGCGAGGGACCACGCGACGAGCGAGTTCGAGTTCCACATCTCGCCCCCGCCGGGCGGCCGCCGACCCCACGTGAGCGGCGGGACGCCACGCACGGCCCGCAGGATCCGCGCGACCGCGGCGGCGTCGCGCGTGACGAGGACGGGTGGCCCGACGGCGTGCTCCCGGTCGGGGATCGCGCCGTGCGCCCAGCAGCGCACCTCGTACCGGAACCAGCGGGAGCGGCCCAGCGGCCGCAGACCCACGGGGCCGGTCACGACGACGCCACGGTCGCACGGCGGGCCGCCCCACGCAGGGGTCATCTCGACGACGTACGGCAACCCGTCGCACCGCAGCCCCAGCGCCGCGTGGAACAGCCGGCGGGGGCGCCGCCGCGCGAGCAGCGCGGCGGCGCGCTCCCACGCGGCGCTCGTGCGGCGGACGACGTGGCCCCCGCCCCGACGGGCAGCCAGAGGAGCTCCGCCCGGTCGTCGCCGGGGGTGGGCGCGGTCACGCCCCGACGCTACGGCACGCGAACCCGGACGGGAGCGGTAGGCTCGGGGCCATGCTTCCGGCGTGAGAGCGCCGGCGGGATCCGAATGAGACAGCGGATCGAGAGGCCCCGTCGCTCCACACGACGGGGCCTCTCGCTGTCCCGGCGCGTCCTGCCGCCCGGCCGGGCGCCGTGCCTCAGCGGATGGGGGAGGGTCCGGCGTCCGCGAGCGGCAGGAACGGGTCGAAGATCGCGGCGACCGCTGCCGCGGCCCCGGCGGCGTCCTGCCGTGCGACGGCCTCGACCAGCTCGTGGTGGTGACGGTGCGCCGCCTCGTCGTCCGCGTTCTCCTCGTCGCGCATGTGCACGGTGAAGACGTCGAGCATGCTCGAGTAGAGCGTGACGTAGAGCGGGTTGTGCGTCGCGGCGACGATCGCGCGGTGCAGGTCGAGGTCGGCGCGCGCGCGGGCGTCGCGGTCGTCGGCCCCCCAGGCCGCCTCCCGCCGGTCGCGGAGCTCGCGCAGGTGCTCGACCTCATCGTCCGAGCGGCTCGCCGCGGCGAGCGAGGCGGCGGTGCTGTCGAGGGCGAGGCGGAGCTCGAGGTAGTGGCGGCGGCTGCCGCCCGCGAGCTGGCGCTCCAGGGTGCCGTTCAGCTCGGAGCTCGAGATGACGAACGTGCCGCGGCCCTGCTCGCGGCGCAGCAGCCCGGCGTGCACGAGCGACTGCAGCGCCTCGCGCACCGTGTTGCGCCCGACGCCGAACTCCGCCACGAGCGCGGCCTCCGTGGGGATCCGTTCGCCGACCGCCCAGCGACCCGAGACGATCTCGTCCCGGAAGCGCGCCGCGGCCTGGTCGATGAGGCCTACTCGACGCATCGGTCCGCCTGTGCCAGACTGCTCCAGATTCATCCCATGATCCCATCATCCGCCGACCTCAGTGTGGAGTGTAGCGTGACGACCCTCTCTCCCTCCCGACCCCGCGTGCGCCCCGGACGCCTCACGCTCTGGGCGGGTCTCGCCGTCGCGCTGACGGCCCTCAACCTCCGGACGGCGGTGACCGGGTTCACCCCGCTGCTGGAGACGGTGGGCACCGACCTCGGGTTCGGGGTCGCCGTCGCGGGCCTGCTCGGCACGGTCCCCGCGGCGTCGTTCGCCGTGTTCGGCTTCCTCGCGCCCGCGGTCACGCGGCGGTTCGGGCTCGAGCGCACGGCCACCGTGGCGCTGGGCCTCACCGCGCTGTCCCTCGTGCTGCGCGCGGCCTCCCCGACGACGACCGTGCTCGTCCTGTCGACGGTGCTCGCGCTCGCGGGCATCGGGGCGGCCAACGTCGTCATCGTGCCGCTGGTGAAGGCCTGGTTCTCCGACCGGCTCGCGCTGTGGACCTCGCTCTACCTCCTCCTCCTGCAGACGGGGCAGTTCGCCGCCCCGCTGCTCGCGGTGCCGGTCGCCGAGGCGAGCAGCTGGCGCCTGTCCGTGGGGCTCTGGGCCGGTCCGGCCGCCGTGGCCGCCGTCGTCTGGCTGCTGCTCGCGCTCCGGCTGCCCGCCGCCCATCACGCGCCCGCACCCGTCGCGGCGGCCGGCGCGCGCCTCCGGGTGGGCCGGTCGTCCACCGCGTGGGGCCTCGTCGGCCTCTTCGCCATGATGTCGTTGTCGAACTACGCGATCATCACGTGGGTGCCGGCCGTCCTCACCGACGCAGGGGGCAGCGCGGCGCTCGGTGGTTCCATGGTCGCGCTGTACTCGGCGTGGGGCGTGCTCGCGGCGCTGGTGGTGCCCCAGGTCGCCACCCGGATGACCAACCCGTTCGTCGTCGTGGTCGCGTGCTCGGTGGTGCTCGTCGCCGGGTACCTGGGCCTCCTGCTCTCCCCGCTCGACGGCACGGTGGTGTGGGTGTGCGCCCTCGGCATCGGGGTGAGCACCTTCCCCCTGTGCATGACGCTCATCAACCGGCGCACGCGGACGGCCCAGGCGGCGTCGGCCGTGTCCGGCTTCGTCCAGGGCATCGGGTACGGGATCGCCTGCTTCGGGCCCCTCGGGCTCGGCCTGCTGCGCGAGGCGACCGGCTCGTGGTCCGTCCCGCTCGTCGTGCTCGCCGCGACCGCCGTCCCCGGGGTCGTGGCCGGCTGGTTCGCCTGCCGACCCCGCTTCGTCGACGACGCCGTCGTGGTCGCCGACCGCCCGGCGGACGACGTGGAGGACCGCGCGGCCGGCGCGTGACGCCGCGCGCGGGCTCGGGGCGGCGCCCGGCCGCCGCGCCGCGGCAGGTCCCGGCCCGTACGGTCGGACGATGACCGACCCGCGCGACCGGCCGTACGTGGCCGGGCTGCTCGTCCTGACCGTGGCGACGGGCGTCGTCGACGCGGTGAGCTACCTCGCGCTCGACCAGGTGTTCACCGGCAACATGACGGGCAACGTGCTCTTCGTCGGGTTCGCCGCCGCCGGTGCGGGCGGGATCCCGCTGCTCAACAACGTCGTCGCGCTCGTCGCCTTCGTCCTCGGCGCCGCCCTGTGCGGGGTGCTGCTCCGGGGGCGCGCCGACGACGCGCGGATGCCGCGGCGCGCGCTCGGCGTGCTCGCCGGGGGAGCGGTGCTCGTGGTCGCGGGCGGCGCGCTGTGGCTCGCCGTCGGGCGCCCGCCCACGCCCGCGGTCCTGGCCCTCACCGCCGCCCTCGCGCTCGTGATGGGCGCCCAGGCGGTCGCCGCGCGGGGCGCCCACGTCCAGGACGTCTCGACCGTCGTCGTCACCACGACGCTCGTGAACCTCGCCCTCAGCAGCCCGCTCGCGGGCGGTTCCGGAGAGGGCGCGGCCCGACGCGCGGGGGCCGTGCTCGCGATGGGCACGGGCGCGGCCGTCGGCGCCGTCGTCGTGCGGTCGTGGTCCGGTGCGGCCGGCCTGCTGCTGGCGGGCGTCCTCGTCGCGGTCGGCTCGACGACGCTCGCCCTGGCCCGCCGCCACGACGCCGTGGCGCCGCGCTGACGCGCCCGACGGGCTCGCCGGGCGCCTCAGCCGCGCTCCGGCTGCCAGCCCTCGGTCCCGCGGCTAGCCTCGCGGGACGGCACCCTCGGAGGGAGAGCGGGATGAGCCAGGGACGAGTGGTCGTGGTCACCGGCGCGGCGCGCGGGATCGGGCGCGCGACGGCGGTCGCGTTCGCGCGGGCGGGCTATCGGGTCGCCGGCCTCGACATCGCGGCTGTCGCGAGCCGCGCGCTCGAGTACGAGCCCGCGAGCCCGGCCGACCTCGCGCGGACGGGCGAGCTCGTGGCGGAGGCCGGCGCGTCGTGGCTGCCGCTGGTCGCCGACCAGCGCGACCTCGCTGCCGTGCGCGCGGCGCTCGGGGAGGTCGTCGAGCGGTTCGGCGGCCTCGACGTCGTGTTCGCCAACGCCGGGATCCAGGGCTTCGCCTCGGTCCTCGACATGAGCGACGAGCTCTGGCACGACACGATCGACGTCAACCTCACCGGCACCGCGAACGTGCTGCGCGCCGCGGCGCCGCTGCTCGTCGAGCGCGGCGGCGGGCGGATCATCCTCACCTCGTCGACCCAGGGTCAGCACGGCACGCTCGAGGGCAGCGCGTACTCGGCCTCCAAGTGGGGGCTCATCGGCCTGATGAAGTCCGCGGCGCTCGACCTCGGCCCCCACGGGATCACCGTCAACGCCGTGATCCCCGGCCTGATCGACACCGCCCTGACGCGCCACGAGGAGCGGTACGCCCAGGCCCTGGAGTCGTCGGGGAAGGCGCCCACCGGCGACGTCGCCCGCGACGAGCAGGCGGCCGCCGCCGGGCTGGCGAGCAAGCTCCCCCTCGGGGTGCCGTGGCTCGCGCCGGACGACGTCGCCCCGGCCGTCGTCTTCCTCGCCTCGCCGGAGGCGTCCATGATCAGCGGCACGAGCCTCGCCGTCACCGGTGGCGACAGCGCCAACGTCACGGCATGAGCCGACGCGCGGGGCGCGGCGCCTCCAGTGCTCAGGCACCTCAGGCTCGGAGCGGCCGGTCCTGAGGAGGTGCGGCGCGCGCTGAGGCCCCGGGGCGGGTCGGGACGGCGCGTTCGACCGATCCGGGACGGGGTGCCTCAGGACGAGCGTGAGCACCATGCCCGCCATCGACCCGCAGCTGCCCGTCCTCGTCCGCACGGCCCGTCTCGTCGGCACCTCGGTGCTGAGCATCGGCGCGACGGCCGCCCTCGTCGCGTGCGCGGCGGCCACCGACCCCATCGACCCGTCCGTCGCGGACCGCACGTATCTCGGGCTGCCCGCCGAGGGCGGCGAGGTGCACCCGTGGTCCGACGCCGAGACCCCGGCCGTCGGCTACGCGCGCGGCGGCGAGCCGCAGACCGTGAACGTCGTGACGTTCGGGTCGAGCTCGTGCCCGCTCGTCCCGGTCGACTACACGTGGGACGCCGAGGAGCGCGCGCTGAGCTTCCGCCTCGGTCGCCGGGCGGGCACCGACGAGCGCCCCTGCACCCTCGACACCGCGCCGTCGACGAGCGTCGTCGTCGTGCCCGGCCTGCCCGCGGACGAGTCCGTGGCGATCCTCACCTCGGGCGACGACGTCGTCCTCCCGCCGGGGCGCTGACACCACGTGCGCGCCAGGGGACTGGTGCGTGCCCCGGGGACGACGAAGGCCCCTGGTCTGCGTCTCCGCAGGCCAGGGGCCTCGATCATGGTGTCCGGAGGGGGACTTGAACCCCCACGCCCGATAAAGGGCACTAGCACCTCAAGCTAGCGCGTCTGCCATTCCGCCACCCGGACGAGTGGACCTTCCCGGCGTTTCCGCCGTTCGGGTGCGGGGAAAAACATAGCACGGTTCGGGGGTGGTCCTCACATCGCCGTCACGGCCCGGACCAGGGCCGCGACCTCGACCGCGGCCTCGACGTGACCTCGGCCGAGGCCGTGCGCGGCGCCCGGCGTGCGGGGACGACCTGGGGCAGACTGGGCGGATGGTGGCCACGACGCGACGGAGGCACGCGTGACGGACGAGCAGCGACCCGCAGCAGGCCCGGCACCGACACCTCGGCCGGGCTCCGGCTCCGACCGCTCGGCGGCGTCGGTCAAGCACCTCGCCGGGGCGTCGAGCGCGGCGCGCAAGGTCGCCGGGGCGCGTCGCAACCCGTCGGTGGTGGGGTACGACGAGACGGTCCCCGCCTGGCTGCGCACGACGGCCGGCTGGTCGTGGCGCCTGCTCATGATCGTCGCGGCGGTCGCGCTCGTCTTCTTCGCGACCGCGCAGGTGCAGCTCGTGTTCGTGGCGGTCTTCCTCGCGCTCGTCATCACGTCCGTGCTGCGGCCGGTGACCGACTTCTACAGCAGGATCATGCCGCGCGGCCTGGCCACGGGGCTCGCGATCCTCACGGCCCTGCTCTTCTTCGCGGGCCTGCTGACGTACGTCATCACGTCGGTCGCGGGCCAGTGGCAGAGCCTCGCGGAGCAGTTCGACCAGGGCATCGAGCAGATCTTCGACTTCCTCGAGAACGGCCCGCTGCCGGTCACGATCACCGCGGACGACGTCAACGGCTGGATCGACAACGGGCGCCAGTGGCTCACGGAGCACGGCGGCGACATCGCGAGCCAGGCCGCGGCGAGCGCGGGCTCCGTCTTCGAGGCGTTCGCGGCCATCGCGCTCGCGATCTTCTGCACGGTCTTCTTCCTCGCCCGCGGCAAGGACATGTGGACGTGGTTCCTCAACCAGCTCCCGTCGCGCTCGCGCGACAGCTGGAAGATCGCGGGCGGCGCCGGCTGGTACACCTTCTCCGGCTACGCGCGCGGCACGGTGATCATCGCGCTCGTCGACGGCATCCTCGCGGGGATCTTCCTCGCGATCCTCGGCGTCCCGCTCGCGGCACCGCTCGCCGTCCTGGTGTTCATCGGGGCGTTCATCCCGATCATCGGCGCCCCGCTCGCGATGATCATCGCCGCGATCGTCGCGCTCGCGGCCAAGGGCTTCCTCATCGCGCTGATCGTGACGATCGGCATCGCGCTCATCGGGCAGTTCGAGGGTCACGTGCTGCAGCCGCTCGTCATGGGCAAGCAGGTGTCGCTCCACCCGGTGGTGGTCGCGATCGCCGTGACGGCCGGCACCCTGCTCGCCGGGATCCTCGGCGCGGTCGTGTCGGTGCCGCTCGTCGCGGTCGCGTGGTCGGTGTTCTCGCACCTGCGGCACAAGGACCCACCGATGGAGGACGAGCTGCCGACGGCGAAGGAGATCGCCCTCGGGGACGTCGGCCCGGGCGTCACGCCGCCCCCGGAGGGCGCGACGAGCTGACCGCCGCGCCGTCCCCGCCCGGGCGGCACCCGGCCGGGACGCGTCGACCCGTGCGCTGCCGCGTCGCGGAGCCGGGACCGGGATCACCGCGGGACGGCGGAGACCCCCGCGTCGAGCCGGACCGTGACGTGCACGGTGTCCCCGACGTCCTTGCCGGTCGCGGCTCGCACGGACCGGAGCACCGCGAGCAGGTGCGGGCCGCCGTAGGCGACGAGGGACGCGTGGTACGCGACGTCGTCGATCGCCGCGAGAACGGGGACCCGGCCGCGCGTCCCGAACAGGTCGAGGACGTCGACGGGGAGCGCGACGAACGCTCCCGACCGTGTCCCGGCGGCGACCACCACGGCGTCGAACTCCACCGGGCCGGGGTCCGTCCACGTGGGCATGGCGTCGACCGTAGCGGAGAGCGCGGACGCGGGGAACGGGCCGCCCGGGCGATTTCCGCGCGGCCCGTCCGCGCGCGGCGCCGCGGCGGACGAGCGTCACCACGACCGCGGCCGCGGCGAGCAGCGCCGGTGCGACGAGCGACGCCCCCGCGAGGAGCAGCAGCACCGCCGTCAGGGCCGCCGCGACCGCGGCGAGCCACCAGCCGGGAGAGCGTCGGGGGAGCAGGCGCAGCGCCGCCACCATGCCCAGCGCGTAGACGGCCACCATGCTGCTCGTGTGGACGCGGACGAACGGCTCGAGGTCGAGCCCCGTGGCGACGAGCACCGCGAGGTAGCCCGTCGCGAGCGCGAGCGTGACGGCCAGCGCGCGGCGCGGGACGCCCGCACGGCCGGCGAGCGCGGCGAGGGGGCGTGGGAGGTCGCCGTCCCGGGCGAGCGCCTGCCCGAGGTTCGCGAACGCGGCGAGGTACGCGGTGAGCACCCCGGACGTGACGACCGCGGCGACGACGCCCACGAGCACCGGACCCGCGCCGGGCGCTCCCACGCGCGCGAGGTCGAGGAGCGCGACCGTCCCCGTCCCCGCGTCCGTGCCGAGCACCCCGACCGTCGTGACCTGGAGCGCCAGGTACGCGACGCCGACCACGACGAGCGCCACGCCCGTCGCGGCGGGGATCGTGCGCCGCGGGTCGCGGAAGTCGGCCGAGACGTGCGTGCCGACCTCCCACCCCGCGAACGCCCACACGAACAGGCTCACGGCGGAGCCCACGCCGGACCACCCCTCGCTGAGGAACGGCGTGAAGCGCTCGGCGCTCGCCGCCGGCGCCGCCGCGGCGACGACCACGACGACGGCCGCGAGCAGGAGCGTCGTCAGGCCGAGCTGGACGGCGCCCGCCACGCGCACGCCGAGGGCGACGGCGAGCGCCGGCACGACGACGAGCGCGACCGCCACGACCGGGACGACGGCGCGGTCCGCCCCGACGACGGCGACGACGTACTCGGCCCCGAGCACCGCGACGACGGGGACGCCCGCGCACACGCCGAGGAAGAACCAGTACCCGGTGGCGCGGGCCGCCGTCGGGCCGAGCGCCGCACGCACCGCGCTCGCGACCCCGCCCCGGTCGGGGTGCCGTGCGGCGAGCGCGGCGAACGTCCCCGCGAGCGGCACGCTCGCCACGAGGACGAGCGCGACGGCGAGCACGGACGCAGGCCCGGCGACGCGCGTCGCGAGGCCCGGCAGGGCGAGGACGCCGGTCCCGAGGACGCTCGCGACGTACAGCGCGCTGCCGCGCGCGAGGCCCAGCGTGCCCGCCGGGGCCGGGGCCATGGCTGGGGCCGGGGCTGGGGCTGGGGCGGGGTCGAGCGGGCTGGTGAGCAGATCCCGTCCGGAGCGGGAGGCCGCGCCGCGCGTCGGGGCGGGCGGGGCTGTCGTGCGGGAGGTCGTCGGGTCCACCCGCCCACCCTGGCAACGACGGCGGGGCCGGACGAGTGGCAGGCAGGACACGCAGGCACAAGATCCTGCCACCCTGCGCACGACGGCAGCCTGCGGCCACACTGGACCATGAGGATCGGGATACCCACCGAGGTCAAGAACCACGAGGACCGCGTCGCGCTCACCCCCGCCGGCGCGCACCACCTCGTACGGGCCGGGCACGACGTGCTCGTCCAGTCCGGGGCCGGGACCGGCTCCCACCTGCCCGACGCGGAGTTCGAGAGCGCGGGAGCGCGCATCGTGCCGACCGCCGAGGAGGTCTGGGGCGAGGCGGAGCTCGTCTGCAAGGTCAAGGAGCCGGTCGCGAGCGAGCACCGCTTCCTGCGCGACGACCTCCTGCTCTTCGCCTACCTCCACCTCGCGGCCGACGCGGCGTGCACGCGCGCCCTGCTCGACGCCGGCACCACCGCGGTCGCCTACGAGACCGCCCAGGCCCCGGACGGCACCCTCCCGCTCCTGGCGCCCATGAGCGAGGTCGCCGGACGCATGGCGACCCAGGTCGGCGCGTGGTTCCTCCAGCGCGCGGCAGGCGGCCGCGGCGTCCTGCTCGGCGGCGTGCCCGGGACGCGACCCGGCCGGGTCGTCGTGCTCGGGGGCGGCACCGCGGGGCGCCACGCCGCCGAGATCGCCGTGGGCATGCGCGCCGAGGTCACGGTCGTCGACCTCGCGCTGCCCGTGCTGCGCGCCGTCGACCAGGAGTTCTCCGGGCACGTGCGCACCGTCGTGTCGAGCGCGTACGCGATCGAGCGCGAGGTGCTGGAGGCCGACCTCGTCGTCGGCGCCGTGCTCGTCGCGGGGGCGCGCGCCCCGCGCCTCGTCACCGACGACCTCGTCGCGCGGATGCGGCCCGGAGCCGTGCTCGTGGACGTCGCCGTGGACCAGGGCGGGTGCTTCGAGGGGTCGCGGCCCACCACCCACGACGACCCGACGTTCGCCGTCCACGGCACCACGTTCTACTGCGTCGCCAACATGCCCGGCGCGGTCCCCGTGACGAGCACGCTCGCGCTGACCAGCGCGACGCTCCCGTACCTCGCGGCGCTCGCGGACGGCGGGGTCGACGCGGTGCGGGAGGACCCGCTCCTGCGGTCGGGGGCGTCCACCCACCGCGGCACGCTCCTCAACGCGGCCGTGGCCGCCGCGCACGACCTGCCGTGGACGCCCGTGGTGGACGCCCTGCGCCGATGACCCACCCGGGGCCGGACGCGGTCGAGAGCGGCCGTCGCTCCGGGCTCCCGGGCCGGGAATCCGGGTGACGCCGCGCGGCCGGCGTGCCAGGCTCGGGCGGGTGCACCCCTTCGCCCTCGACGACGGCCGCGTCCACCTGTCCACCCCGACCCTCGACGACGTCGACGCGATCACGGCCGCGTGCCAGGACCCGGACGTCGCCGCGTGGACGGTCGTGCCGTCGCCGTACACGCGCGCGGACGCGGTGCAGTTCGTCCAGGAGTACGTCGGTCCCGGGTGGGAGCGCGGGGACGTCCTCACGTGGGGCGTGCGCGAGAGCGCGGGCCGCTCGGGCATCCCCGGCCCCGACGGCGTGAGCCCGCTCCTCGGCATGATCGGCCTCAGCCTCGACGACGCGCCCGAGGGCCGGCGGTCGGCCGAGATCGGCTACTGGACCGCACCCGGTGCCCGGGGGCGGGGCCTCATGACGGCTGCGGGCCGTCTCGTCGTCGACTGGGCGTTCGACCCCGAGGGGGCGGGTCTCGCGCGGCTCTTCTGGCAGGCGTACGTCGGCAACTGGCCCTCGCGCCGGACCGCGTGGCGCCTCGGCTTCCGGGTCGAGGGCACGGTGCGCGGCTTCGCGCTGCAGCGCGGCGAGCGACGCGACGCGTGGCTCGGCACGCTCCTGCCCGACGACCCGCGCGAGCCCGCGGAGCCGTGGCCGGCGGACGCGTCGCCGTCGGGCCGCGCGGCCTGACGCCGTACCGCCACCGCGCTCCCGGGCGGCGGGGTGTCCGTTTCCGTCGTGGCTGCCGGCGGGGTCAAGATGGGCACCATGACCTCCGAGCCCACGACGCGCGCCGACGCGCCCGCGCCCACCACCGCGCCGGCCCTCCTCGACCTCGACCCCGCCAACCCGTTCGCGGCGCCGTCCGTGCTGCCGTACGAGCTGCCCGACTACGACGCGATCCGTGAGGAGCACTACCTCCCGGCGCTGCGGGCCGCGACGGCCGCGCAGCGCGCGGCGATCGAGGCGATCGCGACCGACGACGCGCCGCCCACCGCCGCGAGCGTGCTCGAGGCGCTCGAGCGGTCGGGCCGCGACCTCGCGCGCGTGCTCAACGCGTTCTACAACCAGCTCTCGGCCGACGCGACGCCGGGCCTGGAGCAGATCGAGGAGGAGTTCGCGCCCGAGCTCGCGGCCCACCACGACGCGATCTACATGGACGCGCGCCTCTACGCCCGCGCCCGCACGCTGCAGGACGCGGTGGACGCCGGCGAGCAGACCCTCGAGCCCGACGCCGCGTGGCTGCTCCGCACGCTGCTCGTCCGGTTCCGCCGCTCGGGCGTGGAGCTCGACGCGGAGCAGCAGGAGCGCCTGCGCGCGCTCAACGGCCGCCTGACCACGCTCGAGGCCGCGTTCGGCCGCAAGCTGCTCGCGGGCGCGAACGCCGCGAGCGTGCTCGTCACCGACCGGGCGGAGCTCGACGGGCTCGCCGAGGACGCCGTCGCGGGCGCGGCGGCGGCTGCCGCCGCGCGCGGGCACGAGGGCGCGTGGCTGCTGGAGATGCAGCTCCCCACCCAGCAGGGCGTCCTCGCCTCGCTCGCGCGCCGCGACGTGCGCGAGCGCGTGCAGCAGGCGTCGGAGTCGCGCGGTGCGAGCGGCGACGACCACGACACGCGCGAGATCGTGCTGGAGACCGTGCGCCTGCGCGCCGAGCGCGCGCGCCTGCTGGGCTACGAGCACCACGCCGCGTACGTCGCCGAGGACGCGACCGCCAAGACGACCGAGGCCGTGAACGCGATGCTCGCGCGGCTCGCCCCTGCCGCCGTCGCGAACGCGCGCCGCGAGGCGGCCGACCTCGAGACGGCGCTGCGGGCCGACGAGCCGGGCGCGACGCTGCGCGCGTCCGACTGGTCGTTCTACGCCGAGCGCGTGCGCAAGGACCGCTACGCGCTCGACGACGCGCTCCTGCGCCCGTACCTCGAGCTCGAGCGCGTCGTGCACGACGGCGTGTTCCTGGCCGCGAACCGCCTGTTCGGCATCTCCTTCGCCGAGCGCCACGACCTCGTCGGGTACCACCCGGACGTGCGCGTCTTCGAGGTTTTCGACGCCGAGGCGCCGGGGGAGCCGGGCCAGGGCCTGGGTCTCTTCCTCGCCGACTGGTACACGCGCGAGTCCAAGCGCGGCGGCGCCTGGATGAACAACCTCGTCGACCAGAACCACCTGCTCGGGCAGAAGCCGGTCGTCGTCAACAACCTCAACATCGTCAAGCCGCCGGCCGGCCAGCCCACGCTGCTCGTCTGGGACGAGGTCATCACGCTCTTCCACGAGTTCGGGCACGCGCTGCACGGCCTGTTCTCCGACGTGCGCTACCCGTCGCAGTCCGGCACCGAGGTGCCGCGCGACTTCGTCGAGTACCCCTCGCAGGTCAACGAGATGTGGGCGTGGGAGCCGACGGTCCTGCGCTCCTACGCGGTGCACCACGTCACGGGCGAGCCGATGCCCGCCGAGTGGGTCGACACGATGCTCGCCTCGCGCCAGTTCAACGAGGGTTTCGGCACGACCGAGTACCTCGCCGCTGCGCTGCTCGACCAGGCCTGGCACCAGGTCGGGCCCGACGGCGTCCCCGCGTCGGAGGCCGACGTCGTACCGTTCGAGGCCGCCGCGCTCGAGGCGGCGGGCGTCGCGTTCGCGCCCGTCCCGCCGCGCTACCGCACGACGTACTACAACCACGTGTTCGGGGGCGGGTACGCGGCCGGGTACTACTCGTACATCTGGTCCGAGGTCCTCGACGCCGACACGGTCGAGTGGTACCGCGAGAACGGCGGCCTGTCGCGCGAGAACGGCGAGCGCTTCCGCCGCGTGCTGCTCGCGCGCGGCGGCTCGCAGGACCCGCTGCAGTCGTTCCGTGAGCTCCGCGGCCGCGACGCCGACATCGCGCCGCTCCTCGCGCGGCGCGGCCTCGACGCCTGAGCCGCCGGCCCGGGGAGGCCCCTGAGCTTCCCCGGCCCGCGCTCAGGGTCCGCTCCGGGCGCGCGTACGCCGCCCGGCCGACGCCCGACGCCCCGCGGGCCTCCTAGCGTCGAGACGTGGCCCTCGCCCGGGCCGCCACCGGCCCCGGTCCCGGAGGCCGCCGTCGTCCCCTGGAGCGCAGCCGCCATGCCGACCTCGCCGACCGTCCCGCCCGCCGTCGTCCCGGCCGCGGGCCCGCCGCACCGTGCGCGGCGGGTCGTCCTCGTGCTCGGCCTGGGCGCGCTCCTGCTCGTCGGGACGGTCGTCGCCGTCCTCGGCGTCGCGTGGGCGCGCGCCGCGACGAGCACGGCCGGCGCCGTGGAGTTCACCCGAGCTCTCGCCGTCCCGCCCCTCGCGGAGTCGCGCGTGGAGGACGGCGTGCGCGTCTTCGCGCTCGAGGCGCGCGCGGGCCTCGCGGACCTCGGCGCGTCCGCGCCCACACCGACGATCGGCCTGAACGGGGACTACCTCGGGCCGACGCTGCGGGCCGCGCGGGGCGAGCGGGTGCGCGTCGACGTGACGAACGCGCTCGACGAGACGACGACGCTCCACTGGCACGGCATGCACCTGCCACCCGCGATGGACGGCGGCCCGCACCAGATGGTCGAGCCCGGCAAGACATGGTCGCCCACGTGGACGGTCGACCAGCCCGCCGCGACGCTCTGGTACCACCCGCACCTGCACGGTCGCACGGCGGACCAGGTGTACCGCGGCCTCGCGGGGATGTTCCTCCTCGACGACCTCGCCGGTTCGGAGGGCCCGGCTGCCGACCTGCCGCACGAGTACGGCGTCGACGACGTCCCGGTGATCCTCCAGGACAAGCGCTTCCACGCCGACGGCCGGCTCGACGACGCGGTGTCGTTCCTGTCGCCGGTCGGCACGCTCGGCGACACGGTCCTCGTCAACGGCATGCCGGGCCCCTACCTCGACGTCACGACCGAGCGCGTCCGGCTCCGCCTACTCAACGGCTCCGACTCGCGCGTCTACGACGTCGGGCTCGCCGACGGGGGCGCGTTCCGGCTCGTCGGGACCGACGGCGGCCTGCTCGCCGCGCCGCAGACCGTCGAGCGGGTCCGGCTCTCGCCCGGCGACCGCGCCGAGGTCGTCGTGACTCTGACGCCCGGGCAGCGCGAGGTGCTGCGCAGCTTCCCGCCCGACCTCGGCGTCAACCCCGTGTTCGAGCGCTTCTCCGGCGGGGACGACACGTTCGACCTCCTCGAGCTGCGCGCGGCTGCGACGCTCGCGCCCAGCCCGGACGTCCCGGCCGTCCTCGGAGCGACCGACCCGGCCGACGCGCTCGACGAGTCCGACGCCGTCCGCACCCGGCGCTTCGAGCTCTCCGGGAGCGTGATCAACGGCCGGTCCATGGACATGAACCGGGTCGACGAGGTCGTCACCGTCGGCGAGACCGAGGTCTGGGAGGTCACGGGCCTCGACGACACCCCGCACAACTTCCACGTGCACGACGTCCGGTTCCGCGTGCTCGACGTCGCCGGCGAGCCGCCCGGCCCCGACCTCGCCGGCTGGCAGGACACGGTCTACGTCCAGCCGGGGCGCGTGACGCGCCTCCTCGTGCGGTTCGACGCCGCCGAGGGCACGACCGACCCGACGACCCCGTACATGTTCCACTGCCACCTGCTCGCGCACGAGGACCGCGGCATGATGGGCCAGCTCGTCGTCGTCGCCCCGGGCGAGCAGGCGCCGTCGCGCCTCGACGCGCCCGACGGCTCCCCGCACCCCGGTCACGACGCCGCGCCCCTCGGCGGCACGGGCCCCCGCAGCCTCGCTCGGGGCCCGCACGGCGGTCACTGAGCCGCCCGCCGGACGACGGCGCGTCCGGGATATGGGCGGTCGGGCCCGGCGGTCGGCGCGTCCTGCGGCGACGGGTAGCGTGTCGCTCATGACCGCTCCGCACCCGGACTCCCTGGCCAGCGCCCCCGCGGCGACCGACGCGACCCCCGGCGCGGTGCCCCGCGCCGAGGACGAGGTCGTGCGGATCTGCCGCGAGCTGCTGCGCATCGACACGTCGAACTTCGGCGACGGGTCGGGCCCGGGGGAGCGGGCCGCCGCCGAGTACGTCATGGGGCTGCTGCACGAGGTCGGGCTCGAGCCGGAGCTCTTCGAGTCGGAGCCCGGCCGGGCGAGCGTCGTCGTGCGGCTCGAGGGCGCGGACCCGACGCGACCGGCGCTCGTGCTCCACGGGCACCTCGACGTCGTCCCCGCGCAGGCGGAGGACTGGTCGGTGGACCCGTTCGCGGGCGAGGAGATCGACGGCCTGCTGTGGGGGCGCGGCGCCGTCGACATGAAGGACATGGACGCGATGATCCTCGCGGTCGTGCGCCAGATGGTGCGCGAGGGTCGCAAGCCCGCGCGCGACGTCGTCGTCGCGTTCTTCGCGGACGAGGAGGCTGGCGGCGCCTACGGAGCGCGCTACGCCGTCGACCACCGGCCCGAGCTGTTCGAGGGTGCGACCGAGGCGATCAGCGAGGTCGGCGGGTTCTCGGTCGAGGTCGGGGGGCGGCGGGCCTACCTGCTCCAGACGGCGGAGAAGGGCATCGCCTGGCTGCGCGTCGTCGCGGAGGGCCGCGCCGGGCACGGGTCGCAGGTGAACGACGACAACGCGGTGACGCGGCTCGCCGAGGCGGTGGCGCGCATCGGGACGCACCACTGGCCGAACACGCTCACGCCGACGGTCGACAAGCTGCTGCGCGGCGTCGCGGACCTCACGGGCCTGCGCTACGACCCCGAGGACTCCCGGTCGATCGAGGCCCTCGTGGCCGCGCTGGGCCCGGCCTCGCGGTTCGTCGGCGCCACGGTGCGGCACACGTCGAACCCGACGCAGCTCTCCGCGGGCTACAAGGCGAACGTCATCCCCGGTCGCGCCGAGGCGGCGATCGACGCGCGCCTCCTGCCGGGCCACGAGGAGGACGGGTTCGCGACGCTCCGCGCGCTCGCGGGCGAGCACGTGCGGGTCGAGGAGATCCACCGCGACATCGCGCTCGAGGTGCCGTTCGCGGGCGACCTGGTGGACGCCATGGTGGACTCGCTGCTCGCGGAGGACCCGGAGGCGACGGTGCTGCCGTACACGCTGTCGGGCGGCACGGACAACAAGTCGCTCGCCCGGCTCGGGATCACGGGCTACGGCTTCGCGCCGCTGCGCCTGCCCGCCGACCTCGACTTCTCCGGCATGTTCCACGGCGTGGACGAGCGCGTGCCCGTCGACTCGCTGCGGTTCGGCGTGCGCGTCCTGGACCGGCTCCTGCGCACCTGCTGACCGGCGGGCGTCGCGCGGTCAGGTCTCGCCGAGCAGCGCCCGGACGGAGGAGCGCAGCTGCGCGCGGTACCCGCCGCCGAACAGCACCGCGTGCACCGCGACCGGGTACACCTGGTGCAGCGCGACGCGGTGGCGCCACCCGCGCGCGAGCGGGTGCGCGGCGTCGTACGCGGCGAGGATCTCGTCGAGGAACGGCGCGCCGAACAGCGCGAGCATCGCGAGGTCGGCCTCGCGGTGCCCGCCGTGCGCGGCCGGGTCGATGAGCACCGCCTCGACCGCGCCCGCCGAGCCGCCCGTGCGGTCGTCCGGCCCGCCGCCCCGGCCTGGCGCCCACAGCACGTTGCCCGACCAGAGGTCGCCGTGCACGCGCGCCGGTGCGTCGTCGAGCGCCGGGCGGGCGAGGTCGGGCAGGCGCGCGGCGAGGCGGTCGAGGAGCCGCGCGTCCTCGGCGTCGAGCGCGCCCCGGTCGCGGCCCTGCCGCGCGACCGGCAGGAGGCGCGCCTCGGCGTAGAAGGTCGGCCAGTCCGGCCACGCACCCGTGGGCAGCGGCAGCGGGTCGTCGAGCGGGCCGAAGAACGCCTCACCCGACCACCCGGGCGGGGCCGCGCCCCAGGCCGGCGCCCCGGCGTCGTGCACGACGGCGAGCGCCCGCCCGAGCGCCCAGGCCGCCTCGCGGGTCGGCGCGGTCGTCGGCACGCGCTCCAGGTCGAGGTGGTCGGGGCCGACGTCGAGCACGCGGGCGACGCGCGGCCCGCCCGGGACGTCGAGCCACGCCAGCCCGGCGGCCTCGCAGCGGAAGAACTCCGCCGGGGCCGCGGCGCGCGACTTCGTGTAGACGGCCGAAGCCGCCTCGTGCTCGCCGCTCACCGGGCCGCTCTCACCGGATCGTGCTCGTGCTCACAGCGTCGAGCTGACCCGGATGATCTTGCGCCGCAGCCAGACCCGGCGCTCGCCCCCGACGTACAGCCGGGTGCGGGCCAGCTCCCAGCGCCCGTACTCCGCCTCGTCGGTGAGGAGCCTGCTCGCGTCCGACCGGCTCGTGGAGCGGTCGATCGTCAGGACGCGGTACTCGTACTGCCCGCCGTGCGCGGCCCATCCGGACCTCCGGCGTGACGTCGGCCTCTCCTCCACGTGCCACCGTCCTCTCTCGCCTGTCTCGGTCGCGGGCCGGGTGGTGGGACCGACCCGGCCAACGAGTGCCATTGTGCCCCTCTCGGCGCTACCGTCAGGGTATGACCGCTGACCCGCGTGCCGCGCTCGACCGGTTCATCGCCGCGCTCGAAGCCCACTACAACGCCGTCGCCGCACGTCGCGGGGAGGACGACCCCGCGGTCGACGACGCCTACTACGTCCTCGGGGACGCCTTCGAGGTGTACGACGAGGCGCTGGGACAGGTGCACGGGGAGGCGACGCCGTTCTACCTCGCGGAGGAGGACGACGACGAGGACGACGAGGACGACGACGCGGAGGAGGACGACGACCTCGACGACACGCTCGACGACGACGTCCTCTCCGGCGAGCTCGAGACCGACGGCGCGCGCTGAGCCGCCCGAGGTCGCCGAGGGAGGGGCGGGGTCACCACCGCTCGGGATAGCCGACGTCGAGCGCGCTCACGTCGTCGAGCGCCGCGCGCACGGCGTCGGGCAGCACGAGGTCGGTCGCGGCGAGCGACGTGCGCAGCTGCGCGGGGGTGCGCGCACCGACGACCGCGCTCGCGACGGCGGGGCGCCCCAGGAGCCAGGACAGCGCGACGTCGAGCGGCGCGCGGCCCAGGCCCTCCGCGGCGGTGACGACGGCCTCGACGATCCCCGACGACGCGTGGTCGAGGTACGGCTCGACGAACGCGGCGAGGTGCGGCGACGCGCCGCGCGAGTCGGCGGGGAGCGAGCGCCGGTACTTGCCGGTGAGGACGCCGCGCCCGAGCGGGGACCACGCGAGCAGGCCCAGGCCCAGCGACTCGGCGGCCGGGACGACCTCGCGCTCGGCGCCGCGCTGGAGCAGCGAGTACTCGAGCTGGACGGCGGCGAGGCCGACGTCGTCGGTCCCGCCGAGCAGGGTCGCGGCCCGCGCCGTCGCCCACCCCGGGTGGTTGGACAGCCCGACGTAGCGCGTGCGCCCGGACGTCACCGCGTGGCGCAGCGCCGACAGCGTCTCGGTGAACGGCGTGCGCGGGTCGGGCGCGTGCACGAGGAACAGGTCGACGTGGTCGGTGCCCAGGCGCGCGAGCGAGTCGTCGAGCGAGTCGAGGAGCGCACCGCGGGACGCGTCGACCACGGGGCCCGACGGCGTGTGGCGCACCCCCGCCTTGGTGCACAGCAGGACGTCGCGCCGGTCGACCTTCGCCCCGAGCAGCGACCCGAGGAGCGACTCCGCGTCGCCGTCGGCGTAGGAGGCGGCCGTGTCCACCAGGGTGCCGCCGGCGTCCACGAAGTCCCGCAGCTGCTCGGCCGCGTCGAGCTCGTCCGTGTCCCGGGCCCACGTCATGGTGCCGAGCCCGAGCTCGGACACGCGCAGGCCGGTGCTGCCGAGGTGGCGGTTCTCCATGGTTGCCGAGGGTACCGGCGGGGGCCCGCGGGCGACCGTCGGGGCGCGCGGTCGGGGACCTGGTCGGCCCAGGTTCACCCGCTCGGCCTCGGGCCTGCAGGTGCGCGGCTGCGGCGCCCCGAGCGGGTATCGTGACCGCTCGTGAACGCGTGGGAAGCCGTCCTCCTCGGCCTCGTCCAGGGCCTGACCGAGTTCCTCCCGATCTCGTCGAGCGCCCACCTGCGCATCGTCGGCGAGCTGATCGGGTCGCAGGACCCGGGTGCCGCCTTCACGGCGATCACGCAGATCGGGACCGAGACGGCGGTGCTGCTGTACTTCCGGCGGGACATCGCGCGCATCTGCGCCGCGTGGTGGCGCTCGGTGCGCGGCGACCACGGCACGGACTGGCGGGCGCGGCTCGGCCGGCACGACCACGACGCCGCGATGGCCTGGTACATCGCGCTCGGCTCGGTGCCCATCGTGCTGCTCGGCCTGCTGTTCCAGGACGCGATCGAGAACACGTTCCGCAACCTCTACCTGACGGCGCTCATGCTCGCGGTGTTCGCGCTCCTGCTCGGCTGGGCCGACCGGGTCGGCGCCAAGCGCCGCACGCTGCGCGAGCTCTCGGCCGGGCAGGCGGTCGCGTTCGGCTTCGCGCAGGCGCTCGCGCTCGTCCCCGGCGTCTCGCGCTCGGGCGGCACGATCACCGCCGGCCTGCTCATGGGCTTCACGCGCGAGGCGGCGGCGCGCTACTCGTTCCTCCTCGCGATCCCGGCCGTCATGGGCTCGGGCTTCTACCAGCTCTTCAAGTCCGCGGACGAGCCGGCCCCCGGGGCCCCCGGCGCCGGGGCGACCCTCATCGCGACGCTCGTCGCGTTCGTCGTCGGGTACTTCGTCATCATCGCGTTCCTCAAGATCGTCTCGACCTTCAGCTACACGCCGTTCGTGGTCTACCGCCTCGTGCTCGCGGCGCTCGTCGTGCTGCTCCTGCTCGTGGGCGTGCTGGAGCCGGGCGGGACGGCCGTCTCGACGCCGTGACCCTCTCGGGCCGCGGTCAGAGCCAGCCGACGCGCTTGAAGACCCGGTAGAGCACGACGCAGCCGCCCGCCATGAGGGCGAGCGCGAAGGGGTAGCCGAACGCCCAGTGCAGCTCCGGCATGTTGCGGAAGTTCATCCCGTACACGCCCGCGACGATCGTCGGGTACACGAGGATCGCCGCCCACGCCGAGATCTTGCGCATGTCCTCGTTCTGCCGCACCGAGACCTGGGTCATGTGGACCTGGAGCATGTCCGAGAGCAGGTCGTCGTGCGCGTCGAGGTGCCGGTCGATCCGTTCGACCGTCGTCACGACCCGCTCGAGCATGCGCCGGTTCACCCCGAGGTGGTCGGGGACGTCCGGGTCGAGCAGCTCGGGCAGCTCCGCCGTGACGGGCATGAGGGCGCGCCGCGCCTCGGTGATCTCGCGCTTGAGGTCGTAGATGCGCTCGACCGGGTCCTCGCGCTGCTGGTCGAACACCACGCGCTCGGTGTCGGCGACGGCGTCGCCCAGGCCCAGCTCGACCTGCGAGGCGCCGCCGACGATGGCGAGGACCGCGGCGGAGACGATCCGCTGGACGGGCGAGCCGTGGGGGTCGCCGGGCGCGGCGACCTTGTCGAGCATGATCGCGTGCACGTCCGCGTCGCCCTCCTCGGCGGTGAGGACGAGCCCCGGGCCGAGCAGCGCGGCGAACTGGCCCGTGTGCACCTGGCGGTCCGACTCGGTGAACCATGCCGTCGGCGTCACCAGGAGGAGCCAGTCCGCCGCGACCCGGCGCACGTGCGCCAGGGGGTGGCGGTTGTGCCGCGCGAGGTCCTGTCGGGTCGGGCCCACACCGGTCGTGACCTGGGCCGCGGCGTCGAGCACGGCGTCGAGGTCCTCCAGGCGCGCCCAGGTCACCGTGGCGTGGGCGGTGTGCCGGTCGCCGGGCGTGTCCAGGGTGCCGGGATCGGCCGGGTGCACGCCGTCGGCGCCGGGCTCGACCGTCCACGCCGCGACGGCGCGCACGGTCGGTCGTCGGGGCGCGGGGGCGGGTGCGCCGTCGGGCGGGGTGCCCGTCCGTGGCTCGGTGGGGTTCGTCACGTCCGCATTGTCCCGCGCCCCGCACGGACCTGCCCGGTCGCCGTCGGGCGCGGCTCCGCACGTCGCTCGCGTGCCGGACGGCGGTCCGATGGCGGCGCCCCGGCGGCTAAGGTTGACGCGTGCACAGCTGGCCCGCCCCGCAGATCCCCGAGCTCCCCGGACGAGGCCTCCCGGTCCGGGTGCACGACTCGTCGACCCGTGAGCTCGTCGTCGCCGCCGCGGGCGAGGACGCCACGCTGTACGTGTGCGGCATCACGCCCTACGACGCGACGCACATCGGCCACGCGGCCACCTACGTCGCGTTCGACCTGCTCGTGCGCGCGTGGACGGACGCCGGGCACCGCGTGCGCTACGCGTCGAACGTCACCGACGTCGACGACCCGCTGCTGGAGCGTGCCGCCGCGACCGGCGTCGACTGGCGCGCGCTCGCCGTCGAGCAGACCGCGCTGTTCGCCGAGGACATGACGGCGCTCGGCGTCGTCCCGCCCGACGTCTACGAGGGCGCGGTGGAGACGATCCCCGCCGTCGTGGACGCGGTGACCCAGCTCCTCGACGCGGGCCTCGCGTACCGCGTCCCGGTCGAGCCCGGCGCCGGCGGCACGGACCCCGGGCTGGGCGACGTCTACGCCGACCTCTCTGCCGACCGCGCGTTCGGCTCGGTCTCACGCCTCGCGCGCGACGTCATGGAGCACCTCTTCGCCGAGCGCGGCGGCGACCCCGACCGCGAGGGCAAGAAGGACGCGCTCGACCCGCTGCTGTGGCGCCGCGAGCGCCCGGGCGAGCCCGCGTGGGACGGCGGCGCGCTCGGCACCGGCCGCCCCGGCTGGCACGTGGAGTGCGCCGTCATCTCGCGCGACGGGCTCGGCCTGCCGTTCGACGTGCAGGGCGGGGGAGCGGACCTGCTGTTCCCGCACCACGAGATGTCGTCGTCGCACGACCGCATGCTCGCGGGCGGCGGTGCGCCCCGCGCGCACGTGCACGCCGGACTCGTCGCGTACGAGGGCGAGAAGATGAGCAAGTCGCGCGGCAACCTCGTGCTCGTGTCGAACCTGCGGGCCACGGGCGTCGACCCGATGGCGATCCGCCTCGCGCTGCTCGCGCACCACTACCGCGGCGAGTGGGAGTGGACCGACGACGACCTGCCCGCGGGCGTGCGACGTCTCGAGACGTGGCGCGACGCCGTGTCGGTCAACGGTGGCCCGGACGCGACCGCGACGCTCGCGGCCGTGCGCGCCGCGCTCGCCGACGACCTCGACGCCCCGACGGCGCTCGCCGCCGTGGACGCCTGGGCCGCGGAGTCGCTGCGCCCCGGTCGTGACACCTCGCGCGACGAGGAGGGCGCCCCGGGCGTCGTCGCGCGCGCGGTGAACGCCCTGCTGGGCGTCCGGCTCTGACGAGCCGCCCCGCGCTGGCACCGCCGCCCGCGAGGCGGGCCGTGCGTCAGACGGTCGGGCCCTTGCCCGGGTTGCCGCGGTCGCGGCGGCGCAGGTAGCGCTCGAACTCGCGCGCGATGGCCTCGCCGCTCGCCTCGGGGAGCTCGGCCGTGTCCTTCGCCTCCTCGAGCTGCTGGACGTACTCCGCGATCTCCGCGTCCTCCGCGGCGAGCTCGTCGACGCCGTGCTGCCACGCCTCGGCGTCCTCCGGCAGGTCGCCCAGCGGGATCGGCTCGGACAGCAGCTCCTCGATGCGCGCGAGGATCGCGAGCGTCGCCTTGGGCGACGGCGGGTGCGCCACGTAGTGCGGCACGGCCGCCCAGAGCGACACGGACTGCATCCCGCGCTCGGCCGCGGCGTGCTGGAGGACGCCGACGATGCCCGTCGGGCCCTCGTACGTGCTCGGCTCGACGTCGAGCACGGCCTGCAGACCCACGCTCTCCGACGTCGCCGTCATGGGGATCGGCCGCGTGTGCGGCACGTCCGCGAGCAGCGCGCCGAGCGTGACGACCGTGCGCACGCCGTGCTCCTCCGCGACGTCGAGCAGCTCGCGGCAGTACCGGCGCCAGCGCATGGACGGCTCGATGCCGTGCACGAGCACCACGCGGCGACCCGTCGGCGACAGGACCGCCGACGCGATCGTCGTCGTGGGCCACGTGATCTCGCGGCGGCCGTCGTCGTCCGTCGTGACGACCGGGCGGTTCACCTGGAAGTCGTGGTACTCCTCCGGGTCCAGCTCGTCGACGTCCTCGGCGCCCCACACCTCGTGCAGGTGCTGGAGGGCGGCCGTGGCGGCGCTCCCGGCGTCGTTCCAGCCCTCGAACGCCGCGATCATCACGGTCTGGCGGGTGCCCTCGGTCGCGTTCTCGGTCATCCCCCCAGCCTATGCGGCCGGGCCCGACGGCGTCGGGGCGGGTTCGCGTCCGGCGTAGCCGCCTCAGCCGCAGTCGAGCGCCGGGTAGGCGACGTCGTCCGACGACGACCGCCCGTCTCCCGTGGCCGTCACCCGCGCGCTGCCCGCGTCGAGCGTGTCCGAGCGCGCCGAGAACGACTGGTACGCGGACGCGCCGGGCGCGACGCCCGCCACGGTGCGCTCGCCGAACGGCGTGCTCAGCGTGACGTCCGCGGGCACCGCGCCGTCGTTCGTCGCGCGGACCGCGACGTACGCCCGCCCGGCCAGGCACCGCGGGACGGCGGTCGCGGAGACGTCGGGGCCGTCGAGGGCGGCGGACAGCGCGAGGACGCCGAGCACGGCGGTGGTCGACCGCACGACGCTCGCCGACGCGCCGGCGTCCTCGATCGCCGTGGAGCCGAGAGCGCGCGCCTCCTTGACCAGGGTCTGCGCCGCGTCCCAGTCACGCCGGTCCGCGGCCTCGAGCGCGCGCCGCATCCGGTCCTGGACCTGCGCCCCGGCCTCCGGCTCGACCGTGCCCGCGGCGACGCGCTCGTCGACGAGGTCGACGACGTCGGTGTACCAGGAGGGGTCGGCCGCGACGTCGGCTCCCACGAAGCCCGCCTCCACCGCGGCACGAGTCGACGCGACGACGGCGTCGCGGTAGTCCTCGGCGTCCGGGTACCAGGCCGCGAGCGTGGCGTCGTCCACCGGGCGCGAGCCGCCGTCGAGGAAGCAGAACCCGGGCCCGGCGTTGGCGCCGGAGTTGATCCGCGTCGGGACGTCCTGCTGCGCGAGCCGGACGCCGCCCAGGCCCAGGCCGCGCTCGTCGCGCACCACCTGGCGCGGCGCCTGGTCGGACAGCGTGATGGGGGCCGCCGACGGCGGGGTCGTCCCGTCCGCGACCCACGCGGCCACGTGGTCGTACACCGACGCCTGGACCAGGTGCTGGGGCACGCGGGAGCCGGACGGCTCCTCGCACGTCTGCGGCGTCCCGGGGTAGCCGCCGGGCGCGGAGCCGACGTCGCGGATCCGCAGCCGCCCGTAGTCGGTGATGAGCTTCCAGTCGCCGTGCGACGCGCCCGCGACCTCCCACGTGCGCCGCACGTCGGTGTCGGGCTGGCGCTGCGCCGCCCCGAGGAGGTCGATCGCGACGTCGGTCTCGCTGTTGACCTTGAACACCGGCGTCACGAGGTCGTCGCGCAGCAGCCCGCCCCCGCCGTGCAGCACGACGGCGTCGACGACCCCCGCGAGCGGGTCCACCGAGTTCACGTACGACCACAGCCGCCCCGCCGACTGCGAGTGCCCGGTCGCGACGACGCGCTCCGCCTCGAGCGGACCGAGCGGCGCCGTGCCCGCGGGGTCGCGCACCGCGGCCACGGCCTGGCTGAAGACGTCCCACGAGAGGGTGTCGTCGGTCACGGTGCCGCCGTCGGTGAGGTCGAGCGTGCCGTAGCGCTCGGGGCTCCAGGCCCGCAGGCCGGTGGGCGAGTGCACGCCCGCCCGCTGCGCCGACACCCCGACCCACGCGTAGCCCTCGCGCACCAGGTGCTCGTGCGTCTGGAACCAGTCGACCTCCTGGTCCCACTGGTTCGAGACGTTGTACCACTCGGCGATCACCGTGCCGTTGAACGTCGCGGGGTCGACGGGCCGGCGCACCACGACGCGGGTGCGGAAAGCGTGCCCGGTGCTGAGGACCGTCGCGTCCGTCACGCCGTCCGCCTGGTAGCGGGTCGCCTCGCCCTCGACGAAGAACTCCTCCTCGACGTAGCCGCGCGCGGCCAGGTCGTAGTCGGTCGCGAGGAAGGGGTACCCGTGGGCAGGGTCGCCGGGCGCCGTCGTCGTGGGCACCGGGCCGGTCACCACGGGGTCGGGGACGGCGGCGCTCGCGGGGAGCGCGGTCCCGGCGAGCACGAGCACCCCGGCGAGGGCGAGCGCGAGCGGGCGGCGGACGGGGGGTGCGGACATGGCGACTCCTTCGTCGGGCCCGACGGCGGTGGCGGGCGCTCAGCAGCCTAGGGAAGCCGCACGCTTCTGTCGACCGGCGCGCGAGTTCGGGAGCAGAATCGCCAGAAGCCGTCGCGCGCGACCGCACGCCCAGGAACGGCGGCGCGCCCGCGGCGGTGGCGTCCGGTTAGGGTCGAGGGTGCAGGGGTTCGTCGTACGACCGTTGATGGAGTCCGCTTTGCCTTCTCGTCCTGACAGCACGTCCGCAGGTCAGCGCTCTGCCGAGCGTCCCGACGCCCCCGCGTTGCCCGAGGCGGTCCTGTGGGACATGGACGGGACGCTCGTCGACACCGAGCCCTACTGGATCGCGGCGGAGCACGAGCTCGTCGGCGCGCACGGCGGCACGTGGACGCACGAGGACGCGATGTCGCTCGTCGGCAACCCGCTGCGCGAGTCGGCGCGCATCCTGCGCGAGCGCGGCGGCGTCGACCTGCCCGTGGACGAGATCGTCGCGTTCCTCATCGGGCGCGTGATCGAGCAGGTGCGCGTCGAGGTGCCGTGGCAGCCCGGCGCGCGCGAGCTCCTCACGGCGCTGCGCGAGGCTGGCGTGCCGTGCGCGCTCGTCACGATGTCCTACCGCGAGCTCGCCCAGCCCGTCGCCGAGATGGCGCCGCCGGACGCGTTCCAGGTGCTGGTCTGCGGCGACGAGGTCGAGCGCGGCAAGCCCGACCCGGAGCCCTACCTCCTCGCGGCGCAGCGCCTGGGCGTCGACGTCACGCGCTGCGTCGCGATCGAGGACTCGCCCGCGGGGATCGCCTCGGCCCGCGCCGCGGGGGCCGCGACGCTGGGTGTCGAGGCCGTGGTCCCGGTGCTCCCGGCGCCGGGCCTGAGCCGCACGCCGTCGCTCGAGCTCGTCGACGTCGCGCTCCTGTCGCGGCTCGTCGCGGGCGACGTCGTCGACCTCATGGAGGACGACGCCGCCTGAGGCGCCGCCCGGACGGCCTGCCCGACGGTGCGCGGGCCGTCGGGACGAACCCGCCGAGCGCATAGGCTCTCAGGGTGGACGGACCCGAACCTCGAGCACCCCGCACGCCCGCACCGGCAGGCCCGCGCACGAAGGGCTGGGTGATCGGCCGCGTCGTCGGCGCACCGGTGATCCTCACGCCGTCCTGGTTCCTCGCCGCGGCGATCCTCACGGTCCTCTTCGCGCCGACGGTGCAGCGGCTCGCCCCGCACCTGGGCCCCGAGATCTACCTCGTGTCCTTCGCGTTCGTGCTGCTGCTGTTCGCGTCCGTCTTCCTGCACGAGGTCGCGCACGCGCTCGTCGCGCGCGCCCGGGGCCAGCACGTGACCGAGCTCGCGGTGACGCTCTGGGGCGGCCACACGGCGTACTCCGGGACGTCGTCGCGCCCGCTCGACGGCTTCCTCATCTCGGTCGTCGGCCCGCTGACCAACCTGGCGCTCGCGGTCGTGTTCTGGGTGACGTTCCAGGCGCAGCCGACCTTCTCCGTGCCCGCCCTCCTGCTGTACGCGGCCGCGTTCTCCAACGCGTTCGTCGGGTTCTTCAACCTCCTGCCCGGCCTCCCGCTCGACGGCGGCCAGATCCTCGAGTCCGCCGTGTGGGCCGCGACGGGGTCGCGGACGAAGGGCACCGTCGCGGCCGGCTGGGTCGGGCGCGCGGTCGCCGTCGGGGTCGTCGCGTGGGCGCTCATCTGGCCGCTGACCTACGGCGGACGGCCGGACCTGTGGACCGTCGCCTGGGCGGCGCTGATCGGGGCGTTCCTGTGGAGCGGCGCGGGGCAGGCCATCACCGTCGGGCGCACCCGCGAGGCGGTGTCCGGGCTCACCGTCCGCAGCCTCGCGCGCCCCGCGGTCGCCGTGCCGTCCACGGCGACGGTCGGCGCGGTCGGGCGCTCGGTGGCGCTCGCGGGCGGCCCGCACGTGGTGGCCGTCCTGGTGGACGGCGCAGGCCGGCCCCTCGGGTACGTGGACCCCGCCGCGGCCGCGGCCGTGCCGCCCGACGCCGCCGAGACGACCCCGGTCGGCGCGGTCGCCGTGCCCCTGCCCGGGGCCGCGACGATCGACGCCCACAGCGCGGGGCAGGACATGCTCGCCGAGCTCTCGCGCGTCGGGCGGGACGCGGCGGTCGTCGTCGTGACCGACGGCGGCCGCGTCGTCGGCGCGCTCGAGGTCGCCCGGGTCGTCGCGGCGCTGCGGGACGCCCGGCGCGGGCGGTGACCGGCGCGTCGTCCGCGCGCACGACCGACCGGCGTCGGGCGCGGGGCGGGCGGCCCGTAGGATGGTCGCCCGTGACCTCCGAGCCCGCCACCACGCCCGGCCACCCGACCCCGCAGCCCGGTGGGGACGGCGCAGCCGCCCCCGCGCACGGCGCGTCCGACCGCCCCGGTGCGACGGGCGCGGACGAGCGCCGCGGCCCGCTCCGCGTGGGGGACAAGGTCCAGCTCACGGACCCGCGCGGTCGCCTGCACACCATCACGCTCGCGCCGGGCGCGACGTTCCACACGCACAAGGGCTACCTGCGGCACGACGACCTCATCGGCCGCCCCGAGGGCAGCGTCGTGCGCAACACCGCCGAGATCGAGTACCTCGCGATGCGCCCGCTCCTCGCGGACTACGTGCTCTCGATGCCCCGCGGCGCGGCGGTCGTCTACCCGAAGGACGCCGGCCAGATCGTCGCGATGGCGGACATCTTCCCGGGCGCGCGCGTCGTCGAGGCCGGCGTCGGGTCGGGCGCGCTGACGATGTCGCTGCTGCGCGCCGTCGGCGACGCGGGCGAGCTGCACTCGATCGAGCGGCGCGAGGACTTCGCCGCGATCGCGCGCGGCAACGTCGAGACGTTCTTCGGTGGCGAGCACCCGGCCTGGACGCTGTCCGTCGGCGACCTCGCCGACGTGCTCCCGACCGTCGCCGAGGACGGCACGGTCGACCGCGTCGTGCTCGACATGCTCGCGCCCTGGGAGAACCTCGACGTCGTCGCGCGGGCGCTCGTGCCCGGCGGCGTCCTCGTGTGCTACGTCGCCACGACGACCCAGCTCTCACGCCTCGCGGAGGACCTGCGGGCCGACGGCCGCTACGCGGAGCCCGTCGCGTGGGAGTCGATGGTGCGGGGCTGGCACCTGGAGGGTCTCGCGGTGCGGCCGCAGCACCGCATGATCGGGCACACCGGGTTCCTGCTCACCGCACGGCGCCTCGCAGACGGCGTCGCGCCGCCCGAGCGCAAGCGCCGCCCGGCCAAGGGCGCGTACCCGACCGACGCCGAGCAGTGGTCGCCCGAGGAGCTGGGCGAGCGCCCGGTCTCCGAGAAGAAGATCCGGCGCGTGCGGCGCGACGTCGGCCAGGGCCCCGAGCAGACGACCGGTCCGGGCGCGGAGCACGGCGTGCAGAAGGGCGCGGAAGGCGCCGGCGGGGCGCCCGACGTGTCGGGCGCGTGACGGTCCGGTAACGATCGGGGCGCCGCCGTCTCACCCTGGGTGTCGTCCGTGTGCACGGGCGAGACTTGTGCCTAAGGTCTACACCCGACCGCCGGACGATGGTCGGCACGGGCGCCTCGCGAGGCCCGTCGTCCGCCGTCCACCCGTGGTCGGGCGAGCCGGCGGCGAGAGGGACACCCGATGAGCGAGACATTCGGCCGTAGCGACCAGGCCCCGCAGGACGGCGCGCGCGAGCTCGCGCTGCTGTCCGCGAAGAACGAGAGGCTCGCCGAGGCGCTGCGCGCGGCCCGGGACCAGATCCTCGACCTCAAGCGGCAGATCGACGACCTCGCCAAGCCCCCGGGGACGTACGCGGTGTTCCTCGCCGCGCACCCGGACGGGTCGGTCGACGTGTCCGCCGCCGGGCGCAAGATGCACGTCGGCGCGAGCCCCAGCCTCGACGTCCAGCGCCTGCGCCCGGGCCAGGAGGTCAAGCTCAACGAGGCGATGACCGTCGTCGCCGCGGGCGGCTACGAGCGCACGGGCGAGATCGTCACGGTCAAGGAGATCCTCGACGCCGACCGCGTGCTCGTCGTCGGCCGGGCCGACGAGGAGCGGGTCGTGCGGCTCGCCGGGTCGGTCGCGCGCACGACGCTCCGCGTGGGCGACTCGCTCACCATCGACACGCGCAGCGGCTTCGTGTTCGAGGTCATCCCGAAGTCCGAGGTCGAGGAGCTCGTCCTCGAAGAGGTCCCGGACATCGAGTACGAGGACATCGGCGGTCTCGGGCCCCAGATCGAGCAGATCCGCGACGCCGTCGAGCTGCCGTTCACGCACCCCGACCTGTTCCGCGAGCACGGCCTGCACCCGCCCAAGGGCGTGCTGCTGTACGGGCCGCCCGGGTGCGGCAAGACGCTCATCGCCAAGGCCGTCGCCAACTCGCTCGCGCACACCGTGGCGCGGGCGCGCGGCGAGCAGGTGGAGGACGGCTCGGGCGCGGCGCGCAGCTACTTCCTCAACGTCAAGGGCCCCGAGCTGCTCAACAAGTACGTGGGGGAGACCGAGCGGCACATCCGGCTGATCTTCGCCCGCGCCCGGGAGAAGGCGTCGCAGGGGACGCCCGTCGTCGTGTTCTTCGACGAGATGGAGTCGCTGTTCCGCACCCGCGGGACGGGGCTGTCGTCCGACGTCGAGACGACGATCGTGCCCCAGCTCCTCGCCGAGATCGACGGCGTCGAGCGGCTGGACAACGTCATCGTCATCGGTGCGTCGAACCGCGAGGACATGATCGACCCCGCCATCCTGCGGCCGGGGCGCCTCGACGTGAAGATCAAGATCGAGCGGCCCGACGCCGAGGGCGCCAAGGAGATCTTCGCCAAGTACCTCACGGAGGACCTGCCGATCCACGCGGCCGACCTCGCCGAGCACGGCGGCAACCAGCGCGAGGCCCTCGACGCGATGATCCGCTCGGTCGTGGAGCGCATGTACTCCGAGGAGGAGGAGAACCAGTTCCTCGAGGTCACCTACGCGAGCGGCGACAAGGAGATCCTGTACTTCAAGGACTTCAACTCGGGCGCGATGATCCAGAACGTCGTGGACCGCGCGAAGAAGTCGGCGATCAAGGACCTCCTCGCCACGGGACAGCGCGGCATCCGCGTCGACCACCTGCTCGCCGCGTGCGTCGACGAGTTCAAGGAGAACGAGGACCTGCCGAACACCACCAACCCCGACGACTGGGCGCGCATCAGCGGGAAGAAGGGCGAGCGCATCGTCTTCATCCGCACGATCGTCCAGAAGAAGGGCGAGGGCGGCTCGCCGCGCACCATCGACACGGTCACCAACACCGGCCAGTACCTGTAGCGGGGCGCGGTCGCGCCGCCCCGTGGACGGCGCGGCGCGGCGTCGGAGGGCGGACATAGGGTGAGCGCGTGAGCGTACGACGGGTTATGGGGATCGAGACGGAGTACGGCGTCCTGCAGCCGGGGAAGCCGATGGCGAACCCGATGCTCATGTCGAGCCAGGTCGTCACCACGTACCGGGCGCTCGCCGCGCGCAGCGACGGCGCCCGGGGCCGGGCGCGCTGGGACTACGACGACGAGGACCCGCTGCAGGACGCGCGGGGGTTTCACGTGCCGCGCGCGTCGGCGCACCCGTCCCTCCTCACGGACGACCCGTCGCGCCCCGCGCCGTCGGGGCCGGTCGACCGGGCCGGCGAAGGCGGTGCCGCCGGGGCCTCCCTCCAGGAGGTCGCGCGACCGACGACGGAGGAGTACGACGACCCGAGCGCGGCGAACGTCATCCTCACCAACGGCGCCCGTCTCTACGTCGACCACGCGCACCCCGAGTACTCCTCGCCCGAGGTCACGGTGCCGCACGACGTCGTGTGCTGGGACGTCGCGGGGGAGCGGGTCATGCTCGCCGCGTCGCGCGAGCTGGCCCAGGTGCCGAGCGGCGGCGTCGTGCTCTACAAGAACAACGTCGACGGCAAGGGCGCGAGCTACGGCACCCACGAGAACTTCCTCGTCGACCGCGAGGTGCCGTTCGGCGTCCTCGTGGAGATGCTCACGCCGTTCCTCGTGACCCGGCAGGTGTTCGCCGGCTCGGGGCGCGTGGGGCTCGGCCCGGCGGGGGAGGAGCACGGGTTCCAGATCTCCCAGCGCGCCGACTACGTCGAGGCGGAGGTCGGGCTGGAGACGACGCTGCGCCGTCCCATCGTCAACACGCGCGACGAGCCGCACGCGGACCGGCAGCGCTGGCGCCGGCTGCACCTCATCATCGGCGACGCGAACATGTTCGAGACCGCGACCTACCTCAAGACGGGCACGACGTCGCTCGTGCTCTTCGTCGTCGAGCACCTGGAGGAGCTCGGCCCGGAGGTGCGCGCCCGCCTGGCCGGGCTGCGCCTCGCGGACCCGGTCGCGGACGTGCAGCGCGTGAGCCGCGACCTCGACCTGACGCGTCGTCTCGCTCTCGCCGACGGGCGCGAGCTGACGGCGCTCGAGGTCCAGCGCGAGTACCTGGAGGTCGCTGCCGACGCGGCGGAGCGCCTCGCGGGACCGGACGGGGTCGACGCCCCGACGCGCGACGTGCTCGCGCGGTGGCGCTCGGTCCTCGACCGCCTCGCGACCGACCGCGACGCGTGCGGGCGCGACGTCGAGTGGGTCGCGAAGCTGCGGCTCCTCGACCGCCTGCGCAAGCGCGACGGCCTCGACTGGGGCCACTCGCGCCTCGCGGCGATGGACCTCCAGTGGTCCGACGTGCGGCCCGAGCGCGGCATCTACCACCGCCTCCTCGCCGCCGACGCCGTGGACCGCGTGGTCACCGAGCGCGAGGTCGGCGCGGCGGTGCACCATGCGCCCGAGGACACGCGCGCGTTCTTCCGCGGCGAGGTCATGGCGCGCTACGGCGACGAGGTCTCCGCGGCGAGCTGGGACTCGGTGATCTTCGACGTGCCGGGCGCGCCGTCGCTCCAGCGCGTCCCGATGATGGACCCGCTGCGCGGGACGCGCGCCCACATCGGGGCGCTGCTCGACGCGAGCCCGGACGCCGCCGCGCTGCTGGCGGGTCTGGCAGGCCCGTCATGACCGGCGGCGACTAGGCTGGGCGCACGACGGCGCCCGCCCTCCGTGGGAGGGACGCCGCGTGCGAGCAGGGCCGGGAAGGGCGCGAGCCCGGACGGGGTTGGAACGGACAGAGCGTCGGCGCGAGGCCGGCCGACGGACGAGGAGGCAGCCATGGCGGGTACCGAACGCACGCACGCGTCGCACGAGGACCGGCGTCCCGACGACGAGCCCGAGGCCCCGGCGACCCCGGTCGCGCCGCAGGCGCAGTCGCGCGACGCCGAGGTGGACGCGCTCCTCGAGGAGATCGACGAGGTCCTGGAGACGAACGCGGAGTCCTTCGTCCGGGGCTTCGTGCAGAAGGGCGGCGAGTAGGAAGGGTGACGGCAACCCGATGAGCACGGACCAGCCCGGGCGCCTGCCCGACGCGTTCACGACCCCTGGGTCGTCGTCCTTCCTGGACTTCCTGTCCGGGCATGCCCCCGACCTGCTGCCGTCGCACCGCGCGGCTGGGCACGCGGCGACCGGCACGGTGCCCGACGCTCCGCACGCCACGACGATCGTGGCGCTGACGTTCGGCGCCGAGGGCGTGGGCGCGGGCGTCGTGATGGCGGGGGACCGCCGCGCGACGATGGGCTCGATGATCGCGAACCGGGAGATCGAGAAGGTCTTCCCGGCCGACGAGTACTCGGCCGTGGGCATCGCCGGGACGGCGGGGATCGCCGTCGAGCTCGTGCGCCTGTTCCAGCTCGAGCTCGAGCACTACGAGAAGATCGAGGGCGCGCTGCTCTCGCTCGACGGCAAGGCGAACCGCCTGTCGACGATGATCCGGCAGAACCTCGGCCTCGCCATGCAGGGCCTCGCGGTCGTGCCGCTCTTCGCCGGGTTCGACCTCGACCGCGGTGCCGGCCGGATCTTCTCGTACGACGTCACGGGCGGGCGGTACGAGGAGCGGGCGTACCACTCGGTGGGATCGGGCTCGGTCTTCGCGCGCGGCTCCCTGAAGAAGCTGTGGCGCACCGGTCTCGACCGGGCGGCCTCCGTGCGCGTCGCGGTCGAGGCGCTCTACGACGCGGCGGACGACGACTCGGCCACCGGCGGCCCGGACCCGGTCCGCCGCATCTGGCCGGTGGTCGCGGTCGTCACGGCCGACGGCTACGAGCGCGTGCCGGACGACGAGCTCGCGGCGGTCGTCGAGCAGATCGTGGCGGAGCGCTCCGGGGCGGGCGTGGAGCGCGGGCGTCCCCCGGTGACCAACGCCGAGGCCGTCCCGCACGACCGCCCGCAGGACGGCCCGACCGGAGGTGACGACGCGTGAACATGCCTTTCTACGTCTCGCCCGAGCAGCTGATGAAGGACCGGGCGGACTTCGCGCGCAAGGGCATCGCGCGCGGCCGGTCCGTCGTGGTCCTCGCCTACGAGGACGGCATCGCGTTCGCGACGGAGAACCCGTCGCGGGCCCTGCACAAGATCTCGGAGATCTACGACCGCATCGCGTTCGCCGCGGTGGGCAAGTACAACGAGTTCGAGAACCTGCGCGTCGCCGGGGTGCGGTACGCGGACCTGCGCGGCTACTCCTACGACCGCACGGACGTCAACGCGCGCGGTCTCGCGAACGCGTACGCCCAGACGCTCGGCACGGTGTTCACCACGGAGTCGAAGCCGCTCGAGGTCGAGCTCGTCGTCGCGGAGGTCGGTCGCACGGCGGAGCAGGACCAGCTCTACCGCATCTCCTACGACGGCTCCGTCGCCGACGAGCAGGGCGTGGTCGTCATGGGCGGCCAGGCCGACCAGCTCGGTCGCGTGCTCCAGGACGCGTGGCGGCCCGGTCTCGGGCTCGCCGAGGTGCTGCGCCTGGCGGTGCACGCGCTCGCGTCCGGCGGCGAGGGGGACGACACCCGCACCATCCCGGCCGCGCAGCTCGAGGTGGCCGTCCTGGACCGCACCCGGCCCCGGCGCGCGTTCCGCCGTCTCACGGGCTCCGTCCTCGAGGGCCTCCTCGCGGACGACGACGCGGCGACCACCACCGACGGGACCGCCGAGGGCGCGCCCGACGACACGACGGGCACCGGCCCGACGGACGAGGGGTAGCGCCGCATGGACCGCAGGATCTTCGGGCTGGAGACCGAGTACGGCGTGACGTGCGCGTCCGACGACGGGCGCGGGCTCTCGGCGGACGAGGTCGCGCGGTACCTGTTCCGCAAGGTGGTCGCCTGGGGCCGCTCGTCGAACGTGTTCCTGCGCAACGGCTCCCGGCTGTACCTCGACGTGGGCTCGCACCCCGAGTACGCGACGGCGGAGTGCGACGACGTCCGTCAGCTCGTCGCGTACGACCGTGGCGGCGAGCGGATCCTGGAGGGCCTCGTGGCGGACGCGCAGCAGCGGCTCGAGCACGAGGGACTGCCCGGCCGGATCCACCTGTTCAAGAACAACACCGACTCGGCGGGCAACTCGTACGGCTGCCACGAGAACTACCTCGTGCGACGCCAGGGCGACTTCGCGCGCCTCTCGGACGTCCTCGTGCCGTTCCTCATCACGCGCCAGGTGCTCACGGGCGCCGGCAAGGTCCTCGCGACGCCGCGCGGCGCCGTGTACTGCCTGTCCCAGCGCGCCGACCACATCTGGGAGGCGGTGTCGAGCGCGACGACCAGGTCGCGCCCGATCATCAACACGCGCGACGAGCCGCACGCCGACGCCGAGAGCTATCGGCGCCTGCACGTCATCGTCGGCGACTCCTCGATGGCGGAGACGACGACCATGCTCAAGGTCGGCTCGACCGACCTCATCCTGCGCATGGTCGAGGCGGGGGTCCCCATGCGGGACCTGGCGCTCGAGAACCCCATCCGGTCGATCCGCGAGATCAGCCACGACATGACGGGCAAGCAGCCCGTCCAGCTCGCGAGCGGCCGGACGGTCACCGCGATCGACCTCCAGGGCGAGTACCTGCAGCGCGTGCGCGAGTTCGTCGAGCAGGACGTCGCGCCGACGCCCGTCGTCAAGCAGGTGCTCGACCTGTGGGAGCGCGGGCTGCGCGCCCTCGAGACGGGCGACCTCTCGCTCGTCGACCGCGAGCTGGACTGGGTCATCAAGTACCGCCTGATCCAGCGTTACCAGGCCAAGCACGGTCTCGAGCTCGACGACCCGCGGATCGCGCGCCTCGACCTCGCCTACCACGACATCTCGCGCACCGAGGGGCTGTACAACCTGCTCGCGGCGCGCGGCATGGTCGAGCGCGTCACCACGGACCTTGAGGTGTTCGAGTCGACGGCCGTGCCGCCCCAGACCACGCGCGCCAAGCTGCGCGGCGACTTCGTGCGCGCCGCGCAGGAGGCCCGCCGCGACTACACGGTGGACTGGGTGCACCTCAAGCTCAACGACCAGGCGCAGCGCACCGTGCTGTGCAAGGACCCGTTCCGGAACGTCGACGAGCGCGTGGAGCGCCTCATCGAGTCGATGTGATGCAGGACGTGATGTGACGAACCTGGCCCTCGCGGCCGGGCGCCCTCGGGGCGTCCGGCGCGCTCGTCGTGCGCCCGCGTCCCGGGCCGCGCTCGTGCTGCTCGTGGCGCTCCTCGCGGCGCTCGTGCTCGGTGCGTGCACGGAGCCGGAGGACGCGACGGAGACGCCGCTCAACACCGACCTCACGGTCGCCGGGTCGTCCGGCGCCCCGCCGGCGCTGGAGTACCGCGCGCCGCTCGACGTGCCGGACGCGCGGTCGGAGGTGGTGTGGCCGGGCGCCGGGGCGGAGCTCGTCGACGGCGGCCCGCTGCTGCTCAACCTCTACGCGGAGGACCTGCGCGACGGCACCGTCCTGCAGAACACGTACACGGACGCGCCGCGCTGGCGCACGCTGACCGACGAGTCCGTCGGCCGCGAGCTGCGTGACCTTCTGCGGGGCCAGCGCGTGGGGGCGCGCCTGCTGCGCCTCGAGGTGGACGACGGCGTCCCCGTCGCCCTGGTCGTCGACGTCCTGCCGACGCGTGCGTCCGGGGAGCCGGTCGAGCCGGTCGACGGCCTGCCCACGGTGACGCTCGACGAGCAGGGCGCACCGAGCGTCACCGTCCCGTCGGAGGCCGCGGCGCCCGCGGGCCTCGTGGTGCAGCCGCTCGTCCGGGGCGACGGGCGCCAGGTCGAGGTCGGTCAGGTGGTCACCGTCCGGTACTCGGGCGTGCGCTGGTCCGACGGCGAGGTCTTCGACTCGACGTGGACCGACGGCGCGGCGCCCCTGTCGGTGATGATCGGCATCGGCGAGGTCATCGAGGGGTGGGAGCAGGGGCTCCTCGAGCAGTCGGTGGGGAGCCAGGTGCTCCTCGTCGTGCCGCCCGACCTCGCCTACGGCGCGACCGCCAACCCGCTGGCCGGCGAGACGCTCGTCTACGTCGTCGACATCCTCGACGCCCAGTTCCCCGTGACCGAGGAGAGCGCGGGCGACACCGGAACGGCCGCCGACACAGCCGGCACCGACACCGGCACCGACACGACCGGCACGGCCGGCACCGACACGACCGGCGGAGCGCCGGCCGACCGAGGAGACTCCCCATGACCGTCGCGATCCGCGTGATCCCGTGCCTCGACGTCGACGCGGGACGCGTCGTCAAGGGCGTGAACTTCGAGAACCTGCGCGACGCGGGCGACCCCGTCGAGCTCGCCGCCCGCTACGACACCGAGGGCGCCGACGAGCTGACGTTCCTCGACGTCTCGGCGTCGTCCGGCAACCGGGAGACGACGTACGACGTCGTGCGGCGGACCGCCGAGCAGGTCTTCGTCCCGCTCACCGTCGGTGGCGGGGTCCGCTCGGCGGACGACGTGGACCGTCTCCTGCGCGCGGGCGCGGACAAGGTCGGCGTGAACACGGCGGCGATCGCCCGTCCGGAGCTCATCGCGGAGATCGCGGACCGTTTCGGCAGCCAGGTGCTCGTGCTCTCGGTGGACGCGCGCCGCACGACCGGCGACGTGCGGACGGAGTCCGGCTACGAGGTGACGACCCACGGCGGGCGTCGCGGCACGGGGATCGACGCCGTGGAGTGGGCGTCGCGCGCAGCGGGGCTGGGCGCGGGCGAGATCCTGCTCAACTCGATGGACGCGGACGGCACGACCGCCGGGTTCGACCTCGAGATGCTCGCCGCGGTGCGCTCCGAGGTGCGTGTGCCGCTGATCGCGAGCGGCGGGGCGGGCGCGCCCGAGCACTTCGTGGCGGCGGCGCGCGCCGGGGCGGACGCGGTGCTCGCCGCGAGCGTCTTCCACTTCGGCGCCCTCACCGTCGGCCAGGTGAAGGACGCGATGCGGGCCGAGGGCGTGCGGGTGCGCTGACCGGCGCGGACGCCCGGCGGCGGTGTCGGGAGCCCGTGAGAGGATCGGGCCACCCCCTGAACGAAAGACGAGGACCGTCCCGTGCCCGGCAGCAGGACGCGCCCCACCGGCGCCGACGCCCCGCCCGCCCCGACCGACCCGCCGGCCACCGCCGCCCGGCACGACCGCTCCCGCGACCGGCTCCCCGCCGAGCCGTCGGTCCGCCGACCGCACGCGCTCACCGGCTCCCGGGTCCGCCGCTCGCTCGCGCTCATGGGGCGCGGCATCCGCGACGAGCCGCGCACCTACGTGCTGGCGATCGGGTCCTCCGCGCTGTTCGGCGCGCTGACCGTCGCCGTGAGCAGCGCGGTCGGCCGGGTCACCGACGACGTCGTGGTGCCCGCGCTCGCGGGCGACGAGGCTGCGCGCGGCCGCATCTGGGTCGCGGGCCTCGTGCTCGCCGGGATCGCGCTCTCGCTCGCGGTGAGCGTCGCCGCGCGGCGCATCTTCGCGGGCAACGGGTACGCCGCGCTGCAGGCACGCCACCGCACCGCGGTGACCCGCCAGTACCTGCGCCTGCCGATGTCGTGGCACCGCTCGCACCCGGCCGGGCAGCTCCTGTCGAACGCGAACTCCGACGTCGAGGCCGCGACGGGCGTCTTCAACCCGCTGCCGTTCGCGCTGGGCGTCGTCGTCATGATCGGCGTCGCCGCCGTGATGCTCTTCCGGGTGGACGTCTGGCTCGCGTGCGCGGCGCTCGTCGTGATCCCTGTCGCCGTCGCCGTGAACATCGTGTTCCAGCGCTACATGTCGCCCGCCATCACGCGGGCGCAGCAGCTGCGCGCCGAGGTGTCCGACGTCGCGCACGAGAGCTTCGAGGCCGCGCTCCTCGTCACGTCGCTCGGCACCGCGGACCGCGAGGAGCGCCGCTTCGCCGAGCGCACCGACGAGCTGCGCGCCGCGAACGTGCGGGTCGGCGTCGTGCGCGCGTTCTTCGACCCCGTCATCGAGCTCCTGCCGTCGCTCGGCACGCTCCTCGTGCTGGGCGTCGGGACCGTGCGCCTCACCGCGGGCGACGTCGCGCCCGGCGACATCATCACCGCCGCGTACCTCCTGACCGTCATGGCCGTGCCGGTCCGCGCGTTCGGCTGGGTCCTCGGCGAGCTCCCGCGCGCGCTCGTCGGGTACGAGCGCATCAGCCGCGTCGTCGACGCCGGGGGCGTGCTGCGTCCCGGGACGTCGGCCCTGAGCGGGACGGGTGCCGGGCTGGGCGTGCGGCTCGAGGGCGTCGGTGTCGACGTCCGGGCGGGCGGCCGCGAGCTCACGCTGCTCGACGGCGTGGACCTCACCGTGGCGCCGGGGACGACGGTCGCCGTCGTGGGCCCGACGGGCGCCGGCAAGACGACGCTCGTCTCGCTCCTCGCGCGGCTCTCGGACCCGACGCGCGGGCGCGTGCTCCTCGACGGCACCGACGTGCGCGACGTGCGCGAGGCGGACCTCACGACGCAGGTCGCTCTCGTCGCGCAGCAGGCGTTCGTGTTCGAGGACACCGTGCGCGCGAACGTCACGCTCGTCGACGACGGCGATCCCGGCCCGGACGACGCGGAGGTCTGGGCGGCCCTGCGGCTCGCGCGCGTGGACGACGTCGTCGAGCGGCTCCCGGAGGGCCTCGACGCCCCGCTCGGGGAGCGGGGGGCCAACCTGTCCGGTGGCCAGCGCCAGCGTCTCGCGATCGCGCGCGCGCTCGTCCGGCGTCCTCGCCTCCTCGTCCTCGACGACGCGACCTCGGCCGTCGACCCGCGGGTCGAGCAGGAGATCCTCGCGGGCGTCGCGCGGGGCGGCGACGACCGCCCGACGGTCGTGATGGTCGCCTACCGCATGTCGAGCGTCGCGCTCGCGGACGTCGTCGTGCACGTGGAGTCCGGGCGGGTGGTGGACGTCGGGACGCACGACGAGCTGCTCGCCCGCGACCCGGGGTACCGCGAGCTCGCGACCGCGTACGCGCGTGAGGCGGAGCGCCGGGAGAACGAGCGCGCCGACGCGACGGACGACTCCGTGCGCGAGGCGGGCGAGGACGAGCAGGTCCGCGACGGTCACCGGGACGACGACCTCGCGCGCCAGGAGGAGACGGAGGAGGACGACGTCGTGCGGCACGTCGAGACGGGGGCGCTGGAGGAATGACCCGGACCACGACCGAACGACCCGGACGGTCGCCCCGCCGGGGCACGGGCCCCGCCGTCGACGGCGGGGCCGCCGACGTCCGCACCGGCGACGCGCGCATCGCCTCGGCGAGCTCCCTGGGCGTCCTCGCGACGCTGCGTCGCGGCGTGCAGGTGTCGCCGCAGATCCTCGCCGGCATCTGGGTCACCCTCGGCCTCGCCGTCGCCGCCGCGCTCGGCCGGGTCGTCGTGCCCGTGACCGTGCAGCAGACCATCGACACGGGCGTGCTCGCCGACGGCGGTCCGGACACGACGCGCGTCGCGGTGCTCGTGGGCGTCGCCGCCGGGGTCCTCGTCCTCGCCGGGCTGTGCTCGGCCCTCGTCAACGTGCGCCTGTTCCGGTCGACCGAGGCGGGCCTCGCCGCGCTGCGCGTGCGCGCGTTCCGGCACGTGCACGACCTGTCGGTCCTCACCCAGAACTCCGAGCGGCGCGGGTCGCTCGTCTCGCGCGTCACGAGCGACGTCGACACGATCTCCCTGTTTGTGCAGTGGGGCGGCATCATGCTGCTCGTCTCGGTGCTGCAGATCGGCGTCGCGACGGTGCTCATGGCGGTGTACTCGTGGCAGCTCACGCTCGTGGTGTGGGCGTGCTTCGTGCCGCTGTTCCTCGTCCTGCGGCCCGCGCAGGCGCGGGTCAACGACGCGTACACCCAGGTCCGCGCGCGGGTCGGCGCGATGCTCGGCGCGATCTCGGAGTCCGTCGTCGGAGCGGAGACGATCCGCGCGTACGGCGCCGGGGCCCGGACGGCCCGCCGTGTCGACGCCGCGGTCGACGCGACGCGGCGCGCGATGGTCCGGGCGCAGAAGCTGGTTGCCGTCGTGTTCTCGAGCGGCGTGCTCGTGGCGAACCTCGTGCTCGCGGTCGTCGTGGTCGTCGGGTCGCTGCTCGGCGTGGCGGGCGACATCTCGGTGGGCCAGCTCCTCGCCTTCCTGTTCCTCGTCCAGCTCTTCACCGGCCCCGTCCAGATGGCGACGGAGATCCTCAACGAGCTGCAGAACGCCGTGGCGGGCTGGCGCCGCGTCCTCGCGGTCCTGGAGACGCCGGTCGAGGTCGTCGACAAGGGCCCCGACGGCGTGCGCAGCCCGCGCGGCCCGGCCCACGTGCGCCTCGAGGGCGTCCGGTTCGCCTACCCCGACGGGCCCGAGGTGCTCCACGGCGTCGACCTCGACCTCCCGGCGCGTGCCTCGGTCGCCGTCGTCGGCGCGACCGGCTCGGGCAAGACGACGATCGCGAAGCTCGTCACGCGGCTCATGGACCCGACGGGCGGGCGCGTGCTCCTGGACGGCACGGACCTGCGCGACCTGTCCGTGGCGTCCCTGCGCGAGCGCGTCGTGCTCGTGCCCCAGGAGGGCTTCCTGTTCGACGGGACGCTCGCCGACAACGTCGCCTACGGGCTCCGGGGCGCCGCCGAGGAGGAGCCGGCTGCCGCGCGTCGTGCTCGGATCGAGGCGGCCGTCGAGCGGCTCGGCCTCACCGACTGGGTCGCGGACCTGCCGGACGGGCTCGACTCCTCGGTCGGCCAGCGGGGCGAGTCCCTCTCCGCGGGCGAGCGGCAGCTCGTCGCGCTCGTCCGGGCGTACCTCGCGGAGGCGGACCTGCTCGTCCTGGACGAGGCGACGTCCGCCGTCGACCCGGCGACCGAGGTCCGGATCGCGCGGGCGCTCGCGTCGCTCACCGCGGGCCGGTCGACGCTGACGATCGCGCACCGCCTCTCCACGGCCGAGGCGGCCGACCTCGTCGTCGTCGTCGACGCCGGGCACGTCGTGGAGGTGGGCCACCACGACGACCTCGCCCGCGCGGGCGGGGTCTACGCCCGCATGCACGACGCCTGGGTCTCCCAGACCCGCTGACTCGCGCGGCCGGGCGACCGACGTCACGCCGGGTCGGGCGAGACGGGGGACCGGCGGCGGCCCGGCGTCTGGCAGGATTCTCGGGTGCCCGACTCCACGACCGGCCCGCAGACCACGATCCCGTCCGCGCTCGACCCCGAGGTCGCCGCGCGGCTCAAGCGCGACGACGCCGGACTGGTCGCCGCGATCGTCCAGCAGCACGACACCGGCGAGGTGCTCATGCTCGGCTGGATGGACGACGAGGCGCTCCACCGCACCCTGACCACCGGGCGGGTGACGTTCTGGAGCCGGTCGCGCCAGGAGTACTGGCGCAAGGGCGACACGTCGGGCCACGTCCAGGTGGTGCGCTCGGTCGCGCTCGACTGCGACGGCGACGCGCTCCTCGTGCGCGTGCACCAGGTCGGCGCCGCGTGCCACACGGGCACCCGCACGTGCTTCGAGGCCGGGGGAGACCTGGGCGCCGTCGTCGGCGAGCTGCCGTCCGCGCCCGGTGCCCCGGACGCTGGGGCCGCGCCCGCCGTCGGACCGGACCACGAGGAGGAGGACCAGTGAGCACGACCGTCGACCCGGCCGGCACCACCACCGTCCCTGCGGGCGGTCCCGCGTGGGGCACGACGTGGCCCGTGCTCGACGGCTTCCGCGCGCTCGCCCGCTCCCGCCGGGTCGTCCCGGTCGTGCGGCGCCTCCTGGCCGACGACGTCACGCCCGTCGGGCTCTACCGCACCCTCGCGCAGGGTCGGCCCGGCACCTTCGTGCTGGAGTCCGCGGAGTCGGACGGGCGCTGGGCCCGGTACTCGTTCGTCGGCGTCGCGTCCCGCGCGACCCTCACGGCGCGCGACGGCCGGGCGGTCTGGTCGGGCGACGTGCCCGCGGGCGTCCCGCGCGAGGGCGACGTGGTCGACGTGCTGGAGGCGACGCTCGACGTGCTGCGCACGCCCGCGGTCGACGGCCTCCCGCCGCTCACGGGCGGGCTCGCCGGGGCGATCGGGTGGGACGTCATCCGGCACTGGGAGCCGACGCTGCCGGCGCACGCGCCCGACGAGCTGGGCGTCCCGGAGCTCACGCTGTGCCTCGCGACGGACCTCGCGGTCGTCGACCACGCGGAGGGCAGCGTGTGGCTCGTGGCGAACGCGATCAACTTCGACGACACGGACGAGCGGGTCGACGAGGCGTACGCCGACGCCGTGCGGCGCCTGGACGCGATGCAGGCACGCCTCGTCGCGGGCGGTGCGCACGTCGTGTCGGTCGTGGCCGCGGACGCCGTCGAGCCGGAGCTCGAGTTCCGCTCGACGCGCGACGAGTTCGAGGCGTCCGTCGTGGCGGGCAAGGACGCGATCCGCGAGGGCGAGGTCTTCCAGGTCGTCCTCTCGCAGCGCCTGGACCTCGACTGCCCGGCGGACCCGCTGGACGTCTACCGGGCGCTGCGCACGATCAACCCGAGCCCGTACATGTACTACTTCCAGCTCACGGACGCGGACGGGCGCGACTTCGCGGTCGTCGGGTCGAGCCCGGAGACGCTGGTCAAGGTCGAGGACGGGCGGGTCACGACGTTCCCCATCGCGGGCTCGCGGCCGCGCGGCGCGACGCCCGAGGAGGACGTCGCGCTCGGGGAGGAGCTGCGCGAGGACCCCAAGGAGCTCGCGGAGCACATCATGCTCGTCGACCTCTCGCGCAACGACCTCGTCAAGGTCTGCGAGCCGACGTCGGTCGAGGTCGTGGAGTTCATGGCGACCAAGCGGTTCAGCCACATCATGCACCTGTGCTCGACGGTCGTCGGCACGCTGCGCGACGGCGCGACGGCGCTCGACGCCTTCCGGGCCACGTTCCCCGCGGGGACGCTCTCGGGCGCGCCCAAGCCGCGCGCGATCGCCCTCATCGACGAGCTCGAGCCCGCCTCGCGCGGGATTTACGGTGGGACGGCCGGGTACTTCGACTTCGACGGGAACATGGACATGGCGATCGCCATCCGCACGGCGCTGATCCGCGACGGGCGCGCGAGCGTCCAGGCCGGGGGCGGGATCGTCGCCGACTCCGTGCCGGCGCTCGAGTACGCGGAGTCGCGCAACAAGGCGGCCGCGGCGGTCCGCGCCGTGCAGGTCGCGGCGCGGCTGCGGGGGCTCGCATGAGCCGACCGGGCGGCCCGGCCCGCCGCACGGCCATCTGGGTCCTGCTGCTCCTCGGGGGCGCGACCCTCGCGGCGGCCGTGCCCACGTGGCTGCGCACGACGGGGGCCACCGCGCTCGACCCGCAGGTCGACGTCGCGGTGGCCGGCACGTCGGCCGCACCCGGCGTGAGCGCGGCCGCGCTCGTGCTCGTCGCGGCCGCGCTCGCGCTCGGCCTCGTCGGACGTGTCGGCCGGTGGGTCGTCCTGGCGGTCGCGGCGGCGAGCGGCGTCGTCGCGACGGTGTCGGCGCTGAGCGTCGCGATCGACCCGGAGCCGACCGCCCGGTCGGCGGTGGCCGAGGCGACGGGCGTGACGGAGCTGACCGCACCGGTCGAGCTCACCGCGGCGCCCTGGGTGGCGGCCGTGCTCGGCGTGCTCACCGTGCTCGTGGTGGTGTGGGTGGCGCTCGGCGCGCGGTCGTGGGCGAGCGCCTCGACGCGGCACGAGCGGGCCGGGGCGGTCCCCGCGACGGCAGCCGGCACGCCCGCGGACGGGACGCCTGAGGTAGCGGGCGCGGCGGGCCCCGCCGACGCCGCGGACGTCTCCGACCACGACGCGTGGGACGCGCTGTCCCGCGGCGAGGACCCCACGGACCGCTGAGCAGCGCGGACGTGCCCCACGCGACGTCCGCCGACGTCCCGCGACGGGACGGGCCCCGGCCCGGTCCGATAGGCTCTGACCACATCTTGACGAAAGGCACGACCCTCATGGCCGAGAACCAGCAGACCACCGAGATCGCCTACCTGCCGCCCGCGGCACCGCCCACGAACCACGGCCACACCGTCGCCGCGTGGTTCACCATGATCGGCATCATGGTCGGCGCCCTCGTAGCCGCGATCGGTGTCGTGGTCGCCGCCGTCTGGCTGTTCTGGGTCGGCATGGGCGTCGTGGCCGTGGCGCTCGTCGGCGGCCTCGTGCTCCGCAACATGGGCTACGGGCAGAAGAAGCAGGACGCGCGGTGACGCAGCCGCCGGGACCGGGCCCGCACGACGCCACGCCCCCGCAGGACGGGTCGCAGGCGCCGTACGGCTCGTCGGTGCCCGGCGGCGCGCAGCACCCCGGCCCGCAGGGTCCTGACCAGGGCTACCCCGGTCAGCAGCAGCCCGGCCAGCCGTACCCGGGCCAGCAGTACCCCGGTCAGCAGTACCCGGCCGGCGCGTACGCGCCGCCGCCGTACTACCCGAAGAACAACCTCGCGATCTGGTCGCTCGTCCTGGGCATCGCCGCGTTCGTGCTCAGCTGCGGCTTCTTCACGGGCATCCCCGCGGTGATCGTGGGCAACGCGGCGAAGCGTGCCGTCGCGGAGGGCCAGGCGGACAACGACGGCATGGCGACGGCGGGGATCATCCTCGGCTGGGTCGCGATCGGCCTGTCCGCGATCGGTCTGCTGCTCCTGCTGGTGTTCTTCCCCGCCCTGCTCGCCTGGGTCGGCACGATCCCCGACCAGTACTGACGGGGCGGTCACGTGACGTCCGAGGCGGTGCGCCGACGGCGGGTGCCGCGCGAGGCCGTGGCGCCCCTCGCCGTCGGTGCGCTCGTCGCCGCCGCGACGGCGTACGTGGGCGCCGTCGACCCGAACCGCCCGGGCCACTACGTCACGTGCCCGCTGCTCGCCCTGACGGGCCTGGCGTGCCCCGGGTGCGGCGGCCTGCGGGCCACGCACGACCTCGTGCACCTCGACCTGGCCGCGGCCTGGTCCATGAACCCGCTGTGGGTCGTCGTCGCGCCGCTGCTCGTCGTGCTGTGGGGCCTGTGGCTCGTCCGTGCCTGGCGCGGCCGTCCCGCGCCGCGCGTGCCCGCGGGGGTGGCGTGGACGTCGCTCGCCGTGCTCGTGCTCTTCGGGGTGCTGCGCAACGTGCCCGCCCTGGTCCCGTGGCTCGGCCCGGTGGCTGCCTGAGCCGGCGGCCGTGACCGCGACCGGCCGCGCCGCGCGCGTCTCGGGGGCTGGGCCGTGGTCATCGTCACTCGGGGGCGGCTCTACGATGGCAGGTACCTCCCTGTCAACGGGTCGGCCCGAACCTGTGGGTGCACGCCGGCCGACCGGCCCGGCAGGGGGCGGGACGACACGGGGAGTGGTGGGACGATGACGGTGCTGGACGACATCGTCGCGGGTGTGCGCGAGGACCTCGCGGCACGCCAGGCGACGACCTCGCTCGACGAGCTCAAGGAACGAGCCGCCCGCGTCCCCGGTGCGCTCGAGTGCGTGAGCCGCCTCAAGGCGGACGACGCCGTGGCCGTCATCGCCGAGGTGAAGCGGTCGAGCCCCAGCAAGGGTGCGCTCGCGTCCATCTCCGACCCGGCCGAGCTCGCGGGGGAGTACGAGAAGGGCGGCGCGGCCGCGATCTCGGTGCTCACCGAGCAGCGGCGGTTCAACGGGAGCCTCGCCGACCTCGACGCCGTCCGGGCGCGGGTCGACGTCCCGGTGCTCCGCAAGGACTTCGTCGTGACGCCGTACCAGGTGTGGGAGGCGCGCGCGCACGGCGCGGACATCGTGCTCCTCATCGTCGCCGCGCTCGAGCAGACGGTGCTCACGTCGCTCGTCGAGCGCGTGCACTCGCTCGGCATGACCGCGCTCGTCGAGGTCCACACGCTCGACGAGGTGACGCGCGCGCTCGACGCCGGGGCGCGGGTCGTCGGCGTGAACTCGCGCGACCTCAAGACGCTCGACGTCGACCGCACGACCTTCGCGCGCCTCGCGCCCGCGATCCCCGACGAGGTCGTCCGCGTGGCCGAGTCCGGCGTGCGCGGGCCGCACGACGTCATGGACTACGCCCGCTCCGGCGCGCACGCCGTGCTGGTCGGCGAGGCGCTCGTGACCGACGACGCGCCGCGCTCGTCCGTCGCCGACCTCGTCGCGGCCGGGTCGCACCCGTCGCTGTGGTCCGTGCGGCCCTGAGGCACGACGGCACCGTCCGTCACGTCGCAGGCGCCGCGCCCCGGCCCAGCACACCCCACCACGCAGGAGGACCGGCCCCGTGCCCGACTCGACACCATCGACCACCCCTCCGAGCGGCGCGCACTCCGTCCGCGCCGACCTGACGCGCTCCCTCGCGACCCAGGAGGGTCCCTACTTCGGCGAGTTCGGCGGGCGCTACGTGCCCGAGGCGCTCGTCGCCGCGCTCGACGAGCTCGAGACCGAGTACCGCAAGGCGCTCGACGACCCGGCGTTCGTCACCGAGCTCGCGCGCCTGCAGCGCGAGTACACCGGCCGCCCGAGCCCGCTCACGGAGGTGCCCCGCTTCGCGGAGCACGCCGGCGCCTCGCGCGTGTTCCTCAAGCGCGAGGACCTCAACCACACCGGCTCGCACAAGATCAACAACGTCCTGGGCCAGGCGCTGCTCGTCAAGCGCATGGGCAAGAAGCGCGTGATCGCCGAGACGGGCGCCGGCCAGCACGGCGTCGCGACGGCGACGGCCGCGGCCCTGCTCGACCTCGAGTGCGTCGTCTACATGGGCGAGGAAGACACGCGGCGCCAGGCGCTGAACGTCGCGCGCATGCGCCTCCTCGGCGCCGAGGTCGTCCCCGTGACGATCGGCCAGCGCACCCTCAAGGACGCGATCAACGAGGCGCTGCGCGACTGGGTCGCCAACGTCGACACGACGCACTACCTGCTCGGCACCGTGACCGGGCCCCACCCGTTCCCCGAGATGGTGCGCGAGTTCCACCGCGTCATCGGCGAGGAGGCGCGCACGCAGATCCTCGACCGCATCGGGCGCCTGCCCGACGCGCTCGCCGCGTGCGTGGGCGGCGGCTCGAACGCGCTCGGGCTCTTCAACGCCTTCCTCGACGACGAGGGCGTCGAGCTCTTCGGCTTCGAGGCCGGGGGCGAGGGCATCGAGACGGGCCGCCACGCGGCCCGCTTCAGCGGCGGCGCGCCGGGCGTCCTGCACGGCGCGCGCTCGTACCTCCTCCAGGACGAGGACGGCCAGACCCTGCCGAGCCACTCGGTGTCGGCGGGTCTCGACTACCCGAGCGTCGGGCCGGCCCACTCGTGGCTCCACGACCTCGGCCGCGCGACGTACCTGCCCGTGACCGACGCCGAGGCGATGGACGCGTTCCGGCTGCTGTGCCGCACCGAGGGGATCATCCCCGCGATCGAGTCGGCCCACGCCCTCGCGGGCGCGCTGCGGATCGGGCGCGAGGCCGCGGCCGCGGGCCGCACCGACCACGTGATCCTCGTGAACCTCTCGGGGCGCGGGGACAAGGACGTGGCGACCGCCGCCCGGTGGTTCGACCTCGTGGACGACGACGCGATCGCCGAGACGGCGACGGGCACGGAGGGACAGCTGTGAGCGCCGCCCAGACCCAGGACGCACCCGGGGCGTCGACGCCGGGGACGGCGTCGGCCACCGCCAGCCGCCTGCTCGAGCTGCGCGCGGAGGGTCGCGCGGGGCTCGTCGGCTACCTGCCGGTCGGTTTCCCGACCGTCGAGCGCTCCGTCGAGGCGGCGCTCGCGCTCGTGGACTCGGGCGTGGACGTGCTCGAGCTCGGCATCCCGTACACGGACCCCGTCATGGACGGCCCGGTGATCCAGGCCGCGGCGCAGGCGGCGCTCGACGGCGGCGCGCGCGTCGCGGACGTCTTCCGCGTCGTCGCGGCCGTCACGGAGCGCACGGGCGGGCGCGTGCCGGTGCTCGTCATGACGTACTGGAACCCCGTGCTGCGCTACGGCGTCGACGCGTTCGCGCGCGACCTCGCTGCCGCCGGGGGAGCCGGGCTCATCACGGCCGACCTCGTCCCCGACGAGGGTCGCGCGTGGCTGGACGCCGCCGAGGCGCACGGTCTCGACCGCGTGTTCCTCGTCGCGCCGAGCTCGACGCCGGAGCGCCTCCGGCTCACCGCGCGCGCGTCGCGCGGCTTCGTCTACGCCGCCTCGACGATGGGCGTCACGGGCGTGCGCGCCGCCGTCGGGCCCCAGGCCGCGCGGCTCGTCGCCGACACGCGCGCGGCGGGCGCCGAGCTCGTGTGCGTCGGCCTCGGCGTCTCCACGGCCGAGCAGGCCGCGGAGGTCGCGCGCTACGCCGACGGCGTCATCGTCGGCTCGGCGTTCGTCCGGCCCCTGCTGGGCGACGCCCCGTGGGACGAGCGACTCGCCGCGCTCCGTACGGTCGCCGCCTCGCTGGCGGCCGGGGTGCGGTCCGCCCGTCAGGAGCAGCCCGGCACGACGGCGCCCGGCGGGGTGGTCGCATGAGCGCCGCGCTCGCCGTCGGGCAGCTCGTGGAGGCCGCGGGCGCCCTGCCCGCCGCGATCCCGAGCCCGCCCCAGCACACCTGGTACCTCGGGCCCTTCCCGATCCGCGCCTACGCGCTCGCGATCCTCGCCGGGATCGGCGTCGCCCTGTGGCTCACGCGGCGTCGCTGGGTGGAGCGCGGGGGAGAGGCCGACGACGTCCTGGAGATCGCGTTCTGGGCGGTCCCGTTCGGGATCGTCGGCGGGCGGCTCTACCACGTCTTCTCGACGCCCGACCCGTACTGGGGTCCGAACGGGGACCCCGTCCGCGCGCTGTACGTGTGGGAGGGCGGCCTCGGCATCTGGGGCGCGGTCGCGCTCGGCGCGGTCGGTGCGTACATCGGGTGCCGGCGCCAGCGCGTGAGCTTCCCGGCGTTCGCCGACGCGCTCGCCCCGGGGCTGCTCCTCGCACAGGCCGTCGGGCGTCTCGGCAACTGGTTCAACCAGGAGCTGTTCGGCTCGCCCACGACGCTGCCGTGGGGCCTGCGGGTCGACGACTCGGTCGCCGCCGCGGCCGGCTACCCGCCGGGCACGCTGTTCCACCCGACGTTCCTCTACGAGATGGTCTGGAACATCGCCGCTGCCCTGCTCCTGATCTACCTGGACCGTCGGTTCCGGCTCGGTCATGGTCGGGTATTCTGGCTCTACGTCTTCGTCTACACGCTCGGTCGGGTGTGGATCGAGATGCTGCGCATCGACGAGGCCGAGCTCGTCCTCGGTCTCCGGCTGAACGTCTGGACCTCGATCCTGGTCGGTGTCGGTGCGTTGGTAGCGTTTATCGTTGTCGGGCGTCGCCACCCCGGGCGCGAGGAGACGGTGTCCCTCGACGCGCCGGGCGAGGCGCCCGCCACGGAGCCGGTCGAGGAGTCGACCGACGCCGTGGACCCCGAGAAGACCGCGGACTCCGACGACTCGGAGGAGTCCGAGCAGGCAGATGCCGCGCGACCAGACCCCGGTCGCTGAGCCTCCGTCACTCAACGGCGAATCCGCCGGGCGACCGCCCGGTGGTTCCGTCATGTCCACCAGGGCCGACGACGTCCCGAACCCCCCAGCTGGAACCAGCCCGGCCGTCTCGGTCGGGCGCCTGTGAGGACGGTGTTGATGACCACGCCGCAGTATCGGGACGCGCACCGGGCACCCGCCCTGTCCGCCCCTCCCACGGCATCCGGTCTGTACGACCCCGCCGCCGAGCACGACGCGTGCGGCGTCGCCTTCGTGGCGACGCTCCGCGGCACGCCCGGACGCGACATCGTGGACGCGGGGCTCACGGCCCTGCTCAACCTGGACCACCGCGGCGCGGTGGGCGCCGAGGAGAACAGCGGCGACGGTGCGGGGATCCTCACGCAGATCCCCGACGCCTTCGTGCGCGACGTGGTCGACGCCGAGCTCCCGCCCGCCGGGCACTACGCCATCGGCATGGCGTTCCTCCCGCAGGACCCCGAGGCGGCCGCGACCACGGCCCGCGCGGTCGAGGCGATCGCCGCCGAGGAGAAGCTCGAGGTCCTCGCCTGGCGCGACGTCCCCGTGACGGCCGACCTCGTGGGCCCGAGCGCGCGCGCCTCGATGCCGCTGTTCCGTCAGGTCGTCGTGGCCGACCCGTCGCGCGAGCTGGCCGGCGTCGACCTCGACCGCCGGACGTACCGCCTGCGCAAGCGCGCGGAGAACGAGCTCGGTCTCTTCTTCGCGTCGCTGTCGGCGCGCACGCTCACCTACAAGGGCATGCTCACGACGGCGCAGCTCGAGCCGTTCTTCCCGGACCTGTCGGACCCGCGGTACGCGAGCGAGATCGCGCTCGTGCACTCGCGGTTCTCGACGAACACGTTCCCGTCCTGGCCGCTCGCGCAGCCGTTCCGGATGATCGCGCACAACGGCGAGATCAACACGGTGCGCGGCAACCGGAACTGGATGGCCGCGCGCGAGGGCACGCTCGCGAGCGACGCCCTCGGCGACCTCGCGCCGCTGCTCCCGGTCTGCTCCGACGGCTCGAGCGACTCGGCGAGCTTCGACGAGGTGCTGGAGCTGCTGCACCTGTCGGGCCGCTCGCTGCCGCACGCGGTGCTCATGATGGTCCCGGAGGCGTGGGAGAACCACGCCGAGATGGACCCGGACCTGCGCGCGTTCTACGAGTACCACTCGACGCTCATGGAGCCGTGGGACGGCCCCGCGTGCCTCAACTTCACCGACGGCACCCTCATCGGCGCGGTCCTCGACCGCAACGGTCTGCGCCCCGGGCGCTACTGGGTCACCGAGGACGGCCTCGTCGTGCTCGCGAGCGAGGCGGGCGTGCTCGACCTCGACCCCGCGACGATCGTCCGCAAGGGCCGTCTCGAGCCGGGCCGCATGTTCCTCGTCGACACCGGCCAGGGCCGGATCATCGAGGACGAGGAGATCAAGTCGCAGCTCGCGGCGCAGCGCCCGTACGCGCGGTGGGTCGCGGAGAACGCGGTCTACCTCGACCAGCTCCCCGAGCGCGAGCACGTCGCGCACAGCCCCGCGTCGGTCGAGCGCCGCCAGCGTGCCTTCGGGTACACGCAGGAGGAGCTCAAGGTCATCCTCACCCCGATGGCCAACACGGGCGCCGAGCCCCTCGGCGCCATGGGCACGGACACGCCCATCGCCGTCCTCGCGAAGCGCCCGCGCCTGCTCTTCGACTACTTCACGCAGATGTTCGCGCAGGTCACGAACCCGCCGCTGGACGCGATCCGCGAGGAGCTCGTCACGTCGATCGGCGGGGCGATCGGCCCCGAGCCGAACCTGCTCGTCGACACCCCGGAGCACGCGCGCAAGCTCATGCTGCCGTTCCCGGTGCTCGACAACGACCAGCTCGCGAAGATCATCCGCGTCGACAAGGACCCGAACCTCGCGGGCGTCTTCCGCGCCGTGACGATCAAGGGCCTGTACCGCGTCGCGGGCGGCGGCGAGTCGTTGCTCGCGCGGCTCGAGGAGATCTTCGCCGAGGTCGACGCGCACGTCGCGGCCGGCGCGAGCTTCATCGTGCTGTCGGACCGCGACTCGGACGCCGAGCACGCGCCGATCCCGTCGCTGCTGCTGTCGAGCGCGGTGCACCACCACCTCCTGCGGCGCCACACGCGCACGCAGGTGTCGCTCGTCGTCGAGGCGGGGGACGTGCGCGAGGTGCACCACGTCGCGCTCCTCATCGGCTACGGCGCCGCCGCGGTGAACCCCTACCTCGCGATGGAGACCGTCGAGGACCTCGCGCGCCGCGGCTACCTCGCGGTCGACCCGGCCAAGGCCGTCGCGAACCTCATCAAGGGCCTCGGCAAGGGTGTCCTCAAGGTCATGAGCAAGATGGGCATCTCGACCATCTCCTCCTACCGCGGCGCCCAGGTCTTCGAGGCCGTGGGTCTCTCGCACGACCTCGTGCAGGCGTTCTTCACGGGCACGACGTCGCGCCTCAGCGGCATCGGGCTCGACGTCGTCGCGGCCGAGGTCGCGGCGCGCCACGTGGACGCGTACCCGCGCTCCGGCAACCACCGCCCGCACGTCCGTCTGACCACGGGCGGCGAGTACCAGTGGCGCCGCGACAGCGAGGAGCACCTGTTCGACCCGGAGACGGTGTTCCGCCTCCAGCACTCGACGCGCGAGCGCCGGTTCGACATCTTCCGCGAGTACACGCACCGCGTGGACGAGCAGTCCTCGCGGCTCATGACCCTGCGCGGCCTCCTCGAGCTGCGCGAGGGCGAGCGCCCCGCGGTGCCGCTCGACGAGGTCGAGCCCGTGAGCGAGATCGTCAAGCGCTTCAACACCGGCGCGATGTCCTACGGTTCCATCTCGGCCGAGGCCCACGAGACCCTCGCGATCGCGATGAACCGCCTCGGCGGTCGGTCGAACACGGGCGAGGGCGGCGAGGACCCCGAGCGCCTGTACGACCCGGAGCGTCGCTCGAAGGTCAAGCAGATCGCGTCGGGCCGCTTCGGCGTCACGAGCGAGTACCTGACGAACGCCGACGACATCCAGATCAAGCTCGCCCAGGGCGCCAAGCCCGGCGAGGGCGGTCAGCTCCCGGGCCACAAGGTGTACCCGTGGGTCGCGAAGACCCGGCACTCCACGCCGGGCGTCGGCCTCATCTCGCCGCCGCCGCACCACGACATCTACTCGATCGAGGACCTCGCGCAGCTCATCCACGACGCGAAGAACGCGAACCCGGCGGCGCGCGTCCACGTCAAGCTCGTCTCCGAGTTCGGCGTCGGCACGGTCGCGACGGGCGTGTCCAAGGCGCACGCGGACGTCGTCCTCATCTCGGGCCACGACGGCGGCACGGGCGCGAGCCCGCTGACGTCGCTCAAGCACGCGGGCACGCCGTGGGAGATCGGCCTCGCCGAGACGCAGCAGACCCTCGTGCTGAACAACCTGCGCGACCGCATCGTCGTGCAGGTCGACGGGCAGATGAAGACCGGGCGCGACGTCGTCGTGGCCGCGCTGCTCGGGGCCGAGGAGTTCGGCTTCGCGACCGCGCCGATGGTCGTCTCGGGCTGCGTCATGATGCGCGTGTGCCACCTGGACACGTGCCCGGTGGGCGTCGCGACGCAGAACCCGGAGCTGCGGGCCCGCTTCACGGGCAAGCCGGAGTTCGTCGTGAACTTCTTCGAGTTCATCGCGGAGGAGGTGCGCGAGTACCTGGCGCGCCTCGGGTTCCGGAGCATCGAGGAGGCGATCGGCCACGTCGAGTACCTCGACACGCGCCAGGCGATCGACCACTGGAAGGCGCAGGGTCTCGACCTCGCGCCCATCCTCGAGAAGCCCGTCCCCGTCGAGGGCGCGTCGCTGCGGAACACGACGACGCAGGACCACGGCCTCGAGAAGGCGCTCGACAACCAGCTCGTCGCGCTGGCCGAGGACGCGCTGGAGCGGCGTGAGCCGGTGCGGATCTCGCTGCCGGTCCGCAACGTCAACCGCACGGTCGGCACGATGCTCGGCCACGAGGTGACCAAGCGCTTCCGCGGCGAGGGCCTGCCGGACGACACGATCGACGTCACCCTCACGGGGTCCGCCGGCCAGTCGCTCGGGGCCTTCCTCCCGCGCGGCGTCACGCTGCGCCTGTTCGGGGACGCGAACGACTACGTCGGCAAGGGCCTGTCGGGCGGGCGGATCGTCGTGCGGCCGGACCGCAACGCGGTCCTCACCGGGTCGAGCAACGTCGTCGCCGGGAACGTCATCGGCTACGGCGCGACGTCGGGCGAGATCTTCCTGCGCGGCCGCGTCGGGGAGCGCTTCGGCGTCCGCAACTCGGGCGCGACGCTCGTCGTCGAGGGTGTGGGCGACCACGGGTGCGAGTACATGACGGGCGGCACGGTCGTCGTGCTGGGCCCGACCGGGCGCAACTTCGGCGCCGGCATGTCCGGCGGCACCGCGTACGTGCTCGACCTGCGCGAGAGCGCCGTGAACACGAGCGCGCTCGCGACCGGCGAGCTCGGGCTGAGCCCGCTCGAGGACGCCGAGGTCGCGCTCGTCGAGCGGCTCGTCCGCCGTCACCACGAGGAGACCGGATCGCCGCTCGCGGCCGAGCTGCTCGAGGACTTCGCCACGGCGGTGCAGCGCTTCACGCGCGTCCTGCCGACCGACTTCGCCCGCATGCGCTCGGCGCTCGAGAAGGCCGAGTCGGCCGGTCTCGACCCGGCCGCGCCCGGCGTGTGGGACCAGATCTTGGAGGTGGCCCGTGGCTGACCCCCGCGGATTCCTGAAGGTGCGGGAGCGCGAGCTCCCGCCGAACCGCCCGGTGGCCGTGCGCCTGCGGGACTGGAAGGACGTGCACGCGCACCTCGAGGAGGGTCAGCCGTTCCTCAAGGAGCAGGCGGGCCGCTGCATGGACTGCGGCATCCCGTTCTGCCACCAGGGCTGCCCGCTCGGGAACCTCATCCCCGAGTGGAACGACCTCGTCTACCGCGAGCAGTGGGCCGACGCGATCGACCGCCTCCACGAGACGAACAACTTCCCGGAGTTCACCGGTCGCGTGTGCCCGGCGCCGTGCGAGTCGAGCTGCGTGCTCGGCATCAACCAGCCGCCCGTGACGATCAAGAACGTCGAGGTCTCGATCATCGACGAGGCGTTCGAGCGCGGGTACGTCACGCCCCAGGTGCCGCAGCGGCTCACGGGCTTCACGGTCGCGGTCGTCGGGTCCGGTCCTGCCGGGCTCGCCGCCGCGCAGCAGCTCACGCGCGCCGGGCACACCGTCGCGGTGTACGAGCGCGACGACGCCGTCGGGGGCCTGCTGCGCTACGGCATCCCCGACTTCAAGCTCGAGAAGCACCACATCGACCGCCGCGTCGCGCAGATGGAGGCCGAGGGCACGCGGTTCCGCCCCGGCGTCGAGATCGGCGTCGACATCACGTGGGACGACCTGCGGGCGCGCTACGACGCCGTCGTGGTCGCGACCGGTGCGACGGTGCCGCGCGACCTGTCGGTGCCCGGGCGCGAGCTCGGCGGCATCCACTTCGCGATGGACTTCCTGCACCAGGCGAACGCGGTCGTGGCGGGGCACGAGGTGCCCGGCCAGATCACGGCCACCGGCAAGCACGTCATCGTCATCGGTGGCGGCGACACGGGCTCGGACTGCCTCGGCACCTCGCTGCGCCAGGGCGCCGCGAGCGTCACGACGCTCGCGATCGGCAAGCAGCCGCCGCTCGAGCGGTCCGCGACCCAGCCGTGGCCGACCGACCCGATCGTGTTCGAGGTGTCCTCGTCCCACGAGGAGGGCGGCGAGCGCGAGTTCCTCGCGTCGACCGTCGCGTTCCTCGGCGACGAGAACGGAGCCGTGCGCGCGCTGCGCGTCGCGGAGACCGAGTACCTGCCCGACGGCCGTCGCGTGCCCAAGGAGGGCACCGAGCGCGAGATCCCCGCGGACCTCGTGCTCGTCGCGATGGGCTTCACCGGACCGGAGACGGCTGCCCTCACGACCCAGACCGGCGCGGACCTCACGGGGCGCGGCCTCGTGGCGCGCGGCGACGACTTCGCGTCGTCGCTGCCCGGGGTCTTCGTGGCCGGCGACGCCGGTCGTGGGCAGTCGTTGATCGTGTGGGCGATCGCCGAGGGGCGGGCGGCGGCGGCATCCGTCGACGCCTACCTTCAGGGAGGGACCGAGCTGCCCGCGCCCGTGCGCGCGAACACCGTGTCCTTGCGCGCTTGACGTGCACCCCGACGTCGGATGTCCGGCGCCGGGACGATGAGCGGGGCATCCTAGGGAGGGGCACCCCGCGACGACCGGCTCCTGGCCGGTCGGAAGACTAGAGGCTGGAGATATGCGCAGAGCAAAGATCGTCTGCACCATCGGACCCGCGACCGAGTCGAAGGAGCAGCTCCGCGCGCTCGTCGACGCGGGCATGGACGTGGCGCGGATCAACCGCAGCCACGGCAGCGCCGAGGAGCACGCGGCCGTCTACCACGGCGTGCGCGAGGCCGCCGCCGAGTCGGGCCGCTCCGTGGCCGTCCTCGTCGACCTCCAGGGGCCGAAGATCCGTCTGGGCCGCTTCGCGGGCGACGAGAAGCACTGGCTCGAGGAGGGTGACACCTTCACGATCACGACCGAGGACGTCGTCGGGACCAAGGAGCTCGTCTCCACGACGCACAAGGGCCTGCCGGGCGACGCCCGCGTCGGCGACCCGATCCTCATCGACGACGGCAAGGTGCTCGTCCGCGTCACCGCCGTCGAGGGCCCGCGCGTCGTCACGCGCGTCGAGGTCGCCGGCCCGGTGTCGAACAACAAGGGCCTGAACCTCCCGGGTGTCGCGGTCTCCGTGCCGGCGCTCTCCGAGAAGGACCAGGACGACCTGCGCTGGGCCCTCAAGCTCGGCGCGGACATCATCGCGCTGTCGTTCGTGCGGTCCGCGAAGGACTTCGAGGACGTCAAGCGGATCATGGACGAGGAGGGCCGCACGGTCCCCGTCGTCGCCAAGATCGAGAAGCCGCAGGCCGTCGACAACCTCGCCGAGATCGTCGACGCCTTCGACGGCGTCATGGTCGCCCGCGGCGACCTCGCGGTCGAGCTCCCGCTGGAGCAGGTGCCGCTCGTCCAGAAGCGCATCGTCGAGCTCGCGCGTCGCAACGCGAAGCCCGTCATCGTCGCCACGCAGGTGCTCGAGTCCATGACGAACTCGCCGCGCCCGACGCGCGCCGAGGCGTCTGACTGCGCCAACGCCGTCCTCGACGGCGCCGACGCGGTCATGCTCTCGGGCGAGACGAGCGTGGGCGAGTACCCGATCCTCACGGTCCAGACGATGGCCCGGATCATCGAGGCGACGGAGGAGGCGGGCCGCGAGCGCATCGCGCCGCTCGGCTCGACGCCGCACACCCGCGGTGGCGCCATCACGCGCGCGGCGGCCGAGATCGGCGAGATCCTCGGTGCGAAGTACCTCGCGACGTTCACGCAGTCGGGCGACTCGGCGCGCCGCATGTCGCGCCTGCGCTCGTCCATCCCGCTGCTCGCGTTCACGCCGCGCGAGCACGTGCGCAACGTCCTGTCGCTCACGTGGGGCACCCAGACGTACCAGGTGCCCGAGGTGGAGAACACCGACGCGATGGTCGGCCAGGTCGACACGACCCTGCAGGCCAACGGCCTCGCCGAGGTCGGCGACCTCGTGGTCGTCGTCTCCGGCGCCCCCGTGGGCCAGCCGGGCACGACGAACTCGATCCTCGTGCACAAGATCGGCGACCACTCCGACACCCGGAACTGACGTCCGGAGCTCTCACCGGAGCTGACGCCGCGCCCGCCACGGGCGCTCGTGCTGCCCGACGGCGGCGCCCCCTGCGCGGGGGCGCCGCCGTCGGTCGTCCTGCGCGCTCGGGAAAGCCCGCGACACGGCCCCCGGCGTGCCCCTACCCTCGCGGGATGCGAGCCGTGCCTGCGTCCCTGGACCCCGCGGTCGTGCGTCGGGTCGACGCGCGGCTGGACGCCGTCGTGCGCGACGAGGGCGTCGCGGTCCCGCTCGCGGTGGAGAGCGGCAGCCGGGCCTGGGGGTTCCCGTCGCCGGACTCGGACTACGACTGCCGCTTCGTGTACGTGCGCCCGGAGGCCGACTACCTCGACCCCTGGCCGCGGCGCGACGTCGTCGAGACGCCGCTCGACGCGGTGCTGGACGTCAACGGGTGGGACCTCGTCAAGGCCGTGCGGCTGCTCGTGCGCGGGAACGCGACGCTGCTGGAGTGGCTGCGCTCGCCGATCGTCTACCGCGGCGACCCCGCGTTCCGCGCGGACCTGCTCGCGCTCGCCGAGCGGGTCGTCGACCGCGACGCCGTGCGGCGCCACTACCTGCACGTCGCGCTCGGCCAGCGGGAGCGGTGGTGGACGGCGGACGACGTGCCGCTCAAGAAGCTCTTCTACGTCCTGCGCCCGGCCGCGACGCTGCGCTGGTTGCGCGTGCGGCCGGATGCCGTCCCGCCCATGCGCCTCGCGACGCTGCTCGACGAGGGCGAGGCACCGAGCGCGGTGGTGCGGGAGGCGTCCGGGCTCGTCGCGCTCAAGGCGGTCTCTCGCGAGATGGGCGCGGGCCCCGTCCCGGCCGTGCTCCGCCGGTTCGTCGACGACGAGCTCACCGCCGCCACGGCGGCCGCGACGGTGGCGGGGGCCGAGGGCCTGACCGCTCGCTCGGTGGCGGGGGAGTTCTTCCGGGCGGCGGTCGCGCGGTACGGCCCGGCGGGGTCGCGGTCGACGACGGCTGCGGGCGCGCCGGGCGCCGCGTCGGGGGAGTGGCGGTGACCGACGGGCGCGCGCCTCGCTCGAGCGAGCGCGGCGGGTCGGCCCTACCCTCACGTGGGTGACCAGCGACCAGATCGAGGACGTCGACCAGGACCTGTACGCGGCGGCGAGCGACCCCGACGCCGACGGCGCGGCGGCCGCCGCGCGCGAGGCGACCTTCCGTGCGCTCGTCGCGCGCCGCGACGCGCGCGAGACCGCGGAGGCGGCCGCCACCGTGTGCGAGCAGGTCCAGCAGGTGGCGGAGGCCGCCGCACGCAGCGCGCAGGACGCGCTGACGTCCGCGACCGTCGCGCACTCCGCCGCTCTCCTCGGCGACGAGGCGATCGCCCGGCAGGCGGCGCGCGACGCGAGCGCCGCCGCCCGGGAGGCCGCGCGCGAGGCGGTCGTGTTGGACACGGCGCGGCCCGAGCTCTAGACGGCGTCGGTCCGTGCGCGGGGCCCCGCGGTCCGTCCGTGCCGTCCCGAGTCCCGCGGCACCGCTCGTCCTCGCCCTCTACCCTGGGCCCAGCGCTCGGCGTCCGCTCGGTGCTGACCATCCAGCCACCGGTGGACGGTGGGAGAGCGAGGTCCGTCGTGGCCCGAGCGCACCGGCGCGGGCGCTCCTCGGGGAGCACGGTCCGTCCGGCCCTCCAGGAGCGGTACGACCTGATCGACGGGGTGCGGGTCTACTCCGTCGTCGCGGAGCCGGACCGGGCAGAGCGCCCGGAGGGTCGCACCGTACCCGCGGACGTGGTCCTCGTGCACGGGCTCGCGCTGTCGACCCGGTACCTGGAGCCGGGCGTCCGCCGGCTCGGGACGGACCGCCGCACCGCCGCACTGGACCTGCCGGGCGTCGGGCGCAGCGGCCGTCCGCCGCACCTGCCGTCGATGGCCGAGATGGCGGACGTCGTGGCCCGCTGGATGGACGGGCTCGGCATGACGGGCGCGGACGTCGTCGGGCACTCGTTGGGCTGCCAGATCGTCAGTCATCTCGCCGCGGAGCGGCCCGACCTGGTCCGGCGGGTCGTCCTCGTCGGCCCTTCCCGGGACCCGGAGCACCCCCGGTGGTGGCAGAGCGCGTGGCGCCTGCTCCTCGACGGCCCGCGCGAGAGGTGGTCGCTGCTGCCGATCGCCGTCGTGGACTACCTGCGTGCCGGTCCGGTCGCGGCGGTGCGGGCCCTGAAGCAGGCGCGCCGCGCCGAGGTCAGCCACCTGGTGCAGAGCATCACGCAGCCCGTCCTCGTGGTCGTCGGGGACCGCGACCCGCTCGTCTCGGGGACGTGGGCCCGCCGACTCGTCGACGCGCTGCCCGACGGGCGGCTCGTCACGGTCCCGGGGGCTCCGCACGGGCTGCCGTACTCCAGCGTGGAGTCCTTCGTCACGACGACGCGGGACTTCCTCGACCGCGAGGAGCCGTGACGTCGAGCACCGTACGCCTGCCGAGATGAGGGGTGCCCCGGGTGGGATTCGAACCCACACTGGATCGGGTTTGAGCCGAACGCCTCTGCCGGTTGGGCTACCGGGGCCGCGCGCGGAAGGGCCCAGCCGGGCTCCGCCGCGCGGGCACCATCGAACCACACGCGCGCGCCTTCACGAGAATCACACTCCTCGGAGGGTGAAACGCGGGGGCGGCACCCGGTGTGGCGCACTACGATGAGTCCCGTGAGTGACCAGACAGCGCAGCCCGAGGACAAGCAGCCGCTCGACCTGCCCCCGATGATCGAGCCCGAGCCCGCCGCCACCCCCGCTCCGTCGGGTCGCGCCGCGCGCCGCGCCGTCGTCGCGGAGGACGAGGCCCTGATCCGTCTCGACGTCGTCGAGACGCTGCGGGACGCCGGGTTCGACGTCGTCGGCGAGGCCGGCGACGGTGCGACGGCGGTGAAGCTGGCGCTCGAGCTCAAGCCCGACGTCGTGGTCATGGACGTGAAGATGCCCGAGCTCGACGGCATCTCCGCGGCGGAGCAGATCGGCAAGGCGCACGCCGCCCCGGTCGTCCTGCTGACGGCGTTCTCGCAGGCGGAGCTCGTCGAGCGGGCGCGCGACGCCGGCGCCATGGCGTACGTCGTCAAGCCGTTCACCCCGGCGGACCTGCTGCCTGCGGTCGAGATCGCGATCTCGCGCTACTCGCAGATCTCGGCCCTCGAGTCCGAGGTGGCCGACCTCGCGGAGCGCTTCGAGACGCGCAAGCGCGTCGACCGTGCGAAGGGCCTGCTCATGACGAAGATGGGCCTGTCGGAGCCGGAGTCGTTCCGCTGGATCCAGAAGACGTCGATGGACCGCCGCCTCACGATGCGCGAGGTCGCGGACGCCGTCATCGAGCAGGTCGGCGGCGCCTGAGCCGCCCGCCACGCCCGGTGCGCCGCGCGGGGGTCCTGATCAGGACCTTTGTCACGGGGCTCCGGGCGGGCTATCGTCTTGGACTGGCGTCCAGCAGTTCCGGGGCGGTGAACACGGTCGCCACGTAGTGCTCATGTCGACGGCCGACGGTGCTGTCCGAGCGACGTGGACCTTCTCACGCCCCACGTCCCTCGGTGCCGCCGCCGGTCCCACGGTGCGAACGAGGAGGAGCGCAGTGCGCCCAGCAGTGGAGGTCAGGCCCGCGGTCGGTGACGACCTGCCGGGGATCGCTGTGCTGTGCTCGGAGGCACGCCGCGAGTCGGCGTCCGGGGCGCAGATCTGCGCACCCGACGAGGACCGCCTGGTCCGGCACCTGTCGGTGCTGCTCACCCTGCCCGGCGGCAACGTGCTCGTCGCCCTGCACGACGGCCGCCCCGTCGGGTTCGTCCTGGCCCGCGTGCTCGACCCGCACCTGTTCGCGGACGAGCCGAGCCTGTACGTCGAGGCGGTGTACGTGGGGGAGGACGCCCGGCGCCGCGGCGTGGGCCACGCGCTCCTCAGCGCGACGGCCGAGCTCGCCGCGTCGTCCGGCGCGACGCACGTCTACTCCGTGCCCATCCCCGGTTCCCGCGGCGTGCAGCGCTTCCTCGCGCGACTGGGCTTCGGCCCCGTGGCCGGGCACCGCGTCGTCTCGACGGCGGTCCTGCAGCGCCGGCTCGCGGCCGACCTCACCCCGGCCCGCCGGGGCACCCGCTCTCTCGAGGACCTCATCGCGCGCCGTCGGCGCGCCCGCACCGAGACGATGTCGGGGCCGGTCGACCTGCGCGAGTTCCAGGCCGAGTACAACAGCCGCGCGGGCGTGGTGACGCAGGCCGACACCCGCGAGACCCTGCCCGGCTGAGCCGGGCTCCCGCGCCCTGCGACCGGCGTCGCCCGGTCAGCCCTGCGCGAGGATCATGCACGTGAGGCGCGCCGTGCACACGCGGCGACCCTCGTCGTCGGACACGACGATCTCGTAGCTCGCCGTCGTGCGCCCGCGGTGCACCGCCACCGCCTCGCCGTGCACCCAGCCGTCGCGCACGCCCCGGTGGTGCGTCGCGTTCACCTCGATGCCGACGGCCGCGCGCCCGGGCCCGCCGTGCAGCTGCGCGGCGATGGACCCCAGCGTCTCGGCGAGGACGACGGACGCGCCCCCGTGCAGCAGCCCCGCGGGCTGCGTGTTGCCCGCCACGGGCATGCGTGCGGTGACGCGGTCGGCCCCCACCTCGCCCAGCTCGATGCCCATGCGCTCGATGAGCGTCCCCTCGGTGCGCAGGCCCATCGCCTCGTAGGCGTGACGCGGGACGTCGGGTGTCGACGGGGTGGCGGGGGTCGGCGTCCCGGTCGGGGCGGCGTTCTGGTCGGAACCGTGCGTGTGGGTCATGGGCGATAGGTTGGCACCCGTGACGACCTCCGCGCGACCTCGCCTCCTGCTCATCGACGGACACTCCATGGCCTACCGCGCGTTCTTCGCGCTCCCGGCGGAGAACTTCTCGACGACCACGGGGCAGCACACGAACGCGGTCTACGGGTTCACCTCGATGCTCATCAACCTCCTGCGGGACGAGGAGCCCACGCACGTCGCCGTCGCGTTCGACGCCGGGCGCCAGTCCTTCCGCACCGAGATCCTGCCCAGCTACAAGGGCACGCGGGAGTCCACCCCCGAACCGTTCCGGGGCCAGGTGCCGCTCATCAAGGAGATCCTGGAGACGCTGCACATCCCGACGCTCGAGCGCGAGGGCTACGAGGCGGACGACATCTTCGCGACCCTCGCGACGCAGGGGGCCGCGGCCGGGATGGAGGTGCTCGTCTGCTCGGGGGACCGGGACTCGTTCCAGCTCGTCGGCCCCGACGTCACGGTGCTCTACCCGAAGAAGGGCGTCTCCGAGCTCGCGCGCATGGACAGCGCCGCCGTCGTCGAGAAGTACGGCGTGCCGCCCGAGCGCTACCCGGACCTCGCCGCCCTCGTCGGCGAGACGTCCGACAACCTGCCGGGCATCCCCGGCGTCGGTCCCAAGACGGCCGCCAAGTGGATCACGGCGTACGGCGACCTGGACGGCCTGCTGGACCACGCGGACGAGATCAAGGGCAAGGCGGGGGAGAACCTGCGGGCGCACCTCGACCAGGTCCGCCTCAACCGGCAGCTCAACGCGCTCCTGCGCGACCTCGAGCTGCCCGTCGGCCCCGACGACCTCGCGACCCGTCCCTGGGACCGCGAGGCCGCCCACCGCGTGCTCGACGCCCTGGAGTTCCGCGCCCTGCGCGACCGGCTCTTCGCGATCGCCCCCGAGGGCGAGGTCGCGGCCGAGGCGGGGTTCGACGTCGCGCTCGCCGACGTCCTGCCGGGGGGCCTGGGCGCCTGGCTGGCCGAGCACGGCACGCGCCCGCTGGGCGTCGAGGTGGCCGGCAAGGTCGTGCCGGGCGGCGGGGACGCGTGGGGCCTCGCGGTGTCCGACGACGCCGGGGCGGCCGTCGCGCTCGAGCTCGCCGACGTCGCAGGCGCCGACGACGAGGCGCTCGCCGCGTGGCTCGCCGACCCGGAGCGACCCAAGGTCGTGCACGGCGTGAAGTCGGCCTGGCACGAGCTCGCGGCGCGCGGCTACGACCTCGCGGGCGTCACGTTCGACACCGAGCTCGCCGCGTACCTGTGCCACCCCGACCAGCGGGGGTACGACCTGGGCGACCTCGTCGTGCGGCACCTGCACCGCGAGCTCCGCGCGGACACGGAGGCGGGCAACGACGCGCAGGGCGCGCTCGACCTCTCGTTCGACGGCAGCGGCGAGCAGGAGCGCGACGCGGTCCGTGCGCTCGCCGTCGCCCAGCTCGGCGAGGTCCTCGCGGGCGAGCTCGAGGACCGGGGGGCCACGACGCTCCTCGCCGACCTCGAGCTGCCGCTGTCCCAGGTGCTCGCGCGCATGGAGCAGCGCGGCATCGCGGCGGACGTCACGTACCTGCGCGAGCTCGAGCAGCACTTCGGCGACCTCGTCGCGACCGCCGCGTCGGAGGCGTACGCCGTCATCGGGCGCGAGGTGAACCTGGGCTCCCCCAAGCAGCTCCAGGAGGTGCTGTTCGACCAGCTCGGGATGCCCAAGACGAAGAAGATCAAGACGGGCTACACGACCGACGCGTCGGCGCTCGCGGACCTCTTCGTCAAGACGCAGCACCCGTTCCTCGAGCACCTGCTCGCCCACCGCGACGCGTCGCGGCTGCGCCAGACGGTCGAGGGGCTGCTGAAGTCCGTCGCCGACGACGGCCGCATCCACACGACGTTCCAGCAGACGATCGCGGCGACGGGCCGGCTCAGCTCGACCGACCCGAACCTCCAGAACATCCCGATCCGCACCGAGGCGGGCCGGCGCATCCGGCGCGCGTTCGTCGTCGGCGAGGGCTACGAGACGCTCATGACGGCCGACTACAGCCAGATCGAGATGCGCATCATGGCGCACCTCTCGGGCGACGAGGGTCTCATCGAGGCGTTCCGGTCCGGGGAGGACCTGCACTCCTACGTCGGGTCGCGCGTGTTCGAGGTCCCGGCGGCCGAGGTCACGCCTGCGATGCGCTCGAAGATCAAGGCGATGTCGTACGGCCTCGCGTACGGGCTGTCGGCGTTCGGGCTCTCGCAGCAGCTCACCATCGAGGTGGGCGAGGCCCAGAAGCTCATGGACGACTACTTCGAGCGCTTCGGCGGCGTGCGCGACTACCTCACGGGCGTCGTCGACGAGGCGCGGGCCACGGGCTACACGGCGACCATCCTCGGGCGCCGCCGGTACCTGCCCGACCTCACGAGCGACAACCGGCAGCGCCGCCAGATGGCGGAGCGCATGGCCCTCAACGCGCCGATCCAGGGCAGCGCGGCCGACATCATCAAGGTCGCGATGCTCAACGTGCAGCGCGCGATCGACGAGCGCGGGCTGCGGTCACGGCTGCTCCTCCAGGTGCACGACGAGCTCGTGGTCGAGGTGGCCCCGGGCGAGCGCGACGCCGTCGAGGAGGTGCTGCGCACCCAGATGGGTGCGGCGGCGGACCTCGACGTGCCGCTCGACGTCTCGGTCGGCGTCGGTGCCACGTGGCACGAGGCGGGTCACTGACCCGGGCGCGTCAGCCCGGGAGGCGCGTGCGGAAGATCGCCGTCCCGGGCAGGTAGGCGCCGCGCACCGGTCCCCAGCCGCCCCACACCTCGGTGTTGTCGGCGGGCCACTCGGGCTCGACGACGTCGCGCAGCTCCAGCCCGGCGGCGACCACCTCGCGCACGTGGTCGCCCAGGGTGCGGTGGTACTCGGCGTAGACGACACGGCCGGCGGCGTCGGTCTCGACGTAGGGCCGGCGGTCGAAGTAGGACCGGTTCGCGGTCAGCCCGCGCTCGCTCGGGTCGTCGGGGAACGCCCACCGCGTCGGGTGCGTCACCGAGAACGTCCACGTGCCGCCGGGCCGCAGCACGCGTGCGACCTCGCGGTGGACGGCCGCCACGTCGGGCACGAACGGGATCGCGCCGAACGAGGTGAACGCGACGTCGAACGTGGCGTCGGCGAACGGGAGCCGGCGCGCGTCGGCCTGGACGGCCGGGACGCGCACGCCCGTCGCCCGGTCCAGCGCCGCCCCCGCGGCGAGCATGCCGCCGGACACGTCCGTCGCGACGACCTCCGCCCCCTGCGTCACGAGCCAGCGCGAGCACTGCGCCGCGCCCGCGCCGACCTCGAGCACCCGGCGTCCCGCGACGTCGCCGAGCAGACGCGCGTCCCGCTCGCGCAGGCCCTCCGGGCACCAGCAGAAGTCCGCCGCGCCGAGGAAGGTCCCGTGCTCGTGGAGGTACTCCTGCGCGTTGGCGTCCCACCACCCGCGGCCGGCGCGGCCGCCCTCGGTCGCGGGCACGTCGCGGTAGCCGGCGTCGGCGGTCGGACCGGGGGCCGCGCCGGAGGGCGCGACGACGGGCGGCTCGGGCGAGGAGGGCACGCTCATGCCTCCCATTCTCCCGGTCCCCGCCGCACGGCCCGTCCGGTCGGGACCTTGGTCGTCGGCGTGCCCGCGGACCGGGACGGGCGGTGACCCGTCGCGCGGGGGTGGCTAGGGTTGAGGGCGACGCGGTGCCGCGGAGGTCGGCACCTCCGTCGACGCCCGGCATGCGCGCGAGGCCGCGCGACGCGACGACGAGACGGAGGAACAGGTGCGCATCGGACTTCTCACCGGCGGGGGCGACTGCCCCGGGCTGAACGCGGCGATCCGGGCCGTGGTCAAGCAGGGGACGGGGGAGTACGGGCACACCATCATCGGCTTCCGCAACGGCTGGCGCGGCGTCGTCGACGGCGACGTGCACCCGCTCGGCCGTCAGGACATCCGGAACGTCCTGCCCGTGGGCGGCACGCTGCTCGGCACGGCGCGGTTCCACCCGCGCGAGGAGGACGGCAGCATGGACGCCGTGCTCGCGACCGTCGAGGCCGAGCACCTCGACGCGCTGATCTGCATCGGCGGCGACGGCACGCTGCACGCGGCGAGCCGCGTCGCGGAGGCGGGCGTGAAGATCGTCGCGATCCCCAAGACGATCGACAACGACGTCGAGGGAACGGACCTGTCGATCGGGTTCCACACCGCCGTGAACATCGCGACGGAGGCGCTCGACCGCGTGCACACGACGGCGGAGAGCCACAACCGCGTCATGGTGGTCGAGGTGATGGGCCGTCACGCCGGCTGGATCGCGGTCAACGCGGGCATCGCCGGCGGCGCCGAGGTCGTGCTCGCGCCGGAGCAGCCGTTCGACATCGACCAGGTCGTGAAGTTCCTCCGCCACCGGCACCGCGCGCACGCGAACTTCTCGATCGTCGTCGTGGCCGAGGGCGCCGTGCCGCGCGAGGGGTCGTCGATGGAGTTCACGCAGCAGCTCGGCCGGTTCGGGGAGATCGTCGCCGGCTCGATCGGGGAGCGCGTGAGCGCCGAGATCGCGGAGCGCACCGGGTTCGACACCCGGCTCACGGTGCTCGGCCACGTGCAGCGCGGGGGCGAGCCCACGCCGACCGACCGGATCCTCGGCAGCCGCTTCGGTGTCGCGGCCGTGGACGCCGTGAGCGCGGGGACGTCGGGCGTCATGACGGCGCTGCGGGGCGAGCGGGTCGAGCTCGTGCCGCTCGCGGAGGTCGCGGGCCGGCCGAAGCGGGTCCCGGAGGAGCTGCTGCGGGTCGCCCGCGTGCTCGCGTGACGCGGAACCGGTAGTCGGGACGCCCCGGCGGGGCGCGCAAGACGCGTTGACCGCCGGGGTGACACCCGGATAAGGTGGACGGCGGTGCGCTGCGCCTGCCTACATCCCGAGCCACGACGTCGACCACGACGCCGGAGCGTCCGGGGGCGTCGGCGGGAGACGCGCCGAAAACCCTACCCGCTCGACTACACCTGTCCGCATCGGAGCATCGAACTCAATGACCATCTCTACCCCCGCGAAGTCCGCACCCCAGGTTGCCGTCAACGACATCGGCACCGAGGAGGACTTCCTCGCCGCCGTTGACGCGACCATCAAGTACTTCAACGACGGCGACATCGTCGAAGGCACGATCGTCAAGGTGGACCGCGACGAGGTCCTCCTCGACATCGGCTACAAGACCGAGGGCGTCATCCCCTCCCGCGAGCTGTCCATCAAGCACGACGTGGACCCCGGTGAGGTCGTCAACGTCGGCGACGCGGTCGAGGCCCTCGTCCTCCAGAAGGAGGACAAGGAAGGCCGTCTGATCCTGTCCAAGAAGCGCGCCCAGTACGAGCGCGCCTGGGGCACGATCGAGAAGATCAAGGAGGAGGACGGCGTCGTCACCGGCACCGTCATCGAGGTCGTCAAGGGTGGTCTCATCCTCGACATCGGCCTCCGTGGCTTCCTCCCGGCCTCCCTGGTGGAGATGCGTCGCGTCCGCGACCTCCAGCCGTACGTCGGCAAGGAGATCGAGGCGAAGATCATCGAGCTCGACAAGAACCGCAACAACGTCGTCCTCTCGCGCCGTGCCTGGCTCGAGCAGACGCAGTCCGAGGTCCGCTCCACCTTCCTGCAGACCCTGCAGAAGGGCCAGGTGCGCCCCGGTGTCGTCTCCTCGATCGTCAACTTCGGTGCGTTCGTGGACCTCGGCGGCGTCGACGGCCTCGTGCACGTCTCCGAGCTGTCCTGGAAGCACATCGACCACCCGTCCGAGGTCGTCGAGGTCGGCCAGGAGGTCACGGTCGAGGTCCTGGACGTCGACTTCGACCGCGAGCGCGTCTCGCTGTCGCTGAAGGCGACGCAGGAGGACCCGTGGCAGACGTTCGCCCGGACCCACGCGATCGGTCAGGTCGTCCCGGGCAAGGTCACCAAGCTCGTCCCGTTCGGTGCGTTCGTGCGCGTCGAGGACGGCATCGAGGGCCTCGTGCACATCTCGGAGCTGGCCGTGCGCCACGTCGAGCTGCCGGAGCAGGTCGTCAACGTCGGTGACGAGGTCTTCGTCAAGGTCATCGACATCGACCTCGAGCGCCGCCGCATCTCGCTGTCGCTCAAGCAGGCCAACGAGGGCGTGGACCCGGAGTCGGACGACTTCGACCCCGCGCTCTACGGCATGGCCGCCGAGTACGACGAGCAGGGGAACTACAAGTACCCCGAGGGCTTCGACCCGGAGACCAACGAGTGGCTCGAGGGCTTCGAGGCGCAGCGCGAGGCGTGGGAGGCGGAGTACGCCAAGGCGCACGAGCGCTGGGAGGCGCACCGCAAGCAGGTCGCCGAGGCCGTCAAGGCCGACTACGACGCCGCGTCGGGCGAGACCACGAGCTCCTCGAGCTCGTCGTCCTCCAGCACGTCCTACTCGTCGGCCCCGGCCGCCGAGGCGACGGGCACGCTCGCGTCGGACGAGGCGCTCGCCGCGCTCCGCGAGAAGCTCACGGGCAACTGACCCGGCCGGCGGCCCCGCGCGGGACGCCACGCTGAGCAGACGAAGGCCCGCCACCCCTCCGGGTGGCGGGCCTTCGCCATGTCCGGCACGTGCCCGGGCACTCACGGCGCCGACCAGGTGGTCCTGGTCCGTCAACGGCCCCGGACGAGCCAGGACCACCTGGTCGACGCCCCGGGACCGCCTGCTCGGCGGTCGGACGTCAGGCGGTCGCGGGCGCGGGCTCGGGGGCCGTGGCAGCGGCCGGGACGGTGGCCGGGTCGGTGCCCGACGGCGCGGGCGAGTCGGCGAACTGCGTCCGGTAGAGCGTGGCGTAGCGCCCGCCACGAGCCAGGAGCTCGGTGTGCGTGCCCGTCTCGACGACCCGGCCGGCGTCGAGCACGACGATGAGGTCGGCCTCGCGGACGGTGGAGAGGCGGTGCGCGATGACGAGCGAGGTCCGGCCGCGCAGCGCCTCGGCGAGCGCGGCCTGGACCGCCGCCTCGGAGTCCGAGTCGAGGTGCGCCGTCGCCTCGTCGAGGACGACGAGCTGAGGGGCCTTGAGGAACACCCGGGCGATCGCGAGGCGCTGCCGCTCGCCGCCGGACATCCGGTAGCCGCGGTCGCCCACGACGGTGTCCATGCCGGACGGCAGGGCGGCGACGACGTCCCACACGTGCGCGCGCCGCAGCGCGGACTCGAGCTCGGCGTCGGTCGCGTCGGGCTTGGCGTACCGCAGGTTCTCCGCGATCGAGTCGTGGAACAGGTGCGCCTCCTGCGTGACCACGCCGACGGCGTCGTGCAGGCTCTCCTGCGTGACGTCGCGCAGGTCGCGACCGGCGATCCGGACGTGGCCGGCGCTCGGGTCGTACATGCGCGTCACGAGCTGCGACACGGTGGTCTTGCCCGCGCCAGACGACCCGACGAGCGCGACCATCGCGCCCGCGGGCACGAAGAACGAGACGTCGTGGAGCGTGTCGGTGGTCGGGTCCGTGCCCTCGACGGCCACGGACTCGAGCGACGCGAGGGAGACCTCGGCCGCGCTCGGGTAGCGGAAGGTCACGCCGTCGAGCTCGAGGCTCGCGCCCTCGCGCGCGACGTCCGCGGCGAGGTCGTGGGCGTCGGGGGCGTCCGTGACGGTGGGCTCGAGGTCGAGCACCTCGAGCACGCGCTCGAAGCTGACGAGGGCCGTCATGACGTCGACCTGGACGTTCGACATCGCCGTCAGCGGGCCGTAGAGACGGCCCAGGTAGGCGGTGAGCGCGACGACCGTGCCGACGGTCAGCGAGCCCGAGATGGCCATGACGCCACCGAGACCGTAGACGATCGCGACGGCGACGGACGCGACGACCGTGAGACCGACGCGGAAGACCGTCCCGTACATGGCCTGGCGGACCCCGATGTCACGGACCCGGCGCGCCTGGGCGGCGAACCGTGACGACTCGCGGTCCGGGTCGCCGAACACCTTGACGAGATGGGCGCCCGCCACGTTGAAGCGCTCGTTCATCGTCTGCGCCGCCTCGGCGTTGAGCTCGTAGCTCTCCCGGGTGATCGCGGCGAGGCGCTTGCCGACCCAGCGGGCGGGCAGGACGAACGCGGGCAGGAGGGTGAGCGCGAGGAGGGTGAGCTGCCACGACATCGAGAGCATCGCGGCGAGCACGAACACGACGGTGAGCAGGTTGGAGAACACGTTCGACAGGGTCGACGTGAACGCCTGCTGGGCGCCGAGGACGTCGCCGTTGAGGCGCTGGACGAGCGCACCGGTGCGCGTCCGGCTGAAGAAGGCGAGCGGCATGCGCTGGACGTGGTCGAAGACCGCGGTGCGCAGGTCGACGATGAGCCCCTCGCCGATGCGGGAGGAGAACCAGCGCTGCGCGACGCCGAGCGCGCCGGAGAGCACGGCGAGGCCGGCGGCGACCGCCGAGAGCGCGACGACGAGGCCGACGTCGCCCGCGGTGATGCCGTCGTCGATGATGCGCTGGAACAGGAGCGGGGTGACGGCACCGGCGGCGGCGTCGACGGAGATGAGCACGAGGAACGCGGCGAGCTGGCGCCGGTAGGGCCGGGCGAACGTGAGCACCCGGCGGATCGTGCCGCGGTGCAGCCGCCGGGAGGTGACGGAGGCGTCCTGGCGGAAGGAGCGCATGCCGCGCCCGCCGCCGGCGCCGGGGAGGGATGAGGGGAAGGACATGGGGCCTCCTGGGTGGGGGAGGGGCGCGTCGTCCGCGGCGGCGGTGGCCGTCCGGCGGGCGCGGTCCGGGGATCGCTCGCGCGACAACGATAGTGAGTCTAACTCACAATGAGCCGATACCACAAGTGGGCCCGGTCCCGGTACGCTCGGCCTCGTGACGACCGACGCGAGCCAGCCTGCCACGCCGGGCGCAGCCCCGGGCGGCCGAGCCACCTCCACCGACGAGGCGGGGGAGTTCCTCGCGCTCCTGCACGCCGCGCTGCGCAGCGTGCGCCGCGAGGCGAGCGAGCGGCTCGAGCCCGCGGGCACGACGCCCGGCCAGTTCCGGATGCTGCGCTTCCTCTCCCGCTGCGACGGCCCGTGCCGGCTCGGCGCGGTGGCGTCGGCGCTCGACGTCGCACCGCGCTCGGTCACCTCGAAGGTCGACGACGCCGAGCAGGCCGGTCTCGTGCGCCGCACCCCCGACCCGCAGGACCGTCGCGCCACGCTCGTCGAGCTGACGCCGCGCGGGCGCGAGGTCGTCGAGCAGGTCGGGGCGGAGAGGTCGTCGAGCGCGGGCACCCTGCTGGCCCGCCTGGACGCGCACGAGCGCGCCGAGCTGCTCCGGCTGCTGCGCGCGGTCGCGGGCGAGCGGCCCGACGACGGCGAAGCGGCCGAGGGCGCCCCGGGGGCGGGGTCCTCCCGCTGAGCGGTGGCCGGACGTGGGGCCATCTCACGCCCCGACGCGGGGCGGTGCGCCGGCTGGCAGGATGGGACGCATGTTTCGCATCGGCCTGACCGGAGGAATAGCGGCGGGGAAGTCCGTCGCGCTCGCCCGCTTCGCCGAGCTGGGCGCGGTGGTCGTCGACTACGACGCCCTCGCGCGCGACGCCGTCGCGCCCGGCACCGTCGGCCTCGACGAGGTCGTCGAGGCCTTCGGCCCCGGGGTGCTCGGGGAGGACGGCGCGCTCGACCGGCCCGCGCTCGGACGCGTGGTGTTCGGTGACGACGTCGCGCGCGAGCGGCTCAACGCGATCGTCCACCCCGAGGTGCGCCGGCTCGCCGCCGAGCGCGAGGCCGCGGCCGGTGCGGCCGACCCGCGGGCCGTCGTCGTGCACGACATCCCGCTCCTCGTCGAGACGGGCGACCCGGCGCGGTTCCACTGCGTCGTGGTCGTGCACACGCCCGAGGACGTCCGGGTGGACCGCCTCGTGACGTCGCGGGGGCTGAGCGAGGACGAGGCGCGCGCGCGGCTCGCCGCGCAGGCCGACGACGCGGCGCGCCTCGCGGCCGCGGACGTCACCCTCGACGGCTCGGGCGAGCCCGGCGCGCTGCGCGCGCAGGTCGACGCGCTCTGGGCGCGCGTGCGCGCGGAGGTCGACGCGGAGGCGCTCGCGGAGCTCGAGGAGCGCGAGGCGTGACGGTCGTGGTGAGCGGCTTCGAGCCCTTCGGCGGCGACGCGACGAACCCCTCGTGGGAGACCGCCCAGCTCCTCGCGGAGCGCGCCGAGGAGCTCGTGGGGGACCGCGTGGTCGCCGTCCGGCTCCCCGTGACGTTCGCCGGGGCGTGGCCCGCGCTCGACGCCGTCGTCCGGGAGCACGACCCGGAGGTCGTCGTGGCGCTGGGGCTCGCGGGCGGCGCCGAGCGCGTGCGCCTCGAGCGCGTGGCCGTCAACGTGCGCGACGCCCGGATCCCCGACAACGCCGGGGCGCAGCCGGTCGACGTGCCCGTCGTGCCGGGGGCGCCCGTCGGCCACTGGTCCACGCTCCCGCTCAAGGCGTCGCTCGTCGCCGCCCGGGAGGCCGGTGTCCCCGTGGAGGTGTCCGGGACGGCCGGCACGTACGTGTGCAACGACGTGTTCTACGCCCTCATGCACCACTGGGGCTCCGTGCCGGGCCGCCGTGCGGGCTTCGTGCACGTGCCCGACGCCGGCGCGGTGCCCGTCGAGGACCAGGTGACCGCCGTCGCGGCCGTCGTGCGGCAGGCGCTCCGTGGCGCCCCCGAGCCGCGGGTCGCCGCGGGCACCGAGAGCTGAGCGGGCGCCGGGGCCGGCAGGTCGCCCTGCCGGTCCCGGCGCCGCGGACCGTCAGCCCGCCGCGCGACGACGGGCGACGACCACGAGCAGCGTCGCGCCCCCGGCGAGGAGGAGCGCCGCCACCACGGCGAGCACGACGACCGAGGAGCCGGTCGAGGCCAGCCCGCCCCCCGGCGTCGATTCGCTGCTGGGGGCCGCCGACGGCGTCGGGTCCGTGCTCGCGACGGGCGTCGCCTGCGGAGCGGGCGTGCTCTCCGCGGCGGGCTCGCCCGGCACCTCGGCGCCGGGGGTCTCGGTGGTCGTCGGAGGCGTCGTCGTCTCGGTGCCACCCGGGGTCGGGGTCTCGGGCGTCGGCTCCGGCTCCGCGGCGACCGGGACCGGCTCGCACGGGCCCGCGAACGGGTAGTTGTGGTGCTCGATGCCGGCCCCGCCGGTGTACGCGACCGCGCCGTTCGCGAGGACGCGCCCGTTCGTCGACGTGGACACCGTGAGCGTCGCGTCGGCGCGCGGGACGACGATCGTGCCGGGGAACTGGTCGTTCGTGCCGAGCGCGACCTGCGTCGCGTCCGGGAACGCCCAGAGGAAGTGGGACGACAGGTACTGCGTCGCCTGGTAGAGGCGCACGCCGCCGTACGCGACGTACTGAAGGGACGGGATGCGCACCGTGGACCCGCTGACGCTGAGCAGCACCGGGCCGGTGCCCGTGACGTGCAGCTCGCGGAGCGACGCGGCACCCTCCGCGGTGAGCGCGTACCGCGCGCCCGCCTCGACGGTCAGGACGCCGTTCTCCGGGGCGACCTGCTCGGCGCCGTCGGTCGCGTCGGCGGCGATGCCGGCGACGAGCGCGGGGAGCTCGTCGTAGGGCGCGAGCGCCGCGTCCCGGCCGACACCCTGGCGCACGGACCCGTGCGTGCCGAGCGCGTTCGCGCTCTCGGTGCTCGGCGCCGAGCCCGTGATCGTGCCGCCCACCACGACGTTGCCGCCGCGCGACGCGTGGAACCCGACCTGCGTGTTCCGCGCGGTGGCGAGGTCGCCCCCGACGACGAGCATGTCGGTCCCGCCCGCGGGGGTGATCGCTGACCCGCCGCCGCCCGCGGTCCCGACGTTGAGGGAGCCGGCCCCCGCGAGGTCGGCGTCCCCGCCGACCACGACGCGGCCCTCGAGCTCGGTCGCGGTCGCGACGGTGAGCCCGCCGCCCGCCCAGATGCCGACGCCCGCGTCCTCCACCGCGGTGAGCTCGTAGACGCCGACGGAGCGGGTCGTGGCGTCCGCGGAGCAGACGTCGTCGGCGCCGACGGCGGGCGTCGCGCTCGCGGGCGCGACGAAGCCGACCGACAGGGCCAGGGTGGTGAGGGCGATCAGGGGGATTCCGCGGGGGCGCGCGGGGTGCAGGCGCATGAGGGCTCCAGGTCGAGGGGTCGTTGGCCGTGCTGACGAGAGCTGCGCGTGGGCCTCCACGCCCGTGGCCGGCCGGTCGCCGGAGCTCCACGGGCGTCGGGGAGCGGGCAGGTCGAGGGAACACTAGGGGTTCGGCACCACGCCTTCCAAATTGCGCGCGGGTGAAGTCGGGTGTATGGGGTGCGCGGCCCGGCGAGGCGCTCCCGCGAACGATGTGGGTGGCTGGACGTACCGTGGACACATGCGTCCCGTGACCGATCTCCAGCGCGCCACCGCTCCGTTCGAGGTCATCTCCGAGTACCAGCCGTCGGGCGACCAGCCCACGGCCATCGCGGACCTCTCGCAGCGCGTCCGCGCGGGCGAGAAGGACGTCGTGCTGCTCGGTGCCACCGGGACGGGGAAGTCCGCCACGACGGCCTGGCTGATCGAGGAGCTGCAGCGCCCGACGCTCGTCATGGCCCCCAACAAGACGCTCGCCGCGCAGCTCGCCACGGAGTTCCGCGAGCTGCTGCCGAACAACGCGGTCGAGTACTTCGTCTCGTACTACGACTACTACCAGCCCGAGGCGTACATCGCGCAGACGGACACCTACATCGAGAAGGACTCGTCCATCAACGACGAGGTGGAGCGGCTGCGCCACTCCGCGACGAGCTCGCTGCTCACGCGCCGGGACGTCGTCGTCGTGGCGTCCGTGTCGTGCATCTACGGCCTCGGCACCCCGCAGGAGTACGTCGACCGGATGGTGCGCCTCGACGTCGGGATGCAGGTGGAGCGCGACGACCTGCTGCGGCAGTTCGTCACGATGCAGTACACGCGCAACGACATGGCGTTCACGCGCGGCACGTTCCGCGTGCGCGGCGACACGGTCGAGATCATCCCGGTCTACGAGGAGCTCGCGGTCCGCATCGAGTTCTTCGGCGACGAGATCGAGAGCATCCAGACGCTGCACCCGCTCACGGGCGAGGTCATCCGCTCCGAGCCGAGCATCCACGTGTTCCCCGCGACGCACTACGTCGCCGGGCCGGAGCGCATGGAGCGCGCGATCTCCTCGATCGAGGCCGAGCTCACGGAGCGGCTCGACGAGCTCGAGCGGCAGAACAAGCTGCTCGAGGCGCAGCGCCTGCGCATGCGCACCACCTACGACATCGAGATGATGCGCCAGATCGGCACGTGCTCCGGGATCGAGAACTACTCCCGGCACATCGACGGCCGCGAGGCGGGGTCGCCCCCGAACACCCTGCTCGACTACTTCCCGGAGGACTTCCTCCTCGTCATCGACGAGTCGCACGTGACCGTGCCGCAGATCGGCGCGATGTTCGAGGGTGACATGTCGCGCAAGCGCAGCCTGGTGGACCACGGGTTCCGCCTGCCGAGCGCGATGGACAACCGCCCGCTGCGGTGGGAGGAGTTCGTCGAGCGCATCGGCCAGACCGTGTACCTGTCGGCCACGCCGGGCGACTACGAGCTCTCGATGGCGGACGGCGTGGTCGAGCAGATCATCCGCCCCACGGGCCTCGTGGACCCCGAGGTGATCGTCAAGCCGACCACCGGCCAGATCGACGACCTCCTGCACGAGATCCGCGAGCGGGTCGACCGCGACGAGCGCGTGCTGGTCACGACGCTCACCAAGAAGATGGCCGAGGACCTCACGGACTACCTGCTCGAGAAGGACGTGCGGGTCCGCTACCTCCACTCGGAGGTCGACACGCTGCGCCGCGTCGAGCTGCTGCGCGAGCTGCGCCTCGGCGAGTACGACGTCCTCGTCGGCATCAACCTGCTGCGCGAGGGCCTCGACCTGCCCGAGGTCTCGCTCGTCGCGATCCTCGACGCCGACAAGGAGGGCTTCCTGCGCTCGCCCAAGTCGCTCATCCAGACGATCGGGCGCGCGGCCCGCAACGTGTCCGGCCAGGTGCACATGTACGCGGACCGGATCACGCCGGCGATGGCCGCGGCGATCGAGGAGACCGAGCGTCGCCGCGAGAAGCAGATCGCGTACAACACCGAGCACGGCGTCGACCCGACGCCGCTGCGCAAGCGCATCTCCGACGTGACCGACATGCTCGCGCGCGAGGACGTGGACACCGCCGAGCTCCTGGCCGGTGGCTACCGCCAGCCGGGCAAGGGCGCGAAGGGCAAGGCCCCGGTGCCGGGCGGCCCGAAGGAGGGTGCGTCGTCGGGGAACCGGCTCGCGGGCGCGGCGGCGAGCGACCTCGCGGAGCTCATCCAGGAGCTGAGCGACCAGATGCACGCGGCCGCGGGCGAGCTCCAGTTCGAGCTCGCGGCCCGGCTGCGCGACGAGATCTCGGGGCTCAAGAAGGAGCTGCGCCAGATGCACGCCGCGACGGCCTGACCGGTCCTGGGGGACCGGCCGGGCGTCGCCGCGGGCGTGCCCGCGGAACAGTCCACGGTGGCGTGGTGTTGTCACACGAGCAGGAGCGATGGCCTATGCTGGCTCCTCGTTGAAGGGGAGTATTCCTCCGCGGTGATGTCGTCATCACGGTCGGCGCAGTCGTCGGCCCGGTGTCACCGGTCCCGCAACCACCAGCCCGCGTCTCGGACGCGCGCGCATGGCGGTGCGTGGCGGAAGAGACCTTCGGTACTCAGTGCTACGTACCGGAGGTTTCTGCATGGACGTCCCCGTCTGGGCCTGGCTCGTCACCATCGGCGTGATCCTCGCGATGCTCGCCGTCGACTACGTCGGCCACGTGCGCACGCCGCACGCCCCGAGCCTGCGCGAGGCCAGCTGGTGGTCCGCGGGCTACGTCGCCGTCGCGGTGCTGTTCGGCGGCATCGTCTGGGCCGTCTGGGGGTCGACGTACGGCGGCGAGTACTTCGCCGGCTACATCACCGAGAAGAGCCTGTCGGTCGACAACCTCTTCGTCTTCGTGCTCATCATGACGAGCTTCCGCGTCCCGCGGCTGTACCAGCAGAAGGTCCTGCTGATCGGCATCACGATCGCGCTCGTCCTGCGGACGATCTTCATCCTCCTGGGCGCCGCGCTCATCGAGAACTTCAGCTGGATCTTCTACGTCTTCGGCGCGTTCCTGCTGTACACCGCGTGGACGCAGGTGAAGGCGGGCTCCGGTCACGACGAGGAGTTCCACGAGAACGGCGCGCTCAGGCTGACCCGCCGCCTGTTCCCGACGACGGAGACGTACGTCGAGGACAAGATGACGACCAAGATCGACGGGAAGCGCTTCATCACCCCGATGCTCATCGTCATGATCGCGATCGGCAGCGCCGACCTGCTGTTCGCCGTCGACTCGATCCCCGCGATCTTCGGCCTCACGCAGGAGACGTACCTCGTGTTCGCGGCGAACGCGTTCTCGCTGCTCGGCCTGCGCCAGCTCTACTTCCTCATCGACGGCCTGCTGGACCGCCTCGTCTACCTCGCCTACGGCCTCGCCGCGATCCTCGGCTTCATCGGCGTGAAGCTGCTCATCCACGCGCTGCACAAGAACGAGGTGCCGTTCATCAACGGCGGTGAGCACATCACCGTCATCCCGGAGATCCCGACCGCCCTGTCCCTCGGGTTCATCGTCGTCGTGCTCACGATCACCACGGTCGCGAGCCTCGCCAAGGACCGCGCCGACCGTCGACGCGAGGCCGAGATCTCGGAGGGCTAGCCACCGATGGTTCACGAACTTCCCGTCTGGTTCGAGTGGGCGTCGCTCTCGGCGCTCGCCGTCCTGCTCCTCGTCGACCTGTTCGTCGTCGGGCGCCGGCCGCACGTCCCGTCCATGCGCGAGAGCGCGCTGTGGGTCGGGTTCTACGTCGCGCTCGCGCTCGTCTTCGGGGCGGTCGTCGGAGCGGTGGGGGGCGCGGCACCGGCCGGGGAGTTCTACGCCGGGTGGCTCACCGAGTACAGCCTCTCGGTGGACAACCTGTTCGTGTTCGTCATCATCATGGCGCGCTTCGCGGTCCCGCGGGAGCAGCAGCAGCGCGTCCTCATGGTCGGGATCATCGTCGCGCTCGTCCTGCGGGGAGCGTTCATCCTGGCGGGCGCGGCGATCATCTCGCAGTTCGTCTGGGTGTTCTACCTGTTCGGCGCGTTCCTCGTGTACACGGCGATCAAGCTCGTGGCGGGCGGCGACGAGCCCGAGGAGTACCACGAGAACCGCGCCGTCCGGGCGCTGCGCCGGGTCCTGCCGCTCGGCACCCGGTACGACGGCGGCCGGCTGCGCACGGTCGAGGACGGCAAGCGGGTCTTCACGCCGCTCGTCGTCGTGTTCCTCGCGATCGGCAGCACCGACCTGCTGTTCGCGTTCGACTCCATCCCGGCTATCTTCGGGCTCACGCAGGACCCGTTCATCGTCTTCACGACGAACGTCTTCGCCCTCATGGGGCTGCGCCAGCTCTACTTCCTGCTGGGCGGTCTGCTCGAGCGCCTGGTCTACCTGCCGATCGGCCTGGCCGTCATCCTCGGGTTCATCGGCGTCAAGCTCATCCTCGAGGCGCTGCACGAGAACACGCTGCCGTTCATCAACGGGGGCGAGCACCTCGAGGCGGTGCCGACGGTCCCCATCTGGCTCTCGCTCGTGGTGATCGTCGGGGCGCTCGCGGTCACGACCGTCGCGAGCCTGCTGCGCACCCGTGCGCTGCACGCACGGAGCGAGCCGGCGGACGGCGAGGAGCCCGGGCCTGCGGCGTCGTCCACGGAGGACGCCACGGAGACCGTGACCGACGAGGCGCCCGCCGCGGGGGAGACCCCGCCGCAGGGCGGCGGGGTCCCTCGCGGTGGTGCCGTGCGCTAGCGCGCCGCCCGGCTCAGACGCGGTCCGCCCAGTCGCCGATCACCGGCGACCACGGGCGGACCGCGCGCTGTGCGACCAGCCCGGCGCGCGCGAAGGGGTCCTCGTCGAGGACCGCGGCGACGGCGTCGGGCGTCTCCCCGTCGAGGACGAGCAGCGCTCCGGCGGGCGCGCCCTCGTGGGCGGGGAGCGGACCGGAGGCGAGGAGCGTGCCCCGGGTGTGGAGGTCGGCGAGGAACGCGCGGTGCTCGGGTCGCAGGGCGTCGAGCTCGGCGCTGCGGTCGGCGTAGACGTAGGTGACGGCGTGGATCGGCATGGAGCCAGTGAACCAGGCCGGCCCGACGGCGCGCGGCCGGGTCCGCGCCTCGGCTGCGCCCGGTGCTGCCTGCCGCCCGCTACCGGCCGCACGCCACCGGCCGCCCGCTACCAGACCCGCGCTACCAGCCCCGCTCGCGCCACTCGGCGAGGTGCGGCCGCTCGGCACCGAGCGTCGTGTCGGCGCCGTGACCGGGGTAGACCCACGTGGCGTCGTCGAACCGGTCGAAGACCCGCCCGACGACGTCGGACAGCAGGCTCGCGAACCGCGCCGGGTCGCGGTCGGTGTTCCCGACCCCGCCGGGGAAGAGCGAGTCCCCGGTGAACAGGTGCACCCGGCCAGGAACGGCCTCGGGCTCGGCGACGTCGTCCGGCTCGCGGTAGGCGAGCGCGACGGAGCCCGGCGTGTGCCCGCGCAGCGCCACGACCTCGAAGTCGAGCGCGCCCACCCGCAGCACGTCCCCGTGCCGCAGGCGGCGGCCGACGGGCACGCCGGACGCCGCGGCGACCGCGTCCGCGTCGGGCTCGCCGGCGGCCGACGACGCGCCCGTCGCGGCGACGACCGGCGCGAGCGCCCGGAGATGGTCGGCGTGCCGGTGCGTCGTGACGACGCCGTCGAGCCGTCCTGACGGCGAGCCCGCCCGCACGAGGTCGAGCACGTCGTCGGGCGCGTCGGCGGCGTCGACGAGGAGCTGGGCACCGGTGCGCCGGCACGTGAGGAGGTAGACGTCGTTCGCGAGCGGCCCGACGGCGAGCTTGCGGATCTCGACCTCGTCGAGCCGTCGCAGGTCGTGCGGGCCGCCCACGGCGACCTGTCCGGTGTACGTCATGCGCCCAGTGTGCCGTCCGCTCGCGGCGGGCAGCGCGCCGCGACCCCGGCCGCGGTGACCCGGGTCACGGCGGAGAGCCCGGACGTGGGGCGATCGTGTGCGTTCGCCGGCTGCCGTGCGGAGGTGACGTCGAACACCTGTGCGAGTGTGGGTGGTCGGCCGTACGATGCTGCGGTGAGCAATCGCCTCGTCATCTCCGGTGCCCGCGAGCACAACCTGCGCAACGTCGACCTCGACCTCCCGCGCGACAAGCTCATCGTCTTCACGGGGCTCTCCGGCTCGGGCAAGTCGTCGCTCGCCTTCGACACCATCTTCGCGGAGGGGCAGCGCCGGTACGTCGAGTCGCTGTCCGCGTACGCGCGCCAGTTCCTCGGCCAGATGGACAAGCCGGACGTCGACTTCATCGAGGGCCTGTCGCCCGCGGTCTCGATCGACCAGAAGTCCACGAACCGCAACCCGCGCTCGACCGTCGGCACCATCACCGAGGTCTACGACTACCTGCGCCTGCTGTTCTCGCGCGCCGGGACGCAGCACTGCCCGGTGTGCGGCGAGCGCGTCACCGCGCAGACCCCGCAGCAGATCGTCGACCGCCTCCTCGAGCTCCCCGAGGGCACGCGCTACCAGGTCCTCGCCCCGGTCGTGCGCGGCCGCAAGGGCGAGTACTCCGAGCTCTTCAAGGAGCTCCAGACCAAGGGCTTCGCCCGCGCCCGCGTCGACGGCGAGGTGCGCACCCTCACGGACGTCCCGGCGCTCGAGAAGAAGCTCAAGCACGACATCGAGGTGGTCGTCGACCGCCTCGTCGCGCGCGAGGGCGTCCAGCGCCGGCTCACCGACTCCGTCGAGACGGCCCTCGGGCTCGCGGGCGGGCTCGTCGTCGTCGAGCTCGTCGACGCGGACGCGGACGACCCGGCCCGGGAGCGCCGTTTCTCGGAGAAGCGCGCGTGCCCGAACGACCACGAGCTCGCGCTCGACGAGATCGAGCCGCGCACGTTCTCCTTCAACGCGCCGTACGGCGCGTGCCCGGAGTGCACGGGCATCGGGTTCCGTCTCGAGGTGGACCCGGACCTCGTGGTGCCGGACGACGAGAAGTCGCTGCGCGAGGGGGCGGTCGCGCCGTGGGCGCAGATCTCGTCGGAGTACTTCGAGCGCGTCCTCACGGCGCTCGCGGACGACCTGGGCTTCTCCATGGACACGCCGTGGCGCGCGCTGCCCGAGCGGGCGAAGAAGGCCGTGCTCCACGGCCAGAACCACCAGGTGCACGTGCGGTACAAGAACCGCTGGGGCCGTGAGCGGCAGTACTCGACCGGGTTCGAGGGCGTCATCACCTTCCTCGAGCGCCGGCACACCGAGACCGAGTCGGACTGGTCGAAGGAGAAGTACGAGGCCTTCATGCGCGAGGTCCCGTGCCCCGTGTGCCAGGGGGCGCGCCTCAAGCCGGAGGTGCTCGCGGTCAAGGTCGGCGGCAGGTCCATCTGGGACGTGTGCCGCCTGCCCCTGCGCGAGGCCGCGGCGTTCCTCGGGTCGCTCGAGCTGGGAGCGCGCGAGCGCGCCATCGCGACCGAGGTCCTCAAGGAGATCGACGCGCGCCTCGGGTTCCTGCTCGACGTCGGCCTCGACTACCTCTCGCTCGAGCGACCGGCCGCGACGCTCTCCGGCGGCGAGGCGCAGCGCATCCGGCTCGCGACGCAGATCGGCTCGGGCCTGGTCGGCGTGCTCTACGTGCTGGACGAGCCGAGCATCGGCCTGCACCAGCGCGACAACCGCCGGCTCATCGAGACGCTCACGCGCCTGCGCGACCTCGGGAACACGCTCATCGTCGTCGAGCACGACGAGGACACCATCCGCACCGCGGACTGGGTCGTCGACATCGGCCCGGGCGCGGGGGAGCACGGGGGGCGGGTCGTGCACTCGGGCGACTACGCGGGCCTGCTCGAGGCGCCGGAGTCCGTCACGGGCGCGTACCTGTCGGGGCGGCGCAGCATCCCGCTGCCGGCGCAGCGGCGACCGACGGACCCGGGCCGTCAGATCAAGGTCGTCGGCGCCCGCGAGCACAACCTCACGGGCATCGACGTGAGCTTCCCGCTCGGCACGTTCACCGCGGTCACGGGCGTCTCCGGCTCCGGCAAGTCGACCCTTGTGAACTCGATCCTGTACACCGTGCTCGCCAACGAGCTCAACGGGGCCCGGCAGGTCGCGGGCCGCCACACGCGCGTCACCGGTCTCGAGCACCTCGACAAGGTCGTGCACGTGGACCAGGGCCCGATCGGGCGCACGCCGCGGTCGAACCCCGCGACGTACACCGGCGTGTGGGACCACGTGCGCAAGCTGTTCGCGGAGACGACCGAGGCCAAGGTGCGCGGGTACACGCCGGGCCGGTTCTCGTTCAACGTCAAGGGCGGCCGCTGCGAGGCGTGCTCGGGCGACGGCACGCTGAAGATCGAGATGAACTTCCTCCCGGACGTCTACGTGCCGTGCGAGGTGTGCCACGGCGCGCGCTACAACCGCGAGACGCTCGAGGTGCACTTCAAGGGCAAGACCGTCGCGGACGTGCTCGACATGCCGATCGAGGAGGCGTCCGAGTTCTTCGCGGCCGTGCCCGCGATCTCGCGGCACCTCAAGACGCTCGTCGAGGTCGGGCTGGGCTACGTCCGGCTCGGGCAGCCGGCCCCGACGCTCTCGGGCGGCGAGGCGCAGCGCGTCAAGCTCGCGAGCGAGCTGCAGAAGCGCTCGACGGGCCGCACGATCTACGTGCTCGACGAGCCGACGACGGGCCTGCACTTCGAGGACATCCGCAAGCTGCTCGGCGTGCTCCAGTCGCTGGTCGACAAGGGCAACAGCGTCCTCGTCATCGAGCACAACCTCGACGTCATCAAGAGCGCGGACTGGGTCGTCGACATGGGCCCCGAGGGCGGCTCCGGCGGCGGCAAGGTCGTCGCGCAGGGGACGCCCGAGCAGGTCGCGCGCGTGGAGGCGAGCCACACCGGGCGCTTCCTCGCGGAGATCCTCGAGGGGCACGACCCCGTGCCCGTCGGGCCCGCGCCGTCGGCGTCCTCCGGGGCGTCGGCGCCTGCGGCGAAGGCCGGCAGGTCGACGAAGGGCCGGTCCGCGGCGGCGCGCCGGGCAACCGACGAGAAGCCGAAGACGGGGCGCCGCAAGGCGTCCGCGGCGTAACGACGGTGCGGCGCGGGTGCGGGCTCGAACAGGCCCGCACCCGCGCGGCGTGCTCGATGCTCGCCGCGTCGGGGCCGCGTGCTCACCGCGCCCGGCGTCAGGCGGCGGCGCGCCGGGCGGGCGCCGGCTCGACGAGCACGCGGAAGTTCACCGAGCGCGCGATGAAGCAGTGGTCGTGCGCGCGCTGGTGGAGGGTCGCCAGCGCCGCCTCGTCCGTGCCGGGTCCGTCGTCGACCACCACGCGCGGGTGCAGCGTGACGTCCGTGAACTGGCCCTCGCCCCCGGACTCGACCCGCATGGTGCCGGTCGCGTCGTCGACGTACTCGCGCACGACGACGCCCGCCGCGGCCGCGAGGTGGAGGAACCACAGCATGTGGCACTGCGACAGGCTCGCGAGGAACAGCTCCTCGGGGCTGTACCGGGTCGGGTCGCCGCGGAACGCCGGGTCCGCGGAGCCGGGCAGCGGCGGCCTCCCGTCGAGGAGCACCTCGTGGTCGCGGCTGTAGGCGGTGTAGGACGCGGTGCCGCGGTCGCCCGCGCCGGTCCAGCGGGTCGTCGCGGCGTAGCCGTGCTGTGCGCTCATGGCCGCCACCCTAACGGCCGGTGACGCGCGTCACACGGCGCCGTCCCCGCGCCACCGCGTCCGTCGTCCCGCGTCCCCGCGTCGCCCCACACCCGAGCCACCGGCGTCGGTGGCCTGACCTAGGCTGGAGAACATGGCAGATCCCGCGACGTACCGCCCTGCGCCGGGGGAGATCCCCACCTCGCCGGGCGTCTACCGGTTCCGCGACGAGCACGGCCGTGTGATCTACGTCGGCAAGGCCAAGAACCTGCGCGCGCGCCTGTCGAACTACTTCCAGGACGTCGCGAACCTGCACCACCGCACCCAGACGATGGTCACGACGGCCGCGTCGGTCGAGTGGACGGTCGTCGGCACCGAGGTCGAGGCGCTCGCGCTCGAGTACACGTGGATCAAGGAGTTCGACCCGCGGTTCAACGTCAAGTACCGCGACGACAAGTCGTACCCGTACCTCGCGGTGACGATGGGCGAGGAGTTCCCGCGCGCCCAGGTGATGCGCGGCGCGAAGCGGCCCGGCACGCGGTACTTCGGGCCCTACGGCCACGCGTGGGCGATCCGCGAGACGCTCGACCTCCTGCTGCGGGTGTTCCCCGTGCGCACGTGCTCCGCGGGGGTCTTCAAGCGCGCCCACCAGACGGGCCGGCCGTGCCTGCTCGGCTACATCGACAAGTGCTCGGCGCCGTGCGTCGGGCGCATCACGCCCGAGGACCACAAGGCGCTCGCCGAGGACTTCTGCGACTTCATGGCGGGCGACACGCAGCGGTTCGTGCGCCGGCTCGAGCGCAAGATGAACGAGGCCGCCGCCGCGATGGAGTACGAGGCCGCGGCACGGCTGCGCGACGACATCGCCGCGCTCCAGCGCGCGACGGAGAAGAACGCGGTCGTGCTCGGCGACGGCACCGACGCGGACGTGTTCGCGCTCGTGGGGGACGAGCTCGAGGCGGCCGTCCAGGTGTTCCACGTGCGCGGCGGTCGCATCCGGGGTCAGCGCGGCTGGATCGTCGAGAAGGTCGAGGACGTCACGGACGCCGAGCTCGTCGAGCACCTGCTCCAGCAGGTGTACGGCGCGGCGGAGGAGGCCGTGGCGGCGGACGCCGGGACGCGCGCCGGGCGCGACCTCGCGCGCGACGCCGTGCCGCGCGAGGTCCTCGTGCCCGTCCTGCCGCCGGACACCGACCAGGTCACCACGTGGCTCTCCGGGCTGCGGGGCGCGCGGGTCGACGTCCGGGTGCCGCAGCGTGGCGACAAGAAGGAGCTCGCCGCGACGGTCCGGGCCAACGCGGAGCACGCGCTCGCGCTGCACCGCACGCGGCGCGCGGGCGACCTCACGACCCGCAGCCAGGCGCTGCGCGAGATCCAGGAAGCGCTCGAGCTCGAGACGGCGCCGCTGCGCATCGAGTGCTACGACGTCTCGCACAACCAGGGCACGTACCAGGTCGCCTCGATGGTGGTCTTCGAGGACGGGCTCGCGCGCAAGAGCGAGTACCGGCACTTCACGGTCCGCGGCCCGGACGGCGACGGCGCGGCCGACGACACGGCGGCGATGTACGAGGTGATCTCGCGCCGCTTCAAGCGCTACCTGTCCGACCGCTCGCGCTCGGGCGAGGTCGAGCTGGACCTCGAGGCGGACGACGTCGCCGACGGGTCCGACGCCGCGGCGCGCCGGGCGGAGCGTGCCGCGGAGGCGGCGGGCTACGTGCCGCGCAGCGGCGAGGTCGACCCCGACGCGCCCGTGGACCGGCGCGCGCGCTTCGCGTACCCGCCGAACCTCGTCGTCGTCGACGGCGGCCCGCCGCAGGTCGCCGCCGCGGCGCGCGCCCTGGCCGACCTCGGCATCGACGACGTCGCGCTGTGCGGCCTCGCCAAGCGGCTCGAGGAGGTCTGGCTGCCGGGGGAGGAGTACCCCGTCATCCTCCAGCGTTCCTCCGAGGGCCTGTACCTGCTCCAGCGCGTCCGCGACGAGGCGCACCGCTTCGCGATCGCCCAGCACCGCCGGCAGCGCAGCAAGGGCATGACGGCCTCGGCGCTCGACGACGTCCCCGGCCTCGGCCCGGCGCGGCGCACCGCGCTCCTCAAGCACTTCGGCTCCCTCAAGCGGCTGCGCGCCGCGAGCGTCGAGGAGATCGCGAGCGTCCGCGGCATGGGCGAGCGGACGGCGCAGGCCGTCGTCGCGGCGCTCGGCGGCGGGACCACGGACGACCGGCCCTCGCAGGACACTCCGGCGCAGGACGAGGCCGCGGCCCGCGCGTGACGGCTGGCATGCTGGGGGCATGACCTCGGAGCCGACCCCGGACCTCAGCCCGCAGGGCCAGCCTGCCCGCGTGCCGGAGCCCTCCCCGACCACCGTCCCCAGCGGCATCCCCGCGATCGAGGCCGCGACCCACGCCCCCGAGCCGAGCGAGGCCGAGGTGCTCATCATCACGGGCATGTCGGGTGCCGGCCGCACCCGGGCCGCCGCCGTGCTGGAGGACCTCGACTGGTACGTCGTCGACAACCTGCCGCCGCGCATGATCGTCCCGCTCGTGGACCTCATGACGCGGTCCGGCTCGACGCTCGAGCGCATCGCGGCCGTCGTCGACGTGCGCGGGCGCGAGTTCTTCACCGACCTCGTCGAGGTGCTCGACCACCTGCGCCAGAGCGGCGTGTTCTACCGCATCCTGTTCCTCGACGCGTCCGACGAGGTGCTCGTGCGGCGCTACGAGCAGGTCCGGCGCCCGCACCCGCTGCAGGGGGAGGGGCGCATCCTCGACGGTCTCGCCGAGGAGCGCCGTCTGCTCGCGAGCCTGGAGGAGCGGTCCGACGTCGTCATCGACACGTCCGAGCTCACCGTGCACGACCTCGCGCGCGAGGTGCGCGCCGCCGTCGCCGACGGCACCCCCGAGACGCTGCGCATCAACGTCGTCTCGTTCGGGTTCAAGTACGGGCTGCCGCTCGACGCGGACCACGTGGTCGACGTGCGGTTCCTCGCCAACCCCTACTGGATCACCGAGCTGCGCCACCTCACCGGCCGGGACGCGCCCGTGCGCGACTACGTGCTCGGGCGCCCGGGCGCGCTCGAGTTCGTCGACCGGTACGTGAACGCGCTCGAGCCGGTGCTGGCCGGGTACCTGGGGGAGGAGAAGCGGTACGTGACGATCGCCGTCGGCTGCACGGGCGGCAAGCACCGGTCCGTCGCGATCAGCGAGGCGATCGCCGCACGCCTGCGCGCCCAGGGGCAGCGCGTCATCGTCACGGCCCGCGACCTCGGCAAGGAGTGAGCGGCGCCGTGGTCAGCCTGCGCAACCCCGCCGTCGTCGCCCTGGGCGGCGGCCACGGGCTCTCCGCGAGCCTGTCGGCGCTGCGGCTCATGTCCGACCGCCTCACGGCGGTCGTCACCGTCGCCGACGACGGCGGCTCCTCGGGGCGCCTGCGCGAGGAGCTCGGCGTCCTGCCGCCGGGGGACCTGCGCATGGCGCTCGCGGCCCTGTGCGACGACTCCGAGTGGGGCCGCACGTGGAGCGCGCTCCTGCAGCACCGGTTCACATCGGAGGGCGACCTCGACAACCACGCGGTGGGCAACCTGCTCATCGTCGCGCTGTGGGAGCTGCTCGACGACCCGGTGGCCGGTCTCGACTGGGTGGGCAAGCTCCTCGGGGCGCGGGGCCGGGTGCTCCCCATGGCGGCCGTGCCGCTGCGGATCGAGGCTGACGTCTGGACGCAGGGCCGGCTCGAGACGGTCGTCGGGCAGAGCCGCGTCGCGGTCACCCACGACCGCATCGAGCAGCTCCGGCTCGTGCCGGCCGACCCGCCCGCGTGCCCGGAGGCGGTGCGGGCCGTGGAGGAGGCGGACTGGGTCGTGCTCGGTCCCGGGTCGTGGTTCTCGTCGGTGATGCCGCACCTGCTCGTCCCCGAGCTCGCACGCGCGCTGCACGAGACGTCGGCGCGCCGGTGCGTCACGCTCAACCTGTCGAGCGAGACGGGGGAGACGTTCGGGCTCACCGCGACGGAGCACCTGGAGGTGCTGCACAAGCACGCGCCGGAGCTGCGGATCGACGCCGTCGTGGCCGACCCGTCCGCCGTCGAGGACACCGAGCAGCTCGCGGAGGCCGCGGCGCGCATGGGCGCCCGGCTCCTGCTGCGCCAGGTCCGCCGGGGCGACGGCACGCCGCGGCACGACGCGCTGCGGCTCGCGGCCGCCTACCGCGACGTGTTCGACGACGTCCTCGGGGACGTCGGCTCGCCCGCCCGCTGAGCCCTCGCCGCCTCCGGCGCCCGTCGTGGACAGGCGCGCGAGGGGCCCGGGGCTCGGGTGCGCGCCGGACATCGCGACGGCCGCCCCCGCGCTCCGGGACGCCGCCGCGACACGCTCCCATCGGTGGCAGGATGTCCCGCATGGCGCTCACGGCACAGGTGAAGGACGAGCTGGCACGACTGCGGGTGGACAAGACCTCGTGCCGCAAGGCGGAGGTGTCCGCGATGCTCCGCTTCTCGGGCGGCCTGCACCTCATCTCGGGTCGTGTGGTCATCGAGGCCGAGCTCGACACGGCCATCGCCGCGCGGCGCCTGCGCGAGACCATCGCCGACGTCTACGGCCACACGAGCGAGCTGATCGTGGTGTCCGCCGGGGGGCTGCGCAAGAGCAGCCGGTACGTCGTGCGGGTCGTGCGCGACGGCGAGTCCCTGGCCCGCCAGACGGGCCTCCTCGACCAGCGCGGCCGGCCCGTGCGCGGGCTGCCCCCGCAGGTCGTCTCCGGCGGGGTGGAGGAGGCCGAGGCCGCGTGGCGCGGCGCCTTCCTCGCCCACGGGTCCCTCACGGAGCCCGGGCGCTCGTCGGCCCTCGAGATCACGTGCCCCGGCCCGGAGGCCGCCCTCGCGCTCGTCGGCGCGGCCCGGCGCCTGGGGGTGTCCGCCAAGTCGCGCGAGGTCCGCGGGATCGACCGCGTGGTGATCCGCGACGGCGACGCGATCAGCGCGCTCCTCACGCGCCTCGGCGCGCACGAGGCGGTCCTCGTCTGGGAGGAGCGGCGCGCGCGTCGTGAGGTGCGCGGCACGGCGAACCGGCTCGCCAACTTCGACGACGCCAACCTGCGCCGCTCGGCGCGCGCCGCCGTCGCGGCGGGCGCCCGGGTCGAGCGGGCGTTCGAGATCCTGGGCCCCGACCTGCCGGAGCACCTCCGCGAGGCCGGCGAGCTGCGCCTCGCGCACAAGCAGGCGTCGCTCGAGGAGCTCGGTCAGCTCGCCGACCCGCCGCTCACCAAGGACGCCGTCGCGGGGCGCATCCGGCGCCTGCTCTCGACGGCCGACAAGCGCGCCGCCGAGCTGGGCATCCCGGACACCGAGGCGGGGCTGAGCCCGGAGCTGCTCGACCTCTGAGGAGCGCGGCCCTCCGCCCGCGACCGTCGCGCCGCGCGCCCGACGCCGCGGCGCCCGTCCCCTGGACGTCACGCACCGGCGGGACGATGGTCCCGAAGCATGGGATTCAGGTCACATGACGGAGTGGTGTTGGTATAGGCTCGTCAGTGTCAGGTGACAACGACGTGCTCCTTCGCTGACACCCCTCGTGGGCGTGGGTGGTCCCGGCTGTCGCCGTGACGGTCCACGAGCACGGAGGGTGCTGTGCCGGGATCCGGGCAGCGGGGCACGGGCGCGATCACCACCTGCGTACGACGGCGTACGTGATCGTTCGGCATCAACCGTGTGCGTCGGGACAACCGGCGCGCCCTGAGGAGGGCATTGTGACCATCCGCGTCGGTATCAACGGCTTCGGTCGTATCGGACGGAACTTCTACCGCGCCATCGTCGAGTCGGGCGCCGACATCGAGATCGTCGGCGTGAACGACCTCACGGACAACAAGACGCTCGCGCACCTGCTCAAGTACGACACGGTCCTCGGCCGTTTCCCGCTGAGCGTGGACTTCGACGACGACAACATCGTCGTCGACGGCAAGAAGATCCGTGCGCTCGCGGAGCGCGACCCGGCGAACCTCCCCTGGGGCGAGCTCGGCGCCGACATCGTCATCGAGTCGACCGGTTTCTTCACCGACGCGACCAAGGCGAAGGCGCACATCGACGCCGGCGCCAAGAAGGTCATCATCTCGGCCCCGGCCAAGAACGAGGACGCCACGTTCGTCATGGGCGTGAACTCGGACCAGTACGACCCGGCCGCGCACCACATCATCTCGAACGCGTCGTGCACCACGAACTGCCTCGCCCCGCTGGCCAAGGCGCTCAACGACTCGATCGGCATCGAGCGTGGTCTCATGACCACGATCCACGCCTACACGGGTGACCAGAACCTCCAGGACGGCCCGCACCGCGACCTGCGTCGTGCCCGCGCCGCCGCGCAGAACATCGTCCCGACCTCGACGGGTGCGGCCAAGGCCGTGTCGCTCGTCCTGCCCGAGCTCAAGGGCAAGCTGGACGGCTACGCGCTGCGCGTCCCGGTCATCACGGGCTCGGCGACGGACCTCACCTTCACCGCCTCGCGCGAGGTCACGGTGGACGAGGTCAACGCCGCGCTCAAGGCGGCGGCCGAGGGCCCGCTCAAGGGCATCCTCGAGTACGTCGACGACGAGATCGTGTCGAGCGACATCGTCACCAACCCGCACCAGAGCATCTTCGACTCGAAGCTCACGAAGGTGATCGGCGACCAGGTCAAGGTCGTCTCCTGGTACGACAACGAGTGGGGCTACTCGAACAGCCTCGTCGCGCTGACCGCCCTGGTCGGCGAGAAGCTCTGAGCCACCTGCTGACGCAGCACATCCCTGCGTAGCACCATGCGTCCGCGTGCGCGTCCCGGCACCGCCCGGTGACGCGCACGCGGACGTCCTCATGTGCGGGCCGAGCCGGCTGCCGGTCGGCGTCCCGCACGACGGCGACAGAACCGTAGGAGACCGCATGAAGACCATCGACTCCCTGGGCGACCTGCGCGGCAAGCGCGTCCTCGTCCGCTCCGACTTCAACGTCCCGCTCGACGGGACGACCATCACGGACGACGGGCGCATCCGCGCCGCGCTCCCGACGCTGAAGAAGCTGACGGACGCGGGCGCGAAGGTGATCGTCACCGCGCACCTCGGCCGCCCCAAGGGCGAGCCGGACCCGAAGTACTCCCTCGCGCCCGTCGCGGCCCGCCTGGGCGAGCTGCTCGGCGTGCCGGTGCACCTGGCGCAGGACGTCGTCGGCGACTCGGCGCGCGAGACGGTCGCCGCGCTCGGCGACGGCGAGGTCGCGCTGCTGGAGAACATCCGGTTCGACCCGCGCGAGACGTCGAAGGACGACGCGGAGCGCCAGTCGCTCGCCCGCGACCTCGCGCAGCTCGCGGACGTCTTCGTCTCCGACGGCTTCGGCGTCGTGCACCGCAAGCAGGCGTCGGTCTACGACGTCGCGCAGGTGCTCCCGTCCGCGGTGGGCGAGCTCGTCCTCAAGGAGGTCGACTCGCTGCGCAAGGCGACGGAGGACCCGCAGCGCCCCTACGCGGTCGTGCTCGGCGGCTCGAAGGTCTCCGACAAGCTGGGCGTCATCGCGAACCTGCTCACCAAGGCGGACCGCCTGCTCATCGGCGGCGGCATGGTGTTCACGTTCCTCGCGGCGAAGGGCTACGGCGTCGGGAAGTCCCTCCTCGAGGAGGACCAGATCGACACGGTCAAGGGCTACCTCGCGGACGCGGAGAAGAACGGCGTCGAGATCGTCCTGCCGACGGACATCGTGGTGGCCGACGCGTTCGCCGCGGACTCGCCGCACGAGGTCGTCGCCGCGGACGCGATCCCGGCCGACAAGATCGGCCTCGACATCGGCCCCGAGTCGGCCAAGCTCTTCGCGAGCAAGATCGTCGACGCGAAGACCGTCGTCTGGAACGGCCCCGCCGGCGTGTTCGAGTTCGAGGCGTTCTCGGGCGGGACGCGCGCCGTGGCCCAGGCCCTGGTCGACGCGACGGCGAACGGCGCGTTCACCATCGTCGGCGGCGGCGACTCGGCCGCCGCGGTCCGCATCCTCGGCTTCGACGAGGCGGGCTTCAGCCACATCTCGACCGGTGGCGGCGCGAGCCTCGAGTTCCTCGAGGGCAAGGACCTGCCGGGGATCTCCGTCCTCGAGGGCTGACCGCCCCCCGTACCCCTCCGCGCCGCCCGCTCCCGCGGGCGGCGCGGGCCCCACAGAGAGAAGAAGGACCCGTGGCGAACACCCGCACCCCGCTCATGGCGGGCAACTGGAAGATGAACCTGGACCACCACCAGGCGACCCACACCGTGCAGAAGCTCGCGTGGACCCTGAAGGACGCGAAGCACGACTACGCGGCCGTCGAGGTCGCCGTGCTGCCGCCGTTCACCGACCTCCGGTCGGTGCAGACGCTCGTGGACGCGGACAAGCTCGAGCTCAAGTACGGCGCGCAGGACGTCTCGGCGCACGCCGAGGGCGCGTACACGGGCGAGATCTCGGCGTCGATGCTGGCCAAGCTCGGCGTGAGCTACGTCGCCATCGGGCACTCGGAGCGCCGCCAGTACCACGGCGAGACCGACGCCCTGGTGAACGAGAAGATCGTCGCCGCCGTGGGTCAGGGCATCGCCCCGATCCTGTGCGTGGGCGAGGGCCTGGACGTGCGCAAGGCCGGCGAGCAGATCGCCTACACGCTCGCCCAGGTCGAGGGCGCCCTCGCGGGCATCCCCGCCCCCCAGCTCGCGACGCTCGTGATCGCGTACGAGCCTGTGTGGGCCATCGGCACGGGCGAGGTCGCGACGCCCGAGGACGCCCAGGAGGTCTGCGGTGCGATCCGCGGCGCCCTCGGCGACCTCTACGACGCGGACCTCGCGAACGCGACGCGCGTCCTGTACGGCGGCTCGGTGAAGTCGTCGAACGTGGCCGCGATCATGGCGCAGCCGGACGTCGACGGCGCGCTCGTCGGCGGCGCGAGCCTCGACCCCGAGGAGTTCGCGAAGATCGCGCGCTACCAGTCGCACGCGACCGGCGCCTGACCACCGCCTCGCACCCCGCACCGACGGCCCCGGGACCGCGTCCCGGGGCCGTCGGCCGCCGTCCGGGGACGACGGCGGACGGGGTTGGCCGCGGCGGCCCCACGTCGCCTACTCTTGTCCCCTGTGCCGCGGGTCACGCCCGTGCACGACAACCGTGCGGTCGGTCCCGACATCGGTCGGGCCGGCCCTGAGCCTCAAGGACGTACTCGTGGACGTGCTGCGCATCATCCTCCAGATCCTGCTGGTGCTGACCAGCGCCTTCCTCACCCTGCTCGTGCTCATGCACAAGGGGAAGGGCGGCGGCCTCTCCGACATGTTCGGCGGCGGGATCTCGAGCTCCGTGGGCAGCTCCGGCGTCGCCGAGCGCAACCTCAACCGCATCACCGTGGCGTTCGCCCTCGTCTGGGCCGTCGTCATCGTGCTCCTGGGTCTCCTCCAGAAGGTCGTCTGACCGCACGCGCCCACCGGGGCGTCGTCGGGACGGCAGGAGAGTCCGCAGTCGGCAGGGGGCAAGCCGCGCACGGTCGCGCGGTCCGGGCAGGAACGAGTGCCGACGGCGGCACGGACGGGGGAGAGAGCACGTGGCAGGTGGTAACGCGATCCGAGGGTCGCGCGTCGGGGCGGGACCGCTCGGGGAGTCCGAGCGCGGCGAGATCGCGCCGCGCTTCTGGGTGTCGTACTGGTGCGCCAACGGCCACGAGACGCGACCCAGTTTCTCGTCGGAGGCGGGCATCGAGGCGCCGGAGACCTGGGACTGCCCGCGGTGCGGGTTCCCGGCCGGTCAGGACCAGGAGCACCCGCCGACGCCGTCGCGCAACGAGCCCTACAAGACGCACCTCGCGTACGTGAAGGAGCGGCGCAGCGACGAGGACGGCGTCGCGATCCTCGACGAGGCGCTCGCCGCGCTGCGCGCCCGCCGCGGCCGCTGAACCCGGCCGGGACGGTCCGGGTAGCGGCTCAGCCGCGCACGCGCGCGAGCACGAAGCCGTCGTAGCCCTTGGACCCGACGGTCTGCACGGCCGTGGCGTCGAGGCGCGGGTCCGCGACGACGCGATCCGCCATCTCCCGCACGCCGAGCACGTTCGGGTCGGTGCTCGCCGCGTCCGCGACGGCCCCGCCGCGGACGGTGTTGTCCACGACGAGGAGCGTCCCGGGGCGCGAGAGCCGCAGCGCGAGGTCGAGGTAGACCGGGTTCGAGGGCTTGTCCGCGTCGACGAACACGAGGTCGAACGGCTCGGCGCCGTCCGCGACGAGCCCTCGCAGCGTGTCGGCGGCCGGTCCGACGACGACGTCCACCGTTCCGGAGAGCCCGGCCGCGGCCAGGGACTCGCGCGCGACGGCGGCGTGGGCCGGGTCGATCTCGCACGTGACGAGCGTGCCGTCGGCGGGCAGGGCCCGGGCGAGCCAGATCGTCGAGTAGCCGCCCAGGGTGCCGACCTCGAGGATGCGCCGCGCGCCCGACGCGAGCGCGAGGAGCTGCAGCAGCCGGCCCTGGGCGGGGGAGACCTGGATCTCGGGGAGACCGGCGTCCCGGGCGCGCGCCGACGCGGCGGCGAGCACGTCGTCCTCGGCCACCAGGGGCGCGAAGTACGCGTCGACGGCGTCCCATGTGGCCGCGGGGTCCGCCGGGTGCTCGCCGCCGGTCGTCACGCCCGACCCTCGTCCGTCTCGGCCAGGGTCCCGGTGCCGGCCGCGGCGACGTCGACGAGCCACAGCGTGGCCTCCGTCCCCGCGACCGCGCCGGCCGGGGTCTCGCGCGGCGATGCGCCGGCGAGCGCCGACGCGACCGCGGGTGCCTTCTCGGCGCCCGCCGCGACGACCCACACCTGACGGGCCCGCGCGATCGCCTCGAACGTCAGCGTGACGCGCTCGGACGGCGGCTTGGGGGAGCCGTGGACGCCCGCCGTCGGGGTGCCCGTGACGTCGAGCCCGGGGTGGTCGGGGAAGAGCGACGCGACGTGGCCGTCAGGGCCCATGCCGAGCAGCAGGACGTCGAAGGCCGGGACCCGCTCGCCGTCCGGCGCGTGCTCCGCGAGCGTCGCCGCGTACGCGGTCGCCGACTCCTCGGGGGTCGCGGCCGCGTCCGCGGCCGGCATCGGGTGCACGTTCTCGGGCGGGAGGTGCGGCAGGTGGTCGAGCAGCGCCGCGCGCGCCTGCGTCTCGTTGCGCTCGCCGTCGCCCGACGCGAGGAAGCGCTCGTCGCCCCACCACACGTGCACGCCGGACCAGTCGACGGCGTCGCGCGCGGGGTGGCGCGCGAGCGCGGCCAGGCTCGCGATCCCGACGGTCCCGCCCGTCAGCACGACGTGCACGGGCCGGCGGACCGACTGCACGTCGAGCAGGCGGGTCACGAGGCGCGACGCCACCGCCTCGGCGAGCACGCCGGCGTCGGGGTGCACGACGACGAGGCGCGCCGGGGTGCCCGGCCCCGCGGCGGTCATGCGCCCACCTTCTGCAGGCCCTTGGTGAGCACCTCGCCGTAGATCTCGTCAGGGTCCAGGCGGCGGAGCTCCTCGATGAGGGCCTCGCTGAGCGTCCGGATGGGCAGCGCGACGCGGCGGTCGGGCTTGCCCGGCTGGCTGATCGTCACCGTGCGGCCGTCGGGGCGGTCGAGGACGATCGGCCCGCTCTTGCGCTCGAGGGTCACGCGCGTGATCGCCTCGGCACCGCGCCGTCGCACCACCTGCGCCGGGCAGCGCAGCCGCGAGCCCAGCCACGCGGCGAGCAGGTCGAGAGACGTGTGCTTCGCCTGGCCCTCGACGACGACGCTCGTCACCGGCTCGTAGGGCGGCTGGTCGAGTGCCGCGGCGATGAGACCGCGCCACAGCGTCACGCGGGCCCACGCGAGGTCGGAGTCGCCCGGGCCGTACGTCTGCGCGAGCTGCGCGAGCGTGGCCTCGGGGTCCTTCGCCGTGATCGAGTCGGTGATGCGCCGCTGCGCCATGGCGCCGACCGGGTCGTCGTCGGGGGACGCGGGCGGCTGGCCCGGCCACCACACGACGATGGGCGCGTCGGGCAGCAGGAGCGGCATGACGAGCGTGTCCGCGTGCTCGAGCAGCGGCCCGGCGGTGCGGAGCACGACCACCTCGGACGCGCCGGCGTCGCCGCCGACGCGGATCTGCGCGTCGAGGTGCGGCGTCGCGCTGCGCCCGGACGGCGCGACGACGATGACGCGGCACGGGTGCTCGCGGCTCGCGTCGTTCGCGGCCTCGATCGACGTCTCGACGTCGGACTCGCGCGCGATGACGACGAGCGTGAGGACGCGGCCGAGCGCGATGGCGCCGCCCTCGTCGCGCAGGCGCACGAGGCGCTTGTTCACCGCGTTCGTCGTCGTGTCGGGCAGGTCGATGATCATCGCGGGGTCCTCGCCGGTCGGAGGGTCGTGCCGCGTACCGGCGCACGACGGGGTCGGGGGGTCTCTCGGGTGCGCGCGGCCCGCTCGGCGGGCGCCGGGGCGGTCACGGGCGCCGCCAGGCGCGGCCGTCGCGCGCGAGCATCGCGTCGGCGGACTCCGGCCCCCACGTGCCCGACCGGTACGGCTCGGGCTTGCCCTTCGCGGCCCAGTGCGCGGTGATCGGGTCGAGGATCTTCCAGGAGAGCTCGACCTCCTCGCGCGTGGGGAACAGCGGCGGGTCGCCGAGCAGGACGTCGAGGATGAGGCGCTCGTACGCCTCCGGCGACGACTCCGTGAACGCGTGCCCGTAGCCGAAGTCCATCGTCACGTCGCGGACCTCCATCGCGGTGCCCGGGACCTTGGCGCCGAAGCGCATCGTCACGCCCTCGTCCGGCTGGACGCGGATCACGAGCGCGTTGTTCCCGAGGTCCGACGCCTGCGAGCTCTCGAACGGCAGGTGCGGGGCCTTCTTGAACACGACGGCGACCTCGGTCACGCGACGCCCCAGGCGCTTGCCCGTGCGCAGGTAGAACGGGACGCCCGCCCAGCGGCGGTTGTCGATGTCGACGCGGACCGCCGCGTACGTCTCCGTGGTGGAGGTGTCGGGGATGCCGTCCTCCTCGAGGAAGCCGATGACCTCCTCGCCGCCCTGCCAGCCGGCGGCGTACTGCCCACGGGCCGTGTGCCGGGACAGCTCGCGCGGCAGGCGCACGGCGGAGAGCGCCTTGATCTTCTCGGCCCGCAGGGAGGGCGCGTCGAACGACACCGGCTCCTCCATCGCGACGAGCGCGAGCAGCTGGAGCAGGTGGTTCTGGATGACGTCGCGCGCGGCGCCGATGCCGTCGTAGTAGCCGGCGCGGCCCCCGATGCCGATGTCCTCGGCCATCGTGATCTGCACGTGGTCGACGTAGTTCGCGTTCCAGATGGGCTCGAACATCTGGTTGGCGAAGCGCAGGGCCAGGAGGTTCTGGACCGTCTCCTTGCCGAGGTAGTGGTCGATGCGGAAGACCGAGTCGGGCGGGAAGACCTCCGACACGACGGCGTCGAGCTCGCGCGCGCTCGCGAGGTCGTGGCCGAACGGCTTCTCGATGACCACGCGCCGCCACGCGTCCTCCGCCGAGCGGGACAGCCCCGACTCGGCGAGCTGGCGGCACACGACGGGGAACGCGCTCGGCGGGACCGACAGGTAGAACGCGTGGTTGCCGCCCGTGCCGCGCTCGGCGTCGAGCGTCTCGACCGTCTCGCGCAGGCGCTCGAACGCCTCGTCGTCGTCGAACGAGCCCTGGACGAACCGGATGCCCTCGGAGAGCTGGCGCCACGTCGCCTCGCGGAACGGCGTGCGCGCGTGCTCCTTGACGGCGTCGTGCACGACCTGCGCGAAGTCCTGGTCCTCCCAGTCACGGCGCGCGAAGCCCGTGAGCGCGAAGCCCGGGGGGAGCAGGCCGCGGTTGGCGAGGTCGTAGACCGCGGGCATGAGCTTCTTGCGGGCGAGGTCGCCCGTGACGCCGAAGATGACGAGCCCGCACGGGCCCGCGATCCGGGGCAGGCGCAGGTCGAGGGGGTCGCGCAGAGGGTTGTGCTCTGGCGTGATCTTGGCCGGTCTCACCTGGTGGCACCGTTCCGTTCGGGGAGGGGTCGGAGGACTGCAGAAGGGCTTGGGCGTCTGCGGATCATAGGGGCGTCGCGACGGGGTGCGCCGCCGTTCCCGCAGGTCGGACGCGCGGCCGGGACGCCGGCCGCGCGCCGGAGGTCAGGAGGAGGCGAGGCGGCGGAGGTTGTCGCGCGTCGTGGCGAGCAGCTCGGTCCAGCTGTCCTCGAACTTGCGCACGCCCTCGGCCTCGAGGCGGTCGGTGACCTCGACGAGGGAGACGCCGAACGACTCGACGGTCTCGATCGTGCGCCGCGACGCGGTCGCCGTGCCGGTGATCGTGTCGCCCGTCACGACGCCGTGGTCGGCGAACGCCTGGAGCGTCGCCTCGGGCATGGTGTTCACGACGCCGTCCGTGACGAGCTCGTCGACGTACATCGTGTCGCGGTACTCGGGGTTCTTCACGCCCGTCGAGGCCCACAGGGGGCGCTGGGGCTGCGCGCCGGACGCGACGAGCGAGCGCCAGCGGTCCGTCTGGCGGAACTCCTCGTAGGCCTCGAACGCGAGGCGCGCGTTCGCGACGGCGGTCTGCCCGCGCAGGTCGAGCGCCTCGGGCGTCCCGACCTTCTCGAGCGCGGCGTCCACCGCGGTGTCGACGCGCGAGACGAAGAACGAGGCGACGGAGCCCACGGGCGCGAGGTCCACGCCGTCGGCGCGCGCCTGCTCCAGTCCGATCGCGAACGCCTCCATGACCGCGCGGTAGCGCGCGAGGGAGAAGATGAGGGTCACGTTGACGCTGATGCCCTGCGCGAGCGTGCGCGTGATCGCGTCGAGGCCCGCGACGGTCGCCGGGATCTTGATGTAGACGTTCGGGCGGTCGATCGTGCGCCACAGGCGCTCCGCCGTGACGACCGTCGCGTCGGCGTCGTGGGCGAGGCGCGGGTCGACCTCGATCGAGACGCGCCCGTCGACGCCGTCTGTGGCGTCGTAGACGGGGCGCAGGAGGTCGGCGGCGGCGCGCACGTCGTCCGTCGTGATGCGCTCGACGGCGGCCTCCACGGCCGCGTCGTCGGTGCCCGCGGCCGCGAGGTCGGCGAGCTGGGCGTCGTAGGCGTCGCCCTTCGCGAGCGCCGACGCGAAGATCGTGGGGTTCGTGGTCACGCCGACGACGCCGCGCGTCGCCACCAGCTCGGCGAGGTTGCCGGTGCGCAGCCGTTCTCGGGAGAGGTCGTCGAGCCAGATCGACACGCCCGCTCCCGTGAGCTGCTCGATGGGGCCGGGGACGGTGGTGGGCTGCGTCATCGGACTTCCTCTCGTGGTGCTCTCGCTGCGGACGTGCGCCCGGGTCGCCGCTCGTGGCGGTCGTCCGGGGTGTCCCGAGGTGGGGCCGCGTGCACGGCCCCACCTCGGAATCTACGAAGGGTCAGCGCAGGTCGCCAGTGCCGCCCTCCGAGGGGGTGGGCTCGGCGCCCGGGGCGTCGCCGCCGCGCGCCGCGGCGATCGACTCGCGCGCCGCCGTCGCGACGGCCTCGGACGTGATGCCGAACTCGCGGTACAGCACCTGGTAGTCCGCGGACGCGCCGTAGTGCTCGAGGCTCACGGAGCGGCCGGCGTCGCCGACGAGCTCGCGCCAGCCCTGCGCGACGCCCGCCTCGACCGAGACGCGCGCGCGGACGGCGGACGGCAGGACCGACTCGCGGTAGGCGTCGTCCTGGCCGTCGAACCACTCGCGGCTCGGCAGCGACACGACGCGCGCCTGCACGCCCTCGGCCGCGAGGATCTCGCGCGCCTCGACGGCGAGCTGCACCTCGGAGCCGGTGCCGATGAGGATGACGTCCGGCGTGCCCTCGGTGTCGAGCAGCACGTACCCGCCGCGCGCTGTGCCGGACGCGTCGGCGTAGCCGTCGGTCCCGCGCGGGAACGTCGGCACGTTCTGGCGCGTGAGGATGAGGCCCGCCGGGCGCTCGGTGTTCTCGAGCACGGTGCGCCACGCCCACGCGGTCTCGTTCGCGTCGGCCGGGCGCACGACGTCGAGGCCCGGGATCGCGCGCAGCGCCGCGAGGTGCTCGACGGGCTGGTGCGTCGGGCCGTCCTCGCCGAGACCGATCGAGTCGTGCGTCCACACGAACGTCGTCGGGATCTCCATGAGGGCGGCGAGCCGGACGGCGGGACGCATGTAGTCGCTGAACTGGAGGAACGTGCCGCCGTAGGCGCGCGTGCCGCCGTGCAGGACGATGCCGTTGAGGATCGCGCCCATGGCGTGCTCGCGGATGCCGAAGTGCAGCGTGCGGCCGTACTCGTGGCCCGGGAACTTCTTCGTCGCGTGCTCGGCCGGCACGAACGACGGCTCACCGTCCATCGTCGTGTTGTTCGAGCCCGCGAGGTCGGCGGAGCCGCCCCAGAGCTCGGGCAGCACGTCCTTGAGCGCGGTGAGGACCTTGCCGGACGCGGAGCGCGTCGCGACGGCCTTGCCCGCCTCGAAGGTGGGCAGCGCGTCCTCCCAGCCGGCCGGGAGCTCGCGGCGCGAGAGGCGGTCGAGCAGCTCCGCGCCGGACGGGTTCGCCGTCTTCCACGCCTCGAACGCCCGGTCCCAGGCGGCGCGGGCGTCGGCCTGGCGCTCGCCGACGGCGCGCGTGTACGCGAGCACCTCGTCGTCGATCGCGAAGCTCGCCTCGGGGTCGAGGCCGAGCTCGACCTTGAGGCCCTTGATCTCGTCGGCGCCCATGGCGGAGCCGTGGATGCCGCCGGTATTCTGCTTCGTGGGCGACGGGTACCCGATGATCGTGCGCAGCGCGATGATCGACGGCTTGCCCGTCTCGGCCTTGGCGGCCTCGATCGCGGCGTGCAGCGCGTCGACGTCCTCCGCGTAGCCCGTGCCGCCGTTGGTCCAGTCGACGCGCTGGGTGTGCCAGCCGTACGCGGCGTAGCGCGCGAGGACGTCCTCGGTGAACGCGATGTCCGTGTCGTCCTCGATCGAGATCTTGTTGTCGTCCCAGATCACGACGAGGTTGCCGAGCTGCTGGTGGCCCGCGAGCGAGGAGGCCTCGCTCGTCACGCCCTCCTGCAGGTCGCCGTCGGAGGCGATGACGTAGACGTGGTGGTCGAACGGCGACTCGCCCGGCGTGGTCGACGGGTCGAGCAGGCCGCGCTCGCGGCGCGCCGCGAACGCCATGCCGACCGACGACGCGAGGCCCTGGCCGAGCGGGCCGGTCGTGATCTCGACGCCGCGGGTGTGCTTGTACTCGGGGTGGCCCGGGGTCTTGGAGCCCCACGTGCGCAGCGCCTCGATGTCCTCCATCTCCAGGCCGTACCCGGCGAGGAAGAGCTGGAGGTAGATCGTCAGCGACGAGTGGCCCGCGGAGAGCACGAACCGGTCACGACCGACCCAGTGGTCGTCGGACGGGTCGTGGCGCATGACCTTCTGGAACAGCAGGTACGCGGCGGGGGCCAGCGAGATCGCGGTGCCCGGGTGGCCGTTGCCCACCTTCTCCACGGCGTCGGCGGCGAGCGCCTTGATCGTCTTGACGGCCCGGTCGTCCAGGTCCGTCCAGTCCAGGGGCGTGTGAGCAGGGGACAACGCGTTCACCGAACCTCATTCCCGTCCGGAGCGCGCGCCCCGGATCCTCGCGACAACTCGAAGCAACCGTTGAACATTTCCCGGCCTCGCGCCTCAGGGGGCGGGGCGGCCCGGTGCCCGTCGCGCGGCCCGGAGGCCACGTCCGTGGCGGGCGGTCCGACGCGGGACGGTCGCGGGCACCAGCCTATACGCGCGCGCCGTTCCCGGCCGGGCGGTGCCCACGTGCTGGATTTCGGTCGGATGTCACACAATCGCCCGGCCCGTCCGGTCGGCCCCCGCGCAGGCGGGGACGTACGATGAGCGAGGACGACCGGCGGTCCGTCCCAGCTCGCCCCCCACCTCAGAACGGAACACCGAAGCGCGTGCACACCACGAGCCAGGCACCGATCGACGGGACCGGAAGCCCGTCGAGCGCCGCGTCGACCCAGCAGCCGTCCTCCCCGACGGCCCCCGCGACCCCCGTCGCCCCGACGGCCGAGGCCGCCCGCGCGACGCGCGCCCTGCGCGAGCGGGTCGGCGCCTACGTCGCCCTCACCAAGCCGCGCATCATCGAGCTCCTCCTCGTCACGACGGTCCCGACGATGTTCCTGGCGCAGGGCGGGCTGCCCGGGCTGGGCCTCATCCTCGCGACGCTCGTCGGCGGCACGCTCGCCGCGGCCTCCGCGAACGTCTACAACTGCTACCTCGACCGCGACATCGACGAGGTCATGAACCGCACCAAGCGGCGTCCGCTCGTCACGGGCGAGATCACCCCGCGCGCGGCGCTCGTGTTCGCGACCGTCCTCGGCGTGGTGTCGCTGGTCTGGTTCGCGCTGCTGGTCAACGTCGTGTCCGCGTGGCTGACGTTCGGGGCGATCGCGATCTACGTCGTCGGCTACACGATGATCCTCAAGCGCCGCACCCCGCAGAACATCGTGTGGGGCGGCATCGCGGGCTGCATGCCGGTGCTCATCGGCTGGTCGGCGGTCACGGGCTCGCTGAGCTGGGCGGCGCTCGCGCTGTTCCTCGTCATCTTCTTCTGGACCCCGCCGCACTACTGGCCGCTGTCGATGAAGTTCAAGCGCGACTACGCGAACGCGGGCGTCCCGATGCTCCCCGTCGTCGCGGACGACAGCCGGGTCGCGCGCGAGATGATCCTCTACGGCGTCGCGATGGTGGCCTCGTCCCTCGCGCTGTGGCCGCTCGCCGGCATGACCTGGGTCTACGGCGTCGTCGCCACGGCCCTGGGCGCGTGGTTCCTGTCGTCGTGCGTGACGATGCTGCGCCGGGCGCGCGACAAGGCCGACGGCAAGGGCGGCAAGGTGGGGGAGATGAAGGTCTTCCACGCGTCCATCACGTACCTGACCCTGCTCTTCGTCGCGGTGGCGGTCGACGTCTTCCTGCCGCTGTGAGCCCGGTCGTCCCGGGCGGGCAGTGACGCCATGAGCCCCGGCGAGGCCCACGTGCCCGAGGCGCTGGACCGCGCCGCGCGCGAGTACCTGGCGCACCTCGCCGTCGAGCGCGGGCTGTCCGCCAACACGGTCGCGGCCTACCGCCGCGACCTCGCGCGCTACGTCGCGTTCCTCGCGTCGCGCGGGAACCACGCCGTGCGCGACGTCGAGGCGGACGACGTCGCCGACTACGTCACCGCGCTGCGGACCGGGGCCGACGGCGGCGCGCCCCTGTCGCCGTCGTCGACCGCCCGGTCGGTGGCGGCCGTGCGCGGCTGGCACCGCTTCTGCGCGGCCGAGGGCCTGGCCGACGCCGACGCGTCGGCCGACGTCCGCCCGCCCGCCCAGGGCAGGCGGCTGCCGAAGGCCATCTCGACCGACGAGGTCGCGCGCATCCTCGAGGCGTCCGGCGCCGGGGACGGGCCCGGCCCCCTGCGCGACCGCGCGCTCCTGGAGCTCGTGTACTCGACCGGCGCGCGCATCACCGAGGCGGTGAGCCTCGACGTCGACGACCTGGACCTCGACAGCGGCGCCGTGCGCCTCCTGGGCAAGGGCGGCAAGGAGCGCGTGGTGCCCGTCGGGTCGTTCGCGCGCCGCGCCCTCGACGCCTATCTCGTGCGCGGGCGCGCCGCGCTCGCCGCGAACGGGCGGGGGACGCCCGCGGTGTTCCTCAACACCCGCGGCGCGCGCCTGTCCCGGCAGAGCGCGTGGGCCGTGCTGCGCACCGCGGCCGAGCGCGCCGGGATCGAGCACCCCGAACGCATCTCGCCGCACACGCTGCGGCACTCGTTCGCGACCCACCTGCTCGCCGGCGGCGCGGACGTGCGCGTCGTGCAGGAGCTGCTGGGCCACGCGTCGGTCACCACGACCCAGATCTACACGCTCGTGACGCCCGACACGCTGCGCGAGGTCTACGCGGCCGCGCACCCCCGCGCGCTGGGCTGATCCCGCGCCGCCACGGGGCCATGGCGGCCCCCAGCACCGCCGCAGCACCGCCGCGAGTACCGCCGCGCCACGTCCTCCCGGAACGCGGCGCGCGGGCGCGTACGCACCGGCCCGGGCGAGGTCCTGCGATACCGTGGCGGACGTGAGCAGCCAGGCCGAGACCCAGCCCGAGACGCGCGGCGCGCACGGCTCGCACGGCGACGCCGTCCGTCCGGTCGTCCCGCAGACCTCCGCCGAGGGGGACGCGGCGCCTCCCGCCGACCGCCCCGTCGAGCAGCCCGCGGACCGTGCCGCCGCCGAGCCGCGCGTCGACGTCGTCGGCCGCACCCTGCCGGAGTTCCCCGTCCCGGCCTCGCTCGCCGCGCACGGCCCGGGCCGCATCATCGCCATGTGCAACCAGAAGGGCGGCGTCGGCAAGACGACGACGACCATCAACCTCGGTGCCGCGCTCGCCGAGTACGGGCGCAAGGTCTTGCTCGTCGACTTCGACCCGCAGGGCGCCGCGTCCGTCGGCCTCGGCGTCAACCCGCACGAGCTCGACCGCACGGTCTACAACCTGCTCATGGAGCGCGGCGCGGACATCCACGACGTGCTCGTGAGCACCGACGTCGAGAACCTCGACCTGCTGCCCGCGAACATCGACCTCTCGGCCGCCGAGGTGCAGCTCGTGGGCGAGGTCGCGCGCGAGTCCGTCCTGTCGCGCGTCCTGCGCCCGGTCGTGGACGACTACGACGTGATCCTCGTCGACTGCCAGCCCTCGCTCGGCCTGCTCACCGTGAACGCGCTCACCGCCGCGCACGGCGTGCTCATCCCGCTCGAGTGCGAGTTCTTCGCGCTGCGCGGCGTCGCGCTGCTCGTCGAGACGATCGAGAAGGTGCGTGACCGGCTCAACCCGCGCCTCGACGTCGACGGCATCCTCGCCACGATGTTCGACTCGCGGACGCTGCACTCGCGCGAGGTCGTCGCGCGCGTGCACGAGGCGTTCGGCGACAAGCTGCTCCACACCGTGATCGGGCGCACGGTGAAGTTCCCGGACGCGTCCGTCGCGGCCGAGCCCATCACCGTGTACGCGCCGAACCACCCGGGCGCCGTCGCGTACCGGCAGCTCGCCCGGGAGCTGGTCGCCCGTGGCGACGCCGCCTGAGCCGCCACCACCGACGGAGCCGCCCGCGCGGGCCGGGTTCGAGGTCCGGCTCGACAACTTCAGCGGGCCCTTCGACCTGCTGCTGTCGCTCATCACGAAGCACAAGCTCGACATCACCGAGGTCGCGCTCGCGCGCGTGACGGACGACTTCATCGCGTACATCCGCGCGGCCGAGCGCGCCGCCGCCGTCGCGCGGGCCGCGGGGGACGACCACCCCGGCTGGGACCTCGGCACCGCGAGCGAGTTCCTCGTCGTCGCCGCGACGCTGCTCGACCTCAAGGCGGCCCGGCTGCTGCCGACGGGCAGCGTCGAGGACGACGAGGACCTGGCGCTCCTGGAGGCCCGGGACCTGCTCTTCGCGCGGCTGCTGCAGTACCGCGCGTACAAGGACGTGTCGGGCCTGCTCGCCGAGCGGTTCGAGAGCGCCGGGCGCCGGTTCCCGCGCGTCGTGCAGCTCGAGCCGCACCTCGCCGCGCTGCTGCCCGAGCTCGTGTGGACCATGGGGCCGGACCAGCTCGCCGTGCTCGCGGCCCGCGCGCTCGCCCCCAAGGCGCCGCCGCCCGGCGTCTCGCTCGACCACCTGCACGCCCCCGCCGTCAGCGTGCGCGAGCAGGCGGGGATCGTCGTCGACCGCGTGCGCAGCCACGGCACGACGACGTTCCGCGCCCTCGTCGCGGACGCGGGGGAGACCGCCGTGGTCGTCGCGCGGTTCCTCGCGCTGCTCGAGCTGTTCCGCCAGGCGCTCGTCGCGTTCGACCAGGTGACGCCGCTCGGCGAGCTCACCGTGCGGTGGTCGGGCGACGACGACGCGGCCGAGCGACCGCTCGCCGACGTCGGCAGCGAGTTCGACGAGGGCGACGAGCCCGACCCGGCGGACGCCCTCGCCACCACCGACCAGGAGGTCCCCGCGTGACGCAGCCCGACGACGGCCCGGCCCCGGACGACGCCCGCCCGCCCGTCGTGCACGACCTCCCGGGCGGTCTGCCGTCCGCGCTCGAGGCCGTGCTCATGGTCGCGGACGAGCCGATCCCGCCGGTCGAGCTCGCGGCGGCGCTCGCGGTCCCGGTCGACGAGGTGCTGGACGCGCTGCACGAGCTCGCGGCCGAGTACCGCGGCGACGACGGGGGTCGGCCCCGCGGGTTCGAGCTGCGCGCGGCGGGCGGCGGGTGGCGCGTGTACTCCGCGCCCGCGCACGCCGAGGTCGTGGGCAGGTTCGTGCAGGGCGGCCAGACGGCCCGGCTCACGCAGGCGGCGTTGGAGACTCTGGCCGTGATCGCGTACCGTCAACCGGTCAGCCGCGGCCAGGTGTCGGCGGTGCGAGGGGTCAACGTGGACGGCGTGGTGCGCACGCTCGTGGCGCGCGGGCTCGTGGCCGAGGTCGGCCAGGACCCGCACACCGGCGCCGGCCTCTTCGGCACCACGGGGTACTTCCTCGAGCGCATGGGTTTCACGTCGCTCGACGAGCTCCCCCCGCTCGCGCCGCACCTGCCGGACATGGACGACCTCGAGGGCCTCGACGGGCTCGCCGACCTGCGCGCTCCCGCGCGGCCGACGGGCGTCGCGGCGCCGACGGACGCTCCCGGCGTCGCGGCTGACGACGCGGACGGCGCACCGGCGCCGACCGCCACGACACCCGGCGTGACGCACGACGTCACGCACGGACCGACGGACGAAGGACACGCATGAGCTCGAAGGACGGACGCCGCTCCGGCGACGGAGGGCGCGGGCGCACGCCCCGCGACGGGGCGGGCGACGCACGCCGCGGCGGGAACGGCGACGCGCGTCGTGGCGGCCCGCGGGGCGGCGACGGCGCACGCGCGGGCGGCGCGCCCCGGCGCGGCGGCTCGTCCGCGCAGGGCTCGTCCGCGGGCCGCGGCGCGGCTGCCGGTCGGGGTCGCCCTGCGGCGGGTCGCGGCACGTCGGCGCCCCGCGCCGGACAGGCGGCGGGCCGGCCGCGCCGTCCCGTGCGCGGGCAGTCCACCGAGCCCCAGCGCGACGTGCACGTCGAGGACGGCGTGCGCCTGCAGAAGGTGCTCGCGTCGGCCGGGCTGGGCTCGCGTCGCGCGTGCGAGGACCTCATCGCGCAGGGCCGCGTCGAGGTGGACGGCGTGCGGGTCACGGAGCTGGGCGTGCGGGTCGACCCGGCGCGCGCCGTCGTGCACGTGGACGGGATGCGCCTGCAGCTCGACTCCTCGCGCGTGACGCTCGCCCTCAACAAGCCGCGCGGCGTCGTGTCGACCATGCACGACCCGGACGGCCGCCCGTCGATCGCGGAGCTCGTCGCCGACCGGCCCGAGCGCCTGTTCCACGTGGGCCGCCTCGACGCGGACAGCGAGGGCCTGCTGCTCCTCACGAACGACGGCGAGCTCGCGAACCACCTCGCGCACCCGTCGCACGAGGTGGCCAAGACGTACCTCGTCACGGTGCGCGGCAAGGTCGCGGGCAACGTCGCGAACAAGTTCCTGCACGGGATCGAGCTCGAGGACGGGGTCGTGCAGGCGGACGCGTACCGCGTCGTCGACCAGGTCGCGGACCAGACGATGATCGAGGTCGTGCTGCACTCCGGCCGCAACCGGGTCGTGCGGCGCATGTTCGAGGAGGTCGGCTACCCCGTGACGCGCCTCGTGCGCACGCGCATCGGCCCGATCGCGCTCGGCAACCTGCGCCCGGGCACGACGCGCGTGCTCGGTCGCACCGAGCTCGGCACGCTCATGGCGGGCGTCGGGCTCTAGGTCCGCGCGTCCCGCACCACCACCCCGACGGACCGCCGCGAGGCGGGCCGTCCCGCACGAAGGAGCACCATCCATGCCGGTCCGGGCGATCCGGGGCGCGACCCAGCTCGACGCCGACGAGCGCGAGCACCTGTTCGCGCGCACGCGCGAGCTCGTCCAGGAGGTGCTCGACGCGAACGCCGTCGACACCGGCGCGCTCATCTCGATCCTCTTCACGTGCACCCCCGACCTGGTGGCCGACTTCCCGGCCGCCGCGGCGCGCGAGATGGGTCTCGGCGACGTGCCGCTCATGTGCGCGACGGAGATCGCGGTGCCCGGCGCGCTGCCGCGCGTGGTGCGCCTCATGGCGCACGCGGAGCTCGACGTCGACCGCGCGGCGGTCCAGCACGTCTACCTGCACGGGGCGACGGCGCTGCGCAAGGACCTGGCCCAGTGAGCGCGGGGACGCCGGGTGCGGGGGAGGGTCTCGCCGACGGCGCGCTGACGGTCGCGATCGACGGGCCGTCGGGTTCCGGCAAGTCGAGCGTGTCGAAGGGCGTCGCGCGCCGCCTCGGCCTCGCCTACCTCGACACGGGCGCGATGTACCGCGCCGCCACCTGGTGGTGCCTGCACCGCGGCGAGGACCTCGCCGACCAGGACGCCGTCGCGCACGCCGTGCGCGTCATGCCGCTCGTCATGGGCCTCGACCCGTCCGGTCCGACCGTCCACGTGGACGGGACGGACGTCGGCGAGGCGATCCGCTCGACCGAGATCTCGACGGCCGTGAGCGCCGTCGCGACCAACCTCGCGGTGCGCGCGGAGCTGCGGCGCCTCCAGCGCGCGGCCATCGAGGCCGAGCGCACGCCCGCGGGCTTCGCGGGCGGCCGCGGCGTCGTGGCGGAGGGCCGGGACATCACGACGGTCGTCGCCCCCGACGCCGACGTGCGCGTGCTCCTCACCGCGAGCGAGGAGGCCCGCCTCGCGCGCCGCTCGCTCGACGTGCACGGGACGGCCGACGCGGCCGCGGTCGAGGCGACGAAGGACCAGGTGCTGCGGCGCGACCGCGACGACGCGACGGTCTCGCAGTTCCACGTCGCGGCCGACGGCGTCGTGACCGTCGACTCGTCGGACCTCGACCTGGAGCAGACGATCGACGCGGTGCTCTCCGTGGTCGAGCAGGTCACCGGGCGGGTGGTCGGTCCGCGCCAGGGCTCGTGAGCCCCGGCACGGGAGACGGCGTCCCGTCGCCCGCCGGGCCGGCGTGGTCGCGCTGGGTGGGCCGCTTCCTCGCGCGCGTCGTGTGGGCGACCGAGGTCGTCGGCGCGGAGCACGTCCCGGCCGACGGCCCCGTCGTGCTCGCCGCGAACCACACCGGCGTCGTCGACGGGCCGCTCGTCCTCGGGGTCGCGCCGCGCCCGCTGCACGTCCTCGTCAAGGAGGAGATGTTCACCGGGCCGGTCGGCTGGGTGCTGCGCGCCGCCGGGCAGATCCCCGTGGACCGTACCGGCGGGCGTCCCGCGCTCGCGGCCGGGCTCGGCGTGCTGCGGCGCGGTGGCGCGGTCGGCGTCTTCCCCGAGGGCGCCCGCGGGCGCGGCGACGCGACGTCCGCGCGTGCCGGGGTCGCGTGGCTCGCGCTCAACGGCCACGCCCGCGTGGTGCCGGTCGCCGTCCTCGGCACGCGCCGCGCGGGCGAGGGCGTCAACCGGATCCCCGGGCTGCGCCGTCGGCTCGTCGTCCGCTTCGGGGAGCCGCTCACCGTCGAGCGCGCGCCCGGGGTGAGCGGCAAGCAGGCGCTCGAGGACGCGAACGAGCGCATCCGCACCGCGCTCGCCGAGCTGGTCGCCGACACCGTCGCGCTGACCGGGGTGGCGCTGCCGCTGGACGACCCGCGCCGGGACCGGCCGACGCCGTGAGGGCGGACCGCCCGGTGGCGCACGTCGTGGGCGACCGCCCGGGCACGGGTCTGCTCGTCGGGCTCGCGTCCGCCCTCGCGTTCGGCGCGAGCGGCCCGTTCGTCAAGCCGCTCCTCGAGGCGGGCTGGACGCCCGGCGCCGCCGTCCTCGCGCGCGCCCTGTGCTCGGCGCTCGTCCTCGCCCCGGTCGCGGCCGTCGCCCTGCGCGGCAGCCACCGCCTCCTGCGCGAGGAGTGGCGGCTCGTCCTCGGGTTCGGCCTCGTCGCCGTCGCGGCGACCCAGCTGTGCTACTTCGCGGCCGTCGCGCGCATGCCCGTCGGCATCGCGCTGCTCGTCGAGTACCTCGCGCCCGTGCTGCTCGTCGGCCTCGCCTGGGCCCGCACGCGCCACGTGCCGCCCCGGCTCACGCTCGCGGGCTGCGCCGTCGCGGTCCTCGGGCTCGCGCTCGTCGTCGACCCGGGCGGCGCCCGCCCCGACCTCCTCGGCGTCCTCCTCGCGCTCGGTGCTGCAGTAGGGCTGGGCGCCTACTTCGTGCTGTCCGCGCGCCCGACGCGCCTGCCGCCCGTCGCGCTCGCCGCGAGCGGGCTCGGTGTCGGGGCGCTCGCGCTCGGCGCGGCGGCGCTCGCGGGCGTGCTGCCCTTCGCCGCCCCGCTCGTCGACGTCACGCTCCTCGGCTCGCCCGCGCCCTGGTACGTCCCGCTCGCGGTCGTCGTGCTCGTCGCGACGGCGTTCGCCTACGTCTCGGGCGTCGCCGCGACCGTGCGCATGGGCGAGCGCCTCGCGTCGTTCGTCGGGCTGTCCGAGGTGCTGTTCGCCGTCGCCATCGCGTGGCTCCTGCTCGGCGAGGTGCCGAGCCTCGTGCAGGCCGCGGGCAGCGTGCTCGTCGTCGCCGGGGTCGTGCTCGTGCGCCTCGCGGGCACGCCCGCCGCGCGGTAGGTTCGCGCTCAGGCGCCGACGCCCCGTCGCAGGGCCGGGCAGGCGCCGCCCGCGGGGGAGGGAGCACGCATGGCCGAGCCGCCCGGCAAGCCCATGACCGTCGACGAGTACCTCGCGACGCTCGCCCCGGACGCGCGCGAGGTCGTCGCGCACCTGCGTGCCGTGGTGCACGACACGGTGCCCGGCCTGGGCGAGCGCATCAGCTACGGCATCCCGACCTTCACCCGCGACGGCCGGTACGTCGTCTACCTCGCGGGCTGGGCCCACCACGTCTCGCTCTACCCCGTGCCCGAGGTCGACGACGCGCTCGCGCGCCGCATCGCGCGCTACCAGGACGGCAAGGGCACGCTGCGGTTCCCGCTGGCGGAGCCCGTGCCCGACGACGTCGTGCGGGCCGTCGTCGCGCGGCTCGCCGCACGCCGGGACGGTGCCGCGGGCTGACGCCGGGCGCGCCGGACGGGCACCCGCACGACGCGCCCGCGGCCCGGTTCGGAGCCTGGCCCGCGGCCTGGGAGAATGGACCCCATGACCACACCCGACCCCGCCCAGCCCGGCACGCCCGGACGGACCGACGCCGTCGGTCAGGCCGAGGAGCCCCTGGCGCCCGCGGACGCCGCGGACGACGAGGCGCGCGAGCGCGCGCTGCGCGCCGGACTCGACGACTACGAGCTCGAGGACGCCGACCTCGCGCTGCTCGACGCCGACGAGGACGCGCTCGACGGCGCGGCGCCCGAGGCGCCCCTGCCCGTGCTCGCCGTGGTCGGGCGCCCGAACGTCGGCAAGTCGACGCTCGTCAACCGCATCCTCGGCCGCCGCGAGGCCGTCGTCGAGGACAAGCCGGGCGTCACGCGCGACCGCGTGAGCTACCCCGCCGACTGGGCCGGGCGCCGCTTCACGCTCGTCGACACCGGCGGCTGGGAGGTCGACGTCGCGGGCATCGAGTCCAAGGTCGCCGAGCAGGCCGAGGTCGCGATCTCCCTCGCCGACGCGGTGCTCTTCGTCGTCGACGCGACCGTCGGCGCGACCGCGACGGACGAGCGCGTCGTGCGCCTCCTGCGCGAGTCGGGCAAGCCCGTCGTGCTGTGCGCCAACAAGGTCGACGGGCAGTCGGGCGAGGCGGACGCCGCGTACCTGTGGAGCCTCGGCCTCGGCGAGCCGCACCCCGTGTCCGCGCTGCACGGCCGCGGGACGGGCGACCTGCTCGACGCCGCGATGGCGGCGCTGCCCACGGAGTCCGAGCACGGCGAGGTGCGGCCGACCGGGCCGCGTCGCGTCGCGCTCGTCGGGCGCCCGAACGTCGGCAAGTCCTCCCTGCTGAACAAGCTCGCGGGCGCCGACCGCGTCGTCGTCGACGAGATCGCGGGCACGACGCGCGACCCCGTCGACGAGCTCGTGACGATCAAGGACGTGCCCTACGTCCTCGTCGACACCGCCGGCATCCGTCGCCGCGTGCACCAGACGAAGGGCGCCGACTTCTACGCGTCCCTGCGCACGCAGGCCGCGATCGAGAAGGCGGAGCTCGCCGTCGTGCTCGTGGACGCGTCCGTGCCGCTCACCGAGCAGGACACGCGCGTCATCTCCCAGGTCGTGGACGCGGGCCGCGCGCTCGTCATCGCGTACAACAAGTGGGACCTCATGGACGACGACCGTCGCCCGTACCTCGAGCGCGAGATCGAGAAGGACCTCGTCCAGGTGCAGTGGGCGCCGCGCGTCAACGTGTCGGCCCGCACCGGCTGGCACACCGACCGCCTCGCCCCGGCGATGGAGCGCGCGCTCGACTCCTGGGACACGCGCATCCCGACGGGCCGCCTCAACGCGTTCCTCGGCGAGCTCGTCGCCGCCCACCCGCACCCGCTGCGCGGCGGCAAGCAGCCCCGCATCCTCTTTGCGACGCAGGCCTCGACGCGCCCGCCGCGGTTCGTCGTGTTCGCGACCGGGTTCCTCGAGGCGGGCTACCGCCGGTTCATCGAGCGCCGCCTGCGCGAGACGTTCGGGTTCGAGGGCTCGCCCATCGAGATCAGCGTCCGCGTGCGGGAGAAGCGCAAGCGGTGAGCACGGGCACGGGGCGCGCCTCCGCCGGGACGTCCCGGCGGAGCCGCGCCCTGCGCCTCGGCGCGGCCCGGGACACCGCGGCCGTGCGGCACGTCGTGACGTTCCTCGTGGTCGCCGTCGCGACGGTGCTCGTGACGCGGTTCTTCCTCGCGGCGTCGGGGTACCCGCAGGTCGGCGGGGGAGACCTGCACGTCGCGCACGTGCTGTGGGGCGGTCTCGGCATGGCGCTCGCCCTCGTGCTGCTGCTGTCCTTCGTGGGCCCGGCGCTGCGCTCGCTCGGCGCGTTCGTGGGCGGGATCGGGTTCGGGCTGTTCGTCGACGAGATCGGCAAGTTCGTCACCGCGGACAACGACTACTTCTACGAGCCGACGGCGGCGCTCATCTACGCGACGGTCGTCGTGCTCGTCCTCGTCGTCGAGGCGCTGCACGGGTGGCGGCGCCACCACCCGGCCGAGTACCTCGCCGTCGCGACCGACCGCGCCGTCGCGGGCGTCGCCGGCGGGTTCACCGACGACGCGCGCGACGAGGCCCGCGCGCTCGTCGCGCTGGGCCGCGGCGAGCCGACGGCCGACGAGGTCGCGGCGCTCGTCGAGGCCGTTCCGCCCGACGACGTGGACGTGCCCGACCCGGTGCGCGCCCTCGTACGGCGCTCGTCGGCCTGGTTCGCGCAGACGCTCCAGCGCCGCTGGGCCGCCGTCGTCGTGGTCGTGCTCGTGCTCGGGACGGCGCTGGGCTCGCTGCTCGCGGGGCTGCGCGTGCTGGTCGGCGACGTCGACGTGCCCACCTGGGTCGGGGCCGGCATCGCCGCGGGCGTCGCCGCGACGGTCGCGTGCGTCGTCGTGGGCGTGGTGGTGTCCCGCCGCGGGCGGCCCGAGGACCGCCGGGCCGGCGCCGTCTGGGTCCGGCGCGGCGTGCTCGTCTCGCTCCTGCTCACCCAGCTCCTCGTGTTCCGCGCGCTGCAGTGGGTCGGCGTCGCGGGGCTCGTGGTGGACCTGCTCGTGCTCGCGGCGCTCGGCGCCGCGCTCGGTGGCGACGACGAGCGTCGTCGGACACCACGGTCCCGGCCGGGCCGGACCGGCACCTGAGCGCGACGTCGCACGGCGGCGTCAGACCGGGACGGACGCGGGCCGCAGCAGCGCGGTGAGCCGACGGACGTCACCGACCATCCGCGCGGCGGCCCCTGCGAGCGTGCCGTCGTCGTGGACGCGGCCGTCGTCGCCGAGCCAACGACGCAGGTGCACCGTGACCGCGGTCCCGACGGGGACCATGCCGAGCGCCACGACGACGGGCGTGATCGCCTCGACCGCGCGCATCCCTCCGGACGTCATCCCGTAGGAGACGAAGCCCACCGGCTTGTCGCGCCACTCGTCGGCGAGGTAGTCCAGCGCGTTCTTCAGCGGGGCCGTGTACCCGCGGTTGTACTCCGGCATGACGAGCACGACGGCGTCGGCCGCCTCGACACGCGCGCTCCACGCCCGCGTGTGGGGGTGCACGTACCCGCCGGAGTGCGCGTCGACGGGCTCGTCGAGGAACGGCAGGGCGATGTCCGCGAGGTCGGCGACGTCGACCTCGAGGCCCGGGTCGGCGGGCACCTGGGCGAGGAACCAGTCGGCGACGGCGGGACCGACGCGGGTCGGGCGTGTGCTGGCCACGACGACGAGCAGCTTCACGAGGACTCTCCTGAGGGGGTGGGAGCGGGGCCGAGACGGTCCGCGGGTCGCGGCGTCCGGACGGTGAACAGGGTGAGGAACGGCCGGACCAGCGGCCCGACCGCGAGCGCGTAGACGACGGTGCCCGCGCCGACCGTGCCGCCGAGCGCGATGCCGATGCCGAGCACGGCGAGCTCGATCGCGAGGCGCGACCAGCCCAGCGGCCAGCCGCGTGCCGCGAGACCGGTCATGAGCCCGTCGCGGGGCCCGGGGCCGTAGCCCGCACCGATGTAGAGGCCCGTGGCGGCGGCGTTGAGCACGACGCCCGCGACGAGCAGCACGATGCGCCAGGGGAGCGGCTCGACGGCCGGGAGGACCGCGAGCGACAGGTCGACGAAGACGCCGACGAGGACCACGTTGGCGACCGTGCCGAGGCCGGGACGCTGGCGCAGCGGGATCCAGAGCACCAGCACCGCGACGCTCGCCAGCACCACGACGACGCCGAGCGGCAGGCCGGTCGCCCGGGCGACGCCCTGGTGCAGCACGTCCCAGGGGAACAGCCCCAGACCGGCCCGGACGAGGACGGCGATGCTCGCCCCGAAGAGCGCGAGGCCCAGCACGAGCTGGACGAGACGCCGTGTCGTTGACATGTCATCGATCAGACCATGTACTCGATGACATGTCAACGAGTGTGGGATGCTGGTGGCATGACCGACGCCGAACCCCGGTGGCTCTCGCCCGACGAAGAGCGCGCGTGGCGCGCGTACCGCCGCATGCAGACCGTCCTGCCGGTCGCGCTCGCGCGGGATCTCGCGCTGGACTCCGGGCTCTCGGAGCCGGACTACGACGTGCTGTCGACGCTGTCGGAGCAGACCGGGCACCGCTGGCAGCTCCGCGAGCTCGCCGACCGCATGCTCTGGTCCCGCAGCAGGCTCTCGCACCACCTGGCGCGCATGGAGACGCGCGGCCTCGTGGCGCGCGAGCCGGACCCCGACGACGGGCGCAACGCGGTCGTCGTCCTCACGGACCACGGGTTCTCCGTCCTCCGCGCGGCGGCGCCTGCGCACGTCGAGTCCGTGCGCCGCCATCTCGTCGACCTCGCGACGCCCGCGGAGCTCGCGGCGCTCGCCGCGCTCGCGGAACGCGTCGTGGCCGAGGTGGGCGACCTCTCCTGACGCACGACGGCGGCCGCCCCCGGGGAGGGGACGGCCGCCGTCGGCGGTGGTGGGCCGCTCAGCCGAGCGGGCCGTACAGCGCGGGGGAGGTGCGGGCCTGCGTGGCCTGCTCGAGCGCGTACGCGAGGCCGAGCAGCGGGCCCTCGTCGAAGTCGCGGCCGAGCAGCTCGAGGTTGACGCCGCCGCCGGTGACGGTGCCGTCGGTCGCGACCGCCTGGCCGACCGGGACGGTCACCGCGGGCAGCCCGGTGTTCGGGCTGAGCCGCAGGTTGGTGCCGATCGTCCCGTACGGGTTGGCGCTCGGGTAGACGAGCGCGTCGAGGTCGGCGTCGTCGAGCATCGCGGTGACGAGCACCTTGCCCTCGGCGAGCACCTTGGTGTGCGACCCCTCGGGGCCGGCCCACGCCTGGTACGCCTCCTCGGTGACCGCGTCGCGCGAGACGTACGTGCTGCGGCGGGACGGCACGTAGCGGCCCGAGTCGACGATCCCCTGGAGCGTCCGGGCCTCGACCTGCGGCGCGAGGTGGGTCGCGACGTACGCGTCGAGGTCGTGCTTGAACTCGTTCGTCGAGCCCGACCCCTCGGAGAGGACGCTCGCGAAGCCGTTCGGCAGGACCGGCGACCACGTGGTGGGCGGCGTGACCTCGACGACGGTCGCGCCGAGCGACTCGAGCGTCGCGCGGGTCTGCGCCCACAGGCGGAGCGTCGCCGCGTTGCTGCCGAGCATGGACGGCACGTAGCCGATGCGGGTGCCGTCGAGCGCGCCCTCGTCGAGGTACTGCGTGTACGACGCCGGGACCTCGCCCTCCTGGCGCGACGTCACCGGGTCGGCGGCGTCGACCCCGGCGACGGCGTCGAGCGCGACGGCCGCGTCGAGGACGCTCCGGGCCATCGGCCCGCCCGTGTCCTGGCTCAGCGCGAGCGGGACGATGCCGTCGCGGCTCGCGAGGCCGACCGTCGGGCGCACGCCGACGAGCTGGTTGTACGACGACGGGACGCGGATCGACCCGCCCGTGTCCGTGCCGAGGCCGAGACCGGCGAGGTTCGCCGCGACGGCCGCGCCCGTGCCGCCGCTGGACCCGCCGGCCGTGCGGCTCGTGACGTACGGGCTCGCGACGAGCGTGCTCGTGCCCGCGTCCTGGAACGAGGAGAATTCCGACGCGAACCCGAACGCGAACTCGTCCAGGCTGGCCTTCGCGAGGATCACCGCGCCGTCGGCGCGCAGGCCCTCGACCATCGTCGCGTCGGTCGTCGTCCGGTTTTCGTCCCAGCAGCCGCAGCCGCCCGTGGTGGGCATGTCCTTCGTGTCGTAGTTGTCCTTCACCGCGACGGGCACGCCGAGCAGCAGGCTCGTCATGCCGTCCGTCGCGCGGACCGCGTCGGCGCGCGCGGCGGCCTCCAGCGCGACGTCGCTCGTGCTGATGATCGAGTGCAGCGGCCGCCCGCCGGCGCCCGTGTCGACGAGCGTCGTGTCGTACGCCTCGATCCGGTCGAGGTACTCCTGGGTGATCGCGACCGACGTCGTCGTGCCCGCGTTCATCGCGGCCTGCATGTCGAGCACGGACGCCTCGACGAGCTCGAACGGGCCGTCGTCGTACACGATGCGCTGCGAGACGGCGGCGAGGTCGGTCACCGTGATCGTGCCGTCCCCGTCCGTGTCGGCGGGCGCGACGTCGTCCCACACGGCGTCCGCCGACGTCGCGCCGAGCGCCGCGGCGACGACCGCGAGGTCGTCCGTCGTGACCTGCTGGTCGCCCGTGAGGTCGAGCGCGGTCCAGTAGGGGGCGAGGAGCGGCGCGGGCTCGGCGCCGGGCGCACCGGTCGCGGCGGGCGCCGTCGTGACGCCGAGGACGAGGCCGCCGATCGTCAGGGCGGCGAGCCCGCCGGTGGCGGCGCGCCGGTGGGTGGTGGTCACGGACGGCTCCTTCGAGGGGACGGGCGCGAGGTGCGCGAGCGGCTTGTCGGGGCGGGGCAGCGGGCCGGTCATCGCGTGGCCGCCCGACGCCGCGCGAGCAGGATGCCCGTGCCGACGGCGACCGCGAGGAGCGCGGCGCCGACGAACCACGCGACGCTCGCCCCGGTCGACGCGAGCGCAGCGCCCGAGGTGGACCCGGACGGGGACGACGACGAGTCGGACGCGCCGTCGTCCCCGGGGGGCGTGGTGCCGCCGTCGCCGACCGGCGGCGTGGTGGTCCCGCCCGTCGGCTCCGCCGTGGGCGGGACGTCGGCCGCGGTGACGGTCGTCGTGGCGCTCGCGGCGTCGGTGAGCGTCGCCGTCCCGGCGTCGGCGCCCACGAGCGTGGCGGTCGGGACGGCGAAGGCCGCCACGCCGTCGGACACGGCGGTGAACGTCAGGGTCGCGAGGGTGACGTCGCCCTCGAGGCCGGGCGACGTGCCGAGCCGCGTGTGCGTGACGGCGACCGTCCCGGCCGCGTCGTCGGTCGCGTCGGCGAAGCCGCCGTCCGGGGTCACGACGGAGTCGTCCACGAGCGCGACGAGGTCGGGGTCGTAGGCGACGGCGAGGTCGTAGGCGTAGAGGTCGACGACGCCGCTCGCGGCGACCGTGACGGTGATCTCCGCGCCGACCTCGACCGACGCGGGCGCCGTGAGGGAGACCTGGGCGACGGACGGTGCGGCGTGCGCGGGGGCGGCGAGGGCCGCCGCGGCGACCGCGAGACCGCCGACGAGGGCGGCGCGGGCGCGGAGCCGTCTGCGGGGGACGGGACGGGTCATGGGCGAGCGGTCCTTCCTCCGGGCGCGCGGAGGTACGGCGCGACCGGCGGTCGTGTGGTGGGGCCCCCTGCCGTCAGCGATGCTCACAAGTCGCTGTTTCCCCGGCGTTTCGCGACGGTTAGCACGAGCAACGAACCGGGTCTCGGTCCGGTCACGATCCCGACGACGCGGGTCAGCCGAGGACCGGCGGCTCGCCCTCGCGCACCTCGGGGTCCGGCAGGCGGCGCATGCGCAGCGCCGCGACGACGCCGAGGAGCCCCGCGACGAGGGGCACGAGGAGCGCGACCTGCAGCGCCCGCGCCCGCACGTCGTCGTTGATGGCCACGACCTCGGCCCGCACCGCGGGCGGCTCGTCGGCGAGGAGCTCGACGAGCTGGGCGTCGCTCATGATCTCGGCGTCGTCCTCGAGCACCCGGGCGACCTGCTCCTTGTCGTCCGGGGGCAGCACGTCGCTCGCCTCCGCCCGCGCCGTGAACCCCGCCGCGAGCGACGCCAGCATGACCGCGCCCGCGACGGCGAGTCCGAGCGAGAGGCCGAACGACCCGGCGGCCGAGCTCACGCCTGCGGCCTCGCTCGCGCGCTCCTCCGGCACGGGGGAGAGCGTGTACGCGTTGAGCTGGGAGACCAGGAGCCCCAGCCCGGCGCCCGCCACGACGAGCGGCAGCGCGAGCCACCAGCCCGACGACGCCCGCGGCACCACGGCGACGAGCGCCACCACGCCCACGACGAGCAGGAGGAAGCCCGCGAGCACGCGGGAGGCCGGCCGCCGTCGGCCGGGGCGCTTGCCCGCGACGAGGGCGGCGGCGAACATCGTCAGCGACAGCGGGGCGAGCGAGAGGCCCGCGAGCAGCGCGTCGTACCCGAGCGCCATCTGCAGGAAGATCGGCAGGGCGATCATCGCGCCGCCCAGCGCGACCTGCTGCAGGAGCTGCTGCGACACCCCGATCCGGAACGCGGGCGAGCGGAACAGCCCGGGGTCGACGAGCGTCGTCCGTCCGGCCCGCGCGCGGCGCACGAGCCACCACGCGAGGCCCGCCAGGCCCAGCGCACCGACGAGGACGAGCGCCCCGACCGCCTCGCCGCCCTCCTGCCACACGAGCACGCCCAGCACGACGCCGCCCATCCCGACGACGGACAGGACCGTCCCGACGACGTCCACCGCGCGGTCGCCCGTGTACGGGACGTCGCGCACGAGGCGCACGCCGACGAGGACGACGACGATCACCACGGCCTCGAGCCCGAACGCCACGCGCCACGACAGCGTCGTCGTGATGACGCCGCCGAGCAGCGGCCCGACCGCCGCCGCGATCGACGCCGCCGCGCCCACGAGCGCGTACGCCGCCTTGCGCGCGGTGCCCTCGAAGTTGCCGTGCACGAGCGACTGCATCGCCGGCAGCAGCAGCGCGGCCCCGAGCCCGCCGATGACCGACCAGAAGATCACCACCGCCACGAGGCTCTGCGCGAGCGTCATCGCCACGGCGCCCGCCCCGTACGCGAGCAGCCCGACGACGTACGCGCGCCGCCGGCCCACGAGGTCGCCGACCTTGCTGCCCACGAGGATGAACGACGCCGACACGAGCGCCTCGAGCGCGATCGCCGTCTGGACGCCGCTCACGGTCGTGCCCAGGTCGCGCACGACGGCGGAGATCGACACGTTCATGAACGACGTGTCGACCACGAGCACGAACATGGCGGCGGCCAGGAGCAGCGCGAGGCGCCGGTCGGCCGCCGTCGGCCGACCCGCGGTGCGACCCGTGCTCTGCTCCACGTCGACCCCCGTCCGGCGTCCATGCTCGCCGCCCGGGTCGTCCCGGCGCCTCACCCGTCGCGGGTGCTCCGCCGCCCGCGCCGCCGAGGTCGGCGCGGGGGACTGGGAGGATCGCGGTATGGCCGCAGAGGGGTGGACGTCGCGCCACGTCACCGTCGAGGGCCGCGAGGTCTTCGTGCGCTCCGGCCCCGAGGTCGCGGGCGCCGTGCCGATCGTGCACGTGCACGGCTTCGCCATCTCCGGCACCTACCTCCTCCCGACGGCCGAGCGTCTCGCCCACCGCGCGACCGCCGTCGTGCCGGACCTGCCCGGGTACGGGCGCAGCGAGGAGTGGGGCCACCCGCTCGGCATCCCGGCCCTCGCGTGGGCGCTCCTGTCGACGCTCGACGCCCTCGGGCTCGACCGGGTCGTCCTGCTCGGCAACTCCATGGGCGGGCCCGTCAGCCTCGAGGTCGCGCACGCCGCACCGGACCGGGTCGCCGGCGTGGTGCTCGCCTCGCCGGCCGGGGGCGTGCACAACCAGCCGTTCGGGCGCGCCCTCACCCAGCTCGCGCGCGACGCCGTGCGCGAGAGCCCGCGCATGGCGCGCGTCGCCGTACCCGACTACGTGCGGTTCGGGCCGGTCAACGCGCTCCAGCTCTTCGCCGAGCTCGCCCGGTTCCCCTCGCTCGAACGCGTGCTGCGCGTCCCCGTGCCGACGCTCGCCGTCCTCGGCACGCGCGACCCGCTCATGCCGCCGCCGTGGCGGGTGCGGGAGGTCGGGGCGCTCGCGCCCCCGCACGTGACCGTCGCGGCGATCGAGGGCGCTCCGCACGCCATGAACTTCAGCCACCCCGGCGAGCTCGCGCACGTCGTCGGGTGCTGGCTCGACGGGCGCGACATCACCGACGACCCCGACGAGCCCGGCGTCGCGCGGGTGCTCCAGGTCGCGCGGGGGGCCGGGCCGGTCGTGTGAGCCGTCGTGTGAACCGCGGGCCGGGTCGTGGGTCGGGACGTGAGGGTGCCCGGCTCGGTACGGTGCTCGGTGGGGCGTTCCGTGTCCCGGCGCGGACGGAGAGCGTGAGAGCGAGGAGCGAGCGGTGACGACGACGGCGGCTGCGGTCGAGCTGAGCATCGAGGACCTGCGGGCGGTCACGGGGTACGCGGTCCGGTGCGCGGAGCCGGCGCTGGAGCTCGTCGAGGCGGTCCGGCCCGACGACGCACGCCCCCGCGAGGCGGTCGACGCGGCCCGCGCGTTCGCCGACGGCGGCGCGCGCGGCAAGGCGCTGCGCGACACCGCCTGGGCGGCCCTGCGCGCGGCGAAGGAGGCGGGCGACCCCGCTGCCGCCGAGGCCGCCCGGGCCGCGATGGCGGCAGCCGGCGCCGCGTACCTGCACCCGATCGCCGACGCCCACCAGGTCAAGCACGTCCTCGGCTCCGCCGCCCACGCGGCGCACGCCGCCGCGCTCGCCGCGGGCGCGGCAGGGTCCGGCGAGAGCGTCGCGAGCAGGTGGCTCGACACCGCGCGGGCGCTCGCGACGCCCGAGGTCGTCGCGGTGCTGCGTCGCTACCCGCCCGCGCCGGGCGGCGGCGGTCGCGTCGGCGAGCTGGTCCGACGGCTCGACGCGGCGCTGCGGGACGGCACGGGGCCGTCGGAGGGCGCCGTACCGGACGAGCGGACGTAGTCGACACCCGCCGGGACCTCCAGGCATCGTCAGCTGCGCCGGATCCGCTGGGCGAACAGGTCGAGTACGGCGAGGATCCCCTCGTGCTGCCAGACGCGGTTACGCCGGAGGCCGCTGCGCTCGCGAAGGACCCCCGCGTCGGCGAGCTGGCTCAGCGCTCGCTGGGCGGTGACGTCACTGAAGCCGAGGTGGTCGCGGAGGAACGCCGCGTTGATCACCGGATGGGCCACGAGGTGCGGCACGACGCTCCAGGCGGAGGCCTGGGGCCGTAGCCCGAAAAGCTGTTCCCGCGCTGTGGCGACCTGTCCCGCGAGGTCGTCGACGAGCCTCGCTCCGGCCGTCGCGGCGAACCTGCTCGCGCGGGAGAGCTGCTCGACGATCGGCCAGGCGTCACCGGCGCGGAACGCGGTGAGCGCGTCGAAGTAGGCCTCGGTGTCGATGAGGAGGCCCGCGGAGACCGGGGCGATGGTGTTCCGCGTGAGGCCCTTCGAGCGCAGCATGGCGTGCACGAGGGCCCGGCCGGTGCGGCCGTTGCCGTCCGTGAACGGGTGGATCGTCTCGAGCTGCGCGTGCGCGACGGCGGTCTGGACGAGGACGGGAAGGTCCTCCCGGCGGACGAAGGCCATCAGGTCCGCCATCGCTCCAGGGACGAGCTCTGGCTGGGGCCCGACGTGGGTCGCGCCTCTCGGGCTGATGCTCGACGAGCCGACCCAGACCAGAGTGCCTCGGTAGCGCCCCGCGTGGTCCTCCCAACCGGGCTGCCCGGCGAGGAGCTCGCGGTGCATCGTGAGGATCGAGGCCTCGTCGAGCCGGTCGGCGAGGTCGATCGCGGCTTGCATGGCCCGGACGTTCGCGACGACGGTGCGTGCGTTGGTGCTCGCCGTCAGGTCGATCTCGGCGAGCGCGAGCTGCTTGGCGCCGACCGTCAGGTTCTCGATCTGCGACGAGGAAGCGGACTCGGTGCGCAGCAGGATCGAGGACATCGGACCCAGGGCGGGGTTGTCCGGCCCGAGCGTTGCGCTGGCGTACGAGTCGAAGCGTGCGAGAGCGGCGGCTGCTTCCTCGGCGTCGGCGGACTGCTGCGGCGTCAGTACGGGGGAGTAGTCCGCGATGGCGGTCGGGATGGTGGACTCGTAAGGTCCCGAGCCAGCCGCCACCTGCGCACGCGTCGAGAGGCCGTCGTTCTCTGCTGTCCAGTAGTGGCTCACGTGAGCTACCGCTGGGACAGCGAGCGCTTGAACTGCTTCCATGGCGTCACGTTACTTACAGTTTCGGCGAAACTGTAAGTAACGGGCGGCGTCAACTATCACTCGAGGGTTCCGCGCTCGGTGTGTCGAACCGCACGGCCTCGGAGAGCGTTTGCGGTCGATGTCGTGCACACGATAGATGCATCATGTATCTATGCCACGCACCACCAGCGCTTCTGCCACGGAGCAGGCGTACCGGCACGTGAAGTCCCGCGTCCTCGACGGGAGCCTGCCCGGCGGGTCCATGACGAGCGAGGGCGAGATCGCCGAACAGCTCGGCGTGAGCCGCACGCCGGTCCGGGAGGCGTTCCTGCGCCTGGAGGCCGAGGGCCTGCTCCGGCTCTACCCGAAGCGCGGCGCGCTCGTCGTGCCGGTCGCGCCCGGCGAGGCCGACGACGTCCTCGACGCGCGCCTGCTCGTCGAGACGCACGCCGCCCAGTCCGTCGTCCGCCTGCCCGACACCGAGCTCGCCAGCCTCGTCGCGCTCCTGCGCGACCTCGTCACCGCCCAGGAGGCCGCCGTCGCCGACGGGGACGTCGCCGAGTACGCGACCCTCGACGCGCGGTTCCACCAGGAGATCGTCGCGGCCGGGGGCAACGCGCTGCTCACCACGTTCTTCGTGAGCCTGCGCGAGCGCCAGCAGCGGATGGTCGCGCACAGCGTCCGGTGGGACCCGGGCCGTGCGACGACGTTCGTCGCCGGGCACCGCGCGCTCGTCGACGCGCTCGAGGTGCGCGACACCCGCACCTACAAGCGCCGCGTCCAGCGCCACCTCGAGGACGCGAGGGCCGGCCTGTGAGCGCGGCTGCCTCGAGCCCCACGAGCGAGGCCTCCGCGCCGGGGGCGAGCGCCGCCGTCGGACCGCGGGCGTGGCTCGCCGTCGCGGCGGTGATGTTCGCGGTCGCCTGGGGAGGCAACGAGTTCACGCCCCTGCTCGTCATGTACCGCGAGGTCGGGCATTTCTCCGCGGTGACCGTCGACGCGCTGCTCGCCGCCTACGTGCTCGGGATCGTCCCCGCGCTCCTGCTCGGCGGACCGCTCTCCGACCGGTACGGGCGCCGCCCGCTGCTCCTGCCCGCCGCGCCGATCGCACTGGCGGGGTCGCTCGTGCTCGCGGCCGGGGAGTCGTCCGCCGCGCTGCTCGCGACGGGCCGCGTCCTGTGCGGCGTCGCGCTGGGCCTCGTCATGGCCGTCGGCACCACCTGGGTCAAGGAGCTCAGCGACGCGGCCGCCCGTGCGTCCGGCGTGCCCGACGGCGGCTCCGGCGCCCGCCGCGCCGGCCTCGCCCTCACGCTGGGCTTCCTCGTCGGGGCCGGCGTCGCGGCGGTGCTCGCGCAGTGGGCGCCGTGGCCCACGCACACCGCCTACCTGCTGCACGCGGCGCTCGCCGTCGCGACCGGCGTCTGGCTGCTGGGCGTCCCGGAGACGCGCGTCGTGCCCGACGGCGGGGCCCGAGGCCGGCTGCGCGACGACCTGCGCGTGCCGGCGGTCGCGCACCGGCGGTTCCTGCGCGTCGTCGTGCCCGTGGCGCCCTGGGTGTTCGGGTGCGCCGGCAGCGCCTACGCCGTGCTGCCGGGCCTCGTGTCAGCCAGCGCGGGGAACGCGCCCATCGCGTTCTCCGGGCTCATGACCGTGCTCGGCCTCGGCTGCGGGGTCGGCATCCAGGTGCTCGGCCGCCTCATCGACACCCGGCACAGCGCGCGGGCGTCCGTCGTGGCGATGTCCATCGTCGTCGTCGGCATGGGCTTCGGCGCCTACGCCTCGGCGCGGCTCGACCTCCCGACGGCGCTCGTCGCCGCCATGGTCCTCGGGGCCGGCTACGGGCTCGCGCTCGTCGCCGGGCTCAGCGAGGTCCAGCGCATCGCGACGCCCGACGACCTCGCCGGCCTGACGGCCGTCTACTACTCGCTCACCTACATCGGGTTCTGCGTGCCCGTGGCGCTCGCGGCGCTGTCCGTGCGGTGGACGTATGCGCAGATGTTCCTCGGCGGCCTGGTCATCGCCGCGGTCTGCCTGGTGATCGTCGCGACCGCGTGGCGCGCGCACCTGCCGACGGGGGAGCCGGACGCCGCGGCGACCTCCGGCGAGACCGACCGCACAGCCCCGACCGGGGCAAACGGTGCGCTGGAGGCGTCACGGATGGGGTAGAGTAGCCGAGGCTTCACGGGGTCCGAACATGCGATGTTGTGTTGTGTGTGAGGGTCACGTGCTCCAGCCACGGGCTGTGGCGCAGCTTGGTAGCGCACCTGACTGGGGGTCAGGGGGTCGCAGGTTCAAATCCTGTCAGCCCGACAGAGAATCAGGCCAGAGGAACGCTCCTCTGGCCTGATTTTTTGCTTTCGACGCGTGCTCTACGCCGACGCCTCCAGGCGTGAACCCTCAATGTCGCGTGGTCGAGAGTTCGACGCGCGACAGCGATTCTGGCAGCGGGTGAAATCAGGTCAGTACTCGCTCGCAAACCGCCGGATTGCCGCCGCCGCCCGCGTCGAGGGACCAGGTCCCATCGTTTTCCTCGGCGCGTGTCCATTAGTGTGAGCGCGCACATCGATGACGAGTGTGCCGAAGCCTCGCGCTTCGCAGTTGGCAGCAGAAGGAACGCGGCGTGGCGAAGCGGTCGAGCGGTGGGGGCGGGCTAGGCGTGATCCTCGCCGTCGTGATCGGTGTTGCGGTGGCGTACTTCGCGGTTGCGTGGCCCTACCAGCTCGGGGCGTGGATCGCGGTCGAGATGGGTGCCGGGCTGCCCTCGACGCAGCGCTCGGTCCTGGCGTGGATCTTCGAGATCCTGTACCTGGGCGTGCTAGCCGGGGTGGGCGTGCGCTGGTTGTGGGTGCGATACCGCACCCCGGACGCCTTGCCGCCTTTCGACCACGAGACGACCGGTCAGGTCCTGGCGATGATGGAGGGCCGCGCCACCCCGTTCACCGACCCGCGCGTGCCCGGGTCGGAGAAGGTCCGCGGCGGGTTCTCCGACGTGCGCCTGATCGAACCGCGCGGACGTGTCGGAGCGAAGACCCCGACCGTGGTGTCCACGGGGACGTTGCTCCTCACGGACAAGGCAGCCAGGTTCGCCGGGACGGACGGTCGCGCCTGTGTATGGAAGTGGACTGCGGTCAACCGCATCGAGTCCGAGGCCGGGTTCGTGAACATGCCGGTGTCCACGCGGATGAAGGACTGCGGTGTGTCGTTTCCCGCAGGCCAGGACGCAGCCGGTCACGCAGCACTGGTGTGGTCCACCCGCACCGCGCAGGGCGCTGGCCCGGACGAGCTCGGTCAGATCGCCCAGAGCCTTCGCACCACCGCGACCGCCGTGAAGGCGCGGGCCCAGGCCCAGCCGGCGGGTCCGAAGCCTGTGCCGCGCCGCGTGCTCGGCACGGCCGTTGCCGCGGTCGCGGCGACCGCGCTGGTGTCGACGGGCGCGGTCGCGGTCGCGGTCGGGATCAGTAGCGCCCCGCCTGCCCCCTCTGGCGTGGTGGGTGTGAACCTGGGCAACAACGTCGCCGAGGACACCGGCGAGCAGGCCGATGCCGCCCTGGTCGACACCGACGAGACGCCGGTCCCGGCTTGGGACGCCGCGACCGCGGAGCCCGTCGAAGCGGCCGAACTGAGCGCGGCGATCAGCACGGCGGGGCAGAGCACCGCTCTGGCGGCGCTGGGCACGCTCGAGGTCAAGGGTCGCGCCCCCAAGACCGGATACGACCGGGAGGCGTTCGGCCCGGCGTGGGCGGACGTGGACCGTAACGGCTGCGACACCCGCAACGACATCCTCGCCCGCGACCTAGAGGGCGAGACGTTCAAACCGGGCACCCGCGACTGCGTGGTCCTCACCGGGACCCTGGACGACCCGTACACGGCGACCACGATCGCGTTCGAGCGAGGCAACGCCACCTCCAGCGCCGTGCAGATCGACCACGTGGTCGCCCTGTCGGACGCGTGGCAGAAGGGCGCCCAACAGCTCGACCGCGATACCCGCCAGGCGTTCGCGAACGACCCGCTGAACCTGCTCGCAGTCGACGGGCCGACGAACCAGGGCAAGGGCGACGGGGACGCCGCGACCTGGCTGCCCCCGAACAAGGCGTTCCGGTGCGAGTACGTCGCCCGCCAGGTCGCGGTCAAGGCCACCTACAAGCTGTGGGTCACCCAGGCCGAGCGTGACGCCATCGCCCGCATCCTGACCACGTGTCCCGACCAGCTCCTACCCGCCGCGGACGGTGCAGTCGGCTCGTACGTGCAGGTCGAGGTCACCGCCGAACCGCCCTCACCCGAACCCGTGCCGGACCCGGTCGCCGTGCCTGAACCGGCGCCGGAGCCTGTCGCCGTGCCGGACCCGGCCCCGGCACCACCGCCGGCACCCGCACCGCAGCCCGAGCCCGAACCGGCACCGGTGTTCTACAAGAACTGTGACGCCGTGCGCGCGGCCGGGGCCGCCCCGATCCGACCGGGCGATCCCGGGTTCCAGCCGAAGTTCGACCGAGACAACGACGGCGTGGGCTGCGAGTAGTGAGCCCACGCGTTAACTTGCTGCTCGTGGGCGTCTTCGGGGCAGGGGCCCTCGTTGGATGTGGTCCAGTTGCGTCTTCACCAGAAGCGCCAGCCCCAAGGGTTCAGGAACTCTCGTCTGGAAAGGACACCGCCGAGGAGATCGACCAGCAACCTGCCCCGCCTGGCGAGCCGGCGTCCTCTGCGAACGACCTACGAAGTGTCTCGATCGAGTTCGTCGGCCAAGTCGAACCGCCGCTGCTCCCGCCCGTTTCGCCACTACCTTCAGCGAACGTCGAACCTGGCGTCCACGTCACGACTGACGGCGGCTGGAGAATGAAGTATCAGGACGGCGGAGGCCGGATCGAGTGCTCTACCACTACTCGTGACGTAAGCAACCTCACTGCAGGCGGCTACACGTACACAGCTCGGTCTCATCCGCTGGGGGCCGAGGCCGACGACCCGAGGATGTCTGTCATCCTGCAACGGCTCCTCGATGGTCGCGGCGAACAGACCAACCGGCTCACGCTGGAGTGGACAGATGCGAAAGGTCGAAACGTACGTGCGTCGGCAGGTGACGGTTACAAGTCGCCGACCATGATCACCGACTTGCTACAAGTCGAGGTCTCCGACGATCGTCGGTCGGTAGCGTTCGCAGCCCGTGCCCACAGCGGCAGCAACTATGTGGAAGACCTCACGGCGTGGCTCACGGTGACGGGCGTCGTCCACTGCCAAGCCCCGCTCCCGTCGGCAAACTAGAAAACCGACGCGAGTTCACGTGGCTGCCGATTGCGCTCCTTGTCTGCTGACCCGCTACGTCTCGGCGCTGTCCCCCTGCCCGTTCTCTCGTGCCCTTGGGCAAAAGTCGTCGTACGTCTTAATGAGCAGGGCCGCTGTGAGGCGTAGAACAGGGGGCTTCCAGCTACGCCACTGCTCGACACGGACTGGAAGGCCGTCGAGTCGGCGGTCAAGAACGAACACGCCGTCGCGACCAGGACCGCTTCGCCTCTGGTCTGCCCGCGGTCAGTGGAGCGGCGATGCTGTTCCTGCTGTACGAGGCCTCGAAGATGCGCGAGGTGGACTCGACGGGGCGCGGTGGGAAGGCCGAGTATCAGGCAAGGGCAGCCCCCATCCTCGCGGCCTGCCCGGAGTCCGTCACGACCATCGCCTTTGACCTGCCCGTTCCGGATCTGGGCGACGTGGCGCGGAAGTGCTTGGCGATGATTTCGACCGACTGGCCGATGTTGGAATGTCGCGTCCCGCCGCGGTAGGTTTGCAAGCGGTTCATGCGCTGTCTTCCTTCGTCGCGAGACGCCGGAGACCAAGTCTGGAGAGTTCAGTCGTGTCGTCGCCGAAGTTGAAGTGCCCAGAGGCTCGTGGCCGCCGGGTCAAGGACAAGACTGTGTTGCGCCTCGTTGCTGCGGCAGGCGGGTGGTGCGAGAAGCCGGACTGCCCGACCGGTTTCCTGTGGCACGAGCTGCCGACTGGAGACGCTGTGCGCCTGGCTGAGGTGGCCCACATAGTCGCGGCCAGTGATGACGGCCCGCGGGGCGACGATGCCGTCGCAACGGAGGAGCTGGTCGAGTTCGACAACCTCATCTTGCTGTGCCCGAACTGCCACACCATCGTGGACCGTGCGCCGGAGGCGTTCCCCGTGGAGCGGATGCGGCAGTGGAAGTCCGAGCACGAGACTCGACTCCGCTCTATGTTGGGAGTGAGAGTTTTTGACAGCCGTGCCGAAGCACTGGTCGAACTGCGCCGGCTCTTGGCAGCCGGAAAGGCGGTGCACGCGACCTACGGTCCGGGGTCACCGGCGTCGCGTCACCCAGAGTCAGCGGCTACGTGGCAGCGAGAGGTCGCCGAGGTCATTCTGCCGAACAACACGAAGGTCTCTGCTCTTTTGGAGGTGAACGCCGCCCTGCTCCGTGCTGAGGAGTTTGCGGTCGTGGGGGAGTTCGATGCTCACCGACGTGCCTTGGAAGCACGTCACTTGGGTGTGGACGTGGGCGTGGCTGCACCAACGTTCCCGACTGCAGTCGAGAATGTATTCTCCGACGAACCCGGGGAAGTTGAGGCGGTCTGATGGCGCACTCCGTGTTCGAGAACCGGCCATGGCAACAGCACCAGGATTTCCTGCTTAGTCGCCTCAGAAGTTCGGCGGTCGTCTCGGATGTCCAAGCGTTGTCTCGTTTCCGCTATGTCGTCCAGCGGCCGGGGAAAGCCGAGATTGTCCTGTTCTTGACAAACAAGTACATCCTCTCGGTTGCCGACGTTATCGAAATTCTCGCTGAGGCTCCGGAGACTAACTGCATCGCGTCGACGATGGACTACAACCAGTACTCCCCGGAGGCGAAGGCGTACTGCATGGACCTCGGCATCGGCCTGTTCCGGGTGGTTGAGCTCCTCGGCGCTGTCTACTACGACGGTGATGGGTTCCTCGAGTATGTGCCACCTGAGCGCGATCGCTGAACTCACCGACCGGGTGGTCCCGGGGGCCTGGCGTGTCGGCTTGTTCGGGTCAGCAACACGCTGCCCGGGAGGCGGTACCTGCATCAGCGGCGCCTCCGACGTCGACATAGTAGTTGTTCACCCAGTCGGTGACGAGCACGCAGCACTCGACGCCCGAGGCGGCCTTGTCGTACGCATGGAGGCCCTGGGGCTGATTGCGGATGTGACTCTGCTGTCTGAGAGCGAGGTCATCTCGACCGGATTCTGGAGCGACGAGCACGCCGTAGATCTATCGGTGGCGATCGTGGCCTGCAACGGTCGAATCGGAACCGGTAAGAAGGATACTGTCGGACTTCCGCTATCTCTTAGGGCCGTTTCGAATCGAGACTGACAATCGACGAGAGCCACGGGTCCCGTGGATCGTCGTGTCGGTTGCCGTCGGCCTGCGGACCGCAGAGATCCGGGCGCTGGCCTCGGTCCGGGTCGACTGGGCGGCGACGAAGCAAAGGTCGGCCGCCGTCGTCCCAGGTCTGGCGGTCAGTGCGCTGCGTTGGCAGCGAAACTGGCGGCGGCGCCCCCGTTCTCGCTTGGTCATCCGGATCTGTTTTGGACGGGGTGGCAAGTGCCCCTGACGCGTCGAACTGGCGTAGGCGCTAGGTGTACTGATCCGGGACATTGTTCGCGCGGTCGATGGGGCGTAGGCCGCTGATGCCGGCGTGGGGCCGTTCCCGGTTGTATTGGTCCTGCCAAATCGGCAATGCTTGGCTCGGTCTTGGTTGGTGTAGGGGCGTGCGTGGGCCCACTCTGCGGCCAAGGTGCGGTTGAGGCGTTCGGCCTTGCCGTTGGTCCGGGGGCAGTGGGGCTTGATGAAGTTCGGTGGGATCCCGAACTCGGCCGCAGCGGCCCGGAACGCGTGGGGCTGGCGGTAGTTCTTCGCGTGGTCGCTAAGTACGCGACTCGATAGTGGCGTTGTGGTTGGCATAGAACGCGGCGGCCCGGTCAGGACTCCTGCGCAGGTGGTGCCCTTCTCGTCGGGGTGGATCTCGGCGTAGGCGAGCCGGCAGTGGTTGTTGATCACTGTATTGACGTTGTTGTAGCCGATCCCGCGGCCCGCGCACGTGTTCGGAGCGGCCGTGCGCGCGCCAGCCGTCGCCGTCGGGGATGCGGCAGAGGTTCTTGACGTCGATGTGCACCTACGAGCCCGGATACGCGTGCTCGTAACGGCGGGCCGTGTGCCGCCCGGCGCGGATCATCTGTCCGGTGGTCGGGTCGCACTCGGCCAGGAGCGGGGTGTGGTGGCGGGCCCGGACCCGGCCCACGGTCGAAGCCGGCACTGCGACGCTGCGGGCAAGGTCCGCGGGGCCTCGGTCGGCCAGGTGTCGCTAGATCCGGTTCCTGGCCTCAACACATGCGCCGGTGCGGTGCGGGCGGGAGGGCGGGTCGACCAAACTGGCCCGGCCGACCTGCCGGTAGCGGCGTCACCACCGCCACGCCGTGGTGTGCGAGACACCGATCGCCGCGGCGACGTGCGCGATCGGGCGGCCTGCCGCGATGCGCTGGACCATGGTCAACCTCCCGGCAGGAGTCAGCTGGGCGCTAGCGTGAGACACGAGAGACCTCCGTTGGTGCGAGCGGGTTCCTAGACAGCTCCCACTCGACACGGAGGTCTCTCACTTCGTCAACAAGCTGCTGGGTCAGTACACCCAGCACACGGATGCCTCCCAGACACCGGGCCCTGGATGGCCAGGGCCATAGTAGGCACGGCTTTGGCGTAGCCAACTCCACATCGCGGACCTCCATGTCGTACCGCTTGAGTACCTTGGTCTTCTTCCGACAGGTGAGGGGCCAGCACGGTGCAGTGGGACATTCTCGACACTCGCGAGTGGGCTTCAGTCTTCTGGCTGGCTGTCGTGGCCGCACTTTGCGTCGCGGTGCCGAACGTGCGGCGCGGGCTTGCTGACGTCTTCGTGGCGTTCTTCGGGTCGTGGAAGCTGGTCGTCGTGTTCGCCACGTTCCTCGGGTGGCTCGCTTCAGCCTGTTATCTCGGTTGGCTCGTCGGTGCGTGGAACACCGGACTCATGCCGGACACGGTCGCCTGGGTGCTGGTCTCCGGGTTCGGCCTGTTGCTCTCGTCCAACGAAGTCACGAAGAAGGAGCATTTCTTTCGCAATGCACTCTTGTCGGCGCTGGGCCTAAGCGCCTTCATGCAGTTCGTGCTGAATCTGCAGACATTCAACCTCGCGATCGAGCTGGTCCTGCTCCCGACGGTTACGATCCTCGTGGCGCTGGAAATGGTCGCACGGGCTGACCCGAAACACCGGCCCGCGCAGCGGATCATCAGCTCGCTGCTCGCGATCATAGGACTGTGGGTGATCGTGGCAACCGTGCGTGGGCTCGCGGGATCATGGCGTGGGCTCGACCTGCGACAGACTGGCCTGGAGCTGGCGTTCTCGATCTGGTTCCCCCTCGCGGCGCTCCCGTTCGTCTACGTTTTGGCGCTCGTCATGGCGTACGAGAAAGTGCTCACCCATCGCTTCTTCCGTGATGACCGGACACCACCGCCGTTCACGGCCCGCCTCGCGATGCTCGTGGGGTTGCGCGGCAACCTGCGCGCGGTGGAAGAACTACCACGGCATCACGCGGAGTACCGCGCGCTCGTCCGCTCGTCTGGTTTCGCCGAGGCGCGCGCGAACGTCCGCCGGTACAAGACCGCACGGAGCGACCGCCGCCGCGCTGCGGAAGAAGCACAGGCTCGACTCGTGGCGCATGCCGGAGTCAAGGGGTTGGATGTCGACGGGCGCGCCCTGGATCAGCGCGAGATCCGGGAAACCAGGGACGCGTTGCGCTGGCTCCAGACCTGCCACCTCGGTCACTACCGCAATCGAGACGAGTACCGGACAGATCTGCTGACTGATGTCCTCCGAGACGACTTCACAGGGCAGGGGCTGCCCGCAGACCACGGAGTGACGATGTTCGTCCGTGAAGACGGGCAGTCGTGGTACGCGTGGAGGCGCACCCCGAGCGGCCAGGTCCTCGGCATCGGCATGAGCGACGGCAGGAACCATGAGTGGCTCTACGACGCCGAAGAACCCCCGACCGGCTTCCCTGGTGCGGACCCGTCGTGGGGCAGCAGTCCTTTCGCGACGCCACCGAACTGGCGCTAGGGAGAAATGGTCACCGCAGCCATTTCGGACGCACCGAGGAAGCCCTGTCAGGGGCTGCCGCTAGCGTGAGCGCACGAGCCACGAAGACCAAGGAGACCGCCCGATGTCGTCCGATAAGTTCCCGTTCCCTGTTGCGATCTCGCGGCTCAGCAAGGGCGAGACCTCGCGCGAACCTCAAAACGTGCGCGCGATCGACTGGCTGCTCGATCAGCCCGGTGGTCCAGTCGTCGTTGTGACGCCGAGAAGGCAGTTCGATGGCGACAGCCTGCAGCGGCTTGTGGCGCGGCTAGGCGTGCTCCACTCGACCTGGCGCGGGTTCTCCACCGTCTCCCTCGACGGTCGGCGGGCGGTCTACGCTTGGCCCGATCGTAAGCACCTCCACGACCTGTGGGGCGTTGAGGCAGACGCACTCGCCGTCATCGAGTGGAACGAAGAGGAGACGGCTGAGTGGGTCGGGGACGGGAACCCCGTCCAGCTCTTTCAGGGACGCACGGTCCAGGCAACGTCAGCGGCCCAGGCGATGGACACTGCGGTGCCGCTCCCGAACGGCGTGGGGGACATCCTCGAGTACGTCGCGGGCATGGCCGCCGGATACTCCACGGGGCTGAAGTGGAACGAGGAAGACAAGCTCAGGGCTGACATGATGAACCGACCCGAGCGCTGGACGCCGATCACGGTCGAGCAGGTGCGGGCGAAGTGCCGCGAGCTGGGCATGCGCCCCAACGACATCGACACCGTCGCTGGGTTCCTCCAGCGTCGTAGGGGCGGGCGCCGCTTCGTCGTGCGAAGCCCGTACCGCACTTTCCAGTTCAACTGAGCCGCACGGGGGATTCGACTGGAGGGACTGAGCACCACTGAGCACCCACCCCGTTGTGGCGCGGCCGTCACCGCCACCGGCAGTAGCCCGTCCGAGTGTGACCCCGTGCCTGCGACGGCGGCGAAGTGTCCGCCTAGAAGGTCTCCACGAACCTGTCCCGCCGTGTCGTTCGAGGTCCTGTACTGACGGATCACCCTGAAGCGGTCAGAAGACCACTGATGGAAAATGCGCAGGTCAGAGGGGGATTTGGGGGAGGGAGCGGTGTCGGTGGCGCAATCAGCCATCGGACAAGGGTCGCAGGTTCAAATCCTGTCAGCCCGACACACGAAGAGGGACCGGCACCTGCCGGTCCCTCTTCGTGTTGCGCCGTGGACCGGACCCGGTGGCCGCTTGCTAGGGTGGCGGCGACATGCACCTCATGGCCGCACTCCGTTCGCTGCTCGCCGGGCGCCGGCGAGGGCTTTCGGGTGCCCTGCTGATCGCTGCGCTGCTTCTCGGCATCGTGACGATGCACGCGATGAGCGGGTCGTCGACGGCCCACGTCGGGCCTGCGGCGGTCATCGCCGAGACGAGCCACCCTGCGGGCGCACCGGTGGCCGACGACGGCCCCGGGCACCACGAGCAGGGTGGCTGCCTCGACTGCGGCGGGCACGAGATGGCGTCGGCCATGTGCCTCATGGTGCTGGTCGTGCTGCTCGCCCTCGTGCGCCCCGGGCGCGGCCTCCTGGCACGCCTCACGCCCGTCTGGTCCCGCCTCGTCGAACCGGGGAGGGCTCAGCCCTTCGTCGGCCTCGCTCCGTCGCTGCACCTTCTCGGCATCTCTCGGACGTAGGAACCGCACGTCGTCGACGCGCCCTGCGTCGACCGATACGCCCCGCACCGGGGCGCGTGTGGTTCCTGAGTACCGAGACGAGAGGTCTGTCCCCATGAAGTTCAAGAGAGTGCTGGTTCCGGCGATCGCGCTGGTGACCGTCGCGAGCCTCGCGGCGTGCTCGAACGACGACGAGCCCGGGAGCGGGGCGGCGTCGTCCGCCACGACCGGTGCCGAGGAGCAGGACGGCGCGGCGGAGGGCGCCACGTTCAACGACCAGGACGTGATGTTCGCCCAGATGATGATTCCCCACCACGAGCAGGCGATCGAGATGTCCGACGTCATCCTGGCCAAGGACGGCGTCGACCCTGCGATCACGGACCTGGCGAACCAGATCAAGGACGCCCAGGGGCCCGAGATCGAGCAGCTGACCACGTGGCTGGAGGAGTGGGGCTCCCCGATGGAGGAGTCCGGCGCCATGGACCACGAGGCGATGGGCCACGGGTCCATGGACGGGATGATGAGCGAGGAGGACATGCAGGCCCTGGACGCCGCGGAGGACGCGGAGGCGGGGCAGCTGTTCCTCGAGCAGATGATCGTCCACCACGAGGGTGCCGTCGAGATGGCGCAGACCCAGGTCGACGAGGGCGAGAACGAGGACGCGGTCGCGATGGCGCAGGAGATCGTCGAGACCCAGCAGGCCGAGATCTCCACCATGGAAGACCTGCTCGCCTCGAGCTGATCCCGCCCCGCGGGGCGTGCGCACCGACGTGCGCGCGCCCCGCGGCCCATGCCGGAGGGTCGAGCAGCGCGCCGAACGTGCACGGCGTTCAGGTCGTGCGCGGCGACCCTTCACTGCTCATCGGAGCCTATTTCGGGGGTTCGAACCCAGGGCAAGCCGATCCAGGACGGCGTCAGGCCGGTCGAGCGAGCGGGCCCTCCCCTCAGGCGATATACCCTTACCGGGTATATGCGGCGGTGGGCCGCGGGTTCCGCCAGCACGACAGGAAGTAGGACAGCCAGGATGTCCCGAGCACATCGCAGCGGGCACGGCGCGACGGCGGTTCGTGACCGGGGTTTTGGCGCGTGACGGCGTCGATCGCGACCGACGAGCGGGGGCGTCGTCCCCGCCCGGCGCGCACGGTGCCGGGCATCACGGCGTGCGGGCTGTGCGCGGGGGAGACGCTGGGCGCGACCGACACCCGCCCGGGCGGACAGCTCGAGCGTCTGCGCCGGATCGCCGAGACGGGGGACGCGCGCCTGACGGTCGTGGACTGCCTCGACGCGTGCGAGCGCGGGGACGTCGTCGTGGTGCGGCCGGTGCCCGCCGCGCGCGCCGCCGGCCCGGCCTGGTTCGAGCAGCTGGCGGGCGACGAGCTCACCGCCGCCCTGCACTCCTGGATCCGCGCGGGCGGGCCGGGCCTGGCGCCCTTGCCCGACCAGCTGGCCCCGCGGGCGATCTCGACCCAGGCCGAGGTGCCACCGCCCCCGGACGCCGCCGCCGCGGGCTGAGCGTCGGTCACCTACGCTCGGGGCATGCCGACCGTCCTGCTCGTCCGTCATGGCCGCACCACCGCGAACGCGAGCGGCCTCCTCGCCGGGCGGGCCGACGGCGTCGCGCTGGACGCCGTCGGGCGCGACCAGGCGGCCCGGGCGGCCGAGCGCGTCGCGGGCGTGCCGCTCGCGCGGGTCGTCACCAGCCCGCTGGAGCGGTGCCGGCAGACCGCGCGAGCCGTGCTCGATCACCAGGCGGACGACCCGGAGTCGTTGACCGAGCACGGGATCACCGAGTGCGACTACGGGCAGTGGCAGGGTCGTGCGCTGAAGGACCTCGCCCAGGAGCCGCTGTGGTCGGTCGTGCAGGCGCAGCCGTCGGCGGCCGTCTTCCCGGGCGGCGAGTCGCTGGCCGCGATGCAGGCCCGGGGCGTCGAGGCGGTCCGGCGGCACGACGCGGAGGTCGCCGCCCGTCACGGCGCGGACGCGGTGTGGGCGGCGGTCTCGCACGGCGACGTCATCAAGTCCGTGCTCGCCGACGCGCTGGGGGTGCACCTGGACCTCTTCCAGCGCATCGTCGTCGGCCCGGCGTCGATCTCCGTCGTCCGGTACGGGCCGCACCGCCCGGAGGTCGTGGCGGTGAACACCGACGCGGGCGACCTCTCCTGGCTGCGCAGCGCGGCGCCCGCGGGCGACGCGCCGGTGGGCGGCGGCGCAGGGCCGGGCCAGGCCGACGCCGCGCGGTAGCCGGGCCGACGTCCGACCCGTGGCCGTCCCGTGCGGACGGGCCGTGCGCTCGTAGAGTGAGGGCATGCCCACTCTCGTCCACGAGTACGACTGGCCGGACCGCGTCGTCGTGGGGACCGTCGGGTCGCCCGGCTCCCGCACGTTCTACCTGCAGGCGCGCGAAGGCACGCGGACGACGAGCGTCGCGCTCGAGAAGGAGCAGTCCGCCGTCCTGGCGGACACGATCCAGCGCCTGCTGGACGAGCTCATGGAGGAGCCCGACAACCGGTACAGCGTCCCCGCCGACGTCCCGGCCGAGCTCGTCGACGACGACCCGCTGGACCTCCCGGTCGAGGAGGAGTTCCGCACGGGCGCGATGCGCCTGACCTGGGACCCGCGCACGGCGCAGGTCATCGTCGAGGCGTTCCCGCTCGTGGACGACGACGACCTCGACCCCGAGGCCGACGAGCCGGAGCCCGCCGAGTCGCTCCTCGTCAAGATGCCCGTGGGGACGGCCCGCGCGTTCGCGCAGCGCACGCGCGCCGTCGTGAGCGCGGGCCGCCCCCTGTGCCCGCTGTGCGGCCGGCCGGTCGACCCCGACGGTCACGAGTGCGCGCTGCCCGGCGAGGCGTGACGACCCCGCACGACGACGCCGCCGCGCCGTCCGACGTCGACCCCGCTGTCTCGCCGCCCGGCCTCGGCCCTGCCGTCCCGCCTTCCGGTCTCGACCCTGCCGGCACCCCGCTCGACGCCGCCCTGACCGAGGGTCCGCTCGACGTCGTCGGGCGGATCCGCGCCGCGTCGAACGCGACGTTCCTCGCCCGGCTGGTTGACGTCTCGGTCGTGTACAAGCCGGTCGCGGGCGAGAAGCCGCTGTGGGACTTCCCGGACGGCACGCTCGCGGGCCGCGAGGTCGCCGCGTACCTCGTCTCGGAGGTGTTCGGCGGGGGAGTCGTGCCGCGCACGTGGCTGCGCGACGGGCCGCTCGGTCCGGGCATGGTGCAGCTCTGGCAGGACGTCGACGCGGCACAGTCGCCCGTCGACGTCGTGCCCACCGACGAGGTGCCGCCCGACGGCGTGCGGACGGTGCTGGAGGGCGTCGACGAGGACGACCGCCCGGTGAGCGTCGTGCACGAGGACTCGCCGGCGCTGCGGCGCATGGCGGTGCTCGACGCCGTCGTGAACAACGCCGACCGCAAGGGCGGGCACGTGCTGCCGCTGGCGGACGGGCGGCGCCTCGGCGTCGACCACGGTGTCACCTTCCACGTCGAGCCCAAGCTGCGCACCGTGCTCTGGGGCTGGCTCGGCGAGCCCTTCGCCGACGACGAGCTCGCGGGCGTCGAGCGCGTGCGCGCGGGCCTCGACGGCGACCTCGCCCACCGCCTGCGCGGTCTCCTCGCACCCGACGAGGTGGCCGCCCTCGCGGAGCGCTGCGACCGGCTGCTGCGCACGGCACGGTTCCCCGCACCGGAGGGCGACATGCCCGCCGTCCCGTGGCCGCTGTTCTGACCTCCCGGGCGAGCGGCACGCGCCCCGGGTAGCGTCACGACGGATGAGCCATCTTCCCGACCCGTGGGTCTCCACCGGTACCCTGCCCGGGCGCGACGTCGTCGAGGCCGCTCTCGACGACGCGTACGAGCGCTTCCGCGACCTCGACGAGGGCACTGTCATCGAGGACGTCCCGGCGCTCGCGGGTGCGGAGCCGGACCTGTTCGGTGTGGTCTTCACCGACACGGCGGGTGCGGAGCACGCGCGCGGCGACGTGCACCACCGGTTCTCGATCCAGTCGATATCGAAGGCGTTCGTGTACGCGCTCGTCTGCCAGGAGATCGGGCACGACGCCGTGCTGGAGCGGGTCGGCGTCGACAACACGGGCGTGCCGTTCGACTCGGTCCTGGCCATCGAGCACGGCGAGGGGCACCCGATGAACCCGATGGTCAACGCGGGCGCGCTCGCGACGACGGGTCTGGTCCCCGGCGACACGGACGACGCCCGGTGGGACTTCCTCGTGCACGGTCTGTCGCGGTTCGCCGGGCGCGCCCTCGACGTCGACGAGGAGGTCTACCGGTCCGAGTCCCGGACGAGCCGGCACAACGAGGGGCTCGCCTCGCTGCTCGCGAGCCACGGGCGTCTGCACGGTGACCCCGGGGCCGTCGTCGATCTCTACACCCGGCAGTGCGCGCTGCGCGTCGACGCCCACGACCTCGCCGTCATGGGCGCCACGCTCGCCAACGGCGGCGTCAACCCGTCGACCGGCGAGCGCGTGGTCGAGGCGGGCATGGCCCGCGACGCGCTCAGCGTGGTGGCCTCGACGGGCATGTACGAGAGGTCGGGCGAGTGGCTCTTCGAGGTCGGGGTGCCGGCCAAGAGCGGCATCTCCGGGGGCATCGTCATGATGTCGCCGGGGAAGGGCGCGGTGGCGGCGTTCTCCCCGCGGCTCGACGACGCGGGGAACTCCGTGCGCGGCCGCCGCGCGGGCGCCCTCCTGTCGCGCGCTCTCGGGCTCGACCTCTTCGCGTCCCGGCCTGCTGGCACGCGCTCCTGACCAGGCTCCCGCGCCGCCCGTCCTGCGCCGTCACGGACCAGCCCGCTCAGCGCCCGTGGGGGTCGGACGCGTTCAGGGTGCGCACGACGTCGTCGTAGTCGCCGCGCGCCTCGCCGAACCGCAGGAACTTCACGCGCTCGACGAGGATCTCGTGCGCGTCGGGCTGCGTGCGCAGCAGCTCGACGACCTCGGTGACGAACTCGTCCAGCGGCATGGCGATCGCGCTGTCGCGCTGACCGGGCATGAGGTCCGTCGCCACCGACGGCGGGACGAGCTCGACGACGTCGACGCGCGTGTCGGCGAGCTGGAGCCGCAGCGCCTCGCTGAGCATGTGGATCGCGGCCTTCGACGCGTCGTACGTCGGCGTGGCCGCGAGCGGCGCGAACGCCAGCCCGGACGACACGGTGACGATCGTCGCGCGCGGCCGGGTCTGCAGGTGCTCGACGAACGCGCCGACGAGCCGGATCGGGCCGAGCACGTTGGTCGTGACGATCTGCTCCGCGGTGTCGAGGAAGCCCTCGGGGTGGTGCCAGTCCTCGGTGCGCATGATCCCGGCCATGGTGACGAGCGTGTCGAGGTCCGGGTGACGGTCGAGGACCTCCTTCGCAGCCGCGGCGATGCTCCCGGGGTCGGTGGTGTCGATCCGCACGGTGTCGAGGCCGGGGTGCTCGACGGCGATCCGCTCCAGGAGGTCGGCGCGGCGCCCGCCGACGACGACGGTGCTGCCCTGCTCGTGCAGCGCGACGGCGAGCGCCAGCCCGATGCCGCTCGTCGCGCCGGGGATGAAGACGGTGATGCGCGTGATGTCCATGCCTCGATCCTGAACGTCGTGCGCGCGGCGCGGCAGAGTCCGGTGGACGGGGGACCGGCGATCCCTGGCACGGGCGTCGCGCACCCCGGACGATGGGCGCATGGACCGCGCCGCGCTCGCCGACTTCCTCCGCCGTCGCCGGGAGTCGCTGCAGCCGGGCGACGTGGGGCTCCCGGCCGGGCTGCGCCGTCGGGCACCGGGCCTGCGCCGCGAGGAGGTGGCGCAGCTCGCGCTCATGTCGACGGACTACTACACGCGCCTCGAGCAGCAGCGCGGGCCGCAGCCGAGCACGCAGATGCTCGCGTCGATCGCGCGGGCCCTGCGCCTGTCCGACGACGAGCGCGACTACCTCTACCGGGTCGCCGGGCACGGGGTGCCCGACCGGGCGACCGATCCCGGGCACGTGGCTCCCGCGCTGCAGCGCGTGCTCGACCGCCTGGACGACACCCCGGCGCTGATCCTCGACCCGCTCGCGCAGACGCTCGCGCAGAACGACCTGGCGCGCGCGCTCTACGGCGACGTGTCGGCGTACGCGGGGTGGGACCGCAGCGAGATCTACCGGTGGTTCGCCCACCCGGCGACGGCGCGGTCGATCTACCCGGCGCACGACCGGGACCGGCAGGGCCGCGCGCTCGTCGCGAGCCTGCGCTCGGCCGTGGCGGTGCTGGGCGCGTCGTCCCGCGCGGGCGAGCTCGTGCGCGTGCTGTCGCGCACGAGCCCGGAGTTCGTCGCGCTGTGGGACCGGCAGGAGGTCGCGCGCCGGTTCGTGGACCACAAGACGCTCGTGCACCCGGTGGTGGGGGAGATCGAGGTGGACTGCCAGGCGCTCACCACGGAGGACCAGCTCCAGGTGCTCCTCGTGCTCACGGCGGCGCCGGGCACGGAGGCGGCGGACCGGATCCGGCTGCTCGGGGTCGTGGGCACGCAGGACCTCGCCGTGCCGTCACCCCCGCGGCCCTCCTGACGGCTCAGGGTTCGAGGCGCCGGCGCAGCAGGCAGAACACGTTCCCCTCGGGGTCGGCGAGGACGTGCCACGGCTCGTCGCCCGTCTGGCCGACGTCGGCGGGCCGCGCGCCGAGGGCGAGGAGCCGCTCGAGCTCGGCGTCCTGGTCGCGGTCGGTGGGGTTGACGTCGAGGTGCAGCGGGAGCTTGCCAGTGCGCGGGTCGGTGCTCGGGCTGAGGATCAGCGTCGGCTGCCGGCCGCCGAACCCGACGTCAGCAGGGCCGATCTCGATCGACCCGTCCTCCTCGCGGTCGAGCTCGACGTAACCGAGCACGTCGCACCAGAACCGGGCGAGCAGCTCCGGGTCGGTGCAGTCGAGGACCAGCTCGCTGATGCGGGACGCCATGCCTCGCAGCCTACGGGGCGCCCGGTCCCGGCACCCGGCGGGTGACGCCCGATCGTGGCACCCTGGCCGTCACACGTGCGGCGAGAGAGGGAGCGGGATGGGTCTGGGCAGACGGCGGTCGGGCAAGCGGGCGGACGAGCGCACCGAGGAGGCTCCCGCCGCGGAGCGGGTCGCCGTCGCGGAACGTGGCCCTGGCGGGGAGACGGATGCCGCCGCGGACCGGGCCGACGCCGTCGAGCCCGCGCGCCCGGCGGGAGCGTCCGCGCTCTGGTCGGACGGCCTCGGTCGCGCAGGCACGCGCTCGGTGCAGGTGCTCGCCCTGGTCGCGCTCGTCGCCGTCGCGGTGTTCGCGGTGACGCGGCTGACGCTCATCGTCATCCCGGTCCTCATCGCGCTCGTGCTCGCCGCGGCGATCTCGCCGCTCGTCGGGCTGCTCCGGCGCAAGGGCGTGCCGTCGTTCCTCGCGACGGTCGTCGCGCTGCTCGCGCTCGTCGTCGTGCTCGGCGTGGTGGTGTGGCTCGTCGCGGCGGCGGTCGTCAAGCAGTGGCCGGAGCTGCGCGACCAGGCCGTCGAGGGCTTCGACGAGCTCCAGACCTATGTGCAGAACCTGCCGTTCGACATCACCGAGGAGCAGATCGCGTCGGTGCGCGACTCGCTCGTCGGCCTGCTCCAGTCCGACGCGGTCGGCGCCGGGGCGCTCGCGGGTGCCTCCCAGACGGTCGACTTCGTCGCCGGGTTCTTCGTGATGATCGTCGTGCTGTTCTTCTTCCTCAAGGACGGCCCGGCGATCTGGGAGTTCCTGCTGCGTCCGTTCGAGGGCGCCCGGTACGCGCGCGGGCAGCGCATCGGCGAGACGACGGTCCGCACGCTCGGCGGCTACGTGCGCGGGACGGCGATCGTCGCCGCGGTCGACGCCGTCGCGATCGGCATCGGCCTCGCGATCGTCGGGGTGCCGCTCGTCCTCCCGCTGTCCGTGCTCGTGTTCCTGCTCGCGTTCATCCCGCTCGTGGGGGCCACGCTCGCGGGCGTCCTGTGCGCGCTCGTCGCGCTCGTCGCCGTCGGGCCGGTCGAGGCGCTCATCGTGGTCGCGATCGTCATCGCGGTGAACCAGCTCGAGGGTGACCTGCTCCAGCCCGTCGTCATGGGCCGCACGCTGCGCCTGCACCCGCTCGTGATCCTCATCGCCCTCACCGCGGGCACCGTGCTCGCGGGCCTCACGGGCGCCGTGCTCGCCGTGCCCATCGCGGCGTCGATCTGGCGCGCGATCCAGGTCTGGGACGGCCCCGACCTCCCCGCGCGGTTCGCGCGCCAGAAGCGGCACGAGACCGTGGACGGCGGGCCGGCGTCGTCGTCCTGACGGTGAGTGCGGGGCGGGCTCAGGCCCCGGCGGTCCCCGCGCGCGCCCAGACGGCGGCGAACTCCGTCGCGTCGATCGGGTGGACGTCGCCGGTCCCGGCGAGCTCGGCGTCGTCGAACGGCTGGTCCGTGAGGAACCCCGCGTCGTCCTCGACGACCTCGTCGTACGCGTACCGGCGCCAGGTCCCGTCCTCCAGCCCCACGACCTGTCGCGCGGCGACCACCTCGCCCGCGAGCGGCACGCACGCCCACGCGTAGGCCCGCCCGTCGAGCTCGCGCCCGCTCGCGAGGTACCACCAGCGGTCCGCGTGGTCGGCCGCGCGGCGGAGCGTCGCGACGCTCCGGGCGAGCGCCTGTGCTGCGGGGTCGTTGAAGGCCTCGGGAACGCCGTGCTGCATGAACACCAGTGTCTCAGCGCCGGGGCCGGCGGGACGGGCGTCGTCCCGCGCTGCGGGGGAGGATCGGGACGACGGCACCGCCCGGACGACCGAGGAGCGACGCATGACCGATCCCGACACCGTGCGGCCGGGGCGCTCCCCGTCCGGCATGCTCGACGACCTCGCGCGCGGCACGACGACGGCCGGGGCGCTCGCGTTCTTCGACGGCCTCGCGCCCGTCGACGGCGAGTCGCTCCCGGGGTTCTGGTGGGGGTCGGGGCTGCCGACGGGGCACGTGCTCGACGGCGCGCTCGAGGCGCTGGGCTGGGCGGGCAAGCGGTTCGAGCCCGGCGGCGACGCGCACCCCCTCCTGTTCGACGGCGCGGGCGGCGGCCTCGTGGACGTCAATCCCGCGCTCGTGCCGCTCCCGCTCGTGCTGCGGACGGCCCCGGCGCTGCGCCGACCGCCGGTCGCCCGGCTGGTCCGGGCCCTCCTGCCGCTCACCCGGACGCGTGCGCCCCGGGCGCGGGTGCGCGCCGTCGTGCACCGGGGCGTGGTGACCGCGGCGATGACCTACGACGCGCTCCCGGTCGAGGACGCGCTGCGCGCCGTCGACGACGACACGCTCGTCCGGTGCATGGAGGCGCGCGGCATGGGCCGCCCGTTCTTCTTCGTGCTGCGGCGTGCCACGGGTCAGGACACCTTGCCCTGGAGCAGCCGCCGCCAGTAGATCGTGGGCTGCAGGTAGCGGTCGAACAGCAGCAGGCTGCGGCGCGGGCGCGCGAGGTCGACGACGCCGAACCCCGGGTCGGGCCGACGGTCCCGGTCGAACTCCGCGAGGAGGAGGCGGTCGCGCGACGTCGTGACGGGCGCGACCGAGTAGCCGTCGTAGCGCTGCATCGGGGTGCCGCGCCGTCGGGCCTGGATGTTGCGTGCCACGACGGGCACCTGCCGGCGCAGGGCGCCGCCCGACGGCATCGCGTCGACCGCCGCGGCGTCGCCGAGCCCCCAGACGCGCGGGTGCGCGGCGTGCTGGAGGGTCTCGGGGTCCACCGCGACGAACCCGTCGCTCTCCGAGGTCGCGAGCCCGCTCGCGGCGACCCACGCCGGGGCGCGGTGCGGCGGCGCGACGTAAAGCGCGTCGTAGGAGACCTCGTCGGTCCCGTGCGGCCCGCGGAGCCGGGCCGTGCGGTGGGTCGCGTCGACGGACACGAGCGACGTCGCGGTGCGCACCCGCACGCCGTAGCGCCGGGCGGCGGCGCGCAGCGCGGGCTCCGCGCGCGGGTCGTCGACGAGGCGCGGCGACTCGACCGCGAGCTCGACCCGGATCGCGTCCAGGACGCCGGTGCGGCGCCAGTGGTCGGCGGCGACGAACAGCGGTTTGAGGCCCACGGGGAAGCACGGCACGTGCCGGTCCGAGATCGCGAACACCACCGTGCCGGAGGTGAGCGACGACAGCAGCTCCCACGTCTTCGGCGCGAGGTCGGGCAGGTAGCTCGTCGCGGCGAACGGCGTGCCCATCGCCTGCTCGGCGCCGGGCACGGCGTCCCAGTCGACCTCCGACCCCGGGCAGACCGCGAGGTCCCCGTAGCCGAGCGTGCGCCCGCCCGCGAGGTGCACGAGCGAGCGCTCGGGGTCGACGCCGACGACGCGGTCGGGGTAGACGCGCACGCCGTCGGGCACCACGTCCGCCTGCGGCCGGGTGAGGTCGTCGAGGGTCGCCATGCCCGACGCGACGTAGGAGAGCAGCGGCCGGTACTGGTGCGTGGTCCGCGGGTCGACGACGGCGACGTCGGGGCAGCCGTCGCGGCGCAGGCGCCCGGCGAGCGAGAGCCCGGCGTTGCCGCCGCCGAGGACGAGCACGTCGTGGCGTGCCGGTGCGGTCATGGCGGGTCCGATCTGCCGGGGGCGGGTCGCTCCACGCTACGGCGGGGGCCGCCCGCACGCCCTGTCAGACGGATGCAACCAGGGGGTTGCGCTGAACCTCGGCGATGTGCAACCCTGAGGTTGCATGATGAGCGCCGGTCGCGGGTCGCGCCGGCGGGACCGAGACCCGTTCGACGGGACGCACCGGGAGGGCGACATGACCAGACTGCTGGAGGACAGGGTCGCCGTGGTCTACGGCGTCGGAGGCGCGATCGGCGGGGCCGTGGCCCGGACCTTCGCGCGGGAGGGCGCGCGCGTCTTCCTCGCGGGCCGCACGCAGGGCCACCTCGATGCCGTCGCGCGCGACATCGCCGCGGCGGGCGGTCGCGCTGAGACGGCGCGGCTCGACGTGCTCGACGAGCGGGCGGTCGAGGCCCACGCCGCGGCCGTCGCCGCGGCCGCGGGCGGGATCGACGTCGTGCTCGACGCGGTGAGCGTCCCCCACGACCAGGGCACCCTGCTCGGGGACCTCTCGTTCGAGGAGTTCTGGCGCCCGGTCGAGGGTTTCCTGCGCGGCCTGTTCCTCACGAGCCGGGCCGTGGCCCCCTACCTCGCGCGCGACCGGCCCGGCGTGCTCCTCACCCTGTCCGAGCCGGGCGCGCGGCTCGTCGTACCGGGCATCCTCGGGCACGGCGTGAGCGCCGCGGGCAAGGAGACGCTCACCCGGCTCCTTGCGGCGGAGCTCGCCCCGGCCGGCGTGCGCGTCGTCGGGCTGCGGCCCCACGCGGTCGTCGACGGGCCGGCCCCGGCTCGTACACGCGCGAGCTGTTCGCGCCCGCCGCGGCCGCGGCCGGGCAGACCGTCCAGGAGCTGCTCGACGACGGCCCCCTCGCCGCGGGGACGCTGCGGGGACGGCTCCCGACCGTCCAGGAGGTGGCCGACGCCGCCGCCTTCCTCGCGTCCGACCGCGCCGCGGCGATGACGGGGACGATCGTCAACCTCACCGGTGGCGCCGTGCCCGACTGACCGTCACGACGCGGCGACCGCGCCGAGGCGCCGGGCGACGGCGCCGCACGCGGCGACGAGCTCGGCCGGGCCCGCGGCGAGCACGTCGGCGTCGAAGGCCGCGACGCGCGCCGCGAGCGCCACCCACGACCACGACCCGAGCCGGACCCGGCAGCGCTCCGGGCCCGCGGCCTCGACCGCGCCGTCCTCGACGAACGGCGCGACCGCGCGCGCCGGGGCGGCGAGCTCGGCCCAGCCCTGGCACGGCCACCCCGGAGCCGGGGACCCCGAGGGCCGCGTCGCGTCCGAGGCTCGGGTCGACGAGCTGCGGGCGTCCCGGAGCGTGTGCGGACCTGCACCCGGGTCGGCGCTCGGGAGAGCGCCGACGAAGCGCGCGGCGACGAACGCGGCGACGTCCCCGCCCGGCACCTCGCGTGCCGCGAACCGCGGTCCCGTCGGGGTGCGCGGCGTCATCCGGTCGAGCCGGAAGGTCCGCCAGTCGTCGCGGTCGAGGTCCCACGCGACCGCGTACCAGCGGCCGCCCCGCACGACGACGTGGTGCACCTCCGCGCGGCGCGGCGGCAGAGCGGTGCGCGGGTCGTCGGGGAGCGCGGTGCCGGGTGGGGCGTCGGGCGGCGTTCCCGGCGCCGCGGGCGCGTAGTCGAAGCGCAGCACCTCCCGGCGGCGGGCCGCCGCGCTCACGGCGAGCAGGACGTCGAGGTCGACCTGCGCGGCGGGGTGCCCGGGTGCCGCGGCGACGGTCGTGACGTCCACCGCGTCGACGCGGTGCCGGAGCCGTGCGGGGAGCACCTGCCGCACGGTCGTGAGCGCGCGGACGGCGGCCTCCGCGAGGTCGTCGCCGACGCCGCTCGCGGTGATCGTGCGCAGCGCGACCGTGAGGGCCACGACCTGCTCGTCGTCGAGCAGCAACGGCGGGAGCTCGGCGCCCGCGTCGAGACGGTAGCCGCCCACGCGTCCCCGCGTCGCGACGACGTGGTAGCCGAGCTCGCGCAGCCGGTCGACGTCGCGCCGCACCGTGCGGGCGTCGACGCCGAGGCGGGCGGCGAGCTCGGGCCCCGTGCGGTCCGGGCGCGCCTGGAGCAGCGCGAGGAGCAGGAGGGTGCGGCGCGACGTCTCGGTCATGGCTCCATGCTCGCGCAGAATGCGGACACCATCCGTCCTGATGGAGCGCGAGAGTCGTGGGGTGCGCACGGGTCGTCGGCCCGGCGCACGGCCCCCGGCGACCGTCGCGGGCCACGAGCCTCCCGAGGAGAGCCCATGTCCGTCCAGACCACCCCGCACCTCAACTTCCGCGGCGACGCCCGTGCCGCGCTCGAGCTCTACCGGTCCGTGTTCGGGGGCGAGCTCGTCGTCACCACGTACGGCGACCTCGGCCAGGCCGCCGACCCGGCGGCCGCCGACCTCGTCGTCTGGGGCCAGGTCAGCGCCCCGAGCGGGTTCCGCGTCATGGCCTACGACGTCCCCTCCGACCGGCCGTGGAGCCCGGGCGAGGCGCCGTTCTTCGTGTCCGTGCGCGGCGACGACGTCGAGGAGGTCCGCGGCTACTGGGACGCGCTCGTCGACGGCTCGACCGTCGTCGCGCCGCTCGCGTCGTCGGACTGGGCGCCCGCGTACGGCATGCTCACCGACCGCTTCGGCGTGACCTGGGTCCTGGACGTCGCAGCGCCCCGCTGACCCTGGGCCACCGGCCACCGGCCGGCAACGTCCACCGGCGAGCACGGGACGGGCGACCGGATCTCCCCGGATCCGGTCGCCGGTCCCGTGCTCGGGCGCGAGAGGGGCGCGGTGTACGTGCCGAGGCACAGGGGCCTCCCTCCAGGTGCAGGGGGACCGAACCGAGGGGGAACCCATGCCCGGAAGCAAGAAGTCGGCACCGCGGAAGCCGAGCCGGCGCGAGGTGCCGCAGACGCCCGACACCGTCGACGCGCTGTACCCGCCGCTGCCCGAACGCATCCCGTTGACGCTCGAGTCCATCGCGGGCGACGAGCCCACGTACGCGGAGATGCTCGAGTCCATCTGCGGCGCGACCGACGACTCCCAGCCCGTCGAGCAGTACGACGGCACGCTCGGCGTCACGCGCGCGTACGTGGACGCCCACCAGAAGCAGGCCGTGCAGGTCCAGTGGAACGCAGGGCTCGGCGGCGTCTTCACCAATCCCGGCAACGTCGACGGCGTGCGCTGGGGGAGCGGCACCCTGATCGCGCCCGACCTCGTCCTCACGTGCGGTCACCTGTTCGACCAGAGCGCCGACGGCTGGGTCCTGCCCCGGCAGAACGGGTCGATGCAGGTCCTCACGCCGCAGCAGATCGCGACGAGCATGCACATCAACGTGCTCTTCCAGGTGGACCGGTCCGGTGTCCTGCGCACCGAGCAGAGCTTCCCGATCGTCGCGCTCGTCGAGTACCGGCTCGGCGGCCTCGACATGGCCGTCGTGCGCGTGGGCGGCAACCCGGGCAGCACCTACGGGTTCACGGCCGTGGCCACCGCCAACCCGGCCGTGGGCGACATGCTCGCGATCATCGGCCACCCCGCCGGGATGCCCAAGCGCGTCGAGGCCGGCCCGGCGACGGTCGTCACGACGAACCAGGTCCGCTACGACGACATCGACACGCTCGGTGGCAACTCTGGGTCCGGGATCCTCGGGCCCGCGGGCGAGCTCGTCGGCGTCCACACGAACGGTGGCTGCAACGCGGCCGGGACCGGGTCGAACTTCGGCACGGCGATCGCGGGCATCCGCGCGGTGTCGCCGACGCTCCAGGCCCTGCCCCACGGGGCGCGCACCGCGACCGCCGACGACGGCTTCACGTCCCTCGCGCAGGACGTCATCGCGACCGTGAAGGCCGCCGACCAGGTCGGCACGCTCCTGGGCGCCGACACGGCCCGCGCCGTCGACGTGCTGACGATCCGGCAGGCCGACTCGCACACGGTCGCCGACCAGATCGGGACGTCGTTCCTCCGGGACCAGGGCGGCACGCCGCGCGCCCTCGACTCGGTCTTCCAGGGCGACACCCGCTTCGCCGCGGACAACCCCGTCGGCACCGGGCTCGCGGGTGACGTCGGCTCCGGACCCGGCGACACGCTCCAGGAGGGGATCGTCGACCCCGGCGACCTCTTCGACCCCGTGGTCAACCCCGTGATCGGGCGGCTCGTGCAGGCGGGCGCGCTCGCCGGGGCGCGGCCGTTCGTCCAGGGCGCGGAGTCGCTCGTGGACGAGGACGGTCCGGGCGAGGCGGTCGACGTCGTCGGCGCGCTCGTCGAGGCCGTCGCCGAGGCGCGCGCGACCCTCGAGGCCGTCGAGGCGACGCTCGCCGCGCTCCAGGCGGGGCAGTGACCCGGGCGACCTCGCCCACGGACCGGACCGGGAGACCGCGATGATCGGCATCGTGTCGCACGCGGACGACCTCCACACCACGGAGGTCGTCCGCCACCTGGACGCGCTCGGCGCGCGCCACGCGCTCCTCGACACGGGGCACGCGCCCCGCGACGTGGCGCTGACCTCGACCCAGGACGCCGCCGGGTGGCGCGCCGACTGGGTCGACACGAGCGCCGAGGGCGTGAGCGCGGTGGACACCACCACGCTGCGCGCCGTGTGGTGGCGCCGACCGCAGCCGTTCGCGCTGCACGACGACCTGCGCTCCGCCCAGGACCGCGGCTTCGCCCACGGCGAGGTCGCCGCGGCGGTCTCCGGGCTGTGGTCGTGCCTGCCCGCGACCTGGGTCAACGACCCGGACCGCGACGAGGCCGGCTCCCGCAAGATGTGGCAGCTCCAGGTCGCCGCACGGCTCGGGCTGCGCGTTCCGCGCACGTGCATGACGAACGACCCCGCCCGCGCCCGGGAGTTCCTGCACCGGGAACCGGGACGGGTGATCTTCAAGCCGTTCAGCGGCACGCCCGCGACGTGGCGCGAGACCCGCCCCGTGCGGGACTCGGACCTCGCGCTCATCGAGAGCGTGCGGTACGCGCCGGTCATCTTCCAGGAGGCCGTCGCGGGGTCGGACGTGCGCGTGACGATCGTCGGCACGGAGCTGTTCGCGGCGGAGCTGCGCACCGAGGAGTCGGCGTACGCGTACGACTTCCGCGTCGACACCCACCACTGCCCGACGTCCGTGCACGACCTCCCCGAGCACGTCGCCACCGCGCTCCTGCGGCTCATGGAGGTGCTCGGCCTCTGGTACGGCGCGGTCGACCTGCGCCGCACGCCCGAGGGCGACTACGTGTTCCTCGAGATCAACCCGGCCGGGCAGTGGCTGTTCGTCGAGTACGCGACCGGGCAGCCGATCGCCGCGGCGCTCGCGGCACTGCTGGCCCGTCTCGACCGCGAGGAGGCCCCGGGCGCGACGCGGCGGCGCACCTGGCGCGGCAGCGCGGACTGAGCTCTGGCCTGTCGCCGGCCCGTCGCCGGCCCGTCGCCGGGCCGTCGCCGGCCGGTCGCAGGCGGGGAGGTGTCCGTGCGCGTCAGCGCCAGCGGTCGCGCCACCGCTCCCACGGTGGCGCGACCGCCCAGTTCACACGCAGCGTGCGCCACGCGCGGTCCATGCGGCGCCGGCGCTGGCGTCGCCCGCGCAGCGAGCGCGCCGACACCCCGACGCGCCACGACCGGTCGAGCACCGTGCGCCGGCCCGGGCCGAGGCGGAACGACAGGTCGAGGTCGTCGTGCACCTCGGGGTCGTCGCGCACGACGGCGTCGCGCACGGCGGTCCACGCCGAGCGGCGCAGGGCCATGCACGAGCCCCAGAGCGCGGTGTGGCCGAGCGCGAGGTGGCACAGCACGTAGTACGCGCCGAGGTAGGCGATCGCCACGGCGGCGCGCGCCCCGCGCGGCAGGTCGTCGAACGTGCCCGTGCCGGTCATCGCGTCGAGCGTCGGGTCGGCGGCCATGCGGTCGACGACGCGCTGCACCCACCCCGGGTCGGGGAGCGAGTCGGCGTCGAGCCGCGCGATGACGTCGCCGCGCGCGGCGTCGTACCCGGTCGCGGCGGCGGCCGGGATGCCGACGCGCTCCTCGCGCACGACGACGGCGCCCCAGCGGCGCGCGACGAGCGCGGAGTCGTCGCGCGACGCGTTGTCGACGACCACGACCTCGAGCGGAGCGACCGTCTGCCGCGCGATGCGCGCCAGGCAGCGGTCGAGCGCGGCGGCGTCGTCGCGGACCGGGACGACGACCGACACGGTCGGGGCGGTGCGGGGCGTCACGGCCGGTGCTCCCGGGCCGCGGTGCCGCGCGCGAGGAGGACCCCGGCGACGACCGAGCCGAGCAGCCCCGTCGCGAGGTCGGTGACGGTGTCGCCGTAGCCGACGCCGATCCGGTCGTCGAGGAACGTGTGCCCGGCCCACTCGCCGAGCTCCCACAGGATCGCGAGGACCGCCCCGAGGCCCGTCGTCACCACGACGACGCCCGTGCGCCACGGCCGGGCGTCGGCGTGCGGGGCGGGCAGCGCCCCGACCCGGACGAGCGTCACCGTCGCGAGCGCCGCGATCAGACCGGTGCACACGGCGTGCACGGGCAGGTCGAGCCACGGCACCGCGCGGTACCACTCGAGCTGGGCGGCCCAGGCGGAGGCGAGCAGCGCGGCCCCGTAGCCGACGTCGAGCACGCCGGTCACCCCGAGGGCGCGCGGCACCATCGTCCCGCCGAGCACGAGCAGGAACAGCGCGACGCCGACGCCGTCGAGCGTCGCGCCGGCCACGACGACGCTGAGCGCGGCACCGGCCCGGACCGCGTCGCCCGCGAGGATCGCGCCGCGTGCCGGGGCGGCGAGGGAGGTGCCCGCCGTGGGGGCGGGGGTGGCGGGCATGCGGTGCTCCTGGGAGGGTGGTGCGGCGGCGGGGATCACAGCCTCACACCCCGGCGTCGCGCTCGCACGCCCGTCCGCCGGGAGCGCTCGTGGTGGCGCCTCCCGCCGCGCTCGTCGTCGCGCCCCCGACGTGTCCGTCGCGCGCGCCCGTCCGCCGTGCCCCTGCGGCACGGCGCAGGGGGTCAGTCCCAGGTCGCGGTCGCCGGGTCCACGCCCCGGGAGCGCGCGTTCGCCTCGACCGCGGCGCGGAGCCACGCGGCCAGGCCGGGGGCGAGGCCGTCGTAGTGGGCACGGAACCCGGCGTCGTCGACGAACCGCCGCGCGAGGCACACGTGCCGCGCGGGCGGGCAGTCGAAGTGCGCGCCCATCGAGGCGCGGTGCCGCTCGGCGAGGGTGGCCGCCCGCGGCGAGGCGGGGTCGACACCCGCGCGGCACGCCGCCGCGAGGTCGGCCTCCAGGGCCGCGACGTCGTCGGCCAGGCGCTGCCAGTCCTCGGGCGTGCGCTCCGCCGACCGCTCGGCGTACTGCGCCCACTGCGCGGTGTCGCCCCAGAGCTCGCGCGCCTGACCGGGCCACGCGGGGTCCCAGCCCTCCCCGAACAGCGCGACCTGCTCGGTGGGCGTGAGCAGGAGCCCGCGCTCGCGCGCCGCGACGAGGCGGTCCAGCGCGCGGGCGGTGCGCTCCATCCGGGCGATCCGCTCCCCGAGCAGCGCCCGGTGCCTGCGCAGCGCGTCCACCGCCTCGGCGCCGGTCGCGTCGAGGAGCGGCGGGACGTCCTCGAGCGCCACGCCCAGCTCCCGGTACGCCACCACCCGCCGCAGCCGCGCGACGTCGGCCGCCGCGTAGAGCCGGTAGCCCGCCGGGGTACGCGCCGAGGGGCGCACGAGCCCGACCGCGTCCCAGTGGTGCAGCGTGCGGACGGTGACGCCCGCGGCCGCGGCCGCGTCGCCGACGGTCAGCGGGTGGGCGACGCGGCCGGGCGTCGGGTCGGTGGTCACGTGACCCAGTGTCCACCGCGGAGCCGCGGTGCTCACGGGGCGGGCGCCTCGATCCCGATGCCCTCCAGGAACCGGGCGGGGTCGCTCCCGGCGACGAACGGGCGCGCCGCCGTCATGACGACGCGCGCGTTCTCCGGCGTGCGGACCTCCACCTCGACGGACCCCCACGGCATCTCGCGCGGGCCCGTCGTGCAGCCGGGCGTCACGGCCTCGCACGCGGCGACGATCGCGTCGACCTGCGACAGCACGCACGAGAAGCTCACCGTCAGGGCCGGCAGGTCGGGCGCGGGGGTGCCCGGGACGAGGAGCACGTCCTGGAACGCCCAGCGGCGCAGGTGCACCATGCCGCCCGGCACGGAGAACAGGTCGAAGAACCCGAGCCCGCGCGTCCAGAGCTCGACGGACGCCGCGAGATCGTCCGTCGGGACGGTCACGAACTGCGGCATCCCGTAGATGCCGCGGAACGGCTCCGGGGCGACGGCGTCAGGCCCCGGGACGGGGACGGGGGAGAGGTCGAAGGCGGGGAACGTGTCGGTCATGCGGGCAGCCTGCGCCCTGACGTCGCGTCAGGGTCAAGCGCCCGCGCGCGTCTCGTCGGCCAGCAGCGCGTACACGACGCCGTCGACCCAGCCCAGGTCCCGGTGCAGGGAGTCGCGCACCCCCACGCCCTCGCGCCGCATCCCCACGCGCTCCATGAGCCGCCACGACGGCTCGTTCGCGAGGAACGCGCTCGCCACGACGCGCCGCAGCCCCAGGTCCTCGAAGCACACCCGCAGCAGCGCGCGCACGGCCTCGGTCGCGTAGCCCTGCCCCTGGTGCGCCGGGTCGAGCACCCAGCCGATCTCGGCCTCGTCGTCGTGCGGACGGTCGACGACGTCGCGCTGCGCCCAGCCGTCGCGGACCGCGAGGTAGAGGTCCCCGACCACGGCACCCTCGCGCTCCACGACGAGGGTCGTCGCGAGCCGCCCCGGCTCGACGTGGTGCTCGCGCCACTCCTCGACCGTGGTGAACCGCTGCGTGAGCCACCGGTCCACCTCGGGCAGGCCGCGGTAGGCGAACAACGCGTCGGCGTCGTCCGGCCGGGCGCGGCGCAGCGTCAGGCGAGCGGTCCGCACGGGCCACGCGACCCGCTCCAGGGCGTCGGGGCGCACGTCGGTGGCGTCGGTCATGCGCCCACCCTGGCACGTGCGTGGCCTGCGCATCGAGGGGATTCCCGCGGCGCCGGACCGTCGGCCCGCGCCGCGGTCCCGACGACGGGCGCGTACGACGGCACGCCCCGCGCCGGTCTAGGGTCGCCCCCATGACGCTGTTCCTCGACGACCCCGACGAGGGTCTGTCGCCCGCGACGAGCCACCCCGCCTTCGTGTCCCTCGCCCCGGAGCCGTTCTACGACGAGGGCGAGGACCTCGCGCCGTTCGGCAACGACGCCGGGCACGACGCGCTGCGCGACCTCGAGGAGTGGTACGCCGCCGACGGGCGCGACGACGCGCTGCCCGCCTTCGTCGACGGCCTCCTGGCGGCGTGGGACCTCGGGGTCCCCGAGGACGTCTGGGCGTCCGGGCGGCAGGGTGCGGCGGACCGGCTCCGGGGCGGCGACGTCGACGAGGCGGCGCTCGCGGCCGAGGCCCGCGCGCAGATCGCGATCGTGCTCGGCCAGCTGAAGATCCGCGGCGGCCTCACGCCTCACGCGCGGGCCCTGGGCGTCGCGGTGCTCGACGTGCTCGCCGCGCTCAACGACCACGCGCGGGTCGTGAGCCCGGGCTGGCGGCACGCCGACGCCGACGCCGCGGCGACCGCCGCGATGGCCGCCGTCGTGCGGGCCGCACCCGACCTGCCCTGACGGCCCGGCCGCCCCGGGCCGCCGCTCAGCGGGCCGGGTGCTCCGCGCCCGGCGCCACCTCGTGGAGCGCGCCGTCCCGGTCGAGCTCGAGCCGCACGTCGACCCCGAGGCGGGCGAGGAACCCGTCGTCGTGGCTCACCACGAGCAGCGCGCCCGCGTAGCCCGACAGCGCCTCGACGAGCCGCTCGACGCTGCGCACGTCGAGGTCGTTCGTCGGCTCGTCGAGCACGAGGAGCTGGGCGGGCGGGTCGGCGAGCAGGAGCCGCGCGAGCGCGACGCGGAACCGCTCGCCGCCCGACAGGGTGCCCACCGGGCGGTCGACGGCCGACCCGCGCAGGAGCAGGCGCGCGAGGTGGTTGCGGACCGTGCCCGGCGCGACGCCCGGGGCGCCGTCGCGGACGGTGTCGAGCGCGCTGCGCGCGTCGTCGAGGCCGTCGCGCCGCTGCGGGAGGTAGCCGACCCGGTCCGTGAGGAGCGTCCCGCCGGCGCGTCCTGGCTCGGGTGCGCGCCCGGCGAGCAGGTTCTCCAGGAGCGTCGTCTTGCCGGTGCCGTTGGCCCCCACGAGCGCGACCCGCTCGGGCCCCTGGACGACGACCGTGCGGTTCGTCCCGTGCAGCTCGGCGAGCCGACGGCCGCGCGGGACGTCCGGGTCCGGCAGCACGAGGTGCACGTGCTCGTCGTCGCGCACCCGGGCCGCCGCCGCGTCGAGCGCCTGCTGGGCGGCCTGGACCTTGGCGTCCAGGCCCTGGCGCATCGAGCCCGCCGAGACCTGGGCCGCGGACGCGCGCAGCCCCATGGAGATGCGCGACCCGGTGCGGTTCGCCTGGGCGGTCCGCGCCGTCCGCTCGCGGCGCGCGAGCTTGGTCTCGGCCTCGACGCGCTGGCGCTTCTCGGCGCGCAGGGTCTGCTCGGCGCTCCGCGCGGCCTGCGCCGCCGCCGCCTGGTCGACCTCCAGCTGCGCGCGCCACGCGCTGTACGGGCCGCCGAACGTGGTCAGCGTGCCCGCGTGCAGCTCCGCGGTCTCGTCGACGTGCTCGAGCAGCTCCAGGTCGTGGCTCACGACGACGAGCGTCCCGGGCCAGTCGTCGACGAGCGCGGCGAGCCGGGCCCGGGTGGCGCGGTCGAGGTTGTTCGTCGGCTCGTCGAGCAGCGTGATCGCGCTGCGCCGCACGCGCAGGCCGCTGATCGCGACGAGCATCGCCTCGCCGCCGGACAGCTCGCCGACGCGCCGGTCGAGGCCGACGCCGTCGAGCCCGATCTCGGCGAGCGCCTGGGCGGCGCGCGCCTCGACGTCCCAGTCGTCGCCGACGGCGTCGAAGTGCCGCTCGTCGACGTCGCCGGACTCGATCGCGCGCAGGGCGTCGAGCGTGGTGTCGATGCCGAGCAGGCGAGCGACGCTCGCGCCGCGGCCGAGCGTGAGCGTCTGGGGGAGGTAGGCGACGTCGCCGGTGGTCGTCACGTGCCCGGTCGTGGGCGTGAGCAGCCCGGCGACGAGGCGCAGCAGCGTCGACTTGCCGGCGCCGTTGTCGCCGACGAGGCCGGTGCGGCCGGTGCCGAACGTGCCGGAGAGGTGGGAGAGCGCGACGGTGCCGTCGGGCCACTCGAACGTGAGGTCGGTCAGCGTCACCGCGGACCGGTGCAGGGTGGACATGGGTGTGCTCCTCGGCCCGCGGTGCCGCGGGCGTGGTCGTGCCGGGAAGGACGGGTGGGTCGCCGTCGCGCGGGCGCGCGGACGGGCCGCCGGTGGCGGGAGCGGTGGGGCGTCGTCCAGGCACGCCGAGGCCGCGGCACGAGCCGGGCAGGGGTCGCCGACGAGGGCTCCGACGTGGCGGAGCAGGGCGAGGGGTGCGCTGGGGCGGGCCGCCGACGGCTCGGCGGCTAGAGTCTGTCGACCTCGATGAGCACGTGCCGATGCTAGCAGCGCGGCCCGGCGGGGTCCGCGGGCGCAGGGTCCGCGGGCGCGGGGGCCCGTCACCCCGCCGGAGCCTGCTCCCGACCCGTGACGAGCGAGGCGACGAGCGAGGCGACGAGCGCCGCGGCGGCCGCGCCCGGGTGCGGCCGCGTCACGAGCCCGAGCGACCACGCCTCCGGCGCGTCGAGCGGCACCGCGACCGCGCCCGGCGCAGGCTCGTACATGTCCGCGGGGACCACCGCGACGCCGAACCCGGCGGCGACGAACGCGGGCAGGTCGCCGACGTCGGCCACCTCCGTGTCCGCGCGCGGCGCGACGCCCGCGTGCGCGAACGCGCGCTCGGCGACCACCCGGTTGCCGAACCCGCGCGGCGTCGTCACGACGTGCTCGTCGGCCAGGTCGCCGGGCGCCACCGACCGCGCCCCGGCGAGCGCGTGGCCCGCGGGCAGCACCGCGACGAACGTCGACGACGTGAGCCGCGTGTAGCGCAGGCCGGGGTGGTCCTCGGGCCCGAGCCCGGTGAACGCGACGTCCACGACGCCGCGCCGCACGTCCTCTCCCAGCCCCGTGGACCCGGCGGGCGACGGGGTGAGGCGCAGCACCACGCCGGGGTGGCGGTCCCGGAACGCGGCGAGGGTGCGCGGCAGCCCGAGGTACCCGAGGTTCGTGAACACCCCGAGCCGCACGGTGCCGCGCACGTGGTGCGGCCCGGGGGCGACGGCGGCACGGGCCTGGTCGACGGCGTCGAGCACCGCCCGGGCCCGGGGGAGCAGCGCCTCGCCCTGCGACGTGAGCGCGACCGAGCGCCGCGTGCGCTCGAACAGACGAGCGCCGAGCTCCGCCTCCAGCGCGCGCACGCCCGCCGAGACGCTCGACTGCACGGCGAAGACGCGCGCGGCGGCGCGCGTGAAGCTCAGCTCCTCGGCCACGGCGACGAAGTACTCGAGCTGGCGCGTCTCCATGCCGCTCACCCTACGACGTCTCATCGCTGACATCGATCAGACGGATCGGTACAAGTCGTTGGACACGATCAAGCGCGCAGGCGCACGGTGGACGCATGACGACGACCTCGGCACCTCCGACCCGCCCCGCACCCGCGCGACCGGACGACGCGCAGCGGCCCTCCCGGCCGCCGCGTGCGCGGCGCGCGCGGCCGCTCGTCTCGCACGGGTCCGGGTTCCTCGTGGTGGCGCTCGCGTTCGCCACGGCCATGGCGTTCTCGACGGTCCCGACGCCGCTCTACCCGCTGTACCAGGCGCGCGACGGCCTGCCGACCGTCGCCGTGACCGTCGTCTTCGCCGCGTACGCCGTCGGGGTCGCCGCGAGCCTCTACCTCGTCGGGCACCTCAGCGACCGGTTCGGGCGCCGCCGCGTCCTGGTCCTCGGCCTCGTGGCCGAGCTCGTCGCGGCCGTGCTGTTCCTGCTGCTGGACGGGCTGGGTGGCCTCGTCGTCGCGCGGCTCGTCTCGGGCGTGGGGATCGGGGCCGTCACCGCGACGGCGACCGCGCACCTCGCCGAGCTCCGCGCGGCAGCCCGGCCCGGCGGCCCGACGGACACGAGCGCCGTCGCGGGTCTGGCGAACATCGGCGGCCTCGCGCTCGGACCGCTCGTCGGCGGGCTGCTCGCCCAGGCCGCGCCCGCGCCGCTCACGACGCCGTACGTCGCCTTCGCCGTCCTGCTCGCCGCGGCGGTCCTCGCCGCCGCGCTCGTGCCCGAGACCGTGCCGCCCGCCGCCGCCCCGTACCGCTACCGCCCGCAGCGCGTCGCCGTGCCGCGAGGCGGGCGCGGCACCTTCGTCGCCGCGGGTGCCGCCGCGTTCGCGGGCTTCGCCGTCTTCGGCCTCTTCACGTCCCTCACCCCGAGCGTGCTCGCGACCGTGATGCACGAGGAGTCGCGCCTCGTCGCCGGGCTCGTCTCGGCCACGGTCTTCGCCGCGGCCGCCGTCGCGCAGCTCGCCACGGGCCGGCTCGCCCGCCGGCGCCAGGTCGCGCTCGCCGTCGCGCTGACGCTCACCGGGCTCGCCGTGCTCGCCGTCTCCGTCGGCACCGCGAGCCTGCCCGGGTTCGTGGCGAGCGCCGTCGTCGCGGGCGCGGGCGTGGGCATCCTCTTCCGGGGCGCGCTCGCCACGGCGGGGGCCCTGGCGGAGCCCGGCCGCCGGGGCGAGGTCCTGGCGGGGGTCTTCCTCGTCGCGTACCTGGGGCTCGCCGTCCCCGTGCTGCTCCTGGGGCTCTCGCTCACGGTCGAGCCGCTGCGCCTCATGGTCGTCGTCTTCGCGGCGGCCACCGCGCTGCTCGTCGCGGCGGCCGCGCCGGGCCTGGCACGCCGGTCCTGAGCGGGCGGGGCGGACCGCGGTCCGCCCCGCCGTGCCGTGGGTCAGCGGGCGAGCTCGACCCGCGCGACGCCCCAGCCGAGGGCGTCGTGCCCGACGACGCGCCACCCGGCGCGCGCGGCGAGCCGGGCCACGTCGTCGGGCGTGCGGGGTCCGGACCCCGTCGTCGCGAGGGACAGCAGCGCGTGCTCGTGCGCGTGCGGGCTCAGGCCGTCGGGCGTGAGGTCCTCGACGAGCACGGCCCGACGCGCGGCCGCCCCCATCGCGGCGAGGAGCGCGACCACCTCGTCGTCGGTGCGGTGCCCGGTCCCGAGCGCGCACACGGCCAGGTCGGCGCCGGGCCAGGAGCCGGACGTGGCGTGGGGCGACCCCGTACCGGCCTGCTCGCGCAGGACGGCGAGCGGCACGGGGTCCTCGACGAGCGTCGTCGTGCGGTCACCGGGCACGTCCGCGAGCAGGTCGGCCACGACGAGGGCCCCCGGCCCCCCGACGGCCACGGATTGCGCGCCCGACCACACGGGCCACGTCGGGAGGCCGGTGAGCACGTAGGGCAGGACGTCGGCGCCCTCGACGACCTCCGCGGCGAGGTCGGCGTCGGCCTCGACCTCTGCGCGCAGGGTCCGGCCGCGCGAGCGCGCCCACGCCGGGGCGTCCTCGCGCAGCGCCGGGGCGAGCGCGGCGAGCGCGAGGACCGCGTCGGCCTCCAGGCCCTCGTACTCCTCGCGCGCGTGCTCGTCGTCGAGGAGGTCCTCGCCGGCGTCGGCCAGGGCCACCTTGTCACCGTCCGAGGTCACGACCCCCGACGCCGTGAGGACGTCCACGAGGACCCGGACCGCCGCGGGCGCGACGCGGGCCGCGTCGGCGAGCGCCGCGACGTCGCGCGGGCCGTCGCCGAGCGCGTCGAGCAGCCCGAGCTGCAGCGCGGCGCGCGTCGCGAACCACGGCACGGGGGACGGCACGCCCGCGGGCTGCGCCGCGGGGACGGTGCCGGTCGCGGTGCTGCCGGGCACGTCGCTCGCGGTGCTGCCCGGGACGCCGCCCGAGGTGTCGCCGACGGTGCTGCTCGCGGAGCCGCCCGGCCTCGCGCCCGAGGGCGCCGGCTGCGCGTGCCAGTACCCGGTGACGTCGACGTGCGTGCGGGGCGCGCCGCGCTCGCGCGTGAGGTGGCGGCGCACCGGCAGCAGGGCCCGGCTCTCGCTCGCAGCCCACGCGTAGACGCGCCCGGGCCACCACGTGATTGCGCGCACCGCCTCGCCGAGCGCGCCGCGGTCGCCCTCGGGCGCGACGACCCAGCGGACGGTGTCGCCGTCGCGCAGCGCGAGGTCCTGGCGCGCCGACGCGTCGCCGACCGTCACGACGACCTGCACGGGCGCGTCGACAGGACGCTCGTCGAGGAAGCGGCCGATCGCGGGCAGCGCCGTCTCGTCGCCCGCGAGCAGGGCCCAGTCGACGTCGTCGGGCCACACGGTGGAGGCCTTGGGGCCGACGAACCACAGGGCGTCGCCGGGGCGCGCCGCCCCGGCCCACGCGGCGGCGGGCCCGTCGCCGTGCAGCACGAGGTCGAGGTCGAGCTCGCCCGCCACCGGGTCCCAGCGGCGCGGCGTGTAGTCCCGACCCTGCCGGTTCGGCGCGGGCGGCCAGTCGATGCCGTGCGCGCGCTGCACGGGCAGCGCGGACGCGACGTCGCCGTCGGACGCGAGGACGAGCTTCACGTGGTCGTCGAACCCCGGGGCGTCGAACGCCGGCATCGGCAGGCCGTCGCGCTCGAACGCGCCGAGCTCCGGCCCGACGAGCGTCACGCGGCGCATGCGGGGCGTGACGTCGACGACGCGCGCGACCTCGACGCGCCGCAGGACGAGGGGGTGGGTGCGCAGGCGGTGCTGGGCCATCAGGAGAACTGCTCCTCGACGACGTCGAGCAGGGCCATCGCCTCGTGGTAGTCGCTGCGGATCGTCCATGTGGGCAGCTCGTGCGCGGTCCCGGCGGCGAACGACGGCAGCGCGGCGAACACCGGGTCGGCGGCGAGCGCGTCGAGGTCGACCTCCGCGCCGTTGAAGCCGATGACGAACACGTTCGGCGCGGTGACCACCGACGTCACCTGCTCGGCCGACACCTCGAACATGTCACCGCCCGGCGTGTACGGCTCGGCGCCGGTCTGCTCCTGGATCGGCTGGACCGCGAACCCGAGCCGCTCGAAGATCGCGGGCAGCCCCTCGCCCTCCTGGAGGGCGTACGTGGTGCCCTCCGCCGTGCGGGCGAGGAACGCCGTCTCGCCCGCGGGCACGGTGATCGCGTCGCGCACCTCCGCGAGCCGGTCCTCGTACCCGGCGGCGAGCTCCTCGTACGTCGCCGCGTCGTCGAACACGTCCTCGGCGAGGAATGCGAGCTGCTCCTGCCACGTCGTGTACGTGCCGCTCACGAGGACGGTCGGGGCGATCTGGCTCAGGCCGTCGTAGACGTCCGTCGCCTGCTTGAGCGGGAAGCCCCACCCGCCACCGACGATGAGGTCGGGCTCGAGCGCGAGGATCGCCTCGAGGTTGAAGCCGTCGGCGCTCCACTCCAGGAGCTCCGTGCCGTCGGCCTCGGCCTCCTGCGCCCAGAGGGGGGAGAAGGCCGGCTCGGGGTCGTCGGTCACCTCGGGCACGGTGGCGAGGACCGGGACGTCGAGCGCGTAGAGGTACCCGGCGAGCGCGTGGTTGAGCACGACGACGCGCTGCGGGTCCGTCGGGACGGTGACGTCGCCCTGGTCCGTGGCGACGACGCGCTCGGCCGAGGACGAGCCGGTGGGCGCATCGGAACCCTCGGGCCCGGCGTCGGACGTGGTGGTGCCGCCCGAGCACGCGGAGAGTGCGAGCGTCGCGGCGGCGACGAGCGCGGCCAGCGCGGTGAGGGGGCGGCGGGTGGGACGGCGGGACGGCAGCATGGGACCTCGCACTCGGGAGCAGGGACGCGGGGGCCGCACGGCGTGACCGGGGCGCACCTCGCGAGGTTAGGCTAACCACACCTGCGTGCCGTGCCGCGCCCGGACATGACACGGACGCGCCCGGACACGACACGACCGGGCGCGCGACGTCGCACCGTGTGCCCCGGGACACGTCCGAGGTCGTCCCGCAGGAGGTTCGGACCGGAGGGCCCGGCCGAGGAGAGGAGCGCCGCATGACCCCGACCGCGCTGGGCGCCGTCGTCCCGGAGAACGCCGTCCGCTTCCTCGGCCACGACACCCACGCGCACGACGAGCCGCACCTGGTCCACGTCGTCGCGGGCACCGCGGAGCTCGTGGCCGACGGCGCGCCCCTGACCCTGCGCACGCACGAGAGCGTGTGGCTCGCCCCCGGCGTGCCGCACTCCGTGCGCCTGCCGGGCGGGGCGATGGCCCTCGGGCCGGTGCTCTCGCCGGGCGTCGAGCCCCCCGTCCGGGTGCACCGGCTCGGCGTCGTGCCGGCCGTCACGGACGTCCTGACCGCTGTGCTCTGCGCGGGCCCGGCGACCCCGGAACAGGTCGCGCCGTTCCGCGCAGCCCTCGAGGAGGTGCTCCGCGGGGTCACGGGCGACCACTTCGTGCTGACGCTCCCGTCGCACCCGGTCGCGCGCACCGTGGCCGAGGACGCCCGGCGCGGCGGTGCGACGCTCGACGAGCTCGCCGACCGACGGCACGCGAGCGCGCGCCACGTCCAGCGGCTCTTCGTCGAGGAGACGGGGCTCCCGTTCGGGCGCTGGCGCACGCGCGCCCACCTCAACGTCGCGATCGCGCGCCTGCGCGGCGGCTCGCAGCTCGACGCGGCGGCGCGCGCCGCCGGCTACGCGACGCGCGCCGGCCTGCTGCGTGCCCTCAGCCGGGAGACCGGGCAGCCGGTCGCCGACCTCGCGCGGGACCCCCTGGCGGTCCTCGACCGCGCGCCACGGGACGCGGGACCCGGTGCCCGGGCGGCTCGCGCCGACGAGCGTCTGAGCGCCTGAGCGCCTGAGCCGGATCAGCGGTCGCGCACGACCCGGTAGCGCAGCGCGGTGCGGACGCCCACCTCGTCGACGCTCACCTTCTCCAGGGTGGCGGGGACGCCGCCGTCGAACAGCCGGACGCCGCCGCCGAGCAGCACCGGCATGACGTCGACGGCGAGCTCGTCGACGAGGTCCGCCGCGAGGAGCTGGCGGAAGAGGTCCGCGCCGCCCACGAACGTCACGTCGCGGTCGCCGGCGGCCTCGACGGCGCGGCGCACCGCCTCCTCGACGCCGTCGGTGACGAACTCGATCCACAGCCGCTCGTTGCGGCGCGGCGCGACGGGCAGCGGGCGGTGCGTCACGACGAAGATCGGTGCCTGGAACTCGTAGTCCTCCGCGTAGCTGTCGGGGTCCTCGGCGCCGTCGAACGTACGTCGCCCCATGAGCACGGCGCCGGTCTCGTCCTGGAGCCGGCGCATGTAGTCGCTGCCCACGAGCGTGTCGAAGTCCGCGTAGAGCGCGGCGCTGCTCCCGGCGGCGTCCTGCACGAACCCGTCGAGCGACACCGTCGCCCCGGCGATCACCTTGGCCATGGATCCTCCTCGTCCCTGTTGCGTGGTCGAGGGGGAGACCCGGGGCGGCGCGCGGACTCATCGGTCGGCGGGCGGCCTCCGGGTCGGCCCGCTCCCGGACGACGCCCGCCGTCGGGCCGTTCGGCAGTTCTCATTATCGTGTTGACCCTGGTCACGGGCCGTCGTGAGAGTGGCTGCCGTCCCACCCGCTCTCTCACCGTGGAGGCAGCATGCCGGACGACCCTCGCCCACCCGTCCCTCGTCCCCTGACCCGTCGCGCGCTCCTGCGCGGTGCCGTCGTGCTCGGCGCGGCGACCGCGACCGGCGCGCTCGCCGGCACCGTGGGCGGCATCGCCGCCCCGGCGCCCGCGCACGCGGCGGTGCCCGGTTTCCCGACCTTCCGCTACCTCGGGCAACCGCTCGACCGGAGCGCGTTGCGGTACAACCCGACGAACGAGCTGATCTTCCCCTCGGTCCGGTACGTCGCCGGGCGCGTCGAGGACCCGCTCGGCCGCTGGTACATGTACTACGCCCCGCACGACGCCCCGGGCGGCATCTGCCTGGCCTACGCCGACTCCGTCACCGGCCCGTGGCGCGAGCACCCCGCCAACCCGATCATCCCGCGCACCTGGGCGGGCTTCGACGTGAGCCACGTGTCGAGCCCCGACGCGTTCTGGAACCCGGCGGACCGCCGGATCTACCTGTTCTTCCACGGCGAGAACCACACGACCCGGGTCGCGAGCTCGGCCGACGGCCGCAGCTTCACGTACCACAACCGGGTCGTGGGCACGTACATGCTCCCGGGCGTGAGCGAGACGTCGTACGCGCGCGTCTTCCCGCACCCGACGCAGTCCGGGGTCTACGTCATGCTGCTCATGGGCAACCACGGCGGGACGCGCAAGATCTACGTCGGCTGGTCGCACTCGCTGACGTCCGGCTGGCAGGTCAAGCCGGAGCCGCTCATCACGCCCGCCGCCGGGGAGGGCGGCCAGGTCTCCGGGGCGCACTACTGGTCGCGCAACGGCGGAGGCCACGTCGTCTACCACGCGGGCTCGGGCAACATCCACGTCGCGCGCGTGGGGACGGGCTTCGACCGCGAGGACCACCTCGGGGTCCTGTACGACTCGGGGTCCGCCGCACCGGACCACGGGCGCGCCGCGGCGCCGTCGTTCGTGGAGGTCGACGGCCGCCTGCACATGTTCTACGAGGCCGGCCAGCGCGGCTCCACGACGATCGCCCTCGCCCGCGCGGACTGACGCCCCGGCCGGGCGCCCACCGCCCCGGGCGCCCGGCCGGGCCCGTCACGCGAGGTCGACGTCGGCCCACAGGGCGGCGTGGTCGGACGCCGCGTGCACGGGCGAGGTCATCGTGTCGTAGTGCGGGAACAGGGTCCCGTCCTTCCCGCCCCACACGCCCCGGCGGAAGACCGACCCGCCGACGGTGCGCTCGAACAGCGCGGGGGAGAGCAGGACGTAGTCGATCTTCTGGCTCGCGGTCCCGTTGCCGTACGTCCCGGGACGCCCGTCGCCCCGGAACTCCGGGTGCACGCTCACGTCGCGCAGGTCGGTCCCCTCGAGGAGCGGGCGCAGCGGCACCGACCCCGGTGTGTCGTTGAGGTCGCCGACGACCACGACGTGCTCCTCGCCGCGGGCGCGCAGGCCCGCGTAGATCGCCGCGGTGCGGGTCGCCTGGCGGCGCCGGGTCGCGTCCGACTCGGCCTGCGTCCCGTACCCCTTGGACTTGAAGTGGTTGACGAGCACGGTGATCGTGCCGCCGCCCGGCAGCACGACGACGTACTCGGGGCAGTCACGACCGAAGACGAGGCGCCCGCGCGAGTCCCGGTCGTCGACGTGGGAGCGCACCGTCCCGATCTCGTAGGGCCGCCGCGTGAGCAGCCCGACGTCGATCCCGCGGTCGTCGTTGCCGTCGATGACCATGACGTGCGGGTAGAGCGCGCGCCCGGAGCGGGTGACGCCCGCGTCGGTGAACCGCTTGAGCGCGACGCGGCTCTCCGCCTCGACGACCGCGAGGACGTCGGCAGCGACGTCGGCCACGACGCGCGCCGTGTGGGCCATCGCGAGCTCGTCGACCCGGTCCTTGACGAGGTCGACCCAGCCGACCCAGTCGCCCCGCCCGGTCGCGACCACCTCGGTGCGGGCCGTCCCGGCGGCCTGCGACCCGGTGCGGCGCACGAGCCGCCCCCGCACCTGGCGCAGCACCGCGAGCGCGGCGGCGTCGGCGCGCAGCAGGCCGAGCGTCTCCAGGTGCTCCAGGATCTCGGCGCGGACGTCGGGGCCGTACCGCTCCTCGGCGATCAGGGCGTTGACCCGGGCGTGCGCCGCCAGGGCCGCGTTCCCCGCGGTCAGCGGGCCCGCCATCGCGCGCGGCCGCTCGAACAGGTTCTCGACGTTGAACGTCCCGATCCGGACCGTCGCCATCGTGGGCTCCCTCGCGCGGCCCGGGACCCGAGATGGGTGCGCGGCGCGGACCGGCTCCACCTGGAGGGAGGGGCGCGGCCGGTGTCCCGGACGCCGCCGCGGGCGCGGTCGCGGTCACGGTCGCGGTCGCGGTCGCAGGACCGCACCACGCGGCCGGGAACGCCTGGCCGGAACCCGTCAGCGTCTGCGCGGGGCGGGCGCCGACGGGTAGATGTCACGGAACGCGGGCTCGAACGGTCTGGACAGGAGCGACAGACCCGCCTGCTCGGGCGTGCGCCCGCCCTTGGCCGCGTTGCACGGCTCGCACGCGGCGACGGCGTTGAGCCACGTCGTCGTGCCGCCCTGGCACCGCGGGACGACGTGGTCCATCGTCGTCGCGGTGCCGCCGCAGTACGCGCACCGGTAGCGGTCGCGGCGCAGGAGCGCGGCGCGCGAGTACGGCACGCGGCCCTGGCGCTCGTACACCCAGCGCGCGTGCACGTACCGCACGAGCGCTACCGACCGGGGCCGCTGATAGGGCCCGAACGTCTCGCCCTCGACGGCCTCCAGCACCTCGGCGACCTGCCGGTGCAGCATGCGGATCGCGTGGCGCAACGACACGCGGCCGAGCACCTGGCTGCCGCCGAGGTTGTAGATGACCACCTCGCTCATCGTCGCTCCTCCTGTCGTGCGTTCGCGTGCCGTGCCCCGGGACGACGAGAGCCGCCCCAGGACGGTGCCCCAGGACGGCTCTGCAGGTGGACGACGCACGTCGTCTACCTGAGGAGCGCCCTTCGGGACGGGTCGACGGACCACTCGTGCGTCACGCGGGTCCACCTGCCCTTCACCGGTCGTCATGGTCGAGCGTCCGGGCGGGTGTCGACCGGACGCCACGAGGCTATGCCCGCGAGCGCGCGACGTCCACGGTTTTGCGCCGGGGGCGTCAGGCGTCGTCCCGCGCGTCCGCCTCCGCCGCCGTCCCGGCCGCCGTCGGGCCCGACGGCGCCGTCGGCGCCACGCGGCGTGCGCGCACCGCACCCGAGAGCTGGACGAGCAGCGCGCCCGACAGGACCCACACGAGCCCGGCGGCCGAGGCCGACCCGCCCGCGAGCGCGGCGACCGTCCCCGCGGCCACGACGGGCACGGCGAGGACCAGCGCGGTGCGGACGTCGCGCAGCACCGCGTGCACGCCCGCGGACGCCAGGCCGTGGACGGCGAACGCCCCGACGAGCAGCGCGAGCTCGGCCGGCTCGAGGGCGCGCGCCGGGCGGTCCAGCACGCCCCCGAGCGCGCCCGCGAGCGTGGCGAGGGCCCCCGTCGTCACGAGGTGCAGGAACCACGCGACCCGGGGCGGCACGCCGGCCGGGCGCAGGAGCGCCACGCCCGCGTAGCCCGAGCGCACCGTGAGCGCCCACAGCCCGACCAGCAGGGTGAACGCTCCCGCACCCGCCACGAGCAGGGTGCGGTCCCACTCCGCCTCGCTCGCGGCGTCGATCGCCTGGATGAGGCCCTCGCCGAGCACGATGATGACGAACAGCCCGAGCCGCTCGCCGAGGTGGGGCACGTCGCTCGCGGCGGCGTCGACCGTCGTCGGGACCTCCAGGTCGCGCCGCCGCCCGCGGTCCGGCGCGCCGGGCCGTGCACGACGACCGCCCAGCGCACGACCCCGGCCCCGGCGCTCGCGGACCTCGTCGAGGCGTTCCTGCGCGCGCCGCACGAGCCGCTCGCCCGAGAGCGTGAGGAGCAGCAGCAGGTCGATCGCGAGGCCGACGCCCCACAGCACGTAGCGGGTCTGGCCGTCGGTCCACCACGACACGATCCAGGGCACGACCCCGGCGAGCGCCTGCACGACGGGCAGGTCCACGACGACGGTCGTGCGCCGCCACGGTCGTGCTGCCACGAGGCGGCCCACGACGTAGGCGACGGCGAACGCCCGGGCGTGCTCGTCGTGGATGCCGGGGACGGCAGCGATCATCACGGCGAGCGCGGCCATCCCGGCGAGGATCGGCAGGGACCGCGCGCCCTCTCCCGCGACGTTGCCGTACGTCGTGAAGCACGCCCACACGAGCCAGAAGGCCGTGTACGCCACGACGTACAGCGCGAGCCCGCCGCCGTCGTGGTCCTCCTGGAGGAGGTGGGCGAGCATGCCGATGCCCGCGACGACGACGAGGTCGAAGAACAGCTCGAGCCAGGAGGCGTGGCGCTCCTCGCCGACGGGCGAGGTCCCCGCCGCGGGGGCGGCCGTCACGGGCGGCCGTCGGGCGCGTCGGGCGAGGTGGGCGCGGTGGGGACGGGCGCGGGTTCGAGCGGGAGCCGCACGACGAACCGCGTGTCGCCCGGCACGGACGTCACGGCGAGGTCGCCGTGGTGCTTGTTGACGACGATGCGCCACGAGATGTCGAGGCCGAGCCCGGTGCCCTGCCCGACGGGCTTCGTCGTGAAGAACGGCTCGAAGATGCGCGGGCGCACGTCGTCGGGGATCCCGGGGCCGGTGTCGGCGACCTCGACCTCGGCGTGGTCGTCGACGCGCCGGGTGGTCACGGTGAGGGTGCCGGTGCCGGCCATGGCCTGGGCGGCGTTCTCGACGAGGTTGGTCCACACCTGGTTGAGCTCGGCGGCGTACACGGGCACGGGGGGCAGGTCGGGGTCGTAGCGGCGCACGACGTCGACACCGTCGAGGGTGTGGTCGAGCATCGTCAGGGTGGAGTCGAGCAGCTCGCGCAGGTCCACGGGCCGGAAGGGCGCCCGGTCGAGCTGGGAGTACTGGCGGGCGGCGCCGACGAGGGAGGAGATGCGCACGGTGGCGTCCTCGATCTCGGCCATGAGCTGCTCGGTCTCGATGGTGTACGCGAGCCAGCTCACCGCGCCGGTGAGCGCGCCGGCGTCGACCCGTCCGGCGACGCGGTCGAGCCACGGCTCGTCGATGCCGGCCTGGACGAGCGCGGGGGAGACCCGCCACCCCTCGGGCAGGCCGTGGTCGTCGAGCCAGTCGGTGAGGCGGTCCTCGAGGTCGGAGGTCTCCAGGGCGCCCACGGCGTCCGCGGTGCGCGTGTCCGCGTACCGCTCGAGCGCCTCCTCCTGGAGCCGGATCAGCTCGGCGAGCGTGGCGCGGTCGTAGGGGCCGTCGGCGATGAGCGCGAGCTTGTGCCGCATGGCCGCGACGCGCTCGCGCAGGGTCCCGGTGGCGCGCACGGCGGCCGCGGCGGGGTTGTTGAGCTCGTGGGTGAGGCCCGCGGACAGGGACCCGAGCGCGAGCAGCCGCTCGCGCTGCCCGACGAGCTGCTGCGCGTCGCGCGTGCCCCAGAACACGCCCTCGAGCAGGTGCACCGCCATGGGGAACCACTCGGTCATGAGCTTGGCGAAGTCGTGGGCCGCGAGCACGAAGAAGCGCGAGGGCTCGAGCGCGCGCGCCGAGTGCAGGTAGGTCTGGGGCAGCCGGTCGCCGAGGTAGGCGTTCCAGGCGCCCAGGTAGACCCCGACCTGGCGCGTGCGCGAGACCTCGACCTCGTCCTCGCCGACGCGGCGGTAGAGCGCGACGCCGCCGTCGAGCAGGACGTAGAACGCCTCGGCGGGCGCGCCCTCGTGCAGCAGCCAGCCCGCGTCGTGCCGCTCGACGTGGCCGGTCGCGCACAGCCAGGCGAGCTGGTCGTCGGTGAGGTGCTCGAACAGGAACGTGGCGCGCAGCTCGTCGACGTCGCACGGCAGCCAGCCGCGCGCGGCGGCGGCCGCGGCGGTGGTGTGCCTGGTGGTGGGCGCGGTGCTGCCGGGCGCGGTGCTCGCGCCGCCCGCGGGCGGGGGCGTGGTGGGGTCCTCGGTGCTGGTCACGGTGTCGCCTCCGGGTCGGTCGGGGCTGTGTCGTCGGGGCTGTGTCGTCGGTGCTGAGTCGGCGGGAGCGTGGCGGGTCGGGGTCAGAGCTGTTCGAGGTAGCGGTGGACGAGCATGACGGCCATCGCGCCCTCGCCGACGGCGGACGCGACACGCTTGGCCGACTCCGCGCGCACGTCCCCGGCGGCGAACACGCCGGGCACGGACGTCTCCAGGTGGTAGGGCGGGCGGTCGAGCGTCCACCCGGCGGGCGGGGCGCCGTCGTGCAGGAGGTCGGGTCCCGCGAGCACGAACCCGCGGGGATCGCGCGCGACGACGCCGTCGAGCCAGTCGGTGCGGGGCGCGGCGCCGATGAACACGAACGCCCACCCGCACTCGACGCGCGACGTCGTGCCGGCGTCGAGGTCGCGCAGCTCGAGGTGCTCCAGGTGGTCGTCGCCCGACGCCGCGACGACCTCCGTGCGGGTGAGGACCCGCACGCGCGGGTGGGCCTCGACCTGCTCGACGAGGTAGGACGACATGGACCGGGCGAGCGAGTCGCCGCGCACGACGAGCGTCACCTGCTTGGCCTCGCGCGCGAGATACAGCGCCGCCTGCCCGGCGGAGTTCGCGCCCCCGACGACGTACACCTCCTGGTCCTGGCACGCGGACGCCTCGGTGAGCGCCGAGCCGTAGAAGACACCGCGGCCCACGAGGTCGGCGAGGCCCGGGCCGTCGAGCAGCCGGTAGGAGACGCCGGACGCGAGGATGACGGTGTGCGCGTCGATCGACGTGCCGTCGGGGAACCGCACCGAGCGCGCCGGGCCGTCGACGTCGAGCTCGACGGCGTCGCGCGTCGTGACGATCTCGGCGCCGAACCGCACGGCCTGGCGGCGCGCGCGCTCGGCGAGCTGGGCGCCCGAGATCCCGTCGGGGAAGCCGAGATAGTTGTCGATGCGCGAGCTCTGGCCAGCCTGGCCGCCGGTCGCGGTGCGCTCGACGAGCACCGTGCGCAGCCCTTCCGACGCCCCGTACAGCGCCGCGCTGAGCCCCGCGGGCCCGCCGCCCACGACGACGAGGTCGTAGAAGTCGGCCGCGGGGCGCGTGGCGAGCCCGACGCGCTCGGCGAGCGTCGCGTCGTCGGGCGCGACGAGGGGCTCGCCCTCGGGCGTGACGACGAGGGGGAGGGTCCCGCCGTCGGCCTGCGCGGCGGTGAGCAGGCGCGCCCCCTCGGCGGACTCGGACGGGTACCACCGGTAGGGGACGCGGTTGCGCGCGAGGAACTCGCGCACCTGCGACGAGCGCGCCGACCACCGGTGCCCGACGACGACGGTCTCGGCGGGCCGGCGGCGGTCGGTCGCGGACCACGCCTCGAGCTGGGCGTCCACGACGGGGTAGAGCTTCTCCTCGGGCGGGTCCCACGGCTTGAGCAGGTAGTAGTCGAGGTCGACGACGTTGATCGCCTCGATCGCGGCCTCGGTGTCCGCGTAGGCGGTGAGCAGGACGCGCCGCGCCGCGGGGAAGAGGTCCATCGCCTGCTCGAGCAGCTCGACGCCCGTCATGCCGGGCATGCGGTGGTCGGCGAGGACGACGGCCACGTCCTCGCCGCGCAGCGCGAGCTCGCGCAGCGCCGCGAGCGTCTCCGCACCGGACTCGGCACGCACGATCCGGTACCGGTCGCCGTAGCGGCGGCGCAGGTCGCGCGCGACCGCGCGCGAGACCCCGGGGTCGTCGTCCACGGTGACGAGGGCGGGGCGGGTCGTCGCGACGGTGGGTTCCACACGGCCTCCTCGGGCACCAGGACGGGCGACTGCCATCCTCTCCCCGCCGTGGCCGCGCGTCCACGGCGGACGTGGTGCAGGTCACTCTTGACGCGAGACCGCGCTGCGCTAGGTTAGGCAAGGCAAACCTCAGGTTGCCCCGCCGCGGTCCGTGGCGGTCCTCTCCCCGTCCTGGAGCCTCGCATGCTCTCAGCACGATCCGGCGCGCCCGCGCACGGTATCCCGACCGCCCCCGCGCTGCTCACCGTCGCGACCGCGGGCGCCTACGCGAGCACCCTGCACGCCGTGGTGGACGACGTCGCCGCGCGCGTGGCCGCCGTCGACCAGCCCTGGTCCGGCGCGAGCCGCAAGCACCTCGCCGCGCTCGTCGACGCCGCCGACCTCGACGGTCCCGGCGTCGGGACCGACGCGTCGCTGCGCGAGGCCGCCGACCTCTACGCGACCCACGCCGTGTGGTTCCACCACCCCGCCTATGCCGCGCACCTCAACTGCCCGGTCGCGCTGCCCGCCGTCGGCGCCGAGGCCCTGCTCGCCGCGATCAACACGTCCGTCGACACCTACGACCAGTCGACCGTCGCGACCCTCATGGAGCGCCGCCTCGTCGCCTGGACCGCGTGCCGCGTCGGCTACGCCGGCGGCGACGGCGTCCTCACGTCGGGCGGCACCCAGTCCAACCTCCACGCGCTCTTCCTCGCCCGCGAGCGCGCCGTCGAGCGCGCGGCCCGCGACGGGCTCGGACGCTCGGCCGTCCTGCCGCGCCTGCGCGTCCTGGCCGCGGGGTCGAGCCACTTCAGCGTCGCGCGCTCGGCCCTCCTGCTCGGGCTCGCCGACGACGCGGTCGTGCGGGTCGAGGCCGACGCCGACGGCCGGGTCGTGCCCGCGGCGCTCGCGGCCGCCGTCGCCGCGGTGCACGCCGCGGGCGACGTGGTCATGGCGGTCGTCGCGACCGCCGGCACGACCGACCGCGGCTGCGTCGACCCGCTCGCCGCGGTCGCGGACGTGTGCGACGCGGCCGACGTGTGGCTGCACGTCGACGCCGCCTACGGGTGCGGTCTCCTCGTGTCCCCGACGCGCCGGCACCTGCTCGACGGCATCGAGCGCTCGCGGTCGGTGACCGTCGACTACCACAAGGCGTTCTTCCAGCCCGTGTCCGCGAGCGCGCTGCTCGTGCGCGAGCGCGCCGACCTGGAGCGCGTCGCGCACCACGCGGACTACCTCAACCCGCGCGAGAACGCCGAGCCGAACCAGGTCGACGTGTCGCTCCAGACGACGCGCCGCTTCGACGCGCTCAAGCTCTGGACCACGCTGCGCGCGCTCGGCCCCGGCGGGGTCGGCGCGATGGTCGACGCCGTGTGCGACCTCGCCGCGCAGGTGCACGCCGACCTCGCGGACGACCCCGGGCTGCGCGTGCTCGGCCGCACGGACCTGTCCACGGTCCTGTTCCGCTACGAGCCGCCGGGGCTGTCCGCGGCGCACGCGGACCGCCTCGTGCCGCTCGTGCGGCGCGTGCTGTTCGAGTCCGGTCGCGCGGTGGTCGCCAAGACCGTGCTCGACGGCGTCCCGTGCCTCAAGCTCACGCTGCTCAACCCGACCGTGACGCTCGCGGACGTGCGCCACGTGCTCGACCTCGTGCGCACGACCGCCCAGGCGCTCGTCGAGCGCGACGAGCTGCTGCACGACGACGACGTCGCGACGCACGCCGCGGACCTCGTGGCGTCCCTCGCGACCGCCGGGGCGGTGACCCGATGACCACGACTGCCCCCACGACGAGCGGCCCCGCCCGAGCGCCCCACGACCCGGCGCCCCACGACCCGGCGCGCGTGCGCGACGTCGTCGGCGTGGGGATCGGGCCGTTCAACCTCGGCCTCGCCGCGCTGTCCGCGCCCCTCGACGACGTCGACGCCGTGTTCCTCGACGCGGCGTCCGAGTTCCGCTGGCACCCCGGCATGATGATCGAGGGCGCGACGATCCAGGTCCCGTTCCTCGCCGACCTCGTCACGATGGCGGACCCGACGTCGCCGTACTCGTTCCTCGCGTTTCTCAAGGCCACGGGCCGGCTCTACCCGTTCTACATCCGGGAGTCGTTCTACCCGCTGCGCGCCGAGTACGACGCGTACTGCCGCTGGGTCGCGGCCCGCCTGGGCTCGCTGCGCTGGTCGCGGCGTGTCATCGCCGTCGAGCACGACCCGGCCGCCGACGCGTTCGTCGTGCGCGCCGAGACGCTCGCGCCCGACGGGAGCGTGACGGGCACCGAGGAGCACCGGGGTCGTCACCTCGTGCTCGGCGTCGGCACCTCGCCGGTGCTGCCGCCCGCGCTGCGGGCGCTCGCGGACGAGGTCGCGCGCGGCGAGCACCCGGGTGCCGGACCGCTCGTGCACAGCGCGCAGTATCTGCCGCACCGCGACGCGCTCGCGGCCGCGGGCTCGGTCACGGTCGTGGGCAGCGGCCAGTCGGCCGCCGAGGTCTACCGCGACCTGCTCGACGGCGTGCACGGCGACGCGCGGCGCCCCGGCTACCGGCTCGACTGGGTGACGCGCTCGCCGCGCTTCTTCCCCATGGAGTACACGAAGCTCACGCTCGAGATGACGTCGCCGGAGTACACCGACCACTTCCACGCGCTGCCGCTCGAGCTGCGCCAGCTCCTCGGCCGCGAGCAGCGGGGCCTGTACAAGGGGATCAGCGGCGACCTCGTGGACGAGATCTACGACGCGCTGTACCGCCTGAGCCTGGACCGCCCGGTGCCGACGACGCTGCTCACCGACACCGAGGTCGTCGCCGCGCGGTACGAACCGGCTGCCCGCGGGCGCGGCGACACGGGCGCCGCCGGGGAGCCCGACGCGGCGGGGCCGGCCGGGGAGTACGTGCTGCGGCTGCGGCACGCGCAGCTCGGGCGGGAGGTCGAGCGCCGCACGCGCGCGCTCGTCGTCGCGACCGGCTACGCCGCCTCCGTCCCGGCGTTCCTCGACCCGGTGCGCCACCTGCTCCGGTTCGACGAGCTCGGGCGGTTCGACGTCGCGCGCGACTACACGGTCGACGACGCGCGCCGCGTCCACGTGCTCAACGGCGAGGAGCACACGCACGGCATCACCGCCCCGGACCTCGGGTTCGCCGCGTGGCGCAACGCCGTCGTGCTGCGCACCGTCACGGGCCGCGAGGTGTACCCGGTGGAGGAGCGCATCGCGTTCCAGACGTTCGGGCTGCCCGACGACGCCGGTCCCGCCACCGCCCCGCCTCCGACCGCGTCGCGCACCGCGGACGCCGCAGCGTCCGCCGCGACGGCCGGGCGCACGGCAGGGGAGGCCCGATGAGCGCCCCCACCGCGATGACGGCGGCCGCGCCGTCGCCCGCCCCGGCGACGAGCGCGAGCCCGGGCGCCGCCTTCGCGGTGCGGGTCCGGCTCGGCAGCGGCCGCGCGGACGTCTCGTTCGAGGCGGTCGACCCGGTGCGCGACGCCGCGCTCGTGCAGGGCTGGCTCGCGCACCCCCGCTCGGCGTTCTGGCAGCTGGGCCACCTCGACGTCGACGGCGTGCGGGACTACCTCGCAGGGGTCCGCGCCGACCCGCACCAGGACGCGTGGCTCGGCCGGGTCGACGGCGTGCCGTCGTTCCTCGTGGAGACGTACGACCCGGCCCGCGTCACGCTCGCGGACGTCCCTGCGGCCGTCGCTCTGCTGGAGCCGGGCGACGTCGGGATGCACCTGCTCGTCGCGCCCCCGGCCGGTCCCGCGCGCGGCGGGTTCACCTCGGCGGTGATGGGCGCCGTCGTGCGGTTCTGCCTCGACCCCGCGGGCCGGGGCGCCCGCCGCGTCGTCGTCGAGCCGGACGTGCGCAACGCCGCGATCGCGGCGAAGAACGCCGCGGCCGGGTTCCGCGTGCTGCGCGAGGTGGAGCTGCCCGGCAAGACGGCGCACCTCGCCGTCGCGACGCGGGCCGACCTCGACGCGAGCCCGCTGGGCGACGGCGTCGACCACGCGCCGCACCTGCGCCCCGACCTCGCCGAGCGCGCGCACCGCCACCTCGTCGCCAAGACGATCGCCGAGCTCACCCACGAGCGGCTGCTCGCGCCGCGCGCGGAGGTCTGGCCGGTCGAGGCCGACGGGCCGGGGCAGTACGTGCTGCCCGTCGCGGACGGCTCGGTGGAGTACCGGTTCGTCGCGCGGCGGTACGCGCTCGAGCACTGGGTGCTCGACGAGGCGTCGATCCGGCGCACCACGACGGCCGGGCACGGCACGGCGGGCCGGCCGGGCGACGCGGGCGACCCCGCGGGTCCGGGCGGCACGGACGCGCGGCGCGAGCTGCCGGTCGACGCGCTCGACCTCGTCGTCGAGCTCCAGCCCGACCTGCGCATCCCCGACGACCTGCTCGCCACCTACCTCGAGGAGGTGTCGTCCACGCTCGCGAGCGCGACGGCGAAGCTCGAGCGGTACGAGCGCACCGGCGGGCCGAGCGCCACCGACCTCCTCGGCGCGTCGTTCCAGCAGGTCGAGGCGGCGATGACGGAGGGGCACCCGGGGTTCGTCGCGAACAACGGGCGCATCGGGTTCGGCCTCGCGGAGTACCGCGCGTACGCGCCCGAGAACGGGGGCCGCGTGCGGCTGCTGTGGCTCGCCGCGCGGCGCGAGCACACCCACCTCGCGCTCGGTGCGGGGCTCGACGAGGAGACGCACTACGGGGCCGAGCTCACGCCCGACGAGCGCGCCGCGTTCGCCGAGCGGCTCGCCGCGCGCGGCCTCGACCCGGCCGACTACCTCTACCTGCCCGTGCACCCGTGGCAGTGGGAGCACCGCGTGCCCATCACGTTCGCGGCCGACGTCGCGCGCGGCGACCTCGTCCCGCTCGGGCCGGGCGCCGACGAGTACCAGCCGCAGCAGTCGATCCGCACCCTGTTCAACCTCACCCGGCCCGGCCGCCACTACGTCAAGGTCGCGCTCGCGATCCAGAACATGGGGTTCCTGCGCGGGCTGTCACCCGCGTACATGCGCGACACCCCCGCCATCAACGACTGGGTCGCCGACCTCGTCGCCGCCGACCCGGAGCTCGGCGGCCGCGGGTTCACCGTGCTGCGCGAGCTCGCCTCGATCGGGTACACCGGCGACGTCTACCACCGCACCGCCACGCCGTCCCCGCACCGCAAGATGCTCGCCGCCCTGTGGCGCGAGAGCCCCGTGCCGCGCACCGGGCCCGGGGAGCGCCTCGCCACCATGGCCGCGCTCCTGCACCGCGACCCCGACGGCGCCGCGCACGTGACCGCGCTCGTGCGCGCCTCCGGGCTCGACCCCGCCGACTGGGTACGCGCCTACCTCGACGCCTACCTGCGCCCGCTCGCCCACGCGCTCCTCGCGCACGACCTCGCGTTCATGCCGCACGGCGAGAACCTCATCCTCGTGCTCCGTGATCACGTCGTGGTGCGCGCGGTCATGAAGGACGTCGGCGAGGAGATCGCCGTCCTCGGCGACGCGCCGCTCCCGCCCGGCGTCGAGCGCGTGCGCGCCGTCGTCGACGACGAGGAGAAGGCGCTCGCGATCTTCACCGACGTGTTCGACGGCGTCCTGCGCCACCTCGCCGCGATCCTCGCCGGCGACGGCGTGCTGCCCGAGGACCGGTTCTGGCGGCTCGTCGCGGAGTGCCTCGACGCCCACCGCGCCGACCACCCCGACCTGCGCGGCGGCGTCGACCTGCGCGCCCCGCGGTTCGCGCACTCGTGCCTCAACCGCCTCCAGCTGCGCAACACGCTCCAGATGGTCGACCTCGCCGACCAGTCCGCGTCCCTGCTGTACGCGGGCACCCTCGCCAACCCCGCCGCGCGGGAGGGCTGACGTGGCGGCGAACCCGGGCGGGTTCTCCGTGCACCGCGACGCGTGGGGCGTCCCGCACGTGCGCGCCGCCGACGAGCTCGCGCTCGCGCGCGGGCAGGGGTACGTCACCGCGCTCGACCGCGGCTGGCAGATCGAGGTCGACCGGTGGCGCGCCGAGGGGCGGCTCGCCGAGCGCCTGGGCGAGCCGGGCCTCGCGTGGGACCGGTTCGCCCACCGCGTCCGTCTCGCCGACACCGCGCGTCGCGCCTACGCGGCGCTCGCGGACGACGACCGTGCTTGGGTCGACGCGTACACCGCGGGCGTGAACGACGGTCTCGAGCGCGGGCGCGACGTGCCCGAGATGCACGCCCTCGCCGACGCGGCCTGGCCCGGAGGGGGCGACCTGCCGCCGCACGAGCCGTGGCCCGCGTGGGCGCCCCTCGGCGTCTTCCTCGTCGCGCACGTCCTGTTCTCCGGCTTCCCGCACGTGCTGTGGCGCGACCACGTCGCGCGCACGCTCGGGGCCGAGGTCGCGCGCTCCCGGCCCGACGTTCCCCTCACCACGGTGCTCGACCTGCTCGCCGTCGACGGCGGCCCCGGCTCGGGGTCGAACGCGTGGGCGCTCGCGGGCGCGCGCACGCGCGGCGGGGCGCCGCTGCTCGCGGGCGACCCGCACCGCCTCCTGGAGCTGCCGGGCGTCTACCAGCAGGTGCGCCTGGCGTGCGACGCGTACGACGTCGTCGGCCTCGCCTTCCCCGGTGTCCCGGGGGTCCCGCACTTCGGGCACGCGGGCGCGGCGGCGTGGGGCGTGACGAACGCGATGGCGCACCACGTGGACGTCGTGGCGGAGCGGCTGCACCGCACCGCGGACGGCGGCGTCGTCGCGGAAGGGCCGGACGGTCCGGAGCCGGCGGACGTCGTCCACGCCACGGTCCGCGTGCGCGCGGTCGGCGGCCCGGTCGAGCACCGCGTGGAGACGATCGAGACGGTGCGCGGCGTCGTCGTCACGGGTGGGCCCGACGACCCGGGCCGGACGTTCGCGGTGCGTCTGCCCGCTCGCGTGGACGCCGACCTCGGGGTCGCCGCGTGGCGACGGCTCCTGCGGGCCGGGTCGGCGCGCGACGTGACGGACGCGTTCGCGACGTGGGTCGACCCGGTGGACCGCGTGCTGGCGGCGGACCGCGCGACCGTGCTGTCGGTGACGGCGGGGCGCGTGCCCCGCCGTGACCCGGCCGAGCGCGCGCTGCCCCTGCCGGGGTGGGCCGACGCCGGGCGCGCCCGCCCGTGGGTCGTGCCGCCCCCGCCCGTGGTCGTCGACGACGTCGCGGTCGACGCGAACGAGCGGCCCGCGCGGCCCGACCTCGACCTGGGCCGCACGTACGCCCCGCCGCACCGCGCCCGCCGGATCCGGGCGCTCCTCGCGGCGGCGGGCGACGACGCGACCGCGGCGGACCAGTCGCGCGTCCACGCGGACACGCTGCTCGGCGGCGCGGACGACCTGCTCGGGTGGCTCGACCGCGACGCCTACGCCTCGGGCGACGAGGCCGGGGCCGACGACGGCACGACCGCGCGTCCCGACCCCGCGACGGTCCACGCGGCGGCGCGGCTGCGCGCGTGGGACCGCCGCATGGACGCGGACAGCGCCGACGCGGCGCTCTTCGCGGCCTGGCGCGGCGCGCTGGTCGGCCGGGTCGCGGCGCACCCCGCGCTCGCGCCGCTGCACGCGCCCCACGGCCTCGACCCGGTCTTCGCGCCGTGGCTGTCCGTCACCGCGCGGGTCGCCGACGCGCTGCCCGCGCTCCTCGGCGCCGCGTGGCTCGGGATCGACGGCGCCGCGCTCGCGTGGGCCGCGCTCGCCGACGTCGTGCGGGCGCGGGACGACGCGTCGGGCCCGGTCCCGGTGTGGGGCGACACCCACCGCGTGCTCGGGCTGCACGTGCTCCTCGACGTGCCGGGCGCGCCGGTCCCGCGCGTGCCGGACGTGCCGCTCGGGGGCGACACGGACACCGTGCGCTGCACCGCGAGCGTGCCGGGGGTCAGCGACGTGTGCGTGCGCGGGTCGGTCGCGCGCTGGGTGTGGGGCCTCGCCGACCGGGACGCGAGCCGCTGGGGCGTGCCGTTCGGCGCGAGCGGAGACCCGCGCTCGCCCCACTTCACCGACCGGCTCGCCGCCTGGGCCGACGCCGAGACCGTGCCCGTCGTGACCGACTGGGCCCTGCTGCGCCACGAGGAGACCCGATGACCGCGACCGACCTGCCCGCCCCCGGCCGCCTGCCCACCGGCGCGCCCGGGGAGCTGCTCCTCACGCACCACGCGCCGGGCGGCGGCCGCCTGACGCTGCGCGTCCTCGACCCGGACGCGGACCTCGACGTGCTGCACGCCTGGGTGACCCGGCCGTGGGCACGGTTCTGGGGACTCGGGGACCTGTCCCGGACGGAGCTGCGCGACCTGTACGCCTACGTCGGCTCGCTGCCGACGCACCACGCGTTCCTCGTGCGGTGGGACGACGCCCCGGTCGCGCTCCTGCAGACCTACGAGCCGGAGCACGACCCCGTCGGGGAGGCGTACGCGGTGGCGCCGGGCGACGTCGGGCTGCACTTCCTGCTCGGCGGGCGCGGCCCGCGCGGGGCGGACCTGTGGGCCGCCGTCGGCCCGCTGGTCGTCGCGTTCTGCCTCGCCGACCCGCGGGTGGACCGGATCGTCGTCGAGCCGGACGCGGCGAACGAGCGGGCGCACGCCCGGATGCGGGCCCTCGGCTTTCAGGTGGCCGAGCGGGTGCGCGTGGGGGAGAAGGACGCGCTCCTCGCGTTCCTGTCGCGCGACCGCGCGCGCGACCTGCTCGACCAGGCGGAGAGGGCAGCGGCGCTGGAGTGACCGGCTGCGCCGCCGAGCGCGGTGCCGCGGTCCCCGCGCGCGGTGGCGCGGCGGCCGGGCGTCGGGTCAGCCGCCGGTGAAGGGGGCGGTCGTCAGCGGAGTCCCGAGCGCCTCGCACGCGTCGCCGAGGTCAGCCTGGGCCTGCGACCACTCCGGGGACCCCACCCCGGTCGACTCTGCGAACGTCCCGACCGCGACGGCCGGCGCGGCCGCCTGGAGGTCGCCGACCGCCGTCTGCACGGCGCTGTCCCCGCCGGACGGCAGGCGGCCGAGCACGCGGGTGGCGAGCTCGTACCAGCCATCCCGCTCCTGCTCCGCCATGCGGCCGTCAGCGAGGCCGAGGTCGGCGTTCTCCACGATCGTCATGACATCGCTGAAGGCGACGCAGGTCGCGGCGTCGTCCGGGGCGCCGTCCTGCGCCGGGGCGTCCGTGGCGGGCGACGGCGCAGCGCTGCTCGCCGCCTCCGGTTCCTCGGTCCCGTCCGCCGGGCCGGCACCGCCGGACCCGCACCCGACCAGGACCGCCGTGCTCAGCACCACGGCCGCTGCCGCCACCCACCCTCGCGCTCGCATCCGCGCATGCTACCGGTGCGGGGACCGCGTACGACGACGGACGGCGACCCGGGGGTCACCGAGGAGCGGCGACCGCGTGACCGGCGTCGCGCAGCACCCGGGTGGCCTGCTCGAGCCGCACCTCCGGGACCAGCACGAGGTCCGCGTGGAACGTGGACGCGACGAACACCGGCACGCCCGCCTCGCCCAGCGGCCCGACGACGGACGCGAGCACGCCCGACGTCTCCAGCCCGTGGGCCGAGCCGTAGAAGCCCGCCCACCGCTCGGCGTCGTCGAACGGCGAGGCGTGCCGCACGACCGTGAGCCCTTCGGGGGCGCGCACGAGCGCGACCCACTCGTCGTCCTCGGGGAAGGTGGCGCCCGGGACGTGGCCGAGCAGGAAGCGGTCGGGGACGACGTGCAGGTCGAACGAGGTCATGGCCGCACGGTAGCGGTGGGCGCCCACACCGGGGCGCGGCGAGACGACGGGCCGCTCGCCGGACGAGGGCAGCGGGCGGGTACCGCGACCGGCACGGAGCCGCCCGTCAGCGGGCCAGGCGCTCCACGACCGCCCCGTACAGCCACGGCGCGGCGCTCGCGGCGGGCACGATCGCGCGGCGGGCGGGGCTGCCCGCCCAGGCGAGCAGCCCGGAGGTGAGGACGCGATAGTCGCGCGTGGCGCGGGACCAGGCGCGCTCGTACCCGGCCGGGTCGTCGAGGTGGCGCACGGCGGCCTCGGCCTGGGCGAGCCCGACGCGCACGCCCTCGCCGGTGAGCGCGTCGACGTACCCGGACGCGTCGCCCACGAGGCGCACGTGCCCGGCGGTGCGGCGTCGGGCACGCTGGCGCAGCGGCCCCGCGCCGCGGACGCGCCCGAGCACGGGGGCGTCGCGCACGCGGTCCGCGAGCTCGCCGAACGCGTCGAGCCCGTGGTGCGCGTCCTGCGGTGTGCCGCGGGCGCCGTCGCGGTGGGCGAGGACGGCGACGCCGACGACGTCGGGCGCGACCGGGGTGACGTACGCCTCGGCGTGCGGTGCCCAGTGCACCTCGACGAGGTCGCTCCACGGGGCCAGCCGGTAGTGGGTGCGCAGGCCGAACCGGGCGCGCCCGTGCGGCGGGGCGTCGAGCCCGGTCAGACGGCGCACGGTGGAGTGCAGCCCGTCGCAGCCGAGCACGCGGGCGGCCCGCACGACCTCGTCCGCGCCGCCGTCCGGCCCGGGTGCCTCCCCGGCGGGTGCTCGCGCCGCACCGAGCACGACGTCGACCCCGCGGGCGTCCTGGCGCAGCGCCCGGAGCGTGGCGTGCTCGATCGTGACGCCCTCGGCGAGCGCGCGCTCGCGCAGGGCGGCGTGCAGCGCGGTGCGGCGCACGCCGCGGCCCGGGCCGGCGGCGAACGGGTGGTCGGCGTGGCGGGTGGCGTCGCGGTAGCTGATGCCGGCGAGCGGGTGGCCCGGCGGGTCGACGCCGAGGGCGAGGACCGCGGCGAGCGCGCCGGGGAGCAGGCCCTCGCCGCACGCCTTGTCGATGACGCCCGCGCGGCGGTCGACCACGAGGACGTCGTGCCCGGCGCGGCGGGCGTGCAGGGCGGCGGCGAGCCCGACGGGCCCGCCGCCGACGACCAGCACGTCGACCTCGCGGTCGGTCGTGCGGAGGTCGGTCGACCGGGGAGGGGTCACGGCACGGCCGGGTGCGCGGCGGCGCCGGCCTGGGTCGCGCGGGCCAGGGCGCGCTCCTCGGCGGGGATGCGGAAGCGGGCGAGCAGCACGGCGTTGAGCAGCGTGAACGCGACGGCCGTGATCCAGCACGAGTGCACGAGCGGCAGCGCGACGCCCTCGACCACGACCGCGACGTAGTTGGGGTGGCGCAGCCACCGGTAGGGGCCGCGTGCGACGAGCGGCAGGCCCGGCACGACGATGACGCGCGTGTTCCACCGCGGCCCGAGGGTCGCGATGCACCACCAGCGCAGGCCCTGGCTCGCGAGCACGAGGACGAGCATGGGCCAGCCGAGCCACGGCAGGAACGGGCGGTCGGCGAGCCACGCCTCGGCCACGCACGCGAGCAGCAGACCCGTGTGCAGGGCGACCATCGCGGGGAAGTGGCCGCGGCCCGACTCGACGCCGCCCCGGGCGAACGACCAGCGGGCGTTGCGGGCCGAGACGACGAGCTCGGCGAGGCGTTCGACGGCGGTGGCGCCGACGAGCACCACGTACCAGGCGAGGCTCATCCCTGGACCCCCTCGGCTCGCGCGACCGCGTGCTCGCCCGCGTGACCGGGCCCGTGCGCCCGGCGCGGGCCGCGGCCGTCGAGCCGCAGCAGGACGAGCTCGGTGCTCACCCCGGGACCGAACGCCATGAGGACGGCCGGCGCGCCGGGCGGCACGTCCGTGCGGGCCAGGGTCGCGCCGAGCACGTGCAGCACCGACGCCGACGACAGGTTCCCCACGTCGCGCAGGGACGCCCGGCTGAGCGCGAGCTCCTCCTCGGCGAGTCCCAGGGTGTCGCGCACCGCGTCCAGGACGCGGGGGCCGCCCGCGTGCACGACCCACGCCCCGACGTCGCCCGGCTCGAGGTCGTGCTCGGCGAGCAGGGCCTTGACGTCGCCCAGCAGGTGCGCCCCGATGAGCTCGGGCAGACGCGCCGACAGCACGATCTCGAACCCCGTGTCGCCGACGCGCCACCCCAGGTCGCCCGTCGTGCCCGCGTGCAGGTGCGAGCGCGAGTCGACGACGCGCACGCCCCGGGCGCGCCCGCCCGCGCCCGCCCGCCCGTACGGGCCCGGGCGTCGGGCGAGGCGGTGCTCGTCCCCGACGAGGACGGCCGCCCCCGCGCCGTCGCCGAACAGGCCCGACGCCACGATGTTCGCCGTCGACGGGTCGGTGCGCTGGAGCGTCAGGGAGCACAGCTCGACGGCGACGAGGAGCGCGACGTCCCGCGGGCGTCCCCGCAGCAGGTCGTCCGCCCGCGCCAGGCCCGCCGCGCCCCCGGCGCAGCCCCACCCGAACGACGGCGTGCGGCGCACGTCCGGTCGCAGGCCGAGCCGGGCCGCGACGAGCACGTCGAGCGTCGGCGCGCCCACGCCCGTGACGGTGGTGAGGACCACGTGGTCGACCTCGTCCGGGCGCAGGCCCGCGTCGTCGAGCGCCGCGCGGCACGCCTGCTCCGCGAGGTCGGTCCCGAGCGCGAGGAAGGCGTCGTTGGCCGAGCCGAACGACAGTCCGCCGTAGTCCTCCAGGGGCAGCGCGAGATGACGGGTCTCGACGCCCGCGTGGGCGTGCAGCCGGCGCGTGAGCGCACGGCGCACCGGGTCGTCGGTGAGCAGCTCGCTCGTGACCCGGGAGATCTCGTCCTGGCGGTACGCATGCGCGGGAAGCGAGGTCCCGACGGCGACGACGCGCGACATGCCCGCATCGTCCCACCGGCCCGGTCCGCCCGCGCGGGGGGAGGGGTGCGCCGCGGCGACGAGCCCGGGCGCCGGGCGCGCGACCCGGCGGCGGGCTAGGTTGCCGCCATGGTGACCGGTCGCTCGCGAGGGCTCGTGCGCGGCCTCGTGGTCGCGAGCCACCTCCCGCCCACCGTGATGGTCACCGCGTTCGCCCTCGCGCTCTCCGCGGGCATCGGCGCCGGCGCCCGCACGACGACGCTCGTCGCGCTCGCCGTCCTCACCGGCCAGCTCTCCGTCGGCTGGTCCAACGACTGGCTCGACGCGCGCCGCGACGTCGCCGTCGGTCGCGCCGACAAGCCCGTGGTCACGGGCCTCGTCACGGCGGCCACCCTGCGTGCCGCGGCGCTCGTGGCGCTCGGCGCGTGCGTCGTGCTGTCCCTCGCGACCGGGCTGCTGCCCGGGGCGGTGCACGTCGTCGCCGTCGGGGTCGCGTGGTCGTACAACGCGCTGCTCAAGGCCACGTGGTGGTCCTGGGCCCCGTACGCCGTCTCCTTCGGGCTGCTCGCCGTGTTCGTCGTGCTGGCCGCCCCCGGAGCGGGCCGCCCCGCCCCGTGGGCCGTCGCGGCCGCCGCGCTGCTCGGCGTCGGCGCGCACGTCGCGAACACGCTGCCCGACCTCGAGGACGACGCCGCCACGGGCGTGCGCGGCCTGCCGCACCGGCTCGGGCGCCGCGCGAGCTCCGTGCTCGCGCCCGTGCTGCTCGCCGCGGCGTCCGCGCTCGTCGTGCTCGCACCGCCCACGCCCCCCGGCCCCGTGACGTGGGCCCTGGGCGCCGTCGCCGTCGTGCTCGCCCTCGCCGCCGGCGCCGTCGGGGTCGTGCGCCCGCGCAGCCGCGCCCCGTTCGCGCTCTCCATGGCCGTCGCGGGCGTGTGCGTCGTGCTGCTCGTCCTCGCGGCGCCCGCCGTCGTCGTGCCCGGCTGACCGGCGTCAGCCCGCCGCGCGCACCAGACCCTCGACCACGGCCGCCACACCCGGGGACGGGCGCTCCCCGTACGTGACCGCGAGCACGCGCCGCGCCGCCCCCGGCAGCGCCCGCACCGTCACCCGCGGGTCCCGGTGCGCCCGCAGCGCCAGCGCAGGCAGCAGGGACACCCCCACGCCCGACGCCACGAGCGCCTGCACCGCGACGTAGTCGTCCGTCTCGAACGCGACGCGCGGCGTGAACCCCGCCCGCTCGCACCGCCCCACCAGGTCCGCCCGGCACCGCTCGCAGCCCGCGATCCACGCCGCGTCCGCGAGCGGAGCGAGGTCCACCGCCCCCTCCTCGGACGACGCCGCGGCCCCGTCCGTGGCGGAGCGCGTGCCGGGGTGCGCCCCCGGGTGCGGGCCTGGGTGCGGGCCGGCCCCCGCCTGCACGAGGAACAGCTCCTCCGCGAGCACCGGCACCGCGCGCAGCCCCTCCACGTCCACCGGCGACCGGTCGTGCTCGAACACCAGCGCCACGTCCACCGCACCGCGCCGCAACGCGTCCAGCGCCTCCGGCGGCTCCGCCTCCACCAGCCCCACGCCCAGCCCCGGGTGCTCGCGCGCCAGGCGACCCACGACGTCGGGCACCAGCGTCGCCAACGCCGACGGGAAGGCCGCCAGCCGCACCCGACCCGCCGACAACGACACCAGGGCGTCCAGCTCCTCGCGCGCCGCGCCCACGCGCCCCAGGATCTCGTCCGCCCGCGCCGCGAGCAGCCGACCCGCCGCCGTCAGCCGCACACCCCGGCCGTGCCGCTCCGTCAGCGGCACCCCCACCTCCGCCTCCAGGCGCGCCAGATGATGGCTCACCGACGGCTGCGCGTAGTGCAGCGCACGCGCCGCCCCCGTGACCGAGCCCTCGCGCGCCACCGCCGCCAGCACCCGCAACCGCGTCAGGTCCATGTCCACACCCTCATGCGCGAAGCATAGATCCCGTCGATCGGTCCCCACGGAACAGGCATTGGACCGATGAGACGGCCCGCGGCACCGTGGACCCATGCCCCCCGCAGACCTCGCCCCGCCCACCCTGCGCGACGTCCTCGACGCCCGCCGCCTCCTCGCCACCCACCTCCAGCCCACCCCCGCCCGCACCTACCCCGCGCTCGACCGCGCCACCGGCGCCCACGTCGTCGTCAAGCACGAGAACCACCAGCCCACCGGAGCCTTCAAGGTCCGCGGCGCCCTCAACCTGCTCCTGCGCCTCACCCCCGACGAGCGCGCCCACGGCGTCACCGCCTTCTCCACCGGCAACCACGCCCAGGCCGTCGCCCACGCCGCCCGCACCACCGCCACCCCCTGCACCATCGTCATGCCCACCGATCCCAACCCCACCAAGGCCGACGCCGTCCGCGACCTCGGCGCCCGCCTCGTCCTCTCCGGCACCACCTTCGACGACGCCCGGGAGCACGCCACGGCGCTCGCGGCCGAGGACAGGTCCCGGCTCGTCAGCGCGGCGAACGAGCCTCTTCTCGTCGCCGGGGTCGCGACGGCGTACCTCGAGCTCCTCGCCGACGCGCCGGACCTCGACGTGCTCGTGGTCCCCGTGGGCGGGGGGAGCGGCGCGGCCGCGGCGTGCCTCGTCGCCCAGGCGCTCGCCCCCGGGCTCGAGGTGGTCGCCGTCCAGTCGGCCGCCTCGCCCGCCGCGCACGACTCGTGGCGCGCGCGCGACCTCGTCGCCCGGCCCAACACCTCGCGCGCCGAGGGCCTCGCCACCGGCACCGGCTTCGCGCTCACCCAGGCCGTCCTGCGCGAGCACCTCGACGACTTCGTGCTCGTCGACGACGACACGATCGACCGCGCCGCCGCGCTCTACCTCACCGCGGCCCGGACCGTCGCCGAGGGGGCCGGCGCCGCCGCTCTCGCCGCCGTCCTCGCCGACCCCGACCGGTTCGCCGGGCGCCGCGTCGGCGTCGTCTGCTCGGGCGGGAACGCGAGCCCGGCGGAGCTGCGCCGCGTCTCCGCGCACCTGCCCCGGTAGCCGCCTCGGAGCCGGAGCGCGCGACGACGGCGGCCCCGGCGGCCGGACCGCGGCCCCGGGCCTAGGCTCGCCCCATGGCCCGCTACCTCGACGTGCACCCCGACAACCCGCAGCCGCGCGCGATCGCGCAGGTCGTCGCCCTCCTCGAGGACGGCGGCCTCGTGGCCTACCCGACCGACTCCGGCTACGCGCTCGGCTGCCGCATGGACGACCGCGAGGGCGCCGACCGCATCCGCCGCATCCGCCACCTCGACGACCGGCACCACTTCACGCTCGTGTGCGCCGACTTCGCCCAGCTCGGCCACTTCGTCATGGTCGACAACGCGGCGTTCCGGTCGATCAAGGCCGCCACCCCGGGCCCGTACACGTTCATCCTGCGCGCGACGTCCGAGGTCCCGCGCCGCCTCGCGCACCCCAAGAAGAAGACCGTGGGCGTCCGCATCCCCGGGGACACCGTCGCCCAGGCCATCGTCGCCGCGCTCGGGGAGCCGATCCTGTCGAGCTCGCTCATCCTCCCCGGCTCGACCGAGGCGCTCACCGACGGCTGGGCGATCAAGGAGGAGCTCGACCACGTCGTCGACGCGGTCGTGGACGGCGGCGAGCGGGGCAGCGAGCCGACGACGGTCGTCGACTTCTCCGACGGCGCCCCCGAGGTCGTGCGCGTCGGCGCGGGCGACCCGTCCCGCTTCGAGTAGGACACTGCCGGGCCGTCGTCGCGGCCACCCCGGACGGGATCGGCCGCGCCCGCCGGCCGCTCAGGCCCGCGGGCCCAGGAGCAGCCGCAGACGCTCGCGGTCGACCGGGTCGACGAGCGCCCCGCGCTCCTCGCGCACCCACCAGTCGCCCGTGCGTCGCCGCTCGGCGCGCGTCGTGTAGCGGTAACGGAAGACGCGGGCCCGCACCCACCGCGGGGCGGGGCCGTCGGGGTCGTCGGCGAACGGGTCCGCCGCGAGCAGGCGCAGGGTCGGGCGGTCGGCCTCCAGGAGCCGGAGCAGCAGCACCTCGAACCACCGCGTGCCGGGCGACCCGAGCGCGAGGAACCACATCTGCCAGTCCAGCCGCAGGTGGTACGGCGCGACCTGCGGCGGGCGGCGCCCCACGTCGCCCGGCTTGCCGCGGAACGCGTACTCGACCCAGTCGTCGGGACCGGGGGAGCGGGCCGTCGTCCCCTCCACGACGACCTCGTCGCGGCGCCGCGAGACCGAGCCGAACGCGCCGTACGCGTTGACGAGGCGGAACGGCTCGAAGCTCGCGTTCATGAGCTGCCGGCGCGCGACGAGGTTCCGCGCCGGGCGCACGCCGAGGACGAGCAGGAGCGCCGACACCGCGAGCACGGCCACGACGAGGGTGACCGGGCCGCCCAGGGCGGCGGCGCCGTCGGGCACCGGATCCTCGCCGCGGCCGAGCGCGGGCACGAGCCACGACCCGACGGCGGCCCACGCGCCGTCGCTCACGACGCCGAGCCCGAGCACGATCGTCAGCCAGTTCAGCCACGCGAAGTTCCCCGTCACGAGCAGCCACGCCTGCGTGAGCACCACGACCCCGCCCGCGACGCTCGCGACCGGCTGCGGCGCGAAGAGCGCGAACGGCACGACGAGCTGCGTCACGTGGTTGCCCGCCACCTCGATGCGGTGCCACCACCGCGGCAGGTGGTGCGCGTGCCACGAGAACGGGCCGGGGAGGGGCTGCGTCTCGTGGTGGTATTCCAGGGCCGTGAGGTCGCGCCACGCGCGGTCCCCGCGGAGCTTGATGAGTCCCGCGCCGAGCTCGACCCGGAACAGGCACCAGCGGGCGAGGAGCAGGACGAGCAGCGGGGGAGGGGCGCCCTCGCCGGACGAGCCCAGCCACCCCACGAGGAACGTCACCTCGCACAGGAGCGACTCCCAGCCGAACCCGTAGAACCGCTGCCCGACGTTCACCACCGACAGGTAGACGGCCCACAGCACGAGGAAGGCGAGCGTCGTCAGCCACCACGGCCCGCGCTGCGGGACCCCCACGACGAGGAGCGCCGCCAGCCCCGCCCCGCCCCACGCGAGCGCGATCACGAACCGGTCCGAGCACCGCCACCGGAGCACGCTCGGGGCGTCGCGCCACGTCGTGCGCGCCACGAACGTCGCGGCGGGCAGCAGCCCACGCTCGCCCAGCAGCGGGCGCCACTGCCGCACGACGACGAGGAACGCGACGACGAGGACCGCCGCCGTGCCGCGCTGCAGCACCTCGCGCGCGACGTCGTAGCCGGGCGCCCAGAACCACGACCCGAGCCAGGTCGCCACGTCGTCGGGCAGGACGTCCGCCATCTGCCCACGGTAGGGCTGTGAGCCCTGTCTCACCCGCGGTCCGGCCGTCCCCGCGCCGGGCCACGACCGCGTCGCGCCCCTACCATCGGGGCATGAGCAGCCAGGGCCTGAGCCAGTCCACCGACCGCATGCGCGACGCGGGCGTCGCGCCCGCCGCCATCGACGTCTTCGCCCGCTTCTACCGGCTCCTCGAGTCCGGCGCGACCGGCATGATCCCGGAGGCCGACGTCGAGCCGCTCACCGACGTCACGCACCGCGACGAGCTCGAGGTGCCCGAGGACGCCGCCCGCGAGGCGCTGCGCCGCACGGCGGTCATCAAGCTCAACGGCGGCCTCGGCACGTCGATGGGCATGGACCGCGCCAAGTCGCTCCTCACCGTGCGCGACGCCGACCCCCAGCACCCCGACGGCGGGCCGCTGACCTTCCTCGACGTCATCGTCGCGCAGGTGCGCGCCGCGCGGCGCGCGACCGGGGCGCCGCTGCCGCTGCTGCTCATGAACTCGTTCCGCACACAGGCCGACACGCTCGCCGCGCTCGCCCCGCACGACGATCTCGCCGTCGGCGACCTCCCGCTCGACTTCCTGCAGAACCGCGAGCCCAAGCTCCTCGCGAGCGACCTCACGCCCGTCGACTGGCCCGCCGACCCGGAGCTGGAGTGGTGCCCGCCCGGCCACGGCGACCTGTACACCGCCCTCTACGCCTCCGGCGCGCTGCGCGCGCTGCTCGACGCCGGGTACCGCTACGCGAGCGTCTCGAACTCCGACAACCTCGGCGCCGCGCCCGACGCCGCGATGGCCGGCTGGTTCGCCGCGAGCGGGGCGCCGTTCGCCGCCGAGGTCGCGCGCCGCACGCCCGCCGACCGCAAGGGCGGCCACCTCGTCGTGCGCCGCAGCGACGGGCGCCTCGTCCTGCGCGAGACGGCGCAGACCCCGGCCGACGACCAGGACGCCGCCGCCGACATCGGCCGGCACCGGTACTTCAACACCAACAACCTGTGGTTCGACCTCGAGGCGCTGTCGGCCGAGCTCGACCGCACCGGCGGGGTGCTCGAGCTCCCGCTCATCAAGAACACCAAGACCGTCGACCCGACCGACCCGTCGTCGCCCGAGGTCGTGCAGATCGAGTCCGCCATGGGGGCCGCGGTCGAGGTGTTCGACGGCGCCGTCGCGATCGAGGTGGGCCGCGACCGGTTCCTGCCGGTGAAGACGACGAACGACCTCCTCGTGCTCCGCTCCGACGTCTACGACCTCGACGACGCGTACCGGTTCGTCGCGCGCACCGACGCGCCGTTCGTGGACCTCGACCCGGCCCACTACAAGACCATCGCCGCGTTCGACGCCCGGTTCGACGACGGCACCCCGTCCCTGCGCGCGGCCCGCTCGCTCACGGTGCGCGGGGACTGGACCTTCGGCTCCGGCGTGACCGTCACCGGCGAGGCCGAGCTCGCCGACCCGGGCGGCTCCGCCCGCGTCCCCGACGGCGCCGTCGTCGGCCCGGACGGCGTCAGCGCCTGACGCCGGGGGAGAGCCTGGGTCGGCCGAGGTAGAGGCGCGGTCGGCCGAGGTAGAGGCTAGGTCGGCCGGGGTAGAGGCCCGGTCGGCCGGGGTAGAGGCCCGGCCGGTCGGGCACTGCACGCGCCGGGCGGGTGCGCTCGCCTCGGCTCTCGGCTCTCGGCTCTCGGCTCTCGGCTCTCGGCTCTCGGCTCTCGGCCCGACGGCGGTGCCGCCCCGGCTTGTGGTGGTCGCCTGCACCGACGGGTCGAGCGAAAATCATCGATCTGCGAGCAGGTCTGCTTCGCGTGACGACGGCTCTCCTTCGCGTGACCGGGCCTCTACCTCCCGCGACTACGGCTCTATCTCGCTGGACTACGGCTCTACCTCGGCCGACCACGGGTCTACCTCGCGGTGTGCGGGGTTCCTGTGCGGGCGCGGTCAGGCGGGCACGCCGACGACGCGGATGTCGCCCCGGCGCGCGACGAGGGCGCCGGACGACGCGGCGGCGAGGTCGGCGTCGAACCGGTCGAGCTCGGCCGGGGGGACGAGGACGGTGAACGCGGCCGTCGTGCCGTAGTCGACGCCCTCGAGCGTGCCGTGGTGGTGGTCGCACCAGTCGCGCAGGACGCCGTGGAGGCGCCCGGCGTCGGCGTGCGGGGCGTCGACGTGCACCGCGGTGAGCACGGCGCGGCGCACGGGTCGCGCGAGGTCGAGCGCCTCGCTCACCGCGCTCGAGTAGGCGCGCACGAGGCCGCCGGCTCCGAGCAGGACGCCGCCGAAGTATCGCGTGACGACGGCGACGACGTCGGTCACGTGGCGGTGCCGCAGCACCTCGAGCATGGGGATGCCCGCGGTGCCGGAGGGCTCGCCGTCGTCGGTGGAGCGCTGCTGGTCGGCGTGCGGGCCGACGACGAGCGCGACGCAGTGGTGGCGCGCGTCCCAGTGCTCCTTGCGCACGCGCGCGACGACGGCGTCGGCCGCGGCGACGGACGGGACGGGGGAGAGGTGCGCGAGGAAGCGGGACTTCTTGACGACCAGCTCGTGGTCGACGGGTCCGGCGATCGTCCCCCACAGCTCCCCGGTGCCCGCGCTCACCCTGCGAGCCTAGCCGCGACGGCGCCCGGGTCGACGACCGACCCGGGCGCCGTCGGTGGGCGTCGTGGCGGTCAGTCCGTGCCGGACTCCATCGCGGCGCGGTCGAGGAGCGCGTCGTCGCCCTCGGCCATGCCCCGCGACGCGATGACCTCGGCGCCGCCCTCGGGCATCGCGCCGATGAGCTCGGTGGAGGCCTGCACGGCCCCGATGAGCGCGGCGTGCGTGGTGCCGACGATCCCGATGCCGGCGTACTGCTCGAGCTTGGCCCGCGAGTCGGCGATGTCGAGGTTGCGCATGGTGAGCTGGCCGATCCGGTCCATCGGGCCGAACGCGGAGTCCTCGGTGCGCTCCATCGACAGCTTGTCCGGGTGGTAGCTGAACGCGGGCCCGGTGGTGTCGAGGATCGAGTAGTCCTCGCCGCGGCGCAGGCGCAGCGTGACCTCGCCGGTGACGGCGGTGCTGACCCAGCGCTGGAGCGACTCGCGGATCATGAGCGCCTGCGGGTCGAGCCACCGGCCCTCGTACATGAGGCGGCCGAGGCGGCGACCCTCGGTGTGGTACTGCGCGAGGGTGTCCTCGTTGTGGATCGCGTTGACCAGGCGCTCGTACGCGGCGTGCAGGAGCGCCATGCCGGGGGCCTCGTAGATGCCGCGGCTCTTGGCCTCGATGATGCGGTTCTCGATCTGGTCGGACATGCCGAGCCCGTGGCGGCCGCCGATCGCGTTGGCCTCCTGGACCAGCGCGACGGCCGACTCGAACTCCTCCCCGTTGATCGTCACCGGACGGCCCTGGACGAAGCCGATCGTCACGTCCTCGGTCGCGATCTCGACCGCGGGGTCCCAGAACCGCACGCCCATGATCGGGTCGACGGTCTCGATGCCCGTGTCGAGGTGCTCGAGCGTCTTCGCCTCGTGCGTCGCGCCCCAGATGTTCGCGTCCGTGGAGTACGCCTTCTCGGTGCTGTCCCGGTACGGCAGGTCGTGGGCCAGCAGCCACTCCGACATCTCCTTGCGCCCGCCGAGCTCCGCCACGAAGTCCGCGTCGAGCCACGGCTTGTAGATGCGCAGGTGCGGGTTGGCGAGCAGCCCGTAGCGGTAGAACCGCTCGATGTCGTTGCCCTTGAAGGTCGACCCGTCGCCCCAGATCTGGACGTCGTCCTCCTGCATCGCGCGGACGAGGAGCGTGCCCGTGACCGCGCGGCCCAGGGGAGTGGTGTTGAAGTACGCGCGTCCGCCGGAGCGGATGTGGAACGCGCCGCACGCGAGCGCGGCCAGACCCTCCTCGACGAGCGCGGCGCGGCAGTCCACGAGGCGCGCGATCTCGGCGCCGTAGGCGGTCGCGCGACCGGGCACGGAGCCGATGTCGGGCTCGTCGTACTGGCCGATGTCGGCGGTGTAGGTGCACGGCACCGCGCCCTTGTCGCGCATCCACGCGACGGCGACGGACGTGTCGAGGCCCCCGGAGAACGCGATCCCGACGCGCTCTCCCACGGGCAGGGAGGTGAGAACCTTGGACATGGGCACGAGTATGCAGCATTCTGCATACGTATTCAATTCGGTGGTCGGGGAGCCGCGGCGGGCCTGGCGGCGACACGCCCGCCAGTCGCTCTCGACACAAAAAGTGTGCCAAGCGGTAGGGTCCACCCATGCCCGACGACGCTACGTCACCCACCGGCCCGGACGCGGCGGGCGGCACGACCGCCGGCACCGGTACCAGCACCGGCGCCGCGTCCCGCTACCCGCGCCCCACCGTCACGCTCGACGAGGCCGAGTGGGTGTGGCGCCTGCTGGCGACGGAGGCGATGGTCGAGGCCGCGAAGCCGGAGACCGTGCGCCTCGCGGTGATCGCCGGCCTCACGCGCGCCACGGGCGCGCGCTACGGCGACCTGCTGCGCTGCACCGTCGACGCGATCGATCTCGGCCCGGCGACGGAGCGCGCGGGGGAGGGGAGGGTCGTGCTCACGCACGGCAAGCACCGCACGGTGCGCGAGCACGTGCTGAGCGCGAGCGTCGTCGTCGTGCTGCGTCGCTGGATGGCGGTGCGGGAGGTGCTCGCGGCGGACCTCGAGGGGTCGGTGCCGCGCGCGCTGCTGCTCACGGTCCACCACACGCACGACAACGGCGTCACGGTGTCCAGCGGCCTGCCCATCACGAAGCAGGGCCTCGTGCTGTCGTGGCGGCGGTTCGTGCACCGCACGAACGCGCGCTACGGGGCCGTGCGGGCGCCGCTCCCGACGCGCTTCGAGCAGGTCCGGCGGGCGTGGGTCGAGGCGTCAGCCCCGGCGGGGAGCGGGATCGTCGCCGGGCCCGGTCTCGGCGACGACGCCGGGCGGGACGCCCTCCTCGCCGCCGAGCTCCTGGAACAGCGTGAGGTGGAGGCCGGCGGGGGCGTCGAGGCGTGAGTTGAGCGACCCCCAGGGCGTGCGCGTCGGCGGGGCGACGAGCGACGCCCCGGCGGCGACGGCCCGGTCGGTCGCGCCCTCGGCGTCGTCCACCTCGAGCGCGACGCGGAGGTGCCCCGCGACGCGACGCCCGACCTCCAGGTCGTCGATCGCCCGCACGTGCCCGGGGGAGGCGATCTCGAGCGTCGCGCGCCCGACGTCGAGGATCGCCACCCGGTCGTCCTCGCCGTCCGCGTAGGCGATCTGCTGGGGGAGGCCCAGGACGTCGCGGTAGAACGCGAGGGCGGCGTCGTAGTCCTCCGCCTCGACGACGAGCCGGAGCTGGCGGACGGGTGACGGTGCGGCGTGCGGATCGGTCATGCCGCGACCTTACGCTCCTCCAAAGATAAATAGTGTGCCAAGCGCATGAACACCACCCGCACCCCACGCGAACAGCTCACCAACCAGCCCCGAGAAGCGAGGGCCCCGCCACGACTCGCGTGGCGGGGCCCGGTCGCCGTCGGGACGACGGCGGTGGAGGGGAGCGGGGTCAGGGCTGACCGGCCGCCGCCTCCTCGGCCTTGCGCGCGGCGCCGGCCTCGGTGCGCGCACCCTCGGTGGAGAGGTCGCCGCCCGTCGACTCGAGGTGCGCGCGGACGAACCAGTGGAAGAGCTCGAGGTCGTGCAGGTGCCCGATGAGCAGATCGTTCGTGACGTCGTCGAGCTCCTCGGTCGCGGCAGCGGCCTCGCGGTGGGCCGTGATGACGCCGACGTACACCTCGTCGAGGGCGCCGAGGTGCGCGATCGTCGAGGCGCGGCCCAGGGAGTAGTCCTCCCAGGTGCGGGCGGCGACGAGCGCGCCGGGCGTGCCCTGCGGGGAGACGCCGAGGGTCGCGATGCGCTCGGCGGTCGCGTCGACCATCGCGCGGACGGCGTCGACCTGGGGGTCGATCATCTCGTGGACCGCGATGAAGTGCGGGCCGACGACGTTCCAGTGGATGTGCTTGAGCGTGAGCTGCAGGTCGTTGAGCGCGTGCAGCCGCTCCTGGAGGATCCCGGCGACCTGGGCCCCTTCCTCAGGGGTGAGCGACGGGACCGTGTACTTCGGCAGGTCGGAACGAGCAGCCATGGGTTGCCTCCTCGGGGTCGGTGACGCGCGCCGGGACGGCGGCGGGACGACGGCGCGGGTGCCGTCTGCGTCCATCGTGGTGCCGAGGCGCGGTCCTCGCAGGACGAGTGCTCAGTCCCGCGGCCGCACGAGCAGGACGACGCCGAGCACGGCGAGGCCACCGAGCGCCGCCGCGACCGCGGACGAGACGTCGGCCAGCGCGACCGACCGCACGGCGAGCGCGACGACGAGCATCGCGGATTGGAGCACGACGACGCGGCGCAGGTCGGGTGCGAGGGCGCGCAGCTCGGCACGCGCTCCGGGCGGTACGTGATCGCTCCACCACGCGGCGCGGAGCACGAGGTGCCCGAGCGGGAGGAGGGTGAAGACGGCGGGGTCGAAGGGCGCGGTGCCGTCCACGAGGAGCACGACGCCGCCGACGAGGAAGAGGAGGTGGGGCACGGGCGGGGCGGGGAGGTACGCGGTGACGATGCCGAGGCCGAGGGCGACGCCCCACACGAAGGACGGGGCGAGCCCGGTCGTCTGGAGGGCGGCGGCCCCGAACCCGGTCGCGAGGAGGAGCAGGGCGGCGCGCGCCGTCCACGCGGGGAACGTGGGGCCCGTCTCGACGACGAGCCGGGGCGGCGGCCCGGCGGTGACGGTCTCGCGGCGTGCGGGCATCCTCATGGCCGACCGCCCGGGGTCGCGCCCGCGGGGTGCCGGTCGAGGCGTCGTGCGGCGAGCTCGAGCGCGCCGCGGGCGCCGTCGGCGTCGGGGGTGCCGTCGTACCAGCGGACGACGGTGACGCCCCGGCGGCGCAGCTCGTGGATGCGGGCCTCGCGCTCGTGGTGGGTGATGCGCCAGGCGACGGCGACGTGCTCGTCGACGTCGGCGACGCTGACGAGCGGGAGGACGTCGACGACGACGACCACGTGGCCCGTGTCGTGCCACTGGTGGGCGAGGCGGGGCGCCTCGTCGTCGAGGAGGGTGGAGAAGAGGTAGACGGCGGCGCCGGCCGGGACCTGGGGCGGTCGGTGGCGCGCGGTGGGGTCGCCGACGGGCCGGGCCAGGGCGAGCCCGTGGAGGATGCGGCGCAGGTGGCGCCGTCCGCCGCCGGGGCGGACGGGCCGGGCGAGGCGACCGAGGTCGTCCAGGGCGACGCGGTCGCCGTCGGCGAGGACGGCGTGCGCGACGGACGCGGCGGCGTGCCGCGCCAGGTCGAGGGACGTGGGCTCGTCGGGGCGCTGCTCGCCGACACCGTTCCAGGTGGCGAGGTCGGGGGCGACGTCGTCCCGGGAGTCGACGACGAGGACGACGGTGGCCTCGGCGGTGCCGTAGGTGCGGCGGACGTGCAGGGTGTCGAGGTCGGGTGCGCGACGGGCCGTGGCGCGCCAGTCGATGCGGCGCAGACGGTCACCGGGGCGGTACGCGTCGACGTCGCGGAGCTCGGTGCCGTCTCCGGGCCGGCGGGAGGTGCGGGGACCGGAGAGCCCGCGCAGGCGGGAGGACAGGGGCGTGCGGCCGAGCGGCGTGGCGCGGGGCAGCACGAGGCGCCGCGGCCCGGCGGCGACGTGCGGAGGCTGCTCCTCGACGCCGTCGGGCCCGTAGGCGGCGAGGTCGACGCGCAGGGTGTCGGTCGGGCCGGTGCGGACCGACGGGGCGTGCCAGGCGAGGTCGCGCGAGCCGCGGGTGACGTCGACGAGGCGTTCGGTGACGAGGCCGCCGGGGGCGACGCCGCGCAGGCGCAGCAGCTCGACGCCCGGAGGGACGTGGGCGTGCGTGCGCGCGGTGACGGTCCCGGGAGCCGCGGCGGGGTCGAGGGCGACGCGGAGCGTGACGGGCCCTCGCGGCCGGTGGGTCCAGCCCCAGACCGCGGCGAGGAGGGGCGCGACGCCGAGGAGCGCCACGTCGGGTCGGCGCACGAGGACGCCGAGCGCGAGGAGCGTGGTGCCCAGGAGGAGGCCGGCACCGAGGTGGACGGTGGTGCGCCAGGGCGGCGGCGCGTCGGGGTCCGGCGTCCCGGGGGCGGTCATGCGGCCCGGCCGACGGTGGCGGGTCCGGGGACGGTGCGCAGGAGGTCGTCGACGAGCGCCTCGGGGCGCAGGTCGGCGGCCCAGGCGCCGGGCGTGAGGGTGAGGCGGTGCGCGAGGACGGGGACGGCGACGCGCTTGACGTCCTCGGGGAGCACGACCTCGCGCCCGTCGAGCACGGCGACGCCGCGCGCGAGGAGCGCGAGGTTCTGGGAACCGCGGGGCGACGCGCCGACCTCGAGGTCGCGGTGGGTGCGGGTCGCGGCGGCGAGGTCGACGCAGTAGGCGAGGACGTCGGGGTGGACGTCGACCTGCTCGACGGCGGCCTGCATGGCGAGGACGGTGTCGCGGTCGACGACCTGGCGCACGACGGGGTCGTCGTGCCGGCGCGCGATGCGGCGGGCGAGGACCTCGCGCTCCTCGTCGCGGCCCGGGTACCCGACGGACAGCCGGACCATGAAGCGGTCGAGCTGGGCCTCCGGGAGCGGGTAGGTGCCCTCGTGCTCGACGGGGTTCGACGTCGCGACGACGTGGAAGGGCCGGGGCAGGGGGTACGTGGCGCCCTCGACGGTGACCTGGCGCTCGGCCATGGACTCGAGCAGCGCGGACTGGGTCTTGGGGGCGGTGCGGTTGATCTCGTCGGCGAGCAGGAGCCCGGTGAACACCGGCCCGGGCCGGAACTCGAAGGTCCGGGTCGCGGGGTCGTACACGGAGGAGCCGGTGACGTCCGAGGGCAGCAGGTCGGGCGTGCACTGCAGGCGCGTGAAGTCGAGACCGAGGGCGCGCGCGAGGCTGCGTGCGGCGAGGGTCTTGCCGAGCCCCGGCACGTCCTCGAACAGGACGTGGCCCCCGGCGAGGACGGCCGCGAGCGCCAGGGTGAGGGGTTCGCGGGCTCCGACGACGGCGGTGGCGACCTCGTCGAGGACGGCGTGGCCGTGCGCGGCGACGGTGGGGACGTCGAGGGTCGCGGGCGGCGTGGTGCCGGGGTGGGGGGTCATCGGGGTGTCCCTTCGTCGGGGCGGTCCGGGGTGGTGGGGAGGCGGTCGAGGGCGGTGAGCCAGGCGCGCAGCTCGGCGGGGGTGGGGAGGCGTCCGGTGGTGGTGAGGTCGTGGGTGGTGCGGGCGACGCGGGGGCCGAGGAGGCGGGCGATGTCGGGTGCTGCCGTGGGGTCGTGGAGGGGTCCGGTGCCGTGGCGGTGGAGGGTCTGGTCGGTGAGGTGGCGCATGCGGCGTGCTGCGGAGGGGGTGACGCGTCCGTCGCGTCCGAGGACGGACCAGCCGAGGTCGGAGACGTCGCGTCGGTTGCCGTCGCGTCGGAGGGTGGGGAGGTGGGGCCAGACGGTGTCGCCGGCGTAGCCGGTGCGGTGTCGGAGCAGGGTGGCGGCGATGCCGAGGGCGGTGAGGGTGAGGGTGTGGGCGGGGGAGGCGCCGAGGGCGGTGAGGAGGATGCCGAGCCCGACGACGGTGGCGGCGGTGCGCAGGGTGGTCCGGTCGGTGGGGCGGAGGCGGGCCCAGCGTGCGCGGGGGTTCACGGTCGTGCTCGGTGGTCGGTGGGGGCGGCGGTGTCGGGTGGGGCGCCGAGGTCGGTCGCGATCCGGGTGAGGGCGTGGCGGGCGGCGTCGAGGTCGGTGGTGCCGAGGGGGTTCTCGCCGAAGCGTGCGCGGTGGTAGAGGCGGCGCAGGGTGGCGACGGCGTGGGGGTCGGCGGGTGTGCTGGTGAGGACGGCGGTGGTGAACTCGGTGGGGGTCTGGGCGGGGTCTCGTCGGGTGCCGGCGCGGGCGGCGGCGTGCTCGAGGGCGACCCAGGCGGCGACGACGGCGTCGTGGGGGTCGGCGTCGGGGGTGCTCAGGTGGGCGCGGACGCGGTCGACGGCGTCGCGGAGCTCGGGGACGACCTGGTCTTGCGCGAGGTGTGCGGTGTCGCCGGGTGGGGCGAGGAGGAGGTCGCGGTGGCGTCGTCGGACGAGGAGCCGTGGGAGGTGGCGGCGTGCGAGGACGACGAGGACCACGAGGACGACGGCGCCGAGGAACCACAGGAGGTAGGTGTCGAAGGACGTGCCGGTCGCGTCGACGGGGATCTCGATCCGTTGCGGTGCGGTGGCGGCTTCCTGGGGCACGTTCTCGGGCGGCGGGCCGGTGGGGTCGCGGGCGAGGCTGCTGAGCCAGGCGGGTGCGTCCCAGCTCCAGGGGGCGCTGATCGCGGCGGCGAGGACGGCCGCGAGCGCCAGGGCGGTGACGGCGGTGAAGCGGGCCGGGCCGGGCCGGCGGTGGTCGTGGTCCCCCTGCGTGGTGGTCATGCGGGTCTGAGGGACTCGGCGTGGGCGCCGGCGACGGCGGCGGTGAGGAAGGCGGCGGGGTCGGTGTCGAGTCCGCGGCCCATGGTGGACAGGCGGACGGGGGTGTCGCGCAGGGCGTGGAGGAGGTCGGGTCCGGCGGGGACGTGGACGGTGTGGTGGCGGCCGGTGGGGGCGGCGAGCGCGTGGGCCTGGTGAGTGATGCGGGCGGTGAGGTCGGGGCCCCAGCCGGGGAGGTTCTCGATGTCGGGGGTGGGGACGGGCAGGGGGAGGTCGCTGGGGGCGAGGGCGACGCGGCCGTAGGCGGTGAGGGAGTGGTGGGAGATGCCGAGGTGGCGGTCGCGGGGGTCGGCGCCGGAGACGCGCAGGGAGGCGACGGGTCGGCCGCGGAGGGTGGCGACGGCGTTGAGGGCTTCGCCGGCGGCGACGCCGGAGAAGCCCCAGCGGGTGCCGGTGCCGAGGTTGCCGGGTCCTTGGGCGACGACGACGAGGTCGGCGCCGGTGACGTGGTGGGCGGCGAGGAGGCCGGTGTGGACGGTGACGGCTTCGAGGTCGCCGCCGAAGGCTTGGCCGACGGTGATGCAGGTGTCGATCCAGCCGGTGTCGCGCAGGGTGGCGATGGTGCGGGAGAACGCGGCGGGCAGGGCGCCGCCGTCGGTCATGACGTAGGCGATGCGGGGGGTGGGGCGGCCTGCGAGCGCCGCGGCGTGGCGGGCGCCGGCGACGACGGCGGGCAGGGCGGAGTGGAGGTCGGCGACGACGACGGGGGTGTGAGCGAGGTCGTCGGCGTCGCGCAGGGTGTCGTGGTGGGGGGACTCCTGCTCGTCGACGCCGAGGACGAGGGCTTGCAGGGGGGTGTAGCGGGCCTTGACGAGGTGGCCGGGTCCGGGGGTGGGGTCGGGCGGGAGGGGGGTGGCGGGCTGGGCGGGGCCGACGACGAGGGCGTAGCCGCCGGTGCCGAGGCCGCGGGCGAGCGCGGAGACGTTGAGGAGGACGTGGTCGCCGGGGTGGGGGGTGCCGACGAGCTGGGTGTAGGCGAGGGCGCGCACGGTGGCGTGGGGGTCGTCGGGCCGTCCGGGCAGGGGTGTGTGGAGCTTGACGTTGAGCTCTTGGGCTCCGGTCCAGGCCTTCGCGTGCGACACCACGGTCGCGGTCCGCCACGTGATCACGCGGCACACCCTATCGACCGACTAGCGTGGTGCCGATGTCCGAGCCCACTGCTGCCTCCGCGCCCTCCGTCGCGTCGTCGTCGGGGGGTTCGTTGACGAACCCTGCGGCGCGTCTGCTGAACCTGGTGATCGCGTTGGTGAACACGAACGCGTCGATGACGAAGCAGCAGATCCGGTCGAGCGTGGCGGGGTACGGGGACGCCCCCTCGCCCGACGCGTTCGAACGGATGTTCGAGCGGGACAAGGACACGTTGCGCGACCTGGGCATCCCGATCGTCACGGTGGACGCGGGCGGGCACGCGGACGAGGTGGGGTACCGGATCGACCAGGACGCGTACGCGCTGCCGGCGGTGGACCTGACGCCGGCGGAGCTGGGAGTGCTGGCGCTGGCGGCGCAGTTCTGGCAGGACAAGACGCTGCGGACGGACATCTCCCGGGCGTTGACGAAGCTGCGGGCGGCCGGCGCGGGCGAGACCGCGATGGACGTCGTGGCGGGTCTGGCGCCGCGGGTGCGGGCGGTGGGGGACGCGTACGCGACGCTCATGGACGCGATCTCGGCGCGGCGCGTGGTGTCGTTCACGTACCGGGCGGCGAGCACGGGCGAGGTGCGGCCGCGCCGCGTGCAGCCGTGGCGCATCGCAGCGCGGCGCGGCGGCTGGTACCTGGTGGGCCTTGACCTGGACCGGGGCGCGCCGCGGTCCTACCGGCTGAGCCGGGTGGAGGGCCGTGTGCGGGCGTCGGGGCCGCGGGACGCGTTCGAGGTGCCGGCGCACGTGGACGTGGACGCGGCGCTGGGCACGCGCGACGCGGGCGGGCTGGCGCGCCTCGCGGTGGTGCCCGAGCGCGCGGGGGCGCTGCGGGCGCGCGGTACGGTCGTGGGCTCGGTGCCGGACGCGCGCGCGGGCGACGGCGCGGGCCGCGACGTGATCGAGGTGGCGTACGACGTGCGGTACGCGATGGCGGACGAGGTCGTGGGGTACGGGGACGCGGTGCTGGTGCTGGGCCCGCCGGACCTGCGCGAGGCGGTCGTGCGGCGGCTGCGCGACGCGGCGGCGTTGGCGACGGGCCCGGCCGACGGCGCCGGACAGGCGGAGGTGGAGCGTGGCTGAGCGCGCGGACGACCGGCTGGTGCGCCTGCTGGGCATCGTGGCGTACCTCGACGGGGCGGGCCCGGTGCCGGTGGGCGAGCTCGCGCGGCACTTCGGCGTCAGCGAGCGCCAGGTCCTGGACGACGTCGACGCCCTGTGGGTGTCGGGCACGCCCGGGTACTGGCCCGACGACCTCATCGACTTCGACGCGGACTCGATCGAGCGCGGCGTCGTGCGCCTCACCGAGGCCCGCGGCATGACCCGCCCGCTGCGCCTCGGCACGCGCGAGGCGGTCGCGCTCATCGCGGCCCTGCGCGCGATGCGCGAGACGGCGGCGGTGCAGGCCGACCCGGAGCGTGCGGGCGTCGTGGAGTCGGTGCTGCGCAAGCTGACCGACGCGACCGGGGAGGCCGCGGCGGCGCTCGACGTGCAGCTCGCACCCGAGGGCGACCCGCGCGTGGTCGCGGCCATCACGAGCGCGCTCGTCGCGGGCCACCGGCTGCGCATCCGGTACGTCACCGCCGCGGACGAGGAGTCCGAGCGCGAGGTCGACCCCGTGTCCCTGCACACGCAGGACGAGCACGCGTACCTGCTCGCGTGGTGCCACCGCGCCCAGGGGCGGCGCACGTTCCGCGTCGACCGCATCCTGGCCGCGACCGAGCTCGACCAGGCCGTCGAGGGGCACGACGTCGACCCCGACGTGGACTTCACGCCCACCGGCGACGCGCCCCTCGCGACCATCACGTTCGCCAGCCCCGCGCGCGCCGTGGCCGAGCAGGTCCCCGTGGAGGCGGTGCGCAACCTGCCGGGCGGCGCGTTCGAGGTGCGGCTGCGCGTCACCAACCCGGTGTGGCTGCGCCAGCTCCTCACCGAGCGCGCCCGCCACGTCCTGGCCGTCGAGCCGGCCGCCGTCGCGCAGGACGTGCGCGAGGCCGCGAGCGCCGCCCTGGCCGCGTACGCCCACCTGCCCGGCGACGCGCCGGGTGAGGCACCGCACGAGGGGAGCGGGCGCTCGGGCGAGCGGCCCGCTGGCTAGGGTGGGCGGCATGTGGTTCTGGGTGTGGACGGTGCTCGTGGTGGGCACCCTGGTGGGCGCGTTCTTTCTCGCGCGGCGCCTGTGGCGCTCCGTCAAGGGCCTGGGACGTGAGCTGTCGCGCGCGTCGCAGGTCGCGGCGGACCTCGGTGCGCGGGCGGACGAGCTGGCGCGCGCCCAGCAGGAGGCGCAGCCCTCCACGGCGCCGACGCTGTTCGACGACCCGGTCGAGCTGCGCGCCCGGGTGGACGTGCTGCGCGCGGACCGCGAGGAGCGGCGCGTGCTGCGGCGCCGCCGCGACGAGCAGGTGTGGTCGCGCTGGCGGCGGTTCAACGCCTGACGGGCGCCCGTCCCGACCGTGCGCGGCGCTCGGGCGACGCCTCGGGGCGCAAGGACCGTGACCTATGATGGCGCGAAGAGCAACGTCGCCCCTGGCCGCCCACGAGTAGGTAGTAGGTTCCCGCCGTGAACATCCTTCGTCACCCCGCGACGATCGTCGTCCTCATCCTCCTGGTCCTGCTGCTCTTCGGGTCGAAGCGGCTCCCCGACATGGCGCGCTCCGTCGGCCAGTCGCTGAAGATCTTCAAGAAGGAGGTCAAGGACCTGCGCGAGGACGACGACACGACGACGACCACGACGCCGTCGGGCACCACCGCGACGACGAGCACCGGCACCACCACCGGCGCGACGGGCACGGGTGCGACGAGCGTGACGGGGGGCACGGCGTCGTCCACGCAGGACGACACCCCCAAGGCGTAGTCGGTGTCCCGCACTCCCCGCGACCCCGAGGGGCGCATGCCCCTGCGCGAGCATCTCGTCGAGATCCGCAAGCGCCTCTTCCTCGCCGCGATCGGCATCGTCCTGGGTGCCGTCGTCGGGTGGATCGTGTACGAGCCGGTGCTGCAGGCCCTGCAGCAGCCGCTCGTCGACGCCGCCGAGCGCCGTAACGTCCTGACGGGCCTGAACTTCGAGGGCGTCGCCACGGCCATCGACATGAAGGTCAAGGTCTCCCTGTTCCTCGGCGTCCTGCTGTCGAGCCCGTGGTGGCTGTACCAGCTCTTCGCGTTCATCACGCCCGGCCTGACGTCCAAGGAGAAGCGGTACGCGTTCGGGTTCATCGGCGCCGCCGTCCCGCTGTTCCTCGCCGGCGTCGCGCTCGCGTGGGTCATGCTGCCGCGCGCGGTCGCGCTCCTCAACGAGTTCGTGCCCGACGGCAGCGCGAACCTCATCAACGCCCAGATGTACCTCGGGTTCGTCATGCGCCTCATGCTCGCGTTCGGCATCGCGTTCCTCGTGCCCGTGATCATGGTCGCGCTCAACACGATGGGCGTGGTGCGCGCCGCGACGTGGCTCGCCGGGTGGCGCTGGGCCGTGCTCATCTCGTTCCTGTTCGCCGCGATCATGACGCCCACGCCCGACGTGCTCACCATGTTCTGCGTCGCGCTGCCCATCTGCGCCCTGTACTTCCTCGCCTACGGGATCTCCGTCCTGCACGACCGGCGCGTCGACCAGCGCGACGCCGCACGGCTCGCCCTGTGAGCACCCCGCCCCGACCGCGCCCCACCGGGCGCGGGGGCCGCGCGTGAGCACGGTCGCGCTCGTCGTCAACCCGACGGCCGGGCGCGGGCGGGGCCGCACCGCAGGCGCACGCACCGCCGAGGCGCTCACCGCGGCCGGGCACGACGTCCTCGACCTCAGCGCCCCCAGCCTGCCCCTCGCGCAGGAGTCCGCCGACGCCGCCGTCCGCGGCACCGGCGCGACACCGGGCGTGGACGCGCTCGTCGTCGTCGGCGGCGACGGCATGGTGCACCTCGGCGTCAACGCCACCGCGGGCACCGGCGTGCCGCTCGGCATCGTCGCCGTGGGGACCGGCAACGACTTCGCGCACGCCCTCGACCTGCCCACCGGCCGCCCCGACCGCTGCGTCGACGCCCTCCTGGGCGCGCTCGGGCCCGCCGCGAGCGCCGGGGCGCGCGTGCGCGTGGTCGACGCCGCCCGGGTCGCGGGCGAGCACGTGCCCGCCGCGCGCTGGTACGCGGGCGTGCTGTCCGCCGGGATCGACGCCGCGGTGAACGCGCACGCCAACGCCGCGACCTGGCCGCGCGGCCGGTCCCGGTACGCGCGCTCCGCCCTGACGGAGATCACCCGCTACCGGCCCTACGGGTACCGCGTCACGGTGCGCGGCGTGCCCGCGGGCGACGACGTGCCGGACGTCCTCGCCGGGGCGCCCCTGCTGCCCGCGCCCGACGCGGCGCAGCACCCGGACGGCGCCGGCGGCCCGGACGGGCGGGCGTTCGTGTGGGAGTCGCCGGGCGCGCTCGTCGCCGTCGCGAACAGCCCCCGCTTCGGCGGCGGGGTCCGCGTCGCGCCCGACGCCGCGCCCGACGACGGCCTGCTGGACGTCGTCGTCGCGGGCCCGCTCGGGCGGTGGGGCGCCGCGCGCGTCTTCCCCGGCATGTACGCGGGGCGCCACCTCGCCCACCGCGCGGTCGGGACCGTGCGCGCGACGTCGGTCACGGTGGAGCCGACCGCCGCGGGCGCCGCACCGCCGCACGCGTTCGCCGACGGGGAGCACCTCGGGCCGCTGCCGCTGCGCGTCGACGTCGTCCCCGGGGCGCTGCGCGTGCTCGACGCCGCCGCCCCTACCCGCTGAGCAGGGGGCTCCCGACCGGCGAGGTGGGCGGCGGACCGTAGGCTGACGGCATGACGGCCGACGAATCGCCCGCCGCCCGCTACGCCGCGTCCCGGGCCCGCCAGGCGGCGTCCCGCACGCGGCTCGCGGACTTCCGGCAGGTGCTCGACTTCCCCCTCGACGACTTCCAGGTGCGCGCGTGCGAGGCGCTCGAGGAGGGCCGCGGCGTGCTCGTCGCCGCGCCCACGGGCGCCGGGAAGACGGTCGTGGGCGAGTTCGCGGTCCACCTCGCCCTCGCGAGCGGGCGCAAGGCGTTCTACACCACCCCCATCAAGGCGCTGTCCAACCAGAAGTACGCCGACCTCGTGCGCCGCCACGGCGCCGACTCCGTGGGCCTGCTCACCGGTGACACGACGATCAACGGGGAGGCGCCCGTCGTCGTCATGACGACCGAGGTGCTGCGCAACATGCTCTACGCGGGGTCACGCACCCTGGACGGGCTCGCGTACGTCGTCATGGACGAGGTGCACTACCTCGCCGACCGGTTCCGCGGGCCCGTGTGGGAAGAGGTGATCATCCACCTGCCCGACGACGTGCAGCTCGTGTCCCTGTCCGCGACCGTGTCCAACGCGGAGGAGTTCGGCGACTGGCTGGAGATGGTGCGCGGCGACACGACCGTCGTCGTCAGCGAGCGCCGGCCCGTGCCGCTGTGGCAGCACGTCCTCGTCGCGTCCGCGAACCCCGCGGCCGGGGTCGCGCACGCGGGCGGCGGGCGCGCGCCCGGCGCGGACCTGCTCGACCTGTACGCCGGGACGGTGGACCCCACCGACCCGGGCGTGAACCCGCCCATCAACCCCGACCTGCTCGCCGCGTTCCGCACCGCGCCCCGCACCGGCGGCCCCGGGACGGGCGGACGGCGCGGGTCCGGCGACCGCGGGTACCGGGGCCGCGGCGGGCGCCGCCCGGGACCGGACCGGTCCGTCGTCGGGCGGCGCACCCCCGCCCGGTTCGCCGTCGTGGACGCGCTCGACGCGGACGGGCTGCTGCCCGCGATCTACTTCATCTTCTCCCGCGCCGGGTGCGAGGGCGCCGTGCAGCAGTGCCTCACCGCAGGCCTGCGTCTGACGTCGCCCGCGGAGGAGGCCGAGATCCGGCGCGTCGCGGAGGAACGCACCGCGACCATCCCCACCGAGGACCTGGAGGTCCTCGGGTACTGGACGTGGACGGAGTCCCTCGCGCGCGGCATCGCGGCCCACCACGCGGGCCTGCTGCCCGTGTTCAAGGAGACGGTCGAGGAGCTGTTCAGCCGCGGCCTCATCAAGGTCGTGTTCGCCACCGAGACGCTCGCGCTCGGCATCAACATGCCCGCCCGGTCCGTCGCGCTGGAGAAGCTCGTCAAGTGGGACGGCACCGCGCACGTCGACGTCACCCCGGGGGAGTACACCCAGCTCACCGGGCGCGCCGGGCGGCGCGGCATCGACGTCGAGGGGCACGCCGTCGTCGTCGACCACGCCGGCCTGGACCCGGTGCACCTCGCGGGCCTGGCGTCCAAGCGCCTGTACCCGCTGCGCTCGAGCTTCCGGCCCACGTACAACATGGCGGTCAACCTCGTCGCGCAGGTCGGGCGCGACCGGGCGCGCGAGGTCCTGGAGACGTCGTTCGCGCAGTTCCAGGCCGACCGCGGCGTCGTCGGCCTGGCCAAGCAGGCGCAGGCGCACGCCGAGGCCCTCGACGGGTACGCGCAGGCGATGACGTGCGACCGCGGCGACTTCGCCGAGTACGCGGCGCTGCGGCGGCGCATCACCGCGCGCGAGGGCGACCTGTCGCGCGCCGCGAGCCGGTCGCGCCGCGCCGAGGTCGTCGCCGCGTTCGAGCGGCTGCGGCCCGGGGACGTCGTCGAGGTGCCGTCCGGGCGGCGCGCGGGCTACGTCGTCGTGCTCGACCCGGGGGAGGGTGCCGGGTTCGACGGGCCGCGCCCCACCGTCCTCACGCAGGACCGCCAGGTGAAGAAGCTCACCGTCGCCGACGCGCCCGGCGGGATCCGCACCGTCGCGCGCGTGCGCATCCCCAAGACGTTCAACGCGCGCGTGCCCGCCCAGCGGCGCGACCTCGCCTCCACCCTGCGCAACGCGCTCGGCGCGCTCGACGAGCCGGGCACGCGCCCCGGCCGCACCACCCGTGCCCGGTCCGGCGCGGCCGACGACGCCCAGCTCGCGCGCCTGCGCGCCCAGCTGCGCGCCCACCCGTGCCACGACTGCCCCGACCGGGAGGACCACGCCCGCTGGGCGGAGCGGTGGGCGCGGCTGAAGAAGGAGCACGACCAGCTCGTACGACGCGTCGAGGGCCGCACCGGCTCCATCGCGCGCGTCTTCGACCGCATCTGCGACGTCCTGGTCACGCTCGGCTACCTCGCGCCCGCCGAGCCCGCGCAGGACCCGGCCGCACCGCTCGAGGACGCCCTCGACGAGGAAGAGGCCGAGACCCCTGGCGGCCCGCCCACCGGTCGCGCCGCCCGCGAGGCCGCGCGCACCGGGCTGCAGGTCACGCCCGACGGGCAGTGGCTGCGCCGCCTCTACGCCGAGAACGACCTGCTCCTGGCCGAGTGCCTGCGCCGCGGCGTGTGGGAGGACCTCGACGCCCCCGCCCTCGCCGCCGTCGTGTCCACGTGCGTGTACGCCGGGCGCCGCGAGGACCACGGCGAGCCCGACGTCCCCGGCGGCCCCCACGGCAGGCTGGCGCACGCGCTCGAGGCCACCACACGCGTGTGGTCCGAGGTCGACGACCTCGAGGACGAGCACGACATCGACGCGACCGGGCCGCTCGACGAGGGCCTCGTCACCGCCGTGCACCGCTGGGCCGTCGGGCGCAGCCTCGACGCCGTGCTGCGCGGCTCCGAGATCGCGGCCGGCGACTTCGTGCGCTGGTGCAAGCAGGTCATCGACGTCCTCGACCAGGTCGCGGGCGCCGCCCCCACCCCCGAGGTCCGCCGCACCGCACGCCAGGCGATCGACCGCCTGCGCCGCGGCGTCGTCGCCTACTCCAGCGTCTGAGCGCCCCCGCCCGGGCGGCACCCCCGTCCGCCGGGGCGCGGGGTCGGCTCAGAGGCTGGCTCAGAGAGTCGGCGCAGGGACCGGCCGGCGTGACGTGCACGACACGCGCCCCGACCTGCGCCGACGCCGCCACCGGGCGGTGAAGCACAACGGGTTGTGGCGGTATCGTGAAGGACTGTGGCCTCAACCCTGTACCGCGGCGGCGTGATCCACTCCCCGGCCGACCCGTTCGCGGAAGCGCTCCTCGTCGACGACGGCGTCATCGCCTGGATCGGCGCCGACGACACGGCCGACGGGCTCGCCGCCCGCGCCGACCGCGTCATCGACCTCGACGGGGCGCTCGTCGCCCCCGGGTTCGTCGACGCCCACGTCCACCTGTTCGAGGTCGGGCTCGCCCTGGCCGGCGTCGACCTGTCCGCGAGCGCCGGCGTGACGTCGCTCGCGGCCGCGCTCGACGCCGTCGCGAAGGCCGCGGCCGGCGCGCACGAGGACGACGTCGTGCTCGCCTTCGGGTGGGACGAGCGGTCCTGGCCCGAGGGGCGGCCCCCGACGCGCGAGGAGCTCGACGCCGCGGCGGGCGGCCGCGCGGTGTACGCGGCGCGGGTCGACGTGCACTCCGCAGTGGTGTCCACGACGCTCGCGCGCCGCTGCGCGCTCGAGACGCGGCCCGGGTGGGACGAGTCGGGCTGGGTCGCGGGGGAGGCGCACCACGTCGCGCGCGACGTCGCCCGGGCGGTGTCCCCGGCGCGGCGCACGGACCTGTACCGCACGGCGCTGCGGGCCGCGGCCGAGCAGGGCGTGGTGTCGGTGCACGAGATGAGCGCCCCGCACATCGACACGCGCGCCGGGCTGCGGGAGATCCTCGCCCTCACGTCGGACGCGTCGTCGGGCCTGCCGCACGTCGTGGGGTACCGGGGCGAGCTGTGCGCCACGGCCGACGACGCCCGCGCGCTCCTCGCGGACGTGCCCGGCCTCGCGGGCATCGCGGGCGACCTCAACGTCGACGGGTCGATCGGGTCCCGCACCGCGGCGATGCGGCTGCCCTACCAGGACGGGCCGGACCGCGGCGACCGCGGGAACCTGTACCTCACGGCGGAGCAGATCGCGGACCACCTGTCCGCGGTCGCGGCGGCCGGCACGCAGGGCGGGTTCCACGTCATCGGGGACCGCGCGATGGACGAGCTCGTCCTCGGGCTCGGCCTCGCGGCCGAGGCGCACGGGCAGGGCGCGGTGCGCGCGGCGCGGCACCGGGTCGAGCACGCGCTGTTCGTCGACGCGACCGCGCTCGCCACGCTCCTGCTGTACGGGGTGAGCCTGAGCATCCAGCCCGCGTTCGACGCCGCGTGGGGCGGCCCGGACGGCATGTACGCCGCGCGCGTGGGGGCGATGCGGGCGCAGGGCCTGAGCCCCTTCGCCGACCTCGCGGGTGCGGGCGTGCCGCTGGCGCTCGGGTCGGACGCGCCGGTGACGCGGATCGACCCGTGGGCGGGCGTGCTCGCCGCGATGTCGCACGTCGACCCGGACCAGCAGATCTCGGCCCGTGCCGCGTTCCGTGCGCACACGCGCGGCGGGTGGCGCATCGCCGGGCTCGACCACACCGGCGCGGGGCAGCTGCGCGTGGGGGCGCCCGCGCACCTCGCGGTGTGGCGCGGGGAGCACCTCGTGGTGCAGGGCGCGCTGGGCCGCACGACGTCGTCGTGGAGCACGGACGCGCGCGCGGGGCAGCCGCTGCTGCCCGAGCTCGGGCCGGACGTGCCGCGACCGCGGTGCCTGCAGACCGTGCGGGCCGGAGTGCCCCTGTTCGACACCTTCGTCTGATCGCTCCCGCTTGACAGGGCGGTGAGCCGGAGTAGTTTCGACAGGGTGTTCCGGCCCCCGTGGCCGCAGGGGGATCAGCCACCGACGACGACCCCTCGGCGTGCCGCGCCGGGTACCTGGCCGGGCTCGCGCGCTCAGTAGAAAACGTGCTCCGCCGGTGGCGGCGTCGTACGGGCCGAAGGGCGCGCGAGCCCGCACACACTCCCTTCCCATCCCCGCCGACCTTCCGCGGAGGGCGGCGGCCCGCCAGGTCTTCGTGCAGGTCCGTGGCGTAGGGTGCACCCGTGCACGCCCCCGAGCCCCCGGCCGCTCCCGCCGGGCGATCCCGCCCCGCAGGCACGGCCGCCCGTGCGCCCGAGACCGGCACGCCTCACGACCGGCAGCCCGACGCTGGGCCGGACGCCGGACCGAACGCACGGCCCGACGGCCGACCCGAGCGCGAGGTCCCCGCGGGTTCGTCGCCCGCCGTCCCGTCGCGGCCCCTGACGCTCCTGCTCGCCCTGGCGGGCGGCCTGCTCACCGACACCGCGTTCCCCGACCGCGGGTGGTGGCCGCTCGCGTTCGTCGGCGTGGCCGCCCTGTTCTGGGCGCTGCGCCGCGACGGCGCGCGCTGGGGCTTCCTCGTGGGCCTGGTGTGGGGCCTGGCGTTCTTCCTGCCGCACCTGTGGTGGGCGAACTACGCGACCGAGACCGTGCCGTGGCTCGCGCTGTCCGTCATGGAGGCGTGCTCCGTCGGGCTGCTCGGTGCCGCGTGGGTCTGGGCGCGCCGCTGGTCGTGGCTCACGGGGCACCCCGGGCGGCAGGCCGTCGCGTTCGCGGTGCTGTTCGTCGGGGCCGAGCAGGCGCGCACCGAGGTGCCGTTCGGCGGGTTCCCCTGGGGCCGGCTCGCGTTCTCCCAGGCGGACTCCCCGCTGGGTCGCGCGGCGTGGCTCGGGGGAGAGGTCCTCGTGTCGCTGCTCGTCGCGCTCGTCGGGGCGCTGCTCGCGGTCGCGGTGCTCGCCGTGCTGCGCCGCCGTGACGTCGTGACCGGCGCCGTCGTCCCCGTGGCCGTCGCGGCCGCGCTCGTGGTCGCACCGCTGCTCGTGCCGCTCGACACGCGCGCCGAGGCGGGCACGCTCGCCGTCGGGGCCGTGCAGGGCAACGTGGGCGAGCCCGGCCTCGGGTCGTTCGCGAACCGGGCCGAGGTGCTGAACAACCACCTGCAGGGCACGCTCGCGCTCCTCGACGAGGTCGAGCCGGGCGACCTCGACGTCGTGCTGTGGCCCGAGAACGGGTCCGACCTCGACCCGCAGACCACGCCCGAGGTGGCGCGCGCCATCGACGACGTCGCGCAGGAGGTCGGCGCGCCGATCCTCGTCGGCGCGCAGGAGTACCCCGAGACCGGCGGCCGGTACAACGTGTCGCTCCTGTGGGAGCCGGGCACCGGCGTCGTCGACCGCTACGCCAAGCAGCACCCGGCACCGTTCGGCGAGTACATCCCGCTGCGCTCCCTGCTGCGCGTGTTCTCCGACCAGGTCGACCGCGTGAGCATCGACATGATCGCGGGGACCGAGACCGGCGTCGTCGACCTCGACGCGTCCCGCCTGGGGCGCACGGTGCCGCTCGGCGTCGTCATCTGCTTCGAGGTCGCCTACGACGGCCTCGTGAACGACGCGGTCGACGCGGGCGCCGAGCTGCTCGTCGTGCCGACCAACAACGCCTCGTTCGGGTACACCGCCGAGTCGACGCAGCAGCTCGCGATGTCGCGGCTGCGCGCCGTGTCGACGGGCCGCGCGACCGTGCAGGTCTCGACCGTCGGCGTGAGCGGCGTCATCGCCCCCGACGGCACGCTCCTGCAGAGCACGGGCCTGTTCACCGCCGACCAGATGGTCGCCGACCTGCCGCTGCGCACCAGCCTCACGCCCGCCGTGCGGGCCGGGGACTGGCCGGGCCGCTTCGTCGAGCTCCTCGCCCTGGGTCTCCTCGCCGCGGGCGTCGTCACCGTCGTCCGCGAGCGCCGCACCCGGACCGCCCCGGCGCCGGCCGGGGACGAGGCACCGTGAGCCCGCGCGCGGGGGAGGGCGGCGTCCCGGGCGGGCGCGTGCTCGTCGTCGTGCCCACGTACGACGAGGCGCTGACCCTGCCGGGCACGCTCGCGCGCCTGCGCGCCGCGGTCCCGGACGCGGACGTGCTCGTCGTGGACGACGCGAGCCCGGACGGGACGGGCGACCTCGCCGACGCCGCGGCCGCCGTCGACCCGGGCGTGCACGTGCTGCACCGGGCCGGGAAGGAGGGCCTGGGCGCCGCGTACGTCGCGGGGTTCGGGTGGGGCCTGGACGCCGGGTACGACGTGCTCGTGGAGATGGACGCCGACGGCTCCCACCCGCCGGAGCAGCTGCCAGCCCTGCTCGCCGCCCTCGGCCCCGCCACGGTGGACGGCGCGCACGACGGCGCGGACCTCGTCATCGGGTCGCGCTGGGTCCCGGGCGGGCGCGTGGAGAACTGGCCGCGGCACCGCGAGGTGCTCTCGCGCGCGGGCAACGCGTACGTGCGCCTCGCGCTGGGGCTGCACCTGGGCGACGCGACGGCGGGCTACCGCGCCTACCGCGCGTCCGCGCTGCGCGCCGTCGACCTCGCGAGCGTGGAGTCGCACGGGTACTGCTTCCAGGTCGACATGGCGTGGCGGGTCGTGCGGACGGGGGGCCGCGCGACGGAGGTGCCGATCACGTTCGTCGAGCGCACGGCGGGGCGGTCGAAGATGAGCCGCGCGATCGTCACCGAGGCGCTGTGGAAGGTCACGGTCTGGGGTGCCCGACGGCGCGCGGCCCAGCTCGCGAGCCTCGCGCGGTCGGTCGCGGGGCGGCGCGGCACGCGCTGAGACGTCCCCGCGGTGAGACGTCCCCGCGGTGATGGCCGCGACGCAGAGAGGCCCGGACCCCCTCGCGGGGGTCCGGGCCTCTCGTGACGGGCGCGGCGAGGCGTCAGGCGCTGCGGCGCAGCTTGCCGGCGCGCAGCAGGCCGAGGCGCTCGTCGAGGAGCTCCTCGAGCTCGGAGATGGTGCGGCGCTCGAGCAGCATGTCCCAGTGGGTGCGGGCGGGCTTGCCGGCCTTGGGCTCGGGGCGCTCCGCGTCGCGCAGCAGCGCCTCGGCGCCGCAGCGGCACTCCCACACCGGGGGGACCTCGGCGTCGGTCGAGAACGGCAGGATGATGGTGTGCCCGTTGGGGCAGTCGTAGTGCGCCTGGAAGCGGGGGGCGAAGTCGACGCCCTCGTCCGACTCCATGCTCTTCGCACCGATGCTCATCCCGCGCAGCGAACGGTCGGCCATGGTGTCCTCCTGAGGGGTCTTCGGGGGTGGGTGGGCGCGCCCGGTGGGGGTGCGGGCAGCGGCCCGATCTACGAGAGGCAACGCCTCACGTGCGGTCGGTGTTCCGACACGCCGTGAAGGTCCGGTGAACGTCGCGGGGCCTCACGACCTGGTGGCCCCCGCGGTGCGTCGTGCCGGCCCGCCTCGGCGCGCCGTCCCAGGCTCCCGGGTTTCGATGCCCCGCGCAACTCCGCGGCCCCCGCCCGGCCCCGGACGTGTGCACGCTCACACCTCGCGGCCCGGGGTGCGGGAACAAACCCGGGGGGAGCCCGGTTGAGCGGCATGTACATGCAAACGCATCGACCTAGGACTCACGGGAGCACACCATGCAGTTCGGCATCTTCACCGTCGGCGACGTCACGACGGACCCCACGACGGGCCGGACCCCCGACGACACCGAGCGCGTGCGGTCCATGCTGACGATCGCGAAGCACGCGGACGAGGCGGGGCTGGACGTCTTCGCCACGGGGGAGCACCACAACCCGCCGTTCGTCCCGTCCTCGCCGACGACCATGCTCGGCTACCTGACGGGCGTGACGAAGAACATCGTCCTGTCGACCTCGACCACGCTCATCACGACGAACGACCCGGTGCGCCTCGCGGAGGAGTACGCGATGCTCCAGGTCATCTCCGACGGCCGCATGGACCTCATGATGGGCCGCGGCAACACCGGCCCGGTGTACCCGTGGTTCGGGCAGGACATCCGCCAGGGCATCCCGCTCGCGATCGAGAACTACGCGCTGCTGCGCCGGCTGTGGACCGAGGACGTCGTGGACTGGGAGGGCAAGTTCCGCACCCCGCTCCAGGGCTTCACCTCGACGCCGCGGCCGCTGGACGGCGTCCCGCCGTTCGTGTGGCACGGGTCGATCCGCAGCCCCGAGATCGCCGAGCAGGCCGCCTACTACGGCGACGGGTTCTTCCACAACAACATCTTCTGGCCCATGAGCCACACCAAGCAGATGGTGCAGTTCTACCGTCAGCGCTGGGAGCACCACGGCCACGGCCCCGCGGACACCGCGATCGTCGGGCTCGGCGGCCAGGTGTTCATGCGCAAGGACTCCCAGAAGGCGTGGGACGAGTTCCGCCCCTACTTCGACAACGCGCCCGTCTACGGGCACGGGCCCTCCATGGAGGACTTCACGCGCGAGACGCCGCTCACCGTCGGCTCGCCGCAGCAGGTCATCGACCGGTACGCCGCGATGCGCGACCACGTGGGCGACTACCAGCGCCAGCTGTTCCTCGTCGACCACGCGGGCCTGCCGCTCAAGACCGTGCTCGAGCAGATCGACCTCCTCGCGGGCGAGGTCGTGCCCGTGCTGCGCAAGGAGATGGAGGCCGTCCGCCCCGCGCACGTGCCGGCGAACCCGCCGAGCCACGCCGAGCGCGTCGCGGCCGCCCGCGCGGCCGGGACCGAGGGCGCCGCGCACGTCGGCGGCACCGAGGACCTCTGGACCGGGCGCACCGCCGAGGACGACACTCGCACCGCCACCGCCGGTGCCGCGTTCGGCCTGTGACGCCGGCGACACCCGCGCCGTGACCACCCGCCCGACGGCGTACGGTCGAGGAGTGCCCCGCACCCGCGACCGGCCGCCGTCGGGCACGGCAGCACCCGGCCCACGACGGGCCGCACCCCGCACCGCACGTCAGCACCTCAGGAGCACCGCATGACCGCCAGCACCCCCGCCCCGGACCGCCGCCTCGTCGTGGTGTCCGCCGGGCTGTCCAAGCCGTCCTCCACGCGCCTGCTCGCCGACCGGCTCGGCGAGGCCACGCTGCGCGAGCTGCAGGGCCTCGGCGTGAGCGCCGAGATCGAGACCGTCGAGCTGCGCGACCACGCGCACGCCGTCGTCGACGCCATGCTCACCGGCTTCCCGACCGGCGACCTCGCGGGCGTGCTCGAGCGCCTCACCGCCGCCGACGGGATCGTCGTGACCACCCCGCTGTTCACCACCACGTACTCCGGGCTGCTCAAGTCGTTCGTCGACGTCCTCGACAAGGACTCGCTCACCGGCACGCCCGTCCTGCTCGGCGCGACCGGCGGCACCGCCCGCCACTCGCTCGCGCTCGAGTACTCGCTGCGCCCCCTGTTCACCTACCTGCGGGCCGACGTCGCCACGACGTCCGTGTTCGCCGCCACCGACGACTGGGCGGCCGCCGAGGGCGACTCCGGGGGCGGCCTGCCCGCCCGCATCGCCCGCGCGGGTCGCGAGCTCGCGGAGAAGGTCGCGCTGCGCAAGAACACCGGCCCGGCCGACCCGTTCGCCGGCACGCCCGACTTCACCGCCCTGCTCGGCGGCCTGTGACCTCCTGACCGCGCGCCCCGGCCACCGGTGCTCCGGCCGGGGCGCGCACCCCTGCCCGACCTGCGACGACACCCCACCCGCACCGTGACCCGCCTTGCTCCCGGCAGGCCCGTCGCGGCAGGATCGGGGGACCGACGACGACGGGGGAGCACCATGAGCCGCAGCACCACCGAGGACCAGGCCGCACGACCCGGCGACCCGGAGCAGGCCGCGCGCCCCGCCGCCCCGCAGACCCTCGCCGTCCCCGTCGTCGAAGCCCTCGCCGACCACGCGCCCCGCCCCGACCAGGACGTCGCGGCCCCGCCCCGGCGCCGACCCGTCGGCATCGTCCGGGCACCGCAGCCCACCCCCGACGCCGCCCGCTTCACCGCCGCACCCCGGTACCCCGCCATGTTCCACGTCGCCGGAGGCCGCCTCGTGTGGGACGGCACCCGCCTGCGCCTCGTGCGCGGCGACGACACCGTCCTGCAACCCGCCGGGCGACCCGTCGTCACCGTCACCGGCGACGGCCCCACCGTCGCCGTCACCTGGCGCGACGACCAACACCCCACCGCCCGTGCCACGCGCGCCGTCCTGCTCGAGGGCTCCTCCGCACGGTTCGCGCGCTTCGCCCGCTCGCTCGCCGCCACCCGCCCCGGCGCCATCGAGCTCGACGACCGCACCGTGCCCTCCGCCCGCGTCCCGCACCTGCGCCCCGACCACGCCGGGACCACCCGCCGCCCCGGCGTGTTCACCCGCGCCCTGTGGCGCGTCGTCGGGCGCGCCACCACCGACCCGGCACCCACCGGCAGGGGAGCGGACCTCGTCACCCGGCTCGAACGCCTCGCCGCCCTCCACCGCGCCGGAGACCTCACCGACACCGAGTACGCCCGCGCCAAGCAGGCCCTGCTCGACTGACCGGCCCGACCCGACGGGGGACTACGTCAGTCCCCGGCCAGGCCCCACCCGGTCACGTCGACCTCCGTCGTCACCGACCGGCCGTCACGGAAGTCCCCGTACCGCGCCCACGCCAGGGTCACCCGCAGCAGCACGATGCCGTCGTCCCCCAACGACCCCGCGAACTGCGGGAACGCCGCCGCGTACGCCGCGGCGCAGCGCCGCCGGTCCGCACCGGCCGGGACGTCCGCGACGCCCTCGCACTGCACGGTCGTCCCGTCCGTCCCGCCGACCGTCACGGCGACGCGCGGGTCCCGGGCCACGTTCGCCACCTTGCGCGACGACGCGCGCGCGTCGAACACCAGCTCACCCGCGTCCGTCGCCGCCACCGCGAGGAACGCCGCCTGCGGGCCGCCGTCGTCGCCGAGGGACGCCACGACTCCCCACCCCTGGGAACGGACGAAGCCGACGAACGCCGCACGATCCATGCCGCCACCGTAGCGCCCGGTACCGCCCGAGCGGAGACACAGAGGACACCGAGGACACCGAAGACTCCACGACACGAAAACGCTGGACCGCCGGGCACAGCGCCTGACACCGTCGCACGATGACGGACTCCCGCACCGACTACGCCGGCACCGACCAGGAACGCCTCTGGGACGCCGACGCCGCCGCGCGGTACGACACCCCCGACGAGGGCATGTTCGCCCCCGACACCCTCGACCCCGCCGTCGACCGGCTCGCGGCGCTCGCGGGCCGGGGGAGCGCGGTCGAGCTCGCGGTCGGCACGGGCCGGGTCGCGATCCCGCTCGCCGCGCGCGGCGTGCCCGTGACCGGCATCGAGATCTCCCGGCACATGGTCGCCCGGCTGCGCGAGAAGGCCGACGAGAGGACCCTCCCCGTCGTCGTCGGCGACATGGCCACCGCGAGGGTGCCGGGGGAGCACACGCTCGTCTACCTCGTGGACAACACGATCTCCAACCTGCTCACCCCGGACGCCCAGGTCGAGTGCTTCCGCAACGCCGCACGTCATCTCGTCCCAGGAGGTCGGTTCGTCGTCGAGCTCTGGGTCCCCGAGCTGCGCGCCCTGCCGCCGGGGCGCACCGCGACCGTCTGGCTCGCCGAGCCCGGCCACCTCGGCGTCGACACCTACGACGTCCTGCACCAGCGCGTCGTGTCCCACCACGTCCGGTTCGACGACGACGGCCACGCCACCGTGGGCCGCACACCCCACCGGTACGTCTGGCCCCCCGAGCTCGACCTCATGGCCCGCCTCGCCGGCCTCGAGCTCGAGACCCGCCACGCCGGATGGGCGGGGGAGCCGTTCACTGCAGAGTCGCCCTCCCACGTGTCCGTGTACCGGCGCCCACCCCGACCAGCCCCCGCGACGTGATATCCATCCTCGATGGACCTGTCCCGCCGCCGGACCCGACCCGTCCTCCTCGTCGGCGCCGCGCTCCTGGCCCTCGCCGCCTGCTCCGGGCCCGTGACACCCCAGGACCTCGTCACCCGCCTCGCCGACCCAGCCACCCCCGACGACGACCTCGCCGACACGATGACGCCCGACGAGATGGACCCCGGCACCGCACGACGCCTCGGCGAGCTCGACGGCGCCACCTTCTACGCCGGGTCGGGCACCCGCGACGGGCAGGACGTCGTCTGCCTCATCACCCTCGTCCACGGCGACACCCCGGGCGACGACGCCGGAGCCTCCACCTGCGGCCTCGTCACCGACCTCGACGACGGCCACCTCCGCGTGGAGTACGGAGACGCCCAGACCCTCGTCACCGCCACCCTCGTCCCCGACGGGCTCCCCACCGACCCCGACCTCACCCGGCTCACCCCCAACCTCGCCGCCCAGGTGTCCGACACCGCCTGACCACACGCACCACAGCAGGAACGCCCGCGCTCACCCCGCCAGCGACGCCTCGACCACAGCCAGGTCCCGCACCGCGAACCGGTGGTGCTCCCACTCCTCCTCCAGGATCACGTGCAGGCACGACAACGTCGTCTCCGGATACCCCGGCGACCACGGGTTGCGACGCACCACCCCCAACGACTCCGGCGTCACCCCCGCCAGGAAGTCCCGCACCATCGCCACCCGTCCCGCCCGCGCCTCCAGCACCTCGCCGAACGACGGCGTCCCCACAGCGAACAGCGACAGGTCCAACCCGTCCTCCGCCGCCTGCGGGCCCGGCTGCCCCAGAGGATGGAACGGCTGCTCCACCCCCAGCACCGCACGCCCCAGCCACGCGTCCGTCGCCAGCACCAGGTGCCGCACCGTCTGCGCGAACGACCACTCACCGCCCACCGACACGTCCACGGCGCTCGCGGGCAACGCCGCCACCCGCTCCAGCGTCGCCGCCCACGTGGACTCCAGCGCCGCCCACGCCACCCGCAGACCCTCCGGGTCCGCCGCCCGCCGCAGCTCCCTGCCCGGGAACCGCCGGTCCAGCTCCGCCTCCACGAACCCCCGCACGTCCACCCCGTTCACCAGCACCGGAGCATCCCCGTCCGACAACCACGGCGCGTCGACGTCCAGACCCTCCACCTGCGCACCCCGCACCACGACCCCGGACAGGTCCGGCTCCACGAACCGCGCACCCCGCAGGTCCACACCCTCGAACGTCGCACCGCGCAGATCGTCAGAATGGGTGAACCGGACCATGAGCGCCTCCTCGAGAACGGCCCGCCCGACAGGACACGCCAGACCCGGGGGGAGAGGACCCATCGCGCCGACGACACGGCACGAGGGTCCCAGCCCGGGGGAGAGGCGCCAGCACCTCCCGGACGGACGACGAACGGGGACGTTCGCACCGTACGCCGCCCGGCCCTCGCCCCACCAGAGCACCCCCGGCCGCCAGCCCCGCGCGCTCCCAGGGCTGGTGCCCCGACACCGGGCCGGGGGAGCATCGCACCGTGCCGATCCTGCCCACCGACCGAGACCCCCGCCTCGTCACCATCCGACGCGGAGGCACCCTCACCGACGAGCACCACCACCAGATCGCCCGGTGGGCCGTCGACTGCGTCGAGCACGTCCTGCCGATCTTCGAACGCGCACGACCCGACGACACCCGACCCCGGGACGCCCTCGACGTCGCCCGCGCCTGGATCCGCGGCGACGTCCCCATGAAGACCGCCCACACCACCGCCTTCGTCGCCAACGCCGCCGGCCGCGACCAGACCGCACCCGTCAAGTACGCGGCGCTCGCGGCCGGTCAGGCCGTCGCCGTGGCGCACGTCGCCGCTCACGGGCTGGGCGCGGCGGCGTACGCGATCCGCGCGGCTGCCGCGGACGCCGCAGCACGGGGGGAGGACGCCGAGGCGGCGCGCCTCGCGGAACGGGACCGGCAGCGCGGGCGCATCCCGGCCGAGCTGCGCGAGCTCGTGCTCGACGACCAGCGGCGTCGCAGCGCGATCTGCTGGCACGTGTTCGACGACTGACCCCGGGCCCGGCTCGGACGGGGCGACCAGAAGGGCGCGGGACACGAGCGCCCGAGCGCCTCAGCCCAGGAGGTCCTCGTACGCGACGAGGGGGATGCGACCATCCGCCGCGGCGGCGACCTGCTCGTCACCGGCCACGAGGACGTCGGCCTGGAGCGTCGCGACGGCGACGTACTCGGCGACGGCCGTGTCGTCGGCGTCGAGCTCGCGCGCGATGCGGAACGCCGTCGCGCGCGAGACGCGGTCACCGAGCAGGCGGATCCGCAGGGAGGCGACACCCTCGAGACGCTCGCGCGCCGTCTTCTCGTCGAGGGCGCCGCGGCGCACGTCCTGGTACAGCATCGACAGCGCGTGGCTGCGCAGGACGGACGGCCCGACGAGCGGGCGGCGCGCACCGAGGGTCACGTCGTCGAGCACGTGACGCAGCGCGGTGACCGCGTCGATCGCGCAGCGGGTGGACGGTTCCAGGCCGGCGGATCCCATGCGGCCAGTACACACCCGGGGACCCGCGCGGGCCGTACGACGCGACAGGGTTTCATGCACCAGTCGACATGCTGGCAGGCAGGCCTCGAGATGAACAGGCCGCGGTCGGCGGGGGAGAGGTCGCTCGGGGGGTTCTCTGAGCGGAGGTGGAGGGAGAGACCCGGGCGACGGAGGGGCGTGTCGTCGTGCAGCGCTCCACCAGGCAGCACGCGCGTCCTGGCAAGCAGGTCGACGTGCTGCTCGGAGGAGCAGGATCGAACGCCGTGACTGGTTCCAGATCGGTCGCGGAATCACCGGTGGACGGTACGTTCAGGCGCATGGACGGCGGCGGCAGCGGTGAGCGGCGAGTTCTCGGCAGTGCCTTGGAGTCGCAGCGCCTGTTCGACGAGGCAGCCATGGAACTGCTCGGCGAACTGAAATCTCGGAAGATCACGGTCGCGACCATCGACGACGTCCTCCTCGACGAGGAGAACGTCGAGGCGCTAGCGCCGTTGCTCCTCGCGCACGTCTTTTCTGCTCGATATCCTCCGCTCGTCCAGGTGCTCATCGACAAGGTCGCCGTGCCGCAGGCTGCGAACCATGCCGTTCCGCAGCTCGCCTTCTTCATTCGCCGCGTTCCTGCCGACTATCGCGATCCCGTCGAGGCCGAGATGGTGCAGGAGGACGGCCCGACGTGGCAGGAGCGAATCCGCGATGATGTCGGCTCGGCTCTAGGTCGGCTGGTCACACCGAACTGGACCGACGTGTTCCTCGACCTCGCGGGCGACCACGAACTCGGAGGCTCTCGGTTCGAGATCATCCGCAACCTGTCAAAGCTGCGTGACGAAGGAGTGCCTGAGGTTCTGCTGAAGCTGCTCGGAGACCGGAGCGTCGGTGTTTTCGCTGCGGAAGCTCTTGGCGAGATGCGGTGCCGCCAGGCAAGGTCAGCGCTCAGCAAGTTGGCACTCACAGGGGACTGGGCCTCGCGGCGTGCGGCGGCGTCAGCGTTGTGGAGAATCTCGGTCCAGGGGCGTGGTGCTCGAGATCAACCTCCGAGGAATCGGGTCTGACCTCGTGGTGTCGAACTCCTGATGGCCGCAGCCGGGTACGGCGCGTCAGGCAAGGTCCAGGTTCACCACGTCCGTAGCCAGAAGCCGGCGTCAGCGTTGCGCGAGATCCCGGTCCAGGGAGATGGCGCTCGAGATCGACCTCCAAGGGATCCTGCGACGAGATGGCAGAGTCGCACGGCAACGGCAGACCCAGGACACCGGGGATGCGTTGTGCTGGGTGGCCGGGATGTGGATCGCGTCCACGCGCGGACTCCTACGGATACACCTCGTTGCGAGGCGCGCCGATAATGTACATTATGTCATTTCGCCGGAACGAAGCGCCCTCCAGCGCATCACGAGGCGCCCTGGTGGACTCCCCTTCGACATGAGCACGACGACGTACGCACCGCAGCGTCTCGCCCCCGCCAGCCGCGGCGCCGATCCCCGAGCGACTGACCGCGCGGCGCGATCCCTGCGGCGTGCGTCACGGACCGGCATCGACACGACGATCGCACCAGCGTCCTCGGGTTCCGTCTCGGCGGCTTTCGGCTCGGCGACGTCGGTGTTCGCGGCCCCCGCACCGGACGCCCGTCGGTCTGGACGCGTCCTGACGACGTGCGCGACGCTCGTCTGGTTGCCCGTGCTCGTCCTGACCGTCCTGGCGTTCCTCGTCATCGGCGCCGCCGGTGGCCTCGCGGCGGCCGGCGTGTGGACCTGGCGCACGGTGTCCCCCGTGCGGGCTCGACCCACGGACCCCGCCGACGAGCCTGCCGACCGACCGCCGTCCGCGAGCTCGCCGCGACCCGTCGCAGCGCCGCGCACCCGACGGGTGGTTCGGGACCGCACCATCGGCTACGATGCCTAGAATCGGACATAGGCCCCAAACCATTGTGTTTAGGTCAACACCATGGTGACGCGCAAGTGCGCGCGGTGACCGCGCATCGGATCATCGCCGCTGCTCGGGCCGCCCTCCCGCTGCCGAGTGTGCCCGAGTCATCAATCTCCGCCCCAGGCGCCGCTCCCCCTGCGTCAGGGTGCACGCCGTCCGCCGCGACGCTCCCCTCGGCATCACCGTCCTCCGGGCCGTGTGCCACCCTGTCCCGGTGCCCGACGCTCCCCGACCACTCCTCGCTCCCCCGCTGCCCGACCTCGTCGGTGTGCGCGAACGCACCGTGCACGTCGTGACCCACCCGGAGGCGACGCACCACGTCGACGGACTCGTCGGCGGCCAGCACGACTCCGACCTCACGCCCGCCGGGCTGCGGCAGGCGCACCTCGTCGCGGCGGCGCTGCGCGCGCGTGTCCCGGCCGGTGCGAGCACGGACGTCGTCACGTCCGACCTCCTGCGCACGCGCCGCACCGCGACCGCGGTCGCCGACGCGCTCGGCACGGCGGTGCGCCTCGACCCGCGGCTGCGCGAGGCGTCCTACGGCGAGGCAGGCGGTCGCCCCCAGGCGTGGCTCGACGCACGGTTCGTCCCGCCGCCCGCCACGGGCGACCGCCTGCGGCACGACGTCGGTGTCGCCGGCGCCGAGACCCGCCTCGACGTCGCGCTGCGCGTGTACGCGGCGACGACGGACCTCCTGCGGCGGGACGTGGACCACCAGGTCGTCGTGACGCACGGCTTCGCCGCCACCTTCGTCGTCGCCGCCTGGATCGGCATGCCCGTCGACGCCGCGGGGCACGTCGCCTTCCCGGTGCCCTCGGGCAGCATCACGACGCTGCGCGAGGACGGCTACTTCCACAACCGCGCCGTCGTCGCCCTGGGCGACGTCGCGCACCTCGCCGCGGGCACCGAGGCGCGCGGCTGACGACCACGAGAGCGTCGGTGCAGGTCAGCGCGCCGCAGGCGGGCAGCGCTGTGGGTGGCGCGTCCTAGGCTGACAGCGACCCGTCCCCCAGGAGGCCCGCACCATGGTCGCCCCGCCCCGCCTCGAGCGGATCACCGTCGCCGAGGCAGCCGACCGCTACCTCGCGTCCGTCGCCGCGCAGACCCTGCGCGGCATCCTGTCCCCCACGACGCGCCGCAGCTACGAGCGGGACGTCGCGGAGTTCGCGCGCCTCGCGGGACCCGCCCGGGTCCTGGACGACGTCACGGGCGAGGACGTCGACGACGTGCTCCTGCGCTACCAGACCACGCCCGACGGCCGGTACGCCGACGCGTCGCGCAAGCCCGGCAGCACGGGCCGCTCGGCAGCGACGGTGAACCGGTTCCGGCAGTCGGTGACGCGCTTCTTCGGGCACGCCGCGCGCGAGGGCTGGGTGCAGGCCGACCCGATGCAGTGGGCCGCTCCCCCGGCCCGCCTGCGCGACGGGCTGCGCGTCGCGCGCACCGCGCTGTCCGCGGGCTCGGCGGCGTCGCTGCTCGAGGTGTCCGCCGCCCGCGCACGCGGGGAGCCCGCCGTCTCGCGCCGCGACCAGGACCTCCAGCTCCGTGACCGCCTCGTCGTCGCGCTCCTCCTCGTCCTCGGCCCGCGGGTGTCCGAGCTCGAGCGCGCGAACCTCGACGACTTCTCCCGCGAACCGGACCAGACGCGGTGGCGCATCCAGGGCAAGGGCGGCCACGTCCGCACCGTCACGCTCTCTCCCCCGCTCGCGGACGCGCTCGAGGAGTACCTGGCGCGCCTGCGCCCGACGCTCCTCGCCCGCCGGCCCGACGACCCGGACGCGCAGCGCGCCCTCCTGCTGTCGTGGCGGGGCCGCCGGATCGACGCCCAGGCCGTGCGCGGGCTGCTGCGGCGCTGCGTCGAACGCATGCCCGCGCAGTACCGTCGCGAGGCGACGCCGCACGCGCTGCGCCACACGACCGCGACGCTGCTCGCCGCGGAGGGCTGGGACGTCAAGGTCGTCGCGGAGCTCCTCGGGCACGCGTCCATCGCGACCACCGGCGTCTACCTCGACCGCATCGAGGGCGAGCTGGCGGCCGCGATCCGGGCCCACCCGCTCTCTGCGGCGCTCGAACCCAGCGAGGCCTGACCGGCCCACCACGCGGGCGGTGACCTGAAGGGCGCTGACACCCGGCCCGGCGGGGCGTAGCGTCGCAGGCATGGCCCCGCTCCACCGGGTGGAGCTCGTCCCCGACGACGAGCCCGCGCCGGGCGGGCGCGGCACACCCGCGGAGGGGGCACCCGGGCGCGCGGCCCCTGCCCGACGACGCACCCTCGCGCGCGTCGGAGCACCCCTGCTCGCGCTCGCCGTCGCGCTCGGCGCCGTCGGCTCGTGGCGCGCCTCGACGGCGGAGCAGGCCCGCCTCGCCCACCCCGGCGCCGTCCGCTCGCTCGCCGTGCCCCCGGCCCCCGCCTGGTCCGCGGACGCCGCCGCCCCGCGCGTCGCCGTCGTCGACGACGTGGTCGTCACGGTCACCGCCGCCGGGGTCGAGGGGCGCGACGCCGCCTCGGGCGCCCGGCGCTGGCTCGCTCTCGACGCCACCGCCACGTGCGGACCGACCCCCGACGAGTCGGCGGGACCGGTGACCGACGTGCTCGTGTGCGTGACGGGACCCGCGCTCGCCCCGGTCGCGCACGTCGTCGGCCCGGACGGCCCAGTGACCGGCCCGGTGCCGCTGGGCGACACGCTCGGCCGCGCGGTCCCCGCGCCCGACGGGACCGTGCTGCGGTGGGCCCGCACCGGAGGGGTCGTGCACCTCGCGCTCCAGGACGCCCGCACGGCGCGCGTGCGCTGGCGGCACGACGTCCCGCCCGACGACGCGGAACGCACCCCGATGTGCCGGCCCCAGGTCGCCGGGCAGGCCGCCGCCACCGTCGAGGACGGCCTGCTCGTCGTGCGGGGCTGTCGCGTCAGCGCCGTCCTCACCGCTGGGGGTACCCGTCTCGACGCCCCCGGCCCGGCCGTCACGACCGACGTCGTCCCGCTGCCCGACGGGACGTTCCTGCGCACCCGCGTCCTGCCGCCCGGGCGCGAGGCGACGACCGAGCGCGTCGCCCCGGACGCGGCGGTGCTCGCCGCCGTCGACGGTCGGCTCCTGCGGCCGCTCGTCGGCCCCGAGGACGACGCGGCCCCGTGGCTGGTCGCCACCGCCGACGGCGTGCGCGCCCTCGCGGCCGCGGACGGCACCGGCGACGGGCTGCGCGAGCGGTGGCGCCTCGCGCAGACCGTCGCCCAGGTCGTCGCGCTCACCGTCGACCGCGCCGTCGTCGTCACCGGCGCACGCGTCGTCGCCCTGGACGCGCGCTCGGGCGAGCCCGTGTGGTCGTGGCCGCGCGGCTCTCCCGCCGGTCGCCGTGCCGCGCCGGGCGTCGGCACGACGCCCGGGAGCACCACCACGACGGCGGACGGCGGCCCGGGCACCACGGGCGTCCGGGTCGATCTCACCCGGGGCGTCGCGGCCGCGTTCACCGACGGCGCCACGCTCGCCCTGGTCGTCTCCGACGGCTCGTCGCGGCGCTCGCGGACGGTCGCCCTCTCCCTCGAGGACGGGGACGTGCGCTGGGACGTCGTCGGCGACGGCGACCCGTCGGGGTTCACCGCCCTGGCGGGGCACGTGGGGCACGTGGACGCAGGGTCGTCGCGCGTCGTCGTGCTGGAGCGACGTCCGCGCGGTCGGAGGCGTCCGCGTGCGAGAGGGCGCCGAGGGCGAGAACCTGTCGGGAGACCGGCGCAGCCGTCCGGGCCGCCGGACCGAGGTGAAGGAGGCCGTCGTGCCGAAGCGTGACCCGGGTCCGAGCGTGAAGGACCCCGACCTGTACGAGAAGCTGCGGGACGAGGGCGACTCGAAGGAGAAGGCGGCCCGCATCGCGAACGCCGCGGCGGGCTCGTCGCGCACGAGCGTGGGCCGTAAGGGCGGCAAGGCCGGCGACTACGAGGACTGGACCGTCGAGAAGCTGCGCAAGCGCGCCGCGGAGATCGGCATCGAGGGGCGGTCCTCCATGCGCAAGGCGGAGCTGGTCCGCGCGCTGCGCTCGCACTGAGGACGCACCGAGGACAGCCCAGGGACGCACCGCGGACAGCCCAGGGACGCACCGAGGACAGCCCGGGGACGCGCCGGGGACGGCCCGTGCGGGATCTCACCCGCGGCGCGACCGTCTTCCGGTCGCGCCCGGGGTGCCGCCCGCTACGGTGAGTGCGTGCACCTGTCCGCCGACTCCGCCCTGCGCACCGCCCGCCGTCTGCTCTCCCGTGCGCTCGTGGTCGCCGTCGCGGCACCCGTGACGGTCGCGGGCGTGCTCGTCACCGCGGACGCGATCCGCAAGCGCCGCAACGCCACCGAGGCCTCGTTCCCGCGCTCGGCCCCCGCCGACGTCGAGGTCGCGGGCACCACGACGACCGTCTTCACGTACGGCGAGGACGTGTACCGGGAGATGCTCGGCGCGATCCGCGGCGCACGGCGCCGCATCCTGCTCGAGACGTACATCTGGAAGGCCGACGCGCTCGGCGAGGAGTTCAAGCAGGCGCTCGTCGAGGCGAGCGAGCGCGGCGTCGAGGTGTTCGTCGTGTACGACGGCTTCGCGAACCTCGTCGTCCCGCAGACGTTCTTCGACCTGCCCGAGCCGATCCACGTCATCCGGTACCCGGTGTTCCGCCCGGGCGTGCTCATGCTCAACGTGCGCAAGTCCGGTCGTGACCACCGCAAGATCCTCGTCGTCGACGACGAGATCGCGTTCGTGGGCGGGTACAACATCGGCGCCCTGTACGCGACGCAGTGGCGCGACACGCACGTGCGCCTCGTGGGGCCGAGCGCGTGGGAGCTGCGCAACGCGTTCGTCGACTTCTGGAACGCGAACCGCGCCTCGGACCAGCCGCTGCTCGCCGACCCGGGGTCGGTGCACTGGGAGCCGCGGCTGCGCGCGGCCCGCAACGCGCCGGCGCACCTGGTGTTCCCGATCCGCGGGATCTACCTCGACGCGATCGACCGCGCGAGCTCGCACGTCTACATCACGCAGGCGTACTTCATCCCCGACCGGGAGATCCTGGCCGCGCTGCTCGCGGCCGCGGCGCGCGGCGTCGACGTGCGGGTCCTCGTTCCCGAGCGCTCGAACCACGTGCTCGCGGACTGGCTGTCGCGCGGCCTGTACACGGCTCTGCTCAAGGGCGGGGTCCGCATCCACCTGTACCGCAACGCCATGGTGCACGCGAAGACCGCGACCATCGACGGCGCGTGGACCACGATCGGCACGGCGAACATCGACCGGCTGTCCCTCACGGGGAACTACGAGGTGAACCTCGAGATCACGGACCCGGGGGTGGCCGAGCAGATGGAGAAGGTCTTCGAGGTCGACCTGTCGAACTCGCGCGAGCTGACCCTCGACGAGTGGGACTCGCGCTCGGTGGCGGCGAAGCTCAGCGAGATCGTCCTCACTCCCCTGCGTCCGCTGCTCTAGCAGCACCACCGTCGCCGCCGTCCTTCGGGCGACGACGACGGCGGGCGGGGTCCGCGGCTCAGCGGGCCGGGTCGGAGCGCAGCACGTCGGCCGCCTCCTCCTCCGGTCGCGGCGGCACGGTCTCGTCGGTCTCGAGCAGCGCGACCTCCTCGAACTCAGGATGCTCGTCGCGCAGCTCGCGCGCGACGGCGTCCGCCGCGCCGTCCAGGGCGCCCGCGGCGACGTCGATCGACTCCCCGGTCGTCAACGGCCGGTACTCGTACGTGCCGCCGGTGCGCTGCTCGCCCAGGAGCCGGTTCACGAGGCCGTGTCCGACGTCCGACAGCAGCGCGTCGTGCACCGGCACCACGACCCGCGGGTCGAGCGCGCGCACGAAGTCGATCGTCTCGGCGAGCTTGAGCCACGGCGCCGAGACGGGCGCGAGCAGCACGTCGAGCCGCTGCCCGCCCAGCACGCCCGCGTCCGGGGCGTCGAACGAGTCGCCCGGGTGCAGGAGCGTCGCTCCGTCCCCGCGCACGAGGTACGTGACGTTCGCGATCCGCGGGACGTCCGGGTGGATCACCGCGTGCCGGCCGCCGCCCACCACGACCTCCAGGCCGCCGAGGTCCAGGCCGTCCCCCGGCGCGACGACGTGCACGCGCGACGCCGCGCCGTCGGGCAGCGCGGGACGCACCGCGGCGGCCACCTCCTCGGGCGCCCACACCGTGAGCTCTGGCCGGGCCGCGAGGGCGTCGCCGAGGGCGCCGGTGTCCACGTGGTCGGGGTGCTGGTGGGTGAGGAGCACCGTGTCGGCGTCCGCCAGCGCGGCCGCGGCGTCGCTGAACGTGCCCGGGTCGATGGCGACGACCTGACCGCCGTGGCGCACCGTGACGCACGCGTGCCCGTGGAACGTGACCTGCATGGAACCTCCTCGAGTCGTCCTTGCCCGCCCCGCCCGTGCGGGGCCCGGCCCCTCAGCCCACCACGAGGACGAGGTCGCCGCCCTCCAGCTGCTGCACCGCGCCGATCGCGACCCGCTGGACCGTGCCCGCGACGGGCGTCGTGATCGCCGCCTCCATCTTCATCGCCTCGACGGTCGCGACCGTCTGCCCCGCCTCGACGACGTCGCCCACGACGACGACCGGTGTCACCGCACCCGCGAACGGCGCCGCGACCTGGCCCGGCTGGGTCGGGTCCGCCTTCTCGGCGGTGCGCGCGTCCACGTCCACCGCGCGGTCGCGCACCTGGATCGGGCGCAGCTGGCCGTTGAGGGTGAACATCACCGTGCGCATCCCGCGCTCGTCGGGCGTGCCGATCGCCTCGAGGCCCACGAGCAGGCGCACGCCCTTGCCGAGCGCGACCGCGACCTCCTGGCCCGGCTCCAGCCCGTACAGGTACGTGGGGGTGTCGAGCACCGACACGTCCCCGTACGCCTGGCGCACCTGCTCGAACTCCTTCGTCGGCCCCGCGAAGAGCAGGTGGTTGAGCCGACGACGGCGCACCTCGCCCTCCTGCGCGAGCTCCGCCTCGTCCTCGGCCGAGAGCGGCGTGACCCCCGCGCGCGCCGCACGGCCGGCGAGCGCGCGCGACCGGAACGGCTCCGGCCAGCCACCGGGCGGGTCGCCCAGCTCGCCGCCCAGGAACCCGACCACGGAGTCCGGGATGTCGAACGACTGCGGGTCCGCCGCGAACTCCGCCGGGTCCGCGCCCGCCGCCACGAGGTGCAGCGCGAGGTCGCCCACGACCTTCGACGACGGCGTCACCTTCACCAGCCGCCCCAGGATCCGGTCCGCGGCCGCGTACATCGCCTCGATCTGCTCGAACCGGTCCCCCAGACCCAGCGCGATCGCCTGCTGACGCAGGTTCGACAGCTGACCGCCCGGGATCTCGTGCTCGTACACGCGCCCCGTCGGCCCGGGCAGACCCGACTCGAACGGCGCGTACACGCGGCGCACCGCCTCCCAGTACGGCTCGAGGTCCGCGACCGCCGGCAGCGACAGCCCGGTGTCGCGCTCGGTGTGCTCCAGCGCGGCGACCAGCGCCGACAGCGGCGGCTGGCTCGTCGTCCCCGCCATCGCGGCGCTCGCGGCGTCGACCGCGTCGACGCCCGCCGCGGCGGCGGCGAGCAGCGTGGCCATCTGCCCGCCGGACGTGTCGTGGGTGTGCAGGTGCACCGGCAGGTCGAACCGTTCGCGCAGCGCGGTCACTAGCCGGCTCGCGGCGGCGGGGCGCAGCAGCCCGGCCATGTCCTTGATCGCGAGGACGTGCGCACCGGCGTCGACGATGCGGTCCGCGAGGCGCAGGTAGTAGTCGAGCGTGTACAGGTCCTCGGCCGGGTCGAGCAGGTTGCCCGTGTAGCACAGCGCGACCTCCGCGACCGTCGTGCCGGTCGCGCGCACGGCCTCGATCGCCGGACGCATCTGGTCGACGTCGTTGAGCGCGTCGAAGATGCGGAACACGTCGATGCCCGTCGCCGCGGCCTCCTCGACGAACGCCTCCGTGACGCGCGTCGGGTACGGCGTGTACCCGACCGTGTTGCGCCCGCGCAGGAGCATCTGGATCGCGAGGTTCGGCATCGCGGCACGCAGGGTCGCGAGCCGCTCCCACGGGTCCTCCCCGAGGAAGCGCAGCGCGACGTCGTACGTCGCCCCGCCCCACGCCTCGACCGACCACAGCTGCGGCGTCGCCCGCGCCACGTACGGAGCGACGGCCGCCAGGTCGTGCGTGCGCACGCGCGTCGCGAGCAGCGACTGGTGCGCGTCGCGGAACGTCGTGTCCGTGACGCGCAGCCGCTGCTCGCCCCGCAGCGCCCGCGCGAACCCCTCCGGGCCGAGCTCGAGGAGCTGCTGGCGCGACCCAGGCGGGGGCTCGACCGTCAGGTCGAACGGCGGCAGCTTCGCCGCCGGGTCGGTCGTGACCCGCGGCTCCCCGTGCGGCCGGTTGACGGTGGTGTCCCCCACGTACGCGAGCAGGCGCGTGCCCCGGTCCGCGCTCTCGCGCGCGGCGAGCAGCTCGGGCCGCTCGTCGATGAACGACGTCGCCACGTTGCCCGCGACGAACTCCGGGTCGGCGAGGACCGCCTGCAGGAACGGGATGTTCGTCCGGATGCCGCGGATGCGGAACTCCGCCAGCGCGCGACGCGCGCGCCGCACCGCCGTCGGGAAGTCCCGCCCCCGGCACGTGAGCTTCACCAGCATCGAGTCGAAGTGGCCCGACACGACCGACCCCGCCGTCGCCGTCGCCCCGTCGAGCCGGACGCCCGCCCCGCCCGGGGACCGGTAGGCGATGATCCGGCCCGTGTCGGGACGGAACCCGTTCGCCGGGTCCTCCGTCGTGATCCGGGTCTGCAGGGCCGCGCCGTTGACGCGCACGTCCTCCTGCCGGATGCCCAGGTCCCCCAGCGTCTCGCCCGCCGCGATCCGCATCTGCGCGGACACCAGGTCGACGTCCGTGACCTCCTCGGTCACCGTGTGCTCCACCTGGATGCGCGGGTTCATCTCGATGAACACGTGCTGCCCCGCACGCTCGCCCACCGTGTCGACGAGGAACTCGACCGTGCCCGCGTTCTGGTACCCGATGTGCCGCGCGAACCGCACCGCGTCCGCGCACAGCGCGTCCCGGACCGCCGGGTCGAGGTTCGGCGCCGGCGCGATCTCGATGACCTTCTGGTGACGACGCTGCAACGAGCAGTCCCGCTCGTACAGGTGCACGACGTTCCCCGCGCCGTCCGCCAGGATCTGCACCTCGATGTGCCGCGGCCGCAGCACCGCCTGCTCCAGGAACACCGTCGGGTCGCCGAATGCGCCGTCCGCCTCGCGCATCGCCGCCGCCAGCGCCTCGGGTAGGTCCTCGCGCACGTCGACGCGCCGCATCCCGCGACCGCCACCACCCGCGACCGCCTTGACGAACACCGGGAACCCGATCTCGTCCGCGGCCGCGACGAGCTCGTCGACGTCCGCCGACGGCTCGCTCGACGCGAGCACCGGCAGGCCCGCCTCGCGCGCCGCCTTGAGCGCCCGCACCTTGTTGCCCGCGAGCTCGAGCACCTCCGGCGGCGGCCCGACGAACGTCAGCCCCGCCTCCGCGCACGCCCGCGCCAGGTCGGGGTTCTCCGAGAGGAACCCGTACCCCGGGTAGACGGCGTCCGCGCCCGCCTCCCGGGCGACGCGCACGATCTCCTCGATGTCCAGGTACGCCCGCACCGGGTGACCGGGCTCCCCGATGAGGTACGCCTCGTCGGCCTTGAGCCGGTGCTCGGAGTTGCGGTCCTCCTGCGGGAACACCGCGACGGTGCGGGCCCCCAGCTCGTAGGCGGCGCGGAACGCCCTGACGGCGATCTCCGCGCGGTTGGCGACCAGGACCTTCGAGAACACCGGCACTCCATCCGTCGAGCGTGGCGGCGTCGTCGGGCCGGGGAGGGCGCCACGCACCGCGTACCGGGCGATCCTCCCACGGCGTCGCCGGACGGGTCACCGCACCCGCTGTGACGAGGTCCACACGCCTCGCGGGGGTGCCCCGGCGCTCGCGGTCGGTCCGCCCGTGGTCCGGCCGGGCGAGGGGTCAGCCCGCGGTGCGGGCCTGACGGCGCTGGGCGAGCTCGTCCTGCGGGCTCGTCGCGGTGCCGTCCTCGTCCTCGAGGGACTCGGTCGGCAGCTCGGCGAGCGTGCCCTCGACCTCGCGCCACACGCGCCCGACGGCGATCCCGAACACGCCCTGGCCGCCCTGGACGAGGTCCACGACCTCGTCGGGCGAGGTGCACTCGTAGACGCTCGCGCCGTCGCTCATGAGGGTGATCTGCGCCAGGTCGTCCACGCCGCGCTCGCGCAGGTGCTCGACGGCCGTGCGGATCTGCTGGAGCGACACCCCGGTGTCGAGCAGGCGCTTGACGACCTTGAGCACGAGGATGTCGCGGAAGCTGTACAGGCGGTGCGAGCCCGACCCGGACGCCGGGCGGACGGTGGGCTCGACCAGACCGGTGCGGGCCCAGTAGTCGAGCTGGCGGTACGTGATGCCTGCCGCGCGGCACGCCGTCGGGCCGCGGTAGCCGGTCGTGGTGTCCTGCTCGGTGATGTCCTCCCCGAAGAGGAGGCCCTGCGCGCCCTGCGGAACTGCCGCGCCGACACCGACGCTCGCCTCACCGCTGCTGTTCACTGTCGCCTCCTGGGGTGATGTCACGACCAAACTATGGGCGCCGTCGGGGGCCGTCAACGACCGACGCCCCGGGCGTGCGGGCGTGTCGCGCCCGCCACGTCGACGCGCCGACCGCTGAACCCTCGACCTGAGGTCGAAGGTCTGTCTTGTCCGGTGTGTCCCGAAGCCTCGACCACGACCCGAGGGTCGGGCCGCCGCGCACCGGGACCGCTCTACTCGTCCACCGAGAAGTCCTCGGGCTGGACGTGGTCGAGGAAGTCGCGGAACTTCTCGACCTCCTCCTGCTGCGCGACGTCGACGACCTCGACGCCCGCCGTCGCCACGACCTCCGCCGAGCACAGCACCGGGCTCCCGGTGCGCACCGCGACGGCGATCGCGTCCGACGCGCGCGAGTCGAGCCGCACGCCGTTGCTGAGCACGAGCTCGGCGAAGAAGATGCCGCCGTCGAGGGCGACGATCTCCGCCCGCTCGAGCCGCACGCCCACCGCGTCGAGCAGGTCCCGCAGCAGGTCGTGCGTCATGGGCCGCGGCGTGGGCAGCCCTGCCTGCGCCATGGCGATCGCGCTCGCCTCCCGCGGGCCGATGACGATCGGCACCACGAGCTCGGACGCGTCGTCGAGCAGCAGCACCACGATCTCCTGGTCGCGCTGCTGCTGACGGACCCCCAGCACCTCCACCGGGACCATCGGGACGTCGTCGCTCACTCCACCACCGTACGACTCCGCCCGGCATCCGGCAGGGGGTGCGCACCGGGCGTGCGCGCGACACGCGGAGGGCGTCGCGGGAGGTGCGGCGGGGCGGGTGCGGGCGTCAGCGGGTGAGGTCGTCGACGCCCTGGCGCACGAAGACGGTGTGCAACTGCGCGCACAGCTCGCCGACCTCGGACGCGACGGTGCCGGCGTGGGCGCGCGCGGACGGGCTCTGCTGCCCGCGCCACGGCGAGACGACCTGCTGCACGAGGCTCACGTGGCGGTCGGCGGCGGTGCGCAGGGAGCGCAGGTGGCGGGGCTCGATGCCGTAGTCCGCGAGGCCGGCGGCGAGCACGACGACGTCGAGCGAGCGCGCGTCGAGCTGCCCGCCCGGTGCCTGGCGGAGCACGCCGGCCTCGATGAGGCCCTCGACGAGCTCGCGCTCGACCCCGGCGGCCGAGACGAGCGCGTCGACGGTGTAGCGCTGGCGGACGGCGGCCGACCCGGGCTCGCCGTCGGTGGTCGCGAGGCGGGGGGCGAGCGTCTCGGCGTCGGTCCCGGCGTCGAGCGCGGCGAGACGGTCCTTGATGACCTTCAGCGGCAGGTAGCGGTCACGCTGCTCGACGAGCACGAAGCGCAGGCGCTCGACGTCGGCGGGGCTGTACTGGCGGTAGCCGGACGCGGTCCGCACCGGCTCGATGAGGCCCTGCTCCTCGAGGAAGCGCAGCTTGGAGTGGCTGACGTGGGGGAACTCGGCCCGCAGCGCGCGCAGCACGTCGGAGATGCGCATGGTCGCGCGGCGCGAGATCCCCTGGGGCCACGGTTCGGGCCCGTCCGCGGGCTCCGGGGCCGTGGCGTGCGCGGCGCCGGTCGACATGTTCACGACGGGGAGGCCGCGCCGCCCGCCGACGCCGCCGCGTGCGGGCTGGCGTGGAACGTGAGCCGGTACTTGCCGATCTGGACCTCGTCGCCCGTGCCGAGCGCGACGGCGTCGATCCGGCTGCGGTTCACGTAGGTGCCGTTGAGGGACCCGACGTCGCGCACGACGAAGTGCTCGCCCTCGCGCACGAACTCGGCGTGCTTGCGTGACACGGTGACGTCGTCGAGGAAGATGTCGGCGTGCTCGGAGCGCCCGGCGACGGTGCGCTCGGCGTCGAGGAGGAAGCGCGAGCCCTGGCCGGGGCCGCGCTGCATGATGAGCAGGGCCGAGTGGCGGGGCAGGGCGGCGACGGCGGCGTGCTCCTCGGGGCTCAGGCCCCCGGGCTGCACGCCCTCCTCGATCGGGGCCTCGATCCGGCCGAAGCTGACCGTCGTGTCGCTGGTCGCCCGGTTCGGCACCTCAGGACCGCCTGGGACACTCATCACGCCTCCTCGGGGCTCACGCACGTCGTGCTCGAGCTCGGAAACCGCACCGGGGGGCGAGCCCCGGGTGCGGGAAACTGGTGCTCGAAAACTACTACACCTGCAGGTCACGCGGTGCGTGCGACCCTCGGTCGTCCCAACCTACCCCGGCCCGTGGGCCCGCGGGAAGCCGGGTCACTCGTCGGCGGGGACGGGGGTCGCGTACCGGGGTGCGCGGGGCTCGACGGTCGCGGAGACCTCGGCCCGGTCCTGCTGGGTGACGGTGGTGCGCGCGCCGTCGGCGCGCAGGGACGCCATGGCGCCGCCGGGGATCTCGAGCGCGGTCTCGAGCGTCGACGGGTCGCCGATCGCGGTCCACCGGTACGGGGACGAGATCACCTGCCCGTCGACGACCACGCCGTCGGAGGTGTCCTCGAAGTAGCTGCTCGCCACGAGGCGCACGCCGTTGACCTCCATGGCCTCGGCGCCCGCGTTGCGCAGCTCCTCCAGCACGTTGAACAGGCCGAACGCCTTGAGCGGCTCGGCACCCTCGACGACCTCGATCTCGACGCCCGGGCCCTCGGCGGGCAGCCGGCCCGAGAGGATGCCGAGCGTCTCGGCCTGCTGCTCGGCGAGCTCGAGCGCGGCGCGCTCGCGGCCGGAGCCGGACTGCAGCTCGTCGCGCGTGGCCTCGAGCGAGGACACCTGGTCCTCGAGCTCGCCGGAGCGCTGGGTGACGTCGTCGAGCAGGCGCACGAGGTCGCTCTGGCGCAGGGAGGAGAGCTGGTCCTCCTGCGTCTGGCTCACCTGGACGACGAGCGCGAAGCCGAGGAGCGCGCACAGGACGCCGACCATGACCTGGGAGCGCGACGCGCGCGGTCGCATCGCCCGGCCGAGGCCGCGCAGCCCGCGCGGCTCGGGCTGGGTGGGGGTGCCGTGGCGCCCGACGGTGGCCGTCGCCCCGGTGACCGGGTCCGGCTCGGCGGTGGGCGAGGTCTCGGCGTCCTGCTCGGGCGCCGCGGCTGCCGGGGTGGTCGTCGCGTCCGACGTCGCGCCGGTCGTCGCGCCCGGCGTCGGGAGGTTCGGCGTGGTGGCGGCGGGACGCGCGTCGTCGAGCCGGTCGGCGCGGCCGTCGGGTGCGGGGCGCTCCCCCGCTGCTGCGGCGTCGCCCAGGGCGGTGGGGTCGCTCGACACCGGGGTGTCCGGGTCGCTGGTGTCCGGGTCGCTGGTGTCCGGGTCGCTGGTGTCCGGGGCGCTCGGCGCGGGCGTGTCGGTCGGCGCGGCGCCGGTCGGGGTCGTGCGGGCCGCGGTGGTGCCGTCATCCTCGGGGTGGTCGGCGGTGACCGTGGTCTCGTCGCGGGCTGCCGGTGCGTCGCTCGGCGTCGTGGGGTCGCCGGGGACCGCTGCGGGGTCGACCGGGTCGTCGTGGGGCGTGCTCGACGGCGCACCCGGGCCCGGGTCGGTCTCGGCGGCGGTGGCCGCGTCCTCGTCGGAGTCGTCGGTGCGGGCCGGGGCGGGCTCGGCGTCGTGGGAGTCGTCGGTGCCGGGCTCGGTGCCGGGGACGGCGGGGGTGCCGACGGCGGCGTCGTCACCGTCCGCGGGCGTGGTGGGGTGCTCGGGCCGGTCGCCCGGAGCCTGGTCGCGGGGGTCGCGGCTCATGCTCACGCCTTGAAGATGTGGCGCCGGATCGCGGCGGCGTTGGAGAAGATGCGGATGCCGAGGACGACGACGACGGCGGTCGAGAGCTGGCTGCCGACCCCGAGCTGGTCGCCGAGGAACACGATGAGGGCGGCGACGACGACGTTCGACAGGAACGACACGAGGAAGACCTTGTCGTCGAACAGGCCGTCGAGCCGGGCGCGCAGGCCGCCGAACAGGGCGTCGAGGGCGGCGACGACGGCGATGGGGAGGTAGGGCTGCAGCGACACGGGCACGGTGGGTTGCAGGACGAGGCCCGCGACGATGCCCACCACCAGTCCGACGACTGCGATCATTCGACGATCTCCTGCCCTGTCTCGTGCGGTGCGGATGGGGTCCCGGACCCGTCGGTCGTGCCCGGCGCGGGGCCGGTCTCCTCGGCGGGTGCGTCGGAGTCTACGGTCGTCTCCGGGGCGTGCGCGAAGAACAGCGTGGGCGCGGACCGGCCGGGCAGGTCGAGGCGGCTCTGCGTCGTCACGCCGGAGCGGATGCCGTACTGGGTGCCGAGGAGCTGGAGGAAGTCGGACGTGCCGGACCGCAGGAGCGAGGTGCGCATCGCGTCGGGGTCGCCGATCGCCTCGACGCGGTAGGGGCCGACGAGGGGCTGCAGGTCGACGAGCACGGCGTCGCCGGCGCTGCGGATCGCGGACAGGCCGGTCAGGCGCTGGTCGTTGATCGCGACGGCCTCCGCGCCGCCGGCCCACAGGGCGTTGACGACGCGCTGCAGGTCGGAGTCGTGCACGAGCGAGCTCGCGTCGGTGGCCCCGGAGGACAGGCCGCCGCCGGTGTCGTCGAGGGTGACGACGACGCCCTGGCCCTCGACGGGCTGCGTCCCGGTGAGCGCGCCCTCCTCCTGGAGGCTGTCGAGCACGTCGGCGCTCGCGCCGCTCAGGGCCGCGCCCTGGAGCTGCTCGATCTCGCCGGACAGCTCTGCGCCGCGGGCGGAGAGCTCCTCGGCGGTGGCCTGGCGTTCGAGGATCTCCTGCTCGAGGGTCTCGCGTGCGGCGATGACGCCGGGCTGCGGGGCGCGCAGCTGCACGGCGGCGGCGGTGGTGACGACGCCGAGGACGACGGCGAGGGCGACGAGCGCGACGGTGCCGGTGCGGCCGCGGTGCGGGGTCTGCCCGGCGGCGCGGCGCGCGGCCGCGGCGGCGTACCCGGGGTCGAGGGGGCGGTGCATGACCTCGTTGAGGAGGGTCATGGACGCGTCCACGGGTGCGCGGCGCGCGGCGGCGGGCTGGTCCGGTCGCGTGTCGGTCACGGCGTCTCCTTCGTCGCGGTCCCGGGCCGGTCGGTGCGGGCGGCGCGGTCGCGCAGGACGAGCGCCCGGGTCTGCAGCACGTACTGCGCGCCCGCGAGCCAGTACAGGCCCACGCCCCACCACGTGAACGCCCACCCGGTGACGGCAGCGACGTCGCCGAGCCAGCCCGGCATCTCCGCGAGGAGAAGCAGCGGGAACGCGTACAGCAGGGCGAACGTGCCGGCCTTGCCCGCGAAGCTCACGGGCAGCGGCCCGTAGCCGTGGCGGGCGAGCAGCGGCAGCAGGCCCGCGAGCAGGACGTCGCGCGCGACGATCGCGACGACGAGCCACACGGGCACGACGTCGCGCCACGCGAGCCCGAGGAGGGTGACGAGGATGAAGAGGCGGTCGGCGGCGGGGTCGAGCATCTGCCCGAGGCGGCTCACCTGGTCCAGGCGGCGCGCGAGCACGCCGTCGAGCCAGTCCGACGCCCCGGACACGGCGAGGACGACCAGGGCCCACACGTCGTCGCCGCGCACGATGAGGACCGCGAACACGGGTACGAGGAGCAGCCGCAGGAGGCTGATGACGTTCGGGACGGTCAGGACGCGCGAGCTGACCTGCTGCCCTGCCGTCACACCCACCGCCCCGTGCTCGCGTCGCGCCGTCGCGGCGACCTGCCGCGCGCGACCATCCTACGTACCGGCCCCGGTGACCTGGGCCCTCATTTCGCGGCGCGGCGCCCCGCAGGGCCCGAAATCACCCGCTTCGCCCGGTGTCCGGGGCGGGCCGGGCACCGGCGGGGCGGGTGCGGGTGAGGGACGTCACCGGGCCCGGCCCCGCGGCCCGCCCGCGCCCTCCGGTACGATGGGTGGACCTTTGGAGTTCGTCGCTCGTCCCGCGTGTGTCCGTGAGAGTGGCCGACCCCCCTGATCTCCCCGATCGTGGCGGTGGCCGGCCTGGTGTGTTCGGGAGTGCGACCTGCGAGAACCGACCCGGTGACCGCACGCCACTCCACACCCCGAAACGAACGGTCCTCACCCCTTCATGACTGCTGACGTCGTCGCGCCCTCGCACGCCCTCGACCACTCCACCGACACCTCCCCCGCCGTCGCGGAGCAGACCGCTCCCACCGGCCCCGTGTTCTCCGACCTCGGCCTGCCCGCGCCCCTCGAGCGCGCCGTCGCCGACCTCGGGTTCGTCACTCCGTCCGCGATCCAGGCCGAGGCCATCCCCGCCCTCCTCGCGGGCCGCGACATCACCGGCGTCGCGCAGACCGGCACCGGCAAGACCGCCGCGTTCGGCCTCCCGCTGCTCGCCGCGATCGACCCCACGCTGCGGCGCGTGCAGGCCGTCGTCCTCACCCCGACGCGCGAGCTCGCGATGCAGGTCGCCGACGCCGTCGAGTCGTTCGCGACCCACCTGCCCAAGGTCGACGTCGTCGCCGTGTACGGCGGCTCGCCCTACCAGCCGCAGCAGCGGGCGCTCGCGGCCGGGGCGCAGGTCGTCGTCGGCACGCCCGGGCGCGTCATCGACCACATCGAGCGCGGCACCCTCGTGCTCGACGACGTGCGCTTCCTCGTGCTCGACGAGGCCGACGAGATGCTGCGCATGGGCTTCGCGGAGGACGTCGACACGATCTTCTCCCGCGCGCCGCGCGAGCGTCAGGTCGCGCTGTTCTCCGCGACGATGCCCGCCCCGATCCGCCGCGTCGCGAACGAGCACCTCACCGACCCGGTCGAGATCGCCGTCGCCCGCCAGTCCTCCACGGTGACGAGCGTGCGCCAGACGTACGCCGTCGTGCCGTTCCGCCACAAGACCGGCTCCCTCGTGCGCGTCCTCGCCACGTCCGACGCCGAGGCCGCGATCGTGTTCACCCGCACGCGCGGCGCCGCGGAGGAGGTCGGGTCCGCGCTCGTCGAGCGCGGCATCTCGGCCGCGACCATCTCGGGCGACGTCGCGCAGAAGGAGCGCGAGCGGATCGTGGAGCGCCTGCGCTCCGGTGCGCTCGACGTCCTCGTCGCGACCGACGTCGCCGCGCGCGGCCTCGACGTGGACCGCATCGGTCTCGTCGTGAACTTCGACCTGCCGGGCGAGCCCGAGGCGTACGTGCACCGCATCGGCCGCACCGGCCGCGCGGGCCGCACCGGCGAGGCCCTGAGCTTCGTCACCCCGCACGAGCGCGGGCGCCTGCGCGCGATCGAGCGCACGACCCGCACCCCGCTGCAGGAGATCGAGATCCCCTCCCCCGCGGACGTGTCCGCGCACAAGGTGCGGGCCCTGCTCGGGCAGGTCCCCGCCCGCCAGGAGGCGGGCCGCCTGTCGATGTACGCCGACATGGTGCGCACCTTCCTCGCCGAGCACGACGTCGACCCGGTCGACCTCGCCGCGGCCATGGCGGCGCTCGCAGTCGGTGACGACGGTCCGCGTGCCCGTGAGGAGCAGGAGCGGTTCGAGGCGGAGCGGGCCGCGGCGCGCCAGCAGTCGAAGGCGCGTCGCACGGAGCGTACGGGCGAGCGTCCGTCGCGCGGCGACCGTGCGTCGGGCCGGCGCGAGGGCGACGGGACGCGCGGCATCCGCCGCGACGCCGTCGGGACGCGCTACCGCCTGTCGGTGGGCCACAAGGACGGCGTGATGCCCGGCGGGATCGTGGGCGCGCTGACGAACGAGGCGGGCCTGGCCGGGTCGGACGTCGGCAAGATCGACATCTTCCCGTCGTTCTCGCTCGTGGACATCACCGCCCCGCTCGACGCGGACACGATGGACCGCATCTCGCGGGCACGGGTCGCGGGCAAGGCGCTGCGCATCCGTCTCGACGAGGGCGCGCCCGCGTCCCGGGGCCCGCGTGCCGGGCACGGCCCGTCGGGTCGTCGTGACGAGCGTCGTGACCGGTTCGACCGTGCCGACGACCGGGGCGAGCGCAAGCCGCGCCACCGCGCCGCGTTCTGACCCGCGCCGCCGGCGGCAATCCCGCCGGCGCACGACGACGGCCCCCGGATCTCCTCGATCCGGGGGCCGTCGTCGTCGGTACGGGGTGACCCGTGGCGCGGGCACGGGAGGCCCGCGCCTGCGGTCCTTACTCGTGGGCCTCGCCGTGCGCCTTCACCAGGGCGGCGAGGCGACGCGCCTCCGCCTCGCCCCGGGCGCCGTCGGCCCGTTGGATGCCCATGACGGCGAGGGTGGACCCGTCCGCGAGGTCGAGACGCACCCACGCGTCGCCGGAGCCGAAGCGGACCGACACGATCTGGGGCCAGGCGAGGCGGCGCGTGTAGATGACGTTGCGCACCCGCAGGCCCTCGCGCGTCGGGACGGCGTGCACGCCGCCCAGGCGCCACAGCAGCCACGCCGCGAACAGCGCGAACGCCGCGATGGACAGCCGGTTCACCCACGACGTGCCGAGCGGCCCCGTCGCGGACAGCCCCACCACGACGCACCCGCCGACGACGACCACGCCCGTCGCCCAGGCCGACACCAGGCCGAACCGGGGCCGGAACGTGCGGTACGGGTCGTCGTCGCGGTCGCCCGGCAGGCCGGGGTCGGGGAACGGGTCGGTGCTCATGCCGCCACCGTCTCACACCCGCCGACCACCCACCGGGGGCCGAGGTTCAGAGGCGCGAGGCGTGGATCCGGGTCACGAGGATCGCGCGCGCACCCACGTCGTACAGGGCGTCCATGACCTGGTTCGTGCGGTCGCGGCGCACCATCGCCCGCACCGCCGCCCAGTCCCGGTCGTGCAGCGGCGACACCGTGGGCGACTCCAGGCCCGGCGTGATCGCGACCGCACGGTCCACGAGCGACACCGGCACGTCGTAGTCCATGAGGACGTACTCGTGCGCCGTCAGCACCCCCTGCAGACGACGCGACAGCACCTCCACCCCCGCCGGGACGTCCGCCTCCGCAACCTTACGCGGCCGGATCAGCACCGCCTCCGACACCAGGATCGGGTCGCCGAACACCTCCAGGCCGGCGCCCCGCAGCGTCGTGCCCGTCGAGACCACGTCCGCGACGACGTCCGCCACCCCGAGCTGCACCGCCGACTCGACCGCACCGTCCAGGTGCACCACCGTCGCGTCCACCCCGTGCGCCCGCAGGTGCCCCTCCACGAGGACCTCGTACGACGTCGCGACCCGCAGCCCCTGCACCTGCTCCAACGACGTGATCGTCCCCGCCGGCGCCGCGTACCGGAACGTCGACCCCCCGAACCCGAGCTGCATGTGCTCCACCGCGTCCGCGCCCGAGTCCAGCAGCAGGTCCCGACCCGTCACCCCGACGTCGACCGTGCCCGACCCCACGTACACCGCGATGTCGCGCGGGCGCAGGAAGAAGAACTCGGCATCGTTGTCCGGGTCCGCCAGCACCAGCTCGCGCGGGTCACGACGCTGGCGGTACCCCGCCTCGCGCAGCATCTCGACGGCGGGCTCGGACAGGGACCCCTTGTTGGGGACGGCGATACGCAGCATGACAGGACCTTCGTTCAGGGGATCGGGCAGGAAGAGGGGAACAGCAGGGACGAGCGAGGGGCGAGCGGCGCTCGCGGCCGGGAGCGGGGACGCTCACCGGCGCGGCCGCTCACAGATGCTCGTACACGTCCTGCAGGCTCAGACCCTTCGCCAGCATGAGGACCTGCAGGTGGTAGAGGAGCTGGGAGATCTCCTCCGCCGTCTTCACGTCGCCCTCGTACTCGGCGGCCATCCACACCTCGGCGGCCTCCTCGACCACCTTCTTCCCGATCGCGTGCACGCCGGCGTCCAGCTCCGCGACCGTGCCGGAACCGGCAGGTCGCGTCGTGGCCTTCTCGGACAGCTCCGCGAACAGGGACTCGAACGTCTTCACGGGCTCCAGGGTATCCGCCGCCCGGACCCGGCCGGGGCGTGTCCGCCCAGCGGGCACGACCCGACCCGGTCCGTCACAGGTCGCGCAGCGCCACGACCGTCGCGACCGCCGCCTCTGCGGCCTCCGCACCCTTGTCCTCGCGCGACCCCTCCAGGCCCGCCCGGTCCAGGGCCTGCTGCTCGTCGTCGCACGTCAGCACACCGAACCCCACCGGCACCCCCGTGCGCACGCTCACGTCCGTCAGACCCGACGTCGCCGCCTGGCACACGTACTCGAAGTGCGGTGTCCCCCCACGGATCACCACGCCCAGCGCCACCACCGCGTCCGCGCCGTGCTCCACCGCGCGTGCCGCCGCCACCGGCAGCTCGAACGACCCTGGCACCCGCACCACGCTCACGTGCGACACGTTCGCCGCCGCCAACGCCCGCCGCGCGCCCGCCAGCAACCCGTCCATCACCTCCGTGTGCCAGCTCGCCGCGACCACCGTCACCCGCAGCCCCGACCCGTCCACGCTCACCGTCGGCGCACCTGCCCCGCTCATCCCTCGTCCTCCTTCGTCTCCGTACCCGGCTCGTCGCCCGGCTCCACCAGGACAGCCCCGTCCGGGACCGCCACCGTCTCCAGCAGATGACCCATCGCCATCTTCTTCGTCACCAGGTACGCCCGGTTGTGCTCCCCGTGACCCACCTCGATCCGCTCCGCCCCCACCACGTCGATGCCCGACGCCACCAGACCCGTCACCTTCGCCGGGTTGTTCGTCAGCAACCGCACCCGCGACAACCCCAGGTCCGCCAGGATCGCCGCCGCCGCCCCGTACTCCCGACGGTCCACCGGCCACCCCAGCTCCAGGTTCGCCTGCACCGTGTCCAGACCCGCGTCCTGCAGCTCGTACGCCCCGATCTTCGCCAGCAACCCGATCCCCCGACCCTCGTGCCCCCGCAGGTACACCACCGCACCCCCCTCCGCCGCGACCCGCCCCAACGCCGCCTGCAGCTGCGGACCGCAGTCGCACCGCAACGACCCGAACGCGTCCCCCGTCAAGCACTCCGAGTGCACCCGCACCACCGGCACCACCTCCGTCCCGACGGCGCTCGCGGCCTCCGCACCAGCCTCACCCCGACCCGAGGCACCAGCAGGGGGGACCGCAGGGACCAGCGCCACGTGCTCCGCCCCCGTACGCAGGTCCCGGTACCCCACCACCCGGAACCGGCCGTGCACCGTCGGGAGCTCCGCCGACGACGTGCGGTGCACCCGCCGCGCCACCGCCTCCCGATCCGGCACCTCCGTGGCCACCGCAGGCGCCGAGTCGTGCACCCGCCGCCACGCCACCAGGTCCGCGATCGTGATCAGCACCAACCCGTCACGCTCCGCCAACGCCGCCGCGTCCCCCAGACGCATCATCGACCCGTCGTCGTGCACCAGCTCCGCGATACCCCCAACCTCACCCCTCCCCGCCAGACGCACCAGGTCCACCGCGGCCTCCGTGTGCCCCGCACGATGCAGCACACCCCCCGGCACCGCCCGCAACGGCAGCACATGACCCGGCCGGATCAGGTCCCCCGCACCCGACCCCGGGTCCGCCAGCACCCGCAACGTCCGCGCCCGGTCCTCCGCCGAGATCCCCGTCGACACCCCCGTCGCCGCGTCCACCGTCACCGTGTACGCCGTCCGCCGCGGATCCTGACTGTGCGGCACCATCAACGGCAGCTCCAACGCGTCCGCCCGCGCCGCCGGCATCGGCGCGCACAGGTACCCCGACGAGTGCCGGATCGTCCACGCCACCCACTCCGCCGACACCCCCTGCGCCGCGAACACCACGTCCGCCTCGTTCTCCCGGTCCGGCGAGTCCGCCACCAGCACCGGACGCCCCGCCCGGATCGCCGCCAACGCCTCCTCCACCGACCCCAGCCGCACGCCCCCCGACCCCTCCGGCACCGCGGCGCTCGCGGACCCCGCGCCCGTCACGACGCGCTCCCGGGGACCACGCCGGACACCAGCAGGCGTTCGACGTACTTCGCGAGCACGTCCACCTCGAGGTTCACCCGGTCGCCCGGCATCAGTCGCCCGAGGATCGTCGCCTCGAGCGTCGTCGGGATCAGCGAGACGCCGAACGTCTCGTCGTCCACGTGCGTCACCGTCAACGACACCCCGCTCACCGCGATCGAGCCCTTCTCCGCCACGTAGCGCGTCAGACCCCCAGGCGCGGAGAGCACCAGGTCGTCCCACCGCTCCCCCGGCGCGCGGCTCACGAGCGTGCCGACGCCGTCGACGTGGCCCTGGACCACGTGACCGCCCAGCCGCGCGTCCGCCCGGACGGCACGCTCCAGGTTCACCGGCGACCCCGCCACGAGGTCACCCAGCGCAGTCCGCCGCAACGACTCCGGCATCACGTCCGCCGTGAACGACCCGTCGCCCCCGAGGCTCGTGACCGTCAGGCACACCCCGTTCACCGCGATCGAGTCACCGAGCGCCGCGTCCGACGCCGCGAGCGGCCCCTCGACCGTGAGCACCGCGTCCTCCCCCGCGCCGCCCGGGAACGCGATCCCCCGGACCCTGCCGATCTCCTCCACGATCCCCGTGAACATCAACCCACCCGTCCTTCCGTGCTCTTCCTGGACACCACCAGCGCGTCGTCCCCGACACGCCTCACCTCCACCGTGCGGAACCGGTGCGCGTCGGCGATCGTCGCCACACCCAACCCGTCCACCGCTCGCCGCCCGCCCCCCAGCAGCACCGGGGCCACGTACGCGTGCAGCTCGTCCACCGCGCCCGCGGCCAGGAACGCCGTCGCCAGCGTCGGACCGCCCTCCACCAGCACGTGCCGCACCTCGCGCTCCGCGAGCCGCTCCAGCACCTCACCGACGTCCCGCGTCAGCACGTGCACCAGCTCGCCACCCTCCCCGTGGACCCGCGCCGTCGGCGGGATCCCCCGCAGGCCCACGACCACCCGCATCGGCTGGTGCTCCGCCAGACGCACGGCGCTCACGGGGTTCTGCGCTGCGGTGCGCGAGGAGTCGTGGGTGCGGACCCGCGCGGTGAGCGCCGGGTCGTCGGCCAGGAGCGTGCCCGTGCCGACGACGATCGCGTCGACCTCCGCGCGCACGCGGTGGGCGTGCTCGCGCGCCGCGGGCCCGGTGATCCACCGGCTCGTCCCGTCCTCGGCGGCGACGTAGCCATCGAGCGTCGTGGCCGTCTTGAGCGTCACGTACGGCGTGCCGCGCCGGACGGCCGTGAGCCACACGCGCAGGAGCTCCTCACCCTCTGCGGCGCGCAGGCCGCGCACGACGCGCACCCCTGCGGCACGCAGCCGGTGCGCGCCGCCCGTGGCGACGGGGTTCGGGTCGTCGACGGCGAGCACGACCTCCGCCACGCCCGCCGCGACGAGCGCGTCGGCGCACGGGCCGGTACGACCGGTGTGGGCGCACGGCTCGAGCGTGACGACCGCCGTCGCGCCCGTGACGTCGACGCCGCGCGCCCGTGCGTCCGCGAGGGCCGCCGCCTCGGCGTGCGGCGTCCCCGCGCCACGGTGCCACCCCTCGGCGAGCACGGGCCGCGGGTGCGGGTCGAGCGAGCCGGGCGCGGCGCCGTCGGGCAGGGTCGCGCCGGGCGGAGGGCCCAGCAGGACGCACCCGACGCGCGGGTTCGGCCCGTGCGCCGGCCCTCGGGCCGCCAGCTCGAGCGCGCGCGTCATCGCGGCGTCGACCGTCAGGGTGCGGGGGTGCTCGCCCATCGTCCTCCTCCCGGGCACGGGTGCTCCGGGGTGAGGGCGGGCGTCGGGTCGAGCCACGAGGGCTCGACGCCGTCGCTCACCACGGCGAGGCCGTCACCGTCCCGGACGAGTGCGCCGGCGGGTCGCCGGAGCACCACGCGCCGAGGCGTGGCCACGCCGCACGTGCTTCCTCCCATCCGGACTTTCACCGTCGGTCCTGGAGTTCCACCAGGTCAACCGCGCGTGGGCGCGGGTCGCGGACTGTCACCGCCGGCTCGGAATTGCACCGACCCCGGAGCACGTTCGTGCGTACTGCGTACTGCAACCGCCGATGTTACTCCGGGTGCGCCCCGCGCGGGTGCGACCGGCACGGGTGCGACCGGCGGTCCGACGCGGCCTCGCCCGCCCCGTCGAGGTCGCCGCTCGCGAGCACCGCCTCCCCCCTGAGCCGTCGAGCTTAGCCGCCCGACGGCTGGCTCCACCCTGTCCTCCCTGCTCGGTGGTGAGGTTTTCGCGTTCTCGTGGACGGGAGATGCGCGCTTGGCACACTATTTTATGTGGAACGAAGAAAGGGCCCGAAGAGGGCCCCTTCTCCTCCTGGCGTCAGTGGGCGTGCGCCGACGCCTCCGCCAGCTCGCGCAGCGCCTGGATCTCCTCGGGCACGTTCTCCGCCCCGTAGACCGCCGACCCGGCGACGAAGACGTTCGCCCCCGCGTCCGCGGCTCGCTCGATCGTCGAGCGGGACACTCCCCCGTCGACCTGGATCCACACGTCGAGGCCCGACTCGCTCACGGCCTCGCGCGCCCGCCGGATCTTCGGCAGCGTCCCCTCGATGAAGGACTGTCCGCCGAAGCCCGGCTCGACCGTCATGACGAGGATCATGTCCACCTCGGTCAGCAGGTCCAGGAAGGGCTCCACCGGCGTCGCAGGGCGCAGCGCGACGCCTGCGCGGGCTCCCAGGCGGCGGAGCTCGCGAGCGAGCCGCACAGGGGCAGCAGCGGCCTCGGCGTGGAACGTGACCGACGCCGCGCCCGCCTCCGCGTAGGCCGGCGCCCAGCGGTCAGGGTCCTCGATCATGAGGTGGGCGTCGATCGGGACGGGCGACACCTGCGCCAGGCGCTCGAACACCGGCAGCCCGAGCGTGAGGTTCGGCACGAAGTGGTTGTCCATGACGTCGACGTGCGCGTAGTCCGCCGTGGCGATCGCGTTCAGGTCGCGCTCGAGGTTCGCGAAGTCGGCGGACAGGATGCTCGGTGCGATGAGGGCTGCCATGGGCCCAGCCTAGGGGCGCGTGCCGGAGCCCGGTGCTCGTACCCTCGTCGCGTGAGCGACCTCTCCTCCCCCTCCCCCGGCTCGCCCCCTTCATCCGTTTGCGGCACGCCGCACCGCCCCGGGCACCCGCACGCCTCCGCGCCCGCCGTGACGGTGCGCCCGGCCACGGCGCACGACCTGCCGCGGGTCGCGGAGATCGCCGCCCCGTTCGTGCGCGACACGTGCGTGACGTTCGAGGAGGAGGTCTGGGACGTCCCGGCGTGGCACCGCAAGCTCGACGACGTCACCGCGCGCGGCCTGCCGTTCCTCGTCGCCGAGGTCGACGCCCCGGGCGGGCCGGGCACCCCGACCGGCGCCGTCGTCGCGGGCTACGCGTACGCGTCGGCCTGGCGCCCCAAGCCCGCCTACCGGCACACCGCCGAGGACTCGATCTACCTCGACCCGGAGCACGCCGGGCGCGGGGTGGGCACCGCGCTGCTCGCCGCGCTCCTGGAGGCGCTCGCCGCCGCGGGGGTCCGCCAGGTCGTCTCCGTCGTCGCCGACGTCCCCGAGGCCGCCGGGTCGCTCCCGCTGCACCGCCGCTTCGGCTTCGTCGAGGCCGGCCGCCTCACCGCCGTCGGGTTCAAGCACGGCCGCTGGGTCGACACGATCCTGCTCCAGCGCACCCTCTGAGCACCCTGGGGCGCCCCGACCCGGCGGGGCGAGCAGGCGGTCCCGGTGGGTGAGGGCGCCCGGACCCGCCACGACCACCTGCTCGGCGTGAGAAGGGGACCGTTAGACGACCAGGCCGCGGCGGAGGTCGGTGGTACGGCGCTCGACCGTGCGCCAGGCGTGACGGCTCACGCCGGGGTGGGCGTCGCGGTCGATGTCCGCGAGCGCCGCGAGGAGTCCGTCGAGGGTCTGGGCGACGGCGCGCTGGGCGCGTCGGCGGGGCAGTCCCCAGGTGGTGCCCTCGGTGACGAGGTGGTCGGCGGTGAGGCGGTCCATGTCGCGTTCGCCGGCGACGTCCATGGCGAAGACGCGGGAGGCGTGGTCGTGGTGGAGGTGCATGGCGATGTCGTAGGCGGGGGCGAGGCGGACGGTGCCGTCGGCGTGGCGCAGGACGGAGATGTTCTTGGCGTGGGCGTCGGTGTTGCCGAGGGCGAGGTTGAGGGTGGTGAGGGCGAGGAGGGGGTCGGGGCGGGTGCCGTCGTCGCGCAGGGTGCGGGCGATGGCGGCGAGGGAGGGGAAGCGGCGGCCGTGCTGGAACTTGCGTTCGGGGTCGCGGGTGTTGATGCCGAGGGCCTGGGCGGCGTCCTCCTGGTGGAGGCGTGCGGTGCCGGTGGGGTCGGTGGGGTCGGGGACGCGGTCGTAGCGGGTGACGACGATGGCGCGTTCGCCGTCGAGCTCGGTGACGTGGGCGTCGACGGTGGTGAGGCCGATGCGGCGGGCGAGGTCGAGGGCGGCTGCCTCGGTGTTGACGAGGTCGGCGGTGGGTGAGTCGGAGGGGCGGGCGACCTTGAGGATGTGGGTGGTCGGTGCGGTGCCGTGGGGTCGGGCCCAGCCGTGCTCGTCGTGGAGGAGGGTGATCTTGGGTTCCATGCCGGGCAGGGAGCTGGTGAGGTGGTCGGTGCGCCCTTCTCCCCCGCTGCGTGCGACGGCGGCGCGCAGGAGTCGTGCGACGGCGGCGTCGTCGAGGCGTTCGGGGGTGCCGGGGGTGGGGAGGGGTTGTCCTTCGGGTGCGAGGAGGACGGCGCCGGCGGTGTCGTGGCCGTAGTGGACGAGGAAGGCGAGGGCGTCGTCGGGGTCGATGCCGGCGTCGATGGCCATGGCGTCGCGGGTGCGGCCCTCGGGGAGGAGTCCGTCGAGCCAGGCGGCGACGCGCGCGGGGTGGGGCGGGGGTTCGTCGGGTGGGGTGATGGGGAGCAGGTGGGACAGGACGCGGGCGTCGTGCCCCCAGCGGTCGAGGGCGTCGGTGGTCCAGGTGAGGGTGACGCGGGGTGTGCCGTCGGTGGTGCGCAGGCCGGTGAGTGCGAGGGTGGCGACGGGGGTGCCGTAGAGCCAGGCGGTGAGGGTGGTCATCGGCGTTCCTGGAGTCGGAGGTCGACGTCGAGGGTGTCGAGGAGCTCGAAGAGGCGTTGGACCCAGAGGTTCTCGACGCCGTTCTCGAGCTCGGAGAGGTACTGGCGGGTGATGCCGAGCTCGTCGGCGACCTGGGCCTGGGTGAGTCCGCGGGTTCGGCGGACGCGGCTGAGGTAGGCGCCGAGGTCGCGGGGGCTGCGGGGGGTGGTCCAGGTGTCGGCCATGCTCGCTCTCCTGCCATGGGGTGCGCTGACGTGCTGCCGTGTCGGGATTCCCTGACACGAGACGGTGTCAGGTTACTCCGACACCCCAGCGTTGTCGAGATATGCCGACATCACGGCTAGCGACGCGCCGCTCACACCGTGCGGCGCAGGAGGGTGAGGTGCATGGCGTCGGTGCCGTGGACGTGCGGCCAGAGCTGGACGTCCTGACGGTCCCCGAGCTCGACGGCGTCACGCACCTCGGGGCGCACGACCTCGCGCACGACGGCCGGGGCGTCGAGGACCTCGACGTCGTCGCGACGGCGCAGCACGTCGGCGACGACGACCTGGGTCTCGGCGAGGTGGGGCGAGCACGTGACGTACCCGACCACTCCCCCGGGCCGGACGGCGTCGAGCGCGGAGTCGAGGAGCTCGCGCTGGAGCCCGGTGAGGGTCGCGAGGTCCGCCGGGGTGCGGCGCCACCGGGACTCGGGTCGGCGGCGCAGGGCCCCGAGGCCCGTGCAGGGGGCGTCGAGGAGCACGCGGTCGTACGCGCCCGGCTCGTCCTGCCCGACGGCGCGCCCGTCACCCGTGCGCACGGCCTCCACGGCGTCCGCGGGCACGGCGGCGAGCGCCTTCTCCACGAGGCGTGCGCGGTGCGGCTGGACCTCGTTGGCGACGAGGCGCGCCCCTCGCTCGGCCGCGAGCGCCGCGAGGAGCGCGGCCTTGCCGCCGGGGCCGGCGCACAGGTCGAGCCAGCGCGCGTCGTCGCCGGTGGAGCCGGGCTGCGGTCTGGCGAGCGGTGCGGCGGCGAGCGCGAGGGCGACGAGCTGGCTGCCCTCGTCCTGGACGCCGGCGCGGCCGTCGCGCACGGCGCCGAACGCGGCGGGGTCGCCGCCGTCGAGGGTGAGCGCGGTGGGCGCCCAGCGGGCGGGGGTGACGCGGCCGTCGCCGTCGGCGAGCTCGTGGGGGTCGGCGAGGCCGGGACGCGCGACGAGCGTGACGCGGGGGGCGTCGTTGTCGGCGGCGAGGAGGGCGCCGAGCTCGTCCACGGGGCGTCCGTTGCCAGCGAGGGCGTCGCGCAGGGCGCGGGCGATCCACACGGGGTGGCTCTGGGTGGCCGCGAGCGCCGCGAGGGGGTCGGGGGCGTCGTCGGCGAGGGTCGTGAGCCAGTCGTCGAGGGGGGTGCGCGCGACGCGGCGCAGGACGGCGTTGACGAGCTGGGCGCTGCCGGCGCCGGTGCGTTCGCGGGCGAGGCCGACGGTCTCGGAGACGGCGGCGTGCTGCGGGACGCGCATGGCGAGGAGCTGGTGGGTGCCGAGGCGCAGGACGTCGAGGACGGGCGGATCGAGGCGGTCGAGGGGACGGTCGAGGCAGTGCGCGAGGATCGCGTCGTAGCGGCCGCGCAGGCGCAGCGTGCCGTAGGCGAGCTCGGTCGCGAAGCCGGCGTCGCGCCCGCGGATGCCGCGCTCGCGCAGCAGGGGCGGCAGGACGAGGTTGGCGTAGGCGTCGGAGCCGTCGACCTGGCGCAGGACGTCGTACGCGACGGCCCGTGCGGGGTCGGTGCCCTTGCGGCGCTGGGAGGGTGCCGCGGAGCCGCGGTGCACCTCTCCGCGAGAGCGGGCGGCGCCGCGCTGGCGCCCCCGGGCGTCGCGGCGCTCGTCTCCCCCGCCGGCCGGCGCCGCTCCAGAATTCGAACGTGCGTTCGAGTTGTTGCCCCCACCCTGGCCGACACCGCTCGAACGCTTGTTCGATGCGGCGCTCTCCTGGCCCTGCGGTCGCCCGTTCTTGTTCGAACGCGCGTTCGAACCGCCGCGGTCGCGGCGCTCGGCGCTCATCGGGCGGCCTCCGCACCGAGGACCGCGGCGTCGTCGAGCCGGGCACCGCGCGCCCAGTCCGCGGCGGCCATGTGCTTCTTGCCCACGGGCGCCACCTCCCCCAGCTGGACGGCGTGGGTCGCGGTCCCGACGAGCACCTCCTTCTTCCCGGCGCGCACGCGCCCGGGGGCGAGGTCGACGACGTCGGGCCGCAGGGTGACCGGGCCGAGCCCCAGGCGCGCGGGCGTGCCGTCGGCGCCGGGCAGGGTCGTCCACGCCCCGGGTGCCGGGGTGCAGCCGCGCACGAGACGGTCGACCGCGAGCGCCGGGTGGTCCCAGCGGACCTCCGCGTCGGCGGTCGTGAGCTTGGCGGCGTGCGAGACGCCGTCGGCGGGCTGGGGCTGCGGGCGCAGGGTGCCGTCCTCGAGGGCGTCGAGGGTGGCGACGAGGAGGCCGGCACCGGAGACAGCGAGGCGGCCCAGGAGGTCGCCCGCGGTGTCCCGGGGGCGGATGGTCTCGGTCGTGGTGCCGAGCGTGGGGCCGGAGTCCAGCCCTTCCTCGATGAGGAACGTCGTCGCCCCGGTCACCTCGTCGCCCGCGATGATCGCGCGCTGCACGGGCGCCGCGCCGCGCCAGGCGGGCAGGACGGAGAAGTGCAGGTTGACCCACCCGTGCCGGGGCACGGCGAGCACGTCGGGGCGCAGGATCTCCCCGTACGCGACGACGGGTGCCGCGTCGACGTCGAGCGCGGCGAGGCGCGCGAGGAAGTCCTCGCCGCGGGGCCGGTCGGTGAGGACCGGGATCCCGGCATCCTCGGCACGCACGCGGACGGGGCTGGGGGTCAGGCGCCGTCCGCGGCCCGACGGCGCGTCGGCGCGCGTGAGCACGGCGACCACCTCGTGGCGGGAGTCGAGGAGGGCGTCGAGGGACGGGACCGCGGTATCCGGGGTCCCCGCGAAGAGCAGGCGCATGGGCCCGATTCTAGGTGGCCGGGCAGGGCGGCAGACCCGGGAGCGGCCCGGTGCACGGGTCATGCGCCGGCACGCACAGGCGCCCGGTCGGGCCCGGGGGTCAGGTCGCCAGCGTGGCGACCGGCGGGAACGCGGGGAACGCCTCGTCGTCCACGGGGGCGAGCTCGAGGCAGCTCAGCCGGTCATCGTCGACGAACAGCAGCCGGCACCTGTCACGACGCGGCGCCCGTCACGACCCAGCGCCCGTCACGACCCGGCGCCCTCGGGGCCGACCGGCACGCCCAGGTCGCGCAGCGCCGCGCGCAGCCCCGCCGTGCCCTCGAACAGGTGGGTGCGCAGCCCGAGGCGCCTCGCCGCGTCGACGTTGGCTGGGCTGTCGTCGGTGAACAGCGTCCGGGCCGGGTCGAGACCGAACCGCTCGACCGCGAGCGCGAAGATCGCCGGGTCGGGCTTGGCCAGGCCCTCGCGCCCGGAGACCAGCACGTCCTCCATGAGGGCCGTGGCGGGAGCGGCCGGCGCGGCGTGCGCAAAGAGCTCCGCGGACCAGTTCGTCAGCCCGTACAGCCGCAGACCCAGGTCGCGCAGCTCGCGCACGAGCTCCTCGGAGCCCTCGACCGGGCCGGTGAGCGTCGCGGGGAACCGCTCGACGTACCGGTCGAGGAGGGCGACGTGCTGCGGGTGGGTCGCCGCCACGCGGTCGCGCGCGTCCTGCCACGTCGCACCCGCGTCCCGCTCGTGGTTGAGCACGCGGAAGTCCACGTCGGCGAAGAACGCGTCCACGTCCCGCCGGTCGACGCCGTCGTACGCGCCGTACGGGTCCCAGCCCACCAGGACGTTGCCGAAGTCGTACAGCACGGCGTCGATCTCGCGGGCGGCGGGTGCCGGATCCCGGTCGGGGGTCGCGTCGGCTGACGCCTCGGTGACGGGGGCGACGGTCGGGGCGGCGGGCACGGGGTGGTGCGTCACAGGGCGGTGCGTCACAGGATCTCCTTCGGGTCGAGCTCCACCCGCACGCTACCCGGCTCGCGGCGCGCGGACCGGACCGCGACGGACGCGCCGAGCTCGCGCGCCAGCCGGCGGCCGTCGCGCACCGGGACGCGCACCACCGCCCGCACGGGCGGGGCGTCCACCAGCCCGGGCGCCGCGCCGTCCGCCCCGTCGGCACCCCGCCCGCGCGGCGACGCCGCCACCTCCACCGGACCCAGCACCGTCTCCGGACCCGCGAGCGCCACCCGGCCCAGCACCGCCGCGACCGCGGGACGGTCGCCCGTCACCGCCGCGACCCGGACCGCCGGCGGCAGCGACAGCTCCACCCGCTCGTCCAGCTCGCGGTCCGCGAGGAGCGCCGGGTCCCAGCGCACGAGCGCGTTCGTCGGCGCGGGCGCGGCGTCGCCCACGAGCAGCACCTGCCCGCCCTCCGTCGCGGGCCGCACGAGCGCCGCCGCGGCGAGCCAGCGCGCGAGCGCGTCCTGCGCGACGTCCAGCCCGACGTGCGCCGTGCTCACCGCCGCGTCCAGCAGCAGCGCCGCCGCGTACCCGCCCGCGGCGACCGGCTCGGCGCCCGGCGTCGCGACCACGAGCGCGGGGCGCGCGGACACCGCCCCCAGCACCCCGCCCGCCGCCGCGGCACCCGACACCTGCACCGGGACCCCCGCGAACGCGCGCCCCAGCTCCTCCGCGGTGCGCTGGGAGCCCACGCGCACCGACCGCAGCCCCGTCCAGTGGCACTCCGCGCACGACCACCCGCCCGCGAGCGCCCCGCACCACGCGCACTGCGGCGTCGCCTGCGGGCCGGAGAGCGCGAGCGGCCCGTGGCACACCGTGCAGCGCGCGGGCGTGCGGCACCGGGCGCACGCCACCACGGGCACGTACCCGGACCGCGGCACCTGCACCAGCACCGGCCCCTGCTCCAGCGCCGCGCGCGCCGTGCGCCACGCGGCCGTCGGGATGCGCGCCGCGGCGCCCGGTCCCTCCGCCGCCAGCTCGACCGAGGTCAGCGCCCGCACGCGCGGCGCCCGGGCCCGCACGACGTCGCGCGGCGCCGCGAGCTCGTGCGCCCACCCCCGTACGACGAGCGCGTGCGCCGCGACCGTGCGCCCGTGCGACCCCAGCAGGAACGCCGCGCCCTGCTGGTCGCTGCGCAGCGCGAGCACCTCGCGCGCGTGCGGGTACGGGGCGCGCGGCTCGGCGAGGGTGTCCTCGCCGTCGTTCCAGCAGACCACCAGCCCGAGGTCGACCACGGGCGCGAACGCCGCCGCACGGGTGCCCACGACGACGCGCGCGTCACCGTGCAGGACGGCGAGGAACGCGCGGTAGCGCGGCGCGGGCCCCTCGTCGGCCGTCAGCCGCACCACCTCGCCCCCGGTCGCCGCGTCCCACGCGGGCAGCCCGGCGGCCGCGAGCGCCGCGCAGACCTGGTCGACGTCGCGCGCGTCCGGCACGACGACGAGCGCGCCCCGCCCGCCCGACCGGGCCGCGAGCACCGCCTCGGCGACCGCGGCCGCCCAGTGCGTGACGGGCAGCGCGTCGGGCTCCTTGCGCGAGCGGCCCCCGCCGCGCCGACCCTCGGGCACCACCTCGGGCACCGCCTCGGGCGCCGGGGGCGCGAGCCCGGGGAGCGCGGTCCACACGGCCCGGGGCGACCCGCCGCCCGCGACGTGCGCGAGGAAGGCGGCGCCGGCCCGGTACGGGGCCCACACGGACTCCTGGTGCGGTGCCCGCGCCGCAGCGGGTACCGACCCGGGAACGGGCTCGGCAGGTGCGGGAACGGGCTCGTCGACGGGAGGTCCCGCAGGAGCCGCCTCGGCGGCGACGGCGCCCGCGCTCGTGGCGACCGGGGCGTCCCCGGCCGGGGCAGTTCCTGGCGCGGGCACCGCGCCGGGGGCCGTCCGTGCCGCGAAGGACTGCTCGGCGCGCGCGTGCCGCGGGGGCACGGCGAGGCGCAGCACGTCCGAGAGCGTGCCGGCGTAGTGGTCGGCGACCGCCCGCGCGAGCCGGGCGACGGCGGGCGCCAGCACGGGCTCGGCCGACACGACGCGCCGCAGCGGCAGCAGGCGCCCGTCGTGGTCCGAGCGGTCGAGGCGCTCCAGGACGTACCCGTCGACGTCCCGGCCCGCGAACCGCACCTTGACCCGCACCCCCGGGCGCGCGTCGTCGGACATCGTGGCGGGCACGAGGTAGTCGAAGGGGCGGTCCAGGTGCGGGGGCGCGAGGTCGAGCGCGAGGCGCGCCACCGGCAGGTGCGCGGCGATCTGGTGCGACGCCGGCGGCGCGGGCCCCCGGCGCGGCGCGGCGGGCGCGACGGTGAGCAGGGTGTCCTGCACCGCCCGCGACGTGTCCTCCCGCTCGCTCACGACGCCATCGAACCACGCGCCGCCGTCACGACCGGCGCGCTCACGACCTCGCTCACGACGATGCACCGGGCAGTGCGCCCGGCACCCGCGGCGCCGCGCCGTCCCCGTGCGCGGTCGTCGCCCGCGACCGGCGCGACGACGCTCCTCACACCTGGGACTGCAGGTCCGCGACGCGGTCCGTGCGCTCCCACGTGAACTGCTCGAGCTCGCGCCCGAAGTGCCCGTAGGCCGCCGTCGGGGCGTAGATGGGACGCAGCAGGTCCAGGTCGCGGATGATCGCCGCCGGGCGCAGGTCGAACACCTCGCGGATCGCGGCCGTGATGCGCTCGACCGGGACCTTCTCCGTGCCGAACGTCTCCACGTACAGCCCGACGGGGTGCGCCTTGCCGATCGCGTACGCGACCTGCACCTCGCAGCGCCGCGCCAGACCAGCCGCGACGACGTTCTTCGCGACCCAGCGCGTCGCGTACGCGGCCGAGCGGTCCACCTTCGACGGGTCCTTGCCGGAGAACGCGCCCCCGCCGTGGCGGGCCATGCCGCCGTACGTGTCGACGATGATCTTGCGGCCCGTCAGGCCCGCGTCACCCTGCGGGCCGCCCACGACGAACGTGCCGGTGGGGTTGACGAACAGGCGCGTCGCGCGCACGTCGAGGTCGAGGCCCGCGGCGTCGAGCACGGGGGCCACGACCTGCGCCGCGACCTGCCGGTGCAGCTCGTCCTGACGGACGTCCGGGTCGTGCTGCGTCGAGAGGACCACCGTGTCGAGGCTGACCGCGCGGTCACCGTCGTACCCGACGGTGACCTGCGTCTTGCCGTCCGGGCGCAGGCCCGGCACCGTGCCGTCCCGGCGCACCGCCGCCAGGCGCTCCGCGAGACGGTGCGCGAGCCACACCGGCAGGGGCATGAGGCTCGGCGTGTCGTCGCTCGCGTACCCGAACATCAGGCCCTGGTCGCCCGCGCCCTGCGCGTCGAGGGGGTCGTGGTCGCCCTGGTCGTCGCGCTCCTCGAGGCTCTTGTCGACGCCCTGCGCGATGTCCGGCGACTGCTGGCCGATCGACACCGAGATGCCGCACGAGTCCGCGTCGAAGCCGATCACCGACGACGTGTACCCGATCCGGCGCACGACGTCGCGCACGATCTGCGGGATCTCGACGTACGCGTCGGTCGTCACCTCGCCGGCGACGTGCACCAGGCCCGTCGTGACCATCGTCTCCACCGCCACGCGGGACGTCGGGTCCTGCGCGAGGAGCGCGTCGAGGATCGCGTCGGAGATCTGGTCGCAGACCTTGTCCGGGTGCCCCTCGGTGACGGACTCGGACGTGAAGAGACGCAGCTCAGCCATGGCGCACAGCCTACTGTCCCGAAAGGTGAGCGAGCGTATCCGGCAGGCGAGACGAGACGCGGGTCACTCGCCCGCCCCGGCCCGCTCGACCGACGGCGCCACGCGCGGCACGACGACGTCCCACACCGCGCCCGCGACCTCGCCCTTCGACCCGCTCGCCGTCGCGACGACCTCACCCGCGCCGTCGACCACGGTCACGTCGTTCGCGTCGACCGCGAACCCTCGCCCCTCGCCCACGGCGTTGACCACGAGCAGGTCCGCGCCCTTGCGCCGCGCCTTGGCCCGGCCGTGGTCGAGCACGGACCCGTGCGCGTCACCGGTCTCCGCCGCGAAGCCGACCACCACCTGGCCGGGGCGCAGCCGGTCGCGGGCGAGCTCGGCGAGCACGTCCGGGTTCTCCACGAGCGCGATCGGCTCGGGCCCCTGGCCCGGCACCTTCTTGATCTTCGCGTCGGGCGCGTGGGCCGGGCGGAAGTCCGCGACGGCCGCCGCCATGACGACGACGTCCGCCCCGGCCGCCGCCGACCGCACCGCGTCGCGCAGCTGCGCCGTCGTCTCGACCTCCACCACGGCGTCGGGCACGCCCCCGGGCGCGCGCACGAGCGCGGCCACGTCCGGGGACAGGTTCGCGGCCACGAGCGTGACGTGCGCGCCGCGCGCCGCCGCGGCCCGCGCGAGCTCGACGCCCTGGCGCCCGCTCGACCGGTTGCCGATGAACCGCACCGGGTCGATCGGCTCGCGCGTCCCGCCCGCCGACACCACGACGCGCCGGCCCGCGAGATCCTGCGCGAGCCCGTGGTCCGGCCCGTGGCCCGGCTCCGCGCCCGCGTCGGCGGCGGTCGCGCGGGACGCGTCCTCCACGACGGCGAGCGCGACGCGCGCGATCTCGTCCGGCTCGGGCAGGCGCCCCGGCCCGGTGTCCGCCCCCGTGAGGCGGCCGGACGCCGGCTCGATCACGTGCACGCCCCGCGCCCGCAGCGTCGCCACGTTCGCGGCCGTCGCCGGGTGCTCCCACATCTCCGTGTGCATCGCGGGCGCCATGACCACCGGGCAGCGCGCGGTGAGCAGCGTCGAGGTCAGCAGGTCGTCCGCGCGCCCGGCCGCCGCGCGCGCCAGCAGGTCCGCCGTGGCAGGCGCCACGACCACGAGGTCGGCACCCTGGCCCAGCGCGACGTGCGGCACGTGCTCGACGTCCTCGAACACCTGGTCCGTGGCCGGCTCGCCCGACAGCGCCTCCCACGTGGGCGCGCCCACGAAGCGCAGGGCCGACGCCGTCGGCACCACCCGCACCCGATGGCCCTGCTCCCGCAGCAGCCGCAGCAGCAGCACGGCCTTGTACGCCGCGACCCCGCCGCTCACACCGAGCACGATCCGCATGTCGTTCCTCCTGGAGGTCCGGCTCAGACCCGCCGCCGACCGCGGCGGGACAGGGGCCCGCGCACCCGGGCGCGGACGCACGAACGCCGCGCCCTCCGGTGGAGGTGCGCGGCGTGCGGGCTCAGGCCTCGGGGGCCTCGTCGGGCTCGGCCTCGATCGTCAGCAGGCCCGCGTTGATCTCGCGCATCGCGATCGAGAGCGGCTTCTCCTGGTTGCGCGTCTCGAGCAGCGGCCCGACGTTCTCCAGCAGGCCCTCGCTGAGCTGCGAGTAGTACGCGTTGATCTGGCGCGCACGCTTGGCCGAGTAGATGACCAGCGCGTACTTCGAGTCGACGTGCTCGAGCAGGTCGTCGATGGGCGGGTCGGTGATGCCCTCGGGGGCGGCGACGGTTCCGGACACAGTTCGCTCCGTGGGTTCAAGGGTCTGCAGCGGGCGCTGCAGCTGGTCGATGGCGGCGGCGCGCACGGCGCCCCCGTCCGGGACCGGGCGGCCGCGGCACCACGTCGCAGGACGGGCCGCCGACCGGGCCTCGGGCCCACGGGGGAACGCCCGCGCACGGGCACCGCAGGACAGTCTACTCGCTGTGCCCCTCGCCGTGCCCGGACGGCACGGGGGACGACGCCGGGGACGTGCCCTCCGCCGGGACGGGACGGGGCTCGAGCCCCATGACGCGCACCAGCTCGTCCGTCGCGCGGTGCACCTCGTCGTTGACGATGACGTGGTCGAACTCCGACTCCGCCGCGAGCTCGACCCGGGCCGTCGTCAGACGGCGCTCCCGCTCCTCCGCGTCCTCCGTGCCGCGCCCGACCAGGCGACGCACGAGCTCGTCCCAGCTCGGCGGCGCGAGGAACACGAACCGGGCCTCGGGCATCGACGCGCGGACCTGCCGCGCACCCTGGAGGTCGATCTCCAGGAGCGCCGGCACGCCCGCGGCGAGCTTCTCCTCGACCGCGCGCCGGGGCGTGCCGTAGCTGTTACGCCCGTGCACGACGGCCCACTCCAGCAGCTCACGGTCCGCGACCATGCGCGCGAACTCGTCCGGGCCGACGAACAGGTAGTGCACGCCGTCCACCTCGCCCGGCCGCGGGTCGCGCGTCGTCGCCGACACGGACAGCCACACCTCCGGGTAGCGGGCCCGGATGTCGGCCGACACCGTGCCCTTCCCGACGGCAGTCGGGCCGGCCAGGACGGTCAGGCGGGCGGGGCCGGGGACGACGGGCGGCGACGCCGGCCCCGTGGTCTCCCCGGCGGGGACGGACGGCGTCGGCTCGGACGGGTGCGCGGAAATGTCAGCCAAACCTCTCGATGAGGGCCGCGGACTGGTGGGGACCGAGGCCGCGGACACGACGTGTCTCGGCGATCCCGATCTCCTCCATGATCGCCCGAGCCTTCACCTTACCCACGCCGGGCAGGGACTCCAGCAACGAGACGACCTTGAGCTTGCCGATCATGTCGTCCGTCTGGCCGCGCTCGATGACCTCCTTCAGGGAACCCTGGGAGTACTTGAGCCGGTTCTTCACCTCGGCGCGCACGCGTCGTGCCTCCGCGGCCTTCTCGAGCGCCGCCGCGCGCTGTTCTGGGGTCAGGGGTGGAAGTGCCACGCAAGTCACCTACTCGTCGTCAGGCGGATGGGCCCACTCAGTCGTCCCGGCGTGCCCGCAGGTGGAGCCCCGACCGGGTGGATCACCCGGGCGACCTGCGCCGACGCACGGAGCCGACCCCTCGAAAGTAGCGAGCCTCGGGCGATCGGGCAACGACTGGGCATGGCGCGTCGTCCGCGGCCGTACCCGGGACGGTCTGCGCAACGGCCCCGGCGGCGGGCCCGGAACGACGGCGGAACGAGGGCGGGACGCGGATCGAGGGCGGCTCAGGACGCCACGAGGCGCGCCACGAGCGCGTCGCGCACCGCCGTCGTCACGCCGCACGCCACGAGGTAGTCGTCGATGCTCCCGTGCTCGCGCACCGCGAGCTCCCACGCGCCCTCCAGGTACGCGGGCTCGACGGTGAGGACCGGCGCCAGCGCCTCGGGCGACAGCCCGGGCAGCGGGGGCACGAGCGCGGCGAGCCCCTCGGCCGCCGCTGCGCTCGCGAGGTACTCGACCATGCGCTCCTCCTCCGGGACCCCCGCGACGTACTGCACGAGGGCCACGACCCAGCCCGTGCGGTCCTTGCCCGCCGAGCAGTGCACGACGCTCGCGCCGTCGGCCGCGGCGACGTCCGCCAAGACTCGGCCGACCGTCTCCCGGATGCCCGGGTCCGTGACGAACGTCGCGTACACGCCGTGCATGAGGCGCCGCGCGACCGCGGCCGGGTCGTCGGCCGCGAGCAGGCCCGCGACGAGCGCCGCCGGGTCCGCCGAGGCGCCCGCGCCCGCTCCCCCGTCGACCAGGCCCGGCGTCGGGTCCATGCCCCGGCGCAGCACGCGTACGCCGCCCGGGACGGCGTCCGCGCCGTCGCGCGCGAGCTCGTCCCCGCCGCGCAGGTCCACGACCGTCCGCACGTCCAGGTCGACGATCGCGGCCTGGCCCGCGGGGGTGAGCCGGGACAGGCTCGCCGTGCGCAGCAGCACGCCCGTCCGCAGCGGCTCGTCGTGACCGGCCGGCACCGCCCGACCGCCCACGTCGCGCGCGTTCCACGTGCCCGGCACGTCCAGGGCGCCCGGCACGGCTCCCGGCGGGGGCAGCTCCGGAGGCGTACCGGCAGCGGTCGGGGCGGGGTCGGTCGTCTCGTCGCGGGAGGTCATGGGCGCAGTCTGGCACGCGACCGCGGGGCACGACGGCGACCGGGCCGGCACCCGCGAGGGTGCCGGCCCGGTCCCGGGAGGTGCGGGGCTCAGCCGCGCAGGGCCTGCGCCGCCTCGTCCGTGGCGGCGCGGGCCGCCGCGCGCAGCGCGTCCGCGTCCGGCCCGGCGCGCAGCACCCCGCGCGACGACGACGCGAGCACCTGGCGCCGCGCGTCGCCGAACACCGCGGCGAGCTCGGCCGCGCCCGCGCCCTGCGCGCCCACGCCGGGCGCCAGGAGCGGCCCGCGCACGGCCGCGAGGTCCGTGCCGGTGCGCGCCGCGGCGTCCGCGATCGTCGCGCCCACCACGAGCCCGACCGGCCCGAGCGCGTCGCCCGCGGCGACGACCGGGGCGTTCACCTGGGCCGCCTCGCGCGCGACGTGCGCCGCGACGGACTCCACGCCCGCCCCGGCGCCCCGGCGCGCGTGCTGCACCTCGGCGCCCTCGGGGTTCGACGTCAGGCAGAGCACGAACAGGCCGCGCCCCGTCTCCAGCGCCGCGTCCACCGCGGGCTGCAGCGATCCGAACCCCAGGTACGGCGACACGGTCAGCGCGTCCGCCGCGAGCGGCGAGCCGTCGCGCAGGTACGCGTCGGCGTACGCGGCCATGGTCGAGCCGATGTCGCCGCGCTTGGCGTCCATGATCGTCAGCGTCCCGGCGGCACGGGCCGCCGCGAGGACCTCCTCGAGCGCCGCGACGCCGCGCGACCCGTGGCGCTCGAAGAACGCCGACTGCGGCTTGACCGCGGCCACGCGGCCCCCGACCGCCTCGACGACCCGCAGGCCGAACTCGCGCAGCCCGGAGGCGTCGTCGGGCAGGCCCCAGTCCGCGAGCAGGCCCGGGTGCGGGTCGATGCCCACGCACAGCGGCCCGTGGTCCGCCGTCGCCGCCGCGAGGCGCGCGCCGAAGCCCGCGCTCACGCACCCACCCGCTCCGCGGCGGGAGCGGGCAGCTCGACGCCGTCGGTCAGGCCCTCGCCCGCCATGTGCTCTTGGAGGCTCGCGACCGCGAACGGCCCCGCGAGGACCGCCTCGATGCCCTGCACCGCGGCGGCGAGCTGGTCGACCGTCGTCGCGATCGGCTTGTCGGCCGCCGTCGTGGCCGCGCGGATCTCGTAGCCGTCGGCGCGCGCGCCCTGCCCGGACGGCGTGTTGATGACCATGTCCACCTCGCCGGCCGTGATGAGGTCGACGATCGTCGGCTCGCCGTCCGCCCCGCGGCCCGCGGAGAACTTGCGCACCACGCGCGACGCGATGCCGTTGCGGCGCAGCACGCTCGACGTGCCGTCCGTCGCGAGGATCTCGAAGCCGAGCTCCGCGAGGCGCTTGACCGGGAAGACGATCGAGCGCTTGTCGCGGTCCGCGACCGAGACGAACACGCGGCCCGACGTCGGCAGCCCGCCGAACGCGGCGGCCTGCGACTTGGCGAACGCGTGCGGGAAGTCGCGGTCGAAGCCCATGACCTCGCCCGTCGAGCGCATCTCCGGGCCGAGCACCGTGTCGACCACGACGCCGTCCGCGGTGCGGAAGCGCTTGAACGGCAGGACCGCCTCCTTGACCGCGATCGGCGCGTCGAGCGGGAGCGTGCCGCCGTCGCCCTCGGCGGGCAGCACGCCCGCGGCGCGCAGCTCCGCGATCGACTCGCCCGCCATGACGCGCGCCGCGGCCTTCGCGAGCGACGTGCCCGTCGCCTTCGAGACGAACGGCACCGTGCGCGACGCGCGGGGGTTGGCCTCCAGGACGTAGAGCACGTCGGAGACGAGCGCGTACTGCACGTTGAGCAGGCCGCGCACGCCGACGCCCTTCGCGATGGCCTCGGTCGAGCGGCGGATGCGCTCGATCTCCTGCTCCGAGAGCGACACGGGCGGCAGGACGCACGCCGAGTCGCCCGAGTGGATGCCCGCCTCCTCGATGTGCTCCATCACGCCGCCGAGGAAGAGCTCGGTGCCGTCGTAGAGCGCGTCGACGTCGATCTCCATGGCGTCGTCGAGGAACCGGTCGATGAGCAGCGGCGCGGGCAGCGTCCCGGCCGTGCGGTCCTCCGCCGCGGCCGCCACGAGGGCGCGCTCGACGTAGCCCGTGAGTTGCTCGGCCGAGTACACGATCTCCATGCCGCGCCCGCCGAGCACGTAGGACGGGCGCACGAGCACCGGGTAGCCGATGCCGGCCGCGACGTCCTTCGCCTCGTCCAGCGAGCGCGCCGTGCCGAACGCCGGGGCGGGCAGGCCCGCCTCGACGAGCACGCGGCCGAACTCGCCGCGGTCCTCCGCGGCGTCGATCGCCTCGGGGCTCGTGCCGAGGATCGGCAGGCCGGCGTCCGCGAGGCGCTGCGCGAGCGCGAGCGGCGTCTGACCGCCGAGCTGGACGATGATGCCCTTGACCGGTCCCGCGGCGAGCTCCGCCTGGTAGACCTCGAGCACGTCCTCGAACGTCAGCGGCTCGAAGTAGAGGCGGTCGGACGTGTCGTAGTCGGTCGAGACCGTCTCCGGGTTGCAGTTGACCATGACCGTCTCGTAGCGCTCGCGCAGCGTGAGGGCCGCGTGCACGCACGAGTAGTCGAACTCGATGCCCTGGCCGATGCGGTTCGGGCCCGAGCCGAGAATGATCACGGCCTCGCGCTCGCGCGGGGCGACCTCGGTCTCCAGGTCGTACGACGAGTAGTGGTACGGCGTGCGGGCGGCGAACTCGGCCGCGCACGTGTCGACCGTCTTGTAGACGGGCCGGACGCCGAGCGCGTAGCGGACCTCGCGCACGGTCGCCTCGCCCGCCGGGCCCATGCCGCGCAGGCGCGCGACCTGCGCGTCGGACAGGCCGTGCTTCTTCGCCTCGCGCAGCACGTCCTCCGTGAGCGCGGGCGCGTCGGCGACGGCCGCCGCGACCTCGTTGACCAGCTGGATCTGGTCGAGGTACCACGGGTCGATCTTCGTGGCCTCGAACACCTGCTCCACGCTCGCCCCGGCGCGCAGCGCCTGCTGGACGCCGATGATCCGGTTCTCCGTGGGGCGCGCGATGCGCACGAGCAGCTCGTCGAGCTCCGCGCCGGAGACGGGCTCGCCGTCCCAGTGGAAGACCGAGCCGCCCTTGTCGATCGAGCGCAGCGCCTTGCCGAGCGCCTCGGTGAAGTTGCGCCCGAGCGCCATCGCCTCGCCGACCGACTTCATGGTCGTCGTGAGCGTCGGGTCCGCGGCCGGGAACTTCTCGAACGCGAACCGCGGCACCTTGACGACCACGTAGTCGAGCGTCGGCTCGAACGAGGCCGGCGTGACCTGCGTGATGTCGTTGGGGATCTCGTCGAGCGTGTAGCCGACGGCGAGCTTCGCCGCGATCTTCGCGATGGGGAACCCGGTCGCCTTGGACGCGAGCGCGGACGACCGCGAGACGCGCGGGTTCATCTCGATGACGATGACGCGGCCCGTGTCCGGGTCGACGGCGAACTGGATGTTGCAGCCGCCCGTGTCGACGCCGACCTCGCGGATGACGGCGATGCCGATGTCGCGCAGCTTCTGGTACTCGCGGTCGGTGAGCGTGAGCGCGGGCGCGACCGTGATCGAGTCGCCCGTGTGCACGCCGACGGGGTCGACGTTCTCGATCGAGCACACGACCACGACGTTGTCGTTCTTGTCGCGCATGAGCTCGAGCTCGTACTCCTTCCAGCCGAGGATCGACTCCTCGAGGAGCACCTCCGTCACCGGGGAGTAGTGCAGGCCCTGGCCGACGATGCGGCGCAGCTCGTCCTCGTCGTACGCGAAGCCCGAGCCGAGGCCGCCCATCGTGAACGACGGGCGCACGACCATCGGGTAGCCGAGGTCGCCCGCGGCCGCGATCGCCTCGTCGACCGTGTGGACGATGACCGAGCGCGCGGACTCGCCGCCGCACGTCTCGACGACGTCCTTGAACTGCTGACGGTCCTCGCCCTTCTGGATCGCCGCGATGTTCGCGCCGATGAGCTCGACACCGTACTCGGCGAGGACGCCCGCCTCGTCGAGCGCGATCGCCGCGTTGAGCGCCGTCTGACCGCCGAGCGTCGGCAGCAGCGCGTCGGGGCGTTCCTTGGCGATGATCGACGTGAGGACCTCGGTCGTGATCGGCTCGACGTAGGTCGCGTCGGCGAACTCGGGGTCGGTCATGATCGTCGCCGGGTTCGAGTTCACGAGGACGACCCGCAGGCCCTCCTCCTGGAGCACGCGACACGCCTGGGTGCCGGAGTAGTCGAACTCGCACGCCTGGCCGATGACGATCGGGCCGGACCCGATGACCAGGACGCTGGAGATGTCGGTTCTGCGAGGCACGGTCAGCTCTCCTTGGTGGTCTGCTCGACGGCGTCGGAGCCGGCGCCCGCCGCGCCGGCGGCGCGACGCGACGTCATGAGCTCGACGAAGCGGTCGAAGAGGTACGCGGCGTCGTGGGGGCCGGCCGCGGCCTCGGGGTGGTACTGGACGGAGAAGGCGGGCAGGTCGAGGCACTCGAGCCCCTCGACCACCTGGTCGTTGAGCCCGACGTGGGACACGACGACGCGCCCGTAGCGGCCGCCGTCGTGCGGGGCGACGGACTCGCCGTCGAGCGGCGCGTCGACCGCGAACCCGTGGTTGTGCGCCGTGACCTCCACCTTGCCGGTGCGGCGGTCCATGACGGGCTGGTTGATGCCGCGGTGGCCGTAGGCGAGCTTGTACGTGCCGTAGCCGAGCGCGCGCCCGAGGATCTGGTTGCCGAAGCAGATGCCGAAGAACGGCGTGCCGCGGTCCAGGACGTCGCGCAGCAGCTCGACCTCGTGGGTCGCGGCGCTCGGGTCGCCCGGGCCGTTGGAGAAGAAGACGCCGTCGGGCGCGTACGCCTCGATGTCCGCGATCGTCGAGGCCGCGGGCACCACGTGCACGCGCACGCCGCGCTGGGCGAGACGCTGGGGCGTCATCGACTTGATGCCGAGGTCCACGGCGACGACGGTAGCGACGGGCTCGCCGTCCGGCGTCGTGCCCTCGAAGGGCTCGACGACGTACGCCGTGTCGGTGCTCACCTCGCGGGCGAGGTCGGCGCCGGCCATCGCGGGCGCCGCCTTCACCTCGGCCACGAGGTCCTCCACGGTGCGCGGGTAGCCGTCGCGCACGAGCGCGTCGCCGGAAAAGATGCCCGCGCGCATCACGCCGAGCTCGCGCAGGTGGCGCGTGAGGGCGCGCGTGTCGACGTCGCTGATGCCGACGACGCCCTGGGCCGCGAGCTCCTCGTCGAGGGTGCGCTGCGCGCGCCAGCTCGACGCGCGACGGGCCGCGTCGCGCACGACGTACCCGGCGACCCAGATCTTGCCGGACTCCGGGTCCTCGTCGTTGACGCCCGTGTTCCCGATGTGGGGGGCCGTCATGACGACGATCTGCCGGTGGTAGGAGGGGTCGGTGAGGGTCTCCTGGTAGCCGGTCATGCCGGTGTTGAAGACGATCTCGCCGACGGTCGTGCCGCGCGCGCCGTACGCGCGGCCGGGCTGCACGGTGCCGTCCTCGAGGACGATCAGGGCCCGGTCGGGGGCGGGTGCGCCGGTCACCGAGGTGACTGCGGTCGGTGAGCTCACTGCGTTCGCTGAGGCGGTCAAGGTGCTTCCTCGTCGTTCTCGTCGGTGCCGGGTGCCGCGCTCTCGCGCGTCGGCGCCGGGCCGTCCTGGTCGGTGGGTGCGTCGGTGGCGCTGCTCGGCGCCCCGGTTCGTCGTTCGCGGGTGCCGTCGCCGCCCGCGTCCCGGGGGCGGCCGGCGAGGTCGCGCACGGCCTCCAGGAGACGCGGGACGTCGTGGTCGTGGCGCGGCATGAGGCCGGTGTCGAGCCGCACCTCGGGGTGCGGCGGGGCCTCGGGGGCGTCGGCCGGGACCGGCTCGGCGGGGACGGACCACGTCACCACGACGATGGCTTCCTTCCCGACGAACTTCCCCGCCATGCCCGGGGTGAGCGCCACGTCCTCGACGGCCGCGGCGGGGACCCACACGTCGTCGGCGCCGCGGCGCGCGACGTGCAGGCCGGCGTCGTGCACGGTGACCTGGGCCTGCGCCCGGTCGCCGAGGCCGTGGGCGCCGACGCGCGCGAGCCAGTCGCCCGCGAGCGTGCTCGACACGTACAGCGCGTCGAGCGGGCCGAGCACGACGCCGCCGCGCGCGGCCTCCGCCGGCACGGCGGGCGGCGTCGGGACGAAGCCCGCGGAGCGGCGCACGAGCCGGCGACGGCCGACGAGCACGAGCGTCAGCAGGACGACGCCGAGCACGATCCAGATCCCGGCCGCGACGGGCTGCGGCAGGTTCACGCCCCCACCCCCCGACCGGCCGCGACCGCCTCGACGGGCGCGCCGTCGAGCACGGTGGCCCGGCCCCGCAGGAACGTCGCGACGACCGCACCGGGCAGCTCGCGACCCTGGAAGGGCGTGTTGGTGCTCGCGGTGGCCTGCCCGGCGCCGTCGACCACGCGCCGCGCGGCCGGGTCGACGAGCGTGACGTTCGCGGGCTCGCCGACCTCGAGCGGGCGGCCCTGCGCGCGCTCCCCCGTGTCGATGCGGCCGATGCGCGCGGGCGCGCTCGACAGCACGCGCGCGACGTCGGCCCACGTCATGCGGCCCGTGTCGACCATGGTCTGCTGCACGACGCTCAGCGCCGTCTCGAGGCCCGTCATGCCGAACGCGGCCGCGGCCCACTCGCAGTCCTTGTCCTCGCGCGCGTGCGGCGCGTGGTCGGTCGCGACGATGTCGATCGTGCCGTCGGCCAGGCCCTCGCGCACCGCCTCGACGTCCGCTGCCGTGCGCAGCGGCGGGTTGACCTTGAACGTCGGGTCGTAGCCGCGCGCCAGGTCGTCGGTGAGCACGAGGTGGTGCGGCGTGACCTCGGCCGTGACGTCGATCCCGCGGCCCTTGGCCCAGCGGACGATCTCGACCGAGCCGGCGGTCGACAGGTGGCACACGTGCAGGCGCGAGCCCACGTGCTCCGCGAGGAGCACGTCGCGCGCGATGATCGCCTCCTCGGCGACCGCGGGCCAGCCCGCGAGGCCCAGCTCGGCCGACACGACGCCCTCGTTCATCTGGGCGCCCTCGGTGAGGCGCGGCTCCTGCGCGTGCTGGGCGACGACGCCGTCGAACGCCTTGACGTACTCGAGGGCGCGGCGCATGAGGATCGGGTCGTCGACGCACTTCCCGTCGTCCGAGAACACCCGCACGCGGGCCGCGGAGTCGGCCATCGCGCCGAGCTCGGCGAGCTGCTCGCCCGCGAGCCCGACGGAGACGGCGCCCACGGGGTGCACGTCGACCCAGCCCGCGTCGCGCCCGAGGCGCCACACCTGCTCGACGACGCCCGCCGTGTCCGCGACCGGGGTCGTGTTCGCCATCGCGTGCACGGCCGTGAAGCCGCCCGCCGCCGCGGCGCGGGTGCCGGACGCGATCGTCTCGGCGTCCTCGCGCCCCGGCTCGCGCAGGTGGGTGTGCAGGTCGACCAGCCCGGGCAGGGCGACGAGGCCCGTCGCGTCGACGACGACCGTGCCGTCGTCGTCCGCGGCGCGCGCGGCGCCGACCGGGGCGAGCTCGGCGACCACGCCGTCCGCGAGGACGAGGTCGACGGGGTCGCCGCCCAGCGGGCGCGCGCCGCGCAGGACGTACGTGGTGGTTGCGGCGCTGCTCACGAGGCGGAGACCCTTTCGACGGCGGGGACGGGCTGGGCGGAGGGCAGGGGCGCGGCCGACGCCGCGGCGTCGGCCTCGTCGCTGCCCGCGAGGAGGAGGTAGAGCACGGCCATGCGCACGGCGACGCCGTTCGCGACCTGCTCGACGATCACCGCGCGCGGCGAGTCCGCCGCCTGCGCGGAGATCTCGAGGCCGCGGTTCATGGGGCCGGGGTGCAGGACGACGGCGTGCTCGGCGAGGAGCCCGAGGCGCCGAGCGTCGAGCCCGTACTTGCGGCTGTACTCGAGCGGGTTCGGGAAGAAGGCCCCGCCCCCCGCGCCGGCGCCGCTCATGCGCTCGCGCTGCACGCGCAGCATCATCACGGCGTCGGGGCCGCCGTGCGCCGTGTCTCCCGCGAGGGCCGCGTCCAGGTCGTAGGAGACCTCGCACGGCCACGTCTGGACGCCGACCGGCAGGAGCGTGGGCGGCGCGACGAGCGTCACGCGGGCCCCGAGCGTGTGCAGCAGGTGGACGTTCGAGCGCGCGACCCGCGAGTGCAGCACGTCGCCGACGATCGCGACGTGGCGCCCGTCGAGGCCCGCGCCGCGCGCCGCGGCGTCGTCGGGACCGCTCGCGCCCGGCGACGTCAGGCCCGTCCCGGTGAGGTGGCGGCGCAGCGTGTACGCGTCGAGGAGCGCCTGCGTCGGGTGCTGGTGCATGCCGTCGCCCGCGTTGACCACGGCCGCGTCGAGCCAGCCCGCGTGCGCGAGCAGGTGCGGGGCGCCCGACGCCTGGTGCCGCACGACGACCGCGTCCGCACCCATCGCCTGGAGCGTCAGCGCGGTGTCCTTGAGCGACTCGCCCTTGGACACGCTCGACCCCTTGGCCGAGAAGTTGATGACGTCCGCGGACAGCCGCTTCGCGGCGGTCTCGAAGGAGATGCGCGTGCGCGTGGAGTCCTCGTAGAAGAGATTGACGACCGTGCGACCGCGCAGCGTCGGGAGCTTCTTGATCTCGCGGGACTGCGTCGCGGCCATCTGGGCGGACGTGTCGAGGATGCGGATCGCGTCGGCACGCCCGAGGTCCTGGGTCGAGAGCAGGTGCCTCATGCGCGGGCCTCCCCGTCCTCGGAGGAGCCCGGCTGCGCAGCAGCGGGCCGGATGACCACCGCGTCGGCGGACGCGTCGCCCGCCGCGGGAGCGCCGTCGATCTCGGCGAGGCGCACGCTCACGCGCTCGGACGTCGACGTGGGCAGGTTCTTGCCCACGAAGTCGGGGCGGATCGGCAGCTCCCGGTGGCCGCGGTCGACGAGCGCCGCGAGCTGCACCGCGCGCGGGCGGCCGAGGTCGCTGATCGCGTCGAGCGCGGCCCGGATCGTGCGGCCGGAGTACAGGACGTCGTCGACGAGGACCACGACCTTGCCGTCGATCCCCGACGCGGGCAGGCGCGTCGCGCCGATCGTGCGCGTCGGGTGACGGTGCAGGTCGTCGCGGTACATCGTCACGTCGAGCTCGCCGACGATCGCGTGCGGGTCGGGCGCGCCGTCTGCCTCGATCGCGGCGAGACGCTCGGCGAGCCGGGCCGCGAGCGGGACGCCGCGCGTCGGGATGCCGAGGAGGACGAGGTCGTGGGCTCCCTTGTTGCGCTCCACGATCTCGTGGGCGATGCGCGTCAGCGCGCGGGAGATGTCCGCCGCCGTGAGGACGACGGTCCCGGCGGTCGGACCCGTCTCGGGGTCGGACCCCGGCCGGGGTGCGGATGGTGTGGGCACAGCAGCGCCAGAGCTCATGTCCGGCGACCTCCTTCCCCGCCTCACAGGACGGGCCTTAAAGGATGTCTGACGGTCACCCACCCTACCGCCGGTGGTCCGGCGGCCGGGTGCGCGTCCCGCCCGGTGGGACGCGGCGTCGGTCACACCCGTGACCGACGCCGCGCGAGGCGGCGCCCGGCCGCGGCCGGGCGCCGCGGTCAGGCCGTGATCGTCGGCTTCATCTCGACGATGCGCGCGAGCAGCCCGTTGACGAACGACGGCGAGTCGTCGGTCGACAGGGAGCGCGCGAGGTCGACGGCCTCGTCGATCGCGACGACGTCCGGGACGTCGTCGTTGAAGAGGATCTCCCAGCCGCCGATGCGCAGCAGCGCCCGGTCGACGGCGGGCATGCGCTCGAGCGTCCACCCGTGGGAGTACGTCTCGAGCAGCTCGTCGATGCGCTCGCGGTGGGCGAGCACGCCCTCGACGATGTCGACCGCGTACTGCGGCAGCGCGGTCTGCGCCGTCCCGGGGTCGGCGACGCGCTCCGCGAGGAGGGTCGTCGGGTCCACGTGACGCTGCTCCGCCTCGAAGAGGACGTCGAGCGCGCGCTTGCGCGCCTTGGTGCGTGCGGCCATGTCAGTCCGTCGTCTGTCCGTCGGTGCCGGCGGTCAGTCGTTCACGCGGCCGAGGTACGACCCGTCACGCGTGTCGACCTTGACCTTGGTGCCCTGCTCGAGGAAGAGCGGGACCTGGATCTGCGCGCCCGTCTCGAGCGTCGCGGGCTTGGTGCCGCCCGTCGAGCGGTCGCCCTGCAGGCCCGGCTCGGTGTACGTGATCTCGAGGACGACCGAGGCGGGCAGCTCGATGTAGAGCGGCTGGCCGTCGTTCGACGCGATGAGCACGTTCTGGTTCTCGAGCATGTAGTCCTTGGCGTCGCCCACGATCTCGGCACCGACCGTGATCTGGTCGTACGTCGAGGTGTCCATGAACACGTAGTCCGCGCCGTCCTGGTACAGGTACTGGAAGTCACGGCGGTCGACGTTGGCGGTCTCGATCTTGAGGCCGGCGTTGAACGTCTTGTCGATCGTCTTGCCCGTCATGACGTTCTTGATCTTGGTGCGGACGAACGCGCCACCCTTGCCGGGCTTGACGTGCTGGAACTCGATCACGGTCCACAGCTGGCCGTCGAGTCGCAGCACGGTGCCGTTCTTGATGTCGTTGGTGGTCGCCACGTTCGTCTTCCTGTCGGAGGGTCAGCGGTCCCGTCGACGCGCTGCCGCGTGCCGGGACGGCACGACGGGGCCACGAGAGCGGGATGCGGAAATGGGCCTTGACGATCTTACCGGAGCGCGGCGAGGACCGCGTTCGCCACGACGCCCAGGGTCGCCGCCCAGCACATCGAGGCGAGCGTCCCGATGACGAAGCGCTCCGACGCGACGGGGTGCTCACGCAGCTCGGGGTAGCGGCCCAGGCCCTTGATCGCGACGACGAAGGCGATGCCGCCCGGCTCGCCCGCGAGGAGGCAGCCGGTGATCGCGAACCGCTCGAGGATCCCGATCCACGTCCCGCCGCGCAGGGCCTTGACGGCCTCCGTCCCGATCGGCCCCGTCGTCGGAGGGGGCGGCGGGGGCACCGGGACGGCCGCCGGGTCCGCCGGGGCACCACGCCGCGGCCGGCCGGCGCGGCCCGGGGCGGCGGAGCCGCCCGCACGCGCCGCCGCGCGCAGGACCCCCTGGGTCACGGGGCCGCCGCCGAGGACGCTCGCGGCGAGCGCGACCACCCAGACGAGCACCACGAGCACGACCGTCACCGGGTCCGTCACGCCTTCTCCTCCTGCCGATCCGCCGGCGGCCCCTCGTGGAGCTCGCCCAGCAGCCTCGCGACCACGGGCCGCGCCGCCGCCTCCTCGGGCCACAGCGCGGTGCGCAGCCGCTGGCTGACCGCCTGCTCGGACACGCCGAGCGCGCGAGCCACATCCTTCTGGGTCCCACCCACACGCGCCAGCGCGTCGACGGCCTCCCACCCGGGCGCGGTGCGCCGGTCCACGACGGCCGCGAGGAGGCGCAGGAGCGCCTCGACCTCCGCGGCGCGCGCCGCGGGCTCCCCGCGAACGGCGACGGGCGCCGTGGCCGCGCGCGACTTCGCCTGCTCGACCGCCTCGCGGGCGCGCACGAACGCCGTGCCCGACGCCTCGCGCGAGACCGCGGGCAGCGGCTCGTCGACCGGCCCGACGCCGAGGCCGAGGCTCCAGCCGCCGTCGCGCAGGAGGTCGAGCACGACCTCGACGACGGCCTCCGGGTCGTCGAGGACACCCTGGACCTCGTCGCCGACCGTCCGGGCGAACGGGACGACGACGCCGCGGCCCGCCAGCATCTCGTCGAGCCGCGCGAGCACCTCGGGGACGCGGTCGGGACGACCTGTGCTCCCCCGCTGGTCGACAGTCAGTACGTACATGACATCAAGGCTAGACCCTTGTTCGTCGACCATCAAGCCCTGAGGCTTGATCAGGGCAGATCAAGCCTGGCTCGCGCGCAGGCGCGCGGCGACGGCCTCGAGCGCGAGCCGGTAGGAGTCGAACCCGAAGCCCGCGACCGTGCCGGTCGCGACCGCCCCCACGACGGAGTGGCTGCGGAACGCCTCGCGCGCCGCCGGGTTGCTGAGGTGGACCTCGACCAGCAGCAGGCCGGACGTCGTGACCTGCGCGGCGGCGTCGCGCACCGCGTAGGAGTAGTGCGTGAACGCGGCCGGGTTGAGCACGACGTGGGCCCGCGCGTCGACGGCCTCGTGCAGCCAGCCGACGAGCTCGGACTCGTCGTCGGTCTGCCGCACGTCGACGGCGAGGTCGAGCGCGCTCCCCCACGTCGTCGCCGACTCGCGGAGGTCCGCCATCGAGGCCGAGCCGTAGATCTCCGGCTCGCGCACGCCGAGCCGGCCGAGGTTGGGTCCGTTGAGGACGAGCACGCGTTCCATGGCGCCCGAGCCTAGCCGTGCCGGAGCGAGCGACGGCGACACGTCCGGGGCCGCTCCCGACGGGCGACGGATCACGGCCTCGGGCAGGCTGGCGGGGTGACCCTCAGCGCTGCCCGCCCCCGACCTCCGGCACGGCACCCGCACCTGCGCTCCGCGCCCGTCCCCGCGCCGTCCGGCGCGCGTCCGCGGACAGCAGCATGAGCGCGACGCGCTACCTCGACGCCCCGTTCGCGGCGCTCGCGCACCGCGGCTTCTCGCGCGACGGCCTGGAGAACTCGATGGCGGCGTTCGCGGCGGCCCGCGAGCTGGGGCTCCGGTACGTCGAGACGGACGCCCACGCGACGTCGGACGGCGTCGCCGTGGCGCTCCACGACGCCTCGCTGGACCGGACGACCGACGCGCGCGGCCTGGTCGCCGACCTCCCGTGGCGCACGGTGCGCACCGCCCGGATCGGCGGTCGCGAGCCGGTACCGTCGCTGGAGGATGTCCTCGGGACGTGGCCGGACCTCCGCGTGAACGTCGACGTCAAGTCGGCCGCGGCGGCCGAGCCCGTCGCGCGCGCGATCGAGCGCACGCGCGCGCACGACCGCGTGTGCGTCGCGTCGTTCGCCGCGTCGCGGCGAGAGGCGACCGTGGCGCGGCTCTCGCGCCCCGTGACCGTGTCCGGCGCGCGAGGCGCGGTCGTGGGCATGCTGCTCGCGGGGCGCGCGCGGGCGGACGCGCTCGCTCGCCTCGCGGCCCGCTCGGTCGACTGCCTCCAGGTGCCGGTGCGCGAGGGCTGGGTCCGGGTCGTGGACTCGGCGTTCGTGCGGGCCGCGCACCGGGCCGGCGTCGCGGTGCACGCCTGGACGGTCAACGACGCGCCGACGATGCACCGGCTGCTCGACCTCGGGGTCGACGGGATCGTCACCGACCGCTCGGACGTGCTGCGCGACGTGCTCCGCGGCCGGGGGCTCTGGGCCTGACCCGCCGAGGATCCGTCAGAGGGCGATCGGCCCCCGGCCCACCGGCGCGTCCGCCGCGACCTCCGCGTAGGCCGCGGCGAGGAGCGTCGGGTCCGGGCCCTCGAGGCGCGTCGGGCGGGCGACGTCGTCGAGCACGACGAAGCGCAGGAGGTCGCCGCGCGACTTCTTGTCGCGGCGCATCGCGGACAGCAGCTGCTCCCACCGGTCGCCCCGGTAGGTGAGGGGCAGCCCGAGCGAGCCGAGGATCGCGCGGTGGCGATCGACGACCGCGTCGTCCAGCTTCCCGGCGAGGCGCGAGAGCTCGGCGGCGAACACCATGCCGACGGAGACGGCCGCGCCGTGGCGCCACTGGTAGCGCTCGGTGAGCTCGACGGCGTGGCCCAGCGTGTGGCCGTAGTTGAGGATCTCGCGCAGCCCGGCCTCCTTGAGGTCCTCCCCCACGACGCGCGCCTTGACCGCGACCGAGCGCTCGACGAGCTCGGCGACGACGGCCCAGGTCTCGTCTGCCGTCGGCCGGGTGCCCCATGCGGCGAGCGCGTCGGCGTGCGCCTCGACGAGATCGAGGATGCGCTCGTCCGCGATGAACCCCGTCTTGACGACCTCCGCGAGCCCCGCGACGAAGTCCCAGCGCCCGAGCGACTCCAGGGCCGCGAGGTCGCACAGGACGCCCGCCGGCGGGTGGAACGCGCCGACGAGGTTCTTGCCCTCGGCAGTGTTGATGCCGGTCTTGCCCCCGACCGCGGCGTCGACCATCGCGAGGAGCGTCGTCGGCACGTGCACCACGCGGATGCCGCGCAGCCACGTCGCGGCGACGAAGCCGCCGAGGTCCGTCGTCGCGCCGCCGCCGACCGTGACGACCGCGTCCGTGCGCGTGAAGTCCAGCTGCCCGAGCACGCCCCACAGGAATGCGGCCACCTGAGCGGTCTTGGCCTCCTCGGCGTCCGGCACCTCCGCGACGTATGCCTCGTAGCCCGACGCCTTGAGGTCCTCGTGGACGACCTCGGCCGTCGCGGCGAGGGCCGCGGGGTGCACGACGAGCACCCGGCGTACCGAGTCGCCGAGCATCGCGGGCAGCTCGCCGAGCAGGTGGCGCCCCACGACGACGTCGTACGGCTGCTCGCCCGCGACCCGCACGCGCGTCGGCGCGGCAGCGGCCGGGTCCTGGGCGGGGGTGGTGGCGTCGGGGGTCACGCGTTCTCCTGTTCGACCGGGGTGCCGGCGGGGTCGGCCGGCGCGGGTGCGGGCGTCGTGCGCCCCGGGGTGCCGGGCACGGCGTCGCCCGCGAGGTGCCCGCGGATCTCGCGCGCGACCTGGGCGGGCGTGCGCGCGTCGGTGACGACGTGCAGCGTCGAGACGCGCTCGTAGACGGGGCGACGCGCCTCCATGAGGGCGGCCCAGCGCGCCCGCGGGTTGCCGAGCAGGAGCGGGCGCGCCTGGTTGAGGCCGACGCGCGGCGCGGCGTGCGCGAGGCTCACGTCGAGGAACACGACCGTCCCGCCCGCGGCGACGTACGCCGCGAGCGCGGTCTGCGTGTGCTCGTCGAGCACCGCGCCGCCGCCCAGGGCGAGGACGCCGTCGTGCGTCGCGAGCGCGGTCGTCACGGCCTCACGCTCCAGCTCGCGGAAGTGCGGCTCGCCGTGGTCGACGAAGATGTCCGCGACCGGCTTCCCGGCCGTGGTCTCGACGTCGACGTCCGTGTCGCGCTGCGCGAGGCCGAGCAGCTCGGCCAGGTGGCGCGCGACGGTCGACTTCCCGCTGCCGGGCGGGCCGACCAGCACGACGACCGGGCGGGTCCCCGGGGCGACGGGCGTCATCAGCGCTGCAGCTCGGGGATCGCGGCGAGGTACGCCTCGGCGTTCCGGCGGACCTCCGCGACGGAGTCGCCGCCGAACTTCTCGAGCGCCTGCTCGGCGAGCACGAGCGCGACCATCGCCTCGGCGACGACCGCCGCGGGCGGGACCGCGCACACGTCGGAGCGCTGGTGCTGGGCCTTGGCGACGTCGCCGGTGACGACGTCGACCGTCGCGAGCGCGCGCGGCACCGTCGAGATCGGCTTCATGGCGGCGCGCACGCGCACCACCTCGCCGTTCGACATGCCGCCCTCGACGCCGCCGGCGCGGTTGCTGCGACGGTGGATGCGGCCGTCGGCGCCGCGCTCGATCTCGTCGTGCGCGGCGGACCCGCGGCGGCGCGCGGTGCGGAAGCCGTCGCCGACCTCGACGCCCTTGATCGCCTGGATCCCCATGAGGACGGCGGCGAGGCGCGCGTCGAGGCGACGGTCGCTCTGCGCGTAGGTGCCCAGTCCGGAGGGGACCCCGTACGCGAGCACCTCGACGACGCCGCCGAGGGTGTCTCCCGCCTTCTGGCACTCGTCGATCTCCGCGACCATGGCCGCGGCGGCGTCCGGGTCGAAGCAGCGCACCGGGTCGGCGTCGAGCGCGGCGACGTCGTCGGGGCCGGGCACCGGCGCGTCCTCGGGGACCTCGACCGGCCCGATCGCGACGACGTGCGACACGAGCCGGACGCCGAGCGCCTGCTCGAGGAACTTCGCCGCGGCCGTGCCGAGCGCGACGCGCGTCGCCGTCTCGCGCGCCGAGGCGCGCTCGAGCACGGGGCGCGCGTCCTCGAAGCCGTACTTGCGCATGCCGACGAGGTCGGCGTGCCCCGGGCGGGGCCGGGTGAGCGGGCGGTTGCGCGCGATCTCCCGGACGTCGCCCGTCCCGGCGTCGACGAGCAGGGCCTCGGGCGGCACCGGGTCGGACGACATGACGTCGACCCACTTGGGCCACTCGGAGTTCGCGATCTCGATGGCCAGCGGCCCGCCCTGGGTCACGCCGTGGCGCAGGCCGCCGAGGACGCGCAGCTCGTCCTGCTCGAACTTCTGCCGCGAACCGCGGCCGTACCCGAGGCGGCGGCGCGCGAGCGCGGCGCGCACGTCGTCCGTCGTGAGCTCGACGCCCGCGGGCAGCCCGTCGAGGATCCCGACCAGGGCCTCACCGTGCGACTCACCCGATGTCAACCAACGCAGCATGATCGCCATCCTCCCACGTCGGCGCGCCCGTCCCGGCGGGCGCCCGCAGTACGGACCGACGGCGGTCGAGGGCTGCTGAGCTGACGCCGCGGCCCGCGCCGTGCCCGCCGACGCGGCGGTCTGTGGACGACGACGTCCCACGTCGCCGCGCGCGCGCTACGGTGCCTCGCATGGTCCAGCAGGGGGACGGGACGAGGCACGCCGCGGCATCGCTCCGCGGGTCGGGTGACGACGAACCGGACGAGGCACGGGAGGCCGTGGTCACCGCGGGTGCGCCGAGGTCGTGGGGACGACGCCGTCGCGCCGACCTCGCTCGCGAGCTCCGGGTCGCGGGCCGGGCGGGTGGAGCGCTCGCGCTGCTCGCGGCGCTGGCCGCGGCGTGGTGGTCGGGCCCGTCGTGGGCGACGCCCGCCCTCGTGGTCGTTGCCGCGGCCGGTGCGCTGCTCGCCGTGGTCGACGCACGCACCTATCGCCTGCCGGACGTGATCGTGCTCCCGACGGGGGTCGCGGTCGTCGTGCTGCTCGCGGTCGCGTCGCTCGCGGCGGGCGACGGGGAGCCGCTCGTCCGCGCGCTCGCCGGGGGCGCCGTGGGCTTCTGCGCCTACGCCGCGCTGCGGCTCGCGCACCCGCCCGGGCTGGGGTTCGGCGACGTGAAGCTCGCCGGCACGCTCGGCACCCCGCTCGCGTGGCTGGGGTGGGCCGAGCTCGTCGCCGGGCTCCTCCTGCCGTTCCTGCTCGGCGGGGCGTGGGCGCTCGGGCTGGTGATCTCGCGGCGCGCTCGCCGCGACACCGCGGTGGCCTTCGGCCCCTTCATGGTGCTCGGCGCGGGCGTCGCTGCCGGCTGGGGGCAGACGACGACCGGCGCGGTCCTCGGCGGCTGAGCGCCCCGGCGGGCTCAGACCGGGGCGCCGAGCGCGGAGCCGAGCGCGCGGTCCATCGTCGCCAGCGGCGCCGTCCTGCCCGTCATGAGCCGCACCTGCTCGGCCGCCTGGTGCAGGAGCATGCGCTCGCCGCCGACGACGGTGCCGCCGCCCGCGGTCCAGGCGACGGACAGCGCGGTGGGCCGGGGGTCGTAGACGACGTCGAGGAGGACCCCGCCGGGCGTCGCCCCGGCCCGGGACAGCGCGTCCGCCACCGGGTCGGCGGCACGCGACGGCAGGGTCGCAACGACGGCGTCCGTGCCGGCGAGGCGGTCGAGGAGCGCGGGCGACGCCGGGTCCAGCACCTCGAACCGCGGCTCGACGCCCATCCGGTGCGCGGCGCGCTGGAGACTGCCCGTGCGCCCGAGCGAGCGCACGAGGACGGTCGGCGCCGCGCAGCCCAGCTGCGCGAGCGCGGCGAGCGTCGAGGCGGCGGTCGCCCCGGCGCCCAGCACGACGGCGGAGCGCACCTCCCGCTCCCCCAGTCCTTCGCGCAGCGCCGCCACGAGGCCGTGAACGTCGGTGTTCGTCCCGACGAACGTCGGTCGCGTCCCGCCCGTGGGCTGCACCACGAGCGTGTTGACCGCCCCGACGACGTTCGCGAGCGGGTCGACGTGGTCCAGCAGCGGGATCACGGCGTGCTTGAGCGGCATGGTGAGGCTCAGACCCGCCCACGAGGCGTCGAGGCCGTTGACGAAGGCCGGGAGCTGCTCCTCGGTCGTGTCGATCGCCTCGTACGACCACCCGTCCAGCCCGAGCGCGTCGTACGCGGCACGGTGCAGCACCGGGGACAGCGAGTGCGCGACGGGGTGACCGAGGACGGCCGCCCGTCGCGGCGGGCGCGTCGCGCTCACCCCTCGTTCTCCTCCAACCACTGCCGGTACTCCTGCTTGAACTGCTCGAACTCCGCGTACTTGTCGGTGAACTTCGTCTCTCCGGTGTCCAGGTTCACGGTGACGTACCAGAGCCACGGACCCTCCGGCGCGTTGAGGACGGCCTCGACGCTCTCCCGGCTCGGGCTCCCGATCGGGGTCGGGGGCAGCCCCTTGTGGACGCGCGACGCGTACGGGAGGTCGGGATTCTGGAACTCCTCGGTCGTGATCTGGCCGGCCGGCTTGCCCAGCCCGTAGACGTCGATCGCGTCCATGCCGAGCGGCATGCCGTCCTCGATGCGGTTGTAGATCACTCGAGCGACCTTCTGCCGCTGCTCCGCGTTCTTGCCCTCCCACTCGACGATCGACGCCATCGTGAGCACCTCTTGGAAGCGCTCGGGCGCGACGCCGAGCTCGGCGAGCTCGCTCGTGGTCTGGCTCACCATGCCCTGGATGATCCCCGTGGCGGTGACGTCGCCCGGCTCGAGGACGTACGTCGTCGGGTAGAGCCAGCCCTCGTAGTTGCCGTTCGCCTCGGCGGGCAGCCCCGTGGCGGCGGTGTCGGCCATGGCCGCCTCGAACTCCGCGACGGAGATTCCCGTGACGGAGGACGACCGCTCGAGGATCTGCTTGACGGTGTAGCCCTCGGGGATCGTGATCTTCGTCTCGACGCGCGAGTCGTTCGCCACGAGACGCGCGACGGCGTCCTTCGCGGACATCCCGAGGAGCAGCGTGTGCGTGCCCGGCTGGATCTTGCCGGCGTTCGGGTTCTCCTCGAACGCGCTGGCGAACGCCGCGGAGCTCGCGACGACGCCCGCCTCGGTGAGCACGGCCCCCATGTCGCGGCCCGTGGACCCGGGCTCGATCACGACGTCGACGGGCTCGGTCCCCGGGCCGTCGAAGTCCTTCGCCTCGAGCGGGTTCGCGAACCCGAAGAGGTCGGAGGCGTTGTTGAGCAGGAGGTAGCCCGCTCCGCCCACCACGAGGAGCGAGACGAGCAGGACCACGAGGGCCCGGCGGCGCCGGCGCTGGCGTCGCTTCTTCGCGGCCCGGCGCGCGCGCTGCTCGGCGCGCGAGGAGCGCGCGGGCTGCTGCTCGCCCTGGACTGCGGGCCGTTCGAACAGGTCGGTCACGGTCGGTGGTCTCCTGTCGGGTCTACAGGTTCTCCGGCGCGCACCCCCGCGCCCCGCTCGGCCTCGAGAGCGGATTGCAGAATGATAACGGCGGCGGCCTGGTCGACGACGCTCCGGTGCTTGCGCCCGGCGCGTCCCGACGCGTGCAGCGCCTGGTGGGCGCTGACGGTCGTCATCCGCTCGTCGACGAGGTGCACCGGCACCGGTGCGACGACGCGAGCCACCGCACCAGCGTACGCCCGCGCGCCCTGGGCGGCGGCGCCCTCCCCGCCCGAGAGGTGCCGCGGCAGGCCCACGTACACGACCTGGGCGTTGCGCTCGTCGACCTCGGCCGCGATGCGGGCGACGTCGGCGGGGACCGCCGCGCCGCCGCGGGTGTCGCGCGCGAGGGTCTCGACGGGGGTCGCGACGAGCCCGTCGGGGTCGCTCGCAGCCAGGCCGACGCGGACGCTGCCCACGTCGACGCCGAGGCGCGCCCCCCGCGGGAGGGGGGCGCGCCCGTCGTCGGCGGGCTGCACGGGCAGGCCGGTCACGCGCCGGCCGCGGCGCCGTCGCGCACGCCCCGGAGGGCGGCGGGCAGCGCGGACACGTCCGTGCCGCCGCCCTGGGCCATGTCGTCCTTGCCGCCGCCACCGCCGCCGAGCGTCTGGGCCGCGGCCTTGGCGAGCACGCCGGCGCGCAGCCCGGCCGCGCGCGCGGAGGCGTTCGTCACGACGACGACCTGCGGGCGGCCCTTGGCGACGCCGCCGACGGCCACGACCGCAGGCTCCGCCTCGCCGAGCCGGCCGCGCACGTCGAGCGCGAGCGCGCGCAGGTCGTCCGCGGACGCGACCTCGCCGGCGTCGTGCACGACGACGCGCGTGCCGCCCACGAGCTCCGCCCCGGTGGCGAGCGTGCCGGCCGCCGCGAGGAGCTGCGCCTGCCGGAGCTGGGCGAGCTCCTTCTCGGCGTCGCGCAGGCGCGACACGAGCGTGCTCACGCGGTCGGGCAGCTCCTCGGTCCGCACGTTGAGCAGGCCCGTGAGCTGGCCCACGAGCGCGTGCTCCTTCGCCTGGAAGCCGTACGCGCCGTCCCCGACGAGCGCGTCGACGCGCCGCACGCCCGAGCCGATCGACGACTCGCCAAGCAGCGTGACGAGGCCGAGCTGGCCCGTGCGCTGCACGTGCGTGCCCGCGCAGAGCTCGCGCGACCAGTCGCCGCCGATGGAGACGACACGCACGGTGTCGCCGTACTTCTCGCCGAACAGCGCCATCGCCCCCAGGGCGCGCGCCTCGGTGATCGGCATGAGCTGGTCGGTGACCTCGAGGTTCTCCTGGAGCTGGGTGTTGACCCGCTCCTCGATCTCCGAGAGCGCGCCCGAGGGCACGGCGGACGAGCGGCGGAAGTCGAAGCGGATGCGGCTGGGCGCGTTCTCCGACCCGGCCTGCGTCGCGTCCTTGCCGAGCGACTCCTGGAGCGCCTTGTGGATCATGTGCGTCGCCGAGTGGGCGCGGCTGATCGCCTTGCGGCGGTCGCGGTCGATCGTCGCGGTTCCGGGGTCGCCGAGCGCCGCGGTGCCCTCGACCAGGCGGCCGCGGTGCACCGACAGGCCCTTGATGGGGCGCTGCACGTCGTCGACCTCGATGGTCGCGCCGCCGTCGAGCACGATCGTGCCGTGGTCGGCGAGCTGGCCACCGGCCTCCGCGTAGAACGGGGTGCGGTCGAGCACGACCTCGACGTCCGCCGGGGCCGTCGCGGCCGGGGCGGGGACGCCGTCGACCAGCAGGCCGGCGACGCGCACCGCCGCGGACGACTCGGTGTACCCGAGGAACTCCACGGGCGCCGCGAGCTCGGACGCGAGCGACTCGTACGCGGCCGTGTCGACGCCGCCGGAGCGCTTCGCGAGCGCGTCGGCGCGCGCCCGCTGGCGCTGCTCGGTCATGAGCGCGCGGAACGCCTTCTCGTCGACCTGGACGCCCTGCTCGGCGGCCATCTCGAGCGTGAGGTCGATCGGGAAGCCGTAGGTGTCGTGCAGCGCGAACGCCTGGTCGCCGCCGAGCAGCGGCGTCCCGCCCGAGCCGGCCGCGGCCTTCGCCCGCGACACGGCGGTGTCGAGGATCGTCGTGCCGGCCGTGAGCGTGCGACGGAACGCGTCCTCCTCGGTGTAGGCGACGTCGGAGATGCGCGCGAAGTCCGTCGCGACCTCCGGGTACGACGGCGCCATCGCGTCGCGGCTCACCGGGAGCAGCGCGGGCATGGCGCGGTCCTCGACGCCGAGCAGGCGCATCGCGCGCACCGAGCGGCGCAGCAGACGGCGCAGCACGTAGCCGCGGCCCTCGTTGGACGGGCGCACGCCGTCGCTCATGATCATGAGCGCCGAGCGGACGTGGTCGGCCACGACGCGCATGCGGACGTCGTCCTCGTGGTTCGCGCCGTAGCGCTTGCCCGAGAGCGCCTCGGCCGCGGTGATGACGGGGAACACCTCGTCGATCTCGTAGAGGTTGTCCTTGCCCTGGAGCAGGTAGGCGACGCGCTCCAGGCCCATGCCCGTGTCGATGTTCTTGCGCGCGAGCTCCGAGACGATCCGGAACTCCTCCTTGGACTTCACGTCGTCGATCGCGTACTGCATGAAGACGAGGTTCCAGATCTCCAGGTAGCGGTCCTCGTCGACGACGGGGCCACCCTCCTGGCCGAACTCGGGACCGCGGTCGATGTAGATCTCCGAGCACGGGCCCGCGGGGCCGGGCTGGCCCGTGGACCAGTAGTTGTCCTTCTTGCCGCGGGCCTGGATGCGCTCGTCCGGCAGGCCGGCGATGCGCTTCCAGAGCTGCCGCGCCTCGTCGTCGTCGTGGTAGACGGTGACCCACACGCTCTCGGGGTCGAAGCCGTACTTCCCCTCCTCGCGCGCGCCCGTGACGAGGTCCCAGGCGTAGGTGATCGCGCCTTCCTTGAAGTAGTCCCCGAACGAGAAGTTGCCGTTCATCTGGAAGAACGTGCCGTGACGCGTCGTCTTGCCGACCTCGTCGATGTCGAGGGTGCGCACGCACTTCTGGACGCTCGTCGCGCGGTCCCACGGCGGGGTCTGCTCCCCCGTCATGTACGGGATGAACGGGACCATGCCCGCGATGGTGAACAGCGTGGACGGGTCCGGGGAGACGAGCGACGCCGACGGCACGACGGTGTGGTCGCGGTCGGCGAAGTAGTCGAGCCAGCGCTTGCGGATCTCGGCGGTGCGCATGATGTCCTTCGGAAAGAGGTCGGTGGTCGTGCGGGGTGGTGCGGTGGGCGCCGCGGGCTCGGCGTCCTAGAAGGAGTAACCGAGCAGGTCCTCGACGTCGTCCGTGTCGTCGAAGGCGTGCCGGTCGGCGCCGGCGGGGCGCGCGTGGCGTCCGGCCGCGCGACGCGCGCGGACGGCGTCCGGGTCCTCCTGGCCCTCGGCGAGCAGCGCCGCCATGAGCTCCTGCTCGCGGGCGTCGCGCGCGAGCGCGAACTCCGTGCGGAAGTCGCGGGCGATCTCGACGACCTTCTCGCCGAGGCCGTTCACCTGCTCCGTCGCCTGGTCCACGAGCGACGCCGGCGCGTAGCGCGCGAGGACCTTCTTGCCGCGCACGACGACCACGACCGTGATCGCGACCCCGACGCCGATCCAGAAGACCCGGCGCATCAGCGCGACCCCTCGGCGCGGCTCGCGGAGCTGCCCGACGACCGTCGGCCGCCGAACGAGCGCGCGGCAGCCTGGCGCACGCCGTACGTGAACGCGGCGACCTTGACCAGCGGCGCACCGAACGTGGCGGCGTACAGGCCCGTGAGCGCGGAGACGTTCTCGCTCACCTGGGCGGCCGACGTGGTGATGGTGTCGACCTTGACGAGCTGGCTGTTCGTCGTGGCGACGGTCGTCGCGGCCTCGTCGAGGATCGGCACCGAGTGGTCGGTGACCTCCTTGATGCTCGCGCGCGCCTCGTCGAGCACGCGGCCGAGCTTGAGGAGCGGCACCGCGAGCAGGCCGACGAGCAGCACGAACGCGACGGCTGCGATGAGGCCGGCCACATCTCCCAGGGACATTCTTCCTCCAGTGCCAGTCACGGTGCCGCGGGCGCGGCACCCGCGCGCCGTGCGCGCGGGACGGTCGTCGCCGCGGGCTCCTCGCGGACGTACCCACGGCTCCGCGAAACACTACCCGCACCAGGGCGGGGACCGTCGTCGGGCGCGGCACGACGGCGCCCTTGCGCGTCCGGGCCGAGGCACCGGCCCGGACGCACGAACGCCCCGCTCGCCGACGAAGCGGTGAGCGAGGCGTCCGGGGCAGAAATCAGCGAGCGTAGTACTCGACGACGAGCTGGACCTCGCACTGCACGGGGACCTCGGCGCGCTTCGGGCGACGCGTGAGCACCGCGCTGAGCTTCTCGAGCTGGACGTCCAGGTAGCCCGGGACGGCCGGCAGCACGTCGCGGTGCGCGCCCGCGGCCGCGACCTGGAACGGCGTCGTCGCCTGGCTCTTCGGCTTGACCTGGAGGGTCTGGCCGGGCTTCACGCGGAACGACGGGCGGTCCACGATCTTGCCGTCGACGAGGATGTGGCGGTGCGTGACCGCCTGGCGCGCCTGCAGGATGGTGCGGGCGAAGCCGGCGCGGAGCACGAGGGCGTCGAGACGCATCTCGAGGTTCTCGACGAGCGCCTCACCGGTCAGGCCCTTGTCCTTGCGGGCGTCCTCGTACGCACGCGCGAGCTGCTTCTCGCGGAGCATGTACTGGGCGCGCAGACGCTGCTTCTCGCGGAGACGGACCGCGTAGTCCGACTCGGTGCGGCGGCGGGCGCGGCCGTGCTCACCCGGGGGGTACGGGCGCTTCTCGAAGTGCTTGACGGCCTTCGGGGTGAGGGCGATGCCCAGGGCGCGGCTCAGGCGGACCTGGCGGCGCGAGCGCTTGACAGACGTCACAGCGGTATCTCATTCCTGTCGTTCGGGTTCTGACGTCACACCTGGTCCCGAGAACCGGGTCCGGGTGCGGGACCAGCCGATGGACCGCGCGCTCCACCGCGAGGAGGAGCGAGGGGTCGGGGCCGAGGTCCCAGGTGGTCGCCGCGAAGGCAACCTGAGAAGTCTACCGCACGTGGGGCGCCGTGGTCCCCGCCCTCGTCAGCGCGCGGGGCCGTCCTGGTCGAGGATGTCGCGGATGCGCCCGAGGCGCTCCGTGACCTGCCGCTCGTACCCGCGGTCCGTGGGCGTGTAGTACCGCGATCCGACGAGGGAGTCCGGCAGGTACTGCTGCGCCGCGACACCGTGCGGCGCGTCGTGCGCGTACCGGTAGCCCGCGCCGTGCCCCAGCTGCTTGGCACCAGGGTAGTGCGCGTCGCGCAGGTGCGGCGGGACGGAGCCCGCCCTCCCGGCCCGCACGTCCGCGAGCGCCGCGTCGATCCCGAGGTAGGCGGCGTTCGACTTGGGGGCGGTCGCGAGGTGCACGACGGCCTCGGCGAGGACGATGCGTCCCTCGGGCATGCCGATGAGCTGGACGGCCTGGGCGGCGGCCACGGCGGTCTGGAGCGCCGAGGGGTCCGCCATGCCGACGTCCTCCGCGGCGGCGATGACGATCCGGCGGGCGATGAAGCGCGGGTCCTCCCCCGCCGCGATCATGCGGGCGAGGTAGTGCAGCGAGGCGTCGACGTCGGAGCCGCGCATCGACTTGATGAACGCGGACACGACGTCGTAGTGCTGGTCGCCGTCGCGGTCGTACCGCACGGCGGCGACGTCGACGGCGCGCTCGACCGCGTCGAGGTCGACGGGCACCGGCGGGGGGCCCGCGTCGGGCGCGCCGCTCCCCGCACCCTCGGGGAGCGCGGCGTCGTCGTCGGCCGGGGCGGCCGTCGCGGGCACGGGCACCGGGGCGTCGGACAGCGCGGCGCCCGCGGCGGCCTCGAGCACGGTGAGCGCCTTGCGCGCGTCGCCGCCCGCGAGGCGCACGAGGTGGTCCTCGGCCTCGTCGGTGAGCGCGACGAGGCCGCCCAACCCCCGCTCGTCGGCGACGGCGCGCCGCACGAGGGCGCGGACGTCGTCCCCGAGGGGCTGGAGCGTGAGCAGGAGCGAGCGGGAGAGCAGGGGCGAGTTCACGGAGAAGCTGGGGTTCTCCGTGGTCGCCGCGACGAGCGTGACCCAGCGGTTCTCGACGCTGGGCAGGAGCGCGTCCTGCTGGGACTTGGAGAAGCGGTGCACCTCGTCGATGAAGAGGACGGTCTCCTCGCCGCCGGTGGCGAGGCGGCGCCGGGCGTCCTCGACGACGGTGCGCACGTCCTTGACGCCCGCGGTGACGGCGGAGAGCTCGACGAAGCGGCGGCCGGAGGCGGTCGCGATGAGGTAGGCGAGCGTCGTCTTCCCGGTGCCGGGCGGGCCCCAGAGGATGACGGAGCCGGGCGCGGCGCGGCCGCCGGACGCGTCGCTCTCGCTGCCGGACCGGATGAGCCGCCGCAGGGGCGAGCCGGGCACGAGGAGGTGGGACTGGCCCGCGACCTCGTCGAGGGTGGCGGGGCGCATGCGCACGGCGAGCGGGGCCCCCGGTCCGGGTCGCGGCGTGCCCTGCGCGCCGGACGTGGCGGCACCGAAGAGGTCGCCGCCGAAGAGATCACCGGTGGACATGGCTCGAGCCTACGCACCGCCGCCCACGCGGCGGTGCCGGGTCGAGGAGGTCGGGTGAACGTCTGTCCCCGGGGCGTGGGGGATCTGACACGCGGCGCGGGCGGGTGGGATGCTGGCGCTCGTGTTCTCGAGCCTCGGTCGTCGTGTCGCCCGCCACCCGCGTCTCACCGTCGTCGTGTGGGTCCTGCTGACAGCGCTCGGCTTCGCGCTGGCGCTGTTCGGCGTCCACGGGGAGAGCGTGTTCGACCGTGTGACGACGGGCGCGCCGACGATCCCGGGCTCGGACAGCGAGCGGGCGTCGCAGGTCCTCGCGGAGAACGACGAGGGCGGGACGGAGATCACGCTCCTGGTGTCCGGCGTCGACCCGGCGGACCCCCAGGTCGTGGAGGCGATGACGGGGGTCGACGCCGACCTCGTCGCCGTCGAGGGCGTGGACACGGTCATCGACCCGTACGTGATCCCGGGCGGCGTGGAGGACCCGGCGGCGCAGTCGCTCGTCGCGCAGGACGGGCGCGGCTTCCTCTCGGTCGTGACCCTGCGCACCGACCTCGACGCCGAGCGCACCGACGCGGTCGCGGACCGCGTCGTCGAGCAGCTCGAGGCCGTGCCGGGCGTGCTCGCGGACGCCGCCCCGGAGGCGGCGGGCGACGCGACGGGCCTCGTGGGGTCGAACGGGCTCATCGTCGAGGCGATCACGAGCCAGGTGAAGGAGGACCTCACGACGGGAGAGGCCGTCGCCCTCCCCGTGGCGCTGCTCATCATGGTGCTCGTCTTCGGCGGCTTCCTCGCCGCGGCCATGCCGATGGCCGGGGCCGTCGCGTCGATCGGTGCCGGTCTCGGGGTGCTGCTGGGCCTGACGTACGTGCTCGACGTCGACGCCTCCATCGTCAACGTCGTCACCCTCCTCGGCCTGGGCCTGTCCATCGACTACGGGCTGCTCGTGGTGTCGCGGTTCCGGGAGGAGCTGCACCGGCTGATCGAGGCGGGCGACGACCCGTCGCTGCGCCGGCGGCGCGGCGACGGCGTGGTGCACGCGGCGCTCGTGCGCACCATGGAGACCGCGGGCCGCACGGTCGCGTTCTCGGCGCTGACGGTCGCGATCTCCATCGCGGGGCTCATGGTGTTCCGCCCCGACATCCTGCGCGCGGTCGGCGCGGCCGGGCTCGGCGTCGTGCTCGTGGCCGTCGCGACGGCGCTCACCCTCGTCCCGGCGCTGCTCGCGTACTCGGGCCGTCGCCTCGCCCGCCCGGGGCTGCTCGGCCGGGTCCCGGGCCTGCGCCGCGTGCTCGCCCGGACTGCGGACGTGCAGTCGGACGAGGGCGCGTTCTCCCGTCTCGCGGGGCGCGTCCAGCGGCACCCGCTGTGGGTGCTGCTCACCACGGCGGCCCTCCTCGTGGTCCTCGCGCTGCCGGTGCTCGGGCTGCAGCTGCGGAACTCCGGGATCGAGCTGCTCCCCCAGGGCTCTCCCCAGCGCGAGTTCGTGGACGAGCTCGCCGCCCAGTACCCGTCGAGCGCGGGTGCCCAGGTCGTCGCCGTCGTGGACGCGAGCGTCGAGGACGCCCAGGCGTGGGCCGACGACGTGGCGGCGCTCGACGGGGTCGAGAGCGTCGACCCGGCGGCGCCGCTGGGGTCGTACGCCGTCGTGGGCGTGCACGTCGACGCGGACGACGCCGGCGGCCCGGAGGCCGTGTCGGTCGTGCGGGAGGTCCGTGCGACGGACCCGGGCTTCGACGTGTGGGTCACCGGTCAGGCGGCGGGGCAGGTCGACTTCCTCGAGGCGCTCGGCGAGCGCGTGTGGTGGGCCGTGGGGATCGTCGTCGGCGCGACGCTCGTGCTGCTGTTCCTCATGACCGGCTCCGTCGTGGTGCCGGTGAAGGCGCTCCTGACGAACGCGCTGTCGCTCGCCGCCTCGCTCGGGGTCCTCGTGTGGGTCTTCCAGGACGGCCACCTCGAAGGGCTGCTGAACTTCTCGTCCGTGGGCGGGATCGAGACGTACGTCGTCGCGCTCGTCGTCGCGTTCGCGTTCGGTCTCGCCATGGACTACGAGGTGTTCCTGCTCGCGCGCATCAAGGAGCTGTACGACGCCGGGCTCTCCAACGACGAGGCGGTCCGCCTCGGCCTGCAGCGCTCCGGGCGGATCATCACGTCGGCGGCGGCGATCATCGTCGTCGTGTTCGCAGGCTTCGTCTTCGGCGACCTGCTCGTCATCAAGGAGGTCGGGTTCGCGCTCGCCGTCGCCGTCCTCATCGACGCGACGATCGTGCGCCTCCTGCTGGTCCCCGCGACGATGACGCTGCTCGGGCGGTACAACTGGTGGGCACCCGGGCCGCTGCGCCGGGTGCACCGCCGGCTCGCGATCACCCACTGAGACGCCCCGACCGGCGGGGACGGTTCGTGCGCGGGCACTCCCGCGGGCGGCTACGGTAGGCGGCAGACTCAGTCGCACGGGGGGAGACGGATGGCGGACAACACGCGCACCGCAGTCATCGTCGAGGACGACGCGGAGATCCGTGATCTCCTGCGGACGGTGCTCGGTCAGGCAGGCTTCATCACGGAGGCGGCCGCGACCGGCGTCGAGGGCGTGGAGCTCGTCCGGCGGACCGACCCGGTCGTGACGACCCTCGACGTGAGCCTGCCCGACATCGACGGGTTCGAGGTGTGCCGGCGCATCCGTCAGATCTCCGACACCTACATCGTGATGCTCACCGCGCGCACCGACGAGATCGACACCCTCATGGGCCTGGACGCCGGTGCCGACGACTACCAGACGAAGCCGTTCCGCCCGCGCGAGCTGCGCGCCCGGATCGAGGCCCTCCTGCGGCGCCCACGACGCGGCCTGCCGTCGGACGGCGCCGACGCCGCACGGCCCGCCCCGGCGGACCACGAGCCGACCCTCGTGGGGTCGGACGGGCTCCTGCTGGACGTCCCGCGCCGCACCGCCACGGTCGACGGCGAGGCCGTCCACCTCACGCGCAGCGAGTACGACCTCCTGGGAGCGCTCGTCGAGGCGGCGGGTCGCGTCGTCAGCCGCAACGAGCTCGTCCGCGTCCTGTGGGGCGAGGAGTACGACGCCGGCACGTACGTCACGGACGCGGACCGGCGCAGCGTGGAGGTGCACATCGCGAACCTGCGCCGCAAGCTCGGCGACGGTCCGTCGTCGCCCCGGTGGATCCGCACCGTGCGCGGCGTCGGCTACCGGTTCGACCCCACGGGCTGACCGACGGCGGGCGGCGGGTCGCCGAGCAGCAGCGCCACCTCGTCGCACGCGCTGCGCGCGGCGGCCCGCAGCGTCGCGAGCGCGCGCGCCTCGTCCGCGGTCGTGCGGTGCCCGGCGCGGTGCCGGTCGAGCACCGCGGAGGCGGCGTCGCCGACCTCCGCGGCCCCGACCATGAGCGACGTCGACCGCACCGTGAGCAGCGTGCTGCGCGCCTCCTCGTCGTCGCCCCGGGCGAGCGCGACCGCCGCCGCGTCGACCCGCGGGACGACGAGGTCCCGGTACGCGACGAAGAAGCGCCGGACCGCCTGCACGTCGCCGTCCAGGTCGTCCGTGAGCGTCGTCCATGCCTGGCGCAGGTCCTCCCTCACGTGCGGGGGCCGTGGTGGCGGCCCGGGACGCCCCGGGTCTCGTCGGGCGTGCACCGATCACGGTCGAGCCGGGCGCCGTGGGGCGCAGGCTCGACGACGTCGACCGCGTCGCGGTCGGTGAGCAGGGCGGTCATGAGTGCCTCGTTCTCGTGGTGTCCGACGGGATCGATCCTGCGCGCCCTGGCGCGAGGGACCCGCCGCGTCGGCGCAGCGAAACCTCAGGATCTGCTCAAGATCCTGAGGTCGCGGCAGCGGGATCAACAGCTTCCGGACGCGCGGAGGGCGCGCCACCCGGCGGGGTGGCGCGCCCTCGGCGTCAAGCGTGCTGGGGTCAGGCGTCCGTGCGCCCGCTCTCGCCGGCTGCGCCGCCCTCAGCACCGCCCTCGCTGCCGCCGTCGCGCGACGGGGCGGCGGGCTTCGCGTCGACGCCCGCCTCCTTGCGCTGCTCGGGCGTGATCGGGGCGGGTGCCTGCGTCAGCGGGTCGTACCCGCCGCCCGACTTGGGGAACGCGATGACGTCGCGGATGGAGTCCGACTTCGTCAGCAGCGCGACGATGCGGTCCCAGCCGAACGCGATCCCGCCGTGCGGGGGCGCACCGAACTTGAAGGCGTCGAGCAGGAAGCCGAACTTCTCCTGCGCCTCCTCGGGCCCGATCCCCATGACGTCGAAGACGCGCTCCTGCACGTCCCGACGGTGGATACGGATGGACCCGCCGCCGATCTCGTTGCCGTTGCACACGATGTCGTAGGCGTAGGCGAGCGCCTCGCCCGGGTTCTGCTCGAACGTGTCGACCCAGTCCGGCGTGGGCGACGTGAACGCGTGGTGCACGGCGGTCCAGGCGGAGTGGCCCAGATCGACGTCGTCGTCCTCGCCGGTCGGCTTGAACAGCGGCGCGTCGACGATCCAGACGAACGCCCACGCGTCGTCGTCGATCTGACCCGTCCGCTTCGCGATCTCCTGGCGCGCGGCGCCGAGCAGGGCACGCGAGTCCGACGTCTTGCCCGCGGCGAAGAACACGGCGTCCCCCGGCTGCGCGCCGGTCGCGTCGCGCAGGCCCTCGCGCTCGGCGTCGGACAGGTTCTTCGCGACGGGGCCGCCGAGCGTGCCGTCCTCGCCGAACGTCACGTACGCGAGGCCGCGAGCGCCGCGCTGCTTGGCCCACTCCTGCCACGCGTCGAACTGGCGGCGCGGCTGCGAGGCCCCGCCCGCCATGACGACGGCGCCGACGTACTCGGCCTGGAACACGCGGAACGGGGTGTCCTGGAAGTAGTCCGTGAGCTCGACGAGGGGGTTGCCGAACCGGAGGTCGGGCTTGTCGGACCCGTACAGCCGCATGGCGTCGTGGAAGGTCATGCGCGGGATGGGCGTCGGGATCGTGTACCCGATGAGCTCCCACAGCGCGACGAGGATCTTCTCGGCGAGCGCGATGACGTCGTCCTGCTCGACGAAGCTCATCTCGACGTCGAGCTGCGTGAACTCCGGCTGGCGGTCCGCACGGAAGTCCTCGTCGCGGTAGCAGCGCGCGATCTGGTAGTAGCGCTCCATGCCCGCGACCATGAGGAGCTGCTTGAAAAGCTGGGGCGACTGCGGCAGCGCGTACCAGGACCCGGGCGCGAGGCGCGCGGGCACGAGGAAGTCGCGCGCGCCCTCGGGCGTCGAGCGGGTGAGCGTCGGCGTCTCGATCTCGACGAACTCCTCGGCGTCGAGCACGCGGCGTGCGGCCTGGTTCGCCTTGGCGCGCAGGCGCAGGGCGTGCGCGGGGGCGGGCCGGCGCAGGTCGAGGTAGCGGTGCTTGAGGCGCGCCTCCTCGCCGATCGTCTCGGTGTCCGCGAGCGCCGTCGAGACCTGGAACGGCAGGGCCTCGGAGGTGTTGAGCACGACGACGTCGGTCGCGACGACCTCGATCTCGCCCGTGGGCAGGGACGGGTTCTCGTTCCCGTCGGGGCGGCGCGAGACCTCGCCCGTGACCTGGAGGACGAACTCGTTGCGCAGCGGGTGCGCGACGGCCTCGTCGCGGATGACGACCTGGGCGATGCCGGAGGCGTCGCGCAGGTCGATGAAGGCGACGCCGCCGTGATCGCGCCGACGGTCGACCCAGCCCGTGAGGGTGACGGTCTGACCGGTGTGCTCGGCCCGCAGTGAGCCGGCCGTTCGGGTGCGCAGCACGGAGGGTTCCTTCCAGGTGGGCGGTGGGGGGGGTCGCGCTCCCGGAGCGGGGGCGCGTCCGCTGAAGTCTAGTGCGGGCGGGCGGGCGGCTCGACCGGATACCTCCGACCGGAGGCGGCCGACGGTCCGCTCTCGACCGGCGGGGGCGACCGGATACCGTGGCGGTGCCGCCGCGACGTCCCGTGGCGGCACCGCCGGGACCGGCGCGGCGCCTGCGGGCGCGCACGGGCCGACCGGCCGCGGCAGGGCCGTCCGGCCCGCCGCCCGCACGAAGGAGGGTGACCCGTGGCACGCACCATCGCGACGAACCGGCGCGTCGAGCGCGACGAGCTCGAGGAGTTCCTGCGATCCCGGCACGACGGCGTCCTCGTCACCACCCGCGCCGACGGCCGCCCCCAGCTCAGCCCGGTCACGTACGGCGTCGACGACGCGGGTCGGGTCGTCGTGTCGACGTACCCGGAGCGCGCCAAGGCGGTCAACGTGCGCCGCGACCCGCGCGCGTCGCTGCTGTCCCTGGGCGAGCGGTTCTCCGACCCGTGGGTGCAGGTCGACGGCGAGGCGGAGGTGATCGACCTGCCCGAGTCGGTCGAGCCGCTCGTCGACTACTACCGCGCCGTCGGCGGCGAGCACCCGGACTGGGACGAGTACCGCGCCGCCATGGTCACCCAGGGCAAGTCGCTCGTGCGGCTGACGATCACGCGCTGGGGACCGGTGGCGACGGGCGGCTTCCCGGCGCGCCTCGCCGACGCCTGACACAGGTCAGAACAGGACCTGCTCCACTCCCCCGCCGACGACGTCGAGCCCGCCGCCGTCCACGGGCATGCCCGCGAGCGCCCCGCCGTGGCCGTCGCGCGCGTCCTGCGGCGCCGGGTCGACGGCGAGGCTGCCGGCCGGGTAGGCACCGTCCGTCGGCGGTCCTGACCGGCGGTGCCGGTCGCCGGGCTCGCCGCGGCGGAACCGGCCCTCGACGCCCGCGGGGCCGCGGTGCCCCGCGACCCCGAACCCGCGCGCCTCGAGCATCGGCCGCACCCGGTCCCACAGCCAGGACCGGTACGCCGTCGAGGCGTACGTGCCGCGGGCGTACACGCGCTCGTACCCGGGGACGAGGCGCGGGTGCTCGCGCGCGAGCCAGCCCATGTACCACTCGCGTGTGCCGGGCTTGAGGTGCAGCGGCAGCACCGTGACGCCCGTCGCGCCCGCATCCTTGACGGCGTCGAGCAGCTCGGTGAGCGCGCGGGTCGAGTCGGTGAGCCACGGCAGCACGGGAGCGACCATGACGCCGCACGGCAGACCGGCCTCCCGGACCGTGCGGACGAGGTCGAGCCGCGCGCGCGGCGAGGGCGTGCCCGGCTCGACGCTCGCCTGGAGCTCGGGGTCCAGGAGCGCGAGGGACACGCCGATCCCGACCTCGACGCGCGAGGCGGCGTCGACGAGCAGGGGCAGGTCCCGGCGCAGGAGCGTGCCCTTGGTCAGCACGGACAGCGGCGTGCCCGACCCGGCGAGCGCGTCGATGATGCCGGGCATGAGGCGGTAGCGCCCCTCGGCGCGCTGGTACGGGTCGGTGTTGGTGCCGAGCGCGACGGCCTCGCGCGCCCAGGACGGGCGGGCGAGCTCGGCCCGCAGCACGTCGTCGACGTTGACCTTGACCACGACCTCCCGGTCGAAGTCCTCCCCCGCGTCGAGGTCGAGGTACTGGTGCGTGGGGCGGGCGAAGCAGTTGTGGCTCACGACCCCCGCGGCGACGAAGTCGCGCGTGCCGGTCGTGATGTCGACCAGCTCCGTCGTCTCCCCCGGCCCGTCGAGCGCTTCCAGGGAGTCGACGCGCAGCGCCTCGCCGCCGGTGACGTCCTGGCCGTCGAGGACGGGCCGCCCCTCCGCGAGCGCCGCGGCGCCCGGCCCGACGAGTACGTCGCCGAGCGCCAGGCGGGCACGGTGCCCGGCACCGCCGACGACGTGGCGCCACCCGCGCTCGGTGAGGAACCGGTGGTCGCCGCTCGCGACGAGGCGCGTGCCGTCGGCGAGGGTCACGCGGTAGGCGCGCTTGCGGGTGGTCCAGCGGTCGAGCACGCGGGTACGCACGTAGCGCCGGTACGCGCCGTGCGGGACGGTGCCGACGATCTCGTCGCCGACACGCAGCTCGCCGATCGGCCGTTGCGCGCCGTCGGCCAGCAGCACCGGGGTGGCGGGCGCGAGGCAGTAGGAGCACGCGTGGCTGCACCCGCGGTACGGGTTGACGGTCCACCGGAACGGCATGCGCGACATCGCCGGCACCTTGGACAGCGCGCTCTTGGCCGTGACCTCGTGGAACGTGATGCCCGCGAACTCGGGCGTGCGCACGCTGCGGACGAGGCCGACCCGCTCCAGCCCGGGGAGCGCGCCGTCGTCCGCGCCGAGCACCTGTCCGTCCCACCGCATCGCGCCATTCGAACAAACGTTCGAACGCGCTGTCAAGAGCGGGTCAGCCGTCGGCGGACCACGCCTTGAGCAGCGCCAGGTTCCCGAGGGGGATGTGGTGGCCGATGCGCGGGTGGTCCAGCGCGACACCGACGACCCCGGCCGCGCCGAAGGACGCGACGTAGTCGATCGCCGCCGGCACAGGTACCCCGAGCAGCGGCACGGAGCCTGTCTCGTCGTCCGCCAGACCGAGCGCCCGGGCCGCCTCGTCCGCGCGCGCGGCGCTGCTGTAGAGGCAGATCATGGGCCCCTGGTCCGCAGCGACGGCGTACGGACGGGGCTGGTCCTCGGACCCCCGCGCGATGAAGAACCACGTGCCGAGGCGCACCGTCTGCCGCCACAGCGCGATCTGCGCCGACGTGTCGCCCGCGGGCGCGCTCCGCACGGCCTCGTCGAGGCGGTCCAGCTCTGCGACCGCGGCGGAATCGTTGTCTCGGGTCATGCGCGCTGCCTCGTCCCTCGTGGTCGGAGCCCGTCCCCGGTCCGCGCGGGCTCCTCGTCGCCGTCACCTTCTCACGGCGGCCGGGCGTCCCGGTGGGTGAGACGCCGGGATTGTCCGGCGGGCGTCCAGGCCCTAGGGTCGGGCCGAACGCCCCCGGGGAGCGCATGAGCGCTGAGAGTGCAGGCCGGACACCCGTCCCCCCTGCAGACCCGTGGAACCTGATCTGGTTCGTACCAGCGAAGGGAGCAGGGCGGACGTCACCGTCCCCTGCGCGCTCGTGCCCGCGCCCCGCGCGTGCCGTCCGCGCGGGGCGCGGTGGCGCGCCGTCGTGCACCCCTCGCCCCGGGGGCCCGACGGAGGGAACCGCATGACCGAGCCCCGCACCACGCCGCCCCGGGCGACCCCGCCCACCGCCACGCCCGACGACCGACCCGACGGCGTGGGTCCCACGCCCGCCCCCCGGGACCGCGCCGTCGCCGCTCCCCCGAGCCGTGCCCGACGCCGCGGCCTCACCCTCCACGAGACGGTCCTCGTCGCCGTGCTGGGGGTCGTGTTCGGGTTCGTCTACTGGGCGTTCGTGCAGCTCTGGGCCCCGCTCCAGCTCGCGATGGGACCGCTCGCGGACCTCGCCGCCAACGTGCTCGCCGGCGCGTGGATCGTCGTCGGCCCGCTCGCGACGTACATCGTGCGCAAGCCGGGCGTCGGCATCCTCACCGAGACGCTCGCGGCGCTCGTCGAGGTGGTCTTCCTCGCGTCGCCCGCCGGCCCGCTGCTCGTCCTCGTGGGGCTCGTCCAGGGCGTGGGTGCCGAGATCCCCTTCGCCCTCACCCGGTACCGCCGCTACGGCTGGTGGGTCTTCGTCGCGTCGGGCGTCAGCGCGGCGCTCGTCACGTACGCGTTCAACGCGGTCCGCTTCGGCTGGCTCGGGCAGGACTACGCGATGCTCCGGCTCGGCGTGCAGGTCGTCTCGTGCGTCGTGCTGTGCGGGATCGCGGCGCGCCTCCTCGGCGACGCCCTCGCCCGCACCGGCGCGCTCGACGCCTTCGCGATCGGGGCTGACCGCCGTGGCTGAGGCACCGACCGCCGCACCGGACGTCACGCCGGACGCCGTGCCCGGCGACCTGCCCGACGCCGTCGCCGCCGCCGGCCTGACCGTCACCGTGGGCCACGACGGCACGCGCGTGCTCGACGACCTCACCCTCACCGTCCCCGCGGGCACCGGGCTGCTCGTGCTCGGCCCCTCGGGCTGCGGGAAGTCCACGCTGCTGCGTGCGCTCGTCGGCGTCGTGCCCCACACGCTGCCGGGCTCCGTCGCGGGGGACCTGCGCGTGACGGGCGTCGACCCGCGCGACACGACCCCGGCGGCGCTCGCCGCGCGCGTCGGCCTCGTCCAGCAGCGGCCGGGCGACCAGCTCTGCCTCGCCCGCGTCGACGACGAGCTGCGGTTCGCGCTCGAGAACCGGGCCGCGGACCCGCGCACGATGGACGCCCGCGCCGCCACCGCGCTCGCCGCCGTCGGTGCGGACCACCTGCACGACCGGCCGACCCACGCGCTGTCGGGGGGCGAGGCGCAGCGCGCCGCCCTCGCGGCGGCGCTCGTCGCCGACCCCGAGCTCGTGGTCCTCGACGAGCCGACGGCGTTCCTCGACCCGGCCGCGGCGCACGAGGTCGGGACGCTCGTGGGCGGGCTCGTCCGGGCGCCCGGACGGGACGCGCCCGACACCCCCGGCCGGTCGGTCGTGCTCGTCGAGCACCGCCTCGACGACGTCGGGACGCTCCCGGACGCGACGCTCGTGCTCGACGACACCGGCCGCGTCGTCGCGCACGGCCCCACGACCGCCGTCCTGCGCGCGCACGCCGCCACGCTCGCCGAGCTCGGGTGCTGGCTGCCGCTCGACGTCCGGCTCCGGCAGGCAGGAGCCCCGGGCCCGCTCGGCGCGCCCGCGACCGACGACTGGCTCGTCGACCTCGCGCGCACCGCCCCCCGCACCGTCGACCCCCGTGACGCGGACCCCCGTGACGCGGACCCCCGTGACGCGGACGCCGGCCCGGCGGCGCCCGGCCCGGTCGCCTTGCGTGCCCGTCGCCTCGCGGTGCACCGCGCCGCGACAGGCCGCCGGCGGCGCGGGCGGGACGAGACGCCGGTGGTGCGCGACGTCGACCTCGACGTGCGCGCGGGCGAGGTGCTCGCAGTGGTGGGGCCGAACGGCGGCGGCAAGTCGACCCTCCTGCGCGGGCTGGCGGGACTCGAACGGACCACGGGCGAGGTCACGACGGCGCCCGGCGCGCCCGTCGCGATGGTGTTCCAGGACCCGGAGCACCAGCTCCTCGCGCGCACGGTCCGCGACGAGGTCGCCTGGTCGGCCCGGCTCGCGCGGCTCGACGACGTCGACGGACGCGTCGCGCGCACCCTCGACGCGTTCGCCCTCACGCACGTCGCCGACGCGAACCCGTACCGGCTCTCCGGCGGCGAGCAGCGGCGACTGTCCCTCGCGACGGCGACGGTGCTCGACCCGCCCGTCCTCCTCGCCGACGAGCCCACGTCGGGGCTCGACCGCGCCCAGGCGGACGCCGTCGCCCACGCGCTGCGCGAGCGCGCCGACGCGGGCGGCGCGGTGGTCGTCGTCACGCACGACCTCGCGCTCGTCGCGGCCCTCGCCGACCGCGTCGCCGTCGTCGTCGGTGGCCGGCTCGTGGCGCTCGGGCCGCCCGCGACCGTGCTGGCCGACGACGCGCTGTGCCGGCGCGCCCGCCTGCGCCGTCCTCCCCTGCTCGCGTGGTGGGCCCGCACGGGCCGCCGCCACGGCGTGGACCCGGGCGCGCTCGTCCGGGCGCTCGACGCAGCCTCGGGCACCGCCGTCGCGGCCGAACCCCCAGAGACCGCGCCCGCAGCCCTCGCGGAGGTCGCCCCGTGAGCGCGCCGCACAGCACGCCCCTCGGGCGCTGGAACCCGACGGTCAAGCTGGCGACCGTCCTCGTCGTGTCGACGGGTGCGCTGCTCGTCACCGACCCGTACACCCCCGCGATCGGGTGGGTGCTCACGGTCGTGGCGCTGCTGATCGCAGGACGCGTCCCCGTGCGCACGCTCGCCCTGGCGCACGTGCCCTTCCTGGTGTTCGCGACGAGCCTGCTGGTCGTCAACGTCGCCACCCGGCCCGGCGGCGACCCGGTCGACCTGGGCCCGGTCACCGTCGGCTCCGACGGCCTGACGATCGGCGCCGGGCTCGCGGTGCGCACGCTGCTCGTCGGCGCCCTCTCGCTCACGGTCGCGGTGACGACCGACCCGGTGCGCCTCATGACGAGCCTCCACCAGCACGGGCGGCTGCCCCTGACGTGGACGTACGCGGTGCTCGCGGCCCACCGGCTGCTCGTCGAGCTGCCCGACGCCTGGCACACCATCCGCTGTGCCCAGGCCGTGCGCGACCCGCGGCGGCGCCCCGGCACGCTCCCCCGGTCCCCCCGCGCGCTCGGCAGCGCCGCGTTCGCCCTTCTCGTCGGCGCCGTGCGCCGGTCCGAGCGCCTGACCGTGGCGCTCGAGTCGCGCGGCCTGGGCTCCGGTCCGCGCACCACGGCGCGGCCCGTCCCGCTCGGCGTGCCCGACGTCGTCGCCGTGGTCGTCGTGCTGGCCGTCGCCGCGGCGGTGGTCGTCGTCGGGGTCCGCGGGGGGTGGGTCACGGGGCTGGGCGCGCTCACGGCGTGAGGCTTGCCGGACCGCGGTCACGCGGGCTCGACGACCGCGCCCTCCGCCGGGACGCCGAGGTCCACGACGCGCGACGAGCCGTCGCGGGACCGCTCGCGGAAGCCCCGGAAGACGAGCGGCAGCCCGCGGGCGGCGAGCGCGTCCGGCGCGTCCATGGCCTGCACGTGCACGTGCGGCTGCGTCGAGTTCCCCGAGCTCCCGCACCGACCCAGCTCGTCGCCCGCCGCGACGCGTCGGCCCGGCTCGACGGCCACGGACCCGGCGCGCAGGTGCGCGAGGACGACGTACGTGCCGGGCGGGTCCAGGGCGAGCACCACGTGGTTGCCCGCGAGCGCCGCGGCACCGCGGCGCGCCCGCGCCGCCTGCGTGAGCGCGTAGCCGAGCAGCGCGGTGGGCGACCGGCGGGCCTCGTGGTCGGGCTCGCCGTCGTGCACCGCGACGACGGTGCCCGCCGCCGGGGCGAGCACGGGCCGCCCGAAGGCGACGAACCGTTCGGGCGGCTCGGTGCCCAGCGCGGTGCGCCAGTCGCGCACGGCGGCGGTGCGCCGCCCTCGGACGGCGACGAAGTCGATCGCGTACGTCGTCGCGAAGAGGTCGGTGCCGTGGCTCGGCACGCGGCGCGCCGGGCTGTTGCGGACGAGCCACGTCCCCTGGAAGGGCAGGGCGAGCTCGACGGGTCGCGTCACGTCGCCCTCCCCTCCCCCGTGCGGCGGGTCAGCCGTCCGCGGGCACGACGCGCGGGAAGCGGTCCTCGGCGGGCGGCTCCCACGTCGCCGCGTCGGCGTCGACCTGCTCCCCCGAGCGGATGTCCTTCACCTGGTCGGACGAGCGCGTGCCGTCGTCCTCGACGCGCGCGGGGAACCAGACGAACGGGATGCCGCGCCGGTCGGCGTAGCGGATCTGCTTGCCGAACTTCGCGGCGGCGGGCGCGACCTCGACCGGGACCCCGCGGGCGCGCAGCGCGTGCGCGACCGCGTCGGAGGCGTCGCGCGTCTCCTCGCTCGTGACGGCCACGACGACGGCGCTCGGCACGGACCGCGTCGCGCGCACCAGGCCCGCGGACAGCAGGCGCGACACGAGCCGGGACACGCCGATCGACAGACCGACGCCGGGGTAGGTGTTCGCACCGTCGGACGCGAGCGTGTCGTAGCGCCCGCCCGAGCAGATCGAGCCGAGCTGCTCGTGGCCCACGAGCACGGTCTCGTAGACGGACCCGGTGTAGTAGTCGAGGCCGCGCGCGATCTTGAGGTCGGCGACGACGACGCCCGGGGCGCGCACGCTCGCGGCCTCGATCAGCGCGCCGAGCTCGCCCAGCCCGGTCTCCAGCAGCTCGCTCTCCACGCCGTGCTCGGCGGCGAGCGCTCGCACGCGGTCGACCACGCCGGAGTCGCTCCCGCTGATGCCCGCGAGCGCGAGGCACGCCTGCGCCTGCTCGGGCGTCGTGCCGGCCTCGGACTCGAGCAGCGCGGCGACCGTCCCGGGGCCGACCTTGTCGAGCTTGTCGATCTGGCGCAGGACGTCGTCGACCGCGTCGATGCCGAGCCCGCGGTAGAACCCCTCGGCGACCCGGCGGTTGTTCACGAGGACGCGGACCTCGGGCACGCCGATGTCGCGCAGCGCGCCGAGGGCCTCGGCCATGACGAGCGGCAGCTCGACCTCGTAGTGGTAGGGCAGCTCGCCCGCGCCGACGACGTCGACGTCGGCCTGGGTGAACTCGCGGAAGCGCCCGTCCTGGGGGCGCTCGCCGCGCCACACCTTCTGGATCTGGTAGCGCTTGAAGGGGAACGCGAGGTGCCCGGCGTTCTCGAGCACGTAGCGCGCGAACGGGACGGTGAGGTCGAAGTGCAGGCCGAGCTGCTTGTCACCCTTCGCGGCCGACCCGGCCGCGGCGTCGTCCTGCGTCTCTTCCTGGAGCCTGCGCAGGACGTAGACCTCCTTCGACGTCTCCCCCTTGCGCAGGAGCTGGTCGAGCGGCTCGACCGCGCGTGTCTCGATCCCGGCGAACCCGTGCAGCTCGAACACCCGGCGCAGGGTGTCGAGGACGTGCTGCTCGACGATCCGACCGTCGGGGAGCCATTCGGGGAAACCGGAGAGAGGTGTGGGCCTGGCCATGGGTCAGATCTTCCCAGACGCCGGGACCGGCGACCGCATCGTCCGGCCCCCGGTCCTGCGCTCAGCGGGCGAGGAAGGGGTTCGTCACCAGCTCGCGTGCGACCGTCGTCGCCGGGCCGTGCCCCGGGAGCACGTCCCAGGCCGGGTCCAGGTGCGCGACGACGTCGCGCAGGGTCCGGGCCATCGTCGCGCCGTCCCCGCCCGGCAGGTCGGTGCGGCCGACGGAGCCCGCGAAGAGGACGTCGCCGCTGAGCACGAGACCCGCTCCCGGCTCGCCCACGAGGTAGAGCGTGGAGCCCTCGGTGTGCCCGGGCGCGCCCACCGCGCGCAGCGCGACGCCGCCCCAGCGCAGCTCCTGCTCGCCGCCCGCAGGCACGTCGAACGTCTCGACGCGGCTCGGCTCGCGGTAGTCCTGCGGCCCGGCGCCGGCCGCCGCGAGCGCCGCGCCGAGCGGGCCGGACACGACGGCGCCCGGCCGGCTCGCGGCGGGCCCGCCGTGCTCCAGGCTCCCGAACGGGTCCGCGAGCCGGTACGCGTCGGCCGCGTGCAGCACGACGGGAACCCCGAAGCGGTCGGCGAGCGCCGCGGCGTCCCACGTGTGGTCGACGTGGCCGTGCGTCGCGAGGACGGCGCGGGGCACGAGGCCGGCGGAGCGGACGTGCGCGACGACGGCGTCCGCGACCCCGGCCCCCGCGTCGACCACCACGCAGTCGCCGCCCGGGGCGCTCACCACCGTGCAGTTCGTGCCGAAGACGGGCGCCACCACCACGTGCACGGCCGGTCCGGGCGGGGTCGCGCCGTGCTCGGCAGAGGGAGTCGGCGTCGTGCCACGAGGTCGGTCCACGAGGGCGAGGGTAGCCCGCGGCACGGGCGGCGGGGCGGCTCCGGGCAGGCGCAGCGCGGGCTTCGGGCGGCGCCGTCGATACCGGACCGTGACCTGCGCGCGGCAAATCCACCCGCCACCAGGGTTCTCGGTGCCTAGACTGTCCCGTACCGACCACGGCAGCACCGGGGTCGACCGTGCGCGCCGTCGCGGCGCCGGACGAAGGAGCTGGGGTGTCGACGAAGAGTCGCGAGCGCGAGCAGGCGCGTCGTCGTGAGGAGAAGTGGGACCGTCACGTGGCCCAGCTCCGGGCGAAGCGCCAGCGCACGTGGTCGATCGTGGGCGTCGTCGTCGCGCTCGTCGTGATCGGCGTCGCCGTCTGGTGGGCGCTCGCCGCCACCCAGGATCCCGGCACCGACCCGGGCGGCGACACGGGCGCGGCGTCCTCGGGCGAGCACACCCTGCCGCCCGCGTCCGCCGCCGAGGGCCGTGACTGGACCACCACGCTCACCACGAGCGCGGGCGACCTCACGCTCACGCTCGACGGCGCGGCGGCCCCGCAGGCGGTCGCGAGCTTCGTGACCCTCGCCGAGTCCGGGTACTTCGACGGCACGTCGTGCCACCGCCTCACGACGTCGGGCATCTACGTGCTCCAGTGCGGCGACCCGACGGGCACCGGCACGGGCGACCCGGGCTACAAGTTCGGCCCCGTCGAGAACGCCCCCACCGACGACGTCTACCCCGCGGGGACCGTCGCGATGGCCCGCCAGGGCGGGGACGGCGACTCGATGGGCTCGCAGTTCTTCCTCGTCTACGAGGACTCGACCATCCCGTCCGACGCGGCGGGTGGTTACACGGTGTTCGGCACCATCACGTCCGGCCTGGACGTCGTCCAGGCAGTCGCTGACGCGGGGACGCAGGACGGATCCGGCGACGGGTCCCCCGCCACCCCGGTCACCATCGAAGGAGTTGAGACCCAGTGAGCGATCCCGCCCAGAACCAGGCGAGCGCACCGGCACCGGAGCCCGCGGAGGCGAGCGAGACCGGACGGGTCGACGCGACAGACGTGGAGCCGACGCCGGAGGCCACCTCGGCCACCGAGGCCACCTCGGCCACCGAGGCCACCGAGGCCACCGAGGCCACCGAGGCCACCGAGGCCACCGACGAGGGTCCCGCCTCCGCCGCGGCCGAGGTCGCCGCCCCGGCCGAGCAGGTGGAGGCCACGCCTGCCGCCCAGGCCGAGGCGACCGACGCACCGGCAGCGGAGGCCGAGACCGCCCCCGCGGCCGAGCAGACCGGGGCCCCCGCGGCCGACGACGCTCCCGCCGCCGAGGCCGAGACCGACACGCCCGCTGCCGCGGCAGCGGAGGCGCCTGCCGCCGACGCAGCCGACGACGCAGCTCCCACCACCGGGGCGACGGCACCCGCTGAGACGACGGCACCCGCCGGGGCGGCACCCCGGCCCGCCGCCCCGCGTCCCGGGCCGCGGCCCAAGCCGTCGGCGCTCCCGCACCCACCGCGCAAGCCGGCCGCCCCGGCCGCGGGCGCTCCCGCCGCAGCGGCCGTCGTGCCGGAGGTCCCGGCCGTCCCGGCGCTGGCCGACGACTCGGCCGCCGCCAAGGCCGCCGCCGCGTTCGGTCGGGTCGACGAGGACGGCACGGTGTACGTCCGCGAGAGCGCGGGCGAGCGCTCCGTCGGGCAGTTCCCGGGCGTCGGCGCCGACGAGGCGCTCACGCTGTACGTGCGCCGCTACCTCGACCTCCAGGCGAAGGTCGCGCTGTTCGAGGCGCGGCTGACGAGCACGGACCTGTCGGTCAAGGAGATCGACCAGACGATCGCCCGGCTCACCGAGGAGACGGCGGAGCCCTCCGCGGTCGGCGACCTCGACGGGCTCCGGGCGCAGGTCGAGTCGCTGCGCGGCGCCGCTGCCGAGCGTCGCGCGCAGCTCGAGGCGGAGCGCGCCGCGGCGAAGGCCGCGGCTCTCGAGGCCCGCACGGAGATCATCGAGGCCGCCGAGAAGATCGCCGCGACCGACCCGAGCCGCATGCAGTGGCGGCCCGCGGGCGAGGAGCTGCGCGGGCTGCTGGAGCGCTGGAAGGAGGCCCAGCGCTCGGGCCCGCGCATCGACCGCGCGAGCGAGGAGGCGCTGTGGAAGCGGTTCAGCCACGCGCGCACCGCGTTCGACCGCGAGCGCCGGCACTACTTCGCCGAGCTCGAGCAGCGCAACGCCTCCGCGAAGGCCGCGAAGGAGAAGCTGGTCGCGGAGGCCGAGGCGCTGTCGTCGAGCACGGACTGGGGCCCGACGGCGGGCGCGTACCGCGACCTCATGGCGCGCTGGAAGGCCGCGGGCCGGGCGAGCCGCAAGGACGACGACGCGCTGTGGGCCCGCTTCCGCGCCGCCCAGGACACGTTCTTCCAGGCGCGCGACGCGGTGAACTCCGCGACCGACGCCGAGTACGCGGCGAACCTCGAGGTCAAGGAGGCGCTGCTCACCGAGGCGGAGGCGCTCGTGCCCGTCAAGGACCTCGCCGCGGCCAAGGCGGCGCTGCGCGACCTCCAGGAGCGCTGGGAGGAGGCCGGCCGCGTGCCGCGTGGCGACCTGCAGCGCGTCGAGGGCCGCCTGCGCGCCGTCGAGAACGCGGTCCGCGACGCCGAGCAGGCGCAGTGGACGCGGAGCAACCCCGAGACGCGCGCCCGCGCGGAGGGTGCGGCGGCGCAGCTCGAGGCCGCGATCGAGGCGCTCGAGGCCGACCTCGCCGCCGCGCAGAGCCGCGGGGACGCGCGCGCGGTCAAGGAGGCCGAGACGGCCCTCGCCGCACGGCGCTCCTGGCTCGAGCAGGTCGTCCGCGCGGCGGAGGACTCGCGCGGCTGACGCACTCCCGCTCGGTCACAGGGCCGGCGCTCGTCCACAGACGGGTGCCGGCCCTTCCCCGTCCCCACCGCCGTGCGGCACGGTAGGGGCGTGCCCGCAGCCACGACCGCGCCCGACCACGCCGCATCCGCCCGCGCCACGGGGCACGTCCCCGCCGCCGCGCTCGCGCACCTGCTCGCGCCGCCGGGACCGGAGATCGGCCTGCTCGTCGTCCCGGAGGACGTCGGCGGACCGGCGGCCTTCCAGGAGCTCGTCCGCGCGGGCGCCCTGCGTCGGCTGTGGGGCGACGTCGCCGCTCCGGCGAGCGTGCCCGTCACCCCCACGCTGCGCGCGCTCGCCGTCCGCGACCAGGTGCCGCGCGGCACGGTGCTCGCTGGCGCCGCCGCCGCGTGGGTGCTGTGCGGCTCGGCAGCGCCCCGCGTGCTCGACGTCGTCCACCCGCCCGGTCGTCATCGCCCGCCGCCACGGCAGGGCCGGGCCGCGCGGCAGGCGCACGTGCTGCGCGACGAGACGACCCTCGTCGCGGGCGTGCTCGTCACGTCGGTGCTGCGGACCGCGCTCGACGTCGCCACCCGGTGCGAGCCGGTGCAGGCGCTGAGCACCCTGCGCCGGCTGGAGGCGGTGTGCGGGCTCGACGCCCGTGCGGCGGCGCGATCGCTCGAGCTGCGCCACCGATGGGCCGGCCGGGCGCAGGCGCGGCGCACCCTCGCGCTCCTGCTCGCCGGGACCGACGACCCGGTCTAGGTTGGTCGGCATGGCCGCAGCCACGACTCCCCCCGTGGAGTTCGACGTCCGAGGACGGACCGTGCGCGTCACGAGCCCGGACCGCGTCGTCTTCCCCGCGCGCGGGCTCACCAAGCTCGACGTCGTGCAGTACTTCCTCGACGTGGGCGACGGCATCCTCGGCGCCCTGGTCGACCGCCCGACGACGCTCGAGCGCTGGCCCAAGGGCGTGTTCGAGGGCGCCCGCATGAGCACGCGCACGGACAACACCGGCGACGCGTTCTACCAGAAGCGCATCCCGAAGGGCGCGCCGGAGTGGGTGCAGACCGCGCGCATCGCGTTCCCGAGCGGGCGCACGGCCGACGAGGTGTGCCCCACGGAGCTCGCCGTCGTCGCCTGGGCGGCCAACCTCGGCACGCTGACGTTCCACCCGTGGCCCGTGCGCGGCGGCGACGTCGAGGCGGTGGACCAGCTCCGCATCGACCTCGACCCCCAGCCGGGCACCGACTTCGACGACGCCGTGCGCGTCGCACCGCACCTGCGCGAGATCCTCGACGAGCTCGGCCTCCCCGGCTACCCCAAGACGTCGGGCGGTCGCGGGATCCACGTGTTCGTCCCGGTCGCGCCCGAGTGGGACTTCGTGGCCGCGCGCCGCGCGACGATCGCGATCGGTCGTGAGCTCGAACGGCGCCTGCCGGACCAGGTCACCACGAAGTGGTGGAAGGAGGAGCGCGGCGCCAAGATCTTCGTCGACTACAACCAGATGGCGCGCGACCGCACGATCGCGTCGGCCTACTCGATCCGCTCCAACCAGCGCGCGACGGTGTCCGCTCCCCTGCGCTGGGAGGAGCTCGGCGACGTCCACCCGGACGACTTCGACGTGCTGTCGATGCCCGCGCGCTTCGCCGCGGTGGGCGACCTCTTCGCACCCCTGCGCGCCGACCGGGAGGACCCGGGCGCGTCGCTCGAGCCCGCCCTGGAGCTGTCCCGCCGCGACGAGGCCGAGCACGGGCTCGGGGACCTCCCCTACCCGCCCGAGTACCCGAAGATGCCCGGCGAGCCCAAGCGCGTCCAGCCGAGCAAGGACCGGGACCGCGCCCGGGACTGACGTGCCGCGACCACGCGGGTGCGGGCGGCGTCAGTCGACGCCGGGCGCCCCGGGGAGGATGCCCGTGAGGTCGTAGCGCACCGGCTCCTCGAGCTGCTCGTAGGTGCACGACTCCGGGTCCCGGTCCTCGCGCCAGCGCCGGAACTGCGCGGTGTGCCGGAACCGGGAGCCTTCCATGTGGTCGTAGGCGACCTCGACCACGCGCTCCGGACGCAGCGGCGTGAACGACAGGTCCTTGCCCGAGCTCCAGCGCGACACCGCACCCGGCATCCGCTCGCCGGCGGGGTTCTCCCATCCGGACCACGGGTGCGCGTCTGCGTCCGGCGTGCCCGGCTCGACGACGAGCGGCGCGAGCTCCTCGACCAGCGCGGCGCGCCGCGCCGTCGGGAACGACGCGGCCACGCCCACGAACTGGAGCTGGCCCGCGTCGTCGTACAGGCCGAGCAGGAGCGAGCCGAGCAGCGGCTTCGCGAAGGTCGACGTCTTGTGCAGGCGGTACCCCGCGAGCACGACGTCCGCCTCGCGACCGTGCTTGATCTTGAGCATCGCGCGCTTGTTCGGCTGGTACGTGCCGTCGAGCGGCTTGGCGACGACGCCGTCCAGGCCCGCGCCCTCGAACGTGTCGAACCACTCCCGCGCCACGGCGACGTCGCGCGTGCGGGGCGTGGCGTGCACCGCCGGGCCGTCGAGGCCCAGGGAGTCGAGCACCTCCTGCCGCCGCGCGAGCGGCGCGCGCGTGAGGTCCTCGTCCCCCAGCGCGAGCACGTCGAACACGACGAGGGCCGCGGGGGTCTGCTCCGCGAGCAGGCGCACGCGCGAGGCCGCCGGGTGGATGCGCTGCTGGAGCACCTCGAACTCGAGGCGACCGTCCCGCGCGACGACGATCTCGCCGTCGACCACGCACCGGGGCGGGAGCGCGGCCCGGACCGCTTCGACGACCTCGGGGAAGTAGCGGTCCATGGGCCGCGCGTTCCTGCTGTCGAGCCGCACCTCGTCGCCGTCGCGGTACACGATCGCGCGGAAGCCGTCCCACTTCGGCTCGTACACGTACCCGCCGTCGACGGCGTCGGGCTCGGGCACGGCGGGCACGGACTTCGCGAGCATGGGCAGCACGGGGGGCATGACGGGCAGGTCCATGTGCCGATGCTGCCACCGGGCCTGCCGCCCTGCGCGGCGTGGTGCCGCCGAGCCGCCTCCCGGCCCCGGCTCAGGCGGGGAGCTGCGCCGTCTCGGCGGCCTTCGTCCCCGTGATGCGGTAGACGTCGAACACGCCGTCGACCTTGCGGACCGCGCTGAGGACCTGCGCGAGGTGCGCGGGCTCCGCCATCTCGAAGACGAAGCGGGACATCGCCACGCGGTCGTTCGAGGTCGAGACGGTCGCCGAGAGGATGTTCACGTGGTTGTCCGACAGGACGCGCGTCACGTCGGAGAGCAGGCGCGCGCGGTCGAGCGCCTCGACCTGGATCTGCACGAGGAACATGGCGTTGCTGCCCGTGGTCCACGAGACGTCGACGATCCGCTCGGGCTGGTTGCGCAGCCCGACGACGTTCGCGCAGTCCGCGCGGTGCACGCTCACGCCCTGCCCGCGCGTGACGAACCCGATGATCTCGTCGCCCGGGACCGGGGTGCAGCACTTCGCGAGCTTGACCCAGATGTCGTCGACGCCCTTGACCATGACGCCCGGGTCGCCCGTGCGCACGCGGCGCGCGGTGTTCCCGGGGCGCGCGGTCTCGGCGACATCCTCGACCGTGCCCTCCTCGCCGCCCATCGCCCGGACGAGCTTGGAGACGACGTTCGCCGCCGACACCTGGCCCTCGCCGATCGCCGCGTACAGCGCGGTGACGTCCGCGAAGCGGAGCTCGTTGGCGAGCGCGACGAGCGACTCGTGCGACAGCAGGCGCTGGATCGGCAGGTTCTGCTTGCGCATCGCCTTGGCGATCGCGTCCTTGCCGTGCTCGACGGCCTCCTCGCGGCGCTCCTTGGAGAACCACTGCCGGATCTTGTTGCGCGCCCGGGGGCTCTTGACGAACGCGAGCCAGTCACGGCTCGGACCCGCGTTCTCGGACTTCGAGGTGAGGACGTCGACCGAGTCGCCGTTCTCGAGCGTCGAGTCGAGCGGGACGAGCCGCCCGTTGACGCGCGCGCCCATGGTCCGGTGCCCGACCTCGGTGTGCACCGCGTAGGCGAAGTCGACCGGCGTCGAGCCCGCCGGCAGCGCCATCACGTCGCCCTTGGGGGTGAAGACGTAGACCTCCGCGCCGCCGATCTCGAAGCGCAGCGAGTCGAGGAACTCGGCCGGGTCGGCCGTCTCGCGCTGCCAGTCCACGAGCTGGCGCAGCCACCGCATGTCGTTGGCCGCGGCGTCGTCCTTCGCCGTCTTGCCGCCCGACTTCGCGGTCTCCTTGTACTTCCAGTGCGCCGCGACGCCGTACTCCGCGCGCCGGTGCATCTCGTGCGTGCGGATCTGGATCTCGACCGGCTTCCCGCCCGGCCCGATGACCGTCGTGTGCAGCGACTGGTACATGTTGAACTTCGGCATCGCGATGTAGTCCTTGAACCGCCCCGGCACGGGGTTCCACCGCGCGTGCAGCGCACCGAGCGCCGCGTAGCAGTCCCGGACGCTGTCCACCAGGACGCGCGCGCCGACGAGGTCGTAGATCTCCGCGAAGTCGTGGCCGCGCACGATCATCTTCTGGTAGATCGAGTAGTAGTGCTTCGGCCGGCCGGTGACGGTGGCCTTGATCTTCGCGCTGCGCAGGTCGGCCGTGACCTGCTCGCGCACGACGGCCAGGTACTCCTCGCGCGCCGGCGCGCGCTCGGCGACGAGGTGGACGATCTCGTCGTACACCTTGGGGTACAGGGCCTGGAACGACAGGTCCTCGAGCTCCCACTTGATCGTGTTCATGCCGAGGCGGTGGGCGAGCGGCGCGTAGATCTCGAGGGTCTCGCGCGCCTTGCGACCCGCCGACGACGACGACACGTACTTCCAGGTGCGCGCGTTGTGCAGGCGGTCGGCGAGCTTGATGACGAGCACGCGGATGTCCCGTGCCATGGCGACGACCATCTTGCGCACCGTCTCGGCCTGCGCCGCGTCGCCGTACGTGACCTTGTCGAGCTTGGTCACGCCGTCGACGAGCATGGCGATCTCCTCGCCGTACTCCTCGGTGAGCTGCGCGAGCGAGTAGTCGGTGTCCTCGACCGTGTCGTGCAGCAGCGCGGCGGCGAGCGTCGACCCGTCGAACCCGAGCTCGGCGAGGATCGTCGCGACCGCGACGGGGTGCGTGATGTACGGGTCGCCGCTCTTGCGCAGCTGGCCGCGGTGGGCGCGCTCGGCGGTCTCGTACGCGCGCTCGATGACGCTCAGGTCCGTGCGCGGGTGGTTGGTGCGGACGGCCTGGAGCACCGGCTCGAGCGCCGGGCTGCCCGCGTTGGGGCGCGCGCCGAAGCGGACCAGGCGCGAGCGTACACCGCGCCCGCCCGAGCCGCCGGTGCCGGAGGTCGGGGCGCCCGCGCGCTCAGGAGCGCGCGACGTCCGGGTGTTCTCGCTCATGCGCGCCTCCTTCCGCAGGGCGGCCGCCACCGGCACGATGCCGGCGACCAGCCGAGACGACCGGAGTGGCAATCCTACGACTCGACGTGGACCAGCGTGGCCACCTCGCGGCCCGCGAGCCGCTCGCGGCCGCCCAGACCCTCGAGCTCGAGGAGGAACGCCAGGCCCACCACGACGCCTCCCCCGCGCTCGACGAGCTCGGCGCCCGCGGCCGCCGTGCCCCCGGTCGCGAGCACGTCGTCCACCACGAGAACACGCGCACCCGGGGGCAGTGTTCCCGACCGGAGCTCGATGGTCGCGGTGCCGTACTCGAGGTCGTACGTGACGGTGTCCGTGGGCGGCGGGAGCTTGCCCGCCTTGCGCAGCGGCACGAACCCGACGCCGAGGTGCGTCGCGAGCGGCGCCCCGATGAGGAAGCCCCGCGCCTCCATGCCCGCGACGAGGTCGACCCCGCCCGCGGCGCGCGCGACGTCGCCGAGCGCCTCGACCACGTGGCCGAAGGCGTCGCCGTCTGCCAGCAGGCCGGTGATGTCCCGGAAGACGATCCCTGGTCCCGGGTAGTCCGGCACGGCACGGACGAGCTCGAGCACGCGCGAGGCGCGCTCCGGGCCGAGCCCGGCGAGGTGGACGGCGCGCAGGCCGCCCGCCTCGCCGGCCGGCACGTGACCGGGTGCCGTCATCGGGGACGACGGCGGCGCGGCTGCGCCTTGTTGCCCTGGTGCGCGCCCGGCTGGAGCTGGCGGTGCCCCGCCCCGACGCCGGCCGCCGCGAGCGCGGCGTCCTCCTCGTCGCCCGCGACCTCGGCCCGCTCCGCGCGCAGCGCGAGGACCTTGGCCGTGTGCTCCTGGATCGGCTTCTCGCGCTCGCGCAGCGCGACCTCGAGCGGCGTCGCGAGGTACACCGACGAGTACGCGCCGACGGCCATGCCGACGAAGAGCGCGAGCGCGATGTCGCGCAGCGTGCCCGCGCCCAGCAGGAACGCCCCGATGAAGAGGATGCCCGCGACGGGGAGCAGCGCGACGACGGACGTGTTGATCGAGCGCACGAGCGTCTGGTTGATCGCGAGGTTGGCCCGCTCGGCGTACGTGCTGCGCGTCTGGTCGAGGACGCCCGCGGTGTTCTCGCGGACCTTGTCGAAGACCACGACCGTGTCGTAGATCGAGTACGCGAGGATCGTCAGGAGGCCGATCACCGTCGCCGGCGTGATCTCCCAGCCGATCGCCGCGTAGATGCCCACCGTGACGATGAGGTCGTGGAACAGCGCGATGACCGCGGCGAGCGCCATGCGCCAGTTCCGGAAGTAGATCGTCATGACCAGGCTCACGAGGAGCAGGAAGACGACGAGGCCGACGATCGCCTTCTGGGAGACGTCCTTGCCCCAGGTGGGGCCGATGTACGAGCTCGTCACCTCCCCCTCGGACACGTCGTACGCGCTCGCGAGCTCGACGGCGACCTGCTCGACCTGCGCGTTGCTGAGCTCCGCCGTCTGCACCCGCACGGTGCTGGAGCCCACCGAGGTGACGCGCGGCACCTCCTCGGGGGCGACCGCCGCGACGGCGTCGAGCGCCGGCTGCTGCGAGGTGTCCGAGACGCCCGAGACGGTGAACTCCGACCCGCCGCGGAACTCGATGCCGAGGTTGAGCCCGTCACCGGCGATCCGGACCCCGATGATGCCGAGGGACAGGACGACCAGGACGAGCGCCACCACGAAGTAGGCGCGCCGCTTGGCGACGATGGCGTAGGACCGGCGGCCCGTGTACAGGTCGTTGCCCCACTGGGCGAAACCGCTGGCCATCAGTGCTTCTCCTCGTTCTCGTCGCCCGCCGCGTCAGCGGCCGGGGACCCCTCGTCGCCGTCCGCGGAGGCGGCGGCCCGCCGCTCGGCGGCACGGCGCTCGGCGATGGTCATGCGCGGGCCGTCGGACCGGCCGACGCCGGCACCGACCGTCTCCCGGACGGGCGCCGTGCGCTCGCGCGCCGGGGCGTCCTGCACCGGCGCGTCCTCGACGACGTCGCCGCCGTCCGCGGGTGCCGTCGAGGTCGCCCCGACGACGCGGCCGCGACCTGCGTACCGCGTGCCGCGCACCCCGAGGCGCCGCGGGTCGAGGCCCGACGCCGGGTGGCCGTTCGCGAAGAACTTGGTCCGGGCGAGGAGCTGCATGAGCGGGTGCGTGAAGAGGAACACCACGATCAGGTCGACCAGGGTGGTCAGGCCCAGCGTGAACGCGAAGCCGCGCACGCCGCCGACCGCCAGGTAGTACAGGACCACCGCGGCGACGAAGTTCACCGCGTCCGAGGCGAGGATCGTGCGGCGGGCGCGCTGCCAGCCCTTCTCCACCGCGGAGTTCAGCGTCCGGCCGTCGCGCAGCTCGTCGCGGATGCGCTCGAAGTACACGATGAACGAGTCCGCGGTGATACCGATCGCGACGATGAGCCCCGCGACGCCGGCGAGCGACAGGCGGTACCCGATCGTCCACGAGAGCACCGAGATCACGCCGAACGTCACGACGGCCGCGATGCCGAGCGACGCGACGGTGACCAGGCCGAGCACGCGGTACTGGAAGAGCGAGTAGATGACGACCAGCAGCAGGCCGATCGCGCCCGCGAGCAGACCCTTCTCGAGCTGCTCGGAGCCGAGCGTCGCGGAGATCTGCTCCTGGCTCTGCACCTCGAACGTCAGGGGCAGCGAGCCGAAGTTGAGCTGGTTCGCGAGCGTCGCCGCGCTGTCGCGCGTGAAGCTGCCCGAGATCTCGGCCTTGCCGTCGGGGATCGCGACCTGCGAGACGGGTGCCGAGATGACGAGGCCGTCGAGGACCATCGCGAACTGGTTCTGCGGCGACGGGAGCGACGTGAGACGCGTCGTGACGTCACGGAAGGCCTTGGTGCCCTCGGAGTCGAACTCGATGTTGACGACCCACTCGTTGGTGACGACGCCGTTCTGCCCGACGCGCAGGCCGGAGCTCGCGTTCGAGATGTCGGTGCCCTCGATCTCGACCGGGCCGAGGATGTACTTGGCCGTGCCGTCGTCGGCGCACGAGACGAACGCGCTGTCGGTCGGGCCGCTGTCGCCGCCCACGAGGTTCTCGGGGAGCGTGCAGTCGAGCGCGTCGAACTGCGCCTGCAGCTCCGGCGTGATCTGCGCGAGGTCGCTGGGGTTCTCCGGGCGGGTCGTCTCCGGCGCCGGGTCCGTCGTGGCGTCGTCCGCCGGGGCGTCCGTCGCTGCGTCGGCCGCCGGGTCCGTGCCGTCCTCGGCCGCGGGGTCCGTCGCGCCGTCGGTGGCGGCGTCCGCGGACTCCGTCGCGTCCGGGGCGTCCTCGGCCGCGGCGTCGTCGCCCGCGGCCTGGTCGGTGGACTCGTCGGCGGGCGTCGCCGTCGGCATGCCCACGGAGAGCACGGGGCGGAAGCGCATCTGGGCCGAGGTGCTGACGAGGTCGATGGTCTCCTGGGACGGCTGCCCCGGGATGCCGACGACGATGTTGTTGCGGCCCTGGCTCGTGATCTCGGCCTCGGAGACACCCTGCGCGTCGATGCGCTGGCGGATGACGTTGATCGCCTGGTTGATGTCCTCGGCCGTCGGCTGCGAGCCGTCGGTGGTGACGGGCTCCAGGATGATCTGCGTGCCACCCTCGAGATCGAGCGCGAGGCCCGGGGTGAGGCTCGCCCCGCCCGGGTTGTCCTCGGTCTTCGGGTCGAGCTTCGTGCCCGCGAAGAGGGACCCGAAGAGGACGACGATGAGGATTCCCAGGGTGACGAGGGTCCGTACGGGCCTCGCTCGTGTGCTGCTGGTGGCCAACTGTCCGTCTCTTCTCGTGCGTGTGCGGTGGGCCTCGCGGCCCACCGCGTCAGGCCGGTCGCGGCAGCGACCGGCATAGGGTCACTTGATGTCGGTGCCGTCGTCCCGGCGTCCGCGGTCCTTCTCCGACCGGTCGTCGGTCAGACCGGAGAGGTCGTCGGGCACGACGAGGTCGTCGACGTCGCCCTTCGTGGTGGTCCCGGCGTCGGCGCCGGCGGTGCCGTACTCGGCCGCGTCCTCGGACGCGTCGTCCGCCGTCGTCTCCTCGGTCTCCTCGACCGGGGGCTCGACGAGCTTGGCGATCGCGGCGCGCAGCCACCGGGACTGGTTGCCCGGCGTCGACTCGATGGTGATGACGTCGGCCTCGTCGTCGACGTCGACGACCGTGCCGAACATGCCCGAGCCCGTCATCACCTCCTGCCCGGGGGCGAGGGTCGCCCGGAAGTTCTGGGCCTCGCGCTGCTGCTTGCGGGTGCGGCTGGTCATGAGGAACATCGCACCCGCCGCGAGGGCGAGGATGAGGATGAAGCTGATATCCATGACGGAGTCTCGTGTCCTGTTCTGTGCGGGATCTGCGCGCAGTCTAGGCGTGCGCGCACGGTTCACCAACGAGCCGTCTCGCCGCGGAGTTCCGCCCGCCCGGGTCTCGACCATTCTAGGACCACCCGCGGAGCGCCTGTGACCGCCGTCACGGAGCATCCTCGCACGCTCGTGACCTCCGGCGTCGCCTCAGGTGTCGAAGAGCGTGCCGCCCTCCCGCGGCGGGGTGAGCCCGAGGTGCGCCCAGGCAGCCGGGGTCGCGACGCGGCCTCGCGGCGTCCGCCCGATCAAGCCCTCGCGCACGAGGTACGGCTCGGCGACCGTCTCGACGGTCTCCGCCTCCTCGCCCACCGTCACCGCGAGCGTCGTCAGGCCCACGGGACCGCCGTTGAAGCGCGTGCACAGCGCGGTGAGCACCGCGCGGTCGAGCCGGTCGAGGCCGATCGGGTCCACCTCGTAGACCTCGAGGGCCGCGCGCGCGGCCGCGAGGTCCATGGTCCCGTCGCCGCGCACCTGCGCCCAGTCGCGCACGCGCCGCAGGAGGCGGTTCGCGATGCGCGGCGTGCCGCGCGAACGCCCGGCGATCTCGCGGGCGGCCTGGGGGTCGAGCGCGACGCCCAGCAGGCCGGCCGAGCGCGTCAGCACGCGCTCGAGCTCGTCGCCCGAGTAGAAGTCCAGGTGCCCGGTGAAGCCGAACCGGTCGCGCAGCGGCGCGGGCAGGAGCCCCGCGCGCGTCGTCGCGCCGACCGCCGTGAAGGGCGGCAGCGAGAGCGGGATGGCGCTCGCCCCGGCCCCCTTGCCCACGACGACGTCGACGCGGAAGTCCTCCATCGCCATGTAGAGGAGCTCCTCGGCCGGTCGCGCGAGCCGGTGGATCTCGTCGATGAACAGGACCTCGCCCTCCTCGAGCGAGGACAGCACCGCCGCGAGGTCGCCGGCATGCTGGATCGCGGGCCCCGACGTCACGCGCAGCGACGTGCCGAGCTCCGCGGCGATGATCATGGCGAGCGTCGTCTTGCCGAGCCCGGGTGGCCCCGACAGGAGGACGTGGTCGGGTGCGCTCCCCCGCGCGAGCGCGGCCTGGAGCACGAGCGACAGCTGGTCGCGCACGACGGCCTGGCCGACGAACTCCTCCAGCCGTCGTGGCCGGAGCGCGGCCTCGGCCGCGCGCTCGAGGTCGTCCGCGCCCGCCGCGACGATGCGCTCGGACGAGAACGTGCCGTCCCCGCCGAGGTCGTCGAGTCCCACCTGGTCGAAGGTCGCCATCGTCAGCTCCTCGGCCCGCCGAGCACCCGCAGCGCGGCACGCAGCGCGCCCGCCACGTCGGGTGCCTCGACGACGTCGACGCCCGCCTCGGCGAGCACGGTGGACACCGCGTCGTCCGCGGCCTTGAGGTTCCAGCCGAGCCCGACGAGCGCCTCGACCACCTGGTCGCGTCGGTCCTCCGGACGCGGCGCCGACGCCGAGGCGGTCGATCCCGCCTCGGGAGCGTCGGCACCCGTGGGCGGGCCGAGCTTGTCGCCGAGCTCGAGCGCGATCCGCTGCGCGCCCTTGTTGCCGATGCCCGGGACGCGCACGAGCGCGGCGATGTCGGCGCCCGCGACCGCACGGCGCAGGCCGTCGGGCGTGTGCACGGCGAGCATCGCGAGCGCGAGGCGCGGTCCGACGCCGCTCACGGTCTGGACGGTCTCGAAGACGGCGCGCTCGTCGTCGTCGGCGAAGCCGTAGAGCGTGAACGAGTCCTCGCGCACGACGAGGCTCGTCGCGAGGCGCGCCGTCTCGCCTACGCGCAGGCCGGCGAGCGTGGCGGGCGTGGCGTGGACGAGGTAGCCCACTCCTCCGACCTCGAGCACGGCGCGGTCGAGCTGGACGCTCGCCACGACACCGCTCAGGGACGCGATCACGCAGGCTCCTCTCCCGGCCGGCAGCACCGACCTGGTCCGATGGTCCGCCGGCCCGAGGACCGCCGTCGGGCCGCGCGCCGAGGGGCGCGTCGAACACCCGTACGACCGCGGTCACTCTAGCAAGGGCCGCCCACCCGCCGACCGACCGACACGGAACGCCGGCACCGCCCACCGGCACGACCGGCGGAACCGGCGCCGCTAGCGCGGCGCGCGCCGTCCCTTCGCCGCGTGCTCGGCCGCCGCCCAGGCGCGCTGCGCGGCCGTGAGCTCGTGCCGCTCGCCGCCCTGCAGGGCGCCCGCGGGGCGCCAGAGGTGGCAGATCGCGAGCGCGAGCGCGTCGGCCGCGTCCGCGGGCTTCGGCGGCTCCGCGAGGCCGAGGATCCCCGCGACCATGCGCTGGACCTGCTCCTTGCCGGCGCGTCCGCTCCCCGTGACCGCGGCCTTGACCTCCGACGGCGTGTGCAGCGCGACGGGGACGCCCCGCTTCGCGGCCCCGACCATCGCGATGCCCGCGGCCTGCGCGGTGCCCATGACCGTCCCGACGTTGTGCTGCGCGAACACGCGCTCGACCGCCACGACGTCGGGCACGTGCTCGTCGAACCACGCGTCCAGCCGCTCCGCGATCCGCAGCAGCCGCAGGTCCACGCTCAGCTCCGGGTCCGTCCGGATCACCCCGACCGCGACGAGCTCGGCCCGCCGCCCCCGCGCGGAGTCCACCACCCCGACACCGCACCGGGTCAGCCCAGGATCCACTCCGAGAACGCGCACCCCCCGACCCTTTCACGTGAACGGCACGGACCGGCCGTGCCACGCGGTCCGGCGACGGACCAGCCAGCGGTGGGGCCGGGAGGTCGGTGCGCGGTCGTGGCGGGCCTGGCGGGAGCGGCGCGAGGCACGAGCGCCGCGGATGGTAGACCGCGCACCGACCTCCCGGCCGCGCCGCGACCCGACCATCAGGACGCGAGCTCCGCCGGATCAGTCGTCGTTCTCGAGCTCCGCCATGACCTCGTCCGACGCGTCGAAGTTGGCGTAGACGTTCTGCACGTCGTCGCTGTCCTCGAGCGCGTCGATGAGGCGCAGGATCTTGCGCGCGCCCTCGGCGTCGACCTCGACCTCCATCGACGGGTGCCAGATCGAGTCGGCGGAGTCGTACTCGATCCCCGCCTCCTGGATCGCGCTGCGCACGGCGACGAGGTCGCTCGCCTCGGACAGCACCTCGATGACGTCGCCGGAGTCGGTGACCTCCTCGGCCCCCGCCTCGAGCGCGGCGAGCATGACGTCGTCCTCGGTCACGCCCTCCGCCTTCGGCACGACGACGAGGCCCTTGCGCGCGAAGAGGTAGGACACGGAGCCCGGGTCGGCGAGGTTGCCGCCGTTGCGGCTGAACGCGAGGCGGACCTCGGAGGCCGCGCGGTTCTTGTTGTCGGTGAGGCACTCGACCAGGACGGCGATGCCGTTGGGGCCGTAGCCCTCGTACATGATCGTCTGGTAGTCGACGGCGTCGGCGCCGGTGCCCGAGCCGCGCTTGACGGCGCGGTCGATGTTGTCGTTGGGGACCGACGACTTCTTCGCCTTCTGGATGGCGTCGAACAGCGTCGGGTTGCCCGCGGGGTCACCGCCGCCCGTGCGCGCCGCGACCTCGATGTTCTTGATGAGCTTCGCGAAGAGCTTGCCGCGCTTGGCGTCGATGGCCGCCTTCTTGTGCTTGGTCGTGGCCCACTTGGAGTGCCCTGACATGCGTTCCTACCCCTTCGCGATTCTGACGAACAGCTCGTGCACGCGCGCGTCCCCGGAGATCTCCGGGTGGAACGAGGTGGCGAGCAGCGATCCCTGCTGGACTGCGACGATCCTACCGGCGGCGGCCGCGGGGATGCCGGGTGCGCCGTGCTCGGGGATCCGGGCGAGCACCTCGACCCCGGGCCCGGCCTCCTCGACCCAGGGCGCACGGATGAACACGGCGTGCACCGCGTCCCCGTCCTGGCCCGGTCTCGGTGCGCCGTCGCGCCCGTCGTCCGCCGGCGCCAGGCCGGCGAACGCGAGGTCGGTCTCGAACGAGTCGACCTGGCGGCCGAACGCGTTGCGGCGGACCGTCACGTCGAGCCCGCCGATGGTGCGCTGGTCGGAGGTGCCGCCCAGGATGCGGTCGGCGAGCAGGATCATGCCGGCGCACGAGCCGTAGACGGGCAGGCCCTCGGCGATGCGCGCGCGCAGCGGCTCGTCGAGCTCGAAGATGCGCAGGAGCTTGTCGATGGTCGTCGACTCGCCGCCCGGGAGCACGAGCCCGTCGACCGCGGCGAGCTCCTCGGGGCGGCGGACGCCGACCGTGCGGGCGCCCGCGGCCTCGAGCGCCGCGCGGTGCTCGCGCACGTCGCCCTGGAGGGCCAGGACACCGATCGTGATCGTCACGAAGGGGAATGATACGTCGGCGGCCCCCGCCGCCCGACCCGCGGCGGGCCTCCGGCCGGCCCCACGGTTGCTAGCCTCGCCGTCGTGACCTACCCGCCCGCCCCTGGCCAGCCCTATCCCGCGCCCGGTCCGGCGCCGTACCCCGGGGCGGCGCCGCGGCCCCCGCGCAGCACGCGCAGCGCCACGACGATGATCGTGGTCGGCGCCGTCGTGCTCGTGCTCGCGCTCGTGGCGGGGGTCCTCGGCGTCACGACGTTCGTCCGGGCGCTGCCGACCGGCGTGATCGACGGCGCGGGCCGGCCCGGGTCGGCGGCGCTCGCGTCGGGCGACGTGCCGGGCGAGGCGGAGCTCGAGGTCACGGGCGGCCAGCCGTACAGCATCTGGGCGGTGGGCCGCGCGGGGTCCTCGGACGGCGCGGGCCTCGACGTCGAGGACGTGACCGTGACCTGCGCCGACGGCGACCTCACGGTGAGCGCCCCGTCGGTGTCCGGGAGCTCCGGCCTGGGCTCCTCCCAGGCGACGACGGTGGCCGAGGTCACGCCGCCCGTGTCCGGGACGTGCACGGTGACCGTCGCGCAGGGCGCAGCGCCCTCGGGCACGACGTTCGTCGTCACCGAGGGCTGGCGCTTCGGCACGTTCTTCGCGACGCTCGGCGGCACGATCGTGCTGTGGTTCGTCGCGATCGGCGGCGGGCTGCTGGGCGCGGGGCTGCTCGTCGGCGGGATCGTGTGGCGGGTGATCGCTCGCCGCCCGTGACCGGGACGGTGCCCTCCCGCGGCGGACCCGAGTACGCGAAGCGTCAGCCGTGGCCGGTACCGAGGTGCCGCGTCACGCCGTCCCACCCGTGCAGCAGCGGTGCGACGAGGTCGGGCAGCCCCTCGGGGAAGACCTCGATCTGGACGCCGCGCAGGTCGTCGAGCGTCCACCAGCGCATCTCGTCGACGACGTCGAGCTCGACGTCCGTCCACCCGGCGCGGCTCAGCCCGCCGTCGCGGTCCGCCCCGGCGACGCGTGCGAGAAACAGCACCTCGTCCTGGCGGCAGTGCTGCCGGTAGAAGTCGAAGATCGCGCTGCGCGTGTACACCGGTCCGACGAGCGCGCCCGGATCGAGGCGCAGGCCCGTCTCCTCGTGGACCTCGCGCAGCGCGGCGTCGACGTCGCTCTCGCCCGGGTCCACTCCCCCGCCGATCGTGAACCACCACGAGCGCTCGGGCTGGTCGACGTCGTGCCCGCGTGCGAGGAGGATCCGGTCGGCGTCGTCGAGGAGCAGCACCCGCGCACCCCGGCGGAAGTACAGGCCGTCGTCCCCGAGCACCCAGTCGGGGCCCAGGGACGACGGCGCTCCGGCGGCCTCGGCCACGACGGCTCAGCCGTCCGTCGTCGGCGCGACGACGGGCGGCTGCGACACGCGGAGGTCGGTCACCAGCCGCGCTCGGCCAGGCGGTGCGGGACGGGGATGTCGTCGACGTTGATGCCGACCATCGCCTCGCCGAGACCGCGCGAGACCTTGGCGATCACGTCGGGGTCGTCGTAGAACGTCGTCGCCTTGACGATGGCGGCCGCGCGCTGGGCGGGGTTACCGGACTTGAAGATGCCCGATCCCACGAACACGCCCTCGGCGCCGAGCTGCATCATCATCGCGGCGTCGGCCGGGGTCGCGATCCCGCCGGCCGTGAACATGACGACCGGGAGCTTGCCGGTCGCGGCGACCTCCTTGACGAGCTCGTACGGCGCCTGGAGCTCCTTCGCGGCGACGAACAGCTCGTCCTCGGGGAGCGACGTGAGGCGGCGGATCTCCCCGCGGATGGTGCGCATGTGCGTGGTCGCGTTGGAGACGTCGCCCGTGCCGGCCTCGCCCTTGGAGCGGATCATCGCTGCGCCCTCGGTGATGCGGCGCAGCGCCTCGCCGAGGTTGGTCGCCCCGCACACGAACGGGACGGTGAACTGCCACTTGTCGATGTGGTTGGCGTAGTCCGCGGGCGTGAGGACCTCGGACTCGTCGACGTAGTCCACGCCGAGCGACTGGAGCACCTGCGCCTCGACGAAGTGGCCGATGCGCGCCTTGGCCATCACGGGGATGGAGACGGCCTCGATGATCCCGTCGATCATGTCCGGGTCGGACATGCGCGAGACGCCGCCCTGCGCGCGGATGTCGGCGGGCACGCGCTCGAGGGCCATGACCGCCACGGCCCCGGCGTCCTCGGCGATCTTCGCCTGCTCGGGCGTGACGACGTCCATGATGACGCCGCCCTTGAGCATCTCCGCCATTCCCCGCTTGACCTTCGCGGTGCCGACCGCGCCGGCACCCTCCGTGGTCGCGGCGCCCGGGGCGCTCTCGGCAGGGACGTTCTGGTCGGCCACGTTGGTCACCGGTACCTCACACCTTCAGGTCAGGGGAACGTCGCGCGCTCGCGCGCGGACGCCGTCGAACAGGCTCGACGGCACATGCTCCCACGCGCTCCCCATCCTATCGCCGGGCCGTCCACGGCCCCGGTCCCCGGACCGCCCGGGAGCGGGACGCCGAGCCCGGTACAGCGGGAGAGCCGAGCCTCAGTCGGGGGTGGCCGCGGTGGCGACGGGGCGCACGAGCGCGTCGGGCGCGGCGTCGTCGAGCTCGACCGTCACGGGCATCGGCGCGTGGCCCGCGAGGTGGAACAGGCGCACCCACCACTTGCTGCGCACGCGCAGCGCCTGGGCGACGGCCTCGTTGTGGAAGCGGCGCGCGAGCTGGGCGCGGTACCACGCGGCGGACAGCGTGGCGAGCAGCTCGTCGCCCGCGGGGACCGACCGCACCTCGGCGAGGTCGTCCGCGTCCTCCAGCGCGGAGCGCAGGGTCGCGGTGAGGTCGCTCTCCGCGAGCGCGCGCGACTCCGCCATGCCGCCCAGGAGGCGCCGGGGCCGCGGGCCGTCCGCCGGCACGAGGCCGGGCACCTGCTCACGGAGCCGGCGCGCGTCGGCGTCGTCGTCGAGGACGGCGTGCGCGGCCTCGGCGACGAGGACGGAGCTGGCCGGGTCGAGCTCGCCGGACGCCGCGAGGTCCACGGCGGCCGACGCGCGGCGCACGAGCTGGGCGTCCAGCGCCAGCCGCGACGCCATGACCTTGCGGTGGAGGCGGTCGAGCCGCGACGCGGCGACCCACAGCAGCCACGCGGCCAGGGCCGCGACGACGAGGACGAGGACGGCGGTCTCGGACCAGGTCACGGGCGACCCACCTCCGCCTCGCGGACGCGGCCCAGCAGCCGCCCGCCGCGGCGCGAGCGCGGGTCCTCGTGCACGGGGATGACCGCCTCGGACGCCGCGAGCACCATGTCGTACACCGCGGAGACCTGGTCGGTCACCGCGGACCAGTCGAACCGCCGCACGAACTCGGCCGCGCGCGCCCGGTGCGCCGCGCGGGCGTCGGGGTCCGCGAGGACGTCGACCACCGCCCGGGCCAACGCCTCGGGGTCGCCGACGGGGAACAGCACGCCCGCGGCGCCGTCGTCGAGCACCCGGCGGAACGCGCCGAGGTCGCTCGCGACGACGCACGCCCCGGCGCTCATGGCCTCCACGAGGACGATCCCGAAGCTCTCGCCCCCGGTCTGCGGGGCGATGTAGAGGTCCACCGACGCGAGCAGGCTCGCCTTGTCCTCGTCGCTCACGCCCCCGAGGAACTCGACGGACGACGCGTGCGCGCCGAGCGCCTCGATCGCGGCGTCCCGGCCGTCGTCGCCGCGCCCGGCGACGAGGAACCGGGCGCCGGGGAGCTGCTCGAGGATCCGCGGGATCGCGGCCGTCAGGACGGGCAGGCCCTTGCGCGGCTCGTCGAGGCGCCCGAGGAACGCGACCGTCGGCGCCTCGGGCGTGCCCTGCCAGGCCGGGCTCGGCACGGCGTCGGCGAACGTGTCGACGTACACGCCGTTGGGGATGACGACGGCGTCGCCGCCCAGGTGGTCCACCAGCGTGCGCCGCGCGTCCTCCGAGACCGCGATGCGCGCGTCGATCTTCTCCAGGCTCTGCCGTACGAGCGGGTAGGCGACCTGCAGCGCGCGCGAGCGCACCAGCGACGTGTGGAAGGTCGCGACGATCGGGCCCTGCGCGATCCAGAGCGCGAGCATGCTCAGCGAGGGCGTCACGGGCTCGTGCAGGTGCAGCACGTCGAACCGTCCCGCGTCGAGCCACCGGCGCACGCGGCCCGCCGTGCGCGGGCCGAACGTGAGCCGCGCGACGGAGCCGTTGTAGCGCACCGGGACCGCGCCGCCCGCGGAGGTGAGGTAGTCCGGGACAGGCGTGTCGTCGTCGGCCGGGGCCAGCACGGAGACCTCGTGGCCCCGCGCCATGAGCGCCTCGGCGAGGTCGCGCACGTGGAACTGCACGCCGCCGGGGGCGTCGAACGAGTAGGGGCACACGATGCCCACGCGCAGGCTCATGCGGCACGCTCCGCGTCCGGGGCCGGCTCGCCCGCCGCGGCGCGCGTGCGCGCGTAGCGCTCGGGGTCGAGGTCGTCGACGAACACCTTCTGGAGCATGTGCCAGTCCTGCGGGTGCTCGCGGATCGCGACGCTCAGCGCGTCGACCCAGGACTGGGTCGCCGCGGCCACCCGCTGGGCGCGCGGGACGTCCATGGCGATCTCGACGCGCGGGAAGAAGCGGATGACCAGGCCCCAGGGCGAGCCCGCGGCCCGGCGCCGCTCCCCGCGCAGGCGCTCGTAGAAGATGCCGGCCGGCACGAGCGGCGCGCCCGTGCTCACGGCGAGCGCCGCAGGCCCGGCCGCGACCCGCGCCCGCTCGCCGAAGAGGTCGACCTCGATGCCGCGGTGGGTGAGGTCGCGGTCGGCGAGCAGCGGGATGATCTTCCCCGGCCGGCTCGCGCCGCGCACGAGGTCGCGGAAGACGTCGCCGTCGCCCAGCGCGAGGATCTCGAGCCCGAGCCCGGTGCGGAACGCGAGGAACTCCTCGAACAGCTCGTCGGGCTTCAGCCGCTCCGCGACCGTGAGCACGGGCGCGATGTGCGGGGTCGCGTACGCGCCCGCGAGGTCCCAGTTGCCCTGGTGGGACAGCGCGAGCACCGGGCTCCGGTCGCCGTCGAGGTGCTCGGCCAGGTGCTCGTACCCGACGAGCCGCACGCGCGCCTCGACCTGCTCCGGCTTCCAGGCGGGGAGCGTGAAGGCCTCCCGGTAGTACCGCATGTACGACCGCATCCCCGCGCGCGACAGCCGGCGCAGGGCGCGCGGCGAGAGCCCGGGCCGGACGCGCGCGAGGTTGCGCTCGAGCTGACGCACTCCCCCGCCGTGCAGGAGCCACGTCACGTCGGCGATCGCGTCGAACAGCCCGCGCAGCAGCGGGTCGGGCACCTTGCGCGCGTTGCGCCAGGCGAACGTGAACGCCTTGCCGGCGTCGAGGGCCATCAGCGACCGTCCTCCGTGTCGTCGGTCCGGGAGGCGCTCGCGGAGAGGGCGAGCGCCTGGCGGCGCACCGTCGCGACGCGCTGCACGACCGTGACCGCGCTCGCGAGCGCGAGCAGGCCGAGGACCGCGACGAGCACGACGGGTGGCAGGCCGAGGCCGACGAGCCCGGCGGCGACGAGGGCCGCGACGAGGCGGTCGGCACGCTCGGCGATCCCGACCTGCGCGGTCATGCCGACGCTCTCGGCGCGGGCCCGCGCGTACGGCACGACGGCGCCGAGCGCGAGGCACGCGAGCGCGACGACGGTCCCCCACGCGGCGAGGTCGGGCGTGAGGCGCGGGTCGTCGGCGCGGACGAACCACAGCGTGAGCCCGACGAACACGGCGGCGTCGGCGAGCCGGTCGAGCGTCGAGTCGAGGAACGCGCCCCAGGGGCCCGACCGGCCGGCGCGGCGCGCCATGACGCCGTCGAGCACGTCGGCGAAGGCGCAGACCATGACGACCATGACCCCGGCGAAGAGGTGGCCCGTGGGGAAGAGCCACAGCGCGCCGACGACGACGCCGAGCGTCCCGGTGACGGTCACCGCGTCCGGGCTCACCCCGACGCGCAGGAGGAACGCGGCGAGCGGCGTGAACAGGCGCGTGGTGAGCGCGCGCAGACGACCGAACATCAGGCGTCGTCCCCCTCGCCGGTGGTCGGCCACGCGTCCGCGAGCCGCGCCCGCGTGTCGGAGAGCAGCTCCGGCACGGCCTTCGTCTGCGCGACGATCGGCAGGAAGTTCGCGTCCCCCGCCCAGCGCGGCACGACGTGCTGGTGCAGGTGCGCGGCGATGCCCGCGCCCGCGACCGCGCCCTGGTTCATGCCGAGGTTGAAGCCGTCGGGCGCGGACACCGCGCGCACGACCCGCATGGCCGTCTGCGTGAGGTGCGCGACCTCGACCGTCTCGGCCTCCGTGAGGTCCGTGTAGTCGGAGACGTGCCGGTACGGCACGACCATGAGGTGGCCCGGGTTGTACGGGTAGAGGTTGAGCACGACGTACGCCGTCCGGCCGCGCGCGACGATCAGCCCGTCCTCGTCCGTGCGGTCCGGCACGCGGCAGAACGGGCACTCGCCGCGCGAGTCGTCAGCGGGCTTGTCCTGCCCGCCGATGTACACCATGCGGTGCGGCGTCCAGAGCCGGTCCAGGCCGTCGTCGAACCGGGGGTGCGCGTCCGGCGTCTCGACCGTCGCACCGGTCGCGGGGTCGGGTGCGGCGCCCGGCGCGGCCTCGTCGGCCGCGCCGGGCGTCCCCGTGCGCTCGTCGCTCACGCGCCGTCAGACCTGGACGCGGTCGCGCACGGCGGAGACGATCCGCTCGACGGCCTCGGCGACGGGCACGCCGTTGTCCTGGCGGCCGTCCCGGTAGCGGAACGACACGGCGCCCGCCTCGGCGTCCTCGCCGCCCGCGATGAGGACGAACGGGACCTTGCGCGTGCTGGCGTTGCGGATCTTCTTGCCGAACCGGTCGTCCGAGTAGTCGACCTCCGCGCGGATCCCCTGCGCCCTGAGCTGCGCGACGACGTCGGCCACGTAGTCGTTGAACGGCTCCGCGACGGGGACCGCCACGACCTGGACGGGCGCGAGCCACGCGGGGAACGCGCCGGCGTAGTGCTCGACGAGGATGCCGAAGAACCGCTCGATCGAGCCGAACAGCGCGCGGTGGATCATCACGGGACGCTGGCGCGTGCCGTCGGACGCCGTGTACTCGAGCTCGAACAGCTCCGGCTCGAAGAAGTCGAGCTGGATCGTCGAGAGCTGCCACGTGCGGCCGATCGCGTCCTTCGCCTGGACCGAGATCTTGGGGCCGTAGAACGCCGCGCCGCCCGGGTCGGCGACGAGCTCGAGGCCCGACTCCGTCGCGACCTGGCGCAGGACCTCGGTCGCCTCCTCCCACGTGGCGTCGTCGCCCACCGACTTCTCGGGGTCGCGCGTCGACAGCTCGAGGTAGAAGTCGTCGAGCCCGTAGTCGCGCAGGAGGTCCAGCACGAAGGAGAGCAGCGAGCCCAGCTCGTCGCGCATCTGCTCGCGCGTGGTGTAGATGTGCGCGTCGTCCTGCGTGAAGCCGCGCGCCCGCGTGAGCCCGTGCACGACGCCCGACTTCTCGTAGCGGTACACCGTGCCGAACTCGAACAGCCGCAGCGGCAGCTCGCGGTACGACCGCCCGCGCGAGCGGTACACGAGGTTGTGCATCGGGCAGTTCATCGGCTTGAGGTAGTAGTCCTGGCCCGCCCGCTTGACGTTGCCGTCGTCGTCGAGCTCCTCGTCCAGGTGCATCGGCGGGTACATGCCGTCGGCGTACCAGTCGAGGTGGCGCGACGTCTGGAACAGGTTCGCCTTGGTGATGTGCGGCGTGCTGACGAACGAGTAGCCGGCCTCGACGTGCCGCTTGCGCGAGTACTCCTCCATCTCCATGCGGATCGTCGCGCCGTTGGGGTGGAACACGGGCAGGCCCGAGCCGATCTCCTCCGGGAAGGAGAACAGGTCGAGCTCGTTGCCGAGCCGACGGTGGTCGCGCCGCTCCGCCTCCGCGAGCCGCTCGAGGTACGCCTTGAGCTCGTCCTTCGTCGGCCACGCCGTGCCGTAGATGCGCTGGAGCTGCGGGTTCTTCTCGCTGCCGCGCCAGTAGGCCGCGGCCGAGCGCATGAGCTGGTAGCCGTTGCCGATCAGGCGCGTGCTCGGCAGGTGCGGGCCACGGCACAGGTCCTTCCAGACCACCGTCTCGCTCTCGCGCCCGGCGCCGCGCACGTTGTCGTAGATCGTCAGCTCGCCGCCGCCGACCTCGACGTTCGCGCCCTCGGTGTCGTCCGCGGTGCCGGAGCCCTTGAGCCCGATGAGCTCGAGCTTGTACGGCTCGTGCGCGAGCTCGGCGCGCGCCTCGTCCTCGGTGACCACGCGGCGGCGGAAGGTCTGGCCCTCCTTGATGATGCGCGACATCGCCTTGTCGAGCGCCTTGAGGTCCTCGGGGGTGAACGGCGTCTCGACGTCGAAGTCGTAGTAGAACCCGTCCGTGATCGGCGGGCCGATGCCCAGCTTCGCGTCCGGGTTGACCTGCTGGACGGCCTGCGCGAGCACGTGCGCGGCCGAGTGCCGCAGCACCGCGAGGCCGTCGGGCGAGTCGATCGTCACGCCCTCGACCACGTCGCCGTCCGCGACGGGCGTGTCGAGGTCCTTGAGCTCCCCGTTCACGCGGATCACGACGACGTCGCGACGCGACGCGAACAGGTCCGTGCCCGTCGTGCCCGTCGTCACCGTGGTCTCCTCCGCGTCGAGGGTGATGGTGAGTGGTGACGAGACGACGTCAGACACGTCCGTGCTCCGTTCTGTGGCGGGAGGCGCGCGCAGCGCCCGGTCAGGTCCCCCGGCGCCGGGGCGTCCCCGACAGCACGAAGGGCGCCGTCGTGGACGGCGCCCCTCGATCGTACCGACCCGCAGGTCAGTCGTTGGCCTTCTTCGCCTTCTCGGCGAGGGTGTCGACGTGCCGGTCGACGGAGTCCGGGGCGACCGACTTGATCTTTCCCGCGACCTCGTCGATGCGCTCGTCGGTCATGAACTCCTTGGCCTTGTCGATGCGCTCCTCGGTCATGAACTCCTTGGCCTTGCCGAGGAGGTCGCCGAGTCCGCCCCGGTCCTTCGGTGTCTGCTCGCTCATACCGGCTCCCTCGGGGGTCGTGGTGCGCGCGTCCCGCGCCGGGCGGCGGCCGTCCCGCGCCCGCACGAAACGCTACCCGGCGGCACCACGTCGCGCGACGGGGCACAGGCAGGGGCCACGACCCGCGTGACCCGCCGACCCGGACCGGCGCACGCGCGGTCCGGGCCTGCCAGAATCGGCCCATGGACGACGACGTGGCACCCGGGGAGCGCACCGCGCGCGTCTTCCGGCACCGGCTCAACGAGCTCTTCGCGCGCGGCCGCGGCGGGCGTCCCGTGACCAACCGGGAGGCCGCCCACTGGATGACGGAGCGCGGCTACTCGATCAACGAGGCGTACCTCAGCGCCCTGCGCGGCGGGCACCGCTCGTCGCCCAGCCTGCGCGTCGTCGAGGGCATCGCCGCGTTCTTCGGGGTCAGCACCGGGAGCCTCGTCGACCCCGAGGAGAGCCCCGACGACCGCCTGCGCGCCGCGCTCGCCGACGAGGGCGTGGAGCAGTTCGCGCTGCGCGCCCAGGGGCTGTCGCCCGAGAACGTCCGCGCCATCATCGAGATCGTCGACCGCGTACGCAGCCTCGAGCACCTCCCTCCGGTGGCACCGCCCGGCACGCCGAACGGGCATCCTCCTGCATCGGGGGCCGACCGTGGATGACCTCCTGCGCGCCGCGGGCCTCGACCGCGCCCGCAGCATCGAGGAGGCGTGCCGCCTCGTCGCCGCGGCCCGCGGCAAGCCGCTCGAGGTCGTCGAGGGCGACCTCGGCCCCGGCGTCACCGGCCTCTGGCTCGCGTTCCCCGAGCGCGACCTCGTCCTCGTCGACGCCCGCCAGACGCTCCCCGGACCGCACCGCGACCACGTCGTCGCGCACGAGCTCGTGCACGTCCTCGACTCGATCCGCCCCGGCCCCGCTCCGGGCCCGGTCCCCGCCGGGTGCCGCGACGAGCACGACGACCCCGCCGAGCAGCGGGTCGAGCGCCTCGCGAGCGAGCTGATGATCTCTATCGCGTCGCACGGGAGCTCGGCCGCACGCCTCACGTCCCTCGAGCTCTACCGGTGAGCCCGGTGCTCGACCTCCTCGCCACGGCGCTGTTCGCCACCGCCGCGACGTGGACGGCGCTGCGTGCCCGCAGGGGCACCGACGCGGCTCTCCCGCTCGGCCTCGCATTCGTCGCCGTGGCGTCCGTGCTGCGGGTCCCGGCCGTGGCCGAGCTCCTCAAGACGCACGCCCCCGGCGGCACGCACGAGGTCGCCAAGCACGTCGCGCTCGTCGCCGGGTGCCTCTTCGTCGGCGTGTGGGCGTACAGCACGACGACCGGGCACGCGCCACGGACGCGGTACGTGGCCCTCGCGGCCGGTCTCGTCGGCGCAGTGATGGTCGCGCTCGCGGTCGCGAGCGGACCGTGGACGACGCTCGACCTCGACGCCCAGGCCTCCGGCCGGCCGCTCATGTGGGTGTACCGCGCGCTGTACTACGGCGCGTTCGTGGCGGCGACCGCGACGTTCGCCGTGTCGTGCGTCCGCACGCGCTCGCGCCGCCCCGTGCGGCTGCGGTGGGGCATGGACGTCGCGGCGGCCGGGGCGGTCGTCGCCATGGTGTGGGCCGTCGTCAGCTTCGTGGCCGCGCTGCTGCACGAGCCCGGCAGCGCCGAGCCGTACCTCGTCCTCGGCGTGCGCACCCGGTATCTCGTGCTCGCGGCGAGCGTCCTGCTGACGGTCGGCATCGTGGGCCAGCTCGCGTCGTCGGCGGCGTTCGCCCGCGAGCGCCGGCGCGATCTCGGGCACCTGCACGCCTTCGTGCTGGCGACCGTGGGCGGCGGGGGCATCCCCGGGTCCAGCGCGGCGGTGGACGAGTACCACCGCACCATCGAGATCTTCGACGGCCTCGCCGCGCTCGCGCTGCACTCGCGTCGGGACGACGTCGACCACGTGCGCGTCGCCGTCCCCGGCAGCCCGCGCGAGGTGATCCTCGCCTACCAGCTCCAGCTCGCGGCGACGCGGCGGGCCCGGGGTGACGCCCCGAGCGTCGACCCGGACGACTGGTCCGACCTGCTCGCGGACGACGACGCGCTGCGTCGGCTGGGCCGCGCGCTGCGCGACCGGACGAGCACGGAAGGGACGGCCCGCGTCCTCGCGGGCGTCTGAGCCCGCCGGGCCCGACGCCAAGCTCCCCCTGCGCGCTTGCCCCCGCGCCGGGCCTCGGCGGGCGGGCTCAACCTACAGACAGACGCACGGGGGCGCAACGTGCCTCACAGTTGAAATCTCAACGGTCCTGAGGTGTCCGTGAGGACGGCTCGGCACGCCGACCGCTCGCGACGAGACCGCCGGGGCGACGACGCCCGGGGCGGTTTCCACGGCCACCGGCGACCCCTCCGTGCCCCCTGCGCACGGAGGAGGAGCGGCGTCCGCACGACCCCTCGAGGACCGGGAGGACGACCACCGGGACCGTCACGTCAACGCTGCGGCGGGTGTGCGCGGTGTGCACCGACCGCCTTCACCGGTCCTGGGAGCACTGTGCCGGGCGGCGGGGCACCGTGCAGGCTGGGCGCACGTCCAGGACCTGTCGTGCGCCGACCCCTGCGCCGCGGCGGAGGCGTCCGAGGGAGCGCTTCGCCCCGTTTCGTCACGGACGAGCGCCCTGCGTCGGGGTGCTCGCCCGTCCGGAGCGGCCGCAGATTTCACCCGCTCGGCGTGCGCCGGCTCTCGGGGTGTGATGTGCACCACAGTTCACTACCGTTCTTCCCATGTCGCGTCCGGAACCGACCGCGCGGAGGGCGGTGCTCGCCCAGGTCCTCGGGGGGCTCGCGCTCGCGGTCCAGGCGGTGCTGCTCGCGCTCACCCTGCTCGACGAGCGCGCACGGACGATCGCGCTCCGGGTCGCCGGGGACGGGATCCTCCTCGTCCTGGCCGGGTGCGCCGTGTTCCTCGCCCTGGTCGCCGTGCTGCTGCTCGCCCGGGCGGTGCTGGCCCGCCCTCGGGCCCGGGGCGTCCGATGATCGGGCTGCTCGGCACCGCGCGGCTCGACCTGGCGGAGGGGCTCGTCCTGCTCGTCGTGGGCTACGGGCTCGTCTACTTCCTGTGGGTCCAGATCGCCGGAGCCGCGCTCACCCGACGCGAGCGCGCGCACGTCCGCGCGACCCACGACGACCCCGACCGGCCGCGGCACGACCTCTTCGTCCTGGTGCCCTGCCGCGACGAGGAGCTCGTGGTCGAGGCCACCACGCGCGCTGCTGGCCCAGGACGACAGCTCGGTGGTCGTGGTGATCGACGACGCGTCCACCGACCGCACCGCCGAGATCGCCGACGCCGTCGCGCGCGAGTCGGACCGCGTCGTCGTGCTGCGCCGTCGGCTGCCCGACGCCCGCGTCGGCAAGGGAGCGGCGCTCAACGCCGCCCTCGACGTCGTGCGGAGAGAGGTCGCCCGCCGGGGGCTCGACCCGCACCGGGTGATCGTCGGCGTGATGGACGCGGACGGTCAGCTCTCCCCCGGCACCACCGACCTGGTCGGCCGCCTGTTCGACGACGACGCCGTCGGCGGCGTCCAGCTCCAGGTCCGCATCCGCAACCGCCAGCACTTCCTCACCCGGGTCCAGGACATCGGCTTCTGGGGGACGTCGGCCGTCGCGCAGATGGGTCGCAACCAGTCCCGGTCGGTGAGCCTCGGCGGGAACGGCCAGTTCGCCCGCCTCGCCGCGCTCGACTCCGTCGACGGGCCGGCCTGGTCCGACTCGCTCACCGAGGACCTCGACCTCATGATCTCCCTCACCGTGCGCGGGTGGGACATGCGGATGACGTCGCTCGCCCACGTCGAGCAGGAAGGCCCCGAGACCGTCCGCGCGCTGGTGCGGCAACGCACCCGCTGGGCGCAGGGCCACATGCTGTGCACGGGCCGCAGCGGCGAGGTGTTCCGGTCGCGGCAGGTCCGGCAGAGCACCGCGCTCGAGCTCCTGCTGTACCTGTGGCAGCCGTGGCTGCTCGCCCTGCCGTGGTCCGTGCTCGCCCCCGCGCTCCTCGTGCTCGCCGGCTACGCCGTCGTCGAGGTCGGCGTGCAGCACGGCCCGCTCGCCGCCGTCGGCGCGGTGATCGCGGCCTACACCCTCGCGTTCGTCCCCTTCCTCTGGGGCGCGTGGGTCTACTCCCGGCGGTCCGACAACTACGGGCTCCTGCGCTCGTACTGGGCCCACCAGGGCGCCTACGTCCTCAACCTCGTCACCTACGTCGCCACGTGGCGCGCGCTCTTCCGCATCGCGCTCGGCCGGGACACGTGGGCCAAGACGGCGCGTGTCGGACGCGGACGACGGGCGACCTCGGTCTCCCGGGGGACGCCGCCGCTGGGTGGCACGACGAACCCGTCCGGCACGGAGGAGCAGCCCGGACGCGCGGTGAACCGCCCGGCGGGCGGGCAGGACGTCGGCACGCGCACAGGACCGGCGCCGTCGGGCCGGCGTCGGGGAGACGACCGCACCGCCACGACCGGTGACCCCGGACGCCGGGTATCGGACGCGCATCCCCGCGCCGCCAGTGCCCCCGGGACACGAAAGAGGCCGCCTCCGCGGCTGCGGGGACGGCCTCTGCTCGGTGGGCGATACTGGGTTCGAACCAGTGACCTCTTCGGTGTGAACGAAGCGCGCTACCACTGCGCCAATCGCCCGAGTGCGTGGTCGATACTAGCCTGAAACGGACCGGATCGAAAAACCGGCCGCCCTCACGGGTCGAGACGCTCGCGACGACGCCGCTCGAACAGGTCCCGCGCCGCCACGGAGAGCTCCCCCGCGGCCACGTCCGCGCCGTCGAGCCAGGTCACCGGCTGGACGTTGCGCACGGAGCCGGTGAGCAGCAGCGCCGACTCCCCCGCGGTCACCTCGTCGAGCACGGCGAACGGGAGCTCGCCGGGACGCGCCTCGCGCGCGGGCAGGCCGTCCTCCGCCGCCCACTCGAGCAGCAGCTCGCGCGTGATGCCCGCGAGGCAGCCGGAGGACAGGGGCGGGGTGACGAGCTCGCCCCCGCGCTCGACGAAGACGTTCGCCCCGGTGCCCTCGCACAGGTCGCCGGCCGTGTTGGCGAGGAGCGCCTCGTCGCCGCCCTTGCCGACGGCGTCGGCGAGCGCCACGACGTTCTCCGCGTACGACGTCGTCTTGAGCCCGGCGACGGCGGAGCGCTCGTTCCGGGTCCAGGGCGACCGCACCGCGCGGCCGGAGGGACGGATGACCGCCGGGCCGACCGCGACGACGACGGTCTGCTCGCCGGGGGTGCGCCCGGACCCGAGCGGCCCGACGCCGGCCGTCACCGTGATGCGCAGCCGGCCCACCGGCCCGGCGCCGGCACGCGTGCGCGCGTCCGCCTCGGCGAGCACCGCTTCGACGCCGTCGAGCACGCGGCGCTCGTCCGGCGCGTCGAGGCCGAGCCCGGCGGCGGACCGCGCGAGCCGGCGCAGGTGGCGCGTGAGCGCGAAGGCGCGGCCGTCGAACACGGCGCACGTCTCGAACACGCCGTCCCCGACGGTCACGCCGTGGTCGACCGCGCTGAGCGCGACCTCGCCGGGCGCCACGAGGCGCCCGTCGGCCCAGATCACGAGGTTCTCGGTCGTGCTCGCGGACGTCGGTGTCGTGGCGGCAGGGGTGCTCATGGCTCCAGTGTGCCCGAGGCGAGGCCGACGAGGCGGCGCGCCTTGAGCTCGGTCTCCTCCCACTCGCGCGCAGGGTCGCTCCCCCAGGTGATCCCGGCGCCCGTGCCGAAGCGCAGCACGCCGTCGGACCACCAGAAGGTGCGGATCCCGACGGCGAGCACGGCCTCGTCGCCGTCGACCCAGCCGATCGCGCCGCAGTAGGGGCCGCGCGGCACGGGCTCCAGCGCGTCGATGATCCGCAGCGCGGACGACTTGGGCGCCCCGGAGACCGACGCCGGCGGGAAGGTGGTTTCGAGCAGCGCGGGCCACAGCGCGGCCGACCCGGCGAGCCCGGCGCGCAGGCGTCCTGTCACCGTGCTCACGAGATGCACGAGGCCCGGGTGCTGCTCGACCGCGAGGAGGTCCGTGACCTCGACGGTCCCCGGGTCGCACACGCGCTGGAGGTCGTTGCGCACGAGGTCGGTGATCATGACGTTCTCGGCCCGGTCCTTGGCCGTGAGCCCCGCGGGGGTGGGCGCGGTGCCCTTGATGGGTCCGGACGTCACCGTGCCCCCCGCGACCCGGAGGTACAGCTCGGGGGAGGCGCTGACGACCCACACCGGGTCGACGCCGGACCCCGCCGGCACGTGGAGCACGCCCCCGTAGGGAGCGGGGTTGCCCCGTGCGAGACGACGCGCGAGGGCCCGGGCGTCGGGCTCGCCGCCACCCGGGCCGACGAGCGGGGCCGCGAGCACGCGGCACACGTTCGCCTGGTAGACCTCGCCCTCCCGGACCTCGTCGCGCACGTGCGCGACGGCGGCCTCGTAGCCGGCCCGGTCCAGGGAGCTGCGCCACGCGGACGGGTCGGGCCCGCGCCACGGGTCGGCCTCTGCTCCCGCGGGCGTGGCGCCGTCCAGGTCCGACGGGGCGAGCCGCTCGGCGAACCGCCACGCGCGCGCCCGGCCGCCGCGGGCAGGGCCGTCGAAGTCGGCGACCACGAACCACGGCCCGTCGTCGGCCAGACGCTCCGGCTCGCGCCGGAGGTCGACGCACTCGAGCACGCCGCTCGCGGCGCGCCCGGCGAAGCGAGCGAACCCCGGCGCGGGTGTTCTCCCAGGTCCTGGCACGGGACCACGCTACCCAGGGCGCACCTCCGCCCGGACCCCCGGCCCCCGAGCACCGACCGCGGGCTCGGCGGGGCCGGTTGGACGCCGGACGCGAACGTGGACTAATGTCTGGGACGCGCCGGAACGCCGGAGTGCCGGGGGAAACGCTCCCCGAAGCTCCAAGGTCCGGCCGCGCGGATGTGGCTCAGTTGGTAGAGCATCACCTTGCCAAGGTGAGGGTCGCGGGTTCGAGTCCCGTCATCCGCTCGGAGGCCCACCCTCCCGCCGCCCTCGTGGTGGCGGAGGGCAGGTCGCGGTGGAGTGGCCGAGAGGCGAGGCAGCGGCCTGCAAAGCCGTATACGTGGGTTCGAATCCCATCTCCACCTCGCAACAGCACCACCCCTCTGGGGCGATTGGCGCAGCGGTAGCGCGCTTCCCTGACACGGAAGAGGTCACTGGTTCGATCCCAGTATCGCCCACGAGCACGACGAGAGAGGCCGCCCCGGCACCGTCCGGAGCGGCCTCTCTCGCGCCGACCATCACCTGGACCGGATGCACGGGTCCGGGCGGAAGTCGGCTAGTATGTGCTTCGCGCCGATCACCACGGGGTTCGTGAGAGCCCCCGACGGACCGGCCGCGCGGATGTGGCTCAGTTGGTAGAGCATCACCTTGCCAAGGTGAGGGTCGCGGGTTCGAGTCCCGTCATCCGCTCGGAGGCCCACTCTCTGGCCCGCTCCCCCGGGAGCATGAGAGGACGCGTCTCAATGGTGGAGTGGCCGAGAGGCGAGGCAGCGGCCTGCAAAGCCGTATACGTGGGTTCGAATCCCATCTCCACCTCGTATGCAGCACCCGGGCGATTGGCGCAGCGGTAGCGCGCTTCCCTGACACGGAAGAGGTCACTGGTTCGATCCCAGTATCGCCCACCACTCGAAGGCCGTCCCGACGCCGGGGCGGCCTTCGTCGTCTACTCTCGGCGCATGCCCGACCAGCGCCCCGCCCACGACGTCCTGCCGCTCGGCGCGGCCCCGCGTCCCACGACCGCCCCCGAGCTGCTCGCACGCCTGCGGCCGGCCGTCCTCGACGCCCTGGGCCCCGAGGTCGAGGGCACGGCAGCCGTCCGGCTCGACGCCGACCTCGAGGGCGCGGACGTCTCTCGCCTCGACGTCGACCTCACGGGCGTCCGGGTCCGGGTGGGGGCGGACCGCCCCGCCTCCTCGTCCGGGCGCAGCACCTCCCCGACGGTCGACGTCGAGCACGTCCGCTCGCGCGAGGACGCGGTGGTGCGCCGGCTCCGGGTCGACGCGCACCCGCTCCTGGTCGACGACGTCCCCGTGGACGTCACGGCCGAGATCGAAGGGCTGCGCTTCCGCTGGGTCGAGGGCGCCGACGGGTCGCTCGCCGTCGAGGGCGTCGAGCCCGACGACGCCGCGCCCCTCGGCGGGCACGTCCGCGTCTCGGCCCCGCGCGAGGCGGTCCTCGCCACCGCCCGGAGGATCGTCGCCACCGAGCTGCAGAACATCGGCCTCACGCTGGCCTCGCTCGACGTCGACCTCGTCGCGACGGGGCCACGCACGGTGTCGCTCCAGGCGTTCGCCCGCGTGCGCAAGGGACTGCTCTCGGCGAGCGTGCGCGCGACCGGCACCGCCGAGGTCGACGCGCGCATGGTGCTCACCGTCCGCGACCTCGAGCTGTCGAGCCGCAACCCCGTCGTCGCGGCGCTGCTCGTGGTGGCGCGCGGCGAGCTGGCGAAGGTCGAGGGGCGCCACGTCGACCTCGCGGCCGACCTGCCGCCGGGGGTGCGGGTGGCGGACGTGCGGGTGGAGGCGGGCGAGCAGCTCGCGGTGATGGCTCGCCTTCCCTGACCTCGGCCGCTCTTGTGGCGCTCCTCACACGCACGTAGCGTCGAGGCATGTGCCGGAACATCACGACCCTGCGGGGCCTCGAGCCGCCCGCGACCGACGAGGAGATCGAGGCGGCCGCGCGCCAGTTCGTCCGGAAGGTCACGGGCATCCAGCGCACGAGCGCCGCGACCGAGGAGCCGTTCGAGCGCGCGGTCGACGAGGTGACCGCGATCGTCGCGCGCCTGCTCGACGAGCTGCCCGAACGCCGCAACCCGCCGACGACGGTCCCGCCCCTGCGGCGCGAGGAGGTCCGGGCGCGCATCGCCGCCCGCGAGGCCGCAGAGCGCGAGCACGAGCGGGCGCACGAGCTCGGGATCGCGCACACCCACTGAAGGCCACGGCCAGGACGGGTGCGACGAGGTCCCGGCGGCGTCTAGGCTCGGAACCCGTGACCGACGCACCCGCCTCGCCCCCGCCCCAGGCCCACCGGCCCGAGCCTGTGAGCGCGACCATGCGCCGCGCCAAGGCGGACGCGCGGTCGGAGCACGTGACGATCGGGCAGGTCCGCGAGGACGCCGCCGGGCGCGTCACCATCGACTGCTCGTGCGGCATGCCGCTCACCAACGGTCCCGACTGGACCGTCGACGAGCACATCCGCCTGCACCGGGCCGAGGCGCGCTACCTCGCCCTCAGCGCCGTCGCCCCCGCGGGGATGCCACGGCTCATCGCGGTCGACGCCGACCGCCTGCCGCGCGTCGACTGAGGGGCCGGGCGCGAAGTTCTTAGAGCTCGTCCGGGTCGTCCCAGGACGTGCCCGACGACGCGCCGTCGATGGGCCGGCGCTCGTTCTCCGAGAGCGACTGCGGGGCCTTCGTCGCGTCTCCCCCGGTGAGCACGTCGCCGGACCCCTCTCCCTCGTCCTCGCGGCGCGGAGACAGCCGGGCGGACGCGATGTCGGACTGGTTGAGGTCGTCGCGGTGGTGTGCGTGGGTGCTCATGGCACGGGTCTACCAGGTCCGACCCCGCGATGCACGACCGTCCGCCTCCGGGCGGGTCGGTGCGTCGCACGGGCGGGGCGACCACCAGGGCGATCGTCGCTTGGCACACTATTACTGCGCTGATCGCGACGGGAGACCCCGGTCGAGACCGATCGCGTCACCGAGGGGTCTCCTGCGACGACAGCGAACAGGACCCCGTGACATCCTCAGGGACATGCAGACCTGGCCAGGCCACCCCTACCCCCTCGGCGCCACGTACGACGGCACGGGGACCAACTTCGCGCTCTTCTCCGAGATCGCCGAGCGCGTCGAGCTCTGCCTCTTCGACGACGACGGGACCGAGACCCGCGTCGACGTCGAGGAGATCGACGCGCACGTCTGGCACGTCTACCTCCCGGGCAAGGGCCCCGGCACGCGCTACGGCTACCGCGTGCACGGTCCCTACGACCCCGCGAACGGCCACCGCTGCAACCCGGCGAAGCTCCTGCTCGACCCGTACGCGAAGGCGATCGAGGGGCAGATCGACGGCGACGAGTCGCTGTTCTCCTACCGTTTCGCCGACGCGGACGAGGTCGCGCAGGCGGTCGAGCCCGCCGAGGGCGAGGAGGACGACGCACCCCCGCCCGCTCCCCCGCTCAACGACGACGACTCGGCCGGGCACACGATGATGTCGGTCGTCATCAACCCGTTCTTCGACTGGGGCCACGACCGCCCGCCGAACCGGGACTACCACGACAGCGTCATCTACGAGGCGCACGTCAAGGGCATGACGATGCTCCACCCGGACGTCCCCGACGAGCTGCGCGGCACCTACGCGGGCATGGCGCACCCGGCCGTCGTCGAGCACCTCGTGACGCTGGGCGTCACGGCGGTCGAGCTCATGCCGGTGCACCAGTTCGTCAACGACCCCACGCTCGTCGAGAAGGGGCTGTCGAACTACTGGGGTTACAACACCATCGGGTTCTTCGCGCCCCACAACGGGTACGCGGCCTACGGGACGCGCGGGCAGCAGGTCATGGAGTTCAAGACCATGGTCAAGGCTCTGCACGAGGCCGGCATCGAGGTCATCCTCGACGTGGTCTACAACCACACCGCGGAGGGCAACCACCTCGGCCCGACGCTGAGCTTCCGCGGCATCGACAACAAGGCCTACTACCGGCTCGTGGACGGCGACGAGGCGCACTACTTCGACACGACCGGCACGGGCAACTCGCTGCTCATGCGCTCGCCGCACGTGCTCCAGCTCATCATGGACTCGCTGCGGTACTGGGTGACCGAGATGCACGTGGACGGGTTCCGCTTCGACCTCGCGGCCACGCTCGCGCGCCAGTTCCACGAGGTCGACCGCCTCTCGGCGTTCTTCGACATCGTGCAGCAGGACCCGGTCATCTCCCAGGTCAAGCTCATCGCCGAGCCGTGGGACCTCGGCGACGGCGGCTACCAGGTGGGCGGCTTCCCGCCCCTGTGGACGGAGTGGAACGGGCGCTACCGCGACACGGTGCGCGACTTCTGGCGCGGCGAGCCCTCGACGCTGCCCGAGCTCGCGAGCCGGCTCACGGGCTCGTCCGACCTCTACGAGCACGGCGGGCGCAAGCCCATCGCGTCGATCAACTTCGTCACCGCGCACGACGGCTTCACGCTCAACGACCTCGTGTCGTACAACGAGAAGCACAACGAGGCGAACGGCGAGGACAACAACGACGGCGAGAGCCACAACCGGTCCTGGAACTGCGGGGTCGAGGGCCCGACGGACGACCCCGACGTGCGGTCGCTGCGGGCGCGCCAGCGCCGGAACTTCCTCGCCACGCTGCTGCTGTCGCAGGGCGTGCCCATGCTCGCGCACGGCGACGAGATCGCGCGCACCCAGCGCGGCAACAACAACGGCTACTGCCAGGACAACGAGATCACCTGGATGGACTGGGGCGGCGAGGAGGGCCTCGACGACGAGCGGGCCGCGCTCCTCGACTTCGCGCGCCGGGTCGTGTGGCTGCGCCGCGACCACCCCGTGCTGCACCGGCGCCGGTTCTTCGTGGGCCGGCAGGACGGCGCGGAGCCGGGCACGCCCGAGGGCCCCGACGACCTCCCGGACATCGAGTGGCTCGACATCACCGGCTCGCGCATGGACCAGCAGGACTGGGACCACGCCTACGCGCGCACCGTCATGGTGTTCCTCAACGGCGACGCGATCCCCGAGCAGGACCGGCGCGGCGAGCCGATCGTCGACGACTCGTTCCTGCTGCTGCTCAACGCGCACTCCGAGGATCTGGACTTCACGGTGCCGCCGGCGGCGTACGGGGAGAGCTGGGACGTCGTGCTGGACACCGACGGCACGGTCGACGTCGGCGACGTGCTGCAGCCCGGGGAGACCGTGTCCGTGACGGGCCGCAGCGTCATCGTCCTGACCCGCCCGCCGCTGCGATGACCGCCGTCTCCCCCGCCGGCGCGCCGGCCGCGCGGCCCCGCGTCCCGGTCTCGACGTACCGGCTCCAGCTCGGTCCCGACCTCACGTTCGACGACGCCGCGCGCCAGGTGCCGTACCTCGCGACCCTCGGCGTCACGCACCTCTACCTCTCGCCGGTGCTCCAGGCGGCGCCCGGGTCGACCCACGGGTACGACGTCGTCGACCACACGCGGATCAGCGACGAGCTCGGCGGGCGCGAGGGCCTCGGACGGCTCGCGGCCGCGGCCCGCGACGCGGGCCTGGGCATGGTGCTCGACGTCGTCCCGAACCACATGGCGGTCCCCACGCCCGCGTGGCACAACCGTGCGCTGTGGTCGGTCCTGGAGGAGGGCTCCGACTCCCCGTACGCCCGGTGGTTCGACGTCGACTGGTCGGCGGGCGAGGGCGCGGTCCTCATGCCCGTCCTCGGCGCGCGCCTCGGCGACGTGCTCGCGGCGGGCGAGCTCGTGCTGGACGAGGTCGAGGCGCCGGGCACGCCCGGGCCCCGGCGCGTGCTGCGCTACTACGACCACGTGTTCCCGGTGCGCGCCGGGACGGAGGACCTGCCGCTCGCGGAGCTCGTCGAGCGCCAGCACTACCGGCTGGCCTACTGGCGCGTGGGCGACGAGGAGCTCAACTACCGCCGGTTCTTCGACGTCGGGTCGCTCGTCGCGGTCCGGGTCGAGGACGAGGAGGTCTTCGACGCGACGCACGCGCTCGTGCTCGACCTCGTCACGTCCGGGGTCGTCGACGGCCTGCGCATCGACCACCCCGACGGCCTCGCGGACCCGGCGCAGTACCTCCAGCGCCTCGCGGACCGCACCGACGGCGCGTGGGTCGTCGTCGAGAAGATCCTCGCGGGCGAGGAGCAGGTGCCGCCCGACTGGGCGACGGTCGGGACGACCGGCTACGACGTCGCGTGGCGCCTGCAGCAGCTCTTCGTCGACCCGGGCGGCCGGTCGGGCCTCGACGCGGTGATGACGCGCCTCACGGGCGCGCCGCCCGGCGGCCTCGGCGCGCTCGTCGAGGAGGCGAAGCGCGAGGTCGTCGCCGGGCCGCTCTACGCGGAGGTGCACCGGCTCACGGACCTCGCGGCCGCCGTCTGCCACGACGACCCGCGCCTGCGCGACCACACGTGGCGCGGCCTGCACCAGTGCCTGCGCGAGCTGCTCGTCGCGTTCGACCGCTACCGGGCGTACGTGGTGCCGGGCACCCCGCCGCGGCACGAGGCGGTCCGGGCGGTCGAGGAGGCGGCCGAGCGCGCCCGCGCGCACCTCGACCCGCAGCGCGCGGAGACGCTCGCCGTCGTCGTGGACCTCGTGCTCGGACGCGAGGTCGGCAGCGCGGGACGACGGCGCGAGGCGCGCCGCGACGAGCTCGTCGTGCGCTTCCAGCAGGTGTGCGGGGCCGTGACGGCGAAGGGCGTCGAGGACACGGCGTTCTACCGCTGGACCGAGCTCGTGAGCCTGTGCGAGGTCGGGGGCGAGCCGGACCGGTTCAGCCTCGGCGTGCACGACTGGCACGCGTTCGCGCAGCGGTTCGCCGCGCTCACCCCGCACGCCCTCACGGCCGGGTCGACGCACGACACCAAGCGCGGCGAGGACACGCGCGCGGCCCTCGGCGTGCTGTCCGAGGACGCGGGCGCGTGGTCGCGGCTCGTCGACGAGGTGCGCGCGGCGACCGCCCCCTACCGCGGGGTCCTCGTCGACGGTCTCGCCGAGAACCTGCTGTGGCAGACCGTGGCCGGGACCTGGCTCCCCGACGCGACCACGCCGGACGACGCGCCCGACGGCACGTCCGAGGCCGCGATCTCTCCCGACCGGCTCGTCGACTACCTGCGCAAGGCGCTGCGGGAGGCGAAGGTCGCGACGTCGTGGACGAGCCCGGACGAGGCGTACGAGGAGGCCGTGGCCGAGCTCGCCCGCCGCGCGCTCGCCGACCCCGCCGTGACCGGGGCGTTCGCCCGGTGGGCGCGCGAGCACCGCGAGGAGCTGCGCGCCGCGAGCCTCGGGATCACGCTCACGCGGCTCACGGCCCCGGGCGTCGCGGACGTCTACCAGGGCGCCGAATCGTACGCGCCCACGCTCGTCGACCCGGACAACCGCCGCCCCGTGGACGTCGACGACCTCACCGAGCGCCTCGCGCGGCTCGACGGTGGCGCGCCCGCGCGCACGCTCGCGGACGAGAAGCTGCTCGTCACCGCGCGCGCCCTGCGCGTGCGCCGCGCCCTCGCCGCCGCGTTCGTCGGCGACGGCGCCGGGTACGCGCCCGTCGCGTCGTCGACGCCGTGCGCGCTCGCGTTCGCGCGTACGGCCCCGGCCGGCACCCCCACCGGCGACCCCGCGACCGCCGACGCGTCCGGTGGCGACCGGCAAGACGACGCGGCCGTCGCGCACGTCGTCACGGTGGCGACCCGGCTCGCCGGGACGGTCGACCGCCTCGGCGGGTGGCGCGACCACGTCGTCGCGCTCCCCGCGGGCACGGGCACGTGGGTCGACGTGCTCACCGGGCGCGAGCACCCGGCCGGGAGCGTCCGCGTCGCGGACCTGCTCGCCGACCTGCCGGTCGCGCTGCTCGTCGCGCCGGGCTCCGCCGCGAGCGCCGCGGCGACGGGCGAGGGCGCACCGTGACGGCGGGCGCACCGGCCCCGCCCCCGCGCGTCCCCGCACCCCAGGCCACGCCCCTCCTCGCCGTGCCGGGGCCGCGGCCCGTGGTGTGGGCGCCGACGGCGCGCAGCGTCGAGCTCCTGCTGCCGGAGCAGGGCTCGGGCACGTTCGAGGGCGCCGAGCGCCTCCCGCTGCGCCTCGTGGGCGCGCACGTGCCGGGCTGGTGGGGGTACGACCACGAGCTGCCGTGGGGCACGGACTACGGGTACTCCGTCGACGGCGGTCCGGGCCGCCCGGACCCGCGCAGCCCGTGGCAGCCGTACGGGGTGCACGGGCCGAGCCGCACGTTCGACCCGGCGTTCGCCTGGACGGACGCCGCGTGGCCGGGCCGCGACGTGCGCGGCGAGGTGCTCTACGAGCTGCACGTCGGGACGTTCACGCTGCAGGGCACGCTCGACGCGGCGATCGACCGGCTCGACCACCTGGTCGCGCTGGGCGTCGGCGCGGTCGAGCTCCTGCCGGTCGCGGCGTTCGGGGGCGAGCGCGGCTGGGGCTACGACGGCGTGCACCTGTACGCGGTGCACGAGCCGTACGGCGGTCCGCGCGCGCTCCAGCGGTTCGTGGACGCCGCGCACGCCCGGGGGCTCGCGGTGGTGCTCGACGTCGTCTACAACCACCTCGGCCCGTCGGGGAACTACCTGCCGGAGTTCGGCCCGTACTTCACGGACGCGCACACGACCCCGTGGGGCTCGGCCGTGAACCTCGATCGCCCGGGCAGCCGGGAGGTGCGCGAGTGGGTGATCGACAACGCCGAGCGGTGGTTCGTCGAGTTCCACGTGGACGCCCTGCGGCTCGACGCGGTGCACGCCCTCGTCGACGACTCCCCGACGCACCTCCTCGCGGAGCTCGCGCGGCGCGTGGACCGCGTGGAGCAGGAGCTCGGGCGGCCGCTGACGCTCGTCGCCGAGTCGGACGAGAACGACCCCGCGACCGTGACGGGCGTGGAGCAGGGCGGGCGCGGGATGCGGGCCCAGTGGGCGGACGACGTCCACCACGCCGTGCACGCGCTGCTCACCGGGGAGCGCCAGGGCTACTACGTCGACTTCGGCTCGGTCGCGGTGCTGCGCAAGGCGCTCACGGGCGTGTTCGTGCACGACGGCACGTTCTCGACGTTCCGCGGGCGCGACTGGGGCCACCCGGTCCCCGCCGGGACCGACGGCCACGCGTTCGTCGTGAGCTCGCAGAACCACGACCAGGTCGGCAACCGCGCGCACGGCGACCGGACGTCGGCGACGCTCGACGGCGGCGGTCTCGCGACGGCCGCGGCGCTCGTGCTCGTGTCGCCGTTCACGCCGATGCTGTTCATGGGCGAGGAGTGGGGCGCGTCCACCCCGTGGCAGTTCTTCACGGACCACGCCGAGCCGGAGCTCGCGGAGGCGGTCCGCACGGGCCGGGCGGCCGAGTTCGCCGACCACGGGTGGGGCGGCGGCGACCCCGTGCCCGACCCGCAGGCCCGCTCGACGCGGGACGCGAGCGTCCTCGACTGGTCCGAGCGGGAGCGCGGCGAGCACGCGCGCCTGCTCGCCTGGTACCGGGACCTCGTGGCGCTGCGGTCGCGGCCCGACGTGCGCTCGGGCGACCTCTCGCTCGTGCGCGTCCACGGCCCGGGCGGCCCGGACGACGACGCGGCGGGCGAGGAGCCGACGACGGGCGCCGCCCCGCACGGCGGGCCCGCGTTCGTCGTGGACCGGCGCACCGTCGCGGTCGCGGTGAACCTCGGGGACGCCCCGCGGCGCCTGCGGCTCGCGCTCGGTGGCACGCCGCGCGTGCTCACCGCCTGGGACCCGGCGACCCGGGCGGGCCGGCACCACGTCGACCTGCCCGCGCGTTCGGTCGCCGTCCTGGCGCGCGGGTGACTACGCTCGCGCCCATGGCGACGACGACGAAGACGAAGGCCACGCACGGCAGCGGCGCGGAGGGCGCCTGGGAGGTCCCGCCGGAGCAGGCGCTGCGGGTGCCGGAGGGCTTCGACCTCGCGGTGTTCGACCGAGCGTCGACCCCGGGGTTCACGGGCGACAAGGCCGCCGGGAAGGCCCTCGTCGCGCAGCACGCGGACGAGCTGTCCGAGCTGCAGGAGCGCCTCTTCGCCGAGGGCCGCTCGGGCGGGTCGCGGTCGGTGCTCCTCGTGCTGCAGGGCATGGACACCGCGGGCAAGGGCGGGATCGTGCGGCACGTCGTCGGGCTCGTCGACCCGCAGGGCGTCGCGCACCGGTCGTTCGGGGTGCCGACGCCCGAGGAGCGGCGGCACGACTACCTGTGGCGGATCCGTCGCGCCCTGCCCGAGCCCGGGTACATCGGCGTCTTCGACCGGTCGCACTACGAGGACGTGCTCGTCGCGCGCGTCGACGCGCTCGTGCCGCCCGAGGTCTGGGAGGCGCGCTACGACGAGATCAACCGGTTCGAGGCCGAGGTCGCCGCGGCGGGGACGACGATCGTCAAGGTCGCCCTGCTCGTCTCCTACGAGGAGCAGCGCGCGCGGCTCATGGAGCGGCTCGAGCGCCCGGACAAGTTCTGGAAGTACAACCCGAACGACGTCGACTCGCGCCAGAAGTGGCCTGCGTACCAGGAGGCGTACCAGGCCGTCCTCGACCGGACGAGCACCGACGTCGCGCCGTGGCACGTGGTCCCGGCCGACCGGAAGTGGTTCGCGCGCCTCGCGGTGAGCGAGCTCCTGCTCGACGCGCTGCGCGGCCTCGACCTCGGGTGGCCCCCGGCCGACTTCGACGTCGCGGTCGAGAAGGCGCGCCTCGCCGCGACGTGACGCTCAGGCCGCGCCGCGCGCGACCGTGCGGCCGTCCTCCGCGAGCGCGCCGAGGCGCGAGAGCGCGCGGTAGTACTTCTTGCGGTACCCGCCGCGCAGCATCTCCTCGGTGAACAGGCTCCGCTCCCCCGTGTACGCGTCGGTCCCGGCGAGGAGCACGGGCACGTCGCGGTCGTAGAGGCGGTCGACGAGCACGACGAGGCGCAGCGCCGCGGACTGCTCGGTGACGGGGTGCACGCCCGTGAGCGCGACGACCTCGACGCCGTCGAGCAGCGCCCGGTACCGGCTGGGGTGGACCTGCGACAGGTGCGCGAGCAGGTCGTCGAACACGTCGAGGGTCGCGCCGGGCCGGCCGGTGACGGCCGCCCGCACGTCGGCCTCGGGCAGCGGCGCGGAGTCCGTGACGACCGCGCGGTGCCGGTAGTCCTCGCCGTCGACGCGCAGCACCTCGAACCGGGCCGCGAGCGCCTGGATCTCGCGCAGGAAGTCCTCGGCGGCGAAGCGGCCCTCGCCGAGCGCCTCGGGGAGCGTGTTCGACGTCGCGGCCAGCGCCACGCCGCGGTCCGCGAGCTCGCGCAGGAGCCGGGACATGAGGACGGTGTCGCCCGGGTCGTCGAGCTCGAACTCGTCGATGCACACGAGCTTCTTGGTGGCGAGCGCGTCCACCGTCGCCCGGAAGCCGAGCGCGCCGACGAGGTTCGTGTACTCGACGAACGTGCCGTACGCGCTGACGTCGAGGCCCACGGCGTGCGCGAGGGACGTGAGCAGGTGGGTCTTGCCGACGCCGAACCCGCCGTCCATGTACACCGCGGGCGCGGTCTGCTTCCGGGCGCCGAACAGCCCCTTGCGCGCGGGCTTCACGACGGCGGTCGCGACCTCCTCGAGCCGCGCGACGGTGCGCGCCTGGCTGGGGTAGGCGGCGTTGGCGCGGTACGTCGAGAACCGCGCGTCGGCGAAGTGCCGCGGCGGCACGAGGTCGGCGAGGAGCCGGGCGGGAGGTACCGAGGGCCGGACGTCGGCGAGGGCGCGGACGGGCCCGCCGGGGGTCGGCGAGGAGGCCGACGCGCGGGCGGTGCCGGGGAGGGCTGCCGGGGCCGAGGAACCACCGGAGGCGGGCGCAGTCACGAGGATCCAGCCTACGCCTGCGGCTAGCCTGGCCGCTGTGACCTCGACCACCACCCCGCCCGGCGGGCCGGCCGCGCCCGGCGGGCGCACCGACCTCCCCGCGCTCGACGTGCTCCTGCCCGCCGCGGAGCACCTCCCGCCCGACCCGCGCGAGGACCGGCTCGCCGCGCTCTACGCCTACGGGACGCCGGTGCGCGGGGCGAGCGTCGTGCGCGCGAACATGGTCGCGAGCGTCGACGGGGCGGCGTGGGGCCCCGACGAGCGGTCGGGGTCGATCAACGACGACGCGGACTGGCGCGTGTTCCGCGTCCTGCGGGCGCTGGCGGACGTGGTGCTCGTCGGGGCGGGCACGGCGCGCGCCGAGGGCTACACCCCGCTCGGCCGGCCGCGCGGGCTGCGGCACCTGCACGACGCCCCGCTCGAGCTCGCCGTCGTCAGCCGCAGCGGCCGCGTGCCCCCGGCGCTCGCCGGGACGGACCGCCCGCCGTTCGTGCTGACCGGCCCGGCCGGGGCCGCCACCGCCCGGGGCGACGTGCCCGCTGACCGGGTGCTCGTCGTCGGGCAGGACGCGGCGGACGACGCGCTCGACCTCGCCGCGGGGCTCGCCGCGCTCGCCGGTCGCGGCCTCACGCGCGTGCTCACCGAGGGCGGCCCGTCGCTGCTGGCGGACCTCCTCGCCGCGGACCTCGTCGACGAGCTGTGCGTGACGACCACCCCGACGCTCGTGGGGCCCGGACCGGGCCGGATCGTCGGCGGCGCCCCGGCTCCCGGGACGACGACGGCGCTCCCCCGCGGGGCACGCCTCACCCACCTGCTGCACGCCCCCGAGGACCGGCCCGGGTCGCCCGCCGGTACGACCGCCGCGCGCTGGCTCCTCCCGCTAGGCTGACCCGCGTGACCGACACGATCCTCGTCCTGACCGAAGACACGCTCAACCCGGCCGACGTGCAGCACATCCTGTCGCTGCACGAGGACGAGCAGCTCGCCTACCGGGTGCTGGTCCCGGCGGACACCGAGCGCAACGTCATCTCGGGAATCATCGACCACCTCAGCGTGGGCGAGCTCAAGGAGGCGTGGGACGAGGTCCTGGGCCGCGAGCCCTCGCCCACGGCGGCGAAGGCGGAGGCGAGCGAGCAGCTCGAGCGCAGCGTGGCCGAGCTCCGCGCGGCGGGCCGGGAGGCGGACGGCGTCGTCGTCGACGACGACCCGCTGCCGGCGCTGCGCACGGCCGTCGCGTCCGGCGGGGCGCGCGAGATCGTCGTCGTGACCTACCCGCACGCGGTCGAGGACACGTTCCACACCGACTGGGCCTCCCGCGCGCGCGAGGAGCTGCACGTCCCCGTGCTGCACCTCTACTCGGGCACGAGCGAGCTGGGCTGATCCTCCGCGCGTCCGGCCGACGAGCGCGCCGGCCGGCCCGGCGGTCGGCGGACCCGCGGGGTCACGCCCCGCGGACGCGGTGCCCGGCGCGGCGGATCGTCGCGCGGGCGAGCTGGTCGGTCGAGTCGAGGTAGAGCGGGTCGGCGAGGAGGTCGTAGTCGACGGCGACCACGGACAGCTCCGTGCAGCCCAGCACGATCACCTGGGCCCCGCGCTCGACGAGCCGCCCCGCGACGGCGCGGAACGTCTCGATGTCGACCGGCCGCCCCGCCTTCACCTGCTCGTAGATGATCTGCGACACGAGCGCCTGGTCGCCGTCGTCGGGCACGAGCGCCTCGACCCCGTGGCGCGCGAACGCGTCCTGGTACACGCCCGACGCCGCGGTCCCCGCCGTCGCGAGCAGGCCCACCGCCCGCAGGTCGTCGACCCGCGCCCGCGCCGCGTCGACCGTCGTGTCGATGATGGACACGAACGGGACGCTGATCGCGTCGAGCACCTGCTGCGTGAAGTAGTGCGCGGTGTTGCACGGCATGACGAGGAAGTCCGCGCCGAAGCGCTCGAGCCGCTCCGCGTCCCGCGCGAGCACCGGGCCCGGGTCCGCGTCCGACCGCCCGAGGATGAAGTCCGTGCGGTCAGGGATCGTCGCGTGGTTGAGCACGACGGCGTCCACGTGGTCCTGGTCGCGCTCGGCCTCCGTGAGCGCGACGAGGAGCTGCAGGAAGTAGGCCGTGGCGAGCGGCCCGACACCTCCGAGCACTCCGACGAGGGGCTGGGCGTGGTCCTGGTCCGGTCGCGACGTCACCCGTGGATCCTACGGCGCCCGCGTCCCGGGGAGCGGGCCGCGCGGACCGTAGGATGGCGGACGCCCGCCGACCCGACAGAGAAACGGACGACCCTCCGCGATGACGTACGGCAACGCCGAGTTCCTCCCCATCGTCCTGGGGACCAACCTCAACACCTACAACATCGCGAGGTCGTTGCACGAGGCGTACGGCGTCCGCACGCTGGCCCTGGGCCGCTTCCCCCTGCGCGAGACGGCGGACTCCCGCATCGTCGACGTGCGCACCTACCGCGACTTCGACGACCCCGAGCGCATCGTCGCCGTCCTGCGCGAGCTCGCCGAGGAGTTCCCGGGCCGCAAGCGCCTGCTCATCGCGAACATCGAGTTCTACACGAACGTCGTCATCGCCCACCGGGCCGAGCTCGAGCACCTCTACGTCATCCCGCTCGTCGGCGAGGACCTGGCCGCGCGCCTCATGAACAAGACGGACTTCGCGCGCACGTGCGCGGAGCTCGGCGTGCCGCACCCGGAGACGGTGATCGCCACGGCGGCCGACGTCGACGACCCCGGCTTCGGCGAGGACCTGCCTTTCCCGTACCCGCTCATCCTCAAGCCGGCCGACACCGACACCTACCCGCGCCTGCGGTTCGAGGGCAAGAAGAAGGTGTACCTCGTCCAGGACGCGGCCGAGCTGCGCGACGTCGGCCGCCGCATCTACGCCGCCGGCTACACCGACGACCTCATCGTCCAGGAGTACCTCGCGGGCGACGAGTCGGTCATGCGCGTGGTCAACACGTACTCCGACCGCCACGGCCGCCTGCGGTTCCTGTCCGCGGCCCAGATCGTGCTCGGCGAGTACGACCCGAAGCTCGTCGGGAACTACAACGCCGTCGTGACGATGAAGGACGACCGGCTCACGGAGTCCGTCCGGCACCTGCTCGACAGCCTCGGCTACGTCGGCGCCGCGAACCTGGACGTCATGTACGACCGCCGCACCGGCACGAGCAAGATCCTCGAGGTCAACCTGCGCCAGGGCGCGGCGAGCTTCTACACCATGGCCGCGGGCGGCAACCTCGCGCGCTGCTACGTCGAGGACCTCGTGTACGGGCGCGAGCTGCCCGAGCAGGTCACGTCGGACGCGCGCCTGTGGGTCAACGTGCCCTACCCCGTCGTCCGGGCGCTCGTCCCGGTGTCGCTGCGCCACCGCGTGAAGAAGGCTCGTAAGCACGGCGTGTGGCACACCCTGCGGTACGCGCCCGACCGCAGCCTGCGCCGCCGCCTGGACGTGTGGCGCGTGGACCTGCGCCACACGCTCGACTACGTGAAGTTCGCGCGCTCGCGCCCGTCGGCGTAACCGCGGGAGGCGCGGCGCCGACCAGGTGGTCCTGGCCCGTCCGGCGTCGCGGACGCGCCGGGATCACCTGGTCGGCCGCCACGGACCGCCTGGTCGTCGGGCTCAGGCGCCCAGGGCGGACCGGACGGCCTCGACGAGGCGGCGCGCCGTCGCGACGCCCACCGTGGTCGGGAGGTTGACGACGCGCGCGACGAGGTCCTCCGTCGTCGCGAGCGCGTCGTCGCCCGGCGTGTACTCGTAGACCGCGGGGTCGTCCGGGCCCGGGAACAGCGCCGGCCGGTACCACTTCCCGACGTAGAACCCGGCGGCCGTGAGCTCGGCGAGCAGGCGGTCGGCGGTCGCGGCGTCGGGCGCGAAGAACGGGAACCGCACGAGCGGCGCGCGCTCCCCGATCCCGGCCGGGACCTCGACGACGCCCGACAGCCCGCGCACGTACTCCGCGACCGTGTCGGCGCGGCGCGCCTCGGTGTCGCCGCTGGACCGCAGCGCGTCGACCATGCGGTCCACGACCCACGCGGACGGGCGCTGTGGCGGGTGCGCGAGCCCGCCCCGGTTCTCCACGGGAGCGATCGCCGGCTCGTACGCCCCGACGGCCGTGAGCGCGCCGCGCACCTTGCCCGCCGCCGCGCCGGGGAGGCGGTTGAGCACGCGCACCTGGGTGCGGAAGCTGCGCGCGGCGAGGTCGAGCCGCGGCCCGACGACGGGCAGCGCGTCGAGCGCCGCCACCGTCGCCGCGCGCAGCGCCGGGTCGAGCGCGGGGCTGACCCACACCGCCCCGCCGAACCGCGTGGGCAGCAGCTTCTCGACGCCGAACGAGTGGAACGAGACGTCCGCGACGGGCGTGCCGTCGGCGTCGCGCGCGAGGCGCCCCACGCAGTGCGCGCTGTCCTCGACGAGCAGCGCCCCGACGGAGCGCGCGGCGTCGCGCAGGCGTCGCGCGGCCGGCTCGTCGACGATGCCGAACGTGTTCTGGAGCACGACCGCCCGCGTGTCCGGGCCGACGGCGAGCCGGTCGGGGTCGATCGCGACCGTCGCCGGGGACACCTCGGCGTAGACCGGCCGCAGCCCGGCGACGAGCACCGGGTCGACCGCCGTCGAGCACGTGAACACCTGCGTGACGACGTCGCCCGGTCCCCGGGCCTCGGCGAGCGCGCGGAACACGACCTCCATCCCGTAGCGGGCCTTGAAGACGAGGAACCAGTCGGCCGGGTCGGTGCCCGTCCGGTCGGCGAGCATCCTCGTCGCGGTCGCGTCCTGCGGGTGGCGGCTCATCGTTCTCCGTGTCGTCCGGCGTCAGGGGTCGGGGCCGACGCAGCGGCCCGCGCGCCTAGCCTGCCACGTCGGCGGGCCGCCCGGGCCGAGCCGCTCGTCACGCGCACGGGGACCGGCCGCGCGACGGGACGTGCGGGCGACAGGACGTGCGGGCCGGGACGCGCGACGGGACGTGCGGGCGACAGGACGTGCGGGCCGGGACGCGCGACGGCGGCCGCCGCGCCGGAGCGCGACGACCGCCGTCGGGACGTCGGGGAAAACGTCAGGCGTCGGACTCGGTGCGGTCGCCCGACCACTCGGTGTGGAAGACACCCGGCTTGTCGACGCGGCGGTAGGTGTGCGCGCCGAAGAAGTCGCGCTGCGCCTGGATCAGCGCGGCGGGCAGGCGCTCGGCCCGCACGCCGTCGTAGTAGGCGAGCGACGACGAGAACGCGGGCGTCGGCACGCCGTTGAGGGCGGCCTGCGCCACCACGCGACGCCACGCCGCGAGGCCGTTGCCGACCGCGCCGGTGAAGTACTCGTCGGCGAGGAGCAGCGGGAGCTGCGCGTCGCGCTCGTACGCCTCGGTGATGCGGTTGAGGAAGCGCGCGCGGATGATGCAGCCGCCGCGCCAGATGCGGGCCATCGCGCCGCGGTCGATGTCCCAGCCGTACTCGGCCGACGCGGCCGCGATCTGGTCGAAGCCCTGGGAGTACGCGACGACCTTCGACGCGTAGAGCGCGAGGCGCACGTCCTCGACGAACGCGTCGCGGTCCTGCACGTCCCACGCCGCGGCGTCGGCGGGCAGCGCGGCGCGACCGGCCTCGCGCTGCGGGACCGAGCCGGACAGCGCGCGCGCGAACGTCGCCTCGGCGATGCCCGTGATCGGCACGCCGAGGTCGAGGCCGTTCTGCACCGTCCAGCGGCCGGTGCCCTTCTGCTCCGCCTGGTCGAGCACGACGTCGACGAACGCCTTGCCGGTCTCCGCGTCGACGTGCTGGAGCACGTCCGCGGTGATCTCGATGAGGAACGACTCGAGGTCGCCCGTGTTCCACTGCGCGAAGATCTCGCCGATCTCCTGCGCGGACGCGCCGAGCCCCTGCTTGAGCAGGTCGTACGCCTCGGCGATGAGCTGCATGTCGGCGTACTCGATGCCGTTGTGCACCATCTTGACGAAGTGGCCGGCGCCGTCGGGCCCGACGTAGGTGCAGCACGGCACGCCGTCGACCTTCGCCGAGATGTCCTCGAGGATCGGGCCGAGGCTCTGGTACGACTCGCGCGTGCCGCCCGGCATGATCGACGGGCCGTTGAGCGCGCCCTCCTCGCCGCCCGAGACGCCGGTGCCCACGAAGTGCAGGCCCAGCGCCGCGAGCGCCTTCTCCCGGCGGATCGTGTCGGGGAAGTGCGCGTTGCCGGCGTCGACGACGATGTCGCCCTCCTCCAGCAGCGGCACGAGCTCGTCGATGACCGCGTCGGTCGCCGCGCCCGCCTTGACCATGATGACGACCTTGCGCGGGCGCTCGAGCGAGGCCACGAAGTCCGCCATCGACTCCGACGGCACGAAGTCGCCCTCGGTGCCCGCCTCGGCGATCAGGGACTCGGTCTTGGCGTACGAGCGGTTGTGCACCGCGACCGTGTAGCCGTGCCGGGCGAAGTTGCGGGCCAGGTTGCGACCCATGACGGCGAGTCCGGTCACACCGATCTGTGCGCGTGCTGACATCTGCTTCCCTGCTCCTCGAGGGTCGGTCCCGGCGCACGACGGCTGCGCGCGGGAGGGCGCGGAACCGGGCCGGGCGCGGGCGCGCGGCCGGGTGCACCGGGGATGGATACGCTGCCAGCCTAGTCCTCGGGCGCCGTCGCGCCGCGGCGGTGCCACGATCCGGTCACCCGCAGGGATCGTGACGAAGTCGGGGTCACGATTCGATGACACCCGCGCGGCGTGCGTCCGACCCGCCCCTCCCGCTCGTACTGTGCCGGGGTGACCACCCCTCACGGGACCGACGCTCCCCCGGAGTTCCGTGCCGTCCTCGACGCCCTCGGCGCGCGACGGCTGCGACCCGAGGTGACGCTGCGCGAAGTCCCCGCCCCGCGCCGGATCGCGCCGTGGTCGGTCGCGCTCACGGGCGAGGTCGAGGCGGCGCGCTCCGACGACCCCGAGCTCGCGTCGGGGCGCTTCATCGTCCTCTACGACCCGGCGGGCCAGGAGGCGTGGGAGGGCCGGTTCCGCGTCGTGACGCTCGTGCGCGCGACGCTGGAGCCGGAGATGGCGGCGGAGGACGTGCTCGCCGAGGTCGCGTGGACGTGGCTCGAGGACGCCCTGCACGACACGGGCGCCGTCGTGCGCGCGGAGGGCGGCACGGTCACGCGCGTGCTGTCGCAGAGCTTCGGGGCGCTGGCCGGCAAGCACAACGACGTCGAGCTCGAGATGCGCGCGTCGTGGACGCCCGTCGCGCCGGGCCCGGGCACGGCCGACCTCGGGGACCACCTCGCGGCGTGGGCGCAGCTCCTGTGCACGGCCGCCGGGCTGCCGCCGCTGCCCGAGGGCGTGACCCCCCTCGGTGCTCGACCCCCCGCGCGACGCAATACCGTGGGCTCATGAGCTCGACCGCAGCACCCGCTCCCCCTCCGCTCGACGCCGCACCCGGGGCGGAGCGCGCCCCGACCGTCGTCACCCCGCTGACGGAGCCGTCCGACGGCGTCGGCCCCGTCGTCGACACGCCCGCCGCGTTCGCGCGCGTCGTCGAGGCGTTCGCCGCCGCGAGCGGCCCCGTGGCCGCCGACGCCGAGCGCGCGTCCGGCTACCGGTACGGCCAGCGCACCTACCTCGTGCAGGTGCGCCGCGAGGGCGCGGGCACCGCGCTCGTCGACCCGGTCGCCGTGCCCGACCTGTCGCCGCTGCGCGAGGCGGTCGGGGACGCCGAGTGGGTCCTGCACGCCGCGTCCCAGGACCTGCCGGGGCTCGCGGAGCACGGCGTGGTCCCGGCGAGCGTGTTCGACACCGAGCTCGCCGCCCGCCTGCTGGGGATGGAGCGCGTCGGCCTCGCGGCGGTGGTCGCCGAGGTGCTCGGGCTCGGCCTCGCCAAGGAGCACTCGGCGGTGGACTGGTCGACGCGGCCCCTGCCCGAGGACTGGCTGCGGTACGCGGCGCTCGACGTCGAGGTGCTCGTCCCGCTGCGCCGCGCGCTCGGGGAGCGGCTCGACGAGGCGGGCAAGTCGGACTGGGCGGCGCAGGAGTTCGAGGCCGTCCGTACCGCGGGACCGCCGGCCCCTCGACCCGAGCCGTGGCGCCGGACGTCCGGCACGCACACGCTGCGCGACCCCCGGCGCCTGGCCGTGGTCCGCAGCCTGTGGGAGGCCCGCGACGCGACGGCCCGCGCCCGCGACATCGCCCCGGGGCGGGTCCTGCCCGACCGCGCGATCGTCGCGGCGGCGGAGGCGCTGCCGCGCACGGCCGGCCAGCTCGTGGAGCTGCCGCCGTTCGCGGGCAAGGGCACGCGCCGTCGGGCGGCGTACTGGCAGCGGGCCGTCGACGCCGCGCTCGCGCTGCCCGCGAGCGCGCTGCCGACCACGCGCGGGCCGCGCACGGACGCCCCGCCCCCGCCGCGCGCGTGGGCGGACCGCGACCCGGGCGCCGCGGCACGGCTCGACGCGGCGCGCGGCGTCGTGCAGGAGCTCGCCGAGCGGTACGCGCTGCCCGTCGAGAACGTGCTCCAGCCCGACGCCCTGCGGCGCCTGTGCTGGACGCCGCCGGAGCCCGCCGACGCGGCGGGGATCGCCGCGTTCCTGCGCGGCCGCGGGGCGCGCGAGTGGCAGGTGGGGCTCGTCGCGGAGCCGCTCGCGGACGCGTTCGAGCGCTCCGGCGAGCGGTAGCGGGAGGGTAGGGTCGTCCGCGTGCACGACGCGAACCTGACGATCCGGACAGTCACCGACCGAGCCTCCTGGGACGCCCGGGTGAACGAGCTCGGCGGCCACCCCCTGCAGCTGTGGGGCTGGGGCGAGGTCAAGGCCACGGGCGCCTGGACCCCGCACCGCGTGGAGGCGGTGGACGGCGACGGCCGCGTCCGCGGCCTGGCGCAGGTCCTCGTGCGGTCCCTCCCGGCGCAGTTCAAGGCGCTGTGCCACGTGCCCCGCGGGCCCGTGATCGCGCCGGCGGGAGACGGCTGGGGCGCCGGCCCGGGCGTGGGCGACGACGCGACGCGCGACGCCGTGACCCGTGCGGTCGTCGCGTGGTGCAAGACGACGGTGGGCGGCGTCGGCGTCACGATCGAGCCCGACTGGCCGGTCGGGACGCACCTCGCGCTGCCCGACGCCCGCCCCGCGGCGAACCCGATCCTCTACCCGGTGACGCTGATCCTCGACCTCACGAAGTCCGAGGACGAGCTGACGAAGGCCATGGGCAAGTCGACGCGGTACGACATCCGCAAGGCGGCGCGCACCGGGCTCGAGGTGCGGCGCGTGACGGACGAGGCCGAAGTGCGCCAGGTGCTCGACGTGTACCACGAGACCGCCGAGCGCGCGGGCTTCGCGCTGCACGACGACGAGTACTACCTCGCGATCCACCGCGAGCTCGGGGAGCACTCGGTGCTCGTCGCCGCGTTCTCCGAGGGCGCCCCGGTGTCGTTCGTGTGGTGCGTGTCGTCGGCGACGACGTCGTTCGAGCTCTACGGCGGCATCAACGACGCGGGCCGCAAGCTCCGCGCGAACGCGCCGGTGAAGTGGCACGCGATCACGCTCGCGCAGCAGGCCGGCCTGGTCCGGTACGACATGAACGGGCTGCTCAACGACGGGATCAGCGAGTTCAAGCGCAGCTTCGCCCAGCACGACGACGAGCTCGTGCACAGCGTCGACGTGCCGTTCTCGATGTGGTACTCCGCGTGGAACAAGGGCCTGCCGACCGCGAAGAAGGTCGTGCGCAAGCTCCGCGGGAGCCGCTGACGCGGGCTCCCGAGCACCCCGAACCCCGGAGAGACCCGGTATCGCGCGATGCGATACCGGGTCTCTTCATGTCGTAGCATCGGTCTCGTGCTTTCCCGATACCCGCGGTAGCGTGTATCGCACGTACGACCCCCGAGCGGTGCCGCTCCGGACACCGCCGTCCCGACCATCTGCATCGGATGGAGATGCCATGACCGTGGCCAACGAGGCCCCCTCTCCCACCTCGGCACCCACCCAGGCGGCTACCCAGCGCTCGCGCCGACGCCCCGTGCGCGACGTCGTCTTCGTCGAGGGCGTCCGCAGCCCGTTCGGCAAGGCACGCCCCGACGGGATCTACGCCGAGACCCGCGCGGACGACCTCGCCGTGAAGACGGTCCGCGAGCTCCTGCGCCGCCGCCCCGAGCTGCCCGTGGAGCGGATCGACGAGCTCGCGCTCGCCGCGACGACGCAGACCGGCGACCAGGGCCTCACCCTCGGCCGCAGCGTCGCCGTGCTGGCCGGGCTGCCCAAGTCGGTGCCCGGCTTCGCGATCGACCGCATGTGCGCGGGCGCGATGACCGCGGTCACGACCACCGCGGCGAGCGTCGCCGTGGGCGCGCAGGACGTCGTCGTCGCGGGCGGCGTCGAGCACATGGGCCACCACCCCATGGGCGAGGGGTCGGACCCGAACCCGCGCTTCGTCGCCGAGCGCCTCGTCGACTCCTCCGCGCTCGTCATGGGCGCGACGGCCGAGAACCTGCACGACCGGTACCCGCACCTCACCAAGGAGCGTGCCGACGCGTACGCCGTCGCGAGCCAGGCCAAGTACGCCAAGGCGCTGGCGAACGGCGACATCTCCCCCGACCTCGTGCCGGTCGCGACCCGGTCGACCGAGCTCGGGTGGGGCCTGGCCACGGCCGACGAGCTCCCCCGCCCCGGCACCACGGTCGACTCGATCCGCGACCTCAAGACCCCGTTCCGCCCCGGCGGGAAGGTCACCGCGGGCAACGCCTCGCCGCTGACCGACGGCGCGACGGCGTGCCTGCTCGCCGCGGGCGACGTCGCCGACGAGCTCGGGCTCCCGGCGCGCATGCGCCTCGTCGCGTACGCGTACGCGGGCGTCGACCCCGAGGTCATGGGCATCGGGCCGGTCCCCGCGACCGAGCGCGCGCTCGCGTCCGCGGGCCTGACGATCGACGACATCGGCCTGTTCGAGATCAACGAGGCGTTCGCGGTCCAGGTGCTCGCGTTCCTCGACCACTTCGGCATCGCGGACGACGACGAGCGCGTCAACCAGTACGGCGGCGCCATCGCCATGGGCCACCCGCTCGCGTCGTCGGGCGTGCGCCTCATGACGCAGCTCGCGCGCCAGTTCGAGCAGCACCCCGAGGTGCGCTACGGCCTGACGACCATGTGCGTCGGCCTCGGCATGGGCGGCACCGTCATCTGGGAGAACCCGCACCACGCCGACTACTCCGGCCACACCTTCGAGACCGCGGAGAACTGACGATGAGCGCACCGACCGACACCACCACCACCTCCGCGGACGCGACGAAGGACGCCGCGCGCGGGGAGCGCGTCACGCACTCGCTCGTGCGCGACGTCGCGCTCCCCGGCGGGACGGGCACGCTCGCCCTCGTCACGCTCGACAACGGGCTCGACCACACCAAGCCGACGACGCTCGGCCCCGAGGGCCTCGCGGAGCTGCACGCGGCCCTCGAGACGCTGCGGCGCCGGGCCGCGGACGGCGAGATCGTCGCCGTCGCGATCACGGGCAAGCCGTACTTCCTCGCCGCGGGCGCGGACCTCACGCAGGCCGCGGCCGTCCAGGTGCGCGACGACGCGCTCGCCCTCGGGCGCGCCGGCCACGCCGCGTACACGCTGCTCCAGGACATGGGCGTGCCGACGTTCGCGTTCGTCAACGGCGTCGCGCTCGGCGGCGGCCTCGAGGTCGCGCTGAACTGCACGTACCGCACCGTCGCGTCCGACGCCGGCGCGCTCGCACTGCCCGAGGTCGGCCTGGGCCTGGTCCCCGGCTGGGGCGGCGCGTACCTCGTGCCGCGCCTGCTCGGCGTCGAGGAGGCGATGGACGTCATCCTCGCTCGCCCGGCCGCGAACAAGCCGTTCAAGGCGAAGGAGGCGTACGAGATCGGGCTCGTCGACGCGCTCTTCGAGGCGCCCGACTTCCTCGAGTCGTCGCTGCGCTGGGCCGAGGCCGTGCTGCGCGGCGAGATCGTCGTCGAGCGGCGCGAGCTCGACCCGCAGCCCGTGTGGGACGCCGTCATCGCCGGGACGCGTCAGCGCCTCGACGCCGTGGTCGCGGGCTCGCGCCCCGCCCCGTACCGCGCGCTCGACCTCGTGGCCGCCGCCCGCACCGCGTCGCGCGAGGAGGCGTTCGCCGCCGAGGACGACGCCCTCGCGGACCTCATCATGAGCGACGAGATGCGCGCGAGCGTCTACGCGTTCCAGCTCGTCTCGAAGGGCAAGCGGCCCCAGGGCGCGCCCGACGCGAAGCTCGCCCGCCCCGTCACCCGCGTCGGGATCGTGGGCGCGGGGCTCATGGCCGCGCAGATCGCGCTGCTGTTCGCGCAGCGCCTCCAGGTGCCGGTCGTCATGCGCGACCTCGACCAGGAGCGCGTCGACAAGGGCCTCGGCTACGTCCGCTCCACCGTCGAGAAGCTCGTACGCTCGGGCCGCATGTCCGCGGACACCGGCGCGCGCATCGTCGGCTCCGTGCACGGCACGACCGAGCTCGGCGACTTCGCGGGCTGCGACGTCGTGATCGAGGCAGTCACGGAGATCCTCGGGCTCAAGAAGAAGGTCTTCGCCGAGCTCGAGGGCGTCCTGTCGCCCGAGGCCGTGCTGCTGACCAACACGTCCGCGCTGTCGATCACCGAGATGGCGGCCGACCTGCAGCACCCCGAGCGCGTCGTCGGGATGCACTTCTTCAACCCCGTCGCCCAGATGCCGCTCGTCGAGATCATCCAGGCGGCGAAGACCGACGACGCGGCCCTCGCGACGGCGTTCGCCATGACGAAGAAGCTCCGCAAGACGGCCGTGCTCGTCGCCGACCGCCCCGGGTTCGTCGTCAACCGCCTGCTCATCCTGCTCATGGGCAAGATCGTCGAGGCGGTCGAGAACGGCACGTCGGTCGAGGTCGCGGACCGCGCCGTCGCACCGCTCGGCCTGCCGATGCCGCCGTTCGCGCTGTTCGACCTCGTCGGCCCGGCCGTCGGCCTGCACGTCCTCACGTCGCTGCGCGAGGACCTGGGCGACCGGTTCCCCGAGTCCCCCGGCCTGCAGCGCATCGTGGACGAGCAGATCCCCGTCGTCCTCGACGCGCCGAAGGGCCTGCCCAAGCCTGTCGACCCGGCGATCCAGCGGGTCTTCGGCACGGGTGCGGCGGGCGGCGACGGAGCACTGGACGAGGCGGGCGTCCTCGACTCCGTGCTCACGGCGCTCACGCAGGAGATCGGGCTCATGCTCGACGAGGGCGTGGTCGCGAGCCCGTCGCAGATCGACCTGTGCATGATCCTCGGCGCGGGGTGGGGCTTCCACCTGGGCGGCATCACGCCGTACCTCGACCGCACGGGCTACAGCGAGAAGGTCCTGGGCCGCCGCTTCCTGCCCGACGGCGTCGCCAACGTCCCGGCGACATCGCGCGTCTGACGAAACCCCTCCCCCTCCGCCGAGCAGGTGGTTGTGGCCCGTCCTGAGTACAGGACGGGCCACGACCGCCTGCTCGGCGGCCGCCGGAGGGGGTGGGTCAGTCCTCTCCGTTCATGAGCAGGAGCTCGAACGCCACGGCGTGCTCCACGCCCATCCGCTCGCCCGTCGGGGCGCTCATCGACGCGAGGAACGCCGCCGGGTCGAAGTCCTCCCAGCCGAGGCCGTCGAGGTAGGCGGCGTGCGCGCGCAGGGACGCCACGCCCGCGTCGAAGGTCGCGCTGACGTCCACGCCGTGCCGGGCGTCGGGCGACGCGGCGACCCACACCTGGCGCACGCCGCCCCACGGCTCGATCCCGTCCGACTCGACCTGCTCGCGGAACACCCACCGGTTCCCCGCGTCGCGCACGGCGTCCACGACGGCCCGCCCCGTCGCGACGTGGTCCGCCTGGTTGAGCATCCCGCCCGGGAACGTCTCGCGGTAGTTCCCGGTGATCACGACGTCGGGCCGGTGACGGCGGATCGCCCCCGCGATCGCGCGCCGCAGCGTGAGGCCGTACTCGAGCACGCCGTCGGGCAGCCCGAGGAACTCGACCTCGTCGACGCCGACGATGCGTGCGGACTCGACCTCCTCCGCCTCCCGCACGCGGCGCGCCTCGTCCGGGTCCATGCCGTCGATCCCCGCCTCGCCGCTCGTGACCATGCAGTACACGACCCGCTTGCCCTGCGCGGTCCACCGCGCGACGGCGGCGGCCGCGCCGAACTCCATGTCGTCCGGGTGCGCGACGACCGCGAGCGCCGTCGACCAGTCCTCTCGCAGCGGGGTGAGCGCGGGCAAGGTGTCGATCTCGGTCATGACGCCACGCTATGCCCCGTCCCGGTGCCGAGCGCGACGACGGCGCAGGCCCGGGCCGCGTCAGTGCTCGGCGGGCGCGTCCTCGGTCGCGTGACCGAGCGCGCCGGCGGGAGGGACCTCGTCGGTGGGCGCTCCCGCGACGGGCGCGTCCTCGACCGACGTCACGGCCGGGTCGACGAACAGCCGGGCGCGCTCGGCGTCGACCACCGCGCGCGCGAGCGACGCCTCGGACACGTCGACCGCGCCCGCGACCTCCTCGGCGAGCGCGCTGCGGCGCGCATAGGCGTCGAACAGCCGGGCCTTGGTGCCGAGAAGGCGCACGAGGTGCTCGTCGACGCTGTCGACGGTGAGCAGGCGGTGCACCTGGACGGTCTCGACCTGCCCCATGCGGTGGGCGCGCGCGACGGCCTGCGCCTCGGTCGTGGGCTTGGTCTGCGGCTCGCACAGGACCACGACGGACGCCGCCTGGAGGTTGAGACCCACTCCCCGACGTCGATCTGGCTGACGAGCACGCGCGGGTCCTCGGCCGCGGTGAAGTCGTCGACGATCGTCTGTCGCGTGCGGGCGGGCACGGAGCCGGTGAGGGGCGGGAGCGCGAGGTCGCCGAGGGCGCGCACGACCACGTCCACGACGTCCCGGAAGTACGAGAACACCACGACCTTGCGCCCGTTCTCGGCCGCCTCGCGCGCGATCTCGACGAGCCGGCGCAGCTTCGCCGAGTCCTCGGGGTGCTCGACGGCGAACGCCGCCCGCCGCATGGCCATGAACGACCCCGCCGCGACCGCCTCCCGGTACGCGGCGCCGTCGACCGGGCCGAGCCGCTCCCACTCGTCGACCTGCACGAGCTCGGGCAGCTCCTCGAGCACGTCTTCGGCGTTGCGGCGCAGGTACGCGGGCGCGACAGCGTGCCGGAACGCGTCGGGGCCCGCGGCGCCGTGCGCGGCGTCGAGGCGTGCCGCGAGCTCGGGCTGGAGGTAGCCCAGCAGGGTGCGGAACTCCTCGACCCGGTTCTCCATGGGCGTGCCCGTGAGCAGCAGCACGTGCTCGGTCGTCCGCGCGAGGGCCGCGACGGCCACGGACCGCTTCGCGAGCGGGTTCTTCACGTAGTGCGCCTCGTCCACGACGAGCACGGCCGGCGCCGCCGCCGCGAACGCCTCGGTCCCCGCGCGCCGCAGGCCCGCGAAGGTCACGACGGCGACGCCGCCCGCAGCGCGCCACGCGGCGGCTGCCTCCTCCCGGTCCTCGCCATGGACGGCGTGCACCGGGAGGCTCGCGTGCGCGCGCAGCTCGCGCACCCAGTTCTCCAGCACGCTCGCCGGGCACACGACGAGCGCGTGGGTCGCGCCGCGGGCGACCAGGTGCGCGACGACGGCGACGGCCTGCACCGTCTTGCCCAGGCCCATCTCGTCGCCCAGGACGACGCGGCGCTGGGCGAGCGCGAAGCGGGCCCCGAACGCCTGGTACCCGCGAAGCGAGACGGTCAGCAGCGACTCGTCGAGCGCCTGCGTCTGCACGCGGTCGACCAGCTCGGCAGGCAGGTGCCCGGCCGCGGCGGCGACGTCGCGGCCCGTGGGGGCGACGCCGTCGAGCAGCGCGTAGTACCCCGCGGACCGGCGCCGGAAGTCCTCCCAGACGTCGTACGGGCGCGCGGGCTCGGCGAGCAGCCCGACGACGCGCCGCGCCTCCTCGGCGAGCCCGTTGGCCCGCGCCCGCTCGGCGACCGCAGCGAGCACCGTGACCGCCGCGGACGCCCGACGCCGCCGCTCGCCCCACGCGAGCAGGCGGCGCGGCCCGCTCGCGGCGACCAGCGCGTCGGCGCGCACGCGCTCGTGCTCCGCGAGCGCGGCCCGCACCTGGTCGCCGTAGCGGGCGACGGCGGCGTCGGCCTGGTCGAGCGTGTGCAGCGCCTGGACGAGCGCGGTCGCGACCGGGTCCGTCGGCGTGAGGTCGATCCGGAAGCGCAGGCTCTCACGCACGGCGCGCGCCACCTGCTCGGCGGCGGCGAGCAGGTGCGTCGCCGTCTGCGGGCCGATCTCGGGCAGCTTCTCCAGCCCGTCGCGCCCGAGCCGCGCGACCTCGCCCACCGTCCGCACGCCCGCGTCCGCGAGCGCCCCGAGCCGTAAGCGCTCGCGCGTGACGTCGCGCAGCGACGCGACGTCGACGGTGTCGAGGCGCGCCAGGACCTTCTCCTCGCGGCTGTCGCCGAACGCGGCGCGCACCTGGTCACGCGCCGTCCCGGGCGCGGCGGAGAGGGTCGCGAGCAGCGCGGCGAGGGCGTCCGCGTCCGCGACGACCGCCCGCGCGGTGGCGACGTCGGGCAGCGCCGCGCGCGGCGCGGTCACGCGTGCCAACGAGCGAGGCACTCGGCGACGTACGTCACGTCGTGCGTCGAGCCGTCGGCGATCGACATCGTCAGCTCGTACACGTCGTCGTGGGGGGCACGCAGCGCGACACCGTTCATGCCGTAGAACACGACGACGGCGACGAGACCGAGCCGCTTGTTGCCGTCGACGAGCGCGTGGTTCTGGACGACGGAGAGCATCAGCGCGGCCGCCTTCAGGTCGAGCGACGGGTACGCCTCCTCACCGAACATCGAGGCGCGAGGACGATGCACGGCCGAGTCGAGCGCACCCCAGTCGCGGACGACCGGCTCCGCCCGGAGCAGCGCGCGCGCCGCCGCGAGCAGGTCCCCGACCTCGAGGTACTCGACCTCTCGCGACGCGACCACCTCAGGCGAGCTTGTCGAGCACGGGTCCGTACTCGCGGATCGCGTCCGCGATCAGTCGATCACGGAGGGCGTCGCGCTCCGCGCCGTACCGTCGTACGGCCTCACGGACGATCTCGTTCTGCGAGCGCCCCTCGCGCTCCGCGGCCGCCTCGAGGACTCGCTTCTCGTCCTCGGTGAACCGCACGACCATCTGGTTGCCGCTCATCCCGCACCTCCCGACGTGGTATCACCACAGTATCGCTCCCGGCCGCAGGCACGCTCCGGCGCCCTCACGACGACCTGCCGGCCTCCGCCGTCCAGCGCTCCATCCGGGACTGCGCCGCGTCGAGGAACGCCGTCTTGTCGCGCGTTTAGTCGTCGTAGTCGTCGGCGTCCGCGTGGCGCGCGGCGAGGTCGCGCTTCGTCGCCTCGTACGCCGTGGCCTCGGCGGGGACGGCGCGCAGCCAGTCGCGGAACGCGACGACGTACGCGGCGAACGGCGAGTCGAGGCGGCGGACGTGGAGGATCACGGGCGGCTCGCCCTCGTCGCCGGGGCGGGTGAGCAGGCGCTTGGCGTAGAGCTCGGGGGCGGGGTCGGCGCCCGGACGCGGGACGTCACGGTACACGCCGGGCGAGTCGGGGCGCGCCCCGCGCTCGATCGAGAACCCGAGCGGCCCGAGCGCGGCGTTGAGCTCCGCCTCGGAGGGCAGCGGCGCGACGCGCACCTGGAGGTCGATGATCGGCTTCGCCGCGAGCCCGGGGACCGCCGTCGACCCGATGTGCTCGACCACGACCGGGCTCGTGCCGTCGGGGCTCGCGAGGTCGGCGAGCGCGGCGGCGACGCGTTCCGTCCACCGCCTCCCGGCGTCGGTCCATCGGGGGTCGTGGGCGTCGACGGTCGCTGCAGGCACCCGCGCACCATACGACCCGACCCCGCCCCGGGGGGGCGCGCACCCGCCGAAAGGTGAGAAGTGGCCCCGGGAGCACGGCGGTCCGGGGCCACTTCTCACGTCTCGGCGAGCGGGCGCTCGTCGGCGGGTCGGGTCAGTACGTCGTCAGGCCGTGGGCGCGGAACTGGTCGCGCACGCGCTCGGTGAGCTCGGCCGACGGCGCGGGCGTGTCGTCGAGCTCGTAGGTGCGCCCGAGCGCGTCCCACTTGTCGCGGCCCATCTGGTGGAAGGGCAGCACCTCGACGCGCGTCACCGTGCCGGGGCGGATCGCGTTGAGCGACGCCGCGTACGCGGCGACCTTCTCGACGTTGTCCGGGTCGTCGGTGAGGCCCGGGACGAGCACGAAGCGCACCCAGACCTCGGGCGCGTGGCCGGTGAGCCCGCGCTCGGCGATCCGCCGCCCGAACCGCAGGGTCGGCTCGAGGTCGCGGCTCGTGACCTTCGTGTAGGTGTCCGGGTCGCCGGACTTCACGTCGAGCAGCACGAGGTCGGTGTCGTCGAGCATCGCGTCGGTCGCGTTCGCGCCGAGGAAGCCGGACGTGTCGAGCGCGGTGTGCACGCCCATCGCCTTCGCACCGCGCAGGACGCGCGCCGCGAACGCGGGCTGCATGAGCACCTCGCCGCCCGAGAGCGTGAGCCCCCCATGCGTGGCCCGGAAGACGGGCAGGTAGCGCCGGACGCGCCCGAGGAGCTCGTCCGCCGTGACGGGCCTGCCGTCCTTCATGGCGAACGTGTCGGGGTTGTGGCAGTACAGGCACCGCAGCGGGCACCCGTTGAGGAACACGGTGAGCCGGGTCCCCGGCCCGTCCACGGCGGTGACGAGCTCCCAGGAGTGGACCGAGCCGAGCTCGCCCGCGCGCATCGCCGCGAGCTTGTCGGCCCGGTCCACGTCCGCGACCGTCAGCCCGTCCAGGCCCGCGCCGGCCCGGCGCGCGTGGCCCACGGGCGTGCCCGACGCCGCGGGCTCGGCCGCGGCGGTCGGGACGCCCGGGACGTCGAGGCGCGTGGCGTCGTCGGGCAGGGTGCCCCCGGCGACGCCGCACCCGCGCGACGGGCGGACGGCGGGGCCGGGAAGGGTGACGGTCATGGCTGGCTCCTCAGCGCTCGTCAGAGCGCGCCGTGGAAGGTGCGCGAGAGCACGTCCAGCTGCTGCTCGCGCGTGAGGCGGACGAAGTTCACCGCGTACCCGGACACGCGGATCGTCAGCTGCGGGTAGTTCTCCGGGTGGTCCATGGCGTCCAGGAGCGTCTCGCGGTTCAGCACGTTGACGTTCATGTGGTACCCCTCGGACCCGATGTAGGCGTCCAGGAGGCCGGCGAGGTTGGTGACCTGCTCCTCCTTGGTGCGCCCGAGGCCGCTCGGCACGACCGTGTTGGTCAGCGAGATGCCGTCCTGCGCCTCGTCGTACGGCAGCTTGGCCACCGACAGCGCCGAGGCGAGCATGCCGTGCGTGTCGCGCCCGTTCATCGGGTTGGCACCCGGGGCGAACGGCTCGCCGGCGCGGCGGCCGTCAGGCGTGTTGCCCGTCGCCTTCCCGTACACGACGTTCGACGTGATCGTCAGGACCGACTGCGTGGGCACCGCGTCACGGTACGTCGGGTGCGTGCGGACCTTCGCCATGAACCGCTCGACGAGGTCGACGGCGATCGCGTCGGCCCGGTCGTCGTCGTTGCCGAACGTCGGGTACTCGCCCTCGGTGACGTAGTCGACGACGAGGCCGCGCTCGTCGCGGACGACGGAGACCTTCGCGTGCTTGATCGCCGACAGCGAGTCCGCCGCGACGGACAGGCCCGCGATGCCGCACGCCATGGTCCGCAGCACGTCCTTGTCGTGCAGCGCCATCTCGATGCGCTCGTACGCGTACTTGTCGTGCGACCAGTGGATGCAGTTGAGCGCCTCGACGTACGTCGCGGCCAGCCAGTCCATCGTCGCGTCGAACTTCGCCATGACGTCGTCGAAGTCGAGCACGTCGCCCTCGACGGGCGCCGCCACGGGCGAGACCTGCTTGCCGGAGATCTCGTCGCGGCCGCCGTTGATCGCGTAGAGCAGCGTCTTGGCGAGGTTCACGCGCGCACCGAAGAACTGCATCTGCTTGCCGACCCGCATCGGGGACACGCAGCACGCGATCGCCGCGTCGTCGCCCCAGTGCTGGCGGATGAGCTCGTCCGACTCGTACTGCACGGCCGAGGTGTCGATCGAGACCTGCGCGCAGTAGTCCTTGAAGCCCTGCGGCAGGTCCGGGCTCCAGAAGACCGTCATGTTCGGCTCGGGGGCAGGCCCGAGGTTGTAGAGCGTCTGGAGGAACCGGAACGAGTTCTTCGTGACGAGCGGGCGCCCGTCCTCGCCCATGCCGCCGATCGTCTCGGTGACCCACGTCGGGTCGCCGGAGAACAGGGCGTCGTACTCGGGTGTGCGCAGGAACCGCACGATGCGGAGCTTGATGACGAAGTCGTCGATGATCTCCTGCGCCTCGGACTCCGTGATGCGGCCGGCCTCGAGGTCGCGGTCGATGAACACGTCGAGGAACGTCGACGTGCGGCCGAGGGACATCGCGGCGCCGTTCTGCTCCTTCACCGCGGCGAGGTAGGCGAAGTAGAGCCACTGCACGGCCTCGCGGGCCGTCGTCGCCGGGCCGGAGATGTCGTAGCCGTACGAGGCCGCCATCTCCTTGAGCTCGCCCAGCGCGCGGATCTGCTCCGCGTGCTCCTCGCGCTCGCGCACGACCTTCTCGCTGAAGGGCTGCGTGTCGAGCCCGAGCTTGTCGAGCTTCTTCGCGGCGATCAGCGCGTCGACGCCGTAGAGCGCGACGCGGCGGTAGTCGCCGATGATCCGGCCGCGGCCGTAGGCGTCGGGCAGGCCCGTGATGATGTGCGAGCTGCGGGCCGCGCGCACGTTCGGCGGGTAGACGTCGAACACGCCCTGGTTGTGCGTCTTGCGGTACTCGGTGAAGACCTTCCGCAGGGTCTCGTCGACCTCGTAGCCGTACGTCTCCAGCGCGCCCTCGACCATGCGCCAGCCGCCGTTCGGCATGATCGCGCGCTTGAGCGGGGCGTCGGTCTGCAGACCGACGATCACCTCGTGCGCCTTGTCGATGTAGCCCGGCGCGTGCGCCGTGATGCCGGCGGGCGTGTGGGTGTCCACGTCGTAGATCCCCATCTCCCGCTCCTCCGGGAACATGGCGGACAGCGTGCTCCAGATGCCCGTCGTGCGCTCCGTGGGGCCGACGAGGAACGACGCGTCGCCCGTGTACGGGCGGTAGTTGCGCTGGATGAAGTCGCGCACGTCGACCGTGTCGCGCCACGGGCCGTCGGTGAAGCCCTCCCACGCAGGGACGTGCGCGGTGTCGCGCTGCGGGTCGACGGCGCCCGCCCCCGTCGCGCGGCCGCCGCTCGTCGTGCCGGTTGCCTCGGAAACGCTGGTCATCTGGACCTCCCTCGTGCCTGACGCGCGGGTCCGCGCGCCGGCCGGACCCGCCGGCCTCGCGAGGTCCCGGGTGGGGCCCTCGGCCGAGGTTCCGACGGGCTCCTTCGCCACCTCCAGGCTAGGTTCCCGGAGCCCGCCGCGGAGGCGTTCGGGACCGCCCGGGGACCTAGGTCCCGAGGCGGGCGGGACCCGGCAGGAACGGCCGGATTCCGCGGTTCCTCGCCCCCGCGGCACCCTTTCCGAGGGGGTCTTGTGATGACCTTCACAAGCCCTCCGGCCCTCCCCCTGGGGACCCCGCGCCGCCGTCGTGACGCACGACACGGGCGCGCGTCACACGCTCGCCGGACGTGCCGCGCGCATCCGTGTGAGACTGCCCGGGTGAAACGCACCGTAGGGGTCGAGGAAGAGTTCCTGCTCGTCGGCGACGACGGGCAGCCCGTCGCCCGCGCGGCCGAGGCCCTCGAGGCCTCCGGCACCGACGACAAGGGCGGGGGCACCGGCTCGCTGGAGTCGGAGTTCATGGAGGAGCAGCTCGAGACGGCGACGCACCCGCGCCGCGAGATCGACGAGCTCGCGACCGAGATCCGCGAGGGCCGGCGTCGCGCCCAGGAGGCCGCGGACCGCGTCGGGGCCCGCGTCGCCGCGCTCTCGACGTCTCCCCTGCCGTTCGAGGGCACGACCGTGTCGCGCCTGCGCTACCTCGAGGCGCGCGCCGCGTTCGGCCTCACGGCGCGCGAGCAGCTGACGAGCGGCTGTCACGTGCACGTCGCCGTCGCGGACGACACCGAGGGCGTCGCTGTGCTCGACCGGATCGGGCCGTGGCTCGCGACGCTCCTCGCGCTGAGCACGAACTCGCCCTTCTGGCAGGGCCAGGACAGCGGGTACGCGAGCTTCCGGTCGCAGGTCTGGTCGCGCTGGCCCACCTCCGGCCCGACGCGCGCGTTCGGCTCGCCCGAGGCGTACCGCGCGGCGGTCGACGGCCTCGTCGCGACCGGGACGATCCTCGACGAGAACATGGTCTACTTCGATGCCCGCCTGTCGTCGCGCTACCCCACGGTCGAGATCCGCGTCGCGGACGTGTGCCTCGACCCGGACACCGCGACGCTGCTCGCGGCGCTCGCCCGCGGTCTCGTCGAGACGGCGGCCCGGGAGTCCGCCGACGGCGCGCCCGCGCCCGAGCTGCGGCCCGAGATCCTGCGCACCGCGTCCTGGCGCGCCGGCCGCTCGGGCCTCGAGGAGGACCTCGTCTCGCCCCTCACCTGGCGCCCGGCCCCCGCGCACGACGTCGTGGGCCAGCTCGTCGCGCACGTGCGCGACGCGCTCGTCGACGCCGGGGACCTGGACGCGGTGACCGAGCTGCTCGGGCGCCTGTGGTCCGGGGGCAACGGCGCCGCCCGGCAGCGCGCGTGGCACGCGGCGTCCGGCGGCGACCTGCGCGCCGTCGTCGAGCAGGCGGTCGAGGTCACCCACTCCTGACCGACGCGACGGCCCGCGGCGCACCTGCGCCGCGGGCCGTCCGCGTGTCCGGAGCCGCGCACCCGGGGGCCGGGTGCGCGGCAGGGGTCGTCAGCCGCGTGCGAGCGCCGCGAGCGCGTCCAGCACGTCGCGCGCGACGTCTGCCCCGGTGAGGCGGTACGCGGACACGACCTGATCGCGCGTGGCGTGGTCGAGGAACTGCGCCGGGAGGCCGATCGGGTGCACGGGCGTGCGCACGCCCGACTCCAGCGCCCGCTGGGCCAGCAGCGCGCCGACCCCGCCGTCCGCGACGCCGTCCTCCACCGTCACGACGAGGTCGTGCTCCCCGGCGAGCTTGACGAGCGCGCTCGGCATCGGGAGCACCCACGTGGGCGACGCGACCGTGACGTCGACGCCGTGCGCGGTGAGCGACTCCCCGGCGTCGAGCGCGACGCGGGCCATCGAGCCCAGGCCGACGAGCAGGACGCGGCGCGGACCACCCGGCGCCGCCGCGGCGGGAGCGGCCTCGTCGCCCGCGCCCGCAGGCACCGCGAGCAGGTCCACGCCGTCGACGGACTCGACGGCGGGCAGGGCGTCCGAGAGCGCGCCCTTCGGGTACCGCACGACCGTCGGGGCGTCGTCGACGTCCACGGCCTCGCGCAGCGCGGTCCGCAGGGTCTCCTCGTCGCGCGGCGCGGCCAGGCGCAGGCCCGGCACGATGCGCAGCATCGCCATGTCCCACATGCCGTTGTGGCTCGCGCCGTCGTCGCCCGTGATGCCCGCGCGGTCGAGCACGAACGTCACGCCGGCCTTGTGCAGCGCGACGTCCATGAGCACCTGGTCGAACGCGCGGTTGAGGAACGTCGCGTACACCGCGACCACCGGGTGCAGCCCGGCGAACGCCATGCCGGCCGCGGACGTCGCGGCGTGCTGCTCCGCGATCCCGACGTCGAACGTGCGCTCGGGGAACGCCTGCGAGAACGGCTTGAGACCGACCGGCTCGAGCATCGCCGCGGTGATCGCGACGACGTCGGACCGCCGCCGCCCGATCTGGACGATCTCGTCGGCGAAGACGCTCGTCCAGCCGAAGCGCGAGGGTGCGACCGGGAGCCCGGTCTCCGGGTGGATCTTGCCCACGGCGTGGAAGCGGTCGGCGACGTCCTGCTCGGCGGGCGTGTAGCCGCGGCCCTTCTCGGTGAGCGCGTGCACGATCACGGGCGCGCCGTACGCCTTCGCACGGCGCAGCGCGTGCTCCATGGCCTCGACGTCGTGGCCGTCGACCGGCCCGACGTACTTGATGCCGAGGTCCTCGAACATGCCCTGCGGCGCGACGACGTCCTTGAGGCCCTTCTTCAGGCCGTGCAGCCACTCGTAGGCGAACCGCCCGGGCGCGCCGGACCGGTTGAGGGTGCGCTTGCCCCACTGCAGGAAGCTCTCGTAGCCGTGCGTGGTGCGCAGCGTCGACAGGTGGTGCGCGAGGCCGCCGATCGTGGGCGAGTACGAGCGCCCGTTGTCGTTGACGACGACCACGAGCCGCCGGTCCTGGCTCTCCGCGATGTTGTTGAGCGCCTCCCAGGCCATGCCGCCGGTGAGCGCGCCGTCGCCGATGACCGCCACGACGTGCCGGTCGGTGAGACCGCGCACGACGTTCGCCTTGGCGATGCCGTCGCCCCACGAGAGCGCGGTGGACGCGTGCGAGTTCTCGACGACGTCGTGCTCGGACTCGGCGCGCGACGGGTACCCGGACAGCCCGCCCTGCTTGCGCAGCGCGGAGAAGTCCTGGCGCCCCGTGAGGAGCTTGTGCACGTAGGACTGGTGGCCCGTGTCGAACACGAAGGTGTCCGTGGGCGAGGAGAACACGCGGTGCATCGCGATGGTCAGCTCCACGACCCCGAGGTTCGGGCCGAGGTGGCCGCCCGTGCGGGAGACGGAGTCGACGAGGAACGCCCGGATCTCCGCGGCGAGCTCGCGCGCCTGCCCCGGGGTCAGCCGTTGCACGTCCTCGGGCGAGGTGATCGTGCCAAGCAGGCTCATGCAGATGCTCCGTTCCGTTCCCGTGCGACCAGCCCGACAACTCTAGGCCGTCCGGGCCGATGACCTGCGCCGCGGTGCGCCGGGCGACGGGACCTTCACGTCATTGACGCACACTCGCGCCGCGGACGCACGGACGCGACGTTCGTGGAATTCTCCTTCCGCACTGCGGACAACGGCGGGGTGCGACCTCGTAGGATGGAACCATGCGCTTCCTGCCCGGACAGTCCCCCGCGACCGACCTCACCTACGGCGACGTGTTCCTCGTCCCGTCGCGCTCCGAGGTCGCGTCGCGCTTCGACGTCGACCTCTCCTCCGCCGACGGCACGGGCACGACGATCCCCGTCGTCGTCGCCAACATGACGGCCGTCGCGGGGCGCCGCATGGCGGAGACCGTGTCGCGGCGCGGCGGCATCGCGATCATCCCGCAGGACGTCCCGACCGACGTCGTGGCGGACGTCGTCGCGGACGTGAAGTCCAAGGACCCCGTCATCGAGACGCCCGTCGTCGTCGGCCCGCACGACACCGTCCACACCGCCCTCACGCTCATCGGCAAGCGCGCGCACGGCGCCGCGGTCGTCGTGGACGGCGGGCGCCCGGTCGGCGTGGTCACGGAGGCCGACTGCGCCGACGTCGACCGCTTCACCCAGGTCCACCAGGTGATGACCGACCACCCCCTCGTCCTCGACGCCTCCGTGCTCGACGGCGGTCGGGCCGGGCTCGAGGCGGCCTACGAGCAGCTCCACACCGCGCGTCTCAAGGTCGCGCCCGTGACGCGCGACGGCGCGCTCGTCGGCGTCCTCACGCGCAAGGGCGCGCTGCGCTCGTCGGTCTACGCGCCCGCGCTCGACGACGCCGGCCGCCTGCGCGTCGGCGCCGCCGTCGGGATCAACGGCGACGTCGCGGCGAAGGCGAAGGAGCTCCTCGCGGCCGGGGTGGACGTGCTCGTCGTGGACACGGCGCACGGCCACCAGGCCAAGATGCTCCAGGCGCTCGACGCCGTGCGCTCGGTGGGCCCGGACGTCCCCGTCGTGGCGGGCAACGTCGTCACCGCCGACGGCGTGCGCGACCTCGTCGCCGCGGGCGCGGACATCGTCAAGGTGGGCGTGGGGCCGGGGGCCATGTGCACCACGCGCATGATGACGGCCGTCGGGCGCCCGCAGTTCTCCGCGGTGCTGGAGTGCGCCGCCGCGGCGCGCGAGCTCGGCAAGCACGTCTGGGCCGACGGCGGCGTGCGCCACCCGCGCGACGTCGCCCTCGCGCTCGCCGCGGGCGCCTCGCAGGTGATGATCGGCTCGTGGTTCGCGGGCACCTACGAGTCCCCGGGCGACCTGCACGACGACGGCACGGGCCGCCTCTACAAGGAGAGCTTCGGCATGGCGTCGGCGCGCGCCGTCGCCGCCCGCACCGCGGGGGGCTCGCCGTTCGACCGCGCGCGCAAGGCGCTGTACGAGGAGGGCATCAGCTCGAGCCGCATGTTCCTCGACCCGCAGCGGCCCGGCGTCGAGGACCTGCTCGACCAGATCACGTCCGGGCTGCGCAGCTCCGCGACCTACGCCGGGGCGTCGAGCCTCGCCGAGTTCGCGGACCGCGCCGTCGTGGGCGTGCAGTCGGCCGCGGGCTACGAGGAGGGCCGCCCGCTCCCGGTGAGCTGGTGACGACCCCGCCCGAGGCTGCGCGCGCGTCGGCGCGCGCGCAGCTCGCGACCCTCGCCCGGGACGGCGGTGCCTGGCCCGAGCCGTGGCGCCACGCCGTCGGCACGCTGCGCCCGGACGCGCGCGACGCCGCCGTGCTGCTGCTCTTCGGCGTCCTCGACGGGGTGCCCGCGGTGCACCCGGCCGCGGCCGTCCCCGCCGACCTCGACGTGCTCCTGCTCGCGCGCGCGACGACGCTCGGCCACCACCCGGGCCAGGTCGCGTTCCCGGGCGGCCGGCTCGAGCCCGACGACGACGGCCCGGTGGGCGGCGCGCTGCGCGAGGCCGAGGAGGAGACGGGCCTCGACCCGGGCGGCGTCGAGGTGCTCGGCACGCTCGGTCGGCTGCCCGTGCCGGTGAGCAACCACGTCGTCACGCCCGTGCTCGGGTGGTGGGCCCGGCCCACCCCGGTCCGCGCCGTCGACGCCGCCGAGTCGGCCCACGTGTTCCGGGTCCCCGTGGCCGACCTGCTCGACCCCGGCCGGCGCCGCACGGTGACGGTCCGCCGGGACCGCCGGGTGCACAAGAGCCCCGGCTTCCTCGTGGAGGCCGACGGGCGCGAGCACCTCGTCTGGGGCTTCACCGGCGGCATCCTCGACGCGCTGTTCGACCGGCTCGGCTGGACCGAGCCGTGGGACCGGACGCGCACCCTCGACGCCCCGCTCTGACGGCCCGCCCGCCCCTCGGTGCCCGTACCCCGCGTCAGCCGGGCGCGAGCGCGCGGGCGAGCAGGTCGACCAGCGCGCGGGCCGTCGTCGACCCGCCGTGGTCCGGGTTGAACTCGACCAGCGTGACCGCGACGAGGTCCGGGTCGGAGACGATCTCGCGCACGACGCGCTCCAGCTCGGCGGGGACGAGCCCGCGCCCGAAGACGGGCACGTCGGCGGCGGGCAGCGCGAAGAAGTCGAGGACGTCCACGTCCACGTGGAGCACGAACGGCCCGCTGCCCACGCCGTCCACGGCACGACGGGCCGCCGCCTCGGGACCTGCGGAGACCTCGGCGGCGGGGACCCGGGTCGCGGCGACGCGGCCGTCCTCGTCCTCCTCGGCGTCGGAGAAGCCGAGGAACGCGAGCCGTCGGGCGTCCAGGAGCGGTCGTCGCGCCCCGACGGCGCTCAGCTCCGGGCTCGCGCCCGGGAGGTCGAGGAGGTGGGCGACGCCCGTCGCGTCGGCGATGGGCTCCTCGGGGTGCGACGCCACCGTGAAGAGGTCCTGCCCTCCGTCGACGTAGACCAGGCCGCAGTCGTCGTGCACGTCCACGGCCGCGGCGACGACCCCGAGCGTCACGGTGCACTCGCCGCCGAGCACCAGGGGGACGTGGCCCCCTCGCAGCCCGTCGCGGACAGCCTCCCGGACCCGACCCGCGCCCGCGGCGACGCGCTCGACGTCGTTCAGGCGTCCGGGCACGTGGTGCGCGCGCCAGCGGGCCGGCTCGACGTCGCCCTGGTCGGTGACCACGAGCCCCCGCGCCCGGAGCGCGTCCACGAGCCCGGCCGCACGCAGCGCCGCGGGCGCCTTCTCGAGACCGGGGCCGTGGGCGGCCGCGCTCGACGGGACGCCCAGGACCGACCACGACCGCTGTGTCATGCGACCGACGCTACGCCGGACTCCCGACACCCGCGCAGGGCCTGGTGGGGAACGGCGACGGCGCGCCCACCCCGGCCGGGGTGGACGCGCCGTCGGGACGCGCGTGCGTGTCAGGCGACGAGCGAGCGCAGCACGTACTGCAGGATGCCGCCGTTGCGGTAGTAGTCCGCCTCGCCCGGGGTGTCGATGCGCACGACGGCGTCGAACTCGACGCTCGTGCCGTCGGGCTTGGTGGCCGTGACCTTGACGGTCGACGGCGTGGTGCCGTCGTTGAGCGCGGTGATGCCCTCGATGTCGAAGGTCTCCGTGCCCGCGAGGCCGAGCGACTCGGCGCTCTCGCCCGCCGGGAACTGCAGCGGCAGGACGCCCATGCCGATGAGGTTCGAGCGGTGGATGCGCTCGAAGCTCTCCGTGATGACGGCCTTGACGCCCAGGAGCGCGGTGCCCTTGGCCGCCCAGTCGCGCGACGAGCCGGAGCCGTACTCCTTGCCGCCGAGGATGACGAGCGGGGTGCCCTGCGCGGCGTAGTCCTGCGCGGCGTCGTAGATCGTGTCCTGCGCGTCCTTCACGAAGTTGAAGGTGTAGCCGCCCTCGACGTTGTCGAGGAGCTGGTTGCGCAGGCGGATGTTCGCGAACGTGCCGCGGATCATGACCTCGTGGTTCCCGCGGCGCGAGCCGTAGGAGTTGAAGTCGCGGCGCGCGACGCCGTGCTCCGCGAGGTACTTGCCGGCCGGCGAGTCCACCTTGATGGCACCGGCGGGGCTGATGTGGTCGGTCGTCACCGAGTCGCCGAGCTTCGCGAGCACGCGCGCGCCGGAGATGTCCGTGACGGGCGACGGCTCCATGCCCATGCCGTCGAAGTACGGGGGCTTGCGCACGTAGGTCGACTCGGTGTCCCACGCGAACGTGTCGCCCTCGGGCGTCTCGAGCGCGCGCCAGCGGTCGTCACCCGTGAAGACGTCCGCGTAGTCCTTCGTGAACATGTCGCGGTCGATCGACGCGTCGATCGTCGCCTGGACCTCCTCCGGGGAGGGCCAGATGTCCTTGAGGAAGACCGGCTCGCCGTGCGGGTCGGTGCCCAGGGGCTCGCCGTCGAAGTCGAAGTCCATCGTGCCGGCCAGCGCGTAGGCGATGACGAGAGGCGGCGACGCGAGGTAGTTCATCTTCACGTCGGGGTTGATGCGGCCCTCGAAGTTGCGGTTGCCCGAGAGGACCGAGACGACCGAGAGGTCGTGCTCGTTGACCGTCGCCGAGATCTCGTCGGCGAGCGGACCCGAGTTGCCGATGCACGTGGCGCAGCCGTAGCCGACCAGGTGGAAGCCGAGCTTCTCGAGGTACGGCCACAGGCCGGCCTTCTCGTAGTAGTTCGTCACGACCTGCGAGCCGGGCGCCATGGACGTCTTGACCCACGGCTTCGACGCGAGACCGCGGTCGACCGCCTTCTTCGCGAGCAGGGCCGCCGCGAGCATGACCGACGGGTTCGACGTGTTGGTGCACGACGTGATCGACGCGATGACGACGTGCCCGTGGTCGAGCTCGGTCGTCGTGCCGTCCTCGAGCGTGACCGGGACGACCTTGTGCGGGCGCTTCGCGCTGTCGGCGTGGCCCGGCGCGACCGGCTGGTCGGACGGGTCGTCGTGCGCGGCGGCGGCGATCGGGTCGGACGCCGGGAACGTCTCCTCGACGGACTCGTCGAGACCCGTGAACGGCGCCGCCTCCTGGGCGTCGACGTAGTCGAGGATCGCGGACGCGAACGACTCCTTCGCCTCGCCCAGCTCGATGCGGTCCTGCGGGCGCTTCGGGCCGGCGATCGACGGGACGACCGTCGAGAGGTCCAGCTCGAGGTACTCCGAGAAGACGGGCTCGACGTAGCCGTCGGCCTCGGGGTCGAGCCACAGGCCCTGCTCCTTGGCGTACGCCTCGACGAGCGCGAGCTGCTCGTCGCTGCGGCCCGTGAGGCGCAGGTAGTCGATCGTCACGCCGTCGATCGGGAAGATCGCGGCGGTCGAGCCGAACTCGGGGCTCATGTTGCCGATGGTCGCGCGGTTCGCGAGCGGCACCTGGGCCACGCCCGCGCCGTAGAACTCGACGAACTTCCCGACGACGCCGTGCTGGCGCAGCATCTGCGTGATGGTGAGCACGACGTCCGTCGCGGTCACGCCCGCCGGGATGGAGCCGTTGAGCTTGAAGCCCACGACGCGCGGGATGAGCATCGAGACGGGCTGGCCGAGCATGGCCGCCTCGGCCTCGATGCCGCCGACGCCCCAGCCGAGCACGCCGAGGCCGTTGACCATCGTCGTGTGCGAGTCGGTGCCGACGCACGTGTCCGGGTAGGCGCGGAGCACGCCGCCGACCTCACGGGTCATGACGGTGCGCGCGAGGTACTCGATGTTGACCTGGTGCACGATGCCGGTGCCCGGGGGGACGACCTTGAAGTCGTCGAAGGCCGTCTGGCCCCAGCGCAGGAACTGGTAGCGCTCGTGGTTGCGCTGGTACTCGAACTCGACGTTGCGCTCGAACGCGTCCGAGCGGCCCGCGACGTCGATCTGGACCGAGTGGTCGATGACCATCTCGGCCGGCGCCAGCGGGTTGATGCGCGACGGGTCGCCGCCGAGCTCCGCGACGGCCTCGCGCATCGTCGCGAGGTCCACGACGCACGGCACACCGGTGAAGTCCTGCATGATCACGCGCGCCGGCGTGAACTGGATCTCGGTGTCCGGCTGCGCGTCCGGGTCCCAGGACGCGAGCGCGCGGACGTGGTCCGCGGTGATGTTGGCGCCGTCCTCCGTGCGCAGGAGGTTCTCGGCGAGGATCTTCAGGCTGTACGGGAGGCGCTCGACACCCTCGACGGCGGAGAGGCGGAAGATCTCGTACGAGTTCTCACCGACCTCCAGCGTTCCCTTCGACCCGAACGTGTCGACGCTGCTCACTCGTAGCTCCTTCGTGGCGAGACGGTGGCACGGATGCCATGGTTCAGGGGGCTTCGCCCAGACTACGCCGGGCCGGTGCGCCGCTCCGGCCGCGTCCCGGAGGACGGGCGGGGCGGTGGCCGGCGGCTCGTCCACGACCCGCTGCGACCTGCACCGCGACCAGCATACCCCATATATCTTGACGTCAAGATATATGGGGTCGGCGACGGCTCAGAGGTCGCAGTCGCACAGGACGTTGAGCTCGACGACCTGCTCCCCCTCCTCGGGCCGCGCCCACGCCTCCGCCTCGGCGCGCGACGCGAAGCTCCGGCCCGCGAGCCGCCCGTTCGGCATCAGGACGCCCACGCCGACGACGTCCCGGACGTCGTCCGGACCGTCGCCGGGCCCGTCCTGGCTCGCCGCCCGGACGTCCGTCCGGGCCCCCGTCGCCGCCGTGCTCGTCATGCGCGCCTCACCGTCCGTCCTCGCTGGGGTCTCCCCCTCATCATGCGCCCGTGGCGGGGCGCCCGCGCCGCCACGCGGTCAGCGCGTGAGGACCGCCACCGCCTCCAGGTGGTGGGTCATGGGGAAGAGGTCGAACGCGCGCAGCGAGGTGAGCCCGTAGCCGTGCTCCGCGAGGTACGACACGTCGCGCGCGAGCGCGGCCGGGTCGCACGCGACGTAGACGACGCGCGACGGCTCGCGACCAGCGACGGCCTCGACGACGGCGCGCCCGGCACCGACGCGGGGCGGGTCGAGCACGACGACGTCCGCGCCGCTCCCGTCCTGGGCGAGCACCTGCTCGACCGGCCCGTGCCGCAGCTCGACCCGCTCGAGGCCGTGCGCGTTGCGCCGGGCGTCGCGCACGGCGCGCTCGTCGCCCTCGACCGCGAGCACGGTGCCCGCGTCCCCGACGGCGGCCGCGAGCGGCGACGTGAACAGCCCGGCGCCCGAGTAGAGGTCGAGCACGCGCGCGCCGTCGACGTCGCCGACGCCGTCGAGCACCGCGCGCGTCAGGGCTGCGGGCGCCTCGCGGTGGACCTGCCAGAACCCGTCCGCGGCGACCCGGTACGTGTGCTCGCGGTCGCCGAGCACGACGCGCTCGGTGACGCTGCGCCGCGCGTTGGGCCGGTGGTCGAGAGAGCCCCCGCGCCAGGGCTCGCCGTCGACGAGCAGGACCGGCGCGGACCCGACGGGCGCGACGAGCTCGATCCGGGTGCCCGGTCGCCACGAGCGGGTGAAGACCTTCTCGTGCGCCGCGAGGTCGGCGACGTCCTCGCTCGCGAGCGGCATCGCGTCGAGCGGGAGGACGGTGTGCGAGCGGAAGCGGTGCATGCCGGCGCGGCCGCCGCCGTCGGCCACGAGGTCCACGCGCGTGCGGTAGGCGAGGCCGCCGCGCTCGTCGTCCCCCGGCAGACCCTCGACCTCTACCTGAGGGTGAAGATCGTCGAGGTCGACGTGCGCGAGGCGGCGCAGCTGCTCGGCCAGGACGTCGCGCTTCCACCGCCGCTGCGCGCCGAGCGCGACGTGCGCGAGCTCCCCGCCGCCCACGCCGCCCGGACCGGCCTCGGGCCACGCGGACGGCACGCGGTCGGGCGACGCCTCGAGGACCTCGACCGCGTCGGCGCGCCAGAATTTCGCGGCGTCGCCGCCCTCGGTGACGCGGGCGCGCACGCGCTCGCCCGGCAGGGCGTGCCGCACGAAGACGACCCGGCCCTCGTGCCGTGCCACGCAGTGGCCGCCGTGCGCCACCGGGCCGACCTCGAGCTCGACCTCGACCTCAGGTCGAGGGAGCGCGCGCGGCGACTGCCGGGTCTGCCGGCCGGGTCGTCGGCCGGACCGGCGCGGCGCGCGCTCGGGACGACCCGCGCCGGGGTCGGACGGTCGGTCGGAGGGCACGGCAGGACCACGCGAGGAGGACGGCATGCCCCCAGTATCCCGGACTCTCCCGCGCGCTCCCCCCGCACTCTCCCCCGGGCTCCCGCCGCCCCCCGCCGCGGACGCGCGAAGGCCCGGCCCCGACGTCGGGACCGGGCCTCCTCCGGGAGTCGCGCCGGCGCGATCAGTACCCGGTGAAGCGCTGGCGGAAGCCCTCGCCCTCGAGCCCGGTCTGCCCCTCCGTCGACGAGAGCTGCCACGGCACCGACGCCACCACGACGCCCGGCGTGAAGAGGAGCCGGCCCTTGAGGCGCAGCGCGCTCTGGTTGTGCAGGAGCTGCTCCCACCAGTGTCCGACGACGTACTCCGGGATGTAGACGACCACGAGGTCGCGCGGGGACTCGCGGCGGACCGACCGCACGTACGACAGCACGGGGCGCGTGATCTCGCGGAACGGCGAGTCCAGCACGCGCAGCGGCACCGGGAGGTCGAGGGCCTCCCACTGCCGCATGAGGTCCTCGACGTCCTCGGCGTCGACGCCGACGGTGACTGCCTCGAGCACCGACGGCCGCGACGCCCGCGCGTACGCGAGCGCCCGCATCGTCGGGCGGTGGATCTTCGAGACGAGCACGATCGCGTGCACGCGGCTCGGCAGCGCGCGGGCGGCCGCGGCGTCGTCGCCGAGCGCGAGCTCGTCGCGCACCGTGTCGTAGTGCTTGCGGATCGACTTCATGAGCACGAAGACGATCGCCATCGCGAGGATCGCGATCCACGCGCCGTGCGTGAACTTGGTGAGGAGCACGATCACGAGCACCGTGCCCGTCATGCCGAGGCCCACGGTGTTCACGACGCGCGAGCGGCGCATGCGGGACCGCTCGCGCGGCTGGTGCTCGGTGCGCAGCGCGCGGGTCCAGTGCCGCACCATGCCCAGCTGGGACAGCGTGAAGGACACGAACACGCCCACGATGTAGAGCTGGATCAGGCGCGTCACCTCGGCGTCGAAGGCCCAGATGAGCACGATCGCCGCGACCGCGAGCGTGATGATCCCGTTCGAGAACGCGAGACGGTCGCCGCGCGTGTGGAGCTGGCGCGGGAGGTAGCCGTCCTTGGCGAGGATCGAGCCGAGCACCGGGAACCCGTTGAACGCGGTGTTCGCCGCGAGCACGAGGATGAGCCCCGTCACGGCCGACACGACGTAGAACAGGATCGGCGCGCCGCTGAACACCGTCTCCGCGAGCTGCCCGATCACGGGGTGCTGCACGTAGTCGACCGGGAGCGGCTCGCCGTTGAGCGAGAGCTGCGCGTGCGGGTCCTCCGCGTAGTGCACGCCCGTCGCCCGGGCGAGGAAGAGGATGGAGAGCATCATCGCCGCCGAGATGCCGCCCAGCAGGGCGAGCGTCGTGGCCGCGTTGCGCGACTTGGGCTTGCGGAACGCGGGCACGCCGTTGCTGATGGCCTCGACGCCCGTGAGGGCGGCGCACCCGGACGCGAACGCGCGCGCCACGAGGAACGCGCCCGCGATGCCCATGAGCCCCTGGTCGAACCCGCTCTCCGCCGTGAGCTCGAACTCCGCGCTCTCCGCCGGGCCGAGGTTGCCGGTGACGTACTGGAAGAAGCCGACGACCGCCGTCGTGCCGATCGCGAGCATGAAGAGGTAGACGGGGATCGCGAAGAAGGTGCCCGACTCCTTCACCCCGCGCAAGTTGACGAGCGTGAGCAGCACGACGAGCCCGATCGCGAACGGCGCCTCGTGGTCCCGCAGCGCGGGGATCGCGCTCGCGGCGTACTGCGCGCCCGAGGAGATCGACACCGCGACCGTGAGCACGTAGTCGACCATGAGGGCCGAGGCGACGCCGACGCCCGCCGTCGGGCCGAGGTTGACCGTCGCGACCTCGTAGTCGCCGCCGCCCGACGGGTACGCCCGCACGTTCTGGCGGTACGACGCGACGACCGTGAGCAGCACGACCACGACCGCGAGGCCGACCCACGGCGAGATCATCGTCGCGCTGAGGCCCGCGAGCGCGAGCGTCAGGAGGATCTCGTCCGGGGCGTACGCGACGGACGAGAGCGCGTCGGACGCGAACACGGGCAGCGCGACGCGCTTGGGGAGCAGCGTGTGCCCCAGGTGCTCGGAACGGACAGGCCGTCCGAGCAGCAGCCGCTTCGCGGCATCAGCGATCTCCGACACGAGGCCACATGCTATGCCCGACGGCGTCCGGTCGCGCTGGTGCGCGCCCGCGGGCCCGGCGGGCGGTAGCGTTCGGTGCGTGCACTTCGTGATCATGGGCTGCGGGCGCGTCGGTGCGACGCTCGCCCAGTCCCTCGAGTCGAGCGGCCACTCGGTCGCCGTCGTCGACCAGAACCCCGACGCGTTCCGGCGCCTGCCCGCGGAGTTCACGGGCAAGAAGGTGACCGGCGTCGGCTTCGACCGCGACACGCTCGTGCAGGCCGGGATCGAGGACGCGTACGCGTTCGCCGCCGTCTCCGACGGCGACAACTCGAACATCCTGTCCGCACGCGTGGTCCGCGAGACGTTCGGCGTCGAGAAGGTCGTCGCGCGCATCTACGACCCGCAGCGCGCCGAGATCTACCAGCGGCTCGGCATCCCGACCGTGGCGACCGTGCGCTGGACCTCCGACCAGGTGCTGCGCCGCATGCTCCCGTTCGGCGCGACCGACGAGTACCGCGACCCGTCCGGGCGCGTGCGGCTCGCCCAGGTCGACTTCCACCCCGGCTGGATCGGCCGCACCGTGCGCGCCATCGAGGACGCGACCGAGGCGCGCGTCGCGTTCGTCAGCCGCTTCGGCGACGGCGTCCTCGTCACCGACCGCACCGTCCTGCAGGAGAACGACGTGCTGCACGTGCTCATGGACGACGAGCGGGCCGCCGTCGTCGAACGCAAGCTCACCCACGCACCGAAGGTCGAGGCCGAGTGATGCGCGTCGTCATCGCCGGGGCGGGCTCCGTCGGCCGCTCGATCGCCCGCGAGCTCCTCAGCCACGACCACGAGGTCATGCTCGTCGACAAGCAGCCCGCGGCGATGCGCGTCGCGCAGGTCGCGGACGCCGACTGGCTGCTCGCCGACGCGTGCGAGCTGTCGTCGCTCGCCGAGGCGAAGGTCGACGAGTGCGACGTCATCGTCGCCGCGACGGGCGACGACAAGGTGAACCTCGTCGTGTCGCTCCTCGCCAAGACCGAGTTCGGCGTGCCGCGCACGGTCGCGCGCGTCAACAACCCGAAGAACGAGTGGATGTTCGACGAGTCGTGGGGCGTCGACGTCGCCGTGTCCACGCCGCGCATCATGACGGCGATGGTCGAGGAGGCCGTCGCCGTGGGCGACCTCGTGCGCATCTTCACGTTCCACCAGTCCGGCGCGGACATCCTCGAGGTGACGCTGCCGCCGTCGTCGCCGCTCCTCGGTCGCCGCGTGGGCGAGGTGCGCTGGCCGGCGGACACCGTGCTCGCGGCGATCGTGCGTGGCACGCGCCCCATCGCGCCGAGCGCGGACGACACGCTCGAGGTCGGGGACGAGCTCCTGCTCGTCACGGGGAACGAGGCGGACGAGGGCGCGCTCGCGCGGCTGCTCGCCGGCGAGGACGAGGACGGCCCGACGGCGCCGGACGCGCCCGTCGAGGCTCCCGAGCTCGGCGGCGACCTGCTCTGACGGCGCGGACCGCGCGACGGTGCGGCCTGGGCGACGGGGCGGCTACGCCGCGGGGCGCGGGCCGGCGGTCGCGGGGCGGCGCACCAGGATCCACGTGAGCCACAGCACGAGGGCCCACAGCGGGATCCCCATGACGAGGCGCGCGGTGCCGAGCCAGCCGACGTCGCCGTCGAGGTAGAGCGGCACCTGGACCGCGAGACGCGCTCCGAAGAGCCCGATCCACAGCCACGTCGCGGCGGTGTAGCGGCGCACGAGCGCGCGGTCCGACCGCCACGCCCGCGCCCAGCGGGCGAACGCGCCGGGCTCCCCCGCGCTCCCGGCCGCCGGCTCGGCGGGCTGCGGCGTGGGCACGTCCGCGCCCTCGCGGTGCTCGCCGTCGGTCGCGTCCGCCGTCGTGCCGGCGGACGCCGTCCCCACGCCGAAGCCGCTGCGGAAGCCCTCCACGACGAGCCCGACGAGCGGCCAGCGGACCACCACGGACACGAGGAGCGCGACGAGGTACGCGGCGTTGGTCCACAGGCCCCACGCGAAGTAGTCCTGTGCCTCCCCCGAGCGCCACGCCCACAGGACGCCGATGCCGACGCCCAGCAGGCCGCCGAACGCCTGCGTCACGGGCGTGCGCTGGACGAGGCGCGCGACGACGGCCACGAGGGCGGCCGCGACGGACGTGACGAGCGCCCAGCGCAGGTTGGTCGTCGCGACGTAGACGACGACGAACACGAGCCCGGGCGCGACGGACTCCACGAGCCCGCGCACGCCGCCGATCGCGTCGGCCACCGAGAAGTCCTCGCCTGCGAGGGCGCGCACGCCGCGGGCGCGGCCGTCCTCGGGCGCCGCGACGTCGTCGACGACCGTCTCGACCACCTCGGCGTCGTGCGCGACGGGCTCGGGCGCGCGGCCCGGGTCGGGGCGCCCGCCCACGGGGCCGCCGGTCGCGTCGCTGCTGCTCGTCATGTCGTGGCGTCCTCGGGGGCTCGGGTGGGTGGCGCCGGCGGGAGGGCCGGTGCGGCCGGGTCGGGTGCGCAGGATCGTACGGCACGGCCGTCCACGACGGCCGCCGGGCTCACTCCCCCGGCTTGGCCAGGAGCTCGTAGCGCGGGTTGAAGATGGTGCGGCGGCCGTCGACGTCGCACACGAGGCCCTCGACGAGCGCGCGGCGCCCGGGCTCGATGCCCGCGATCCGGCGGCGCCCGAGCCAGACGAGGTCGACGACGCCGGACCCGTCGAAGAGCTCGACCTCGACCGTCGGTACGCCCTCGCGCGGGCGGAGCACGACGGACCGCAGGACGCCGGAGATCTTCGCGCGGCGGCGGTTGGGCAGCTCGGCGACGGCACGGCAGCCCTTCTGCCGGGCCGCCTCGGTGCGCTCCTCGTCGGCCGCGAGCTCCTCCTGGGAGGCGAGCGCGGTGCGCCAGGCGTCACGCAGGGTGGGGACCATGTCAGCGGATCTCCGTGATCTCCGGCCCACGGGTCAGCGGGTCGAACGACGGCGTCTCGGGGGCACCGGCCGGGGTCGGGGCCGGGGCGGCCTCCGGGCCCTTGCCCGGCAGGTGCAGGGTGAGCAGGTCGCGCGGCGGGCGCGGGTTCTGGTCGCGCACGACGACGATGTTCGCGAACACGGTCTCGAGCAGGCGCGCCTCGGCCGGGTCGACCGCGGCCTTGCCGGTGAGCACGCCGCGCAGGAACCAGCGGGGGCCGTCGACGCCCACGAAGCGCGCGGGCCGCACGCCCGGGCGGCCGTCCGGCGTCTGCGCGGGGATGCGCGCGAGCAGCTCGCGCCCGAACGGGCCCGGCAGGTCGTCGACCGTGCCGCCCTGCTTGGTGACGGACGCCGCGATCTCGCCGCGGATCTCGTCCCAGATGCCCTCGGTGCGCGGCGCGGCGAACGCCTGCACCTGGAGCCCGGAGCCGCCGACCGCGCACGCCACGCCCGTGATGCGCTGGGTCTTCTTGTCGACCTCCATGCGCAGCTCCATGCCCGGCACGCCGGGGAGCCACACCGCGCCGAGGTCGAGGCGCGGGCCGCGCTCGGGCACCTGGGCGGAGTCGTACGGGCCGCGCGCGGGGGCCTCGGCGGCCGCCTCCGGGGCGGGCGCGCCGTCGCCGACCTGCTCGGACGTCGTGCCCGACGGCTCGGGCGACTCGGCCGGCTCGGACGACCTGGAGCGACGGAACAGACCCACGGACGAACTCCTTCACCTGCCCGGCACTCGGCCGGGTCTCCTCACGGGGCGCTCGCCCCGCACTGATTCCACACTAGCCCGCGCAGCGGCGGCCCGGGTGCGCCGGTCAGGGTGCGGGCGTCCAGCCGCCGCTCGACCCGAACCCGCCCTCGCCGCGGTGCGAGCCGGGCAGGCGCTCGGCCTGCACGAACCGCGCCCGCTCGACCTTCTGGACGACGAGCTGCGCGACCCGGTCGCCGCGCCGCAGCACGACGGGCTCGCGCGCGTCGGTGTTGAGCAGCGTCACCTTGATCTCGCCGCGGTACCCGGCGTCCACGGTCCCCGGCGCGTTGACGATCGTGAGGCCGTGCTTGGCCGCGAGACCCGAGCGCGGGTGCACGAACGCCGCGTAGCCGTCGGGCAGCGCGATCGACACGCCCGTCGGGACCACGGCGCGCTCCCCCGGCGCCAGCTCGACGTCGACGGTCGTCACGAGGTCCGCGCCCGCGTCGCCCGGGTGGGCGTAGGCGGGCAGGGGGACGTCGTCGAGGAGCGTGATGAGGACGTCGACGTCGCCGGTCGAGGGCTGCTGGTGGTTCGGCACCCGCAGAGCCTAGTGCGCGCGGCGCGCTGCGAGCACGTCGGCCGCGGTGCGCGGGGCTGGGATGATGGACCCATGACCGACGCCGCCGACCGCAGCACCCCGTCCTCGACCCGCGGAGCCGCCGGGACGCCCGGCACCGCGGGCACGGCCTCCTACCGCGAGCGCCTCGTCCCGGGCGTCGGCGGCTGGGCCGCGGCGCTCGGGTTCGCGCTCGTCCTCGGGATCGCCCTGTGGCCGGCGAGCCACGCCGTCGCCCTCGGGGTCGGCGGCCTGGCCGCCGTCGCGGGCGTCGTCGCGCTGTGGTGGACGTCGCCGGTCGTCGATGTCGCCGACGGCGAGCTGCGCGCGGGGCGGGCCCACGTCCCGGCGTCGCTGCTCGGCCAGGTGACGACGCTCGACGCCGACGCGATGCGCGTCCAGCTCGGCCCCCGCCTCGACGCCCGCGCCTACGTGTGCCTGCGCGCGTGGGCGCGCACCGGGGTCCACGTCGTGCTCGAGGACCCGCAGGACCCCACGCCGTACTGGCTCGTCTCGACCCGGCACCCGCAGCGCCTGGCGGACGCGGTCCGCGCCGCGCACGCCGCCTGAGCGCGGCCGCTCGCACGCGGCGGCGGGTCATCCGCGCGCGCCCCGCTCGGCCTACGGGCCCGGGAACGGCGACGGCCGCCGCCCCGGGGAGGGGGCGGCGGCCGTCGGCCGTGGTGCGCGGCGGGTCAGGCAGCGCACTCCGAGCAGATCTGCTGGCCGTTCTTCTCGTAGGCGAGCTGGCTGCGGTGGTGCACGAGGAAACAGCTCGCGCACGTGAACTCGTCCGCCTGACGGGGAAGGACCCGGACGGAGAGCTCCTCGCCGGACAGGTCGGCACCGGGCAGCTCGAAGCCTTCGGCCGCCTCGGTCTCGTCCTCGTCAACGACGCCCGAGCTCTTGTCGGAGCGACGAGCCTGGAGCTCCTGGAGCGAGTCCTCGCTGAGCTCCTCTTCACTCTTGCGGGGGGCGTCGTAGTCTGTTGCCATCTGTGGGGTCACTCTCCGGAATATCGTCGATCGCGACTGTGCGCGTCCGGACCACCGGCGACGGCCGGTCGTGCCGGGCGGCACGGGTGCGGGGTGCGGGGGCACCCCGTGACGTGACGTGCCCCGAGGGGGTTCGTGGCACTGCACGCTCATCAATGCGCGGCGCACCGGAATTGTTCCCGGTGGGCCCCCGGATTCTGCACCATTTCCCTGAGTGATGCACCCTGTGGCCGGGCACCCGCCCGGGTGTCGTTGGTCACGGGGGCACGGCACCCCGTCAGGAGTCGGAGTCCGCTCCCGCGTCCTCGAGGATCCGGACGAGCCGGGCGACCGCCTCGGGCGTTCCCGCGACCGTCATCTCGCGGTCCGCGGCGCGGCCCCGCAGGCCCGTCACGAGCGCCCCGGCCTCGTGCGCGACGAGCGCTCCCGCGGCCATGTCCCACGGGTTGAGACCGCGCTCGTAGTAGAGGTCGAGCTCGCCCGTGGCGACGAGGCACAGGTCGATCGCGGCCGAGCCGAGGCGGCGGATGTCACGCACCTGCGGCAGCACGTCGAGCAGCACGCGGGCCTGCGCGCGGCGACGGTCGGAGTCGTACCCGAAGCCCGTGCCCACGAGGCACTGGCCGAGGTCGGTCTCGGCGTTGACGTGCACGGGCCGGCCGTCGAGGGTCGCCCCCGCTCCCAGCCCCGCCGTCCACGTGCGGTCGTCGACGACGGAGTGCACCGCCCCGGCGAGCACCGTCCACTCCAGCGGGTCGGGCGGGCCGACCACCGCGGCGACCGACACCGCGTACGACGCGACGCCGTAGAGGTAGTTCACCGTGCCGTCGACCGGGTCGATGACCCAGGTGACGCCCGACGTCCCGGCCGAGGCGCCCTCCTCCTCGCCGAGGATCGCGTCGTCGGGGCGGGCGGCGGCGATGCCGCGGCGCAGCAGCGCCTCGGAGTCGGCGTCCATCCGCGTCACGACGTCGGTCGCGGTCGACTTCGTCGCGGCCACCTCGACCCGGTCGGGACGGCCGGAGCGGACCAGCTCGCCGGCCTCGCGCGCGAGGCGCTCGGCCAGGTCGCGCAGGTCGGCCACGGTGACGTCGTCGGGCTGCCGGGGGTCGTCGATGAAGAGGCGCACGGCTCACATCCTGCCCGACCCACGGCCTGCCCGGCGACCCTCCCACGGGCCGGGCGCGGACCAGCCGAGGCGCAGCGAGACGAGACGGAAGCCGAACACGAGCGCGAGGACCGCCGCCTGCGAGAACGGCCCGAGCAGGCCCGCCTCGGCGAGCGCCGCGGTGAGCGCGGCCCCCGCGAGCGCCGGGATGGCGTAGAGCTGCTTGTCCTGGAACAGCAGCGGCACCTCGTTGGTCAGCAGGTCGCGCAGGATGCCGCCCCCCACGCCCGTGAGCACGCCCGCGAAGACCGCGGCGAGCGGGCCGACGCCGTACTCCAGGGCCTTCATGGTCCCGGACAGCACGAAGAGCGCGAGGGCGCCGGCGTCGAGCACGATGATGCTGCGCCGCAGCCGCTCGAGCCGCGGGTGCCAGAAGAACGTGACCACGCCCGCGAGGGCGGCGACGGCCACGAGCCGCCAGTCGGAGATGCCGACGGGCGGGATGGCCCCGATGAGGACGTCGCGCAGGAGCCCGCCGCCCAGTCCCGCGGCCCACGCGAGCACGAGGACGCCGACGAGGTCGAACCGCTTGCGCACCGCGGCGAGCCCGCCGGACAGCGCCGCGAAGAACACACCGCCGAGCTCGAGGGCGTCGCCGGGCACGAGGTCGAGGATCACCCCCGCATCATCCCAGCCGCCGCCTGCGGGGCCCGGGACGGGCCGGTGCGAATGGGCGGCACACCGCGCGTGCTGCGCCGCTCGGGGATGGGACGATGGCACCCTCGAGGGAGCGGTGGCGCGGGCGTCGCGGTCCACGGCGCACGGCGGTCCGGCACGCGGCCGGGCGCCGGGCGACCGGGGCGGCACCACGAGCGGCACACGAGCGGCACACGAGCGGCACCGCGAGCGCCACCGGGCGCGGCGACACGGGAGGGTCCATGGACGAGCTGGAGCTGGTGAGACTGCACGAGGACGGGGAGCACCTCGTCCTGCGCGCGACGGGTGGCGCGCAGTTCGTGCTGCCCATCACCGAGGCGCTGCGCGCGGCCGTACGGCGCGACCGCCCGCACCTGGAGCACCTGCGCGCGGAGGGCGAGCGCAACCTCGCCCCGCGCGAGATCCAGGCCCGGCTGCGGGCCGGGGACTCCGTGGAGGCGGTCGCCGAGGCCGCAGGGCTCGGGGTCGAGCACGTGCGCCGGTTCGCCGGCCCGGTCGTCGCCGAGCAGGAGTACGTCGTCGAGCGCGTGCGCGGGCTGCGCCCGGGGCACGACGAGGACTCCCCGACGGTGGGCGAGCTCGTCGCGCAGCGGCTCGCCGCGCGCGACGTCGACGCCGCGGCGGTCGCGTGGAGCGCGGCGCGCGCGCACGGCTCCCCGTGGGTCGTGACGGCGACGTTCGAGGCCGGGACCGGCGAGCGGACGGCCCGCTGGACCTACGACCCGGCGACGCGCGCGCTGCAGGCGCTGGACGACGAGGCCCGCTGGCTCTCCGGGACGGACGCCCCGCGCGACCCGGCACCGGGGGCCGTGGCGGTGTTCGACGTGGACGCGACCGCGCGCGGCGCCCGCGGCCTGCGGGCCGCGCCGCCCGCCGACGACGGGACGGCCGAGCTGCTCGACGACCTGAGCCAACGGCGCGGCGTGCGCCCGCGCAAGGACCCGGCGCCTGTGGGCGACGCCGTCGGGCAGGAGCCGTTCGAGGGCTTCGGTCCGCTCGCCCCGGGGAACCGTGAGCAGGACGAGGACGAGGGCGGGCTCTCCGGCGGCCTGCCCGCGGGCGCGACCGTGGTGCACCTGCCGACGATCCGGCCCCCGCAGGGCCTGGTCGCCGCCGCCGACGCGTCCGAGGACGGCCCCGACGAGCCCGGGCGCCCGCAGACCGCGCCGTCCGGGGAGGCGGGCGCGGACGACGACGCCCCGTCGGCGTCCGACGCCGACGGCGCCTCGAGCACGACGCGGCCCCCGGCCGCGCGCGAGCCCCGCAAGGGCAAGAACCGGTCGCGCGCGAAGGTCCCGAGCTGGGACGAGATCGTGTTCGGGGCCCGCCCCGAGTGATGCCGGCGGCGCGTCAGCGCGGCAGGTCGAGCGGCAGGCCGTCCTCCGTCGCGTGCCGGCGCGCGACCACCGTCGTCATGCGTCGCATGTGGTGGCGCCGGCAGAGCACCTCGTAGCCGATCTCCCCCGAGCCGGCCCGGACGTCCCCGACGACGACCTGGTCGCCCTCGACGACCATGCGCCCGTCCACCGTGCGCGCGTTGTGCGTGGCGCGCCGCCCGCACCAGCACAGCGACTCGACCTGGAGGACCTCGACCCGGTCCGCGAGCTCGATGAGGCGTGCGGAGCCCGGGAACAGGCGCGTGCGGAAGTCGGCGGTGATGCCGAACGCGAAGACGTCGATCTCCGTCTCGTCGACGAGGCGTGCGAGCTGCTCGACCTGCGTCGGGGAGTAGAACTGCGCCTCGTCGCACACCAGGTAGTCCACGGGCACCGGCTCGGCGGTGACGAGCGTCCAGAAGTCGGTGTCGTCGTGGACCTCGCGCGCGACGACCTCGAGCCCGAGGCGCGAGGAGAGGCGGTCGGACCCGGCGCGGTCGTCGCGCGAGAAGATCAGCCCGCGGCGGCCGCGTGCGGCGTGGTTGTGGTCGAGCTGGAGCGCCAGGGTGGACTTTCCGCAGTCCATGGTCCCGGAGAAGAAGACGAGCTCTGCCATCGGCGGTCCTCCGCGAGGTCGGTCGGTGCGTCCGCGCCGGGTGGCTCCGGCGCGACGGGGCGCGGTCGGGTCAGGTGGCCGCGACGAGCAGCGGCACGCGCATCTCGCGCTCGGTGAGCGAGCCGTGCACGCCCACGAGCGTGAGCGACGCGGGCGTCTGGGTGCGCGAGTCGACGACGGTCGCCCGCCCCCGCAGCGCGACCATCACGTCGCCGGCGGAGGCGACGGCCTCGGGCCGGGGGTCGGGCCCGAGGAAGCCGCGGGCCAGCACCTCGTCCCGCTCCAGCACGAGCGCGTCGTCGCCGAGGACGTCGCGCCAGCGCGCGGCGACGGCCGCCGTCTGGCCGGGCTCGGTGTACACGTGGACGGCGCGCGGCTCGCCGCCGACGAGCTCGACGCCGCGGGCGAGCGCGGGGTCGGTCGCGACGTCGCGGCGCAGCGCCGGGTCGACGTCGACCATGCCGTGGTCCGCGGTGACGAGCACGAGCGTGCCGCGCGGCACCGACCGCACGAGGCGCGCGAGCTCGCGGTCGAGCGCCTCGAGCTCGTCGCCCCACTGCCACGACGCGCTGCCGTGGTGGTGGCCCGCCTTGTCCACCTCGCCCCAGTAGAGGTAGACGAGACCGGGCCGGGACAGCGCGCGGACGGCCGCGTCGACGCGCCCCGCCAGCGGCTCGGCGGACGCGTACGTGCCGCCCCGCAGCGCGGCGACCGTCATGCCCGACCCGGCGAACCGGGCGGGGCCGGTGGAGGTCACCGCGACGCCCGCCCCGGCCAGGCGCGCGAGCACCGGCTCCTCGCGCTGGAGCTCGGCGGGCGCGGGCGCGCCCTCCCACGACACCATGTTGGCGAGGCCGCGCGTCACCGGGTTGCGCTGCGTGTACCCGAGCATGCCCGTGCGGCCCGGCGCGGTGCCCGTGCCGAAGGCGCCGATCGCGGCGGCGGTCGTGCTGGGGAACGTCGAGGTGAGGGGCCGCGCGTCGGGCAGGAGCGAGCGCAGGAACGGGGCGTGCCCCGCGCGCTCGGCGAGGTTGAGGTGGCCGAGGCCGTCGACCAGCACGACGCACACGCGCTCGGCGCGCGGCAGGTCGAGCGCGCCGCGCGCCGTCTCGCTCACGAGCCTCGTGGCGGTCGTCAGGCCGACGCCGAGCGCGCCCGCGGCGGCGGGCAGGACGGCCGCGAGGCCGCGCGTCCCGTACTCCGGCGCGACGAGGCCCGGAGGGAGCGCCGGGTCGGCGACCGGGGCCGGCGCGTCCGCGGGTGCCTCGCTCACCGGGCGCTGTGCCGGGTGGTCGAGCGCGACAGCGCCCGCGCGAAGTCCACCGCGGCCCGGACGGCGTCGCGGCCCTCCGCCTCGGCGCTCACGCGGACGACGACGTCGTCGGGCGTGATCTGGCCGGTGAGCCCGTGGTCGGCGTCGCACGCGGGGTCGGGGCAGCCGGCGGGCTCGAGGTCGACGCGCGAGACCGCGCCCCAGCCGAGCGCGAGCGTGACCTCGAGCGGCGCGGCACCCGCACGGTGCTCGTGCGGCTCCGCCACGACGTGCGTGAGCGAGACGGACCGCACCTCGGACAGGGGCACGGCCTCGGTCGTCGCGGCGGCGGAGGCCGACGGGTTCTCGCTGTCCGCCGGGTGGTCGTCGACGTGCGCCGTGACGAGACGCGTGGGCGTGAGGACGAGCACCGTGAGGTGGCGGCGCACCTCGGTCGCGTCGAACGTCGTCTCCGGGAGCACGAGGTGCGAGACGATCTCCTCCCCCGCGACCGCGAGGTCGAGGACGTCCGCGACGAGCTCCGGGTAGTAGCCGGCGCGGTGGAGCTGGGTCGTCAGGTCGGTCCAGGCGTTGGAGGTAGCAGAGGGCACCCGCGCATTGTCCCATCCGGCGCCGGGCCGGGGCCACCCGCCGTCGGGGTCCCCGGCGCGGTCGGCCCGTCAGCCCGGCAGGGCCCGCCGGAGCGCGTCGGCCCGCTGCGCGTCGGCGAGCGTGACGCGCGCGCTGAGGACCGCGGCCCCGTGCTCCGAGACGACGACGGGGTACAGCTCGAGGCTGCGGACCTCGGGCAGGTCGTCCGCGAGCACGGACACGCGCGCCAGGACGTCCTCGAGCGCGGCCGTGGCCACCACGTGCGTGCCCATGTAGCCGAACAGGCGCGGCGCGGCCCGCACCGAGCGGACCATCGCCGCGACGTCGACGTCGGTCAGGGGCGGCACGCCGTACGCGACGTCGCCGAGGAGGTCGACGGCGTCGCCCGCGAGCCCGAACGAGACGACGGGCCCGAAGAGCTGGTCCTCGGTCGAGCGGACCACGCACGCGACCCCGGCGTCGGCCATCGCCTGGACCTCGAACGGCTCGTCGGCGGCGCCCGGCAGCACGGCCGCGAGCGCCTCGCGCATCTGCGCGAAGTCCGTGCGCAGCTCGGTCTCGTCCGCGATGTCCAGCCGCACGCCCCCGAGGTCGGCCCGGTGCCGCAGGCCTGCCGCGGTGCTCTTGAGCACCACGGGCCAGCCGACCTCGTGCGCCGCCTGGACCGCCTCGTCGGCGGTCCGCACCCGGCGCGCGGGCCAGACCCGCACGCCGTAGCACGCGAGCAGCTCCGCGGTCGTCGTCGGGTCGAGGTCGACGGCGTCCTGACCGGCGAGCGCCTCCTCGACGAGCGCGCGCGCCCGCACCGGGTCGACGCCGGCCGGGCGCACGGGCGTGCCGTGGTCGGCCTCGCGCCAGCGCGCGTAGCGCACGACCGCGCCGAGCGCGGCGACGGCGTCCTCCGGCGTCGAGTACGCGGGGACGCGCACGGGGGCCGCCCCGCTCTGCGCCCCCGGGGCCGGGGCCGAGAGCTCGTCGGTGAGGCCGTGCAGGCCGAGCATGCTCGCCACGGTCGTGCGGCCCGTGCGGGCGGCTGCGTCCGCGACGGCGCGCGAGACGTCCGCGCGCCGGGGCCCGACGACCGGGACCTGCACCACGACGACGACGTCGCACGCGTCGGGCGCGTAGAGCGCGTCGACCGTCGCGGCGAGCTCGCCGGCGGACGCGTCCTCGGGCAGGAAGTCCGAGCGCGCGACGACGAGGCCCGCCGAGGAGGACGCCTCGGCGACGAGCGCGGCGAGCGACGCGGAGCTCGCGAGGATGCCGACGCGGCGCCCGGCCGGGAGCGGCTGGTGCGCGAGCAGCTGGGCGATGTCGATCATGTGGTGCGTGTTCTCGGCCCGGATGACGCCGGACTGCCGCAGCATCTCCTCGAGCGTCCGCCGCGGCGCGCGCGTCGAGCGGACCGCGTGCCCCGGCGGCACGACGTGCCCCGAGCGCCCGGCCGTCACCACGACCACGGGCTTGACCGACGCGAGGCGGCGCGCGATGCGCGAGAACTTGCGCGGGTTGCCGATGGACTCGAGGTAGAGGCACACGACCTGCGTCGCGGCGTCGTCCTGCCAGTACTGCATGAGGTCGTTGCCCGAGACGTCCGCGCGGTGCCCGGCGGACAGGAACGACGACACGCCCAGGCCGCGCCGCGCCGTCGTCGCGAGGAGCGTCACGGCCATGGGCGCGGACTGGCTGAACAGGCCCACCACGCCGGGGGCCGGCAGGTCGTGGGCGAGGGTCGCGGCGAGCGCGGGGCGGTCGGGCGCGTCGCTTGTGCGCAGCAGCCCGTAGCTCGCGGGCCCGACGACGCGCAGGCCCGCCGTGTGCGCGACGCGCAGGAGCTCGCGCTGCAGCGCGAGCCCGTCCGGACCCGTCTCGGCGAAGCCGGCCGACAGCACGACGACCCCGCGCACCTCGAGGCGCGCGAGCCGGCGGACGGCGTCGATCGCCGCGGGCGGGGGCAGCGCGACGACGGCGAGGTCGACGGGACCGGGCACGTCGGCGAGGGTCGCGGACCACCGCTCCTCCCCCGGGCCGCGCGCGGCCCCCACGACGTGGACGGTCACGTCGCTGTGCTCGAGCGCAGCGAGCGCGCGCTGCGCGAGCAGGCGGTCGAGGGCCTCGCCGTCGTGCTCCGCGCGCGCGTCGGCCGGGGCGTCGGGGCCCACGAGCACGACGCTCGTGGCGCCCAGCAGCCCCTGCATGCTCCGAGCCTCCGCGCGGTGCTCGCGGTCGGCCATGACGGCCCGCGACCGCTCCGTGGGGTCGAGGTCGACGCTGACCTGGACGAAGCCGTCGTCCATCTGCTGGCGCACGTCGTACCCCGCCTCGCGGAACACCGCGAGCATCTTGCCGTTCTGGGGCAGCACCTCGGCCGTGAAGCGGCGCACGCCGCGCTCGCGCGCCGCCGCCGCGACGTGCTCCAGCAGCACGGAGCCCAGGCCCCGGCCCTGCGCGGAGTCCGCGATGTTGAAGGCGACCTCCGCCTCGGCGGGGCCGGTGCGGTCGAACCGTGCGACCCCGATGATGTCCTCGCCGCCGTCCCCGGGGGCGCCGTCGCGCGGGCGCACCGCGACGAGCGCGACGCGGTCCACGTGGTCGACTCGCGTGAAGCGCTCGAGGTCGCGCTCGGACAGCCGCTCCATGGGCGCGAAGAACCGCAGGTAGGTGGAGCGCTCGGACTGGCCGACGTGGAAGCGCTGGAGCGCGTCGGCGTCCTCGGGGCGGATGGGCCGCACGTGCGTGGTGGTGCCGTCGCGCAGCACGACGTCGGCCTCCCACTCCACCGGGTACCGGTCCGGGTCCCGCCCCGGCGCGTCGTCGTCCACGACCCCAGGCTATGCGGTCGCGCGCGCGGTGCGCCTGCGCCACCCCGGCCCGCGCCGGGAGGACAATGGTCCCGGCAGGCAGTCCCGGCACGTGCCGCGGCAGGCGCCGTGGCACGGCGTGTCGGACGCGTGGCGTACCCTCGCGTGCGGCACGAACCCGCAGCACCCCGGCCGGCCCAGCACCGGCCACGACGGCACAGACCCCGCGCCACCGCGGCGCACCGAACGGCAGGAGCCCGCAGGCCCATGGCGCGCAAGTCCTCGACCCCCTCGATCGACCCGGCCGAGGTGAACGAGAAGATCGTCGACGTCGACGTCCAGGCGGAGATGGAGACGTCGTTCCTCGAGTACGCCTACTCCGTCATCTACTCGCGCGCCCTGCCCGACGCGCGGGACGGCCTCAAGCCCGTCCAGCGCCGCATCCTCTACATGATGGCCGACATGGGGCTGCGCCCCGACCGCGCCCACGTGAAGTCGGCGCGCGTCGTCGGCGAGGTCATGGGCAAGCTGCACCCGCACGGCGACGCCGCGATCTACGACGCGCTCGTACGCCTCTCGCAGGACTTCTCGCTCCGGCTGCCGCTGGTCGACGGGCACGGCAACTTCGGCACGCTCGACGACGGCCCCGCGGCCTCCCGGTACACCGAGGCCCGTCTCGCGCCGCCGTCGCTCGCGATGACGGCAGGGCTCGACGAGGACGTCGTCGACTTCGTGCCGAACTACGACAACAAGCTCCAGCAGCCCGAGGTCCTGCCCGCCGCGATCCCCAACCTGCTGGTCAACGGCGCGTCGGGCATCGCGGTCGGCATGGCGACCAACATGGCGCCGCACAACCTCGTCGAGGTCGTCGCGGCGGCACGCCACCTCGTCGCCCACCCGGACGCCGACCTCGAGGCGCTCATGCGGTTCGTGCCCGGGCCCGACCTGCCGACGGGCGGCAAGATCGTCGGCCTCGACGGCGTCCGCGACGCCTACCGCACGGGCCGCGGGACGTTCCGCACGCGCGCCACGGCACGCGTCGAGAACCTCACGCCGCGCCGCAAGGGCATCGTCATCACCGAGCTGCCCTACCTCGTCGGCCCGGAGAAGGTGATCGAGAAGATCGCCGAGGGCGTCAAGACGAAGAAGATCCAGGGCATCACGGCCGCGACCGACCTCACGGACCGCGAGCACGGGCTGCGCATCGTCGTCGAGGTGAAGACCGGCTTCAACCCCGAGGCGGTGCTCGAGCAGCTCTACAAGTTCACGCCGCTCGAGGACTCGTTCGGCATGAACAACGTCGCGCTCGTCGACGGCCAGCCGCGCACGCTCGGCCTGCGGGAGATGCTGTCGGTGTGGGTCGACCACCGGATCGACGTGGTCCGCCGTCGCTCGGCCTACCGCCTGCGCAAGCGGTCCGAGCGACTGCACCTCGTGGACGGCCTCCTCGTCGCGATCGTCGACATCGACGAGGTGATCCAGGTGATCCGCTCGTCCGACGACACCGCGACCGCCCGCGGGCGCCTCCAGACGGTGTTCGACCTGTCCGAGCCGCAGGCGGAGTACATCCTCGAGCTCCAGCTGCGCCGCCTCACCAAGTTCTCCCGCATCGAGCTCGAGAAGGAGCAGGAGACCCTGCGCCGCGAGATCGAGGAGCTCCAGGAGATCCTCGGCAGCGACGCACGGCTGCGCGCCGTGGTGTCGGGCGAGATGGCCGACGTCGCCAAGACGTACGGCACCCCGCGCCGCACGATCCTGCTGGAGTCCGCTGGCGCGGCGCCGACGACGACCGCGGCCGTCCCGCTCGAGGTCGCCGACACCACGTGCTGGGCGCTGTTCTCCGCGACCGGGCTCCTCGCGCGCACGAGCGACGAGACGGAGCCCGCGCGCTCGGGTCCGCGCGCCGCGCACGACGTGCTGCGCGCCGCCGTCCGCACGACCGCGCGCGGCGAGGTCGGCCTCGTCACGAGCCGGGGCCGCATGCTGCGCGTGTCCGTGCTCGACCTGCCCGCCCTCCCGCCTACGGACAACGCGCCGAGCCTGTCGGGCGGCGTCCCGCTCAGCGAGGTCGTCGCGCTCGAGCCGGGCGAGGAGGCGGTGACCATCGCGTCGCTCGACCCCGACGCTCCCCCGCTCGCGCTCGGCACCGCGCAGGGCGTCGTCAAGCGCGTCACGCCGGGCGACGTCCCGGGCAACCGCGACGAGTGGGAGGTCATCGGGCTCAAGGACGGCGACACCGTCGTGGGCGCGGCGCCCGCGACGGACGCCGACGAGCTCGTGTTCGTCTCCAGCGACGCGTCCCTGCTGCACTTCGACGCGTCCGCGGTGCGCCCCCAGGGCCGCCCGGCGGGCGGCATGGCCGGCATCCGGCTCGCCGACGGCCAGCGGGTCGCGTTCTTCGGCGTCGTCCCGGCCGACGTGCGCGACCTCGGCGTCGTCGTCACCGTCGCCGGGTCGTCCGACGCGCTCCCCGGGACCCAGACCGGCGCCGGCAAGGTGACCCCGTACGAGCTCTACCCCGGCAAGGGCCGCGGGACCGGCGGCGTCCGCGCGCACCGGTTCCTCAAGGGCGAGGACGCGCTCATCCTCGCGTGGGTCGGGCAGGGCCCGGCACGGGCCACGGGGTCCGGCGGGCAGTCGGTCGACCTGCCGCCGGTCGACCAGCGCCGCGACGGGTCGGGCACGCCGCTCGCGTCGCCGGTCACCGCCGTCGGCTAGCGCGGCCGCGCCGGCACCTCCGGCCGTCCGTCGGGAGACTTCGGGACCTTCGCTCGACCTGCGAGCCCCCGGGATTGGGTCATTCTCGGAGTGTGGCAGGAAACCAGGGGGGTGCCGTCCGCACGCCGCCGGAGCCGGACGGGACCGCCGGCCCCGTCGACTACCACGCCGTCTTCTCGGTCCTCACGGCCCCCAAGGCGGTCCTCGCGCCGGACCTCACGATCCTCGACGCGAACGAGTCGCTCCTGCGGACGATCGACGCGCCCGCGAGCGCCGTCGTCGGGCGCCACTACCTCGACGTCTTCCCGGCCCAGGGACCGGACCAGGGCGCCGTCGACCGGGTCGTGCTGTCGCTCGAGCGGGTCGCGCGCACGGGGCAGATCGAGATGATCGGCCCCCACCGGTACGACCTGCGCGGGACTGCCGGCGGGTGGGTCGAACGCTGGTGGCTCACGACGAACCTCCCGGTGCTCGACGCCGCGGGCCGGGTCACGGCCGTCGTGCACCGCGCGGAGGACGTGACGTCGGTCGTGCTGGCCGGCGGGGTCGCTATCCCGGACGTGGGGCGCACCACCGGCCCCGCCGACGCCACCGCGCTCTCGGTCGTCGACCAGGCTCTGCTGCTCGGGTCGTCCGTCGACCGGTACGCGGACGTCATCACGCGCGAGCGCAGCGCGTCGCTCGCTCTCCAGGACTCCGTGCTCACGCCTCCCCCGCGCATCCCCGGTCTGACGATCGACGTGCGGTACCGCCCGGCGGTGCCGGAGGTCCACGTCGGCGGGGACTGGTACGACGCGTTCGTGCACCCCGACGGCGAGACGACGGTCGTGGTCGGCGACGTCACCGGGCACGACGTCGCCGCCGCGGCTCACATGGGGCACCTGCGCGGGGTGCTGCGCTCGGTCGCGTTCGCGACGGACGCCGGTCCTGCCGAGGCGCTCGACGCCGCCGAGCGCACCGCGGAGGGTCTCGGGCTGCAGGCGCTGTCGACCGTCGCCGTCGCGCGCGTCGGCATCCCCGGCCCGGCAGGGAGGCGCGCGGTGTGCTGGGCGAGCGCCGGGCACGTGCCGCCCGTCGTGCGTCGCGCGGACGGGACCGCCCACCTGCTCACGGCACGCCCGTCACCGATGCTCGGCGTCGGGCTCGGGGGCCCGCGCGCCGAGCACGCGATGTCACTCGGCCCGGGTGACACGCTCCTGCTCTACACCGACGGGCTCGTCGAGCGCCGGGACCGGTCCCTGCGGGACGTGCTCGACGAGCTGCCGGGCCGCGTCGAGGCGCTCGGCGACGTCGCGCCGGACCAGCTGCTCGACGCGCTCCTCGCGGAGCTCGTGCCGCTCGGCTCCCAGGACGACGTCGCTCTCGTCATGGTGCACGTCGACGGCGAGGGCACGGCCGCGGGCGCCTAGCCAGGTACTGCCAGAACCCTGCTGGAGCGGGACTCCCACGCGGCCCCGGGGCAGGTGTCGAATGGTGCGCGTACCCCACAGCGAGGAGAGCTCCATGAAGGCCACCGTCATCTACGGCGCGGGCGACGTCTGCGTCGAGACCCGTCCCGACCCGACGATCCTCGAGCCGACCGACGCGATCGTCCGCGCGGTGCGCGCGTGCGTCTGCAGCTCGGACCTGCACCCGTACCGGTCGATGGGTCGCACCGACGAGGGCGTCCCGATCGGCCACGAGCTCCTCGGCGTCGTCGAGGAGGCCGGGTCTGCCGTCACGACGGTCCGCCCCGGCGACCTCGTGATCGCGCCGTTCGCCTGGTCGGACAACACGTGCGACGTGTGCCGCGACGGGTTCCAGACCGCGTGCCCCCACGGGGGCTTCTACGGCAACCCCGGCGACGTCGGCGGCCAGCAGGCCGAGCTCGCGCGCATCCCGCTCGCGGACGGCAGCCTCGTCGCCGTGCCCGACGTCGACGAGTCGAGCCCGCTCCTGCCCTCACTGCTCACGCTCTCGGACGTGTACCTCACGGGGTACCACACCGCGCACATGGCGCGCGTGTCCCCGGGCCAGACCGTGGCGGTCGTCGGCGACGGCGCGGTCGGGCTGTCCGCCGTGCTCGCCGCACGCCAGATGGGCGCCGAGCGCATCATCCTCATGGGCCGTCACGAGGCCCGGACCGACCTGGGGCGCGAGTGGGGCGCGACCGACGTCGTCGCCGAGCGCGGCGCCGAGGGCGTGCAGCGGGTCCTCGACCTCACGGACGGCCTGGGCAGCCACGTCGTCGTGGAGGCCGTCGGGCACCTGCCCGCCTACGAGCAGTCCTACGGCGTCGTGCGCGCCGGAGGCGTGATCAGCCGCGTGGGCGTCCCGCAGTACGACGACGCCCCTGTCGGCTTCGCCTCGCTGTTCGGCCGCAACATCACGCTCACCGGCGGGCCTGACCCCGTCCGCGCCTACCTTGAGGACGCGATCCCGCAGGTGCTGAGCGGCGCGATCGACCCCGGCCGCGTTTTCGACAAGGCCGTCGCGCTCGACGACATCGCCGACGGCTACGCCGCGATGGACCGCCGCGAGTCCCTCAAGACGATCGTCACGTTCTGACCGGCGGGACGCTCGGACCGGGCGGGCGCGGCGTGGGGGTGCCGCCCGCCCGCGCCGCGCGCCGTCGTCCCGCACTACCGTGAAGGACGTGGAGGCCATGGACAACCGTTCCGAGGTGCGGGAGTTCCTCATGAGCCGTCGAGCGCGGGTGACGCCCGAGCAGGCGGGCATCGAGACGTACGGCGGCCGTCGACGCGTCGACGGGCTGCGCCGCGACGAGGTCGCCCGTCTCGCCGGGGTGAGCGTCGACTACCACACGCGACTCGAGCGCGGGAACCTGCGGGGCGTGTCCGACGCCGTGCTCGAGTCCGTCGCGCGGGCGCTCCTCCTCGACGCGGCCGAGCGGGAGCACCTGCTCGACCTCGCGCGCACCGCCAACCCCGTCGGCGCGCGCCCGCCGCGCGGCCACGGCGACACGCCGGTGCGCCCGGAGCTGCAGTACCTGCTCGACGCGATCACCACCGCGCCGGCGTTCATCCAGAACAACCGCATGGACCTCGTCGCCGCCAACGCGCTCGGGTCCGCGATGTACGCGCCCATGATCGCGGGCTCCGCGGGACCGGCGAACTTCTCGCGCCACATCTTCCTCGACCCCGCGTCCCACGACTTCTACCCCGACTGGGACCGGGCGGCCTGGACGAACGTCACGATCCTGCGCCGCGAGGCGGGCCGCAGCCCGCACGACAAGCGGCTCCAGGCCCTCGTCGGCGAGCTGTCGACGCGCAGCGAGCGGTTCCGCGAGTTGTGGGCGTCCCACGACGTGCGGCGGCACTACGCCGGGCAGAAGACGTTCCGGCACCCCGTCGTGGGGGACCTCGAGCTGCACTACCAGACGCTCGAGCTCCACGGCGACCCCGGGCTCGGCATGACCGTGTACACCGCGACGCCGGGCTCCCCGACGGAGGAGTCGCTGCGCCTGCTCGCGTCATGGGCGGCCACCGCGGCCTCGACCACCGCGACCTTCACCGACTGAGAGGAACCCATGGACCTGGACGACCTGCTGGCCGAGCTCGACGCCGGGCGGACGATCCCTGGCGGCTCGCCGCTGCACGCCGTCATGCACCGCACGAGCCAGGAGGCGCTGCGCATCGCCGGTGAGCTCAACGGCGCATACCGCTCGCCCGAACGGGTCCGCGAGCTCCTCGCGGAGCTGACGGGCAAGCCCGTGCACGAGTCCGTGAACCTCTTCCCGCCCTTCACCGCCGACTTCGGCAAGAACATCACCCTGGGGCGTGACGTGTTCGTCAACTCCGGCTGCCGGTTCCAGGACCAGGGCGGCATCGTCGTCGGGGACGGGTGCCTCATCGGGCACAACGCCGTCCTCACGACCCTCAACCACGACCTCGACCCGGCCCGCCGCGCCGACATGCACCCGGCGCGCGTCGTCCTCGGCCGCAACGTCTGGCTCGGGGCGAACGTGACCGTCCTCCCGGGCGTGACGATCGGGGACGACGCCGTCGTGGGGGCCGGTTCCGTCGTCACCCGGGACGTGCCGCCGCGCACGGTCGTCGTCGGCTCACCCGCTCGCGTCGTCCGCTCGCTCGACGCCTGAGGCCTCAGTCGCCCTCGAACCGCAGCTCTGACCCGAGCTCCCGACGACACCGTTCGGCGAGCACGACGACCGCGCCCAGGACGACGGCGTCAGGAGGGGACGAGCGGTCCATGAGGATGTGCAGCTCGTCGAGGAGCTGTTCCATCTCGGAGCCGCTGAGCACGACGTCACCGTACGGATCGACCCGCGCGAGCATCGGCAAGCCGCTCGCCGGGAGCAGCCGGGCCAGCACGTCACCGTCGTCGGGCGCCACGTCGACAGACGTCGTGGAACGACGCCGGGGACCCGTCCCCTGCTGAACGACCCTCGCGAGCGTCACGTCGACGCCCATGCGGCTCCTCCCTTCTCCGCGACGGGGACCACCGCCGCACGCTCTCGACGGAGCACACCGAGCACGAGCAGCACCTGGCCGACGACGTAGGTGAGCATGACCCAGAAGCCGTGCCCGGGCAGGTCGTACCACGGGGCGAAGGCGTTCAGCGCGATGAGCGCGTCGGACAGGAGGAAGACCGCACCACCGACCGCGGCGAGCCGGTCGACGCCCGTCGCGACCACGGCCATCGTCACGAGGCACACGCCGTAGACGACGACGGGGACGAGCAGCGACCCGGCGTCCGGCGCGCACGCGACGACGAGGGCGAGCAACGCGAGGCCGTACGGCACGAGCGCGAGCGGGCGGCGCAGGACGGAGCCCGCGCGGTAGGGCCAGAACGCGATCGTGTACGTGATCTGGGCGCAGAGGAATAACCCGACCATGACCAGGAAGGCGGCGTCGCCGTCGGCGAGGTCGGGCGCGGTGTCGCCGAGCCACGAGAAGCCCAGCGCGACGAGCGTGAGCCGGACGAGCCGCGAGCGCCGGCCCGGGCCGTGGGCGGCGTGGCGCCGCGTGGCGAGCCAGAGGCAGCCCGCCAGGACCGGCATGAGGAACCACTGCGACGTGTCGGCGAGGGTCTCGGCACCGAGGAGGTGGGCGGCGAGGTGGACGAGGGTGAGCAGGGCGAGCACGCCCCACGCGACGATGATGGGCGAGGAGACTCCTTCGGTCGTGCACCGGCTTCCTTGCCGGCGGTGGCCGATCCTAGCGCCTGGGACCGGGGCGAATGACCTTGTGGGGCACCCCGGTGCGCGCGAGCATGGGGTGATGACCGAGCCCGTGCGGTGGACCCGCGCAGCCGTCTACCCGGACATGTGGGTGGACCCGGACGAGGACCCGCGCAACACCGACGGCGTGAGCCCGGACGGCGAGCTCGCGACGCTGCTCGACTACACGGCGAGCTACCGGACGACGCTGCTCATGAAGTGCGAGGGACTCGACCCCGAGCAGCTCGCACGGCGCTCCGTGCCGCCGTCGACGATGTCGTTGCTCGGCCTTGTCCGCCATCTCGCGGAGGTCGAGCGGGAGTGGCGCGGGTGGGTCTCCGACGACGACGGCGAGCCGGCGCTGTACGGGGGGCACGACGCGGACTTCGACGGCGCGGTCGCCGACCAGCGCGTGGTCGACGAGGCGTACGCGAACCTGGCGCGCGAGCAGGCCGCGACCGACGCGGTGCTGGCCCGGCACCCGGACCTCGGGGAGCGGCTCGGCGCGGACCGGGTCGCGGTCCGCGAGGTCCTGGTCCACCGGATCGAGGAGTACGCCCGGCACTGCGGGCACGCCGACCTCCTGCGCGAGCGGATCGACGGCAGGACGGGCCAGCAGGGCCTCAGCCGACGACGGCCCTGCCGCTCACGTCGTCGCGCGTCCCGCCGTCCCCGGTGTCGAGGTCGCGACGTCCGCGACGAGGACGCGCCCGTCGCGCACCTCGGCCGCGAAGACCGCCAGAGGCCTGCGGTCCTTGCCGCCGGCGTCGAGCACCTCGCCGGTGTCGACGTCCCAGACCTGCTTGAGCATCGGGGTGGTCACGGTGTCGACGTCGCGCTCCGTGCCGTCGTCGAGCGTGACGCGGTGCGTGCCGACGAGGCCGCGCGACATGACGTTGGCGCCGGAGTAGGGGTCCCGCTGCTGGACAGCGCGCACGGTGCCGTCGGCGAGCCGGAAGACGGCGATCTGGGTCCCGCCCAGGAGGGCCCCGACCCCGCGCTCGGGCTCGAGGTCGTCGAGCGCGCAGATGTCGACGAACGTGCTCATCGGGCGTCCTCCAGCTCGGCGCGGGCGGCGACGAGCGCGACGTCGCGCGCCGCGCGGGGGTCGGGGTAGGCGACGGCGTCGGTCTCGTCGGCGGGACGGACCTGCCCGCGTTCGGGGACGAACGCGAGGTCGCCGTCGACCGCCTCCGGCGCGTTGACGAACGGCGTGAACTTGCGCAGCTTCGCCGGGTCCGCGAGCGTCGCGCTCCACTCGTCCTCGTAGTCGCGCACGTGCTCGGCCATCGCGGCCTCGAGCTCGTCGGCGATCCCGAGCGAGTCCTCGACGACGACGCGGCGCAGCTCCTCGAGCCCGCCCGCGCGCTCCGCGACCCAGGGCGCCGTGCGCTGGAGACGGTCGGCCTCCTGGACGTAGAGCATGAGGAACCGGTCGACGTAGCGGACCAGGGTCTCGTCGTCGAGGTCCTCGGCGAGGAGCTGGGCGTGGGCCGGCTGGGCTCCGCCGTTCCCGCCGACGTAGAGGTTCCACCCCTTGTGGGTCGCGATGATGCCGACGTCCTTGCCACGGGCCTCGGCGCACTCGCGCGCGCACCCGGAGACGCCGAACTTGATCTTGTGCGGCGAGCGCAGGCCGCGGTAGCGCAGCTCGAGCCGCACCGCCATGGCCGACGAGTCCTGCACGCCGAACCGGCACCACGTACGCCCGACGCACGTCTTCACGGTGCGCAGCGACTTCCCGTACGCGTGCCCGGACTCGAACCCCACGGCCGTCAGGCGCCGCCAGATCTCCGGGAGCTGGTCGAGGCGCGCGCCGAACATCGCGAGCCGCTGGCCGCCGGTCACGCGCACGTAGAGCCCGAACTCGTCGGCGACCTTCGCGAACTCCAGGAGCTGGTCCGCACGCACCTCGCCCCCGGGCATCCGCGGGATCACCGAGTAGGTGCCGTTCTTCTGCAGGTTCGCCATGACGTGGTCGTTGGTGTCCTGGAGCGCGGCCTGCTCGCCCTCGAGGACGTGCCCGCGGCGCAGCGTCGAGAGGATCGACGCGACCGTCGGGCGGCAGACGGCGCAGCCGCGGCCCGTCCCGTGCGCCGCGACGATCTCGGAGAACGTGCGCAGCCCTTCCTCCCGCACGATGCGGTACAACGCCGCCCGGGACATCGCGAAGTGCTCGCACAGCGCGTCCGAGACGGTGACGCCCGCCCGGGACAGCTCGCCGTTCAGCAGCTTGGTGAGCGCCGGGACGCACGACCCGCACACCGTGCCCGCCGTCGTGCAGTCCTTGACCTGCCCGATCGTCCGGCAACCGTGCTCGGTCACCGCAGCCCGGACCGTCCCGGCGTCGACGTTGTTGCACGAGCACACGACGGCCTCGTCGGGCAGCTCGGTCTCGGCCAGGCCCTCGCCGTCGGGCGCGATCACAGCCGCGGGGTCGGCGCCGAGCGGACGGCCCAGGAGCGGACGCAGCGCCGAGTAGAGCTCGATGTCGCCGACGAACACGCCGCCCAGCAGCGTCGTCGCGTCGTCCGAGAGCACGAGCTTGCGGTACCGGCGGTGGATCGGGTCGACGAACGAGACCTCGAGCGCGCCCGCGCTCACCGCGTTGACGTCGCCGAACGACGCCGCCTCGACGCCCACGCCCTTGAGCTTGGTGCCGTCGTCGGTGCGCCGGTGCACGCGCTCGCCGCCGAGGAAGCGGTCGACGACGACGTCGGCCATGTCGTTCCCGGGCGCGACCAGGCCCGCGCACGCGCCGTCGACCGACGCGCACTCGCCGATCGCCCACACGCCCGGGTCGGAGGTCTGGCACGCCTCGCCGACGACGACGCCGCCGCGTTCGCCGATCGCCAGGCCCGCCTCGCGCGCCACCCTGTCGCGCGGACGGATGCCCACGGAGAAGACGACGACGTCCGTCGCCAGCTCAGAGCCGTCCGTGAGCTCGACCGAGCCCACGGACCCGTCGCCCGCAGGCAGGAACCGGTGCGCGCCCGCACCCGTGCGGACCGTGACGCCGAGGTCCTCGATGAGCAGGCGCAGCATCTCGCCGCCACCCTGGTCGAGCTGGACGCTCATGAGCCGGTCGGCGAACTCCACGACCGTGGCCTCCGCGCCCAGCCGCTGGAGCGCCGCCGCCGCCTCGAGGCCCAGCACGCCACCGCCCACGACGACGCCGCGCACCGCCCGCCCCAGCGCCCGCTCGCGCAGGCGCACCCACTCGGCGAGCCGCTCGACGTCGTCCAGCGTGCGGTAGGTGAACAGTCCCGGCAGGTCCGTGCCCTCCGCGCGCGGCGTCCACGCCCACGAGCCGGTCGCGAGCACCGCGCGGTCGTAGTGGACCTGTCGCCCCGACCGTGTCGTCACGACGCTCGCCGTGCGGTCGAGCGACGCGACCGCGTCCCCGGTGACGAGCGTGACGCGCGGGTCGTCCCACACCGCGCGGTCCAGGGTGAGGGCGTCCACGTCGCGGGCGTCGAACCACTCGGACAGGTGCACGCGGTCGTACGGCTCGTGCGGCTCGTCGCCGATCACGGTGACGGACCAGGTGCCCTCGGGGTCGCGCGTGCGCAGGCCCGCGACGAGGCGGTGGGCCGTCATGCCGGCGCCGACGACGACGATCCGGTCGCCGTCCAGGGGGCCGTCGGGGGACGGGGGCTGAGAGGGGGAGGGCACAGGGAGCACTTTCGAGAGGCGGAGGCTGTGTCGAGGCCCCGACCCGGGTGCGACCGGTGCCTGCCCCGACCCTAGGCGACGCGGTCCGACCACAGCCGCCCCCGGGACCAAGGTCCTCGGTACCCACGGCGAAAGCCACCCGCCCGGCCATGCGTGCGGTGGCGACGGCACGACGCCGCGTCCCCTCCGGGGCGCGGCGTCGTGCCGAGCGCTCGGCGGCGCGTCAGGCGTTCGCGAGCTCGCGGGCCTCGTCGGCCAGCTGGTCCTCGTAGCGACGCACGACGCGGCTCACGGTCGACCGCGACGCCGAGACCCGCTGGGCGATCTCGCGCTGGTTGAGGCCCTCGCGCGCGAGCTCGACGATGCGGCGGTCGCGCTCGGCCATCGGGTCCTCACCGAGCGTCGTCCCGGCGTCGTCCGCCGGCGTCGGCTCCACGTCCTGGGGCCGCGGGAGGTCGAAGACCTCGACGCGGCGCGTGTGCCCCGTCACGGCCGGCGGCTCGGGGGCCGACGGCGTCTCCGCCTCCTCGGGGGCGGGCTGCTCCCACGGGAGCGGCCGCGTGCGACCGAAGATCTCCTTGACTCGTGCCTCGAGGTCCGGCAGGGCCTCGAACGCGGGCTCGGCGGCGGGCGCGTCCTCCGCAGTCTCCGCGTCGGTCGCCTCGGCCGTCGCCTCGGCGGCGGGCAGGTCGCGGGTCACCTCGCGCACCGGGAGGTCGGCCGACGGCGCACCGTCCGTCGGGACCTCGTCGCGCAGCGCGGCGTCGGTCGTCACGGCGTCGGTCGTCACGACGTCGACCGGTTCGGGAGTCGGGGAAGTCTCGACCGCGCCGGTGTCGTCGTGGCGCGCGGGCTCCGGCGCGAGCAGCGCCGGGCCGCTCGCCCCGGCGGCCACGGCGGCCACGCCCATGGGCGCCTCGGCGGGCGCGGGAGCCTCGGACACCGCGGCCCCCGCCTTGCCACGCGCGGTGCCGCGCTTCGCGGAGCTCGCCCCGATGAGGTCGAGCCGGTTGCCGTGCCGCTCGGCGGCCTCCAGGCGGTCGACCCAGACCTGCATGCGACGCTCGAAGTCCTCGACCGTCAGCAGCTTGAGCGCGGCGTCCCGGGCGGCGCGTTGCCGCTCGTGCGCGGCGCGGACCTTGCGCAGGTCCGCGGGCGAGCCAGCGCTGTCGGCGCGCGCGTCGCGCCACTGCTCCAGCGCGGACACGTACCCGTGGACGCGCAGCTCACGACGGCGCTCCTCGAGCGTGTGGCCCGTGACCATGTGTCGCTCTCCCACGAGGGCGAGGTGCCACATGAGCGCGGCGACCAGCGGCGGCACGAACCGGAACACCACCATGTACGGGGTGCTCGCCGTCGGGACGGCGATCTCGTGGAGAGCGGCGAACAGGCCCGACGTCCCCGAGAGCACCCACGTGAGCGCGAGGAGCACACCGTAGGGCCGCCCCTCGAGCGCCGCGTTGCGCGCCATGAGCGCGACGGCGACGAGGCTGATCTCGAGGAAGCCCGCCAGCCCGTACGCCTCGAGCGGCGACATGTGCGCCACCTCGAGACCGAACAGGACCATGCCGCTGTACGCCAGGGCGGTGGCGATCGTCGCCGCGATGACCACCGCCACCATCGGGAGGTGCCGGCCGCGATAGCGCACCTGCCGCGGGGAACCGCCCGCGCCGGTCTGGTCCTGCTGTGTCACGTCGTCCTCCGAAAAGTGGTGTGGGCGCACATATCCCAACACTCAGGACGATCCGCGTCAACGTACCGGAAGGGGCGAACCGCGGCCGGGCGCGAACGGCACCGCACGACCTGCCGGGAACAGCACGACGCCGCGCCCCCGGACGGGGACGCGGCGTCGGTCGCAGCGGTGGTCTCAGACGTTGAAGCCGAGCGCGCGGAGCTGCTCCTTGCCGTCGTCGGTGATCTTCTCCGGGCCCCACGGCGGCATCCAGACCCAGTTGACGCGGAAGCCGTCCACGAGGCCCTCGAGCGCCTGCGCGGACTGGTCCTCGATGACGTCGGTCAGCGGGCACGCCGCGGACGTGAGCGTCATGTCGATGACGGCGTGGTTGTTCTGGTCGATCTGGATGCCGTAGACGAGGCCGAGGTCGACGACGTTGATGCCGAGCTCGGGGTCGATGACGTCGCGCATCGCCTCCTCGACGTCCGCGACGTTCGGCGGGCTCGGCGTGGCGCCCTCGGCGGGCGCGCCGGTCTCGGTGGTCATCGGTTCTCCTCCGTCGTTCCCCGCGCGGCGAGCGCCGCGTCGGAAGCCATTGCGGTCGATGCGTCGCCCGGCGTGCTCAGGGCGCCCGAGGTGACGAGCGAGTCGCGCAGCGCGGCCCAGCCGAGCAGGGCGCACTTGATCCGTGCAGGGTAGCGCGAGACGCCCGTGAACACCGTGGCGTCACCGAGCTCGTCCTCCGCGGCCTCGTCGAGGCCCTTGCCCCGCGAACCCATGAGCTCGCGGAACACGTCGCCGAGGTGCTCGGCCTCCGCGGCGGGGCGTCCCGTCACGAGGTCGGTGAGCACGGACAGGGACGCCTGCGAGATGCTGCAGCCCTGCCCCTCCCAGCTCACGCGGTCGATCGTGTCCCCGGCGAGCTCGACGCGCAGCGTCACCTCGTCGCCGCACGTGGGGTTCACCTGGTGCGACTGGCCGCTGGCCGCGCCGTCGGCCACCTCGACCAGGCCCCGACCGTGCGGGGTCTTGGCGTGGTCCAGGATGACCTGCTGGTACATCTGCTCGATCGAGCTCATCGGGTCCTCTCTCAGTCCACCGAGAAGAACGCGCGCACCCCGGCCAATGCTTCCCGGAACGCGTCGACGTCCTCGCGCGTGGTGTACACCGACGCCGACGCGCGCGCGGTCGCGGCGATCCCGAAGCGGCGGTGCAGGGGCTGCGCGCAGTGGTGACCGACGCGCACGGCGATGCCCGCGTCGTCGAGCACCTGGCCGACGTCGTGCGCGTGCACGCCGTCCACGACGAACGACACGACGGCGAGCCGGTCGGCCGGCTCGCGCGGGCCGATGATGCGCACGCCGGGGATCTCCCCGATGCGCAGCAGCTCCGCGGCGAGCTCGTGCTCGTGCGCGGCGACGCCGTCCATGCCGAGCTCGTGCAGGTACTTCGCGGCGGCGCCGAACCCGACGACCTGCGCGACCGGCTGCGTGCCCGCCTCGAACCGCTGCGGCGGCGCCATGTACGACGACTCGGTCATCGTGACGACCTCGATCATCGACCCGCCGGTCGTCACGGGCGGCAGCGCCTCGAGCAGCTCGCGCCGCCCGTACAGCACGCCCACGCCCGTGGGCCCGAGCATCTTGTGCGCCGAGAACGCGGCGAAGTCGACGCCGAGCGCAGGCAGGTCGACCGGCAGGTGCGGCACGGACTGGCACGCGTCGAGCACCGTGAGCGCCCCGACCTCGCGCGCCCGGGCCACGATGGGCTCGACCGGCGTGACCGCGCCCGTCACGTTCGACACGTGCGTGAAGGCCACGACCCGCGTGCGCTCGGTGATGACGGTCGCCGCGTCCTCGACGCGCACGCGACCGTCGTCGTCCACCTCGAACCAGCGCAGGACGGCCCCCGTGCGGGCCGCGAGCTCCTGCCACGGCACGATGTTCGCGTGGTGCTCCGCCTCGGTGACGACGATCTCGTCGCCCGGGGCCAGCGCGAAGCGGCGGGCCGCCTCTCCCCCGCGGCCGAGCGTCGCGTTCGAGATCCCGTACGCGACGAGGTTGATCGCGGCCGTCGCGCCCGACGTCCAGACGATCTCGCCCGGGCGCGCGCCGACGAACGCCGCGACGTCGGCCCGGGCGTCCTCGAACGCCTCGGTCGCCTCCTCGGCGAGCTGGTGCGCGCCGCGGTGCACGGCCGCGTTGCGCTCCTCGTAGAAGTCGACCTCGGTGTCGAGGACGACCTGCGGCTTCTGCGCGGTGGCCGCGGAGTCGAGGTAGACGAGCGGACGACCACCGCGCACGGTGCGCTCGAGCAGCGGGAAGTCCGCCCGCACGGCGGCGAGCTCCACGTCGGTCAGGCGCGCCGGACCGGCGTGCTGCCCTGCGGGGTGCGCGGTGGTCGTCATGGTCGTCTCCTCAGGTGGTGCGAGCGCTCAGGCCGAGGCGGCCGAGGCGGACTCGACGGCGCCACCGAGGTAGCGGTCGTAGCCCTCCTCCTCCAGGCGCTCGGCGAGCTCCGGGCCGCCCTCCTCCGCGACCTTGCCGTCGACGAAGACGTGGACGAAGTCCGGCTTGATGTAGCGCAGGATGCGCGTGTAGTGCGTGATGAGGAGGATGCCCGCGTCGGTCTCGCCGTGGACGCGGTTCACGCCCTCGGAGACGATGCGCAGCGCGTCGACGTCGAGGCCCGAGTCGGTCTCGTCGAGGACGGCGAACTTCGGCTGGAGGAGCTCCATCTGGAGGATCTCGTGGCGCTTCTTCTCGCCGCCGGAGAAGCCCTCGTTGACCGAGCGCTCGGCGAAGGAGTCGTCCATGCGCAGGCGCTCCATGGCGCCCTTGACGTCCTTGACCCAGTGGCGCAGCGCGGGGGCCTCGCCGTCGATCGCGGTCTTCGCGGTGCGCAGGAAGTTGGACACGGACACGCCGGGGACCTCGACCGGGTACTGCATGGCGAGGAACAGGCCGGCACGGGCGCGCTCGTCGACGCTCATGGCGAGGACGTCCTCGCCGTCGAGCGTCACGGTGCCGCCGGTGACCTGGTACTTGGGGTGGCCGGCGATCGAGTAGGCGAGCGTGGACTTGCCCGAGCCGTTCGGGCCCATGATGGCGTGGACCTCGCCGCTGGCGATCGTCAGGTCGACGCCGCGCAGGATCGGCTTCGGCCCTTCCTTGGTCTCGACGCTGACGTGCAGGTCGCGGATCTCGAGAGTGGACATCAGTGGTTCTCCAAGAGGTTCTTGAGCTGGGGGGCGCGCGCGGCGCGCCGGGTCAGAGGAGGTCGGGTCAGGTGGGAGCGACGACGCGGTCGACGTCGACGAGCACCTGCTCGCCGTCGACCGTCACCGGGTAGACCGGCACGGGCCGCATCGCGGGCAGCGCGGTCGGCATGCCGGTCCGCAGGTCGAACTGCGAGCCGTGCAGCCAGCACTCGACGAAGCAGCCCTCGACCTCCCCGTCGGACAGGGACACGGCCCCGTGCGAGCAGATGTCGGAGATCGCGTGCCACCCGCCGTCGCCGTCGCGCACGACCGCGACCTCGACGACGCGCCCGTCCTCGGCCGGGAGCTCGACGCGCAGCGCCTCCTCCGGGCCGAGGTCGGACGTCGTGCAGGCGGGCTGTGCGGTCACGCCGTCGCCTCGGCGGGCTCGGCGCTCCCGTCGATGATCGACATGGACTTGCTCAGCTCGCGCTCGATCGCCTCGAGCAGGCGCTCCTCGACCGACGCGACGCCGATCTCCTGGATGAGCTCGGCGAAGAAGCCGCGGACGACGAGGCGGCGCGCCTCGACCTCCGGGATGCCGCGAGCCTGCAGGTAGAAGAGCTGCTCGTCGTCGAAGCGGCCGGTCGCGGACGCGTGCCCCGCGCCCTCGATCTCGCCCGTCTCGATCTCGAGGTTCGGCACGGAGTCCGCGCGCGCGCCGTCCGTGAGGACGAGGTTGCGGTTGAGCTCGTACGTGTCCGTGCCCTCGGCCTCGGCCCGGATGAGCACGTCCCCGACCCACACGGCGTGCGCGCCCTCGCCCTGCAGCGCGCCCTTGTACGTCACGCGGGACTTGCAGCGCGGGACGGCGTGGTCGACGAACAGGCGGTGCTCCTGGTGCTGGTCAGCGTCCGCGAAGTAGAGGCCCACCATCTCGACCTCGCCGCCCTCGGCGGTGAACTCCGCGTCCGGGGTGACGCGCACGACGTCGCCGCCGAGCGTGACGACCACGTGCTTGAGGCGCGCGTCGCGCCCGATCCGCGCGCGGTGCGACGACGCGTGCACGGCGCCGTCGGCCCAGTCCTGGACGGACACGACGGTGAGGTGCGCGCCGTCCTCGACGACGATCTCGACCGTCTCGTTGAGCGTCGCGGCACCCACGTGGTCGAGCACGACGACGGCCTCGGAGTGCCGCTCGGCGCGCACGAGGACGTGGCTCGCCGTCGGCGTGGAGCCGTGGCCCTCGATGCGGACCGAGGTGACGTCGGAGGCGACGGCCTCCTTCGGCACCGTGACGACGGTGGCCTGCTCGAAGGCGTTCCACGCCGTCACGGCCGTGCGGTCGCCGGGCTTGCCGGCGGTGCCGAGGCGCTCGTCGTCACGGCCGACGATCGTGACCTCGACCTCGGGCGCCTCGACGACCGTGACGCGCACGTCGCCGCCGCCGCTCTGCCCGACGATCGTGTCGTCGAACAGCGGCGCGAGGCGCGCCACGGGCGAGAAGCGCCACTCCTCCTCGCGCCCGGAGGGCACGGGGATGTCGGCGAGGTCGAACGACGTGAGCCGCTCGGCGCGCGAGCCCTGGGGCACGACGACGCCGTGGGAGTGCGCCCCGTCGGCCTGCGCGCGCGAGTGGTCGGTGGTCAGACCGGCCTCTTCGGGAACGGTGGTGGTGGTCATATCAGCCGACGGACCCTTCCATCTGCAGCTCGATGAGGCGGTTGAGCTCGAGCGCGTACTCCATGGGCAGCTCGCGCGCGATGGGCTCGACGAACCCGCGCACGATCATGGCCATCGCCTCGGTCTCCTCCATGCCTCGGGACATGAGGTAGAACAGCTGGTCCTCGCTCACCCGCGAGACCGTCGCCTCGTGCCCCATGGACACGTCGTCCTCGCGGACGTCGACGTACGGGTAGGTGTCGGACCGGGAGATCTGGTCGACGAGCAGCGCGTCGCACAGCACGGTCGAGGCCGAGTGCGAGGCGCCCTCGAGCACCTGGACCAGACCGCGGTAGGACGTGCGGCCACCGCCGCGCGCGACCGACTTCGAGACGATCGACGACGACGTGTGGGGCGCCGCGTGGACCATCTTGGCCCCGGCGTCCTGGTGCTGGCCCTCGCCCGCGAACGCGATCGACAGCGTCTCGCCGCGCGCGTGCTCGCCGAGCAGGTAGATCGCCGGGTACTTCATGGTGACCTTGGAGCCGATGTTGCCGTCGACCCACTCCATCGTCGCGCCCTCGGCCGCGGTCGCCCGCTTGGTCACGAGGTTGTAGACGTTGTTCGACCAGTTCTGGATCGTCGTGTAGCGCACGCGGGCGTTCTTCTTCACGACGATCTCGACGACCGCGGAGTGCAGCGAGTCCGACGAGTAGATCGGCGCGGTGCAGCCCTCGACGTAGTGCACGTACGAGCCCTCGTCCGCGATGATCAGCGTCCGCTCGAACTGACCCATGTTCTCCGTGTTGATGCGGAAGTAGGCCTGCAGCGGGATCTCGACGTGCACGCCCGGCGGCACGTAGACGAACGACCCGCCCGACCACACGGCCGAGTTGAGCGCGGCGAACTTGTTGTCGCCCGACGGGATGACGGTGCCGAAGTACTCCTGGAAGATCTCCGGGTGCTCGCGCAGCGCGGTGTCCGTGTCGAGGAAGATGACGCCCTGGCGCTCGAGCTCCTCGTTGATCTGGTGGTAGACGACCTCGGACTCGTACTGCGCGGCGACGCCCGCGACGAGGCGCTGCTTCTCCGCCTCGGGGATGCCGAGCTTGTCGTACGTCTCCTTGATGTCCTCGGGCAGGTCGTCCCACGTGGCGGCCTGCTTCTCCGTGGAGCGCACGAAGTACTTGATGTTGTCGAAGTCGATGCCGGTGAGGTCGGAGCCCCAGCTCGGCATGGGCTTCTTGCCGAACAGGCGCAGCGCCTTGAGGCGCTGGTTCAGCATCCACTCGGGCTCGTTCTTGAGCCGGGAGATGTTGCGCACGACGTCCTCGTCGAGGCCGCGCTGCGCGATCTGGCCCGCCTCGTCGGAGTCGTGCCAGCCGTACTCGTAGGCGCCGATCGAGGCGATGATCTCGTCGTCGGTCTGCTTCTCACCGGTCGGCAGGGCCGTGCCGGCGGCGTCCTGGGTGGGAGCGCTCATGGTCGTCCTTCCACTGTCCGTCGTTGCGGGCGGGGGCAGTCGGTACAGGTTCTTCGGGGGAGGTCGTGCGGGCGGGGCGGGGTGCCCCTCGGGGTCAGGTCTCGCCCGACGACGGGCGCCCCCGCGCCCGGACGTCGTGGGCCAGGGCGGCTCGCGCCACCCGCGGTGCGGGGGCCGGGACGGAGATCCCGACCGGCACGTTCGTGGTGCACGCGTGCGCGCCCGTGGCGAGGGTCGCGAGGCGCTGCACGTGCGAGCCGAGGAGCTTGGCGAAGACCTGGGCCTCCGCCTCGCACAGCTGGGGGAACTCCTCGGCGACGTGCTGCACCGGGCAGTGCCCCTGGCACAGCTGGACGGCAGAGGTGCCCGGCACGGGGCGCACGCTCGCGGCGTAGCCGTCGTCCGCCAGAGCGGCGGCGAGCTGGGCCGCGCGGCCCTCGACGTCCGGCGCGTCGAGCCGGTCCGCGTAGCGGTCGGCGAGCTCGGACAGCCGGTCCTGGGCGAAGCGCTCGACGGCGCCCGGTCCCGCGACGTCGCGCAGGTAGCGCAGCGCCTGCGCGGCGAGGTCGGCGTAGGTGCCGCTGAGCTCGCCCTGGCCGGCCGACGTCGTCACGTACCGCCGCGCGGGGCGGCCGCGCATCCCGGTGGGGTGCCCGGCGTCGTGCACGGCGACGAGGTCGTCCTCCTCGAGGAGGGCGAGGTGGCGGCGCACCGCGGCGGGCGTGAGGCCCAGCGTCGCGGCGAGGTCGGCCGCGCTGACGGGGCCCGCGCTCGCGACGAGCTCGAGCACGCGCTCGCGCGTGCGCCGGTCGACGTCGGCAGCGGGCGCGCCGGAGGGGGCGACGGTAGGCAGCGCGTCCGGTCGGACCGCTCCTGCTCCCATGCTCACCTCCGTGGTCGGTCGGGGGCACGCCTGCGCGCGCAACGCCCTCGATATAGACAACATGGTTGTTCCCTAATTGTTCCGGCGCAAGCAAGGCGACCCTCAGACAGGGCCCTGACGCGGCGGATGTGGCGTACGCGACACCCCGCGCGACCTGGGCGAGCGCGGGTCGGCGGGCGCGCGCGCTCCGCCTAGAATCGGCCGGGTGCCCGCCCCCGCCGTGCTCGTGCACGACCTCGTCAAGCGCTACGACGGTCGTGCCGTCGTCGACGGCGTGTCCCTCACCGCCGAGCGCGGCGCGATCACCGCGGTGCTCGGCCCCAACGGCGCCGGCAAGACGACGACCGTCGAGTGCTGCGAGGGCCTGCGCTCCCCCGACGCCGGGCGCGTCGAGGTGCTCGGGCTGCACCCGCTGACCGACGCGCGCGCCCTGCGTCCCCGCGTGGGCGTCATGCTCCAGGACGGCGGGCTGCCGACGGGCGTGCGCGCGCTGGAGATGCTGCGGCACGTCGCGTCGATGTACGCCCGGCCGCGCGACGTCGGCGAGCTCACCGAGCGCCTCGGGCTGGAGAGCTTCGCGCGCACGACCGTCCGGCGCCTGTCCGGCGGCCAGCGGCAGCGCCTCGCGCTCGCCGCGGCGATCGTCGGGCGGCCCGAGGTCGTCTTCCTCGACGAGCCGAGCGCGGGCATGGACCCGCAGAGCCGGCACGCCGTGTGGGAGCTCGTGCGCGAGCTGCGCGCCGAGGGCGTCGGGATCGTCCTCACGACGCACCTCATGGACGAGGCGGAGGACCTCGCGGACCAGGTGTACGTCGTCGACCACGGGAAGGTCATCGCGGCGGGCGCGACGCGTGACCTCCTCGAGTCCGGCGCCGACGGCGAGACGGACCGCACGGTCCGCGTCGAGGCGACGGCCGGCCTCGACCTCGGCGGCCTGCGCGACGCGCTCGCCGCGCCCGACGGCGCCCCCGGCCCCGCGTCGTGGACCGTCGCCGAGCCGCAGCCCGGCTCGTACACCCTCACCGGCCCGGCCGACCCTGCGACGCTCGTCGCGCTGACGACGTGGCTCGCCGCGCGCGGCGTCCTCGCGTCGCGCGTCACGGTGGGCCGCCGCACGCTCGAGGACGTGTTCCTCGACCTCACGGGACGGCACCTGCGATGACCGCGAACGAGACGCCGTCGGCCACCGCCGCGGCCCGGGGACCGGCCGGGACCGAGCTCGCCGCGCCCGCGTGGCGCCGCGTCGCCGCCCAGACGGCGTTCGAGACCCGGATGATCCTGCGCAACGGCGAGCAGCTGCTTGTGACGATCATCCTGCCCGTCATGCTCCTGCTCGGCCTCGTGCTCACGTCCTTCGTCGACCTCCACACCGGCGGTGCGTCGCGCGTCGACTTCGTGACGCCGGGCGTGCTCGCGCTCGCCGTGATGTCGACGGCGTTCACGTCCCAGGCCATCGCGACCGCGTTCGACCGCCGCAACGGCGTGCTGCGCCTCATGTCGACGACCCCCCTCGGCCGGGGCGGCCTGCTCGCGGGCAAGGTGCTGGGCGTGCTCGCGGTCGAGGTCGTGCAGGTCGTCGTCATCACCGCCGTCGCGCTCGCGCTCGGCTGGCAGCCCGACGTCGCGGGGATCCCGGCCGCGCTCCTCGCCGTCCTGCTCGGCACCGCGGCGTTCACGTCGCTCGCGATGCTGCTCGCCGGCACGCTGCGCGCCGAGGGCGTGCTCGCGGTCGCGAACCTCGTGCTCGTGCTCCTCACGATCGGCGGCGGCGTGCTCGTCCCGGCCGCTCAGCTGCCCGGGCCGCTCGCGCACGTCGCCCTGCTGCTGCCGTCGGGCGCGCTCGGCGAGGCGATGCGCGGCGCCCTGCTCGACGGCTCCGTCCCGCCGTTCTCGGTCGTCGTGCTGCTGGGCTGGACCGCCGCGCTCGGCTGGGGCGCGGGCAAGCTCTTCCGCTGGACCTGACCCTCCCCGGGCACATCTCACACCCGCAGGATTCCGGGGCTGCGCGCACGTCCCGATACCGTGGGACCGTGAGCACCCCGCCCCCCGCGCTCGACCCCGGCACGACCGACCGCCCCGCCGGCGACGGCGGCGCCCGTCCGGACCGGCTCGCGCCGCTGCGCCGCTGGACCCGGCCGGTGCTCGTCGCCAACCTCGTGGCGCAGATCGGCATCATCGTCACCGGCGGCGCCGTCCGGCTGACCGGCTCGGGCCTCGGGTGCTCCACGTGGCCGCAGTGCGAGCCCGGGCAGTTCGCGGCGCGCTTCCACCCGGAGACGACGTACCACCAGTTCGTCGAGTACGGGAACCGCACGCTCACCGGGGTGCTGAGCGTCATCGCGATCGCCGCCCTCGTGCTCGTGTGGACCGACCGCTCGCGCGTCCTGTCCTACCGGCTCCTGGGCGCCGTGCCGCTCCTCGGCGTCGCCGCGCAGGCCATCATCGGCGGCGTCATCGTGCTGCTGCACCTGCACCCGGGCTGGGTGTCGCTCCACTTCGTGGTCTCGGCGGCGCTCGTGTCCGTCTCGCTGCTGCTGCTGCACCGCTCCCGGGAGGGCGACGGCCCGCCCGTCCCGACGGTCGCGCCGCGCTCGCGCGCGCTCGCGTGGGCGCTGTACGGGCTCACCGCGGTCGTCGTGGTCCTCGGCGTGATCGTCACGGGCGCGGGCCCGCACAGCGGTGACGAGGAGGTCGGGTACCGGTTCGCCGTCGACCCGGCGCTCATGAGCAAGGTCCACGCGTGGGCCGTGTGGGTCTTCGTCGCCGTCCTCGTCGCCTACCTCGTGAGCGTCCGTCGCGGGCCGCTGGAGGTGCGCCGCGCCGGGTGGATCCTCCTCGCCATCACGCTCGCCCAGGGCGCGATCGGCTACGTCCAGTACTTCACGGGCCTGCCGGTACTGCTCGTGGGCCTGCACATGCTCGGCTCGGCGCTGCTCGTCGCCGGGTCCACGCGCGTCGTCCTCACGACCCGCACGCGCGCCTGACACCGGGGTCCGCGCTCAGCGCCAGAGGCGCGCGACGCGGTCGGCGGCTTCCACGCCCTGGGCGTGTCCCGCGCGGGCGGCGGCCGGGCGCAGCGTCAGGTCCATCGCCCGCGGTCCCACGAGCCCCTCGGCGGGCCCGTCGGGGACGAGCGTCTCGACCGCGCTGCCCTGCGCGCGCAGCTCCGCGACCTGCACGTCGAGCTGCATGCCCCACTCCCGCGGCGTGCGCGTCCTGCCGCCCAGCGGCGACAGCACGAGCACGCGGCGGCAGCCCGCCGCGAGATCGGCGTTCTCGTTGCGGCGGTACCCGCCGTCGATGAACCGGTCCGGCCCGACGCCGTACGCGAACCCGCCCGCGCAGCTCGCCGCGACCGCGTCCACCAGGTCGACCCCGCTGTGCGCGCCGAGGACGACCGGCGCGCCGGTCCGCGCGTCGACCGCGGTGAGGAGCAGCGCGCGGCGCGGCCACGACGTGCTCGGCAGGCGTGCCGCGACCGTCGCCCGCCAGCGCGCCTGCGCGGACGCGTCCGAGGCCGCCGGGAGGTCGAGCGCCGCGGCGCCGAGCCGGCGCCGCATGTCCGCAGCGTCGCGCGACGCGGCGATGAGCGCGGCCGTGCGGGCCATCTGGTCCGCCGCCTGGCGCGTGCGCTCGCGGCGGTCGTCCCGCCCGGGATCCGGTGCGCGCCGCGGCGGGGCTCCGGCGACGACGGCGGCGTAGAGCTCGGCGGGCGTCGCGCCGGCGAGCTGGGCCGCGGTGGTGGCGCCCGCCGACGTCCCTACGGTGAGGTCGGCCGTCGTGACGTCGACCCCGGCGTCGGCGAGACCGGCGACGACGCCGATCAGCCACGCGTTGCCGGTGGACCCGCCGCCCCCGAGCACGAGGGCGCGCTCGCCCGTCGTCGGGGTCGGGGTCTGAACCGGGACCGGGACCGGGACCTGGACCGGGACGGACGCTGCCGCCGGGCCGGGGACCGCGGCGCCTGCTGAGGAGCCCGGTGCAGGGGAAGGTGTGGTGGTGCTCATGGGAGTCGCCTCTCGCGATGGTGCGGCGAGCGCTCCCGGGACGGCTACGGCCGTCGCGCGATCGTGGGCAGCGAGGGAGCGCCCGTTACGGACACAGCGTTCACGGGGCTCACCTCCTCGGCTCGGTGCACGACCGACTCGACGCTAGCACGTCCGCCTCGGCGGGCCCGGGGCGGGACGGCGAGGGACCGCGGCTGTGGCCGGCCGCCGGCGTCGCGCCACGCCGGGGACGAGAAGCCCGCGGCATGGCTCACGACGCCGCCCGCGGTCGGACCGTCACGGACCGCGGACCGGCCCCCGTCGCCGTCAGCCCCCGCGGCGCTCGGGCCACGGCGCGTCGGCAGGGCGCAGGGAGGCCCAGCCGCCCGCGCGCGACGTGGCGGCCGCGAGGATCCCGACGACCGCCGGCGGGTTGTGCAGCGCGCCCCCGAGGACGGCGGGCACCGCCTCGTCGAGCGGGACCCAGCGCAGCTCGATGTCGAGCTCCTCGGCCTCGCGCGCGAACCGCTCGTCGTCCGGCACGGGCGACAGGTCGCGCGCCAGGAACACGCGCAGCGCCTCGTTGGACCCGCCGGGCGTCGTGAAGTAGTCCACGAGCACGTCCCACCGGGCCGCCCGCAGGTCCGCCTCCTCGGCGAGCTCGCGGGCCGCGGCGACACGCCCGTCCTCGCCCACGACGTCGAGCAGGCCCGCGGGCACCTCCCACAGCTCGCGCCGCACCGGGTGGCGGTACTGGCGCAGCAGCAGGACACGCTCGTCCGCGTCGAGGGCGACGATCGCGACCGCACCGGGGTGGTCGAGGTACTCGCGCGTGACGCGGCCGCCGTCGCCGAGGTCGACGACGTCGGACCGCAGGTCGAACACGCGACCCTCGTGCACGACCGTCGTCTCGACGACCGGCCGGGGCGCGAGCGCGTCCACGACCGGGTGCTCGCCGGCCACTCAGTCCGCCTGGTTCTCGAGCGCGGCGCGGACGAGGCCGCTGAACAGCGGGTGCGAACGCGTGGGGCGCGACTTGAACTCCGGGTGCGCCTGCGTGCTCACGTAGTACGGGTGGACGTCCGCGGGGAGCTCGACGAACTCGACGAGCGACGAGTCGGGCGACGTCCCGCTGATGACGAGCCCCGCCTCCTCGAGCTGCTTGCGGTAGGTGTTGTTCACCTCGTAGCGGTGGCGGTGGCGCTCCGTGACGCGCTCCGCGCCGTAGGTCTTCGCGACGACCGAGCCCGGGGTGAGCGCAGCCTCGTAGGAGCCGAGGCGCATCGTGCCGCCGAGGTCGCCGTCGCCGCCGACGATCGCGAGCTGCTCCTCCATGGTCGCGATGACGGGGTGGGACGTGCCCGGGTCGAACTCGGTCGAGGACGCGTCGTCGATGCCGAGCACGTTGCGCGCGTACTCGATGACCATCGACTGCAGGCCGAGGCAGATGCCGAGGGTCGGCACCCTGTTCTCGCGCGCCCAGCGCAGCGCGCCGAGCTTGCCCTCGATGCCCCGCACGCCGAACCCGCCGGGCACGAGGACGGCGTCCACGCCGTGCAGCGCGTCGTCCGCGCCCTCGGGCGTCTGGCACTCGTCGGACGCGACCCAGCGGATCGTGACCTTGGCGTCGTTCGCGAAACCGCCGGCGCGCAGCGCCTCCGTGACGGAGAGGTAGGCGTCCGGGAGGTCGATGTACTTGCCGACGAGCGCGACCTCGACGCGGTGGGCGGGCTGGTGCACGCGCTCGAGGAGCTGGCTCCAGCCGTCCCAGTCGACGTCGTGGAACGGCAGGCCTAGGCGGCGCACGACGTAGGCGTCGAGGCCCTCCGCGTGCAGCACGCGCGGGATGTCGTAGATGCTCGGCGCGTCGATCGCGTTGACGACGGCCTCGTTGTCGACGTCGCACATGAGGGCGATCTTGCGCTTCACCGGCTCGGGCACCACGCGGTCCGCGCGCAGCACGATCGCGTCGGGCTGGATGCCGATGGACCGCAGCGCCGCGACGGAGTGCTGCGTGGGCTTCGTCTTGAGCTCGCCCGACGGGCCGATGTACGGCACGAGCGACACGTGGAGGAAGAAGACGTCGTCCCGGCCCAGCTCGTGGCGAACCTGGCGGGCCGCCTCGAGGAAGGGCTGCGACTCGATGTCGCCGACGGTGCCGCCGATCTCGGTGATGATGACGTCGACGTCCTCACCGGCCTGGGCGCGCATGCGCGTCTTGATCTCGTCGGTGATGTGCGGGATGACCTGGACCGTGTCGCCCAGGTACTCGCCGCGCCGCTCGCGCGCGATGACCTGGGAGTACACCTGGCCGGTCGTGACGTTCGCCGACGCCTCGAGGTCGACGTCGAGGAAGCGCTCGTAGTGGCCGATGTCGAGGTCCGTCTCGGCGCCGTCCTCGGTGACGAACACCTCGCCGTGCTGGAACGGGTTCATCGTCCCGGGATCGACGTTGAGGTACGGGTCGAGCTTCTGCATGGTGACGCGCAGGCCGCGCGAGCGGAGCAGACGACCGAGGCTGGACGCCGTGAGGCCCTTGCCGAGCGAGGAGGCGACGCCGCCGGTGACGAAGACGTGCGCGGTGCGGTGCTCGGTACGAGCGCCCGAGGCGTTGAGGCGGGAGGAGGGCCGGTTCAGGTGATCTGCCACGGAACTCCATCCTAACAGCGTGCCCGACGACGGCACGCGGACCCGAGGGTCGGTCCGCTCACACCGGGCGGCACGGCGAGGTCCCCCTCGCCTCGACGCGCGACCCGGCGCGCGTCACGGGCGCGTCACCTCGGCGACGTGTCGCCGGGTACCTCCGTCGTGGGTTCGTCCCCCGCAGGCGCGTCCGTCGTGGGCCCGACGGCGTCGCCCGCCCCGGGAGCGGCCGGGTCGCCGGTGCTCGGCGTCCCGCGCCGCAGGACGCCCAGGAGGGCCGCGCGGTCGCCGACGAGCGAGACGCCGACCACGACCACGCCCGCGACCAGGGCCGCGAGGGCGCCGACGCCGACGGCGGGCAGCCAGCCCGCGTCGTCGGGCAGCAGGACGCTCGACAGCGCCGAGCCCGCGAGCGCGCCCAGCGCCACGCCGACCGCGACGACGACGAGCGTGCGCGGGACGCCGCGCGTCGCGTCCGGGCCGGCGTGGCGCCGCGTCGCGAGGAGCAGCCCCGCGCCCGCGACCGACATCCCGACCGCGGTCGCGAGGCCGAGCTGCAGGAGCACCCCGGCCTGGTCGCGGGCGCCCGTGAGGGCGGGGAGCACGTAGGCGGCCGCCGCGACGACGAGCCAGCCCGCGGCGGTCACGACGACCGCGATCCGCTGGCGGTCGATCGTGTACAGCGCGCGCGACAGGTGCAGGATCAGCGAGAACCCGACGATGCCCACCGCCATCGCGGCGACCGCTCCACCGAGCCCGTCGACCGAGCCCGTCGCGATGCGGGCGAAGACCGCCTCGACGGCCGCCGACGCGGCGATCAGGGCCGCGACGCCGAGCCCCGCCACGACGAGCAGCGTGCGCGTCGTGGTCGCGAGCAGGCGCCGGTAGGCGTCGTGCCGGGCGTGCGCGACGTGCTCCGCGAGGCGCGGGAACGTGCTCGTCGCGAGCGGGAACGCCAGCACCGCGTACGGGAGCAGGTAGACCTGCTGGGCGTACCAGTACGTCGGGAAGGTCTGCTCCGGTCCGAACCGGTAGGCGGCGCCCATGATCGCGAGCACCGAGAGCTGCTGCGCGACGAGCGCCCCCACGCCCGCGAACGCGAGGTTGCGCGCCCGGACCGCCTCGCCGCCCGGGAAGCGCAGCGTGGGCCGCAGGCGGACGCCCAGCCGGTGCACGGGGAGCACGAGGGGCAGCGCGAGGACGGCGACGCCCGCCGTCGTGCCCCAGCCGAGCCACGCGATGGCCTGGCCCGACAACGCGGCGACGTCCTTCTGGTCGCCCCCCGCCAGACCCGCGAACACGAGGAAGACGACGATGACCGCGAGGCTCGACAGGAGCGGCGAGAACGCCTGCCAGAAGAACCGCTTGTGCGCCTGGAGGATGCTCCCGAGCACGACCGCGAGCCCGTAGAGCGGCACCTGGAGGGCGAACACACGCACGAAGGTCGCCGTGACGTCGACGAGCTCGGGATGCTTCGGCAGCATGAGGAGGGACGCGATCGGCTCCGCGAGGAGCGCGAGCAGCGCCCCGAGCGGGACGAGCACGACGAGCGTCCACCCGAGCAGCGCCGAGGCGATGCGCGAGACCTCGGTGCCCGCGCGCCGGGCGATGGGCCCGGCGAGGAGCGGGACCACCGAACCGGCGAGCGCACCGCCCGCGGCGACCTCGAACAGCACGTTCGGCAGGAGGTTCGCCGCCGTGAACGCCGACCCGACGCCCTCGGTGCCGACGGCGAAGGACTGCACGAGCGACCGTGCGAACCCGACGAGGCGGCTCGCGATCGTCACGAGCGTGATCATCGCGGCGGCGCCCGCCAGGGTGCCCGTGGCGGCGCGCAGCCGCCCCGCCCCCGCGCTCACGCCGGGCGCCGGCCCCACGCGTCCACGCGCCGCAGCGCGTCGTTGCCCTCGATGACCTTCGAGAAGCTCACCTTCTCGCTCGCGAGGGTGAGCCCCACGACGCCCGCCAGAGCGAGCCAGCGCACCGGGCGAGGCGCGGTGAACGCGACCTGGGAGCCCAGCGCGGCACCGAGCGCGTTCGCGCCGCAGTCGCCGAGCATGTCGCGCTCGCCGAGGTCCCCCGGGGCCGCGGCGACGGCGGCACCCAGGACGGCCCCCGTCGTCGGCGCGGCGGCGGTGCCGAGGTACGGGAGCGACGCCGCGCCGGCGGCCTTGAGGGCGCGCCCCGGCCGCAGGTCGAGGAGGTTGAGCAGGTTCGCGGTGCCGGCCATGAGCGCGCCGTTCACGCCCACGTCCACGAGGTGCCCGAAGGCACCGCCCGTGCGTCGCGTGCCGATCGCCGCCGCGACGAGCGAGACGCCGCTGATCCCGAGGATCTTCAGCGCACCCGTCGTGACCCGACCCTGCGCGAGCGCGCCGAGGTGGCCGCGCAGACCCTTGGTGCGGCTCGTCGTGTCCTCCGCGAGGTCGTCGACGAGGCCGAACGTGCCCGCGCTCGCCGTCGCGAGGGCGACCGCCGCGCGCGTGCGGGCGTCGCCTCCCGCCGCGAGCGTGCCGGCGACGAGGCCGGCGGCCACGGCCGGACCCTCGAGCAGGCTGATCGGCTCGCCCCGGTGGTTGGTCCGGGTCCATCGCTCCGCGCCCCCGGGCGCACGCGACCCGGCCGTGCGGCGTGCCGCGGCCGTCACCGTCGCGGCGACGCCGGCGGCCGCGAGCGTGCGCAGCGCGCGCCCCACGTCAGCCCTCCCCCGCGCCGTCGCCGGCCTGCTCGACGTCGGCCCCGTCACCGGCCGGTTCGCCCGTGGTGTCGCCCGCCGCGGCGTCCTGCGCGCCGGCGGGGGACGCCGTCGTGCGCGTCACCGGCGGGAGCTCGACCGCGGGCGGGAGGACGGCCGTCGCGCTCTCCTCGAACCCGAACTGCCCCACCTGGTCCGCGAGCCGCGCGGCGAGCGCGAGCGGGACGTTGATCCGGCCCGGCTCGGCCTCGATGCCGCTGACGGTCGAGACGGTCGAGGAAAGGTCCTCGTTCGCGCGGATCGTCGAGACGACGTCGCCCGAGACCGCCGTCGGGCCGGCGACCAGCGCGGCTCCGGCGACCTCCTGCGCGGCGACGGCCACCTGGACCTCGATGTCGACCGCGTAGGTGTCGGGTGCGGGCGGCTCCTCACCCTCCGCGGCGGGGGTGGCCGGCGAGGGCGCGGAGCCCCCGAGCAGCAGGACCACGTCCGCGGGCAGCGTCTGCTCGGAGACCACGTCGACGAGCGCGAAGCGCTCGAGCAGCGCCTCGAGCTCGAGCGCCTCGGGGCTGCGCTCCTCCGTGCTCGACGGCGCCGCCCCCGTGAGCGACAGCGCGAGCGCGCGCGACAGCCGCTGCTCGGGGGTCGCGTCCTGCGGGACGTCGCCCAGCTTGTCGCCGAGACCCTCGGCCACCGTCTGCCGCGCGCTCTCCTCGTCCTGGCTCGTCCACGAGTCCGTGAGGCGCACGTGCCCGACGACGGACGCACCCGCCGTCTCGAGCTGCGCGGTCACCGCGTCGTCGCGCTCGTCGTCCGCCCCGTCCAGGTCGACGACGGCCACGCGACGGTCCTGGAGGGAGCCCGCGACGAGCTGCGGGCCCGCGGCCTCGATGTACCGTGCGTCGTCGCCGAGCGTCACGTTCGCCTGGTCGAGCTGGTCGCGCAGCTCGTTGCGCTCGGTGCGCAGCTGCTCCACCTGCCCGGTGAGCTGGTCGCCGATCGCGCCCTGGAGCGGGCCCGCGCCGAGGATGATCCCTACGGCGAGCGCCAGGAAGACCGAGATCAACGAGACGATGTGGTACCTGAAGTCGATCACTGTGCGGTGGTGTCCTTCGGTTCGAGCTGCTGCGTGCTGGCAAGGGTCAGGGTCGGCGCTGGCCGCCGGAGGGCACGGGCCGCAGGCACGTGCGCGGGCCGTCGACCACGACGGCCCGGCGGGATCAGCCGCCGCCCGAGAAGAGCGTCCCGATCCACGACCAGAGGTCGTCGAACCGGGCGCCCACGATCCCGAAGAACGTCTGGCCCGCCGCCGTCGACCACAGCGCCGCGACGACGGCGAGGAGCCCGGCGATCGACAGGAGCCAGAGCTGGAGGTTGGAGATCCGGTGCCGGTACAGGCGCGAGACGCCCTTGGCGTCGACGAGCTTGCCGCCGACCCGGAGCCGGGTGAGGAACGTGCTCGCCATGCCCGCACGTCCCTTGTCGAGGAACTCGACGAGCGTCGCGTGCGTGCCGACGGCCACGATCACCTCGGCGCCCTTGTCGTCGGCGAGGAGCATCGCGATGTCCTCGCTCGTGCCGGTCGCCGGGAAGACGACGGGCTCGACGCCGAGCTCCTGCACGCGCTCGAGGCCGGGCGCCTTGCCGTCGCGGTAGGCGTGCACGACGATCTCCGCGCCGCTGCTCAGCGCGCGGTCGGAGACCGAGTCCATGTCGCCGACGATCATGTCGGGCTTCCACCCCGCGTCGAGGATCGCGTCCGCGCCGCCGTCCACGCCGATGAGCACCGGGCGGTACTCGGTGATGTAGGGGCGCAGCGTCGCGAGGTCCTCGCGGTAGTGGTAGCCGCGCACGACGATGAGGACCTGACGCCCCTCGATGGACGTGCGGATGTCCGGGACGCCGACGCCGTCGAGCAGGAGGTCCCGCTCGCGGCGCAGGTAGTTCATCGTGTTCTCGGCGAACGACTCGATCTCGACCGAGAGGTTGGCGCGCGCCTCCTCGAGGCTGCGCGCGACCGTCTCCTCGCTCTGCAGCACGCCCTCGGCGACGAGGTCGTCGCCCAGGTAGACCTTGCCGCCGTCGAGCCGCACCACGCGGCCCTCGGGGATCGCCATGATCGCGGGGCCGAGGTCGTCGACGAGCACGATGCCGGCCTCGACGAGGACGTCGGGGCCGAGGTTCGGGTAACGGCCCGAGACCGACTTGGCCGCGTTGAGCACGGCGGACGGCTTCGCGGCGACGAGCGCGTCGGCGGCGACCCGGTCGATGTCGACGTGGTCGATCACCGCGACGTCGCCCGGGTTGAGCCGCTTCGTGAGCGCCTTCGTGCGCGCGTCGACCTTGGCCGGGCCGAGCGTGCCGGACCCGGCCTCCGGCAGGGAGGCTTTGCGCAGAGTGAGTCTCATCGTGCCCTATCGTCCCACGACCGACGACTCCAGAAGCTCCACCGCGTGGCGGCGGGCCGCGTCGGAGTCCTCCTGGCCCGAGAGCATCCGCGCGAGCTCGCGGACGCGCTCCTCCCCCGTGACCTCGCGCACACCGGTGACCGTGACCGCGGTCGACGGGTCGCCCTCGCCCGACGCCTTCGTGACGACGAGCTGCACGTCCGCGAACGCCGCGACCTGCGCGAGGTGGGTGACGACGACGACCTGGGTGCGCCGCGCGAGCGACGCGAGCCGGCGCCCCACCTCCACGGCCGCCTTGCCCCCGACCCCGGCGTCGACCTCGTCGAACACGAACGTGGGCAGCACCTGGCCGGTGCCGTCGACGGCGGCCGTCGCGAGCGCGACCTCGATCGCGAGCATGACGCGCGACAGCTCGCCGCCCGACGCCCCCTTGCCCAGCGGGCGGGCGGGAGCGCCCGCGTGCGCGACGAGCGAGAACGTCACCGCGTCGACGCCCCACGGGCCGGGCTCCTCTGCCCGCTCGACGTCCACGACGAGGCTCGCCCCGCCCATCGCGAGCCCGCGCAGCTCGTCGGTCACGGCCGCGGCGAGCTCGGCGGCGGCCCGCTCGCGCGAGGCCGTGATCGCCGTGCCGAGCCGGTCCAGCTCCGCGTCGAGCTCGTCGCGGCGCGCCGTCGCGGCCTGGAGCCGCTCCCCGCCGTCGTCCAGGTCCAGGAGCCGCAGCCCCGCGTCGCTCGCCCAGGCGAGGACGTCGTCGACCGTCTCCCCGTAGCTGCGCGTGAGCGTCCCCAGCTCGGCGAGGCGCGCGTGCGCCGACTCGAGACCCGCCGGGTCCGCCGCCAGGTCCTCGACGTAGCCCGAGATCTCCGTGGCCACGTCGGCCAGCACGTACCCCACCTCGGCGAGCCGCTCGGCGAGGCGGGCGAGCGCGGGGTCCGTCCCGGCCACCGACTCGAGCGCGCGGCGCGCGCGGTCGACCGACACGACGGCGTTCTCCTGCGGCTCCGCGGCCTCGTCGCCCGCGACGGCGTCGTGCGCGAGCTGCGCGGCGACCCGGAGCTCCTCGACGTTCCCGAGCCGCGCGACGAGCGCGGTGAGCTCGACGTCCTCGCCCGGCTGGGGCGCGACCCGCTCGACCTCGGCGAGCCCGAGGCGCAGCAGCTCCGCCTCGCGGGCGCGCTCGCCCGCGCGCGTCTCGATGTCGTCGATCTGCGCCTGCAGCGCCGACCGCTCGGCCCACGCCTCGCGGTACTGCCCGAGGAGCTCGGCGTGCTGCGGCCCGGCGAACGCGTCGAGCGCCGTGCGCTGTCGGCTCGCGGTGCGCAGCCGGAGCTGGTCCGACTGGCCGTGCACCGTGACGAGGTCGTCGGCGATCTCGGCGAGGACGCCCTGCGGGACGCTGCGCCCGCCGAGGTGCGCGCGCGAGCGGCCCTCCGCGGCGACCGTGCGCAGGATGACGACCGAGCCGTCGTCGTCGACCTGCCCGCCCGCGTCGTCGACGCGCTGCGCGACCGCCGGGCGGTCCGCGACGCGCACCCGGCCCTCCACGACGGCGCTCGCCGCGCCCGGGCGCACCGTCGCCGGGTCCGCCTTGCCGCCCATGAGCAGCCCGAGGCCGGTGAGGACCATCGTCTTGCCGGCACCCGTCTCGCCCGTGATCACCGTCAGCCCGGCGCCGACCGGGACGCGCGCCGACCGGATGACCCCGAGGTTCTCGATCGCGATCTCCTCGAGCACGCTCACTCCTCCTCGTCCGTGGTTCCCCCGTCGCCCGGGAGCCTGGCCGTCTCGCCCGCGCCGCCCGGAGCGGCGGCGGCGCGCTCCGCGGTGGTGCCCGCCGTCGCGGCGACGCTCGCCGCGCGCTCGCGCCACCCGACCACCGGCAGCGAGAACTTCGACACCAGCCGGTCCGTGAACGGCGCCGTGCTCAGGCGCGCGAGACGCAGCGGCGTGTCGGAGCGCCGCACCTCGACGCGCGAGCCGTTCGGCAGGTCGATGCGGCGGCGGCCGTCGCACGTGAGGACGCCCGATGACGCCGAGTCCGGCAGCACGTCGACCGTGATCGTCGAGCGGGGACCGACGACGAGCGGGCGCGCGAACAGCGCGTGCGCCGCGAGCGGCACGACGAGCACCGCGTCGACCTCGGGCCACATCACGGGTCCGCCGGCCGAGAACGCGTGCGCCGTCGACCCCGTCGCGGTGGCGGTGATGACACCGTCGCACCCGAACGACGAGAGCGGGCGGCCGTCGACGCCGAGCACGACCTCGATCATGCGCTCGCGCTGCGCCTTCTCCACCGTCGCCTCGTTGAGGGCCCAGCCGACGAGCGGCTCCGGCTCTCCCGGCAGGTAGGCACGGACCTCGACGATCGTGCGCTCCTCGACGGTGTAGTCGAACGCCGCGAGGCGGCCCACCGCGGCGCGCAGGTCCTCGCGCTCGCTCTCCGCGAGGAACCCGACGTGGCCCAGGTTCACGCCCAGGAGCGGCACGCCCGTGCCGTGGGTGAGCTCCGCGGCCCGCAGGATCGTGCCGTCGCCGCCGAGCACGATGACGACCTCGGACTCCGCGACGCCCTCGCGCGCCCGCGTGCGCGCCATGTGGTCGCCGAACGACTCCGCGAGGTCGTCGTCGTGCAGCGTCACCTCGAACCCGGCGCGCTCGAGCTCGCTCACCGCCTCGTGCAGCGCGACGACCGCCTCGGGGCGGCCGCCGTGGGTGACGATCAGGACGCGTCGCGTCACGCTGCTCCTCCGGTCAGGGGTCGGTCGGTGGTCTCGGTCGCACCCGGTGCGGCGTGCGGCGCCGGTGGCGGGACGGCCCCGGCGGGAGGTCGGGCGGACGTCTCGGCGGGCGGTTCGGCGGACAGCTCGACGGACGCAGCCACGGCGCGGGCGACCGCGACGACCGGGGGCGGGCCGCCGTCAGGCCCCGGCTGCCACGCGACGGCCTGCGCCGCGGCGCCCTCGAGCGCCTCGTCCTCGAACGTCGCGCCGTCGGCCCGGCCCGGGTCGCCCGCGCGCAGCCACCAGAAGTACTCGCGGTTGCCGCTCGGACCGGGGAGCGGGCTCGGCACGACGGCGAGCGGCCGCAGGCCGACCAGCGCGGCGTGCCGCGCGACCGCGGCGACGACCTCGACGTGCAGCGCCGGGTCGCGCACGACCCCGCCGCTGCCGAGGCGCTCCCGGCCGACCTCGAACTGGGGCTTCACGAGCAGCAGGAGGTCCGTCCCGGGCCCGACGACGCCGGCCACCGCGGGCAGGACCATCGCCAGCGAGATGAACGAGAGGTCGCCGACCACGACGTCGGGCACGACCCCCACGTGCTCGGGCGACAGGTCGCGCACGTTGAGCCCCTCGTGCACGACGACGCGCGGGTCGGCGCGCAGCGCGGGCACGAGCTGGTCGTGGCCCACGTCGACCGCGACGACCTCGCGCGCGCCGCGCCGCAGCAGCACGTCGGTGAAACCCCCGGTCGACGCGCCGAGGTCGAGGCACCGCGCGCCGTCGACCACCGGGCCGCGGGGCAGCGTCCCCGCCTCCGCCGAGCCCTCACCCGCGGCCGCGTCGAGCGCGTCGAGGACGCCCGCGAGCTTGAACGCGGCCCGGGACGCGTAGCCCGGGTCGTGGGGGTCGGGGGCCACCTCGACGACGTCCTCCGGGCCGACGCCGGTCGACGGCTTGGTCAGCACCGTCCCGGCACGCGTCACCCGGCCCGCCGCGACGAGCTCGGCCGCGTGCCGACGCGACCGCGCGAGCCCGCGCCGGACGAGCTCGCCGTCCAGCCGGGCGCCGTCCCGCTCCCCCACGCTCAGTCCTCCGCGCGGGCCAGCTCGGCGACCAGCGCGTCGTGCACGGCCTCCAGCACCCCCACGTGGTCGGTGGTCGCGAGGCCGTCGAGCTCGGCGAGGCGAGCGAGCACGGGCTCGAGCGACCCCTCGGCGTCGGCGACGCCCGGGTCGGCCACGCGGCCCGGAGGCGGACCGGGCACGGGTCGCTGCGGACCGTCCGTCATGTCCTGCCTCCTGTCTGGTCGCTCGTCGCCCGGGCGTCGTCCCGGGACCGCGGACCACGCTACCGGTAGCGTCCCACGGACGACCGCGCGCGGTGCCGGAAGCGCGCCGCGCGCCGTGCGCCGCCGCAGTGATCTGCCGCGCGTGCCGTCAGTGCGTCCCCACCGGGAGGTCGGGGACGCTCGCCGGGTCGACGGGCCGGCCGTCGTCGACCGCCGCCCAGGTGGCCGACGCCGCGGCTCGCACCGTGTCGATCGTCGCCGTGCCGCGCACGTCCAGCCGGAGTGCGCCGTCGTCGACGCGCGCCGCGCTGTCACCGCACGTCCACCAGCCCTCGGCGCCGCGCTCGGGCGCGGGGTGCGGCTCCAGGAGGCTGCGCAGGTCCGCCCCCACGTAGTGCGGCCGCAGCCCGGGCTCGGCGAGGATCGCGTCCCGCGCGGTGCTCACGCCCGTGAGCACGTGCAGACCGGGGTAGCCCCCGGCACGCGCTCCGGCGAGGTCGGTGTCCAGGCGGTCGCCGACGACCAGCGGCGCCCGCGCGCCCGCCCGGTCGATCGCGAGGCCGTACATCGTGGGCGACGGCTTGCCGGCGCTGTCGGGCGTCACGCCCGTGGCGGCCCGCACCGCCCCGACGAGCGACCCGTTGCCCGGCGCGAACCCGCGGGCCGTCGGGAGGGACAGGTCGAGGTTGCTCGCCACGTGCCAGGCACCGCGCTGGACGGCGTAGGCGGCCTCGGCGAGCTGGGTCCAGCCGAGCTCGGGCGCGAACCCCTGCGCGACGGCGTCCGGCTCGTCGTCCGCGCTCGCCACGACGACGAAGCCCGCCTCGCGCACCGCCGTCAGCAGACCCGCGCCACCGACGACGAGGACGCGCGCACCCGGCTCGAGCCGGGTCCGCAGGAGGGCCGCGGCGGCCTGCGCCGCGGTCATCACCTCGTCCGGCGTCGTCGGGATGTCGAGACCGGTGAGCTGCTCCGCGACCGACTCGGGCTCGCGGGACGCGTTGTTCGTCACGAAGACGAGCCGCATCCCGCGCCCCCGCGCGGCCGTGAGGCCCTCGGACGCGTGCTCGATCGGCTCGTGCCCGCGGTACGCGACCCCGTCGAGGTCGACGAGCGCGAGGTCGTAGCGGTCTGCGAGCGCGACGTCGCTCGCGAGCAGGCCCGCGCTCACCGGTCGTCCCCGTCCGTCTCGCGCTCGTCCGAGCCGGACGACGCCGACCCAGGCTCGACCGCCTCGGGCGCGCCGCCGCGCTCGTCGGTCGCGGCGTCGGGCTCTTCCGAGCCGTCCGCGTCCTCGTCCGCCTCCTCGAGCTCCTCGCTCAGGTCGTAGACGACGACGTCCTCGTCCTCCTCGCCGAGCGCGGCCGCCAGCAGGCGCGCGTCGATGCCGGCGAGGATCTCGGCGGCCTCCTCCGTGCGGCCGGCGAGCTCCAGGACGGACGCGCGCGCCTGGAGCACGCGGGCGCCGAGCTCGCCGCCGCGGCCGACCGGCGGCACGTTGTCGAGCGCCGCGAGCGCGGCGTCGAGCTCGCCGAGATCGACGCGCGCGCCGCTCACGACGATCGCCAGCTCGGTCCGGCCGACGTCGTCCAAGGTCGCGGCCTCGTCCGACGACGCGAGGGCGAGCGCGCGCTCCGGCCGCCCCAGGCCGCGCTCGCAGTCGGCCATGATCGGCAGGTGCTCCGAGGACCCGTTGAGACGGCGCACCGTGCGCAGCTCACGCAGCGCTTCGGCGTACCGTCCGGTCCGGTAGGCGGTCAGGCCCGCGGCCTCGCGCGCCACGTCGACGCGACCCGCACGACGCACCGCGGCCTGCGCGTGCTCGTACGCGAGCTCCGGGTCGGTGTCGATGAGGCGGCCCGCCATGACGAGGTGACGCCCGACGACCTCCGCGGTGTCCTTGCTCAGCGTCCGGAGCCTGCCGCGCGCCGCGCGGTCGAGCTGGGAGATCTGCACGTCCTCGGGCAGGTCCGGGCCGGCAGGGTGCCGGGGCTCGGGACGGCGGTCGAAGCCCTCGCGGTCGCGACCCGCCCCGGCGCGCGGGGCGTGACCCCGGCGCTCACCGCCGGGACGGTCACCGCCGCGGCGATCGTCGCGCGGTCCCCCCGGTCCCCGGCGCCCGCCCGCGGAGTCGCGGTCGAAGCGACCCCGACCCTCGTCGCCACCCCGTGCCGGACGGTCCGCACCGTCACGCCACGGGCGCGACCCGCTGTCACCGTCGCGAGGACGAGAGCGGTCGTCACGGCCTGCGCCGTACTCCCGCCGGGGACCACGCGACGCGTCGCCACGCTCGCCCCAGGCACCCCGACGCTCGGAGCGGTCGCCGCTCCGGGCGTCACCGGTGCCGCGAGGCCCGTCGCGACGGTCGCGGTCCGGGCGTCCGCCGGTACCGCGGCTCGCCCCGTCCCGCGCGGGCCGGTCACCGCCCGGGCGGCCACGGTCGTCGTCGCGCCGACCGCGGTATCCGCCCTCGCCCCGGCCCCGCTGGTCCCCGGCGCCTCGGCCCGCTCCCCGGGCGGGCCCGCCACGGCGGTCGCCCTGCCGGCCACGTCCCTCACGGGGAGGATCCTGCCGGCCGTCACGGTCGCGGCGACCGCCGCGGTCGTCGCCCGCGGACGGACGATCCGGCTCGGGCTCACGGGGGGTGTCGTTCACCGGGGTTCCCTCTCGTTCTGAAGTTTGCGCAGGCCATCCTCCCACGACGGGACGACGAGGCTCCTGCCGTGCCACCGGCGACCCGCTGACGATGCGGCGACCCGGCGTCCCTCAGGGCAGCGGATGCGCGGTGGCGTCCGGTCCGGTCGGCGGCTCTCGCACGCGCTCTGCACGGCGTGCTGCGGCACCAGCGAGTCGGCGTGCTGGGCGCGGAAATGCCGAAGGCCCACCCCGTGTGGGGTGGGCCTTCGGTGAAGGGTTGTCCGGCGGCGTCCTACTCTCCCACCCCGTCTCCAGGGCAGTACCATCGGCGCTGAAGGGCTTAGCTTCCGGGTTCGGTAT